>Ga0209952_1000079_pt1 | contig 482826 bp, 454 predicted proteins | sample ThiBiot_750_biof_2_FD_183951 | JGI IMG/M metagenome (GOLD analysis project Ga0209952, IMG submission 183951) | Wastewater bioreactor microbial communities from Cape Town, South Africa - Thiocy_cont_750_biof (SPAdes) | ecosystem: Engineered > Bioreactor > Thiocyanate-remediating >... | reverse complement strand
ATGCCGAAGGTGTCGAAGAACGCGTAGACGACGTTGATGACGATCAGGAAGAAGGTCGTCGGCGTGAGCAGCGGAAAAGTAATGGTCCAGAACCGCCGCATCGGTCGCGCGCCGTCGATGGCTGCGGTTCTGGACCATTACTTTTCCGCTGCTCACGCCGACGACCTTCTTCCTGATCGTCATCAACGTCGTCTACGCGTTCTTCGACACCTTCGGCATCATCGACACCATGACGCGCGGCGGACCGGCGAAAGCCACCGAAACGCTGGTCTACAAGGTGTATTCCGACGGCCTGCTCGGCGGCAATCTCGGCTCGTCGGCGGCGCAATCGGTAATCCTGATGGGTATCGTCATCGCACTCACCGCGATCCAGTTCCGCTTCGTCGAACGCAAGGTGACGTACTGATGGTCGAGAACGAGGGCATCCGGCGTTACGTCGCCCACGTCATCCTGTGGATCGGCATCGCCATCGTTGCGTTTCCGGTCTATCTGGCGTTTGTCGCCTCGACGCAGGACAACGCCGTGATCGCCAACGGCCAGATGTCGCTGCTGCCCGGCGGACACTTCTTCGAGACCTACTACCGGACGCTGTTCGTCGGCACCACCGGCACAACGCGCGAGCCGGTCGGCATGATGCTGTTCAACTCGATGGTGATGGCGCTGTCGATTGCGCTCGGCAAAATCTTCATCTCGATCCTTTCCGCCTATGCCATCGTGTTCTTCCGCTTCCCATTCCGCATGACGGTGTTCTGGATCATCTTCATCACCCTGATGCTGCCGGTCGAAGTGCGCATCTATCCGACCTACAAAATCGCCGCCGACCTCAACCTGCTCGACAGTTATTCCGGTCTGGCATTGCCGCTGATCGCGTCGGCTACCGCCACGCTGTTGTTCCGGCAGTTCTTCATGACCATACCGGATGAATTGCTCGAAGCCTCGCGCATCGACGGCGCCGGGCCGTTCCGCTTTTTCAAGGATACGCTGTTGCCGCTGTCTCGCACCAACATGGCGGCGCTGTTCGTAATTCTGTTCATCTATGGCTGGAATCAATACCTGTGGCCGCTGCTGATCACCACGCGCGATGACATGCAGACGATCCAGGTCGGCATCCGCAAGATGATCGTCACCTCCGACGCGCTGACCGAATGGCCGGTGGTGATGGCGACCTCGATCCTGGCAATGCTGCCGCCGGTGCTGGTGGTGATCGTGATGCAGAAGCTGTTCGTGCGCGGTCTGGTGGAGACGGAGAAATAGATTCAGATGGCTAACGTCGTTCTCCGCAATGTCCGCAAGACCTATGCCGGTGGCGTCGACGCCATCAAGGGGGTCGACCTCGAGGTCGGCGACGGACAGTTCTGTGTGCTGGTCGGCCCCTCCGGTTGCGGCAAGTCGACCTTGCTGCGCATGGTCGCCGGCCTTGAGACCATCACCTCGGGCGAGATCGACATCGGTGGCCGCATCGTCAACCAGATCGAGCCGGCCGACCGCGACATCGCCATGGTGTTCCAGAACTACGCGCTCTATCCGCACATGAGCGTCTACAACAACATGGCTTACGGCCTGCGCAATCGCGGCATGGCCAAGCCCGAGATCGACAAGCGCGTCCGCGAAGCCGCGCAGATTCTCGAGATCGGTCCGATGCTCGACCGCAAGCCGCGCCAGCTCTCCGGTGGCCAGCGCCAGCGCGTCGCCATGGGCCGCGCCATCGTGCGACAACCGAAAGTATTTTTATTCGACGAGCCGCTCTCCAACCTCGATGCCAAATTGCGCATCGCCATGCGCGTCGAAATCCGCAAGTTGCAGCGCCGCCTCAACACCACCTCGATCTACGTCACCCACGATCAGCTCGAGGCGATGACGCTGGCAGACGTGCTTGTCGTGATGAATGGGGGCGTCGTCGAACAGATCGGCAATCCGCTCGATATCTACCAGAAGCCGGCCACCACCTTCGTCGCCTCGTTTATCGGCGCGCCGCCGATGAACCTGACGCCGCTCGGCGCGGAAGAAGCCGGAATCCAGTTCCCTCGGCGGAACCGGGGCGCGGGCATCCTGGGCGTCCGGCCGGAGGACCTGACAATCGGCTCGAAGCCTGCGCCGGACGGCGGCGTGCGGTACGATCTCACGGTCGAGGCCATCGAGCGGGTCGGCGCGGAGACTTTCGTCTACGGGACGCGCGACAGGATCAAAGCCACGGTCAGCGCCAATCCGGGCGAACTGCCGCCCGGCGACATCATCGTGCGCATCCCGGGGCAGGTCGCTCCCTCGATCGGCGAGCGAATCGTCGCGGTGGCGCCGCTCGAAAAACTGCATTTGTTCACAGCCGATGGCCGGAGCCGGATCGATCTTTGAGTTTTTTCAATCGGTTATGGCGTCGTCAGGCACTTCTTGAACGTTGCCCCGGGATGCCCATATTGTGGTGTGACCGGTAGGCAAATGCTTCCGGTTGGGGTGCCGCAAGGGCCCAGCGTGCCGGTCGCCGCAAGGCGGACGGCGTTGTCAAAGTCGCTTCGAGAGGACTTTGTGAATGTCTCGTGTTCCTTCGTTGTCCAGTCCGTTCCTTTTGGGATTCGACGAAATCGAGCGTGCGCTCGATCGCGTCGTGAAAGGCGCCGACGGCTACCCTCCGTACAACATCGAGCGGTGCGACCGTAACAACGGCCAGCCCGAGCGCCTGCGTATCACGCTGGCGGTGGCGGGGTTCACCCGCGATCAACTCGATGTAACGACAGAGGAAAACCAGCTCGTCATCCGGGGCCGCCAGCAGGACGACAAGACCCGGCAATACATCCATCGCGGCATCGCCGCGCGCCACTTCCAGCGCACATTCGTGCTGGCGGAGGGGATGCTGGTGCTGGGTGCGGACCTGAAGAACGGGCTGTTGTCGATCGATCTGGCCAGGCCGGAACCTGAACGGGTCGTTAAGACAATCGCTATCAATGAGCACGAATAATAGGAAACTGGAGCGGACTCGACCGCTTGACCTAGTAGAGGAGTCGAGACCATGACCGAAGCTAACACCGTTTTCGAAACCGCCTCCGTGACGCCGGAAGCCCTCGCCAGCCTGGGTGATGGGCACATCGCCTACGTCAAGGAAATCAAATCCGAGGACGTGCCGGGATTGTTCCCGCAGGCGCCGAATCTCGCGCCGGGCATGAAGCTGTTCGCGCTGCATGCCGCCGACGGGACGCCGATCATGCTGACCGATAGCCGCGAGGCGGCAATCGCCAACGCCTGGAGCAACGAGTTGCAGGCCGTCAGCGTCCACTGACGCGGATTTACCGGTACGAGACAACCGGACAGCCCGCCATCTGCGGGCCGCAGCGAGCATATGATCAAGCGGCGGCGCTTTGAGCGCTGCCGCTTTTATTTTTGATATCCCCTGAAGTCGTCATGGCCGGGCTCGTCCCGGCCATCCACGTCTCCTCCATCGCTCATTCAAAAGAACGTGGATGCCCGGCACAGGGCCGGGCATGACGAAGTGGCGCATGGCAACCATTCGCCGGAGGGATTCTTCAAGTGGCCGGTTGGAGCCGCCGCGCGTGGAGAGTATGGTCGGCTCGCCGCCATCGGCGGTTTTTTCATTGCCACTCTTGTGATCACCGCAGTCATCCGAGGATTCCACCATGCCAGCCTACCGCTCCCGCACCTCCACCCATGGCCGCAACATGGCGGGCGCGCGCGGCTTGTGGCGCGCCACCGGAATGAAGAACGAGGACTTCGGCAAGCCGATCATCGCCGTGGTGAACTCTTTCACCCAGTTCGTGCCGGGCCATGTTCACCTCAAGGACCTCGGTCAGCTGGTGGCACGCGAGATCGAGAAGGCCGGCGGCGTCGCCAAGGAGTTCAACACCATCGCGGTCGATGACGGCATCGCCATGGGCCACGACGGCATGCTCTACAGCCTGCCCTCGCGCGAGATCATCGCCGACAGCGTCGAATACATGGTCAACGCGCATTGCGCCGACGCCATGGTCTGCATCTCCAACTGCGACAAAATCACGCCCGGCATGCTGATGGCCGCGCTGCGTATCAACATCCCGACCGTGTTCGTCTCCGGCGGCCCGATGGAATCCGGCAAGGTCGTCCTCAACGGCACGGTGAAGTCGGTGGACCTGATCGACGCCATGGTCGCAGCCGCCGACGACACCGTCAGCGATGCCGACGTCGAAGTGATCGAGCGCTCCGCCTGCCCGACCTGCGGCTCGTGCTCCGGCATGTTCACCGCCAACTCAATGAACTGTCTGACCGAAGCGCTTGGTCTGTCGCTTCCGGGCAACGGCTCGGTGCTCGCCACCCACGCCGACCGCAAGGGCCTGTTCGTCGAGGCCGGCCATTTGATCGTCGATCTGGCGCGCCGCTACTACGAACAGAACGACGAGACCGCGCTGCCGCGCAACATCGCGAACTTCAAGGCGTTCGAAAATGCGATGACGCTCGATATCTCGATGGGCGGCTCCACCAACACCGTATTGCATCTGCTTGCTGCGGCCTACGAAGGCGAAGTCCCGTTCACGATGAAGGACATCGACCGGCTGTCGCGCCGCGTGCCGGTGCTGTGCAAGGTGGCGCCGTCGGTGCCCGACGTGCATCTCGAGGACGTGCATCGCGCCGGCGGCATCATGAGCATTCTCGGCGAACTGGATCGCGGCGGACTGATCGACACCAGCCTGCCCTCGGTGCACAGCGCGTCTCTGAAAGATGCGCTGGAGCGCTGGGACATCACGCGCACCAGGAGCGACAGCGTGCGCACCTTCTATCGCGCCGCGCCGGGCGGTGTCCGCACCGAAGTGGCATTCAGTCAGGAACGGCGGTTCGATACGCTCGACACCGATCGCGTCAACGGCTGCATCCGCAGCGCCGAGCATGCCTTCTCCAAGGACGGCGGTCTCGCGGTGCTGTTCGGCAATATCGCGCGCGACGGCTGTATCGTAAAGACCGCGGGCGTCGACGACAGCATCCTCAAGTTCTCCGGCCCGGCCCGCATCTTCGAGAGTCAGGATGCTGCGGTCGACGCCATCCTCACCAACAAGATCAAACCCGGTGACGTGGTCCTGATCCGCTACGAAGGCCCGCGCGGCGGCCCCGGGATGCAGGAAATGCTGTATCCGACCAGCTATCTGAAATCGAAAGGACTCGGCAAGCAGTGCGCGCTGATCACCGACGGACGTTTCTCCGGCGGGTCATCGGGCCTGTCGATCGGACACGTCTCGCCGGAAGCCGCGGAAGGCGGCGCGATCGGCCTCGTCGAGGAAGGCGATCGCATCGAGTTCGACATTCCCAACCGCACGGTGCACCTCGCCGTCAGCGATGCCGAACTCGAACGCCGACGTGGAGCGATGGAAGCGCGCGGCGACAGGGCATGGAAGCCTGCTCCGCGCAAACGCCAGATCACCATGGCGCTGCGTGCCTACGCCGCCCACGCCACCAGCGCCGCGCTCGGCGCCGTGCGGGTGGTGAAGGATTGATTGATCCGTTAAGTATTCGTGCCGACTTCATTCAGCGTCGATAACAAGCAACCACGTCTCACCAAACGTCATGGCCGGGCTTATCCCGGCCATCCACGTCTTTCGTATTTGCGGCATTGTTAAAGACGCTGATGCCCGGGACGAGCCCGGGCATGACCAAGACTGAAACTTATCGAATGAGTGTTCGGCCCTACGCCACGGTTGCCGGCGGCATGGCCAAGACGGAATAGATGGCTTCCGCATCTGTTGATGCACGCAATTTGCGTGCGACCTCCTGATCGCGCAGCAGCCGCGCGATACGCGCCAGCGCCTTGAGATGATCGGCGCCCGCGCCCTCCGGCGCCAGCAACAGAAAGATCAGATCGACGGGCTGGCCATCCATGGCTTCGAAATCGATCGGCCGATCCAGGCGCGCGAACAGACCGAACAGCTTTTCAAGTTTGGGAAGCTTGCCATGCGGAATCGCAACACCGTAGCCGACAGCGGTGGTTCCAAGCTTTTCCCGTTGCAGCAATACCTCAAAAACGGCTCGCTCGTTTTGTCCGCACAATGCCGCCGCGCGCGACGCCAGTTCCTGCAGCGCCTGCTTCTTGTTGTTAACCTTTAACGCCGGGAGAATCGCCTCGGGCGCGACCAGATCAGTGATCATCATGGAGCATTCCGAGAAAGAGGTGTTGACCGTCGAACACAGGAAACGTTTGGATTTGCACTCTGCGCCACAACATCTTCAAGCAGGCACCGGATATATCGTCATTATACATGGTCGTTCAAAGATGCTGCCGCTTCATTGTCCCAGGCATTGTAGCACCGTCAGACACTCCTGCTAAGGTCCGATTAAGTGGGGACCACAGCCGCTGCCCGCACGATCCGAAGAAGATGGCGGACTTGGAAGGCCCACAAGCACCTGCCCCGCCGTACCCCATTTGCCCCCACAAAGGCGGCGGACCATAGGGACCGCCTTACGAGGCGTCAATGCCGATCAAAGGCTTGTTGCCGCAAAACACGCTACTTTGCCACTGTCTAAAATGGCACTTTTTATCCCCTTTTGCGATGCAAGTCCTTTCAGCGGGAGAAGATTCGACATTCATGACCCTCCCGGCCGCGAACGTCGTGATTCATACGCCAGTTCCGGAACACAATGTGCGATTCGTACTGCGTGGCGACTGATTCCGGCCGTCTCGGATTCCAACTCTCGCTGCCGACACGCAATGACGTTCATCCGAAGGCTTCGACTGCGAACGCACGACGGTGAATCGCTGCAGGTTTGGAATCAATTTGAAGCCGCTCAAAGATCGATTTCAGCGCTCCGTACATCAGCACTTCGAAAAGCCTTCGCACTCTCCGAAGCGCCGCAAAGATTTCTGCATCGCATCGTTAGCGCTTTCCAACGGAGCGAATGCCGGCCCACGCAACGCAACACGTCAATCGTAATCGGAGCGCGGAAACGATCGAGCAGGATGAAGGAACGAACACGGCAGCCTCCCGCCTGCATCCTGCTCAAACACGAGACCCGATTACGCCGACGCTTCTGAACCTCTTCAACGCTCGCTGACTTACCGCGCCTTCGAGCCAATCGGATAAGCGCGCCAAGCCGAGATCGAAAAGTGCCGGTTCTGAGTCCATCAGAACCGGAGCAGTTCTAAGATGCGCGCGAATGAGTTTCGGGCGGATCGATCCAGCCGACGTTACCATCGGCACGACGATAGATGATGTTCACTCGCCCGCTGCCGCCATGTTGAAAAACCAGCACGGCCGCACCGGTGAAATCCAGATCCATCACCGCTTCGCTGACCGATAGCCGCTTCAGCGATGTCGTCGTCTCCGCGATGATAACGGGATTGTAGGATGTCACCTCGCTATCGTCGTCGTGATGCAACGCTTCGAGCACATAGCTTTGTGCATCGAGGGAAGAAGCCTGCCGCTCGGCTATCACCGCGGCAGCCGCGTGCGACTTGCGTGCCGAACGATCCTTCAGGCGGCTTTTGTAACGACGCAACCGCTTCTCGATCTGGACAAGCGCCTGATCGGCGCTAGCGTAAGCATCCGCTCCATTGGATTCGGCCTCGAGCGTAATGCCGGAATCCAGATGCAGGGCACAATCCGTCCGGAAACCAAAGCCGTCTTTGCTGAAAGTGACGTGACCAGAATAATTGCCGTCAAAATATTTTCGTAAGACTTCTTCGGTGCGGTCGCTGACGCGCCCACGCAGAGCTTCACCGATGCTGATGCTTTTACCCGAGACTCGAATGGTCATGTCGTACCTCGCTTCATCACACGTCGCAGGATGGAGTATTTCGGTGAATGAAGCAGCAATCAAGCCCGTTCAGTGTCGCGGACATGAATGTCGCGGCCGTTTGACGGCTAAGGCGACAAGGCCTGACCAAGCATGCTTTGCTTGTCCCGTCGGCGCTGCACCGACGAGGGGATACGCATCGCCTCGCGATATTTGGCGACCGTTCGGCGCGCAATATCAATTCCCGTCTCGCGCAATCGTTCCACGATGGTATCGTCGGACAATATGCTGGACGGATGCTCCGCATCGATCAATTGCTTGATCAAATGCCGAACCGCTTCGGCCGAATGCGCTTCGCCGCCGTCCGCCGCCGCAATCGACGCGGTGAAAAAGTACTTCAGTTCGAAAACGCCACGGTTGGTCGCAACGTATTTATTTGCCGTGACGCGCGAAACGGTTGATTCGTGCATCTGGATGGCGTCTGCCACCGTCTTGAGATTGAGCGGACGCAGATGCGCGACGCCATGCGCAAAGAAGCCATCCTGCTGTCGAACGATTTCGCTCGCCACTTTCAAAATGGTCCGGGCTCGCTGATCGAGGGCTCGCACCAGCCAGGTCGCGTTCTGCAAGCAATCGCTGAAATAGGATTTGTCGCCATCCTTGCGAATGTTTTTCGCAAGCTGCGTATAGTAGGCCTGATTGACCAGGACTTTCGGCAACGTGTCGCTATTGAGTTCGACCAGCCAGCCGCCATCCGGTCCAGGCCGCACATAGACGTCGGGCACCACGGTTTGCACCTTGACGCTGGCGAACCGCAGGCCGGGCTTCGGATTGAGTCGCCGAATCTCCGAAATCATGTCGGTAAGATCTTCGTCGTCGACGCCGCAGACCTTACGCAATGCAACAACATCGCGGCGCGCCAACAGATCGAGATGCTGCACCAGCATCTGCATGGCCGGGTCATACCGATCCAGCTCACGCAACTGAATCGCCAGGCATTCACTCAACGACCGGGCGCAGACTCCTGCCGGATCGAAGGTCTGCAACACACGCAGAACCGTCTCGACCTGTTCCGGCGAAGCACCGAGCCGCTCAGCGGTCTGGCTGAGGTCGGCCGGCAGATAGCCCGCTTCGTCGACCTGGTCGATCAGGTATTGACCTATCAGACGTTGCGCCGGGGCCGTGAACGCCACGGCCAGTTGCTCGGCAAGATGGTCGGCCAGCGTCGTCTCCGCGGCGACAAAGGCTTCAAGGTTGTAGGCTTCGTCGTTCGAGGCACCGCCACCCCATTCGGTATACGCCGTCGGGGCTGCATCCTGCGCCGCGCGGGCGGCCGCCTCGGCGGGTTCCTCGGGAAAGACGTTATCAAGACGGGTATCGAGGGTCCGTTCGATCTCGGCGCGACTGCCAAGGTCGGGACTGAGCCACTCCTCCTGGCCGGAATCCGGCCCGGCCTCGAATCCGTCGCCGCCAGTTCCCTCGCTGGTTCCAGCAAAATCATCGCCCGACATGGAAACGGCTGGCTCTGCATCCGCCGCCTCGACAGGCCCGCCCGCGTCGTCGCCGGCCCGCTCAAGCAGCGGGTTGCGCTCCAGCTCGTCCTCGACGAAGGTCGACAGGTCGAGATTGGACAGTTGCAGCAGCTTGATCGCCTGCATCAATTGCGGCGTCATCACCAGCGACTGCGACTGGCGAAACTCTAGCTTTTGTGACAAAGCCATTCAGGCAAAAACCGTTCCAGCATTTGGTCCGTTTCTTGCTTAGCTGCTTCGCGTCGCGAAGTATACGGCCGGCGCCCGTCAACGATGAATTGTGATCGGCGGATTTCACGTCGCCCGAAACCGCTATCGCGGCGCGTTAACCATTCCGCATTGGCTCGGTTACAACCGGAACTCCTCGCCGAGATAGAGTCGACGGACGTCAGGGTCGTTGACGATGGCGTCGGGATCGCCCTCGGTCAGGATTTCGCCCGCATAGACGATATAGGCGCGATCGGTAAGCCCCAGCGTTTCGCGAACGTTGTGATCGGTGATCAACACGCCGATACCGCGATTGGTGAGATGGCGAACCAGATCCTGAATGTCTCCCACCGCAATCGGATCGATGCCGGCGAACGGCTCGTCGAGCAGCATATAGCTTGGCCGCGTCGCCAGCGCGCGGGCAATTTCGACACGCCGGCGCTCGCCGCCGGACAGTGCGATCGACGGCGTCTTGCGCAACCGCGTGATGTTGAATTCCTCGAGCAGCGCGTTCAGTTCCGCCTCGCGCTTCTTGCGGCTTGGCTCGACGACTTCAAGCACGGCGCGAATATTCTGCTCGACCGTGAGGCCGCGAAAAATCGAGGCTTCCTGCGGAAGATAGCCGATGCCGAGCCGTGCGCGCTGATACATCGGCAGCCTGGTGACATCGTGCCCGTCAAGTTCGATGCGGCCGCGATCCGCCTTGATCAGCCCCGTGATCATATAGAATACGGTGGTTTTGCCGGCGCCGTTCGGGCCCAGCAATCCCACCGCCTCACCGCGCCGGACATAGATGCTGACGCCGCGCACGACCTGGCGCGAACCAAAGCTCTTTTCAATGCTATGCACCGCGAGATAGCCGGCACGCGGCGCCGCAACCCGGGTCTGAGGCTGGCGTTGCGGTCGAGGTTGCGCACGCTGTTGCGGCGGCATCGCCCGGACAGCCTCACGCCGGACCGGCGGCGCATCCCGGATCGGCTGATCGAGGAGATCACCTACGCCATCATTCACGGCCGTGATATCGCGGCGCGACTGCGCAAAACCTTGCGGTCCGCGTTTTGGCGCGCGCCGACGAAACATGTCGCGTAAATCCACCATACCGCGTTACTCGGCTTTCAGGACAGTCCGCTGAAGCACAGCGGCGCATTCAATGCAGCATAGACACCCCGGATAAACAAACCGGTACCGACGATGCGAGGGCCTCGTTGGTACCGGCAACCCGGCGGAGGTTCAACCTTGCCGTAACAGATAGGACGGAAGTGCGACCTCACCTTGGCTTTTCCGATTTCGGCGCGCCCATCGCCGGAATCGGGCTGCCCTGACCCGAAGATTGAAACAATCCCTGTACCCGCCCGCTATCCGATTCGACCCGTGACACGCCGGTCGTCATGTTGACCATCAACCGATCGCCGCGCAGCACATTCTTGCCTTGGGTCAGAACCACCCGGCCTTGCATGGTGACGAGATTGGTCTTGGTGTCGAAGATCGCGGTCTCGCCGGTGACAACCTGATCCTTCTGCGTCACCACGACGCCGCCGCGCGCTTCAAGCCGGCGAATTGACGACGCGCCACCGGGCCCGGGTTCGGCGGCCTTCATCCCCGCCTTGGTGCCGGACGCCGCGGCGGGCTTGCCCTTTCCGGCATCGTCCGACGATCCCTTGGAGTCATAAAACACAACCAGCGACTTCGACTGCATGGTGGTGTCGCCCTGCACCACCTTCACATTGCCGGAAAAAGTCGCTTCCTTTTTCTTGTCGCGCATTTCCAGCGACGCCGCTTCGATCTGAATCGGCTGATCGCGATTCTGCGAGAACCCCTGCATTGCATTGGGCACACCCTGCACGGCCCCTTGCGCGCGCGCGTCAAGGCTGGCGGCGGCAACGACCGCAAGCAACAACGCGATGCATTGCAAATGCGCGCCGATGCGACGTGCATAACGCATGGAATGAAAAATGACGGACTTCATCTCGCACCACCACGCTTGCCGGTAGATGAATGACCGGCGGCCGGCGCCGACGGATGCACCGATGGCGCTTCATCGGTTTCCGGTTCAGTTGCCGTCGGCGACGGCGGGTCCATCACCAGCGTCATCGCGACATTGCCTTCGAAGCGAACCACATCGCCCTTGTCAATGATCCGCAACCGGTCGGCATTCAGCGTGCCGTTCAACAGTTTCACCGCGACCGGCTCATCGGACGACACCGTGCCTTTGTTGATATCGACCAGTGCCCGTGTCAGCCGGGCCTCGTAACCGGTGGAAGACTGCAGAAAGATATCCTTCTGTAAATCCAGGATCTGCGCCTTGGTATCGAACTGGCCGGCGTAAGCATCCATCGTCACCGTCGATTTATCTTCCATGAACACCTTGGCGCGCAGCGTCGCGAGATCGACATGATCCGGATCGGTCAGATCCTGCGTCGCACTCTTGGCCCACACTTCGTAAGGGCGCTGATCCGGCGAGAAGCCCGACAAATGCGGCGATTCCATCGTGATCTTGGTCCCCGAAACAACAAGATTGTCCATGTCGAGCGGCAATTGCTTCATCAGCACACGGAATGGATTGAAGACTGAAATGCTGACGATGACGGCCATCGCCAGCACCACGGCTGCCGGCACCGCGACACGCAGCACCCGCACCAGCCTGCTGTGCCGGGCCGCCGCGACAAACCGCGCATCCAGACTTGCCTGATAGGCCGGGCTCTGAGCCGAATACACCGCTGCTCCTGCGTTACGACAATCGGGATGCTGGTGTCACCCCACGGCGAATAAAATCGATATCGATAGCTTGCCCTCAAACCGGCGAGGCCCGCAGGGTAACGGCATTGGCCTCGAATTGCGAACCAGCCGGCGCGAGCCTTTTGCTCAAATCATGTGTCGAAATGTTGAACGACACCCTGCCTTCCGCGCGCCAAAATCATTCCGCCCTCCACCCTACAGATAGGATCGCCCCGGGACCGGAAACACCCCCCGGGCCAGCCTCCGGCGGGGTTACCCCTGCCGCGTACCGCTCTTTCAAGCCGGCACTTCACGAATGGGCGAAGATATCTTCCTCGTCCCAGCCCTGTAGATCGAGCCTCGCCCGTGTCGGCAGAAAGTCGAAACAGGCTTGCGCGATCTCCCCCCGCCGTTCTCGCCCCAGCATGACATCCAGCCGATCCCGCAACGCATGCAGATGCAGCACGTCGGACGCCGCGTAGGTCAGTTGCGCGTCGGTCAACTGGCCGGCGCCCCAGTCGCTGGACTGCTGCTGCTTCGACAGATCGATGTTGAGCAGTTCCCGCGTCAGATCCTTCAGACCGTGGCGGTCCGTATAGGTACGGCACAGTCGTGAAGCGATCTTGGTGCAATAGACCGGCGCCGGCATCACACCAAACGCATTGTAGAGCGCGGCCAGATCGAACCGCGCAAAATGGAAGATCTTCACAATGCCGGGATCACCCAGCAGTTTCTTCAGATTGGGCGCCTCAGTATGGCCTTGTGGGATTTGCACGACGTCCGCGGTGCCATCGCCATTCGACAGTTGCACGACACACAGCCGATCCCGATGCGGACGCAGGCCCATGGTCTCGGTGTCGATCGCCACTGAATCAGTGTAGCGGTCGAGGTCCGGCAGATCGCCGCGATGCAGGCGGATGGATGTCATGTTGGAATCCTGGCATTTCGAGCTTGGTTGCGTGGGCCCGGCTTAAACCATCGCTGCCAGCGATGGCAAACAGACAGGACGCCGGTCAACGACCAAAAGCGGCCACGCGCCCCTGCAACACCAGCCCGGAAATTAATTAAGTCATTGATAAATATCAATTATTTATGATTTCGAATTCAAGATATTGCTGTAGGGTCTTTCCGCAAGCCGTCACGCCACTCCGTTGGAGCTTCTGTATCCGCTGTCGCATGACGGTCCCCAAAGAACCAGATAGCAACCTTGGGAGGCTCCATGCGGGCGGCGTCTTCCACTTTCAGGGCCGAATGTAGCTCCAGCCTTTTTCCTGCAATTCCATTACCCGCACCACGCCGGACGGCACGAGCACCGCTTCAGCGAGAATGGGAATCGAGTGACCTTCCTTTTTCTCCATACCCATCTTGGTGTTGTTGCATGCCGAAAACTGGATACTGCCGGGGAAGGCATATTCCTTGAGGTGTTTGACGCGATCCTGCACCGGCGAGGTATCCGTGCGCAGCATGTTGAGGCCGGGACCGTAGGTGACGATATCGACATCAACAGCTTCACCCTTGGCACGATAATAGTCGATCACGTTGGTGGCATTGTTGAGCGCGAGATTCATCAGTGCCGGATCGTTCTGATCGACTTGAATGATCAACCGATGCGCGTCGGCTCTGGTCGCCGGCTGGCTTTTGGTTTCCCCGGCGCTGCCGCTCGCGCCTTGCATTGTAACGCCGGATTTGCCTGTCGCGGACCCGGCCGACTGGGCAGAGGCATCAAATGGCAGACAGATCGCCGCCGTCACGGCCAACACGATAACGCCCTGCAAAAGCAACGCTCCCGCACGACGGGCTTTCGAGACGACAACCGTTGCACCAGCCGAATTCGACCACATGAGCAGGTTCCTCACATCTTGAACCGCCGGGACCGGCCCGGAAATCCGGCCCGCAGCCTATGGGCGAACCAGTATGAGGCTGCGAGGTTCGCGCCTCAAGCCATAAAGCGGCGGAACCCTGGAAGAGCCAGCGTCGTGGCTGGCACCTCCGCCTGCGAACGCAACGCTCGATATGATCGCACGCACCACCCGCTCTATTCCGAAGAGGCGTTCGCGGTGGGTGAGGACGCATCCACAAATGGCGGCGGGGAATCCTTCCGGAACAGGACGTAGAGCGCCGGCAGGACCAGCAGCGTCAGGATGGTCGACGAGATGATGCCGCCGATCACGACCGTCGCCAACGGCCGCTGGACCTCGGCGCCCGCGCCGGTCGCGATTGCCATCGGAACGAAGCCCAGCGAGGCGACGAGTGCCGTCATCAGGACCGGCCTCAGGCGCGTCGACGCGCCTTGATGGACGGCCTCCAAGACCGACTTCCCCTCCTGCCGCAGCCGCTCGATAAACGCGATGATCACGAGGCCGTTGAGGACCGCGACGCCGGACAGCGCGATGAAGCCGACGCCGGCGCTGATGGACAACGGAAGATCCCGCAACAACAATGCGAGCACGCCGCCGGTCAGCGCCAGCGGCACGCCGCTGAATACCAGCAGCGCATCGGCGGCCGATCCGAGGCTCATGAACAGCAGCAACAGCACCAGCAACAACGCAACCGGCACCACAATCGTCAGGCGCTTCGTGGCGGACACGAGTTGCTCGAACTGGCCGCCCCAACCGATCCAGTAACCGGGCGGCAGTTTGACGTTCTCCGCGACAGCCCGCTGCGCATCGGCGACGAACGATCCGAGATCCCGCTCACGGACGTTGGCGGTCACAACGATGCGGCGCTTGCCGTTCTCGCGGCTGATCTGGTTCGGGCCCGGAGCAACATCGAGAACCGCCACCGACGATAGCGGGATGAAGCGCATCTGGGTCGCGGACGAGCCGGGCCATGCGGTTTTCGTGACACTCGCCCCCGCATCGTCGACGGGCGGTAGCGGAATTGAAATGGCGCGGATCGCATCAAGGCGCTCCCTGAGATTTTCCGGAAGCCGAACCACGATATCGAAGCGCCGGTCGCCTTCGAACAGCTTGCCGGCCACCTTGCCGCCGATGGCGATCTCAACGATATTCTGTACTTCGCTTACACTGAGGCCGTAGCGCGACAGCGCCTGTCGGTCGAGCTTGACCGTAAGGATCGGGAGTCCGGACACCTGCTCGGTCTTGACGTCGGCCGCACCACGGATACCCCGGATCACGCCCTCGACCTGCTTCGCCGCACCCCGGAGAATGTCCAGATCGTCGCCGAAGATTTTGACGCCCAGATCGCTGCGCACACCGGATATCAGCTCATTGACCCGCAACTGGATTGGCTGCGAGATTTCGTAGCTGCTGCCGGGAATCTCGTTCGCGGCGCTCTCTATCTCCTCCAACAGTTGGGACTTCGGCTTGGACGGGTCCGGCCACTCTTCGCGCGGCTTCAGCATGACATAACCGTCGGAAACCGACGGCGGCATTGCATCGGTGGCGACTTCGGCGGTGCCTGTCCGCGCGAAGAAATCCTTCACCTCCGGAATTTTCCCGACCCGCTTCTCCAACGCCATCTGCAGGTCGACCGACTGGGTCAAGCTGGTTCCCGGTATCCGTATCGCGCTGACGGCGACATCGCCCTCGTCAAGGGAGGGAATGAACACGCCGCCCATTTGCGTTGCCGCAAAACCGCTTGCCAGCACCATGGAGGCAGCGCCCAGCGCCATGACACGACGGTAGCGGATCGCGCCGTCCAGCAGCGGCAGGTAAATCCGCTTCGCTCCGCGCATGAAGAGGCTTTCCTGCTCGGAGACCTTGCCGGTGACGACGATCGCGACCGCCGCCGGGACGAACGTCACCGAGAAGATGGCCGCCCCCAGCAGCGCCATCAGCACCGTCAGCGCCATCGGCACGAACATCTTGCCCTCGACCCCGGTGAGGGTAAGGACCGGCAGATACACCGCCGCGATGATCACGGTGCCGAACAGGCTGGGCTTGATCACCTCGCGGGAGCCCGCGAGGATCGTTCGCAACCGCTCCTCGAGGGACAGAAGCCGCCCCCTCCTGTGCTGTTCGACCGCGAGCAATCGCAGACAATTTTCAACGATGATGACGGCGCCGTCGACAATGATCCCGAAGTCGATAGCGCCGAGGCTCATCAGGTTGGCGCTGACCTTCGTTTCGACCATGCCGGTGATCGTGAAAAGCATGGCGAGCGGAATCACGCAGGCCGTGACGATCGCCGCACGGATATTGCCGAGGATTAAAAACAGCACCGCGATGACGAGAAGCGCGCCCTCGATCAAGTTTTTCTCGACGGTCCTGATGGTTGCGTCGACCAGATAGGTCCGGTCGTAGACGGTGCGCGCGATCACGCCATCGGGTAGCGACTTGGCGATGTCACTGAGCTTGGCGGCCACACGCCTTGCAACCGCGCGACTGTTCTCGCCGATCAGCAGCATAGCCGTACCAAGCACGGTCTCGCTGCCGTCCATCGTCGCCGCCCCGGTCCGGAGGTCCTTGCCTTCGCTGACCTCGGCGACATCGCGAATGCGCACCGGAATGCCGTTCCGCGATCCGATCACAATATCCTGGATTTCGGCGATGCTGGCGACCTGCCCCGGCGTCCGCACCAGATACTGCTCGCCGTTCCGCTCGATGTATCCGGCGCCGATATTGGCGTTGTTGGCTGCCAGCGCCGTCATCACGTCGCGGAATCCGAGTCTGTAGGCCATGAGTTTCCCGGGGTCGGGCAGCACATGGAATTGCCGCTCGTAACCGCCGATGGTGTTGACTTCGATCACACCCGGGATGTTGCGAAGCTGCGGTTTGATGATCCAGTCCTGGATCGTGCGCAGGTCGCTCGGCGAATATTCAGCGCCGCCGGCTGTTCGGGCGCCCTCCCTGGCTTCCACCGTGTACATGAAGATATCGCCAAGCCCGGTCGATACCGGTCCCATCGCGATCTCCACGCCGGCCGGCAATTGATCCTTCACCTGCTGGATGCGTTCGCTGACAAGCTGGCGCGCGAAGTAGATGTCCGTCCCGTCACGGAACACGACGGTGACCTGGCTCAACCCGTAGCGTGATCCCGATCGGGTGTATTCGAGCTTGGGCAGCCCACCCATTGCGGTTTCGACCGGAAACGTGATGCGCTGTTCGACCTCCAACGGCGAATAGCCGGGTGCCCGCGCATTGATCTGCACTTGAATGTTGGTGATGTCGGGCACCGCATCGATCGGGAGTCGCGTAAAGCTCCACGCCCCGAACGCTCCGACAGCCAGGACGAACAGCATCACCAGCCAGCGCTGGCGAATCGAAAATGCAAGGATGGCGTCAATCATGATCGGCCTCCCCCTTGCCCATCTCCATTTTGACGACAAAGCTGTTTTTGGCGACGTAACGCTCTCCGGCCGACAGTCCCGCCCGGATCTCGATGAACTTCTGATCGGACTCGCCGGTCTCGACGGGGCGCGCCTCGATCTTGTCGGTGTCTTCGCGCACGAACACGACCGATCTGTTCTCCAGTGTCTGAACCGCACCGACCTGCACCGCGACAGGCACGCTGCGCTTCGCAAGAACCAGGCGTGCGGTGACGAACAGACCCGGACGCAGGCGGCCGTCGGGATTTGGCAGCACGATGCGCGCGAGCGCCGTCTGCGTATCGCTCGAACCGATGGGAGCGAGGTAGGAAATGCGTCCCCTGACATCGTCGCCGCCGTCGTCAGGATCGATCAACACCTCGTCGCCGATTCGTACGCGCTTCAGATCCTGGCGATAGATCGACACATCGACCCAGATCGTCGACAGGTCGGCGACGACGAAGGACGGCTTCTGTTCCGAGGCGTACTCGCCAAGCGAAATCTGACGTTCGATCACGGTGCCGCTGATCGGCGCCTTCAGATCGTAAACCGTGAGGCTTTGATTGCTTTCGATCGATGCAAGCTGGTCGTCCTTGGCAACGACGTCGCCTATGCGTTTTCTGATCGCACGCACGATCCCCGGAAATCGCGGCGTGACCTGGACAACGGCCTCCTGGTTTGCGCGCAGGACTCCGTTGAAGGACAAAGTGTCGCTAAGGGTAGCGCCGCCCGCTTCCACAAGCGTCGCCCCGGCCGCAGCAAGCTTGACATCGCTGATCAGGATGCGTTCGGCACCGTGTTCGTCCTGCTCGACATGATCGCGTGCCGGCTTGTCCAGCGTCTTGCCTGCTTGCTCCGCGGGCGGATCGGATTTCACCGGCGCCATCGAGCGGTAGCCGATTCCCGCAGTCACCAGGACGGCAAAGACCGCGATGGCGACAACAACCGTGGATTTTTTCATCGCGCACTCTCCCGCGCCAATGCGAATGGATTGCCGACAAGCCCCTCGATGGTGGCGACGGCGACATGGAAATTCTGCTGCGCTTCCTGCTCGCGAAGGCGAGCCTGGACGACGCTCGCCTGCGCATCCAATACTTCGAGCAGGGTGAAACGCCCTTGCCCGTAGCCTTCGGCGATGGCGTCAGAAGCCTGACGCGCCTTCGGAATCGCAGAACCGCGCAACACCTTGAGTTCATTCAACGCGCCTTGCAATGAATCGTAGGCGCGGCCCGCGAGCACGATAAGCGTGTTCCGGTTGGCGGCCCGCTCCACTTTCGTCTTGGCGAGATTTTCCTGCGCCGACAGAATGGCGCCCTGGTTCTGGTCGAAAACGGGGATCGGGACCGAGAGCGTGAAGCGGACGGCATCGTCCCCGGTATCGTTGAAATGGCGCCACCCCGCCGCCACCCGCACGTCGGGATACGGCTTGAGCCTCGCCAGCAACAGTTCGGCGTTGCGTTGCGCGTAGATCGCCGTCCAGCGGGCCAATTGCGGATTGGCATCGATGGCCGCTACGACGGACTGAAACGAGGGCGGCTTGCCGATCGCATCCAGCCGCCCGGAGACCGCCGAGAAATTCGGCGTCGTCCCGCCCATAAGCACCATCAATTCGCGCCGCGCGCTTGCGAGCGCTGCCTTCAATCGCTCGCGGTCAGCCTTCACCAGCGCGGAAGCGACCTCGGCTCGTCCTGTTTCCGCGGGTGACGATGCACCGGCATCGACCCGGCGCTGCAGAAGCGGGCTGATCTTGTCGATCGCGGCGACCTGCTCATTCAGAATCTGGATCCTGCGTTGCAGACCGAGCACGTTAAGGAAGGCGATGGCGGTCTCCGACAGAACCTCCAGTCGCACAGCCTGACGCTGGATCGCCGCGGTTTCGATGCCGGCACGTCCGGCAGCGATCCGTGCCTCGCGCTTGCCGAACAATTCGAACAATTGGCTGATCTGCAGCGTGGTCTCGGCCGACTTCGTGCCGCGATACACTCCAGAACCGAACGCATTGTCCTGTTCGTAGGAAATCTCGGGATTGATCAACGCGCCCGCTTGAATGCGTTGACCGGTGGCGATGCCGACGTCGCGCTCGGCGGCGGTCAGGCGGGGGCTGGCGGCGAGCGCGCGGTGAAGCGCGGTTCCCAGCGTGAGTGTTTGCGCGTGCGACGCCCCTGTCAGCCATGGGCTGGCCAGCAGAGCCGTCGCCAGCGCGAGACGCGTGGCGGTCTTGAAGAACATGATGATAACCAGACGAACGACGGAATCAGAGCGCTGACGCGCCCGGCGAAGCGTTCAGGCCAGGACCTTTGGTGGCGGGGTATCGATTCCGGGAGAAAGATCGGAATTGTGCGAAACCGGCGACGGCATCGTTACCGCGCGGCTTTCGATCACGACAGAAACCAGGATCGGCGAAGGCAGCGATGCTGAAAAGCATCCGTGACAATGGTGCTCCGTCGCCATGCCTTTCCCGGATGCGTCGGCACTCTTTGTCATAGACATCGTCACGACGGTTTTGCCGCCCGGAGACGTCACATCCATGCCAAGGAATTCATGCAACGCGCCGGACAACAGGTAGGCCACGATCAGAAACACCGCCGTGATCCCACGTGGAGTCCGCAGGTGCCGCCTTCCGGATTTGGTCGCAAGACGGATCAGAGGTAGCTCCCGGTTCGGTTCGCGATGTCGTTCTAGCACAGCAGTCGAACGCAAGTCGATGCGGATACTATAACCCTTGACGTGCTTTCTTCACGCGAAGCCGGGCATCCACCTCGCTTGAAAACGCCATATGGCGTTTCATCAGGCTGGCCGCAACGTCCCGACCGCAGCCATGGCGAGACGAATTGCCGCTACCCACGGCCGGCAGCAACGATACGATCACGCCTCGGTCAAAAACACATCCGTGCGTTGCGCCGTCATCACTCTCTGACCGGACGCCGATTCCAATTCGCAGACGGTATCGACCTGTACGAAACGCACGCGCTGCCGGACCAGCGTCAATCGTGCGCGAAGACGAAGCTCGTCACCGGGATGAACCGCACGGCGAAACCTGACAGCGCGAAACGCGGCGACCTGCCCCTGTTCGGAGCCTGTGACCGCATAGATTTCCTGAAGCAGCGCGGGAACAAGAGCCAACAGCAACTGGCCGGGGACGATCGTCTTTCCGCCCGACAATTCACGCGTCGCGCGCACGACATCGGTATGAATCCAGTTTCGATCGCCGGTCAGCGCAACGAAACGATCGACCTCGTCCTGCGTCACCGCAAGCCACCGCCCCGGAGCGAAGTCGCGGCCGACAAAGGCGGCGAGTTCAATCGCCGTGGCGACACGCAACGGCGTTTGCATGATCGGCAAGCCGCGCCCGTTCCCGGTTTTGCTGTTGTCGTCGCGACTGCCGGTCATATCGTCACCAGCAGCGCGCTGCCGAGTCCGCCGGCAGCGGCAATCGCGGCCAAGCCCAGCGCCCCCGCTTTCTCCTTCAGCATTTCGTGCCACAGCCGCACCGCCAGGATCGCGCCCGACGCACCGATCGGGTGGCCACGCGCCAACCCGCCGCCTCCCCGATTGAGCGCCGATGCCGCCACCCCGATTCCTTCCGCGCAAACGATGGCCTGTGCGGCAAACGCCTCCATGATTTCGACGACCGCGAGCGCCTCCGGCGCGATTTGCCGGGCCTCGAGCAATTTTCGGGCGGCGGCAATCGGCGCGGCTCCAGGCATCGCGGGATCGCCACCGCATCGGGCCGACGCAACGATCCGCAACGGACGCGCAACGTTGAGACGCCGCAGCATCGTTTCGGAAACCACCAGCACGGCAGCGGCGGCGTCGGCTTCCACCGCGACCGTCGCACGCGTCACGCCAAACGCCCCGTCACCTGCGATCGGCGGCAGGCGCGCGCACAATGCCTCGGTCAATGCGCGGGGAAAGGCATCGCGCGACAATCCCGCCCGCGGCACCATCTCCTCGGGCGCGGGAGGATTCTCGATTGCCTTGCGATGACTGGCGATCGCGAATGCATCCTGCTTCTCACGCCGGATGTCGAATGTTTGCGCCAGCACCGCGGCCGCGGCGATCATGTCCGGGTCACGCGCGGGCCACGGCGAGAACGGCGGCCTGTCATAGGGCTGCGGCACTTCGCCGGCATGGCGCGGCCGGCGCGCGCGCAACGGCGACCGGCTGAAACTTTCGACGCCACCGGCGATAACGGCATCGGCGCCGCCGCTCAGGATACGATCGGCCGCCATCATGACGGCGTCGAGCCCACCGCAGCATTGGCTATCGAGGGTCAGCGCCGGCACACGGTCCGGCAATCCGGCACGCAGCGCGGCAAGCCGCGCCGGGTTGCCGCCGCCATAAAGCGCATTGCCGAAGATCACATCGTCAACGGCTTCCGGCGCAAGGCCGACATCCGACAAAACCGCGCGGATCGGCGCTTCGCCGAGTTCGTCGGCTTCAACGGCCTTGAACGCACCGTTGCGCGGCGCGACGGCGGTGCGGCGCGCGGCGACAAGATAGGCGGCGCTCACCGCAGCACCTGGCATCGTTCGCTTTCCCAGATGCGACGCAACGCCGCGAAATCGTTCTTGCCCGACGGCGTCAGCGGCCAGCGTGGCGGCAGCGCGAACCGGCGCGGAATCTTGTAGAGCGGCAAATGGCTGCGAGCATGGACAATCAGGTCGGAAGCAGCGACCGACAAATCCGGATGAAGCCTGAGCAGCGCCAACAGCCGCTCGCCGCGGCGTTCATCGTCGATACCCAGCACCGCCGCCGCCATCACCGTGGGATGGCTCTCAAGCACGCGTTCGATTTCTTCCGGATGCACATTCTTGCCGGACGTGACGATCATCCGGCTGGCGCGGCCGACAAGCCGCAGATAACCGCGCGCGTCGAGAGTCCCGATATCGCCAACCGACATCGCATCGCCATCGCGCAATAGCGCCGCTGTACCGCCGCAGGCATAGTCCATGAAGACGAATGGGCTGGCGACAAACACCTGGCCGGCTTCACCCGGCGGCAAGCGCTGCCCGCGATGATCCCGGATGGAGAGATCGACGCCGGCAAACGCGCGCCCCACCGAATCCGGCGGCACATCTTCGTCATCCTTCACAACCGTGACAAAGCTCAGCTCGGAAGCACCGTAGAATTCGGCAAAACGCGACGCCGGGAAATGCGCGCGCAACCCCTCCATCACGCGCCCCGGCCATTTCGCGCCGGACGACAGAACCCAACGCATCGTTGTCAACGGCGGTGCTTGCTCGCGCGTGGCGGTCTCGACCGTCATTTCAAGTTGGGTCGGCACGCCGTAGAGCACCGTCACCTGATGCTTTGCCATCAACCGGCAGGCCAGATTCGGACGAAACTGCCGGCACAGGATGACGGTCGCGCCGACATACAGTCCATGCGCAAGGCCATAGAGAAACAGCGAGTGCGTCAGCGCGCCCGGCGCGAGGACGACATCATTCGCGCCAATGTCGAACTCGCGGTCCCCGGCCCGGAAGCTCTCGACCCATGACAGGTGATGGCGTCGATATCCCTTCGGCAGACCGGTCGAACCCGAGGTGAAGCCGACATAGAACGGCGTCAACGGATCAGGCTCCCGCACCGCCTGGGACGAGGGGCTCGCGCCGATCACTTCCACAACCGTCTCGAACGGGCCGTGTGGATCGACCAGGGTCAACGCATGACTCTCGACAGAGAGCGCCGGATCATGAGTGATGACGAGGCCGGGTGACAGTTCCCCGATTGCGGCTCGCGTCATCTCGGCGGGCCAACCCGGATCGAGAATTTGCGCTTCGCGCCCGGCGCGGGCGGCGGCGAGAAACAACAGCACCAATGCGGGACTGTTGGGAAGATGCAACGCAACGCCGCGTCCCGCCGGGATGACGCCCGCAAGATGAGCCGCGAGACGATCCACGGCCCGATCGAGTTCCTTCCAGGTGACTGTGTGGCCGTCGCAGACCACAGCGATGGTATCGGGCCGCGCACGAACGTGCCGCGGCAGCGTTGCCGTAATGGTTTGGTGATCGATCACATCCGACTCGCGATCGCGGCCGGATAGCCACGATACGAAGCCTCCGCGACGAATGCGGTCGCCACGGCCTTCAGGAGATCGCCCGGCATGAACACAGCCGTCGCAACCAGCGCCTGCAGCAGATTCATCCGCGCCATCGCCATCAAACCGGCGATGCCACAGGCGTACTCCACGACGATGCCGCCGATAACCGCGGCAACCAGCGCCGCAGCAAACACCGGCAACCTTCTGAGACGCTCCATCACCAGTCCGCACACGAACGCGGCGGGGACAAAGCCGAGCAGAAAACCGACCGACGGCCCGAACAGCACGCCGAGGCCGCCACGGCCGCCGGACAGCAATGGCGCCCCCAGCAACACCACGAACAAAAACAACAGCACGGCGAGCGCGCCATGACGTGGGCCGAGAATGATCCCGGCGAGCATGACGCCGAGCGTCTGAGCCGTGATCGGTACGCCCATCGCGATCGGCAACATGACACCGGGAAGCATTCCCAGCACACCGATGACGGCCGCCATCAGGGCAATACGGACAATGGCTCGAGATTCCACGTGGCCTCTCCTAAGACGGCTTGCGTTGACGATCGGCGGCGACCGTGTCGAAGCCCCTCGCGTCGAGCGATTCCGCAACCCGGTCGGCGAGCTGCAGAATATCGGCCAGGAAAACGGCCACGAGCCGCACGGGAGCCCGCCGGTGGGTACGCGCCTTCCAGGCCTCCTCGCGCTCACGCCATCGGGCCATCAACACCGGGACAAAGCGCAAGACAAGCGCCACCGCAAGGGCCATCTTGCGCGGATTGACCCCGAGCGGGCGAAGCAGGCTGAAAACCGGTGCGAGCACATCCATCAACGCACTCATCGTCGTGGTCATGCTGACGAGATCGGCGAGCAGAAGCATCGCCAGCAGCCGCAAGCTGACGACACCCCCCGCATGCCAGCCGGCAGAGAACGCCTGCACGCCGCCAACAATGACAAGCAGAGGCACGATCGGCCGCAACAAGGCCAACCTTGCGAAACCGAAGCGCCCGAAGCCGGCATAGATCGAGAGAGCGACCGCCACCGCGCCGGCCAATATTCGCCAGTCATCCACCGGCAGCAGCAACAGGCTGGCCAGCACGATGCCCGCAAGCTTGATACCGGCGGGGACGCGGTGCAGCCAGGTCTTTGGCGCAAGGCCGTCGCTCATCATGCTGTGACGAGGTCCACGTCGGCAGACATCGCCGCATGCGCGCGGTAGGCCGGCAGCACATCAGCGGGCAAACCGTCATCACGAATGCGGCCCGCATCGAGCCAGATCACCCGATCGAACTGCGCCAGCAATTCGAGATCATGGGACGCCATCACGATCTGCTGCGGCAGGCTCATGATCTTGCGGGACAACGCGAGGCGGGTCGGGAGATCGAGACTCGAGAACGGTTCGTCCATCAGCAGAACCGACGGCTCGGTCGCGAGCACCGCCAGAATGCAGACAAGCTGCTTCTGTCCGCCGGACAATTCGTTGACATTGCGATCGACCCATCCGGTGCAGCCATGCTGCTCCAGCAACGCCAGCGCCTGATGTCGCGCCTCTCGCGCACGTAGCCCGCGCTCGGTCAGGCCGAACGCAATTTCTTCCCCGACGGTCGGGAATATGAGTTGATGATCCGGATTCTGGAAAACAAAGCCAACCTGCGCCGGCAATTTCTTGCGGTGCCGCACTGTCTCCAGCCCCGCCACGACAACCCGCCCACGGCTTGGCAACAACAGGCCGTTGATCAGCCGCAGCATCGTGCTCTTGCCGGATCCGTTATCGCCGATCACGCCGATGCGCTGCGTATCGAGCCCAAGCGACGCGATCGACAGAAGCAGACGGCCCGCGCGCCGAACCTCCACGTCCTCAAAGGCGATTTTGCTCGCAGCGGCCGCTCCATCGCTTCGAGCCATTCCATCACTTCGAACTATGGCGGGACGTTCTCGTAAAACATCAGGCATGCATTTTGACCATCAAGGCGATCCTTATCCCTTTCCCCCGGAACCAGATAGGACAGCCAGCGCAGTATAGTCTCTTGAAACGATCGTCACTACCACTTGCGCGGAAAGCCCTTCTTATGCTGTCTTTCCGCATCCTTCGACCGATCCGGCCGCCTTCCGCGGCCAGCGGATCGCATCGTGATGCGCGATCGCCCGGACCCAACGCCGTTACACGTCGAAGAGCCGATAACGCCTCGATTCGATCACGGGAAACAAGGACACGTTGACCATTGCGAACGGGAGGGTTTCGTGATGGCACGGCATCTCGCGACTGCCAACCTGAACACCATCGGCGGCTGCCGGGATCCTCGCTAGCCTTTCCAGACGACCGACTGTTCGTGACGCTTGATAAGCTCGGCCAACCTGCCGAAGCTCGCCGCGATGTGGTCCGAAAAAGCGGCGGCTGCCGGCGATTGCGGACTTCCGGCAAGCCGCAAGATGCCGAGCGCGCGCTGCGGATGCGGAACGCGCAACGGAAGCGCTGTAATGTCGCCCACCTTGCGATAGGCAAAGACCACGCCGTGCGGCAGAATGGTCAACGCATCCGTGCGCATCAGATAGTTGATGGCGCTGGCCAGCGAGCCACCGAAATAGCGAACGCTGACACCGGTCGAACCGAACGAGAGAAGAAGGGCGCGCATGTCGGCCTGAAGCGGGCTGTTGGGCGGGGGAGCGATCCAGGGATAGTCCAGGACCTCCGGCCCTTTCAGCTTGCGTTTCAACAAAAGCGGATGAGTCACGCGACAGGCCACGACATTGCGGCCCGGCAGGATGCTCTGGAATTCCATGTCGTCGCCGTCAAGGACATCCACCGGACAAATCGCGAGATCGACTCTGTCGGCTCGAATGGCATCCTGCAAATCGGGCATGTAGCCATAGCTCTGGACGACGCGCACGTCTGGACGCGCGTTGTGAAAATCCGCGATCAGGCCGGAGATCAGCGCATCCATGAAGAACTGCGTGCCGGCCACCCGCACCGTGCCCGCGCGACCGTATCTGAAATTGTCGACGAGTTCGGATGCCTTGCGCGACGACAACAGCATCGCCTGGCCATGATCGGCAAGAGCGCGGCCGAACGGCGTCGGTCGCAGCGGCCGACGTCCCTTGACGAACAGCGGTTCGCCCAGCCGCTTCTCCAGTATCGCCAGCGTGCGGGAGACGGCCGGCTGCGTCATTCCGAGGAGCTCGGCGCCCTCGGTCACGCCGCCGGCGTTAATGACGGCCGCAAGCTGGATCAGATGACGCTCGTCGAGCTTCATAGCAATCTGCTATATTATATCGCAAAGAAATCATCAATGATCTTCCCCCGGCCTGATAACGTTTTTTGAAACGGGAAACGCCATTGGGAGGGCCGATGAGGCAAACGCTGCCCATCGATCTAAGTGACGAGGCCACAAGCCGAGCGGTCGCCGAGCGCATCGCGCGGGCTGGCTCCGGACGCCTGGCGACCAGCATGATCGCGATCGTCGAACACATCCACCGGATCATTCTTGAACTTCGCCCGACCCGGGCCGAGTGGCGCGAGGCTATCGCCTATCTGACGGCGATCGGCGACGCCACGACCGATAACCGTCAGGAATGGGTGCTGCTGGCCGATCTCATTGGCGCGACCGCTCTCGTTGAGGACGTCAACAGCCGCCGTCCCAACGGCGCCACGCCGAATGCGCCCCGTGGACCGTTCTATCGTTCGGACGCGCCGCGTCTGGCGAACGGGGCAAATATTTCGCTGGATGGCCGCGGTGAGCCGTTGTCCGTCAAGGGGAAAGTCGTCGATCTCGACGGCCACCCGATTGCCGGCGCGATGGTTGAAACCTGGCAGGCGAACGGCGAAGGTTTTTTCGAGAACCAGCAGCCGGACGATCAGCCGGACTGCAACCTTCGCGGCATCTTCACGACCGACGCGAAGGGCGAGTTCAGCTACCTTACCGTGAAACCCGCAGGCTACTCGGTGCCGGCGGACGGCCCCGCGGGAAAGCTGCTTGATGTTCTCGATTGCTCCCTGCGCCGGCCGGCGAACATCCACTTCATCGTTTCCGCCGATGGCTTCGAGCCGATCACAACCCAAGTATTCGACAGAACCGATGCCGCGCTGGTTGAAGATGCGCTCTACTCGGTGCGGCCGGGTCTGCTTGGAGATTTCAGGCGGACGCGCCGCAAGGCTGTCCCGTGGAGCCTCGAGTTCACCTTTGTGATGGCTCGCGCCCCGAAGTTTCCGAAAGGCGTGTCATGATCGAATCCCGCCCCTTCATCTTTCCGGGCATCCGCTCGCGGGTCGTGTTTGGATCCGGCACGATCGCGCAGGTCGCGGCCGAAATGGAGCGTCTGGGACGCCGGAAGGCGCTCGTGCTCACAACGCCGCAGCAGCGCACGGATGGCGAAGCATTGGCGGACAAAATCGGTGGATCCGCACGGGCCACGGTCTTCTCCGGTGCGACCATGCATACGCCCGTGGACGTGACGCGTCAGGCGATCGACGCTTTCAAGGACAGCGGCGCTGATTGCGTGATCGCCCTTGGGGGCGGTTCGTCCATCGGACTGGGCAAGGCGATCGCGGTGCGCACCGGCGTCGATCAGATCGCTGTTCCGACGACCTATGCCGGCTCCGAGATGACCGACATTCTCGGCGAGACCGAGAACGGCGAAAAGACGACGCGGCGCGATCCGGCGATCCTGCCCGAGACGGTAATCTACGATGTCGATCTGTCGATGACGCTGCCGAAAGCCATGACGGTATCGTCAGGCATGAATTCGATCGCCCACGCCGCGGAAGCTCTTTACGCCCCGGATCGCAATCCGATCCTGTCGATGATGGCGGCCGATGCCGTCAGGTCCTTTGCGACTGCGCTGCCGGCGGTGGTGGCGAATTCGGCCGACTGGCGAGGGCGTGCCGATGCACTGTACGGCGCATGGCTGAGCGGAGCGACCCTCGGCGGAACCTCGATGGCTCTGCATCACAAGCTTTGCCATACGCTGGGCGGCAGTTTCGATACGCCGCACGCCGAGACGCATGCGATCCTGCTGCCGCACACCATCGGCTTCAACGCCGAAGCGGTCGGCGATCTGCTTCAACCGATCTCGGATGCACTTGGCGGCGCCACCGCCGGAAAGGCGCTCCATCGCTTCGCCGCGCGGCTCGATGCACCGACCAGGCTGCGGGATCTTGGCCTCACCGAATCCGACCTCGACCGGGCAGCGGCCATCGCAGTCAAGAAACCCTACTTCAATCCGCGTCCGTTCGGTGAAGCGGATATCCGCGCGTTGCTGCAGAATGCGTGGATAGGACGAGAACCACCGGTCTGAATTTGCCAAGGGAGGAAAACAGAAAATGATTACCAGACGAACGTTGCTGAAATCGACCGCCGCAGGCGGTCTGCTCGCCGCGACCGATGGACTCTTCAAACCCGCCTTGGCCGCCGGGAAGGTTGCGAAGATCGGGTATGTCAGCCCGCAGAGCGGGCCGCTCGCGGCCTTCGCGGAAGCGGACAAGTTCATCATCGACGGTTTCCTCAGCGCAGCGAAAGCCGCGGGACTTGAGGTTCAAGTCGTCGTCAAGGACAGCCAGTCCAATCCCAATCGCGCCGCCGAGGTGGCGAAGGAACTGATCGTCAGCGACAAGGTCAACCTGATGCTCGTCGCATCGACACCGGAGACGACCAACCCGGTATCGACCACCTGCGAGTCCGAGGGTCTACCCTGCATCTCGACCGTCGCGCCGTGGCAGCCATGGTTCATCGGCCAGCAGGGCAATCCGGGCAATCCCGCATCGTGGAAGCCGTTCGGTTACGCGTATCATTTCTTCTGGGGGCTCGAGGACGTCATCAGCGTATACACCAACATGTGGGCCCAGTTGTCGACCAACAAGCAGGTCGGCGGCCTCTTCCCCAACGACGGCGACGGCAATGCCTGGGGCGACGGCAAGGTCGGCTTCCCTCCGGTGCTGGCGGAGAAGGGCTACAAGCTGATCGATCCCGGCCGATACCAGAATCTGTCGGATGACTTCTCGGCACAGATCAATGCATTCAAGTCCGGCAACGTCGAAATCATCACCGGCGTGATGATCCCGCCGGACTTCACCACCTTCTGGAATCAAGCCAAGCAGAAGGGCTTCACGCCGAAGATCGCCTCCATAGGCAAGGCGCTCCTGTTTCCACAAGCGGTGGAAGCGCTGGGCAAGCAGGGACACAATTTGTCTTCGGAAGTGTGGTGGACGCCCAGCCATCCATTCAAATCCTCCTTGACGGGCGCATCGTCCAAGGAGTTGGCGGACGGCTTCACGGCGGCGACCAAGCGGCCGTGGACGCAGCCGATCGGCTTCGTGCACGCGTTGTTCGAAATCGCTGCCGACGTCCTTAAACGCGTCAATGATCCAACGGACGCCGACAAGGTGACGGCGGCGGTCGCCGCCACCAAACTCAACACCATCGTCGGTCCGATCGCCTGGGACGGTGCCAAGCTGCCTCCGTTCGCTGCGAAGAACATCTGCAAGACCCCGCTGGTCGGCGGTCAGTGGCGCCTGAAGGATGGCGGCGGTTACGATCTCGTCATTACCGACAACACGACGGCGCCCAACATTCCGGCCGGAGGAAAGATGGAACTGATCGCCTGACCATCCGACCCGACGAACGATCCGCGTTCCACCTACCTGCGCCTGTCAGGCGGAGCATTTGACGTGCCGATCCTTGTACTTGACCATGTTGTGAAAAGCTTCGGCCCACTGAAGGTCACCGATGACGTGACCTTCAGCGTCGAGCCGGGCGAAGCGCTTGGCATCATCGGTCCGAACGGGGCCGGCAAGTCCACGCTCTTCAACTTGATTACCGGCAACATCCGCGTCGATTCCGGCAACATCTCCTTCGATGGTGTCGACATAACGCGGATGCAGCCCATGAAGCGCTGCTACGCCGGCATCGGCCGTACTTTCCAGATTCCACAGCCATTCGAGAAGCTCACGGTCTTCGAGAACCTCGTCGTGGCCGCGGCCATGGGATCGCAGAAAGCAGAGTCCGAGGTCACCGACCGCTGCGCGGAGATTCTCGTCAAGACCGGCCTGCTCGAGCGCGCCAACGTGCTGGCAGGCGGCCTCGGCCTTCTGCAGCGGAAGCGACTCGAACTGGCCCGCGCGCTCGCCACCGATCCGCAACTGTTGTTGCTCGACGAAATCGCCGGAGGATTGACCGAGGCGGAATGCAAGTCGCTCGTCGAGACGATCCATGCCATCCACGCGTCGGGCATTACGATCGTCTGGATAGAACATGTGCTTCACGCGCTGAATGCGGTCGTGCAGCGGCTGCTCGTGTTGAACTTCGGCAAGGTCGTGAACATCGGTGCACCGGACGACATCATGGCCTCAAGCGCCGTGCGTGAAATCTACCTGGGGATCGAAGTCTGATGGCTTTGCTCGAAACACGCGGGCTGACGGCCTTCTATCGCGACTTCCAGGCCCTGTTCGGCGTGGACGTGATGCTCGACGCCGGCGAAACGCTTGCAATCGTCGGCGCCAACGGTGCCGGCAAGTCGACGCTGATGCGATCGATCTCGGGCGTTCTTCCTAACGGCGCGCAACAGATCCTGTTCGAGGGCCGACCGATCGGGGCCTTGGCCGCTCCGCAGGTCATGGCGCTCGGAATCGCGATGGTGCCGGAAGGCCGCAGGCTGTTTCCGTCGCTTTCCGTCGAGGAGAATCTTTTGATCGGCCGCTACGGCCGCTCGACGAAAGGACACTGGTCGCTCGAAACCATCTACCGGTTGTTCCCGGTGCTGCAAGAGCGGCGCAACAATCCTGGCACCGCACTGTCCGGCGGCCAGCAGCAGATGGTTGCGATCGGACGCGCGTTGATGTCGAACCCGCGCGTCCTGCTGTGCGATGAACTCAGTCTCGGTCTGGCGCCCGTCGTTATCCGGGACATCTACGCCGCCTTTCCGGCAATTCGCGAGAGCGGCGCCTCTATTATCGTCGTCGAGCAGGACATCGGACAGGCGATGAAGGTCGCCGACCGGCTTTACTGCATGATGGAGGGCCGCGTGACCTTGAGCGGCCGGCCGAGCGAGTTGAACCGGACGGCAATCCACGCCGCCTATTTCGGGGCTGACTCATGAATTGGGCGGATACCATTCTTCAGGGCATCCTGCTCGGCGGGCTTTACGCGCTCTTCGCCGCCGGATTGTCGCTCGTCTTCGGCATCATGCGGCTCGTCAATCTGGCGCACGGCGACCTCATCGTGCTTGCGGCCTATCTAATTCTCGTGCTCGTCGATGCGCTTCACCTGAATCCCTTCGTCGCCCTGGTGATAGCCATGCCGATCATGTTCGGCGCCGGATGGCTGCTGCAAACTTTCGTTCTCAACCGCATCCTCGGGCCGGATATTCTACCGCCGCTGCTCGTCACGTTCGGTCTGTCGGTCGTGCTCCAGAACGGTCTGCTGCAAGCGTATTCGGCGGACAGCCGCCGTATTCCGTCCGGATATCTCGATACGGCATCGATCTCGATAGGATCCTTGCACGTGGGCCTGATGCCGCTCCTCACCTTCCTGTCGGCGGTGGCGGTGATCGTGATCCTGAATCGCCTGCTGTACGGGACCGAACTCGGCCGCGCCTTCAGGGCAACATCGGACGACATCGTCACCGCCGGCCTCATGGGCATCCATCCGCATCGCACCTTTGCGATCGCGACCGGCATCGCCATGACGATCGTCGCCGTTGCCGCGCTTTATCTCGGCACGCGGTCGAACTTCGATCCAACCATCGGACCGGCGCGCCTGATCTACGCCTTCGAGGCGGTCATCATGGGCGGCTTGGGATCGCTCTGGGGGACTTTGATCGGCGGCATCGTTCTCGGGATGGCGCAGACCATCGGCGGCGCCATCAACCCCGAATGGCAGATACTCTCCGGACACATCGCCTTCGTGCTGGTCCTGTTGTTTCGTCCGCGCGGCTTCTTCCCGCGCGCAGTGGATTAGGGGCGGAGATGGGCGGACAGACCACATCCTGGCGCGTCGAAACAAAGACCAAGGCATCGACCGCATTCGCGATCATCGCCGCGCTGACGATCTGCGCCGGCCTGGCGGCGCCGCTGTATCTTCCGCGCGCCATGCTGCAGGACCTTTTCTTTATCCTGACGATGCTGGCGCTTGCGCAAAGCTGGAATTTGCTGGCCGGATACGCAGGGCTCGTGTCAGTCGGCCAACAGGCCTTCGTCGGCTTCGGCGCATACATCATGTTCGCCGGCGTCGCCCTGCTGAAGCTCGACCCGCTGGTCGCGATCCTGCTCGGCGGCATCGCCTCCGCGCTGCTTGCCGTTCCCGCCGGCATTTTCGCCTTTCGGCTTCAGGGCGCCTATTTCGCGATCGGGACCTGGGTAATCGCCGAGATCGTGCGGCTGCTGGTGGCGCAATGGAAGATGCTGGGTGGCGGCACGGGCACGTCGCTGCCCGCGTCGGCGACCCGCAACATGCTGGGCGTCGACACGGTCCATCACCTGTTCGGCTTCCGTCCGGCGCAGGCGGTCGATGTGATCTGCTACTGGCTCGCTCTCCTGCTCGCGGTCGCCACCATTTTCATGGTTTACCGGCTCCTCCGGTCGCGTCACGGACTCGCGCTCGCCTCGGTGCGCGACAACCAGGAAGCCGCGCGCGCGGTCGGCGTCGATGCGCTTCGCCTCAAAGCCTTGGTCTATCTGGCAAGCGCGTTCGTAACCGGTCTCGTCGGTGCGCTGATCTATGTGCAGAAGGCGCGCATCTCGCCGGACGCGGCTTTTTCCGTCACTGACTGGACCGCCTACGTCATCTTTATCGTGGTGATCGGCGGCATCGGCACGATCGAAGGGCCCATCGTCGGCGTACTGGTGTTCTTCGCCCTGCAGAAGCTGCTGGCCGATTTCGGCTCGATCTACCTGATGGTGCTCGGCCTGATCGGCATCGTCATCATGCTGTTCGCGCCACAAGGGCTGTGGGGCTTGTTCACAAGCCGCACCGGAATCCAACTACTCCCCGTCCGACGCCTTTTGCGCGGCGGACCTACCAAGAACTGACACCTGAGAGGAGGGCCCGATGGCCGACATCACAACCGACGTTCTCATTATCGGCACAGGTCCCGCGGGATCTGCCGCCGCGGCGTTATTATCCAGCTACGACGTCAAGACCATGGTGGTCAATCGCTACCGATGGCTCGCCAACACGCCGCGCGCCCACATCACCAATCAGCGCACGATGGAAGTGCTGCGCGACCTTGGACGCGAGGTAGAGAACGAAGCCTACATGTTCTCCTCGCACCAGGACCTCATGGGCGAGAACGTGTTCTGCACCTCACTGGTCGGTGAGGAAATCGGCCGCCTGAAGACCTGGGGGACTCATCCGCTGTCGCGCGCCGAACATCTGCTGTCGTCGCCGACGAAGATGAACGATTTGCCGCAGACCTTCATGGAGCCGCTGCTGTTCAAGACCGCATGTTCGCGCGGCGCCCAGGCACGAATGTCGACGGAATACGAAAGCCACGTCCAGGACGAAGAGGGCGTGACCACGACGCTGCTCGATCGGCTGACCGGCAAGAAGCTCACCGTGCGCTCGAAGTATCTGCTCGGAGCCGATGGCGGCAACTCCCTGGTCGCCCAGCATGCCGGCCTGCCCTTCGAAGGGAAAATGGGAGTCGGCGGCTCGATGAACATCCTGTTCAAGGCCGACCTGTCGCGTCACGTCGCGCATCGTCCGTCGGTTCTCTACTGGGTCGTTCAGCCGGGGGCCGATGTCGGCGGAATCGGCATGGGTCTCGTCCGCATGGTTCGCCCATGGAACGAATGGCTCATCGTGTGGGGCTACGACATCGACCAGCCGGCTCCCAAGGTCGATGAGGCTTTTGCCACCAAAGTGGCGCGCGACCTGGTCGGAGATCCGGAACTCAAGATCGAGCTGACGTCGGTCTCGACCTGGACCGTCAACAACATGTACGCGACCAGGACGTCGAACGGCCGGGTCTTTTGCATGGGCGACGCCATCCACCGTCACCCGCCATCCAACGGATTGGGATCGAACACGTCGATCCAGGACGCCTTCAATCTCGCCTGGAAGATCGCCTACGTCATCAAGGGACACGCCGGGCCGAAGCTGCTGGACAGCTATACGATCGAACGGGCGCCGATCGCCAAGCAGATCGTGACCCGCGCCAACAAATCGATCGATGAATTCGGGCCGATCTTCCAGGCGCTCGGCCTGCTGGATTCCATCGATCCGGTGAAAATGCAGCAGAACATGGACGCGCGCTGCGAGAAGACGGAGGACGCCGAACGGCAGCGGGCGAAGATCCGCGAGACGATCGCGCGCAAGGTCTATGAGTTCGACGCACATGGCGTCGAAATGAACCACCGTTACAAGTCCGACGTGATCGTGACCGACGGGCAGAAGGAGCCCGCCTTCGCGAAGGATCCCGAACTGCATTTCCAGCAGACGACATGGCCGGGCGCGCGCCTGCCGCATGCGTGGCTGTTCGCCAAGAGCGGCGAGAAAATCTCGACGCTCGACCTCGCGGGGCACGGCAGATTTACCGTGCTGACCGGGATTGGCGGCGAAGCCTGGGTCGCTGCGGCGAAGAAGATCGGCAAGGAGCTTGGCATCGACATCAACGCCCACGTCATCGGACCGCGCCAGACCTGGCAGGACTTCACCGGGGACTGGGCGCGCGCACGCGACGTGAGGGATAGCGGCGTCGTGCTGACACGCCCGGATCAACACGTCTGCTGGCGCCGCGAGACCGTGGCCGACGATCCTGCGGCCGAACTCCGCCGTGTGTTCAAGCAAGTCCTGGCGAACTGACGTAACGATAGGAGCAGATTATGGAAGACCACGAGAAGGGCTACTTCACCGAAAAGGATTCGGCCGAAGTTGTGATCGGACGCAACAAGAACGCCAAGGACGAGCGCCTGAAGGAGGTGATGGCCGTCATCATCCGCAAACTGCACGAGGCCGTGAAGGAAATCGAACCGACGCAGAAGGAATGGCTGGACGCCATCATGTTCCTGACGCGGACCGGCCAGATGTGCACGGACTGGCGGCAGGAGTTCATTCTCCTGTCCGACACGCTCGGGGTTTCCATGCTCGTGGACGCCATTAACAACCGCAAACCGCAGGGTGCCTCGGAAAGCACCGTGCTGGGGCCGTTCCATGTGCCCAACGCTCCGGAACTGCCGCTCGGGACCAATATCTGTCTCGACCAAAAGGGCGAGGACATGATGATCTCGGGCACCATTCGCGACGTCGCCGGAAATCCGATCGCAAACGCAATGCTCGATGTCTGGCAGACCAATGACGACGGATTTTACGACGTGCAGCAAAAGGGCTTGCAGCCCGACTTCAATCTGCGCGGCGTTTTCCGTACCGACGCCAGCGGCAATTATTGGTTCCGCGCGGTCAAGCCGCGATTCTATCCGATCCCGGACGACGGCCCGGTCGGCCAATTGCTGGGCAAGCTCGGCCGCCATCCATACCGGCCCGCTCATCTGCACTATATCTTGTCGGCGGACGGCTTCGAAACGCTGACAACGCATATCTTCGACCCGGATGATCGCTACATCAATTCCGATGCCGTATTCGGCGTGAAGAAAAGCCTGCTCGCGAAGTTCGTCCGGGTGGACGATCCGAAGCGGGCCAAACAGCTGGATTTCGACAATCCCTTCTGGGAGGTGAAATTCGACTTCGTCCTCGCGCCGGAATCGAATTGATCGTCAGCCGGAGCAGTGTCTCACGCTTGGAGTCCTCCCGGCTGATGGAATTAGAACCAGCGCTCGACGATTTTGATTTGGCGCGTTTTCTTCACGCGAACGGTATCGGTTTGGCTCGAAAACGCTTGGCGAGGCATCACGCTGCCACGCCGGCCCGGCGGATACATGCCGCCGAAACGCCGCTGCGCAAATCAGCAAGGCTGCAATCAACCCCAATGCATCCATTGGGAGTGTGCGGCAGGCGAGAATCAGCGCAGTGGCCGTCGGCGCCAGCCGGTGCCGCGATTCGCACCGGATGGCACGATCGCGAACCAGCCTCGTCGTTCGTGGGATTCAGCCGGTGCGCGAACAACCCTTCTTGGGATTCTGTCTGCGAATTGGGTCTGATTTGAGATGGCGGAGAGGGAGGGATTCTCACTACCCCCGTTTAACCAAACCGCTGATATCTCGAATTTTATCGGTGGAATAAGGCGTTCTTCCATGTCCCGGGGCTACACCAAAGGGCTACACTATGGGGACCGTTCGCATGCCATCTCCCGTCCGCAAAAAGAACGCCGACGGCACCGACAAATCAGACGTCTGGTGGCTCCGCAAAAAAGTGCCGCAACGCTACCGTCTACTCGTCGGCCGCGGTGAGATCTGGCGCTCGCTCGATACCACCGACCGCAAGACTGCGGGGCTGCGTTGTGTACAACTCAGCATTGATCTGGAGAGGGGGTGGGAGGAGCGACTACAGGCCGCAGCGTCAGCGGGCCGAACAACTGCCATCCCCGCGCCTACGATGTCGGCTAGGAACATGAGCGGCCTGCAGCGTCTGGTGCACGAACAGACACGCGATAAATACCTGGAAAATCCCCCTGCGCGATTCGCTTGGGGGATCGGGACCACTCCACGCGCCCCGGAAGAGGACTTACATGAACAAGAGTATGACGAAGCGGAAATGGACGCATTCCTTGCCCGAAACGGCTTCGAGCCGAATGAAGGAGATCGCCGTCGCTTCTTGCCCATGTTCGTGGAAGCGAGACGGCAAGGGTACATAGATCTGTATCGCGCCGCGAAAAGCCAGGACTTTTCCGAATCGCCGGTACTGAACAAGTACGCCCCTAGTCCGGCGAAAAAGATCGACTTTCCAGCCGCCTTTGAATTTTACTGCGAGAACTCGGGCGTGAAGGGCGGCGCCACGGGGGCGACAGCAAAACGGTGGCGTCCTAAAATCAAGGCTTTCTGTGACTTCGTAAAGCATACCGATCTGGGGCGCATGACCACCGACGACGGCTATCGATGGGCCGACCATCTGATCGCGCAAGGAACTGCGAAAAAGAGTGTGCGCGATGTTTGGATCGCGTCATTAAAGGCTGTCGCCAGCTTCATGGTAGAACGTCGAAAGCTCGACACGAATCCGTTTACGGGCATCAGGGTCCGCGGCGTGAAGTCCACCAAAGACTCGAACAAAAAGGGATTTTCAGACGCTCAAGCCAACACAATTCTTGAAGCGACCCTTGCGATACCGTCACATCTGACTACACCGGAAACGCGCGCCGCCCGGCGCTGGGTACCTTGGATCTGCGCCTACACCGGCGCTCGAGTCAACGAGATCACTTCTCTTCTGCCCTCTGATATCAGGGAGGATCCAGAGACCACGATTCCGTGCATTTATCTTCGGCCGGAAATGACAAAGGGTGACTACGAACGCATTATCCCAATTCACTCGCATCTAATCGAGCAAGGCTTTCTTGAATTCGTCGCTAAGCGGCGCAAGCTCGCATTGCCGCTATTCTACGATCCCAAACGTGCACGCGGCAGTGAAATTGCCAACCCACAATATCAGAAGATCGCGCAACGGCTTGGCGAATGGGTAGTCAATAGCCTTCACATCACGGGTGTTAAACCTAATCACGCGTGGCGTCACCGGTTCAAGTCCACCGCTCGACACGTACACATGCACCCCGAGGTGGAAAAATTCATCACTGGCCACGGCGGCTCTGACGATCCTGATGAGATTGCAAAGGTCAGCATGGACTACGGCGACGCTTGGGTAAAAACGCTGAAGAACACGATCGAATTGTACCCGCGCTATCAGATTTCCGCGTTGGATGCTCCACCGCAACGTCGAAAACACAAACGCCGAACGTCGGCGGAGGTCGCAGCCAATCGTAGTGAACGAGCAAAGCATGCCCAACGCAGCCGAACGATCCACTCACTCGCTAATCCATAGTTGCCGAACACGGCAAAAAAGCATTGGCAAGCCAGATGAGCAGATCGGTAAAATTCAGTACATTGCATGACCAGCTGACACGTTGATATCTTCTCCCTTCATGATATCGTCCCGCACATGAAGCCGGGCAGCGTGATCGTCAACACGGCGTCGGTGAATTGGGACATGCCTAACCCAATCCTATTCGCCTACGCGACGACGAAAGGCGCCATTCAGAATTTCACTGGCGGGCTGGCGCAGATGTTGCGGAGAAGGGCATCCGCGTGAACGCCGTCGCGCCGGGGCCCGATCTGGACGCCGCTCATTCGTCCGGCAATGCCGGAGGACGCGGTGAGGTAGTTCGGAAAGCAGGTTCCGATGAAACGACCCGGCCAGCCCGCAGAACTGACGATCGCTTACGTGATGCTTGCCGATCCTCTCTCCAGCTACACGTCCGGGACGACCGTTGCGGTGACGGGAGGAAAGCCGTTCATTTAGAGAATTGCCTCCGATTTTCGTATATAGCCATGAGCAGAGCTTTCGTTCGCGAAGAGTAGACAGAGAATGTCGAGCCGTTGCTGGACCGGCCGGTTTCAAAAGCGCCGAACGACGTCCCGTCCGAGGGCCTGGCTCAAATCGAGGCTCACACCACACGCAGCAGCAAGCGCTGGCGGCTGCACAGGCAGTGGCCGATCGCACTGCGATAGCGGTGGCTACGCGGGAATTGCGTTACTGGACAAGCCGTCGCGCGTCTGAGCGCTGGTTCGGCGGTCGGATGGATGACGCGACGCTGGCGTTGCTAGACGCTTCAATCCGCACATAGCGCTACCAATCTGCGCAAACATGACTGCGCTAGTCTATCGCAATAGATGATGGATTACCCCAAATAGAAGTCTCACCACTGAGCGGCAGGATAACGCGCGACGGGTTTACCGTGGAGGTGCTGATCTATCGCCTCCCGGACCAGTCCTTCGGGTGGATGCTGGAAGTTGTCGACCAAAAGCACGCATCTCCGTATGGGACGACTTGTTTGCGACCGACGAAGATGCTTACGCCGAATTTCATGAGGTGCTGCAAACGGAAGGCATTCGATAGTTCTTTGAGCAGTCGTCGGGGCAGACATGGCATTGAGCAGCATGGTGCGACGAGTCGCCACGGGCCGAATGAACGAGGTTGTTTCAACCACCGTCTCAGCGGGACATCACTGGCCCGGTGAGCCGGATCAGGAACTTGTCGATATCTATTAGGCGGCGCTAACATGCTGCGTTCACAGTCGGAGCCGGAGATCAACAAGGCCTTACCAAGCGCGGAGCTTTGCTAGACGTAGCGTTTCAACCCCAAAAACGTCGCGAATATGCGTCGAGATCGGCGAGGGAAATTGCTCGAGAAATCGACCGGCGTTGTCTCCAGCTTTTGTGCCATTTTTGTACCCCGGAGTTTTTTGTGACGGTCGGCAACAGATCGCGAAATCGGTCTAACTAACTGGGAGATAACGGTTTTGCTCTGCACGCTCTCGCAAAGGTTCGCAACGCTTGAAAAAGCCCACCAGAGGCGGGCTAGAGCATTTCCTATTTAAGTAGAAGCGTATCCAGCGTTGACGAAGTAGTTTTGGCATTCTGTCGGTTGTATCTGGCGGACAATTTCACCGAGACAGCGGCAGAGATCAGCGATGGTGCGCTTTTGAGCGCTACGCATCCAGTGCTTGATCTTGGCGAAGGTCTGCTCGATGGGATTGAGGTCGGGAGAATAAGGGGGCAGATACCAGAGCCTCGCGCCCACGGCTTTGATCATGCGGCGCAGCTCGGCGGATTTGTGGCTGCCGAGATTGTCCAGGATGACGATGTCGCCGGATTTGAGAACTGGCACGAGCTGTTGCGCGACGTAGGCGCGGAAGCACTCACCGTTGATTGGCCCGTCGAAAACGCAAGGGGCGGTGAACTGATCACAGCGCAGTGCGCCGAGGAAGGTCAATGTGCGCCAGTGACCGTGCGGTGCGAAGGCCCGCAGGCGCTTGCCCTTTGGAGCCCACCCGCGCAGCGGCGCCATATTGGTCTTGATCCAGGTCTCGTCGATAAAGACCAGCCGGCGAGGATCGAGGCCGGCTTGCCATGATCGCCAGCGCCGGCGTCTGCGCAGGACATCGGCGCGGCCCTGTTCAAGGGCGAACAGTGTTTTTTTTAAACCGCAATCCCTCGCGCCGGAGGAACAGCCAGATTGTATTGTGCCCGACCTTGATCCCGCGCGCCGCCAGTTCGTCCTTGAGTTGATGCAACGTCACATGGGGTGTCTGGCGTATCCGCGCTGCGATAAAGGCACGATGCGGTTCCAGCACCGCCTTGCGATAGCCGCCAATCTGGCCCGGCGCGACAGATCCGGTCGCACGATAGCGTTGAGACCACTTCACCACTGAGGAAATCGCAACGCCGAACCGTAATGCAACCGATCGGCAGATCTCACCCTTCGAGACCGCTGCCACAACCCGCCGTCGAAGATCATTAGAAAGAGGTCGTCCCATCCTTGCTGGCCTCCAACCCAGCAAGAATCATGAATCAGAATGCGCCTGATTTGAAAACCAAAATCCGATTCAGACTAAGCAGGAACCGCTCTAATTCACTGAATCTGCCTGGAAAGTTTGGTTGTGGGGACTAGCAACACCCGATACCTGCAAAATCGGACCGGCGGCTCCAAAAATGGGGAATCGCCAGTATCGGTGGTTGCAGAAATTCGCAACATCCGATTCATGGGATTGATCGAACAGCTCATTCCACGAACGGAAGCATAGGAGGGGTCGTATTCAAATTGGAGGTCACCGAATTTTCTAGCATCGCCAACTGCTGTTCCGACAATTTGCGGCCTTGCGGTCGTAAGTTGGAATGGCGATAGGTTGAGTTAGCAAGTGGGACCGCCTGCCCTTTCGTGAAGACTCGGACCTGCGGCAACGCGTTTGGAATGCCGTTGATGATTCCTCGCCGCCGCGACAGGTTGCACAACGGGTAGCGGACATCGTTCAGGAGATCCGAGTACGCATTGAGCTTCGATCTAAAGAGCGGATGGTAACCCGGATCGAGACCTCAGCCGATAAATTGACGAACCGCGACCCGATACGGAAAAGGTGATTTCACCGGGGTCGGGCAGCCGCCACGGGATCAGATGCACGGCCGGCGAATATTCAGCTTTTAGCTTGTGCCGGACTGACCGGTAACGCCGCGCCATCGGCCTTCACGTAGTTTTCGTAGGTCAATAGAAAATGCTTGCGGATCAAGTTGCAGGTCTTGTCGGCGTCGCGCGCCAGCACCGCATCACGCAGCAGCTTGTGTTCGTTGACCTTGTTGCGTCGCATCGGTGCGGCGACCAAGCTACGATAGCGGTAACGCTGCGAGTGAAGGTAGAGTATTTCGCGGATCCGCATCAGCCAGGTAGAGTCGCAAGCTTGCACCAGCGCGTCATGGAATTCTCGATTGCGGAGTTCCCACTCCTCGGTTTTACCGCTATCCCGGAGCTGGCGCTCCGCATGCTCCAATAGATGGTAGGATGCGACGATGCGGGCTTCCCATTGCTCACGACCGCTCGCGATGGCTTTCCGCAGCGCCTCCGATTCGATCATGATGCGCAATTCGGTAATCTCGCCGAATTCGCGGACCGACATCGGTGCGGCGCGAAAGCCTTTCTGCTCCTCGACGGTCACGAGGCCTTCCGAGACCATTCGCGACAGTGCTTCGCGGATCGGGCTGGCACCGATCCCGAGCCGCCGACGCAGTTCATCGATGCGCAGCTTACTCTCCGGGGCGTGGAGCCCCGACAACAATTGCTCGCGAATCGTTCGGTATGCCGTCTCGGTTAGTGATCTCGTCACCCCGTCGATTGGGGAATCGGCTCGGGCATTACGCGTCATGTAATGGCAAAGCGTTTGACAATGTCCCGATCGACCTCGATTCCGAGGCCCGGTCCCTGTGGAACGCTGATCGTGCCGCCTCGGGGACGTAACGGGTCGGTCATCATAGCCTCGCGGATTTCGTGTTCGGTAAGATCATATTCCAACATCGGGGAAATAGGATAGAGGGCCGGTGGATTATCCGGAATCACGGCGAGCAGTTGCAACGAGGCCGCGATCGCAATGGGGGTACCCCATGTGTGGGGATTGACCCTTACGCCGAAGGCCTGCGCCATATCGACGATCTTTTTGCATTCCGAAAAGCCGCCGGCTGCGCAGATATCCGGCTGCAGGATATCCATCGCGCGCCGGATCAGTATCTCCCGGAAGCCATAGCGGGTGAACTCGGCCTCGCCTCCGGCGACCGGGATCGGCTGGGCGTTCTTGACCGCGAGGTAGTTTGCCAGATCCTCGGGCGGGACCGGCTCCTCGAACCAAGCGATGTCGAATGGAGCGAGTTTGTTGCCAAGCGTGATCGCGGTCCGCGCATCATAGGCCTCATTGGCATCGATCATCAATTCGATCCCCGAACCGACCGCCTCGCGCACAGCCCGGACCGCCTTGAGGTCGGCCTCCAGCCCAAAGCCGACTTTGAGTTTCATCGCCTTATAGCCCTCAGCCAGATAGCGTCGCGCTTCCTCAGGCAGATATTCTGTGGGATCGCCTTTCTCTCGATGGAATAATCCGGAGGCATAGACCGGCAGTTCAGTGCGGATCGGGCCGCCGAGCAGCCGGTGGATCGGCTGCCCCAAATATTTGCCCTTGATGTCCCAGAGCGCGATATCTACGGCGCTGAGCGCATCGATCAACGGACCCTTTTGGCCGTGCTCGCGAAATCGCCCGTAGATATCATTCCACATCTTCTCGGTGTTGAGCGCATCGGTGCCGATCAGCAGCGGCTTGATCAATTGTAGCGCGCCGGCGCTCATCCGGCCTGGCCCGAACGCCTCACCCCATCCGATGACCCCGTCATCGGTGGTGATCTCGACCAGCGTACCACCGCGCTTGGGCATCCATGATCGCGAATAGGCGAACACATCCTTCACGTCGCATTCGGTTAGGTAGATTGCAATTTCCTGAATCTTCATTGGGCTCGCTCGCGGATTTGACAAGACATGACCTACTCTATATTTTATCGATATAGTATAATTTTATCGATGAAAATGGGGGTGGATATGCTTCGACGGAAGTTTCTTTCGCTTGCCGGAGGCGGGGCGGCGGCCGCAGTTGCGGCGCCGGCAATCGCGCAGACACAGCCACAGATAAAATGGCGACTGGCATCGAGCTATCCCAAGAGTCTTGACACGGTCTTCGGCGGCGCTTCGCGGTTGGCAAAACGGGTGGCCGAGATCACAGACAATAATTTTCAGATCAGCGTTTTTGCTGCGGGGGAAATCGTGCCGGGACTTCAGGTGCTCGACGCGGTGCAGAACGGTACCATCGAATGCGGTCACACCACGAGCTTCTTCTACATTGGCAAGGACCCTACCTTCGCCTTCGATACGTCCATGCCGTTCGGTTTGACCACGCGACAGCAGGCCGCATGGGTATCGGAAGGCGGCGGGCTTGAACTCATGCGAGAGTTCTACAAAAGCTACAATGTACTGCATTTCCCGGCAGGCAATACTGGCGCGCAGATGGGCGGCTGGTTCCGCAAGGAGATCAACAGCGTCAACGACTTCCGCGGCCTCAAGATGCGAATCGGCGGTCTCGGCTCGCAAGTACTCTACAAGCTCGGCTTGGTACCGCAACAGATTGCCGCCGGCGACATTTATCCAGCACTCGAAAAGGGCGCCATCGACGCTGTCGAGTGGATTGGCCCGTATGACGACGAGCGGCTCGGGTTTAGCAAGGTCGCGAAATATTACTATTACCCGGGCTGGTGGGATCCCTGCGCCCAGGTCAATCTCTACATCAACCAGCAGAAATGGGATGTTCTACCCAAGCCTTATCAGGCCGTGATTGAAGCCGCCTGTAACGAAGTGAATGGCTGGATGGTACAGGCCTATGACGCGCGCAATCCGCAGGCGCTTCGCCGACTGGTCGCCGCGGGCACGCAGCTTCGGCCGTTCTCACCCGAGATCCTGCGTATCTGCGAGAAGACGACGTTCGAGTTGTACGAGGAAATCGCCGCGTCAAACCCACGCTTCAAGGCGGTCTACGAACCCTGGAAAAAATTCCGCGAAGACGAACTCTTGTGGTTCAGCGTCGCCGAAATCTCCCTGGATTCCTTCATGATCTACTCGGATCAGCAGCGCCGGCGCCAGCAGCCCTGACTTTTTTGAATTCCGGATGGCAAGAGAGTGACACAATGAGAATTGCAGTAATGGGCGCAGGCGCCATTGGCTCCTATTTTGGCGGGCGCCTGCTTGCAGCCGGCGAGGACGTGGTCTTTATCGCGCGCGGACCACATCTGAAGGCGATGCAGGAAAACGGCCTGCGAATTATCAGTTCGCACGGCGATGTGCATCTGAAGAACATCGATGCCACCAGCAATCCCACCAGCGTCGGCAAAGTGGACATGGTGCTGTTTTGCCTAAAGCTTTGGGACACCGACAGCGGCGCGGAATTGATCAAGCCCATGCTTGGTCCCGACACTGCGGTTTACTCCTTCCAGAACGGCATCTATGCCGAGCCGCGGCTCGCCGAACTGCTCGGCGCCCGCCACGTCATCGGCGGCTATGCGGCCACGCCGGCATCGATCATTGAGCCCGGCGTCGTGCGCCAGTTCGGCGAGTGGTGCACACTGGGTTTCGGAGAAATGGACAACCGCATAACGCCGCGGATCAACGCGCTCCTCGCGGCCTGTCAGAAAGCAAAAATCGATTCGTTGATCGAGACGGATATTGAAGCGGCGTTGTGGAGCAAATTCGTCTTCATAACGACCCATAGCGGCGCGACTTCGTTCTGTCGCTCGACCGAAGGTCCGATCCGCAGCGATCCCTGGGGACGCGAGTTTCTGATCGGCTTGGCTTCTGAAGCGACCGCGATCGCGCGCGCAAAGAGGATCAATATCCCTGAGAATTTCGTCGACTATGTCATGAAGCAGATCGATGGGTTGCCGCCGGATGCGCAGGGCTCGATGTACACGGACCTGCAGCGTGGCGCACGTCTTGAACTCGAATGGCTGAACGGCCTGGTGATAAAGTTAGGCGAACAGTGCGGCATCGTCACGCCGTGCCATCGGGCCGTAATGTCGGCGCTCCACCTTCATGCCATGGGCCGCATCAATTCCTGATGAGCCACTGCTCTCACCGCCAACCTCATCGTAAAGCACGAGACGAAAGCGAGTAAAACCATGCGACTTGGGCTGGCCCAGATCAACAATAAGCTCTCCTTGATCGCACAGCGCGGTCTGGACGTCGTTGACCTTTCTGAGGCGGCGCTGCCGCTGGATCCATTGGCAATCCTTCTCAATCCCGGTGCGAAAGCCAAGGCAGCAAGCGCCATCGATCGTGCGAAAGCCGTGAACGAAGACAGTTTGAGTTACGCCATTCCGATGGCGAAAGTCGGCAAGATCATTTGCGTCGGACTTAACTATGCTGACCACGCCGCAGAGAGTCCGTACGCAAAGCCTGAATTTCCTGTCTTCTTCCTTCGGGTCGAGACCGGGCTGATCGGCCATGGCGCCCCGATCATGCGTCCGATGGTCTCGGAGCAACTCGATTTCGAAGGCGAGATGGTTGCCGTGATCGGCAAGGGCGGCCGACGGATCCCGCAAGACCGGGCGCTTGACCATGTCGCTGCTTATTCATTATTCAATGACGGTTCGATCCGCGATTGGCAGTTCAAGGGTCCGCAATGGACGCTCGGCAAGAACTTCGATCAGACCGGCCCGTTCGGGCCGTTCCTCGTTTCCGCCGACGAAGTTCCTGTGGGCGCAAAGGGATTGAAGATAAGCACCAGGCTCAATGGCCAGACCGTCCAGGAGGCCAACACGGATGATCTGCTCTTTGCACTTCCCGAGCTAATCTTCCGGGTTTCCGAGGCAATGACACTGTTGCCGGGCGATCTCCTAGTAACGGGCACGCCGGCAGGCGTCGGATTTGCGCGCAAACCGCCACTGTTCATGAAGAATGGCGATGTCTGTGAGGTCGAAATCGAAAAGATCGGCGTGCTGCGCAATCCGGTGGTCGACGATCAGCCATAAAGGATATCTGGGGCGGAGCCGCTCGGTCATCCTGCGCCGCGAGAACCTCATCGCGCTCGGCAACTCCGGCACAGCAGATCGGAGCTTGGCTCGTCAACCAATACCAGCAGCCGATGGAGAATGCGGTCATGTTCGGTCGGCTTCTTGCGGTTGGACTTGGATGGGATGCATGGCGTGATGCCGCGCGGCGGGCTCCTGGCGGGACCGGTCGGCGGCGTAGCCCTTGTCACCGAGCAACTGCTTCGCCGGCGGCAGCGCGTCGATCATCAACGCAGCCCCCTTGTAGTCGCTCATCCGGCCTTCGCTGAGCAGCATGATGACAGGGCGCCCCTGACCATCGCATGCGGCGTGCAGCTTCGAGTTCAGACCGATCGGCGCCGATCATGCCCCCACTTCGACGAAACCTTCTTAATTCTCTTCAGAGCGTCACCGCCCATCCTTCCAGTGACGTGACCCCGGCGCCGATTCACAGGATGATCGGCATAGGGGACGACCTTTTGGGTCGCTCCCCTGCCACACCACCTGGCATGCGGGTCCGCACCGGGCGGTTCGAGAAGTTGAGGTCATGAGAGACGGGGCAATCCGAGCCGGTCCGACCAGTTCAGGGTCAATACGGCGTTGAGGAGCATGCCGCTGTTGCGCCACCAGCGACGGCTGTTGGCCGCCACCTGTCGCGCAGCCTCGGGCTTGGCTCCCATTACCAGCAATTCCCTGTACATGGTCGTGCCGCGCTTCCACTGTTTGAGCTGGATGGCGCGCAACCGATGACGCAGCCACTGGTCGAGCTCTCGCCAAACCCGTGGTGTTTGCGCCAGCCGGAAGTACGCCTTCCATCCCCGGACATAGGGCCGCAGATGATCCACCACATCCTGCATACTGCGCCCGCCACTTCGGCGGGTCAGTTGCCGGACGCGCTGCTTGAACGTCCTCATCGGCTTAACGGCTACCTTGCGTTTGATCACGCCGCCCGGGGCTACCCAAAAGCTGTAGCCGAGGAACTTGCGACCGAACACACCGGTCACCGCGCTTTTGGTCTCGTTGACCGTCAAGTGCAGCTTGCCGTAGAGCCGCCGAAGCAGCGCCATCACCCGTTCACCCGCCCGGCGGCTGCGAACGTAGACGTTCGCATCGTCAGCGTAGCGCACGAAGCAATGGCCCCGGCGTTCCAGCGCCTTGTCCACTTCATCGAGCAGGACATTGGCCAGCAGCGGCGATAGCGGGCCGCCCTGCGGCGTCCCCATCGTACGCTTCTGGACCACGCCATCGTCCATGATCCCGCTGTTCAGATACGCCCGGATCAGCCGGATGACCCCGGTGTCCCCGATCCGTTTCTGTAGGCGGTCGATGAGGATGTCGTGATCGACCCGGTCAAAGAACTTTTCCAGGTCCACATCCACTACGACCCGGCGACCCGATTGCACGTATGACTGCGCCACGAGGACGGCGTCATGCGCGTTTCGGCCCGGCCGGAAGCCGTAGCTGTGCTCGCTGAAGGTCGGATCAAGAAGGGGCTGCAGCACTTGCAGCAGCGCCTGCTGGATCAAACGATCCGTCACCGTCGGGATGCCGAGTTCGCGCTCGCCGCCCTCTGGCTTGGGAATCGTCACCCGTCGTACCGGACCGGGCCGGTACGTCCCCGACAACAGTTGCTCGCGAATCGCGGGCCACGCCGTACGCAGATGCGCGGCGGTCTGGTCAATATCCAGACCATCCACGCCGGCCACGCCTTTGTTGGCCCGCACCCGCTTCCACGCCCGTTGCAGGTTCTCTCTCGTCAACGCCGCTAAAAGCAGCGCTGACCCTGTGCCCTTCCGTTCATGCCGCGGGCGACGAGCTTCATCGCTGCCCGAGCCACTCACGGCTTCACCGTATGGCGCGGCGATCAGGATGAGACGGCGGCGACAATCTAGATGAGACTCTTATGTCGCGGTCGATTGGAAGTTATCACGCTGATTGTCGCTGGCAAGAACGTCGCTGGTTTCTGATTGCCGCTCCGCGACAAGTTCCTGGGTATTTTTGATTGTCGCGTAGGACGCGGGTCTGCCGCGCTGGCGTTTGGCTTCCATTGCGGATCTGCGCCGATAGCTTTCGACATTCATCTCGAAGATCGTTGCGTGGTGGACGAGGCGGTCGACTGCGGCGAGCGTCATGGCGGGATCGGGAAAGACTCGATTCCATTCTCCGAAGGGCTGATTGGCGGTGATCATTATAGAGCGCCGCTCGTAACGGGCGGAGATGAGTTCGAAGAGCACGCTCGTTTCGGCCTGGTCCTTGGTGACGTAGGCCAGATCGTCGAGGATGAGCAGATCGAACTTGTCGAGCTTGTCGATGGCGGATTCCAACTGCAATTCGCGACGCGCGACCTGAAGCTTCTGAACGAGGTCGGTGGTGCGGGTGAACAGCACGCGCCAGCCGTTCTCGATCAGCGCAAGGCCGATGGCGGCGGCGAGATGGCTCTTTCCGCCGCCGGGTGGCCCGAACATGAGGACGTTGGCGCCCTTGGCGAGCCAGCTGTCGCCGGCGGTGATCGCCATGACCTGCGCTTTGGAGACCATGGGCACGGCATCGAAGGCGAAGCTGTCGAGCGTCTTTCCAGGCGGCAGGTGCGCCTCGGCGAGATGCCTTTCGATCCTGCGATGGGCACGTTCGGCCAGTTCATGCTCGGCGATGGCGGAGAGGAAGCGCGCCGCCGGCCATCCCTCCCGATCGGCCTGTTCGGCAAATTGTGGCCAGAGCGTCTTGATCGTCGGCAGCCTCAGGTCGTTGAGCATGATGCCGAGGCGGGCTTCGTCGATGGTGTGGGCGCCTTTCATGCGGCTTCTCCCGCATACGCCGTACCGATCAGGGCTTCATAGCCGTTGAGCGACGCCAGTTGCACATGAACGGTGGGCAATCGGGCCGGGTCCGGAGCGAAGAGCGTTCGCAGGGCGGCAAGGTCAGGCAAGTCGCCGGCGTCGAGCGTTCTGGCAAGCTCCTCGGCCAGTTCACGCTCGCAGCCGCGATCATGGGCCAAGGCCAGCAGTTCGACGATGATCTTGCAGGCCTGCCTGTCGGGAAGATGCTCGATGAGAACCTCAAAAGCCCTGCGGTATTCCTGACGCGGGAAGAGCTTGTCGCGATAGACGAGCCCGCGAAGCGCCATCGGTTTCTTGCGCAAGGAATGGATGACGTGGTGGTAATTGACGACCTGGTCATGCCGGCCGTCGGCATGGCCCCGCCCGCGGGGCAACGTCATCAGATGCGTGCCGCCGATGAAGACCTCGAGGCGATCATCGAAGAGGCGGATGCGAAGCCGATGTCCGATCAGGCGGGAGGGCACGGTGTAGAAGACCTTGCGCAAGGTAAAGCCGCCGGTGCGCGACACCGTGACGACCACCTCTTCGAAGTCCGTGGTGCGGCGGTTGGGAAGCTCTTGCAGATGAGGCCGCTCGGCGTCGATGCGCTTGCCATGTGCCGCATTGCGGCGGCTGACAATCTCATCGATGAAGATGCGGTAGGAGCCGAGATCGTCGAAGTCCCTTGTCCCGCGCATCAGCAGGGCATCGCGAACGGCGTTCTTGAGATGGCCGTGGGAGCTTTCGATCGAGCCATTCTCGTGCGCGATGCCCTTGTTGTTGCGGGTCGGCGTCATGCGATAATGGGCGCAGAGTTCCTCGTAGCGATGCGTCAGATCTGCCCTGGCGTCGACATCGAGGTTGCGGAAGGCGGCCGACAGGCTGTCGCTGCGGTGATAGAGCGGCGTGCCGCCAACCGACCACAGCGCGTTCTGTAACCCCTCAGCCAGGGCGACGAAGCTTTCGCCGCCAAGGATGACATGGCCGTGCTCGAACCCAGACCAGGCGAGCCGGAAGTGGTAGAGCAGATGCTCGAGCGGCTGGCCGGCGATCGTCACCCCGAGACTGCCCATGTCGGTAAAGTCCGACAGCCCCAGTCGGCCGGGCTCGTGCGTCTGGCGGAAGATCACTTCCTGCGCCTCACCGTGAATGGCTCGCCATGATCGGATCCGTCGCTCAAGCGTGCGGCGAATCCCTTCGGATAGTTCCGGATGGCGCCGCAGCATCTCATCGTAAACGGCGACAGCACGGATGCCGGGGGCGGCCTTCAGGAGCGGAACGACCTCCGCGTCAAAGATATGCTCAAGCGGATCGGGGCGGCGCCGGCCGCGCGACGGCTTGTTTTGTGATGGAAGGCAGGCTTCCTTCTCGATGCGATAAGCCGTCGCCCGGCTGATCGACGCCTTTGCCGCGGCGGCCTCAACAGAATGGGTTTGTCGGTACTTCATAAAAAGCCTCGTCTGATGATCGGTTACATGGCGACCCGGCACAAAGGTGATTCTCCATTCCAGAAAACCACCCACGCTACCGGCCCGACCGCGATCATGAGACGCCGAAAAGTTGCGCAGCGGCGGGGCTGTAACTCCGGTCGGGCTACGCCCTCCCTTCGTTACAGCCCCGCCGCCAAGTCTCATCCTGATTGACGCTGAATCTCATCTTGATTGTCGCCGCGCATCACCGCGTGCTACCCCGGGCCGCCCTGCTTGCGCAGGCATCTGATGCGATGCTCGCCACATCGACATGGCGTCGAACACTCCCTCTCGTTCGGCCCTTCGCCCGCGGGTCGGCTTTAAACCTTTCCACCGACTACTACGGCCTCGGCTGACTTCTCGCTCCGGCTCAACACCGTCGCCCTTTCTGGCGTAAGACGAGATCTCCCCAGGTAAGAACGCACTCCTTCACCGCACGGCCGCCGGATCTACGCCGCTTCCCTTTGATCACGAGAGCTTCGCGGTTTCTGGCCCGCTCGCTCTGGTCAGCAACGCCTTCTATCCGGTTCTTGTTCATCGGCCCGCAGCTTCGCTCCACGCTTCCTTCCCACACTCGGTCGCCCTCATGCAGTTGCGCTTCGCTTCGCTCGTTGTGATCAACTCACGATGGGACTCGCACCCATAAGAGTGCGCCCATGCTGGGCGCACCAAAAGGAAAACCCGGCGCTAACCAGCACCGGGTTTGTTATGAGGGAGATATGTCTGGGATTGGGGACCGATGCGACGCTAGTAGCGTGCCGACGCAGGCCGCGGCATCCCAGCGATGATGCTACTCGGACGGCGCGTCGATGGATTCGTCATCATCGGTGTGCATCATCTTCCGGGGGCGCGCAGGCTTCTAACCTAGTCAGGACTACCTGTTGTCGAGACATGGGATATGACCCGCACACCAATCGACAACATCGTAGCAACTCGAACTACAATGCAGCAAAGGCAATGACCAATGCTCTGCTTCACGAACAAGTATGGGCGAATTGCTTTTATTGGGTCAGGCCCGCCAACGCGACACGGGTGACCTACGCATCGCTTCGGTAAGATTCGAACGGTTTCAGTCGTCGGGAAGAGCTTCTAAGCGAAGCACCGGTCGTGCCGAAATCAGTGACTGCCGAAATCAGTGACTGCTGCCAACAGACCCGGATTGCCGACATTCCGTCCCGGCAAGGATCTTTTGGCAGGGCTCAAAGTTTTCCAAGCTTGGGTATGTCCTGCAAACTCGCAACTTGGTGAATCCGTTTGGGGATCTTATAGCGCGCCAGTCTGAGCTCAAGACTCCGAGGTAGTGTTTCGACAAGGCTTGCATCCGCATCGGGCGCCAGCGTGACATAGGCCGTCACGGCCTGGCCCCAGACCGGGTCGGGTTCACCGCGAACCAGAGCCTGATGTACCCCGCTTATCGCGGTGATGGCGTCCTCCACCTCGCGCGGATACACATGGTAGGACCCGGTATTGATCATTCCGTCTAGCCGCCCCTCGAGATAGAGATAACCGTGTACGTCGCGGCGAACGATATCGCCCAAGGCGCACCATCCGTCAGGGTCGGCGAAATCCCGCACCACCATCTCATTGCGCACGCTCAGCTCACCGGTTTCCGGCGGATGCCCTGGCGCGGGCCGGATCTTGATCTCGGTTTGCGCGATCGGCCTCCCGCAACTTTGTCCCAGCAGCGGCTTGCCATCAACTTCGGCGACATGATCGCTGGCCGCAAGAATGGCCAGCGGCCAGCCGCCTTCGAACCGGCCGTACACCTGAATGAAGATCGGCCCCGTCTGCGCGATGGCATGCCGCAATGCCTGCGCATCAGCCGCTGCACCGCCATAAAGCACACGGCGCAACGGCGGCGCGAGACGCTGCCCGGCCTTTTCCGCGGCTTCGATCAGCCGCGGAATCATTCCCGGTACGAAGAAGGTCGTCGTAATGCGATGACGCAATATCGCTTCAGCGGCATCGGGGGCAGCGAACCGTCGCAACAAAACCTGCGGCAGCCCCATGTAGAGAAACGGGAAGCTCCCGAGCAGTCCGGTCCCGTGCATGAGTTGCTGCGCGCTCAGGAAGCATTCGCCGTCGCCGAGCGGCACGCCGTAAGCGCCCTCGCGATATAGCGAGATGTTGGTCCGCATGACCGCAGACCAGTTGGCGTAAGACAACGGCACCGCCATGAACTCGCTATGGGCCGCCATGCGCGGATACAGCATGAGTGTCGTATCCGGCGCAACCGACGGCGATTCGAAAACACCGGCAGCGGTCAACGGCTCGTCATCGTCGTGCAGCAGGGCGAGGTCCGGATGCTCGGCGAAGTGCGCCCTGTCGGTCAGCACCGCGCGCACGCCCGCGGCGGCAAATACCGCGGCAGCTTCTGCGGCCGGCGCGCCGGGATCGACGGGGACGCGGGTGCCGCCGATCCATTCCACCGCTAGAAACGCCTCAACCGCCGCCGGACTGTTCCAATACCAGAGGCCGACACGTTGCCCGGAAAGTCCCCGTTCCGTGAGCGCGATCGCCACCCCGGCGACGCGGCGTTCCACCTCGGACCCCGTGCGCGATTTGCCATCTCCATCGATCAGCAGCACGCGCTCCGCGGCGTGACGTAACGCCTTTCGCGACGCCTCACCCGCGACGAGCCGTGCCGCCATTAAGAATGTCCTTTCGCCAGCTTCTGGCGCAACTCACCGCGCTGCACTTTGGCTCCGCCGAGCACGGTCGGCAGGTCCTTGACGAAAATAATCCGCGATGGCCGCTCATGCGTTGCGAAACGCTCCGCCTGCGCCATGATCTCATCCGCCAGCGCCGTGGATTCGGCCTGCTGCGGCTTCAGCAGAATCGCCGCGACGACCGTCTGGGCACCGCTCTCACCCAGTCCGACGACGCCGCAATTGGCCACGGCGGGATGGCGTGACATCGCCTCTTCAAGCAAGTGCGGGTAGACGATGCCCTGCGCGGTCACGATCCTGTCACCGGCCCGGTCAACATAGAAGAGATAGCCTTGGTCATCGAGATAACCGATGTCGGACGGACGGAACCAGTCGCCGGGAAAGAAAGCCTCGGCGGTCTTTTCCGGCATTCCCCAGTATTCACCGATCGACATCGCGCTACGCACGACGATCTCGCCCACGGTGTTGGGGCCAACCGGCCGGCCGTGCTCGTCGAATACCGCGATCTCCATGAAAGGCGATCCGGGCCGGCCAACGCTGGCAATGCGGCGACGCTCCGCATTCACCTCCTGAGGCAGCAGTCGCGTGGTGATCGCTCCCTGTTCCGTCGACCCGAAACCGTGCGCCCAAATCGGTCCCATCAGGCGCGTCGTGCGCTCCAGCAGATCCGGCGCGCCGAAGAAGATCACCATGCGGCGAATATGATGATCGATGCCGCCACGCTTTTCGATTTCGTCCAGGACCGGCGTCAGCAGCGGACCGGGCGTAAAGATGCCGGTGATCCGTTCGCGCTCGATTGTCTCGATCAGCACGCCCGCGTCGAAAGTCTGGTCGTCCAGCAGGACCGAACGGGCGCCGCGCACAAAATAGGGATAGAGCGTTTGAAAGCCGCTCGCCCACTGGATCGGGTGAAAATGCAGGTTGACGTCGGTCTCGTCGATCGGCGGCACGGTCGGACCGAAGGTGTCGAAGTGATGAAGATTGTGATTGATCACGGCCTGCCACGACCGGTAGGTCTTGACCCAGGCCTTGGGCCGGCCGGTTGTTCCCGAGGTAAGCTGCAGGAAGCACGGTGCATCTTCATCGATATCGAGGCGCGGATCATCCGATGACCCCGCAGCCTCGAGATCGGAAAAAGGTATGGCCCATTCCGGGCAATTGCGGCCGATCGCGACAAAATGCCGGACCGTCGTCAGCTTGTTCCGCTCGCGTTCGACTTCCGCTGCAAAACGCGTATCGAATACCAGGGTCGATGCGCCAACGTCGTTCAGCGAATAGACATGCGCGGCCATTGCGAAGTGGCTATGCAACACAACCCGGACCAGATTGTGCTTCTCCATCCCGAACCAAGCGATGACCACCTCCGGCGTGTTGTAGCCCAGCACACCGATACGGTCACCCCGCGCCACTCCCCGCGCCAGCAATGCCGAACCAACCCGATTGGCCAGTTCGTTCAGTTCCTTGAAGGTATGGGTGCGAGCCCCGGCGGATAGCGCAACCCTGGCGCCGAATTGATCGGCGGCGATACGAACCAGCGAACCGGCTTCGACATGCATGGCGTTTCCCTCATGACTTGTCCGCACGTTCGTGACAGCGGCGCGCAGCGAAGCGGAATTCAGCCCGCTGGATCACCACGACCTCGGCGGCGACGTCTGAGTGGAACGGTGGCAGGAAAGCTGATCGGGGTCTTGGCTCAGCCAGCACAAAAGCTTGACTGGCCGGGAAGTCGAGGGCGCGATGGTTTGACAGGTCAAGCGTACCGAATATGATTAGCGGCCATCGCAGGGAAGCGTTGCATGTACGGGAAATTGCTTTCCACCAATGATGTTGGCCAGCACCAGCGGTTCGCGTACTGGCAGGATCTGGTCTGCGACGCCATCGTCAACCTTGATTGTTCGGCTCCGGAACCGGCGAATTTCAATGGTTCGATTCAGGTTCACGACCTCGACAACTTGCGGCTATCGGCGATGATGTCGGACCAGATGAGCCTCATCCGCTCGCCTCAGCGGATTTCGCGCGCCCGCGAAGACTGCCTTCTTATCGCCATCGAGAGCCACGCCGAAAGTTTTGGAGCCCAGGACGGCCGCGAAGCCCAACTCCAGATCGGCGACTTCGCCCTCTTCGACAGCGTGCGCCCCTATGACGTCGGCTTTCGACCTGGCTTTCAGCATCTCGTCATCACCATCCCCCGCAAGGCGCTGCAAAATCGTATCAGCTCGCTGCACAATCTGACGGGCATGCGTATTCGCGGCGACTGCGGTGCCGGACGGTTGGCCTCGGAATTTTTTCGAACTCTGCAAATCGAACTGGAGCATCTGGATCCAGCGACGGCCAGTCGCCTTGGCGAGACTGGACTCGATCTCATCGCCGCCGCCTTGGCCGACATCGGCGGCGATGCCCACCTCGACGAATCCGCACACCGCGGCGCGTGGATCGCCCGGATCAAGAATTTCATCGGAACGCATCTCGCCGATCCGGCGCTGTCGCCTGGCATGATTGCCAACGCTTTGGGAATATCGACGCGCTATCTCAATTCATTGTTTTCAAAAGAGACGCTGTCAGTTGAACGTTACATCTGGGAGCGGCGCCTGATCAAATGTCGCGATGCTCTTGGCAATCCGGCGCAGACGGGATGCTCGATCTCAAGCATCGCCTTTGGCTGGGGTTTTAACGATATGTCGCATTTCAGTAGAGTTTTCCGCAACCGGTTCGGCGTATCGCCGCGAGAATATAGATTGATAAAAGCCATCCAAACGATGCCTGATGGTTGGAACAAAACTGATAACGACGACGACTAATCTCCCGTTGGGAAAATTCCGCAACGAGGCGGAGCCATTCACCAACACGGACTCTTTTTGCGCGCCGTGCCGACGTCCAGTCTGGACCCGCAGCACCGGATCCAGTTCGTCGAGATCACCAGCAGGCGGCCAGCAGGAATCTGTAGCGATATTGACTCCTGTACTGCCGTGATTCCTGAACGTAACGAAGCTTCGTCAACGAATTATCAGTTAGCGATTCACAGAATGTCAGCAACAGGCCGAATGATTTTCCAACAAGCATCGCTTTCGATTAGCTTAGAAAGCTTTTGATTCGTCTACACTAAGTAGGCGGTAAGGTGTCAGTGGAAAGCGCCGTGGCTCGCGCCGCCGCCACGGCCAACCAGTCGCGGTACAACCCCTTATCTTCTTTTGAAAAGCACGCACGTTGCTTCATATCATCTAGGGTCAGGACCTATTAAATCTGTTGCGAGATCGATAACGGATTGATTCAATGGTGATGTCGGGGGGCATCGCCATGGCTGATCTTTTGTTGCTATCGGAGGCGCAGATGCGCCGGATCGAACCGTATTTTCCGTTGTCGCACGGGATTGCGAGGGTTGACGACCGGCGGGTCATCAGTGGCATCGTCTTCATCATCAAAAACGGTTTGCGCTGGCGCGATGCGCCGCCCGGCTATGGTCCGGACAAGACGATCTATAACCGGTTCGTGCGCTGGAGCTGCCTCGGCGTGTTCAACAAGATCTTCGCCGAACTGGCGCGCAAGGCCGGTACGCCATCGCGCCTGATGATCGATGCGAGCTTCTGAAGGCGCACCGAACCGCTGCCAGCTTTTAAAAAAGGGCCTGTTCCCCGACGTATAGGGCGTACGAAAGGCGGCCTGAACTCAAAGCTGCATGCCGTCTGCGACGGTCAGGGGCGCCCCGTCATCATGCTGCTCAGCGAAGGCCAGATGAGCGATTACAAGGGCGCGGCTCTGATGCTCGATGCGTTGCCGCCCGCCAGACAGCTGCTTGCCGACAAGGGCTACGATGACGACTGGTTTCGCCGGGCGCTCGCCGAACGCCAGAACAAAATTGACTGGTTGATTGACCGTAAACATCTGTAGTGCTGCCATACGCCTTTGGTTCAAGAGTCCATGGTCGTCAAGCAATTTGTCCATCGAACTATAGGAGGAGATGTTCGTCGGCTCTCAATTGCGGAGTTCTTTGACCGGTCTATGCGGCCGCGACCATATCTTCCCGCGAGCGGCCTGACGGCCGATACGTTCCTGATGGTGTATTTCTGGGGCGGCATAGCGCCAACCGACACGAGGATAATCAATTCTCGCAAATCCGGCGGCAATGAATTATCGTTCTCGAGTGCGTCAATTACTGCAAGGGGGCTCGGAGCCGAATATGGCGTATACATCAGCATTCCCGAAGACATGCTTATTACGCCGATTTGCCAGTTCTTACCGAAGGGTATAAAAACCCTCAAAATTAGGAAGCGGCATTGCCGCTTGGTGCGCATTCATATGAACGCGCAGCGTACCGCTGCGAGCCTTCACGGCATGCATTCCGCCGAAATCAAACCGCAAAATTCCTATCAATCAGGAGTTCGTTCCTTATCAGCAACGGCACAGGATCGAAAGCATGTTTGATGGGTCGTCGTCACAGGCGTTGAACTGTTTCAATTGTCAGAGACTTGGCTCGGCAACCGATATCCAACCTCAGGATCCAAAGCAACTTTCAGCGGATCATTGAGACTCCACCATGTCAGATTCGACATTTTAGCTTGAGGAGCGAAAAGACCATCGGGAGGCTTTTTACGCACGTAACAAATCAACCATCCAAAGAAACGCTCCGCTGCTTCGAATTCCTCCTCAAGAACGCTGCCACTCACAACCTCTGCAAATAATTCGAGAAAAGTGCTTCTGACGGACTCGGGTTTATAGGCCATTGATAACGCGGCGAGCTCAGCCAGCATTGCAGATGGAATTTCGTCCACGGTCTGAAGAACTTTATTGATGTGGCGGATGTGTCCAGAACGCCACTGTCGCCACATATCTTCATCGTATCGAGGATCAAATTTCCAAAGCGGCATCGTGTCAACGCGATGCTGATCGAAACCTATCGCTGCTGCAAAGCCTTCAAGAAGGTTTCGGATATCTGCGTGGCTTAGTGTTTCAGACATTGTTCCAGAGTTACCGTTTTGGACCGGGCCTACTCGGTTTGCTACGCACTCAGAAATGGCCAAGAACGCGAACTACCCCGCGTACAGTTCACCTTTCATCGCAAAACAAACACTAGTTTTCTATCAAACGACCCCTACCATTGTTAGTCGGCTCGATCGCAAGCACATCGAAAAACGTTACCACTAAGTCTGCAAGGATCAAGCTTCTCTCGCAGCAGCAAATAACTACTGCCAGACAACTATGAGCCTAAGATAGCTTGCCTCTCCCAAGCTCGGGAAACGGAGCCCATCGCCCTCCTCCGTTACTTTCTGAATCGGACGCCCTCGCCGGAATTCTCACTAGCCGCAAAAAACTCGACGCCGTACTCGTCCTCGAATACCCGCTGCAGCGACTGCAAAACTTTCAGTCGGCGCGGATCCATTCGCTCGCTTTCATCAGCCTCAATCTTGATCACGGCTTGCCGCGTAACGTCGGCCTTTGAAGCAAGCGTTTCCTGATCAATTCCCACAAGCCCCCGTGCCGCCCTGATTAAGCGAGGTGTGGGCCAAACGTGGGCATCTTGTTTAGCAATCATTAACCATAGATCGACTGTTATCGACTTTTTGTCAACGAACTCTTGAATATCGCAAATTTCGATGACATATTGTAATCGAAAGAAGGGCGATTAGATGACTTACCACGAATACATCATGAGTCGGCAGTGGCGAGAACATCCCGCGCGGCTGGCGGAGTTGGCGGCGTCGGGCTTTCGATGCCGGCTTTGCAATCATGACGGTTCGGAGCACCCGCTCGAGGTCCATCATCGCACCTACGCCAATCTGTTCAACGAACAGGCGGGCGATCTGACGACGCTGTGCCGTTGCTGTCATCGCGTGGTGACCGACCATCAGCGCCGGCTTCGCTACGCAGATGTGCTTCCCAAAACCGTCGACATTCGGCCGGCGCTGGAGGCTGCGGCGCCGTTGTTCGACCCCACGTCCAAAGCGATGGAGCTTCGCCATGTCCGTTGAACGTCTTCGCGTGCGCCTGACCGGCGAGCGGCCGCTGTTGATGCACAGTTCGCGCCTTGCCGATCCGCTGGAACAGATCAAGGTTGATCTCGATCGATTGACGAAGAAGCGCGACAAGACGGTGGCCGATCATGAGCAGATCGCCAAGATCGAGTGGCATGGCGGCCTGTGGCTGCACGACGGCAGACCCTGCATCCCGAGCGAGGCTATCGAGTCCGCCTTCATCGCGTCGGCGAAGACCCGGCGAAAAGGCAAGAATGCGAAAGCAGGTTTTGCCTGCATGGGATCGCCGTTGCTCGTGTACGACGGACCGCGCGATCTCGCGTCGTTGTGGGATGACAAGGCTTTTCGGCTGCGGTTCGCGGTCAATGTCAACGACGCCAAGGTGATGCGCACGCGACCGCGCTTTCCAAATTGGCATGTTGTTGCCGACATCGAATTCCTGCCGAGCCTGCTCAATCCGAATGAGGTGATCGAGATATTCGAGATCGCCGGCATGCGCGAGGGGCTCGGCGACTGGCGGCCGAAGTTCGGCAAGTTCTCGGTCAAGCTGGAATAGAATCCGGCGCGCCGTAGGCGTGGCGGGGCGTGGCCCGATGAGGCATCGCGTGGCCCCGCGTGGCAAGGCGAGAGCTCCCTAACCGGAGTTGCTCCTCCCCTCACAACAACCGACCCATCCCTCGCAGGGATCAACGCGCAGGACCTTCTGCGCGAACAGGAGAGTATTGTCATGCGTCAGACCACGGACGACACCACCATCACCGACTTGCCCGGTCCGCATTGCGGCGGCGATCTGGCCAGGCTGCTGCGGCAACACAACAGCGCCCCTGTCATCAGGTCCACGCCGTGGCCGTTCCATGCCACGGATGCTTCGCCGCTTGCGTGGTGGCGCATGTTGCCCGCGGATAAGTTCCGTGATGCCGAGCACCTGCTGCTCCGCGCCACGCTGGACAAGGTTGCCGTTCTGCGCGGCAAGAGCTGGATTGCGGCGTTGCGCGGCGACGCCGCCGCCAGCATCGCGGTGGCGCTGTCGCTGATGCCGATCTCCACCACGACGCTCGAGGTCGACATCGCCATGACGGCGGTGCTGGCGAGCGCGCTCGACGGCGACGCGGCCACCGCCCTCATGCTGTCGCACGTGCTCGGCCGTGCTGCTCTCGATCATCCGTTCGCGACCGAACTCGCCGCGTCGTGGCTGGCGCACAATCTGCGGCATTCGCTGGATCGGCGCCGGTTCAGCCAGGCCGAAGCCGCACTGTGGAAAGCGCTGCGGACCTTGGATGCGACCAGCGCCACGCACGTGGGAGATCGCGCATGAAACTCCAGATCTTCTCCGACCTGCACCTCGACGTGGCCCCGCTCAAGCCGATCGCGATTGCCGAGGGCGTCGATGTGGTGGTCGTCGCCGGCGACACCTGCGAGGGGGCGGTGCGAGCGTTCGAGCATCTGCGGCGGATCGTGCCGATGACCATCCCGATCGTGATGGTGATGGGCAATCATGAATACTACCGCCGCTTTGTGCCGGACGAACTGGCGCTGGCCCGGCAACAGGCGAGTTCGTTCAACATCCACCTTCTGGAGAACGATAGCGTCACGCTCGGCGGCGTGCGGTTCGTGGGCGCCACGTTGTGGACCGATTATGCGGCGTTCGGTGCGGCCAATGTCGCCGGTGTCATGGCGGCCTGCGCCCGCGCGATGAACGACCACCGCTTGATCGGATGGCGCAAGGAGCCTTGGTTGCGATTCCGGCCCCAGGAAGCCGGTCTGTTGCATCACCGCTCGAAGACATTCCTCACCGAAACGGTGGGGGCGCCGTTCGAAGGGCCGACGGTGGTGGTGACCCATCACGCGCCGCACTGGAACTCGGTGCTTCCGCGCTACCAGAACGATCCGGTGACCGGTGCCTTCGTCTCCGATCTCTCCACTCTGATCGAGACGCACCACCCCAGTCTCTGGATCCACGGCCATGTCCATAACTCGAGTGACTACCGCGTCGTCAAGACGCGGGTGGTGGCGAACCCACACGGCTACGGCGCCGAGAACGTGGGGTTCAACGGTCAATTGATCATCGAGCCTGATCCGTGACGCCATCGGCGCACACCACGCTCATTCGTTCATTCCGCTGTTCAACCTTCCCCTCAGTTCGCAGGTGATTTCATGCTGACGCAACTCTACCCCTTTCTCGATCCGATTCACATCAACGCCGATCTGATGCGGCGGCTTCGCATGCTCGCCGATGACGCCGCGCGGCTGCAGCAAACGCGCTCGATCTCGCCGGCGCTGCTGCAGTCGGCGCCGCTCATCGACGAGTGGCTCATCGCTCAGACCCCCGCGGGCCTGCAATTGATCGGCGACATCAGCGGCCATCCGCGGCTGGGGGACCGGATGGCGGTGACCTCTCCGCTGTGGTTCGCCGATCCGGATGGCCGATGGGTTCGTACGCTCTCGCGGTTTTATCGCATCGGAGCGCCGGCCGATCCCGACACCATGCGCCAGGTGCTGACCAGCATGGCCGAGGTCTACGCCACCGAAGACGACGGCAGCTCGGAGGGCACGGCATGAGCACCGAATCCACCACCGGCGAGATCGACGACACGGAAGTGCCGGCGATCGCGGTCGACGAGATCACCACCGGCGCCGCCGCCGATTCCTCCGAAGACGACGAGCGGCTCAAGACTTTGCCGCGCCTGCTGCGTTACGCGATGTTGGTCTCGACCATGGCGCCGCACATCGATCAGCGGCTCGCGGCCGAGATCGGCGAGGTCTGTCCCGACCTTGCGCTCACGACCGGCTGGCTGGCCGGCCGCGAAACCGAATCCGATGAGGAACTTGCCACCGATCAGGGCCTGCTGCTTGCCGCCGAACTTGATCGCCTCGCGGTCAGCGAGGATCGGAGCGATCTGCGGTCGCTGGCCGATTGCGTGCGGCTGCTGTCGCTTCCCCTCCCGACCGACCTGCACCATTTTGGCGAGCATAAGCGCGTGGCCAAGAGCCTCCTGATGGCGTTGCGCGGTCTTGCGAGCAAAAACCATGACGATAAGTTGCGCGCGAGTCTTGAGCAGTTTTGCTACGGCTGGGCCGCCCTTCCCGCCTGCGGGCACATGTTGGATCGGCATGACCGATCCGCCGCCTATGTCGCCGATCGGATCGGCGCGCGGATGGCGGAGCGTCGTGTGGCGGCGGCCGAGGCCGAAATCTGGAACAGCTTGCATCGACAGGCCCAGCGCGAAAAAGAAACAAACCAAAAGAATGAAGACAACAGCGCCAAGCAGTCGCCCGAACCGGTTCCAGAAGATCATCTCGTCGTCGTCCGACTCGACAACATCCAGATGAAAAATATCAAGCTCAAGGACATCCTTGGGCCGCTGAAGAACATCATCAATACCCCGTTGCCGCTGGTGAAGCCGCCGCCGTTGCACGATGTGCGCAATACTCTGCTGTTCGAGTTCCCGTACGCCGCCGACGTTATCGACTTCGTGCTCGCCGATCTCGTGGGTTGCACCACGGTGCGGCTGCGACCGCTGCTTCTGGTCGGCGATCCCGGCGGCGGCAAGTCGCGCTTTGCTCGCCGGCTCGGCGAAGTGCTCGGTCTCGGCGTCTGGCGCACCGACGCATCGCGCGCTGACGGCTCCGTGTTCGGCGGCACCGACCGGCGCTGGTACTCGGCCGAACCGTGTCATCCTTTTTTGGCGATCGGCCAGACCAAACACGCCAATCCCCTTGTGCTGCTCGACGAGTTGGAAAAGGCCGGGACACGCAGTGACTATGGTCGGCTGTGGGATTGCCTGCTCGGCTTCCTCGAACCGGAGACCAACGCCCGCTATCCCGATCCGGCGCTCCAGGTGACGCTCGATCTCAGTCAGGTCAGCTATGTGGCGACCGCCAACGCGCTCGATCCGTTGCCCTCGCCGATCCGCGATCGCTTCAGGGTGATCAACTTCCCGAAACCGGCTGCCTCCGATCTCGACGCGCTGCTGCCGGCCCTGACCGCCGATCTCGCCAACGAGCGCGGTCTCGATCGGCGCTGGATCGTTCCCCTCGATGGCGTCGAGCGCGACGCTGTCGCCGCGCACTGGCGGGGCGGTTCGGTGCGTCGCCTCCGCCGCCTCGTCGAAGCCATCCTGCGCGAACGGGATCGCACCGCGTCGCGGAACTGACCGGAGATTGTCATCATGACCAACCGCTCGATGAGATTCCCGTCCGGACTGCCCCGGCGCACCACGGCGATGACGTGCGTCGTGGCGCCGAAAGAGACGGCATCGTTGACGGCGTTGTCCTGCGAGGCCGGAGGAGACGGCTCCTCGGGCAGGATGGCATCATCGAATGAAAGCCATCACGCGACCGGGATGGTCAACGAGCCCAGGATCGTCTGCCCGAATTGCCAGAGTGAGATCAGGTTGACCGAATCTCTCGCAGCCCCCCTGATCGCTGAAGCGCGTCAGCAGTTCGAACAACAGATCGCCGCGAGAGAAGCCGAGTTCGGCAGACGGGAAGCGGCGCTCAAGAACATCGAGGCCGATCTCGCCCAGGCCCGTGCTGCGATCGACGAACAGGTGTCGGCCAGGGTGAAAGCCGAGCGCCTCGGCATCGCGAGAGCCGAGGCGACGAAGGCCCGCGCTGCGCTCGCCGGCGACCTCGAACAGCGTGACCGGCAACTCGCGGAGTTGCAGCAGAACCTGACCGCCAACAATGCCAAACTGGCCGAGGCTCAGGCGGCGCAAGCCGAGGTCATCCGCAAGTCCCGTGAGCTCGACGACGCTACGCGGGAGCTTGAACTGACGGTAGAGAAGAAAGTGCAGGCGAACGTCACAGCCATTCGTGACAAAGCAAAGCTGGAAGCGGAAGACGCCCTCAAGGCAAAAGTGTCTGAGAAAGAAGCCCAGATTACCGGCATGCAGCGCCAGATCGATGAATTGCAGCGCAAGGCAAACCAGGGTTCACAGCAATTGCAGGGTGAAGCGTTCGAACTCGAACTGGAGTCCATGCTGCGTACGCGCTTCCCGCATGACCTGATCGAGCCAGTGCCGAAGGGCGAGTTCGGCGGCGACATCCTGCATCGCGTATTGAATTCATCCGGACAGATCTGCGGCACGATCCTCTGGGAATCCAAGCGCACCAAGGCCTGGAGCGATGGCTGGCTCGCCAAACTGCGGGACGACCAGCGCGCAGCCAAGACCGAAATTGCACTGATCGTCTCCAGCGCTCTGCCGAAGGGCGTCGAGACCTTCGACTTCATTGATAATGTTTGGGTTGCCAAACCCCGGCTTGCGATTCCGCTCGCCATTGCACTTCGGGAATCCATAATCAGCCTCGCCGGTAGCCGAAAAGCCCAGGAAGGTCAGCAAACCAAGATGGAAATGGTGTACCGGTATCTGACCGGACCACGCTTTCGGCACCGCATTGACGCTATTGTCGAGAAGTTCACCGACATGCGCGACGATCTTGATCGCGAACGCAAGACCATGACGCGGCTTTGGGCCAAGCGCGAGGAACAACTCATGGGCGTGCTCGATTCGACGAGCGGCCTCTATGGAGATATCCACGGCATCGCTGGTCGCGCCATGCAGGAAATCGAGTGTCTCGACGTGCTGGTGATTGAGAACAATGCTTCCGATGACAAATAAATTTTCGAAAAGTCCGCCAATAGCAGACGTCTCGCGGGATCTCCGCTTGCAACCTGACTGATAAACCTTGCGCCCAGATGGAACGCGGTGTTGAGTTCGCCGGCCTTGCCGGACCAGCCCTGCATCTGCGCCTTGAAGCCTTGGCCGCCGGAATCGATCGCCAGCTTGGCGGTCGCTTCCAGTTCTTCCATCCGCATGAACATCTTGTTGGTGGTGTTGGCGATGATGGATTTGGCTTCCTTGTCGTTCTCGCGCATCATCGCCGGGATGTCCTGCGTGGCGAACACCAGAGAGAAGCCGAGCGAGCGGCCATGATGGCCATGCCGGCGACGCAGTAGTAGCCGCCATAGTCTTGGCGAAGGAGGCGGCCACGCTAGATCGACACTTAAGAATGCGTTCCGCTAGGAAGGAAGAATAGATTTCACTAGTCGGTGTTGGTCTGGAAGATTCCGCCGCAATATGTAGTCGTTGAGAATCAGCTTTTGTGTAGATAGGAAAGCAAGGGAGTGGCCATCCCAATCCGCGCCTAGCAGGGCTGATCTTACACCGACGGCGACAGTCGCGCGGCCACGACGAACGGTGAGCGGAATCCGGCGCTCCGGCTCTTCGACGGCAACGCATTGAAACCCATCGAGTTCGAGAAGGCGCGCCAAGCCTTGAAGGCGGATCGCCTGGTCCGTCACGGCTTCTTCGGCCGGCAACTCTCCGGTCATGGCATGCTTGAGAAGTTGAGCACCAACAAACCGGTCGAGTCGGTCCCGGAGATGTTGATTGTGATAATGCCGCAAGCAACTCTCGCACGACTGTTCGCAATCCCCGGGGCAATTCTCCAGGAATCCGAGAACGTCCCGTAGAATATCGGCTAGGTAACGGCCTGCCAGTTCGGCATAGCCGGCACCACCTGAAAGCGTATCGTAGAGGTAAACGTCGAGATGTAGTTTTCCATCGCCTTCATTCGAGGGTACGATGCGAAAGCCTGCTCCGAATTCCGAGGGGTCAAGGTCGAGTTGCGGGTGCCTGCTCGCTGCGAGGCGCAAGGCTTCGGAGATCGAATAGAGCGCATCCTCAAGCGCTCGCAGCACGACCGGATTGCTTGTATCGGTCGCCATGGGTGGTGCGATAGACAGGCGAATTAGAAGCAGATCGGTGGCGAAGACATGGCCGAGAAACACATTGCGGAGACCGCCATTGCATTGGCGCGGCGCGTTCGGCACTCCGAATGAGCGCTCGATGATGTAGGGCCGGTCATGCGGTCCTGGATTTGGCACTTCTGTGGCGGCCTTTCCGCATTTCTCGCATACCCAGAACCCCTGGTAGGAATCATCCTCTACCTGCCCCTTGTTGGCGGTAACGAGCTTTCGGTCTGTCGTCACGGCGAAGGCCAGCCGGGCACCCAGCGGCTGAAGCACGGGAAGATCGTTTGTGCCGACCGGGACAGGAAATTGTGCTCCGGTTGCGTATGTTATATCCTGTTCACGGTCGTCTTCCGGCAGCGCGCGGCCGTCTTCGGGCGTGAAGACCTGCGGCACGATCATTGGGGTTCGCTGCAAGGTGCCGCCGCATACGGGGCAACCGGTCTGCGCGGCTTCTTCCGCCTCGATGTCCCGCACGAAGCTGCATGTGTCGCAGTGGACAAGTTGCTGTACGTCGGCAAACAGCGGCGCCGCGCGGTCATGCGTGGTGGGAAACATGTTCGCCATCACGCCACCAGAGCGGTATGTCTCCTTGTTGATGACGATGAGCCGTCCCGGCGCATATTCGCTTAGAGCTTTTCCGATTGCTTGCTGTGGCCGCTCAACAATCTCGACCCGCCGCGGCGAACCGGTGGGTGGCCCGAGCTTCTCGACGAGAAAGCTCGTCAAATCGGTCGGGAACGCATAACTCGGCAACATTCCCTTGCTGAAAAGGAACTCAAGCAATTCCTCGTTGCCTAGGGCGTTCCGGTCGTCGTCGCGATCGGCGCCGCCTACAGCGTTTTCCCCGTCTCCGGACTCTTCCGGCGTCGCAGCCGCTGGCTGGAGTTCGCGCATGATCGCTTCAAGTTGCGCGATGAGATCCCGGGCTACCCGACTGATCCACTCGTCGGGTGTCACATCGATACGGAGCACCGGTAGCCAGGACTTGATCCGGCTGCGTTGGTCGCCTTGCGCGGCGATAACATGCTGCTCAACCCACTGCTTGAATGTGGCGAATGATGGTCCCGCTTGCCCGTCTCCGAAGAAAAAATCATTCGCCTTTCCGAGCGCACGGAACAAGGCCGACGTTGGCCCGCCGATCGTTATGTTGTGTTCGTCCATGTAACGATGGAAGAACGTCTGGAGCAGGTGCGAGGCGACGTGACGCCGCGCAATCTTGGGATTGTCGATTTTGATATCCGGATTTCGGGGCGGTCCGGCCACGATGGCGCGCGGATCGTTATAGTAGAAGCTGTCGTGAGGGCCGTTTTGCGCGTAAGTTAGAACGGTTGAAACCGACGAGCCCCGTCGCCCCGCGCGGCCAGCGCGCTGCTGGTAGTTTTCACGCTGCGGCGGCACGTTGCGAAGCCCGACGGCGACCAGCGAGCCGATGTCGACGCCAACCTCCATAGTTGTTGTGCAACTGAGAACGTCGATGGGTCGGTCGCGTGGCTCAATCTGAATGTCGCGAAAACGGAGTTCGAACTTCTCGGTCGTGGCGTGGACGCGCGTGTTGTCCCGGTTCGAGAGTTGCGCGGTGTGTTCCTCGACGGAAATGCTTCGGAGCTTCGCCGCAGGCGTCATGGCTGCGTGGACCGGATTTCTCCAGAATCCCTTGCGCGCGCGAATATACTCGCTTGCCGCGGGCTCCAGCCGGTCAAGTGCGGTAGAGGCGCAGGAAACACAGCATCCTCGTATCGTGAAGGACGAAAGCTGGGTGCACTCCCGGCATTGAAACCAGGGCGCGTCGAGATCGATGTGGATTTGGACCTTGGCCGGATCGAGAAAGAAGGCTCCGCTGTCGTCGCGAAGCGCCAATTCGCTGCCGAGCGCAGCTTCGATCCCTGCGATGGCGTCGGCGGAGATGCCGAGGATCGCGGGCAATTGCTGGCGAAGCTCTCGTTCGAAGCGACCATCGGTGCCCCAGGCCGTCGACCAGAACCCGGCGGCGCGGGAGCGGATGGGCGCCGCGACAGAGCGGTCGAAGGCAAATTTGTCAGCAAGCTCGCAAATCCACGCCGTGGCAAGATCGTCGACGTCCTGGTCGGAAAGGCTTGGCGCGGCGGCGCGCAGGCTCGTGCGCAGCTTGTTTCGCGCCCTGGCCGCCGGAAGCAAAAGTCCAACAGAGGTGCCGTTAAGCGAATAATAGCGACCGCAAAGTTGTCGGAGGAGCGCGATCTTATAACGCGCAGGTGTCTCTTCGGGGGAGAAATCCCTCAGAAGCTCGCCAAGCGGTTCACCCTCGTGATCCTTTTCGAGCTTCTCGACTTCCCGTTCGATGGCGCGCGCGTCGTCACGGTCGAACATTGGAAGGTTGAAATCGCGCAAGACCGTGAGGGCGGCAATATAAAGGTGCAACGTCGGCCGGGGCTCGGTGCCGGCAGCAGCCAACCGGGCGGTGGCCACGGCAAGCACCTGGCGGAAAATGTCCTGCTCGACTTCACGCGGGATGTCGCGCGCGAGGCGGGCCGCCTTTTGCCGTCCGTCGGAGAACAGCAGGACCTTGCGCCCGCCGTTTGGAAACACACGATCCTCACGCCGTGTCGGGGGCTGAGCGTCGAGTTGAGTCTTCACGAGATTGGCAAAGGGTGCCTCGCCCTTTGTGGCGTGGTCCATGATCGTCGAGCGGCCGTTGCGTAGCGTCGACACGGTGCAGACAGGGCATCGGTCGAAACGCACGCTACGTACCGCGTCGACACCGCCATCGGGAAGGAAGACGCGCCTGAAGCCCTGAAGGGTGGACGGTTCCCGGTGGAGCAAGCGGCCGCTCGCGACATCGAGCCAAACGGTCGCGCAAAATCCGGTCCGTTGCCGATGCGGCTCGCCATCGACAAGCAGTTCGATCTCCGAAAGGGGTACCTGATGGCCCTGACGCAACGGCCCCGAGGGGACATGCCAGAGAAAGTCGCCGTGCGGGCCATCGGTATAGCCGCGCAGGAACGCGGTGCCGCATTCACGATGGGTCAGAAGTTCGTAGACGCGTGCGCCGCACGCGCACCGTTCCCGCGGCTGCGTGTAAAGCCGGCCGAGAGTCGGGTATTCGTGGTCTTCGCGCCGATGGCTGCAAGCCGGATCGACACATGCATAGAGTGCTGGAAGCCCCCGGAAGAACATATGCAGGCGCGTGGGAAGAAGGACTCGCTTATCGCGTGCGCGCCGCGCGAACGTCGCAAGCGCAATCAGGGCAGCCGTCGCACGCTCGGCAAGCGGCGAAACTCCAAAAACGCCGCGCTGCACGTCGGACAACCGAAGTGCCGTGCCGGCGACGATTTCTATCAGTTGCTCCGCTGGACCCCACCCGGATAACGCTTCGAACAGGAAATCCGCGAGGTCGCGATCCGGACCTGGTTGGGGCCAGCCAAGCCGCCGGCACAACTCGTTAACGGCCTCGTGCGCCGATCCCGCGTCAACCGCATGACGCTCGAATGCGGAAAGGTTGAAAGCATGGAGCGCGCGGACTTCGCTTTCGGTGGCCTCACGTTTTCCCTGGCGGCTTTCGCGCGAGCCGCGGATCACTTCTATGCAGCGCGGAACGTCTTCGGTGAGTCCCGTCAGGTCGCGGGCAAATCGCTCGATCGCGCGGGTAGCCTCGTCGTCGCTTCCGAGACTAGCGCTAGTGAGAATGAACCGCACGCGGCTGCGGGGAACATCGAGGCGCGACATAAGCCGTCGCAGGAGCAACGCCACCTCAGCGCCGCCCGCGCCGCGATACATATGCGCTTCGTCGAGGACGAGAATCATCTCGTTAGCGGGATCGGCGCGAAGCCACTCCCTTGTCTGCTGGAATATTGGACGCTCGATGGGCCGCATCAGCATGTATTCGAGCATCGAATAGTTGGTGATGAGGATTTCGGGGCAGCACTCCTGTGTCTCGTGGCGCGTCATGAGTTCGCGGTCGCCGGGCTGGGTCAGCAACCGGCGTTCCCAGTGGCGCATACGGCGCGTCGCCCCGGTTCGCGTCGTTAGGATTTCCTCGCGGTCCTTGGCGAAGAAGCGATTGAGGTCTTTTTCCGGCAACTGGCCGATGGCGCGCAATTCGGCTTCCTTTGTGGGATTTGCGACGACCGGAAGATAGAAGTCCTCAAAAAGCGGCTCGATCCGGTCGGTGTCACGCTGCGACGTTCGTGGTCCCGGATAGGCCGTGCGTCCCGTGTAGCTTGCAAAGCGCACGGGCCGCGCGCGGCCCGCGGAGATCATAGTAGAGGCATCGGGACTTCCGAACAGCCGCCGGATGCGCGATAGTTGATCGTTTACGAGCGCATTCATAGGATAAAGAAGCAGCGCGCGAATGCCAGGAAGAGCGGCCGAGACCGGCCGGGCGCGCGCCTCCATGGCAAGTTGGCCAATAATTGGCATCAGGAAGCTTTCAGTCTTTCCCGACCCCGTTCCGGTCGCGACAATCAGGTCCGATCCGCTGGTGAAAAAGGCTTCCAGTGCGCGGGCCTGATGGACGTAGGGCCGTGGAAAGAGTCCGCTGCCGAGCTCGGCAAGGCTTGTCAGCGCGTCCTTGACGGGACCCGGAATATCAAGTTCGGAATACGGAGCGTCGAGTTCGTAAACAGGAGTCGACTCAACGAAAGGGTCTTGATTTACCGCGCCGGCCTCTTCAAGTAGCCGGCGACGCTCCCGAATAATGGCTTCGTTCCGAACGTGATACTGCGCCTCGATATAGGAGCGCAGACTCTCTGTAAGACGCCGGGCGATTGCGTGGACACCATGATCGGAGGGGTGCAAAGAGTCGTTCATTGGGTGCCTCCGGTTGTCATCACTGGTTTCCAATTCATTCGTTGAAACGCGCATTGGAGAAACGGAAGCGCATGGACATGAAAGGTCAGCGTTCGATCGTCCTCACGGGCGGCGGGATCAGGCCAACCCAACTCGTAAACGCGAGCCTCAGGTTGCGGCAGCCGAAGAGGCTTGGCGATGCTCAGGAAGTCACCGGATACGGACAGCGCAATTCTGCGCGGTGTTCCAAGACGAATATCCAACCCGTAGCAGAGTCTGAGTTCCTGTTTGCGGTCGATCGCCGTGGACCGCCGTATGGTCAAGGCTCCATGCGTGAACGCAAACTGCGCGAGCAGCGAAGGACGGTCGTAGCTGGGCGCAAAGCGCGCTAGAGGGCGGCAAACGCGCGTGCCCTCGATCGCCTGAGCTATTTGGCCGGCGGGAATCCAGCGCCCCTGACGACGCTGGCTGCGCGCGATGTCGGGCGCATAGATTTCAAGCTGATCCGCGGACACGCCCTGCGCCGGCTCCATGCGCGCCTCGTGCTTTGCGAGCGTCTCGTGGGTCCATTGCGTCATCGGGGGGCCGCCGCCAAACCACGCATCGCATTTTTGGACGAGATTAGCTGCGCCGGAGGCCTCGACGGCTTCCGCCCCGATAAAACGCGACACGCCTGCGCTTGCCGGCTGCACGCCGAGCCTCTGCCGGACGGCCTCGCCTGGGGCCGTTCCGACGAGAAGAAGATGCGGACCTGATGCCACGATGAAACGCAGCGGCGTGGCCAGCCATTGCCCGCCACCGAGCGCCGCGGCATCGCCAAGTGCTTTCATGCGGTCAAGCACCGCGCTGCAGAAATCGCGTGCAGGTTCGTCACCTGCGGTGCGGCCGCCGTATTGAGGCCAAACCAACTCGACGACTCGCCGCGCGCCTCCAAGCACACGCGTGGTATGCACCGTGCGGCCCGCACTTGCGTAACTGGGCGCAGCGAATTTTCCGTAAATGACCGAGCGCATATGCTCCGCTGCGGCGGTCATCGCCAGCGCGGGATCGTGGGGCGTGCCGCGCCATGCCTTAGCCAAGATGGCTTTGGCGACGTCCGGTGGTTTGACGGCAAGGGATATCATTGCTCACCGCCCCCTTCGTTTATCGCGGACTGTTGCAACGCAAGCAGGGCCGCAAGCCGGGCGTCGGCCACTCGGCCGTTCACCTTACCGCCGTCCAGTTCTGAATCGGCCTGCTCCCGGTCGATGCCGAGGGCCTGCCAATAAGGGAACGCCCAGCCGAAATGAAAGGACTGAAGCGGCGTGACGTCGGCCTGTCCCGTCCGGAGGGTCATCAGCGAGCGATGGGCAAGCGTAAAGCAGCGCTCGACGGCTGGGTTTCTCTTGCGCGCGAAGAGGCGCGCGAGGCGTACGGCTTCTTCCGCTGTCCCCGGAGCCATCGCAATCTCCTGGAAAATCGCATCATCCTTGTCGAGAGAAAGCGAGCCCGATTTAATCGGTTGCGTCGGGGCCAACACGCGCCAATCGAGCACGTCGAGATCGAACACCGGCCCCAGTTCGAGATATCCGGGCTCGATCGGAAGAGCGGCGGCACCTTGCACGACAGTCGCGAATACAATGCTTCGCACGGCCTCGGCATCTCGCCCGGCGGTATGCGGATCGACGAGATCGGAAACGGCATCCCGAACGATATCCAGCGCAGTGTGATTGATACCCTCGATGACGATCGCGCGCAGGCAGGGGTTGTCGGGTTGCGCGGCGGCGGCGGCCTCACGCACTTCCTCGCTGTTTTGCAGACCGACCGGGATGGAAACGCGAAAGCAACCGGCTCCCGCTACGGCGCGTGCAAGGCCTCGCGCGACCCGCACCGCGATGGCTCCTTGAAGAAAGACGACTTGGCGGGATGCGACGGCAGCGGCGCACTCGCCACCGAAAACTTGAGCGGCAGTCTTTCGAAGGCCGAGGGCTTGCAGCGCGCCTCCGAGTGCGGCGGCTAGTTCTGCATAAGTCTGAATAGCTGAGCTGGTATTGTCGCCGATGCCGTGCAAGGGAAGGAAGCGCAGAGCCGCCGCAAAATCAGCACCTGGCCGGGAAACGCTGCTGAGATCCATCGTTTCATAAGGCGGAACGGACCGGACTCCTAACTCACGGATGGTTGTCTCAAGTTCGCTCATCCTTTGAAAGAGAGGGCCAAGTTGATCCGAGCCGGTCTGCGCGTCCATCAGAGCGTCAACATCTAGGCGAAGGGCGCCGATGGCCTGCGTAAAATCGCGGATTTCCAGCGCAAGCAGTTCTCTTTCTCCATCGGATTGGTCGCGAGCCTGCTCAAGCCGCGTGATCGCGGTGCGAACGTCCGACACGTCTGAAATGGCAGATGCCAGTTCGTCCACTTTCCTGTGCAGAGCCTCAGATGTATTGCGAACACTGCCAAGTTCCTCCCGCAGAAGGCCTTCGTCCCGCGGCGGCACACGCGGAGAAACAAGCCCTCGGATGGCGAGTTCCGTCTGAGCCGCCTGCGCCTTAATGCCTTCGAGGCGAGCGCCAAACTCGGTAAAAGCCGCCCCGCTTTGCCCGAACTCACCTGCGACAGCCTCCAGTTTCGTGCGAAGTGAATTGATCTCTGCTTTAAGCGCGCGAATGTCACTTTCGCCTTCCTTCAGGCGTGAAAGGGTGGCATCGCGCTCAACGTCCGCAGCCGATTTTACCGAGGCGATGAGGCTTCGCGCCGTCGCCGTCTCAGGAAACGGACTAAACACATAAAGCTTTTCGACCTTTTCGCGCGTGACCCGGTTGTGTTGTGATTCTTCCTTTAGCTTCTTTAGAAGTCCTTGGACGCGTTCCTCGACGGCTTTGTTGCGCGATTCACTATCCGACTGCGAACTCGCCTCTTTCCCCAGATCGTCGATCAAACCCTGAATGGTGCGGGCATCCGGGATATAGTGATCGATCCAACTGCGCCACATAAGATAGAGGCCATGATAGTCGCGATCGCTCGCGGATGATCGGCTTAAGTGGCGTGCCAGGGCTTCCTTTTGCCTGCTGATGCCAGCTTCGCTTGTCTTGCGAAAGCCAGGCACGGAGGGAAGATTGCCGGCAAAGCGGCGGATATCCGATTGCGGCACCTCATCGAGGAAAGCGTGAAGTTCATGTTGGCCGAGGGCGTTGATGCGCGCTTGCGCCGACGGATCGGGGTAAAGGCGGCCAGTCATGGGCAGACCCCGAGCGTGCGCAATTCGTGAGCCAGCGCACGGTGATGCGCGATAAGAAATGGAGGCGGCGTCAGTCCCGAGAAAGCTTCGATGAGTGCGGCATCACCGGCCGCGTCGATGTTGCAGGTCGGACGAATGTGGCCGGGTCCGGCCGCCTGGCAAAGCCATGCAAGGCGCTGTCGCAGGTCGCGCCGCAGTACAACGAGGCGGGTCTTGCTTTCCGGCCGTGCCGCGCACGATGCACATGCGCCAAATGCGCCGAAATCCAGCGCGACAGCCATGTAACGGTCGCACAGGGCATCATTAATGCGAGCGAGTGGTTCCTCCTCCAAAACGGCCAGGCCGTTTGGCGCGGGAGGCGCTTCGAAGCGGAGTTCGCTGCTATCCCAAGCGGGCTGCCCATGATGCTGGCACCGTAATTCGCCAACAACACCGCAGGGGCCACGGATGCGAGCGATCGTCCCGCCGGCAGAGCGGAGAGATTCGAGCCGTGAGCCTGAGCGGGTATCATGGAGCGGCAGGCTCCATTTTTCCCCGGCTATCTCGCAATCGAGAATGACGGCGGGTTCGTCGGACGTTTGAGAATGGGGGACCTGCACGAGATTTGCGAGCGGCGTCTCGTCCCATGTCAGATATAAGCGCTCGCCACCGCGAGACGAAATCTCGACGAAGTGGCTGCCGGTGCCGGATAACGTAACTGTGCCTGATTCCGGGCCAGAGGCACATGCAATTTCACCGGCGACATCGGAGCCGTCATCAACAGGCTTTACTGCAACAAGCAGCGGAGTCGAAATCGGCGTCTTGATATTCCCCTCGTCGTCGATCGCGTAAGCGGGAGGATATACCATGACCCACGCTTTTCGCGGGCGAGCAACAACGACATCGCAAACGTTTTCGAACCAGGCGGCAATTTCGGGATCGGCCTGGTCGGGAAGCAATGCAAAGAAGCACGACCAGCCGCGGTGGTCGGCAAGCGGGACGGTGAAAAGGCCCTGAGGAAAGGCCGGTGCAAATTCGACCGGCCACACAAGATAGCAGCTTTCGCCCCAGTGAACCGCGCGAGATCTTGGTTTTTGCTTCTGCCGTGTTACGGAGAAGACGGTGGGAGTACGCGGGTTCAGGCCGGGGATGCGATGCTGGACGGCCGCGCGATACGATGGGCTGACGGCTGGGCCTATCCACGTCGCGCCGTAGTCCGGCGCCGCAGGATCGATCGGAAAGGCGCGACCGGACAGGACCAGATTGACGAGCGGAATCTTTCGAATGTCGCCGCCGCCGAAGTCCATCATGATCTCCCCGAGCCCGTCGTCCGATTTGGGCAGTGTCAGGCGGAGCGCCCAGTTGCGGGGGAGATTGCGCCTTGGTTCCCGAACGGCCAACTCGATGCTTAGTTCAAGTGGATCGATGGCCGCGGCAGGACTAGGTGCCGGAAATGGCGGCAATGCCGCGAGGTTGTCGGAGGGATGGAAAAGCTCACATTCGGGTTTCCCCTGTCCCGGGAGGTGCGCGAAATGAGCAACGCGGTATTGACCCGCCCGCAAGTTGACTCGGGCTTTGCAGGTGGGGCAGCGGTAATCGCCGTAAGACGATGCTTTGCCCGCGGCTATTATCTTTCCCGTCCTGCGGTCAGTGGCATGAAGCATCTAGCCGCTCGCGCTTTCCTCGGGTTTCGCCGCGAACCGGACGGCAGCCGTTTCATGTCCGCTGCGGCGTGCCCGGTGCAGGCGCACGAGGCTGAAGAACTGTTCGTGCGTCCAGTCCCGATATTCCGGCCGCCGTTCGGCCCGCGGGACGAGCCAGCGCTCGCGCGCCAGTGCGCCGATCTCGGAGACGGCCTGAAGCCCGCAGTAGTTGGCTTTGCGCACCTCACCGCGGAGAACCTTGCCCGCATTGCCTGCAAGATCACACATAAAGACCTCGCGCCCGATGCCATGCTTAAGAAGGTCGGCCTTAAATTCGAGCGCATCAAACGCGGCACGAATCGTGCGCAGGCGCCAGTTCGGGCCTTGCCCGAACTTGTGGCCATCCACGTATTTGTGGTCCTGCTTTCTCAGGTAGTCGCGCAGTTCTCCGAAAAGCGTGTCCGGGACGTGAAAATGGCCCCATCCCTGGGTATATCCAATTGACCGGAAATATGTCTGGGTACCAAGCTTGAGGCGGTTGTAGACGGAGGAACGCCCAAGCGATGAGCTTGTTGTAACGACGGCGAGTTGGGCACCTTTACGCTTGCCCGAGATAATGCCGCGCGTGTCGCCATATCGCCGTGCAAAGTCGTCGCGCACCTCGCGCGAGCGCACGAGGCATGAGATGAGCTTTCCGCCGAGGATCATGCTATATGGCGGAACGGCGCCGAGCACATAAGCATCAAGAACATTCACGAGACGCTGGCCGCGGGCACGCACATCCCAGCCGATAGTATCGTCGCGAGCCCTGAGGTTGAAAACGGGATCGCCAAGCGCGATGATGCCCATCAGCTTATTGTTGTGACGGTCCCAGACTAGATAGCGCAACCTTCGTCCAAATCCCGCGGATACCGGCACGGACCACGACAAGCTCGCGAGGCGAAAGAGGTCTGACTGCCACGTCCGAGCTTCGATCAACTCCAGTTCGGCCGTCACTCTTGCGGGATCGATGTCGCAGCCTTCAGCTAGGCAATGCTTCAGTTTGGGAAAGACTCGCTGCACGAAATCGCGTTCGGCCTTCAGGAGGGCTTTACGCTGCTCGGCGTGGAGTGCGCGCACGCTATCCTTTGAGGACGATGGCGGCCGGAGGGCGCCGTTCTTCCCTTTATGAAAGCCGAGCTTGCGAAGGTGAGCGCGAATCTTGCGCTTAAGGATAGCTTCTGGCGTAAACGCAGCGATAACGGTCGTCTTCTTTTTCACCGCTTGCGCACTCCCCCCAAGGTTCGCCTATTTTTAACACTTGGATTCGACCATGGGTAGTAGACTAAACGATATGAACGCACGTTTTAGCAGCCTCGCCAGTCGTTAACCGCTTCGGGAGACTTGCGTAGAGCCGCAGCGACGGAGCTTGTTTGTAGTTCTACTTCGTTGCGAACCAACAGGAAGCGATGAGGCTTGTCCATATCTATGGGCTTGATGGCGCATGGGCAGAAAAATTCCGCAAGCATCTCCACCCACCTTGCGGTCCGAAGTGAAGCGCGTGCTCCTAGATACGAACATCTGGCGCTACGTACTAGACGGTGGCGCGCAGAGCCGACTGCGACTCTTGGCCAGCCAAGGCCCTTATCGAATCCAGATCGCTCCCGGCGTTCTTTACGAGACACTCCGACTGGAGAATGCGCCTTTGCGCGATGCTCTGGTGCGCCTGATGACGCATTCCTGCTTCGAGCGCCTCATGCCGGAGGCCTATTCCGAAAGCATGGAGATACTACGCGAGGTCGAGCGAGTGCGGCCGGAATGGCTGCGGCGATCACCTGACCTCACTTTCTTTAATCGATTGAAGAAGGACTGGTCGAGAAAGACAGCCGGCTTCTGGGTCAGATGCGCTAGATCGACCTGGAAGGAAGCGGAATTTCTTGAGCGATCGGAAGGACAGATGATCGCGGGCGCACAGGCGCAGACCAAAAACGCACGGCAGGAAATGATCGACAACGGCTGGAAGCGCAATCCGTCTATGGATAAGACGCTTGCTGGATTCAGTACTCCGATGCGCGGTTGGCGGGGTGACCTGGTTGAAATGTGGCGTATCGATAGTTGGGCGGGGCTCACGCTCGGCTTGGGCTGGCAAGGCAATGCCTATCGCGACTGGATTGCCCCGTTCGTGGATGTAGACGATGGGCTTTTGCAAAGCGTAGAGTGGCTGGAATTCTGGCTGTATGATGCGGACAATGCTGCGATGCCTCGACAATGGATGCGATGGGCGCATTCCTTCGCGCAACGATTCAGGAAGCCCACTCCCGGCTCGCCGGGAGATACCCAGCTTTCCACTTATTTCATGGAGACTGATATTGTCGTCTCGGCCGACAAGGCCTTGATCGACATTCTAACGGAATGCCGGCCATTTGCCCCCTGCAGCTTGCCCGAAGGAATATTGGTCCCAGCCGGGCCCGCAGGGGTTGGAGTTCTGTTTGAACGTTTACAGGCCTGACGAGAAAAACTGCTTCATGGAGCAGCGTCGTCGATAGCTCACCGCCGCCGACACTTTGCATGTTCTACCCTATGTCCAATAAAGAGGAATTTTGAATTCTCGCCGTCATCATTTTCGCCTTCATCAAGGAGGATCATAAAAGTCGCGTTTTATGATCTCATTTTGATGAAGGCGATTTTGATGACGATGGTTTTTTCTCATCGACCTCGCGCCTTTCGATATGAAGAGGCAGCCTCCTGAATGGTGGAGGGGTCGCGCGGCATTTGAGCTCGAAAGTCCCGTCTGAATATTGGAGCAGTCCTACTCCACTTTGGCACTGATCATTCATCTCATTTAACTTGCTGAACATCGCCGGCGTTGGAAATGGCATAACAATATAGAAATTCTCGAAGAACCGACTAGTAAATGCTGCGTCAATGAACGCTTGCTCGAAGCCACCTTCGCTTGTAGCCGCCGACGTCAAATATCCCGCAAGAATTCCATCGCCGGCTCTCGCATAAAGCCAGTGAGCCCGAAGGAAGGAGGGTCCAAGAACTCTGGCGAAGGAGCCGCCAGGCTCCCGGGATCGAAGGTAACTTCCGAGATGCTCCTCAATGGTGTTGAGCTCTTTCATTCGAGATGAAATTGCCTGACCTCGCCGCGAGGTAATCGAGGCGGGGTTCTTCGATCGCTCACCTTCCAGTGCGTCTTCCAGATCTCGTGTGGTCACCTCACCATTTCTAAGCTTCTTTAAGAGTATTCCTGCCTCCGTAGGATTCATTTTTTCAATGCGGGAAATTTTCTCCAAACCGCTAAAGTTGGAGCGGACGAAGTGAAGGGTCTCTTCGGCGGGTTCCGACCGATCAGCCAGGATTTTTTGGTCCACAAATTCCAATAGCGCTAGGTATCTCCTGAGCGTGTTAATGCCGGCACCCGTCCTTGCGGCAGCAGCGGGCAGAATAGCCGCGACGTGTTCCACGCCGTACTTCTTTGAAATGGACCGCGAAGCGATCTGCAGGTCTCTCGCGCAATCGTACCAGGGTGCCCTCTCCAACGTTGAGGTCAGTCGCTCGACTTCACCGGCGGCCTGCTCGTCCCGCGCTCTTTTATCGCTCATTAACCATTTCCCCTTTTTGCGGAGTTTACTGCGGCCGCGTTAACGACTTATACCCCATCAGTGCGGTAGTAAACTCCGCATGAAATCTCGTGAACTGACATCCTTGATCCTCCCTCTGTCGGGCGACACCGTCCCGACGAAGCTTCACGGCTGCCCGTTTATCGCTCGATCAGGCGAAGAGTACGACCTCGCCAACGCCTGCCTAGAAGACATCTTCCTCGGCGCATTCTCGCTGCCATTGATGCAAACTTCGTTGGCCGCGCTGATCTCAGATTCAAGAGAGCGCGCAGAACCACCGGCGACCAGTTCGGCCTTCCAGTACGCATACGCTTGCGCGGATGGGATCGCTTGGGCAGCGTCGCTCGGTTACCACCCGACTATCAGCATTCTGAACTATGATGAGGCGACACTCATCAAATATGAAGAGATGATGCGTAGTGGTGAGTGGTCAACGGATGGGACGCAACTCAGCCGATCGACGATAGAAACTCGTCTGATGATGGCTATATCAATGGCCGAGTGGGCCCATCTGAACGGACTACGCGCAGAAACAGATTTCACGCGCATAACCGACGGCACGGGCGGGTATCGCTACGCCTTGTTGCGACCGCAGCGCGCATTCCAAATTCGCGAGCTACCGTCGTGCGCGAACATGAACAAGTTCCTCCGAGCAACAGCGAGCAACCGCACGTATTTCTTGGCGGCGGCGATACCTTCTCTTACCGGTTTACGCATTTCCGAGTTTTGCGCGCTGGATCTCACGGATATCCCGATCGATCGCTTGAACGAATTGGATTGGAAGGTCGTAGCCGTCGAGATTCTCGGAAAGGGCGACGTGTTGCGCGACGTCACCTTCGACCGAAACCTGATCCGTCATATCGCCAGCTACATCGAACATGATCGGCCAGCTCTGCTCGAAGTCTGCGCGCGCCGGTACGGCAAGGAAAGCGAGATTTACAGGGATGCTGAAAAGGCACTCTTACTGAATAAGCACGGCCGACGGCTGGCCCCTCGATCGACTTGGGCCGCTTTCCGAAAGTTCGGTCGATTAGCAGAGTTAAAAAAAATCCACCCGCATCTGTTGCGCCATTGGTTTGCAGCAAGCAGGCTGCGGCAAGCTCATGAGAAGCTCATCAGGAAGGATCCTGAAATGCCAACCTACGAGCTTCGCCGAGAACTCGAATTAGTAATCGGCAAGATACAAAAAGAGCTTGGGCACGCCAGCGCGGAGACCACGATGATCTACCTCGAGTCCTATCTCGATGAGTTGGCGCAGGCGGACAAGTCAGATCTCTCGGATCAGTTCTGGGGAGCGATGGCAGCATGAAGTCTTTTGATGACGAGCTTATTTTTGAAGTCAAGCCACGTGCGGACAATAGCTCGCATGGTGCGGTCGCGTATACGGTCAACCTTACAGCGCTGCGTGACGGGCACAAAGGAAGGTCGAACGTTGCCGGGTTCAAAGGCTGCCCGTCCTTCGGCCTACGGCTTGGGCTGGCCATCAAAATGCGCCTTCAGGCTCGACGATTGAGCGAATCCGACGCCAAAGAACACATCAGTGCGGCTAACGAATTCTTGCGATTCTTCGACCGCGCAAAACTTCGTGCCGACACCCAGGTTACGAATCTGTTGCTTTCTCAATACGCTGACGACCTCGAAGAGTTCTACGGCGACTCGATCCCAGGGGGTATCCCGCGGATATATCGCTGCATCTGCGCGATATTCCAGACAATGGACCCTGCAATTCGACCTCAGCGTGCCCGTTTCGTTTCTGAGGACTGCGAATGCTCAGTTGACGAACGACCAGGATCGCAAAATTACGAGGCCGCCATGGCAGCGCTGAGTGATTTCAGACGCGTCGACGATCGGATCTCAGTCGGACTGGCTGACGCCAGTAGCGATGGGCCGAACTTGGCCGATCTTCTGCGGCAGGATAAGACTGCGGCCGCAAAACACTTCACGCGTGCCAACGTCCTTCGGCTCCTGAAGAACGAACTCGATCTTCGGCCAGTCTCGGCGGCTGCATTCCATGAACAATACGGCCTTCGCCCGGATCAATGCCTACGCATACCTGCACCAGGCCGACCGGCGACACCGGGCGCGAGCCCGATGAAGTCGGGTCTTGCCCCTGCACTCCGATGGGTGCTGCCGACTGCGACCGATCTTATGGGCCCTTTCGTACTCGTATTGGAGAGCACTGGGTGGAACCAGGCGACCATCCTCAATATGAAGAGCTCTATGGTCACCGACGCGATCGAGAAGGCCGTCAATGGCCGGACCAAAATCAAGAGCTGGAAAGGCAGATCAAAGCGACCTGAGACCGCGCCGACCAGAACGGATGAAAGCTCGCTGCTTCATGTGTTGCGAGCCGTCCAGCGCTGGACATCACCGCTCAGGCGGTCGATCAACGATCAGATCGGGAAGCTAGATCGGGCCCTCGCTAAAGAGGACGATCCGGTCACGCGCAGGACTCTTGCGAAGCTTCGCAATGAATTGGCCAACATGCAGGATCGATTGTGGCTTTGCATGACTACGGCAACTATTGGCGTTGGTCGGCTGCGTCCCAATGACGTCTCCGCGATCTGCTTCAAGGCAATGTTCGTCGATAACAATGCAAACCTTGAAGCAATTGGGCATTACAATTGCCACGAGGCACGATTGAATTATTTCGCGCGCGCGGATCGCGGCAAAGGACTCGACGTCGAGATGATCCGCGCGCATGCCCGGCATTCTCACTCCGGGACGACATCACGATATTATACCGAAAAGCTGCCCGGTGCTATTCGGCGCGACCGCGCGATCGCCACTTTTAATGCCAGCCTCGTTTCGGCTCCCGATACGAGAGGTGTACAATGAGGTCTCCTCGCACTCGAACGCAGATCACGGTTGTTAAGCCGTTCGTCAGGTGGGCGAGCCAGCTCGATCCAGAAATCGCGTCTCAGCCCACTTTTCTGGAAGCGATCGTTTCGCCACTTGACAGCATAGCTCGCGACGCCACGTGGAAATTCCCTTCGGATTGGCTGAAGCGCGGTTCGCAATCGACGACCACCCTGTCTTTCGAATCCTTGGAAGGAATAGAGGTTCCACCCGAGACCGCTCTTATGGCGCGTCAATATCCGATCATGCTTTCGGTCTACAACCGGAGTATCCGTAGCATTGCGACTTTAAGCAAACGGGTTCAGCTCAACAACAGGTTGATTCGGGCGTGTCTTCAAGTTCTCGGCCAACCCCGCCACATGTCCTCCCTGACTCATGCAGATCTGGCCGAAGCGTGCAGCATTCTTAAACTCGACTGGACTAAAGGAAATTCCGACGGAGCGCTGCTTCGAAAGATCATAGAGGAAGTTTCCGCTTTCAAGGCAAAGGGCTTGCTCGCCGATGGCTATACCAATGGCCCGCTGGATCTTCGTCTGAATGATTTGGCACCAGCCTCGCTGAGCGAAACGTTGAATACGCTCCGCCAGGAGCGCCGCAAGCTGCCTGCGCAGAAGGGTGTCTCACCAAGTACGCTTCCGCTAAATCGAGACTACGTCGACAGGGCTATGGAGATCGCTCGCTTCTATCTCTCGCATTTGCGTCCTCACGTTACGAGACACTTCGATATGCTGCAGGAACTGAGCGGAAGGATCGCCGAGGATAAGAAAGATCGCGTGCCGAAAGTGATTGGTCGTGCAGTCGCTCGTGCGTACGCCGACTTCGCCGAGAAAGAGGCGATCAGAGGTGCATGGCGGCACCCTGACGGGTCCATGTGCGACGTTCTGCCATTCGATACAGGCTCCAGCTATGTCTTTCCGCCTCGTTGCATCCGAGATCTGCTGGCGCTCGTTGCATCGCTTCAGATGGCATGTTTTCACGTCATCGCGCTTTCCTCTGCTGCCCGGCCGTCGGAACTGCACACTGTCTCCTCGGGCGGCGTCTCGGTCGTTGATGGCGACGAACCGCTGTATTGGCTGAGCGGCTTGATTTCGAAAGGCGCCGGTGATGTCGGCTATCGCCGACACAAGTGGGTCATCACCCGGGAAGCGGTAGAAGCTATCCGCATTCAGGAGCGCCTCTTCAAGGAATGGAAATCGGGGGCTCCGCATCTCTGGTGCCAGACCAAGCTTGGAGCAATCGGGAAGCAAATGCGGAGCTCGGAGAGCATGCACCTCGCGGCCTTTGCCGAACGACATAAGATAGCTTCGCTCGCGAGTGGTAAGGTTTCGGCGCGGCGCTTCAGGAAGACATGGGCCGATCTAGCAATGATTTCTCATCTGCATGTCGAATTGATCCGTCGGCAGCTTGGACATGCGCCATCCAAACTTGGTGTCCCGGTTCAGACCTTTGGCTACATGTTCGCGGACAGGAACGCAGCAAGCAGGCTGGAGGCGTCCGATCTTGAGACATTTGGAGCGCCTACGGACATCCTGCAGACTATGGAGAAGGTGTTTTCAAAATGAGTGACGAGCATCGCCGGGCAAATGGGCACCGTGCAAAAGAAAAGTTTGTGGACGACGTCACCGCTGAGCTCAATCGGCTCGAGGCCGAGATAGGAAAGCAAGCCACCAGCGAATATCCCCTCTTTGTCAGAATCACCCAGGAGTCTGTGGCAAAAGCACTCGGCTATCACCGCACGACATTTAAGAACCACGAATCGTTGGTGGAGCGGATCAAGAATCTCAAGAAGCAAGCAAGAGACCCCAAGAACGCGCACGCAATCGCGTCGGTGGCTGAGAGTCCAAGCGACCCGAAGCCGAGCAACGTAGTGCAACTCTCGCCACGCAACAAGGCGGTCGAGGAAGAGAACATCAAGCTGAAGCTTGAGATTCGCGAAATTCGGCGCGAGCTTTTTCTCCTCAAGAACCCGTGCCTGTCGGAGCGGAGAGTTCCGAAGAAGTGATCTGCATTTCTAGAGCGCGTCAACGAGCAACGATCATCAACGGCAAGATTTGACGCCTCGACAAAGATGAGCTCGGCCGCTGATGCAGCCGTCGGGCTAAACCGGATCCGAGATCGACAAACAATCGACAAGCCCCTTTTCTAGGAGGGTGAGAGTGACGTTCGAGGGCGATGCCGCGGCGGCCAGCCGGCATCCGCACAATGGCTCAAAGAGCGCCGGTGCACAGCTCCAACTAAGCAGCGGCTCCTCGAACACGACGCCGATCGATCAAGTTTTCTGAGAGTTGCCTTAAGGTTAAGAACTCTTCGTTAGGCATTCCCGCAAAACGGCGTTGAGATTGCCGGCTTGTTGCGGTAGTAGACTCCGCAACAAAGGAATTCTCTATGCCCTCCAATCTCGTCTTGGCCGACTTCTCCGCGCTCCTGCAGAGCTTCGGCACGCAGCTCGCGCCTGGTGGCTTTGCGATCTTCAGTGACTTCGCGAAGGCCGAGAACGCTTACATCCACCACACCACCGTGCCGGTCGCCCTAACTACTTTCGCGACGATTTCGCCGAGTTTCGCCAAGGGCCGCTTTCCCGAAACGACGCTCTCCGACATCGTGCTTAAGCGTTGTCACATGGATCGCCGAGAAGCGATGGCCCTGGCCGCCATTTGCGGTGAGCACATTCCGCCGGAACCAGATCCCGAGGCCCGGGACTTTTCCGCCCACCTGCTCGACGTGATCGATCGTTACGGCCTGGAGCCGTTCTACGGCCGTTCGGGATTTCCCGCCTGTTTCGACATCGATATCAGGCCGCATGGCATCGACTGGAAAACCCATGACATCGACGAGTCGGCCCTGAAGGCCTGGCGCGCGTCCTACAAGGAGCTGGACCTCTCGCCGCAGATGATGGTCGCCACCATCATGTTTCTCTATTTGGGCCGCCACGACAGCCAATGGCTCCGGCGCCTGCCCCACCGTTGGCACGCCGCCGACGCTGTCAGCGCAATGAAGATAGCCGGGGCGCTGGTCGACTGGGGGAAGCTCGTCGCGCTCTATCAGGGCTGGTGACCGCACCGGTTCGCAGGGCAAGCGCCGCACCTCGAACAACAACGAACCACTCACCTTCGAAAGGAACCAACATGTCCACCAACGTCATCTCTTTCACAACCGGCCAACCCATCGCCGATACCGGCGGCGCCGACGCCACGACGACCAAGAACGACGTCTGCACCGGCGCGAAGGTCGAGCCCAACGACTCCGAAGCGACAACCGAGACGACGCCGATCATCTATCCCTGCGTTCCTGCCGACGTCTATCTGACCTGCAAGGCGGAACTGGGCCTTTCGGAATTCGTGCTCGTCCCGGTTCATCCGATCGAGAACGCCGATCCGACCAACTACGTCCTGAACATCGCGCAAGCCATGCTGGAGACCGCGGGTCGCCCCGTGTTCGGATATCGCATCCGGACCAGCCCGCTGTACGTCGCCGCCGAGTTCTACGCCATGTTCGAGACCGACACCGGCTTGGTGGATTTGACGCCCAATACCCGGGGCGAGAGCTACGGCGTGTTCGTGCCCGACCGGGACGTACCGCCAGACTTCGACTATCTCGACCGCCCGGTCACGCGTCGTTTCCGTACCTACGAGTCACCGACGCGGCAGCAACGTGTCGCCTCCGAGATTGCTGGCATGGATCCCCGGCGTCTCGCCTCCGAGCGGCGCCGCGCTACTGACCAAGGACTCGCCCTGGAGGACAAGCTCTCGCTCGCTCTGCTTCCCGACGCTCTTGAGACCAGGCTCGACCTGTTCATCGAGTGCTGCGAAGAGCTCGAGGCGTTGACCATGGCGGCACTCGACGGCCGGGAGGTGATCGACTTGAACCATTTCGAATTTCTGCACCGCCGCCAAGCCTCGTTGGAGACCCTCATCGACGAGGCGTACGCGAAGCATAAGGCCGCGACCACGAGGTCGGCCCGAAAGCATCGCGGGCGCTAGTCGTAACAAACACACGGTGTTGCCGCTTGGCGGTGGCAACGGCGACGGCACAGATCACGAACCCGGAGCGGCCCCGACGGCTCGCCTTGATATCCAGGAATACATGAGATGAGCGACAGCATGCGCGCGCGAGCGAAACTTTACGGCACCACGGCCTTCCGTGAGGAGTTGATCGATGGCCTGGGCCTTGCCGTCCACTCCCGGAGGATCCTCGCCTGTGTGGACTTCCTTTTGGAGGACGGCCGGCTCCCGAGTCCGAGCGAAAGCAATGCGACGGCGCTTGCGGCAGACGCGGCGCTGATCATTGCGTCGATCGGGAGTCTGCAAACGAACCGCAAAGCGGTGCTGAGCGTGAGCGATTCGCTGTGCGCCATGACGCTCGACTGCGCCGTGACCAGCCGCGCGGAGATCGAGCGCCCCACAGGGGCTGTACCTCCGACCTTCTCGGCGGACCTCGCCGAGCTTTTTCCGGAGATGTGGTCCGCGCCCAGTGGCGCGTTCAGACAAGGCCTCTGCCACACCGCCGTTTCGATTTTCAGGGGGGATCCGCATGGTGTGCGACTGTTCGGTGTGCTTGACCGATGGTCCGCGAAACGAAAACAGTTCTACACGAACGGCGTTCGGCCGTTTCTGACCCACCCAGCGTTCGCCAACTTTGTGTCCCCGGAGCATGGAGGTCTTCTGCTCATGCCCGCGGCGATCGCCAATTTCGCAGATCTGCTCGGAGCATCGGTCGCAGACACCGCGGCTTCCATCGGCTCTCGCCGCCGCACGGCGAAAAACCGGCGCCGGCAATGATCTCGCACGCCGCACGGGCAAGCAAGCTTCGACCGGGTACATGCAGTTCCAGTCGTCACTACCACCAGCAAGAGAGACAGTTATCCGATCATCCACACCCCAGGCTTCCTTTCCTTGGTGATTCCGAACTTCGGACTCGGGCCGGTTGGCTTCGACGAGGCCTATCTGACCGAGATCCAGCCGAGCGGGCGCTGGAGGGAAGTCCCTATCACTTCTCGCCTGGTGCTGACATGACTCTGCGACAGGTACTTGACCGCACGATGCGGCTGATGCGCGACGAACTCGACCCGTCCACGCCCGACGACGCGCTGCTCGCAGCGCTGACCGAGACGGAGGTGGCGATCGTCGCCGACTCCTCGAACCTGGCTTCGCATTCGGCGCAGACCGCCTTCGTGACGTTGGCGCTGCGGATGGCGCGGTCGGGACATCGCGTGCACCTGATCGCTCCCGATATTCTCCTCGCTGCCGCGCAACCACCTGTGGCGGTCGGCCCGATGATCACCGGCTTGCTCACCGTCGGTCGCGACTTGCTGCCCGGCGTCACGTTCACCGATGCGATGCCAGCCGGCCGAGTCGATCTCGTCGTCACGTTCGGCGATGCCGCGACGTCGCTACAGGGGCGCACAATGATCGGCATCAACGCAGACGACTGGACTGGAATGCTCGTCCCGCCGGCGAGGGCTACACGGTGGCGCGCAGACCGACGGCCGCTCGGCGCCATGTCGGCAGCGGCGATGGCTGCAGCCGAGGCCTTCAAAATCGCGATGCGGAAAATGGTGAAAAGCGCCCGCGACCCTGCGATCATGATGGAGACGTTCGCGCCCTCGACGGACGTCGAGTTCGCGCTGGCGCCAGCGGGCACGCCGATGGCGAATACACTCGGCGAGATCGATTGCGTGAGCGGCGGCGCAATTACCCAGTCGGCGCTCTTCGCCTTGATGCGCCTGCCGGAGGTCCGCGGGCATGTCCGCGTGTTCGAGTATGACTTCACCGATCTGACCAACCTAAATCGGTACATGCTGCTTCTGCGATCGCACCTCGGTGCGCAAAAGGCCGAAGACCTCGAAGAGATGTGCGCAGGAACCGGCCTCGCGGTCACGCCCATCCCGGAGCGATTTGGCCCCGAGACCGCCAATTCGGTCGGCTTGCGCGAGGTCGTGCTGGTGGGCGTCGACGACATCCCGTCGCGGTGGCTGGTGCAGCGCGCGTGGCCGGCATGGCTCGGCGTCGGCGCAACGACGCACTGGTCCGCTATGGCATCATTCCACGCGCCCGGCGCGGACGGTTGCGCCGAGTGCCTGCACCCCGACGACGACCCCACCGAGGCTCCCATTCCGACGGTGGCGTTCGTCTCGTTCTGGGCCGGACTGCTAACGGCGGCCTATTTCCTTCGGCACTGTGCCGGTGTCCTCGGCGCACCCTTCCTGGATCAGCAGGTCTACGTGACGCCTGTTCGCCCGGAGAGCCCGATTTGGGCGATCGTTCCAAAGCGTCCGGGCTGCGGGACTTGCGCAATGCTGCAGTCGAGTGTCGCAGCACCAGCAACAGAAGAGCAGTGAGTTTACCTCGCTGGGCAGCGACCGGGTGAGGCGTCCGCATTGACGGCATCATCAGGCCGATCGGCTGACGATTAAAAAAACGCTAAAAGAAGTGGCTAATTTTATGTATGATGGGGCTACCTGAGGGGCTACACTCGGGGGCTACACCAGAGACCTCTGGCGTGCAGTAAGACCTTATTTCACGGGGCTTTCTCGAAGCCGTTTTATTATGGCGGAGAGGGAGGGATTCGAACCCCCGATAGGCTTGCACCTATGCCGCATTTCGAGTGCGGTGCATTCGACCACTCTGCCACCTCTCCAGATGCCAAGGCCGGAAATTTCCTTCCGGGCGGTCGGGCCGAGTTCTAGGCGAGGACGGCGGCGCAGACAAGCCGCGTCGGCGATGAATTTGGGCCGAACGCACGCAGGCTGCCGGACCTCGAGCCGCTGAAAGCCTGGTACTCGGGGCAACGCCGGCCGGAAAGCACGGTGCGCGTATCGAACCTCGAAAGCTTTTCGCTGCGGACGGAATGAGGGGGAAACTTCAGCTCCTTGATTTGACGCGCTTTCTCTGCGCGAACCGGCACCCTGCGCTCAGAAGCGCGATCGTCCTCGCGGCGATTGAATGCACTCCCTCGGCGGCAGATATCTCGCCTGACTGAATTGGATCCGGCCACCCTGCCGCCAACAGCAGCGGGGCCAGCTTCACATAACGGCCCGGAATCACGGTTTATTCTTCCTGTCCTTGCCGTTCTTGGCGCCCTTCTTCTCCCTGGCTTTTGGCTTGTCTTTCTTGCGGTTGGTGAAGCGCGCGTTGCCGAGACCGGTGCCGATCGTCAGCACGCCCCAGCGCTCGACGTCTTGCATGAACGGCATCTCGCTCAAGCCCTGCGCAACCCCATCATTGTGCATCAGGACCGTGGTGTCGTGCTCGCCGATCATCGGAATCGCCTCGAACAGGCTCGCCGGCAGGTTGAATTTGCTGCTTTCCCAGTTGCCCGGCAGGTTTTGCGCGCCTTTTTCGATCGAACCGTCGGCATCGATGACGCCGGGACAGGAGATTCCGATGAACGGCGCCAGCTTGAGGCCTTGCGTATCGGCGACAGCGATCAGGTCCTTGAGCATCTTCACCAATTTTTTAACCGCACCCTCGCGGGTCGGCTCGTCGTCGGCGTGACGCCATAACTCGGACTTCCACACCGCGGCCTTCGACAGATCCTTGGCTTTTTTCCATTTGGTCTCAACGACGCCGCAGCGGATGTTGGATCCGCCGATGTCGACCGCCAGCACGCTGTCATAGGCTTCAAATATCCACGACGGCGCCAGATGCAGGCAGCCGATCAGGCCGGCTTCGTCGGGGTGGAAGCGGATCGGAATCAGGTCAACCGCAAGCCCTTCGGCCTTGAGGATCAGGTCGGCGCGGGCAATGGCGATTTCCCCGACCCTGCTCTGGCGAAAGCCACCGCCGACCACGATGCGCTGGGTATCGGCCCAGGCCTTGGTCTTGAGGAAGCGACGGGTCACATAGGCCAATTCCTGGGCGAAATCCTCGATCGCGCCGTGCACCAGCGCGGCGGCACCGATATCATTGGCCAACAGTGCCTCATCGAGCGTGCTCTTGCTCAGGCCGTCGGTGGGCTTTTTGCCAAGCGGATCGTCACCATTCTTGCGCAACGGCTTGCGCCAATCGTCAAGAATCCGCTGGAATGCCCCCTTGCTGGCGCGATCCCCCAAAAAGCCGTCTTCGTCCTTGAGTTCGATATTGTAGCTATCGACATCGACCGATGGCAGACGCGCCACGCCATGCTTGCCAATGCCCGAGGTCGTCACCGTGTCGTCGGCCATCCCGCCCCTCATTCGAATAATGCTGGCAGAACAACGGCACGGGAACCGGTTGGTTGCATTGTCGCGCCACGGGGATCCGGCAAAACCCGCCCAAACGCGGCGCGAACCCTTGAGCAGAGGCGATAAATCCCTCATTTCCCGGCGATTTTCAGGGCTGCTTGCCTTGACTCGGAGCCGATGCCCGCTATAACTCCCGCATCCGGCGCTGGGGTTTCCTTGCGCCGATTGTTTTGCGTGGCTGGCAGACGTTGCCATAGGCACATCTGGCGCCCGCGAAATTCGCCATAACGACTGGACAAGAAGCCGGGCCGGACCTGTTCCGAGCGTCGGAATCGAACACGAAGGAATAAAACGATGTTCGCAGTCATCAAAACCGGCGGCCGGCAGTATCGTGTCGTACCGGATGATGTGCTCGAGATAGGCAAGATCGCCGGCGATGTCGGCACGATCGTGCAACTGGATAACGTGCTGGTGCTGGGCGGCGAGACGCCGGTACTCGGCGTGCCAACCGTGGCGGGCGCCTCGGTCGCGGCGGAAGTGCTGGACCACAAGCGCGGCCCCAAGGTCATCGCGTTCAAGAAGCGCCGCCGCAAGAACTCCAAGCGCAAGCGTGGCTATCGCGACGAGATCACCGTGCTGCGGATCACCGAAATCCTGGCCGATGGCAAGAAGCCGACAGTGGGACCGCGCCCGAAGCGCGAGAAGCCGGTGGCCAAGCCAGCGGAAGCAGCTGCCGAGTAATCGGACGCCGCGAGGTCAGAGCGATTAAAATCTGACGAGACAAAAAGTGAGATGATTCCGTCAAGGAATCAAACTAATGTGTTTCTGGAATTTGGAGACGGGCCATGGCTCACAAAAAAGCAGGCGGTTCATCACGTAACGGCCGCGATTCCGCGGGTAAACGCCTTGGCATCAAGGCGTACGGCGGCGAGCGCGTGATTCCCGGCAACATCATTGCGCGTCAGCGCGGCACGACCTGGCATCCCGGCCTTAATGTTGGCATGGGCACCGATCATACATTGTTCGCCAAGATCGAAGGCCGTGTTGAGTTTCGTGCAAAAGCCAACGGCCGCACTTTCGTATCGGTCCTCCCGATTATGGAAGCCGCGGCCGAGTAAACGGTGGATGATATTCGAGTCCGCCGGGTCCTGTTGAACCGGCGGAGCTCGTAAAGGCTCCAAGGGGAGGCGGGAAACCGGCCTCCCCTTTTGTTTGTGCGTTTTGCGATGGTTGTGACGCCAAGGAGCCCAACATGCTGCAGGAATTCTCGACACCCCCGTCTCGACAGGTGAGTACCGTCGTCCTCGAGACCGAGCGGCTGGCCCTGCGCAAACCGACACTCGCGGACGTAAAAGCAATTGCCAATCTCGCGAACGACCGCCGTATCGCCGACAATACTCGCCGTCTGCCGCACCCTTACCGGCAGGACGATGCGGTGCGTTTCATCAAGGACCTTGCCAAGGCCCGTTGCGAGACCGTGTTCCTGATCGAGCATCACCACACGCCGATCGGGATGGTCGGTGTCGACTGGCGTGTGCCGGATGCGCCCGAACTGGGTTACTGGCTCGGCGTCGAATACTGGGGCCGCGGCTTTGGCACCGAGGCCGCGCGCGCGGTGATCGACTTCGTCTTCGAGGAGTTCGACATCGACCAGATGGTTTCCGGCGCGCGGGTCGTCAATCCGGCATCGCGGAACATCCTGGAGAAGTGCGGCTTCCAATGGAGCGGCGTCGAACTGCACCGTTTCGAGGCGCTCGGTTCCTCGACCCCGGTCGACTGCTTTCGCCTCTCGCGCGGCGTATGGTCGTCGCTGAAAAACTGGGGCCATGCAGCGCGGCGCGGCGCGTAGTCGCAACACATCGCGGTCGTCTGAGGCGATGGCGTTATCCTGAGGTGCGAGCCGCGACTGCCGCGCGCCTCAGGGTGACGGTGTTGGATCACACACCCTCACGCCGGCGGATTGACCGTCTCGTCGTTCTTTCCCAGCGCCTGTTCGCGCAGGAAAATATAGAACCCCGCGGCGATGATGATGGCGGCGCCGACCAGCGTCGCCACCGACGGCGTGTCGCCGAACACCACATAGCCGAACATGATCGCCCAGACGATCATCGAGTACTGGTAGGGCACGACAACGCTGGCCGGCGCCAGCTTCAGCGCGCGATTGACGCACAGCAGCGCGCCGACGGAGATGCCGCCGGCAATCGCAAACAAACTCAGATCCGGCCAGCTCGGCGTCAGCCATCCGAACGGCACCAGCATCGCGCCGAACACCAGCGTGCCGACAAACTGCGACGACGCCAGCACGACGTCGGAAGCGCCGCGCAGCGAGCGTGTAATCAGCATCAGAACGGCGAATGCAGTACTTCCGCCAAGCGCAATCAGCGCCGGCCAGGTGATGGTCTGCGCCGATGGCTGCATCGCAATCAGAACGCCGCAGAAGCCGACCGCAACCGCGCACCAGCGTCGCCAGCCGACACGCTCGCGCAGCACGAGCGCCGACAGCGCGGTGACGAAAATCGGGCACGCGAGGTAATAGGTGATGACGTCGGCCAGCGGCAGATAGATTACCGATACGAAGAACGCCGCGACCTCCAGCGTCGACAACACCACGCGCAGCGCGTGCAGGCCAGGCCTCTCCAGCCTGAGAAACTCGCCGCGCGCCCGCCAGATCAAGGGCGACACCAGCACCAGCGAGGCGATCGCGCGCAGAAACAGCAATTGTCCGACCGGATAGGTCGCGACGATATACTTGCCCAGCGCGTCACCGAACGAAAATGCCCACACGCCGGCCAGCATCAGGCCGATGCCGGCGAGCCGCGCCGTGCGGTCGTTCATGCCGGTGGAAATTCTGCTCAGCGGACCCATATATGACTTCCATGGCTGACACATGTTGGGCGCCGGCTGTCTAACAGTTAGCGCTTGCGCGCTCCACCGCTATTCGGACATGCGCGATCTTCCGGCCGTGATCCTTCCGCCACTCCCCGATGCCGGCGCCGGGGCAGTTGCTGCCACGGCGCCCCTGCGATACGGATAGGCCATGAAATTTCTCGATGAAGCCAAGGTCTATATCCGCTCCGGCGATGGTGGGAACGGCTGCGTGGCGTTTCGCCGCGAGAAGTTCATCGAGTTCGGCGGCCCGAGCGGCGGCAATGGCGGCCGTGGCGGCGATGTCATCGTGGAAGTCGCCGACGGCCTCAACACCTTGATCGATTACCGTTATCAGCAGCACTTCAAGGCCCAAAAGGGCACCAACGGCATGGGCAAGGACCGCCATGGCGCCAATGGCAAGGCCATCGTCCTCAAAGTGCCGGTCGGAACCCAGATCATCGACGAGGATCGTGAAACCCTGATCCATGACTTCACGATGCTCGGTGAGCGATTCGTGCTGGCGGAAGGCGGCAATGGCGGTTTCGGCAACGCGCACTTCAAGTCGTCGACCAACCGCGCGCCCCGCAACGCCAACCCGGGCCAGCCCGGCGAGGAACGCTGGATCTGGTTGCGGCTCAAACTGATTGCCGACGCCGGCCTTGTCGGATTGCCCAATGCCGGCAAGTCGACGTTCCTCTCGGCGGTGAGCGCGGCGAAACCGAAGATCGCGGATTATCCGTTCACGACGCTGCATCCACAACTCGGCGTGGTGAATGCCGGCGGCCGCGAGTTCGTGCTCGCCGATATTCCCGGCCTGATCGAGGGCGCCCATGAAGGCGCCGGGCTCGGCGATCGCTTTCTCGGTCACGTCGAGCGCTGCCGCGTGCTGCTGCACCTGGTCGATGCCACCTGCGAACATGCGGGCAAGGCCTACAAGACCGTACGCGGCGAGTTGGAAGCCTACGCCGGCAACCTCGCTGACAAGATAGAGATCGTTGCACTCAACAAGATCGACGCCGTCGCGCCCGATGAATTGAAGAAACAACGCGACCGGCTCAAGCGCGCGGCGAAGAAAACGCCGTTGCTGATTTCGGGCGTCACCGGCGAAGGCGTGCCGGAAGCCTTGCGGGCGCTGGTCGAGGTGATCGGCGAAGCGCCGGTGTCCGACAAGGCGAGAGCCGTTGACACCTCCGCGGCTGAAGCCGAACCATGGTCGTCGTGAACGACGGTCTTTCGCTCTGCTTGAACTGAATCCGATCCGAACTATTCGCCGGGAATTTTGCCGACATTGACTTCAATCGCGGCGTAGTAAGCCGCGATGTTCTCGATGTCGGCATCGGACAACGTTGGCGCGACCACCGACATCGCATCGTTCTTCCGCGCTCCCGACTTGAACGCTTGCAGTTGGGCCACGAGATAGGGCTCGACTTGCCCGGCGATGTTCGGAGCATCCGGCACCTTGGAGACGCCGTCGAGACCGTGACAGGCCTGGCACATCATCGCCTTGGCCCGACCCGCCTTCAAATCGGCGGCGGTCGCCGAATCACCGATGCACACGACGGCAAGACTCGAGACGAGCAGCGCAAGCGCCAACTCGACCCTGCGAGGTTTCATCACAATCACTATTTTTGCCTCATGAACCTGAATCCCGAACGGCCGACGTCAGTTCGAGACTATTTGCGCGAAATGAAAACCGGATAGCGGCAAATCAGTTCAGCACGCATGGATCCAACATGCCGCGCGAACATGCCCGATGGCCCCCGCAAAACGGGAGCCATCGGTCCGCTCATCCGTTACTTACCGTCGTACCAAATGCGGTACAGCGCGCCGACCAGATCGTCCGACACCAACAGCGATCCATCCGGCAATTGCGCGACATCGACCGGGCGGCCGAGATAATAGCCGTTCTCGTTCCAGCCTTCGGCGAACGGTTCCGACTTTCCGGCGACGTGACCATCATCCTTGAGATAAGTCACCATCAACCGCGCACCCACCGGCGTGGTCCGATTCCATGAACCATGCTGCGTCGAGAAAATGGCGCCGTGATATTTCCTCGGGAACATCGAACCGGTGTAGAAGATCAAGCCGAGATCGGCGGCATGCGCGGCCTGCTCGACTTCCGGAAATACCACGTTGGCCGGCGGCGTTTCGGTCTTGTACTCCACCGTGCGGACGCGGCCACCGCCATACCACGGGAAGCCGAAGTCCTGCCCGGCGCTGGCGATCCGGTTCATTTCACCGGGGGGCTGATCGTCACCCATGCCGTCGACCTGATTGTCATTGGTCCAGAGCGACTTGTCCTTCGGGTTGAAGTCCATCCCGACCGGATTACGCAGGCCGACCGCATAGACTTCACGGTTCTTGCCATCGCGATCCATGCGAATGATGCCGCCCATGCCGACCTTGCGGTACAGGTCGAATTTCTCTTTCGCCGGCACATTGTAGGGCTGGCCAAGCTGAATATAGAGCTTGTTGTCGGGCCCGACGCGACAGGTGCGCGCGGTGTGGTTATAGCTTTCCTCGGCTTTCGGAATCAGTTCGCCTTCCGCAACCACCGGAGAGGCGACGACATCGGGGCTCTCATAAAAAAACTCCGCGGCGGCATATTCAAGCACGCGATTCTGCTCGGCGATGTAGAGGAAGCCATCCTTCGAGAAGCAAACGCCATTGGGTATTTTCTTCGGCAAGGTCGGCGCGAATTCCTTCACCTCATCACCAACACCGCCGCGCGCGCGGTCAGTGACCACCCAGACCTTGGATTTGCGGGTGCCGACGAATGTAGCAACGCCTTGCGGCCCCACGGCGATATGGCGGGCATCGGGCACCAATGCATAGAGCGAGATATGGAAGCCGGCAGGCAATTTGATCTTGGCCAGATTCTTCTTGACCTGATCTGCCTTGGGGCCGGTTTGCGGAACGGCCGGCCAATCGGCGGCATTGCCGGTCTGGTGCATCGCGCCAAGCGTTTCGAGTTCGTTTGCCGCCTGTCCGACAGATGGCAACCCGGTCAGCGCCAACAACGCGACCGTCGCCTTCAAGCAAGTTTTCATTCATGCCTCCCTGTGACCTCAAGTCCGAGGATTCCCGGTTCTAACGGGCAAGGCCCGCCGCCGGAGAAGGCAACTATCAATGCGCCGGGCCGATAGGTTGTCAAATACCCTTTGGCCTCTGATGGTAACTGATCTTGCATGGCTCATCTGCACGCAAATGCAGTTCGCGCATAACCGATAGCGCGATGCGGTAAGCAGCACTGACGTTATTTGTTGTCGCCATTTGAGACCAGCAACACCGAAGCCTTCGATCTCTTCAAGACTTCGGCGGCGACAGTTCCGAAGTTGAGACTATCTCCCGGAATGCGATCGACACCCATCACCACCAGATCGATCTGGCTCTCGGACGCTTCCTGAAGAATGGCTTCCTCGGGCGCGGTGTTGGTGCGCAGCGTAGTGCTGACATCGACATCATAGCGCGCCGCAAGTGCGATGGTTTCCTTCAGGATGGCTTCTTCCTGAAACAGCGAGACACTTGCGGTGCGCCGCCGCGTGCCTTTGTCCCGCGTCGTCGCGACATAGATTACACGCAACGGATAGCTGCTGGTGCGCGCCAGCGCGACGGCGACTTCAGCGCCACGCCGCGACACGGTGCTGCCGGACACCGGAACCAGAATGCGAAACGCCTCACCGGCCGGGTCCTTCAAATGCCTGGCCCTCGCGGCCACGATCGCCAGCGGCCCTTCAAAGCCGGACGCGACGGCCTCGACAGCGCCGACAAAATCACCGTCAGCGCCGATGACCTCGTCCATGCCCACCACCAGCAGATCAAAGCCCTTGCGCGCTTCCTCGACCACGGCGTCGCCGGCGGTCTTCTCGCTGGCGCGTGTGGTGACGTCGATGTCCCTGACGCTGTCCTCGTTGTCGGCGTCGGCGCTGGCCCGGGCGGCGTTCTTGACGGCGGATTCATGGCTGTCCTGTTCCGCGCGACTCTTCACCCGATCCTTCGCCTCACGACCAACGTGGAGCACGGTGGTCGGGATCGCGCGCGTTCCCGCGATCAGCCCCGCCAGATGCGACGCGAATTTGGAGTTGGCGCTTTCATCCACGGCCAGCAGCAGCCGCTCGAGATTGGCGACAAATCCCTTCTCCTCGAACTCTTCACGTTCGAGGCGCTCTTTCTCTTCGTCGGCGAGCGGCAGATTTGCCAGGGCCGCACGCAGCATCGGCGGCATCGCCATCGTGGTCACGATGGCCATGGTGACGATCATGGTAAACAAATTCTGACTGAGAACGCCCATCGACAACCCGATGGTGGCGATGATCACTTCCGTCGAACCGCGCGCGTTCATGCCGCTGGCCAGCGCGAAGGATTCCCTGCCGCTCAGGCCGCCGAGTTTTCCTCCGACAAACGCGCCGCCGAATTTTCCGACGCTCGCGATCACCACCAGCATCGCGGTGAGGAACAACAGATTGGGATCCTTCAGCACGGTCAGATCGGCACTCAAGCCCGCGAGGCCGAAAAAGATCGGCATGAACAGGCTGGTGATCAGACCGCGCAACCGTTCATCGATCTGTTTGGTGAGGATAGGCGATTCTCCGACCAGCACGCCGGCGACGAACGCGCCCAGCACGGTATGAACGCCGATCAGATGCGTGATCAGCGCCATGCCGCACATCAACAGCAGGATGACCGTGATCACCGCCGCAGAACTCGCAAGATGATCGTTGGCCCAGCGAATGAGCTGGAACACCAGCCGCCGGCCGATGGTGAAGCTGATGACCAGGAACGCCAGCGTTCCCAGCACGGCTTGCGCAACCGACATCATGTCGAGCGTGCCGCGCGAGGCGAGACTGAAGATCACCGCAATGATGACCCATCCGATGGTGTCGTCGATCACCGCCGTCGCGACGATGATCTGGCCGACGTTGCGCCGCATGAAGTTCATCTCGCGGACCACCACCGCGACGATCTTGACCGAGGAGATCGACAACGCGGTGCCGAGAAACAGCGAAGCCACCAGACGCTGCTCCGTATGCGGCAGCAGGCTTTCCGGTATGAACTGCCCAAGGGCGAAGCCGCAGACGAACGGCACGGCGATACCGGCAATGGAAATGCTGATCGCAGCCCTGCCGACCTTGCGGACCAGCTTGAGGTCCGTCTCCATCCCGGTCAGCAGCAACAGCAGCAGCACGCCGAACTGGGCGATACCGTCAATCAGGGCTCTCTGCTCGGGGCTGGCCGGGAACAATGCACGCTGCGCCTCCGGCCAAAGCCAGCCGAACAGCGACGGCCCCAGCACCAGGCCGGCCAGCAATTCGCCCATCACCGAAGGCTGCCCGATGCGCTGCATGAGCTCGCCGAGACCGCGCCCGACCGTTATCAGCAGGATGATCTGGAGAATGAAGATAGCTTCGGACGGACGCTGCGGGCTTTGACCGGCAGCGCCGGCCAGCGTGACCATCGCCAGTTGAACCGCCATGACACCCAGCGCGACCATCATCCAGAACCCGCGCCGGGGCATTTTTACTTGCATGCCTGACTACTCTCCGATTGCGCCAGACACGCCGGCATGGCGGGATTCCTGATCCAGCCGCCGGCCGCGCCGCCATCCATGTTTATGTCGATTGACCCGGAAAAGCGACGCCCGATCCGCTTTCGTGCCGTGGGGACGCGACGTTCCCTTGACGAGGCCGCCGCAACGGAACATTGAACTGCCCCGACCATTGCTGCACCTTGCGGTGTCTCGCGCACCGTGGCGTACCGAGTTGATCGATTGTCCGCATGACCCACCCTGACCTGAAAAATTTCCGCCGTATCGTCGTCAAGGTCGGCTCGTCCTTGCTGATCAATGCGGCCGCGGGCGAAGTCAAGGAAGCCTGGCTCGAGGCGCTGGCCGCCGATCTCGCCAGGCTGCATGCCGACGGCCGCGACGTGATGATCGTATCATCCGGCTCGGTGGCGCTGGGCCGCAGCCGGCTCAAGCTGCCGCGCGGCCCGCTCAAGCTGGAAGAAAGTCAGGCCGCCGCCGCGGTCGGCCAGATCGCGCTCGCCCGCATCTGGGCCAAGGTCCTGGCGCAGCACCAGATCGACGCCGGGCAAATTCTGGTCACGCTGCAGGATACCGAGGAGCGTCGTCGCTACCTCAATGCCCGCTCGACCATTGCCAAGCTGCTGGAGTGGCGCGCGATCCCGGTCATCAACGAGAACGACACCGTCGCCACCACCGAGATCCGTTACGGTGACAACGATCGTCTCGCCGCGCGGGTCGCGACGATGGCCAGCGCAGACCTGCTCATTCTGCTGTCGGATATCGACGGCCTCTATACCGCGCCGCCGGGCGCGAATCCGGACGCCAAACTGATTCCCATCGTGGAATCAGTCACGAGCGAGATCGAGGCCATGGCCGGCGCCGCCGAATCCGAACTCTCGCGGGGCGGCATGACCACTAAGATCGAGGCCGCCAAAATCGCCACCACCGGCGGCACCCATATGCTGATCGCCTCGGGCAAGATCGCGCACCCGTTGCAAGCGATCGCCGACGGCGGCCGCTGCACCTGGTTCCTGACGCCGGCGAACCCGATCACGGCCCGCAAACGCTGGATCGCCGGATCGTTGGAACCGAAGGGTACGCTGACGATCGATGCCGGCGCGGTCGCCGCGCTGCGTGGCGGGGCCAGCCTGCTCCCCGCCGGCGTGGTTCGGGTCGACGGCCACTTCGCCCGCGGCGACGCGGTGGTGGTGCGCGGCCCCGATAGCCACGAAATCGGGCGAGGGCTGGTGGCCTACGACGCCGACAACGCCGATCGGATCAAGGGCCATTCCTCCTCCGAGGCCGCGCGGATTCTCGGCGTCCACGGCCGTGCCGAAATGATCCATCGCGACGATCTGGTGGTGGGCGTGACGGCAGGTTAGTGAGGCGAACTTCGGATTCGGAACACTAGCGGCGGTTTTGACCTTTGTTCCCGGAGCCCCTATTTTAATGCAACCGCATCTTGCGGCGACAGTGGACGAGACATGACCGCCCCTTTGAAAGCCGTCGACGGCAACACCGATCTGCCCGCCCTGATGTCCGACCTTGCCGCTCGGGCGCGCGCCGCCGCGCGCGTGCTGGCGCTTGCCCCGACGGAACAGAAAAACCGCGCGCTGGACGCCATGGAGCGCGCGATCCGCGACAACGCCGCGACGATCCTGCGCGCCAATGCCGAGGACGTCGCAGAAGCGCGTGCCGGCGGCGCGACGTCTGCTTTCGTCGATCGCCTCACGCTCACCGAAGCACGCGTCGCCGCGATGGCTGACGGCATTCGTGTGGTGCGCGACATTCCCGATCCGGTCGGCGCCGTGACCGAGCGCTGGCAGCGGCCCAACGGAATGATCATCGAACGCGTGCGCGTGCCGCTCGGGGTGATTGCGGTGATCTTCGAGAGCCGTCCCAATGTTGCCGCCGATGCCGGCGTGCTTTGTTTGAAATCGGGCAACGCGGTCATCCTGCGCGGCGGCTCGGACAGCTTCCGTTCATGCCGCGCCATCCATGAGTGCCTGGTGCAGGGCTTGCGTGAAGTAGGCCTGCCCGAAGCCGCGATTACGCTGGTGCCGACGCGCGATCGCGCCGCGGTCGGGCTGCTGCTGACCGGCCTGAACGGCGGCGTTGACCTGATCGTGCCGCGCGGCGGCAAGAGTCTTGTTGCCCGCGTCGAGGCCGAAGCCCGCGTGCCGGTGTTCGCGCATCTCGATGGCATCAACCATATCTTCGTCGATCGCGCCGCCAATCTCGACATGGCGAAATCGATCGTGCTGAACGCCAAGATGCGCCGGCCCGGCGTCTGCGGCGCGACCGAGACACTGCTGGTCGATCGCGCTGCCGCCGCGACACACCTCAAGCCGCTGGTCGAAATGCTGATCGAGGCCGGATGCGAAGTGCGCGGCGACGACGCCGTGCAGCATAGCGATGTACGCGTCAAACCGGCGACCGCCGAAGACTGGGACACCGAATACGAGGACGCCATCATCGCCGCGAAAATCGTCGACGGCATCGACGACGCCATCGCGCACATCGCCAGACACAGCTCGCATCACACCGACGCCGTCGTTACCGATGACGCCGGTGTCGCGCAGAAATTCCTCAACGAGGTCGACTCCGCCATCGTGCTGCACAATGCCTCGACGCAGTTCGCCGATGGCGGTGAATTCGGCTTCGGCGCAGAGATCGGCATCGCGACCGGGAAATTCCACGCCCGCGGCCCGGTCGGCGCCGAGCAACTGACCACGTTCAAGTATCGCGTTCACGGCACCGGACAGACGCGGCCGTGATCGCGCCAACGCGTGCGCGCGGAGACTGAATTGCGAGAGCACTCCGTCGCGCCATCGCAAGCGATCCCGCTTCACACCAGCGGCATGCGGATCGGCCTGCTCGGCGGCTCGTTCAATCCGCCGCATGCGGCGCATCGCACCATCAGCCTGTTCGCGATGAAGCGGCTGCAACTCGACCGCGTATGGTGGCTGGTGTCACCCGGCAATCCGCTCAAGACCGCGAACGGACCGCACGACCTGGCCGAGCGCGCCGCCGCGGCGCGAGCGATGGCGCAGGATCCCCGCATCGACGTGAGCTGTCTCGAAGCTGTCATCGGCACGCGCTACACCGTCGATACCATCACCTACCTGCGCCGCCACTGCGGCGGCTTGCGCTTCGTCTGGATCATGGGCGCCGACAATCTCGCGCAATTTCACCAATGGGAAAGCTGGCAGCGCATCGCCTCGGAAGTGCCGATCGCCGTGATCGATCGTCCGCCGCAGAGCTTTCGTGCCCTTGCCGCCCCGGCGGCTTTGGCGCTGGAGCGCTACCGGATCGCCGAGCGGGACGCGGCCCGGCTGGCGGACAGTCCGCCGCCTGCATGGACATTCCTGACCGGGTTGAAGCTCAACCTGTCATCGACTGTTTTACGGAACCCGGACGGCAGTTGGAAAAAGTGATCGACCCAGGCCACCGCCCGCGACGACTGGAACATTGAAACCGGCCACCCCACATGCGTAATATATCCCGGTGCCGAGATTCGGCGCTCGCGATACAGTGAAAGGAATTGGTCCCTGACCGCATCTGTATTGTCCTCATCCGCCTCGCCCAAGAAGCGGATATCTTCAGTCCCCGCCGCAATGTTGAAGGCGCGGCCTGATGTCGATCAGTCCCTGAAAACCATTCTGGCCCGCCTCGACGACATGAAGGCGGAGGAAACCGTCACTATCGATCTGCGCGGCAAATCGTCCGTGTCGGACTACATGGTGGTGACGTCGGGCCGGTCCAACCGTCACGTCGGCGCCGTTGCGGAAAATGTCGCGAAGGCACTGAAAGACAGCGGCATCGCCAACGTCCACATCGAAGGCCTCCCCAATTGCGATTGGGTGCTGATCGATTCCGGGGATGTCATTGTCCATGTGTTTCGCCCCGAGGTCCGCGAGTTCTACAATCTGGAACGATTGTGGACGCAGGGGCCGACGGCGGCGAAAAAAGCCTGACCGCATCGGCGGTCGATCGCCCTGAGGCGACGCTGCGCCGGATCGGCGCGGAGTGGCCGGTGCGCGGTTGTTTCACTGCAAGGTTTTGGCGTTGCCGGCCCGATTCTGTTAAGCGGCTATCATGCGCATCACCGTGATTGCCATCGGCCGGCTGAAGCAGGGACCGGAACGGGAATTGGCGGACCGCTACGCGACGCGGTTCGACGACCTCGGCCGCAAGTTGGGATTTCGCGGCCTCGAGATCCGTGAAATCCCCGAAAGCCGGGCGCGCGACGCCGCCAGCCGCATCGCCGAGGAAGCCGCAGCCATCGCCGCGTTGATGCCGGAGAAATCCGTCGCGGTGGCGCTCGACGAACGCGGCGATAGCCTCGACAGCGCAACTTTCGCGCGTCATCTGGGCCGCTGGCGCGACGAATCGGTGGCCAACAATGTCTTCCTGATCGGCGGCGCGGACGGACTTTCGCCTGAATTGCGGCGCATGGCCAAGCTCCGTTTGGCCTTTGGCCGCGCCACCTGGCCGCATCAGATGGTTCGCGTCCTGTTGCTGGAGCAGATTTATCGGGCAGCCACGATTTTGGCTGGCCACCCATATCACCGCGTCTGAGGCCGCGACTGGTTTGCAGCACCACGTACAAATAGACAGACTGTCACCCCAGTTCGAATCAGCCACTTTGAAATCGCATGCGACGTGACCCTTTCGACAAATTGCCATCAGGTCCGATGAACGTTACGCGATGCCATTCCAGATCACCGAAGACCGCGCCGGGCGAGCGCTGGCTTGCGGCTGCATTGCTGTCGGCGGGCCTCGGCAGCATGCTGGCTCCCGCGGCGAGTGCACAGACAGCGACACCGGCCGCTCAACAGGGCGCACAGGCCGCGGTGCCATCCACGCCGTCCGCCGATGATATCAAGCAACGCGCCCAGGAACTGGAAGCGGCGCGCGCCCAACAAAAGAGCGCGACCGAGCTGCAGGAAAAGCTCAAGGCCGAGATCGCCGCGATCGGTCAGGACCGCAGCAAGCTCAATCAGGAGCTGATCGACATCGCCGCCAAGGTGCGCAGCGTCGAAAGCCGCATCAGTGATGCCGAGTCCCGTCTCGTCGAACTCGACCGTCACGAACTGGCAATTCGCGGTTCGCTCGATTCGCGTCGGTCCGAAATTGTCGAAGTACTGGCGGCGCTGCAACGCGCCGGCCGCCGCGCACCGCCAGCGTTGCTGGTCAGCCCCGAAGACGCGCTGCAATCACTGCGCACCGCGATCATGCTCGGCGCCGTGGTGCCGGAAATGCGTGCCCGCTCCACCAAGCTGGTCGCCGACCTCAGCGAGTTGGTGACATTGCGCAAAACCATCTCGGCCGAACGCGACCAACTGGCGACCGACCGCGACGGCCTCAAGACCGATCAAACGCGCCTTGCCTCACTGGTGGACGAACGGCAGAAAAAACAAAGCGCCGTCGAACAGGACATGCAGGCCGAGGCGGCACGGGCCATCACCCTGTCGCGCCAGGTCGACACCCTGCAGGGGCTGATTGCCAAAATGGAACAGGAGGTCCGAAGCGCCGCCAAGGCAGCGGAGACGGCAAGTCTGAAAGGTGCCCCGGTGGCCCCGAACGGCAAGCCTAACCTCGCGGCGCTCAAGGACCCCGGGCGGCTCAGCCCGGCCATTGCCTTTGCCTCCGCCAAGGGCCTTTTTGCGCTTCCGGTTAACGGGACCCGCATTCGCGATTTCGGCGGTTCCGATGGCGTTGGCGGCACCGAAAAGGGCATTTCTCTGGCCACAAGGCCCGGTGCCCAAGTCACAACACCGTGTGATGGCTGGGTGGTGTATTCCGGACCGTTCCGGAGTTATGGACAACTCTTGATCCTCAATGCCGGGGGCGGGTATCATGTGTTGATCGCAGGGATGGAACGCATTTCGGTCAATATCGGCCAGTTTGTTTTGACGGGCGAGCCGATCGCGACCATGGGGACGACATCCCGGATTGCTTCCATCCTCGCTGCCAACGTGAGCCGGCCAGTTCTCTACGTCGAGTTTCGCAAAGACGGGACTCCTATCGATCCAGGTCCATGGTGGGCCGCAAATGAAGGCGAAAAGGTTCGCGGATGATGCGCAAGACCTCTGTAATTCTTCTCAGTGCCGCCGCCGGCGCCGCGATGACGCTGTTCGTAACACAGCCGCGATCCATGCTGATGGGAGCGAGCGCGAGCGCGGCCACTTCCGACACCTATCGCCAACTCAATCTGTTCGGCGACGTGTTCGAGCGCGTGCGGTCCGACTATGTCGAGAAGCCGGACGACAGCAAGCTGATCGAGTCCGCCATCAGCGGCATGCTGACCGGCCTCGATCCGCATTCCAGCTACATGGATGCCAAGAGCTTCAAGGACATGCAGGTGCAGACCCGCGGCGAGTTCGGCGGGCTCGGCATCGAAGTGACGATGGAAGACGGCCTGATCAAGGTCGTCTCGCCGATCGACGATACACCGGCTTCGAAGGCCGGCATCCTGGCCAACGACATCATCACCAATCTCGATGACGAGGCGGTGCAGGGCCTGACTCTCAATCAAGCCGTCGACAAGATGCGCGGCCCGGTCAACACCAAGATCAAGCTGAAGATCGTCCGCAAGGGCCAGGACAACCCGATCGAAGTGACGCTGGTGCGCGACAACATCCGCGTTCGCTCGGTCCGCGCGCGCGTCGAAGCCGATGACATCGGTTACATCCGCATCACCACCTTCAACGAGCAGACCACCGAAGGCCTGAAGCGCGAGATCGCCTCGCTGACGAAGCAGATCGGCGAAGACAAGCTGAAGGGCTTCATCCTCGACCTGCGCAACAATCCCGGCGGCTTGCTGGAAGAGGCGGTGACGGTGTCCGACGCGTTCCTTGAGCGCGGCGAAATCGTCTCGACCCGCGGCCGCAATGCCGAGGAGACCCAGCGTCGCGTCGCGCGCGCCGGTGATCTCACCAAGGGCAAGAAGCTGATCGTGCTGATCAACGGCGGCTCGGCCTCGGCGTCTGAAATCGTCGCGGGTGCGTTGCAGGACCACAAGCGCGCAACACTGGTCGGCACCCGGTCGTTCGGCAAGGGATCGGTGCAGACCATCATTCCGCTCGGCTCCGGCAATGGCGCACTGCGGCTGACCACGGCGCGTTATTTCACGCCGTCGGGCAAGTCGATTCAGGCCAAGGGCATCACACCCGACATCGAGGTCGTGCAGGATGTGCCGGACGAGTTGAAGTCGCGAACCGACACCAAGGGCGAAGCCTCGCTGCGCGGCCACCTCAAGGGTGACGCCGGCAAGGAGCAGACCGGCTCGCAATCCTACGTGCCGCCGGATGCCAAGGACGACAAGGCGCTGAAGATGGCCGACGACCTGCTGCATGGCGTCAAGGTCGACGCTCAGGCGCCGGCCCCCGGCGACAAGGCGGCGATCGACAAACCGGCCAACGACAAGGACAAGGCCGCGAACTGAACGACGCCGTTACTTCCGACGTTTAGCATTTGGGCGGCCTGCGGGCCGCCCTTTTTCGTTTCAGAGCTCCTTGATTTGACGCATTCTCCCGACGCGAAGCCCGAGGCCATGCTCCGCTGGAAAACGCTCCGGCACCGAACCGCCATTCGCCGTGGTATGGTCGGCGCGGCTGATTCGCCGGAGGTCGAAACGTCGTGACGACGGACGAACTGAGCACCCCACTCGGGCAGGAAACCAAAGTCCGTAAGCGCTGGCGGCTGCCCTTTACCGGAACACAGGTATTGACCGCCGGACTGGGCCTGTTTTTGGCAGCGTTCGCCGGCTTCGCCCTTTTTCACCATGACCCGCTGGGCGGCGAACCGATCGCGCGGGTCGCGCTTGATCCCTTGGGCGCCGACGGCAATGCCGCCATCAAATCTCCGGCCGCCACGGTGAACGCCGGCAAGCCGGCCACATCCGCAGCCCAAAGCCCCGCCGCCGCGACCGGACAGCGGACCATCACCATCATCGATGGCTCGAGCGGCGCGCGTCAGGACGTCGTGGTCGCGGGTGACAGTGCCGACAAAAATTCTCCCGCCGACGCCGCCGCGTCGATAATGGCGGGGATCAACACCCGCCTGCTGGAAAAATCCCGCTACGGCATGATCCCTGTTGCCGCCGATGGGTTGACGCCTTTCAGAGCCTACGCCGCCGGCAACGATGCCGATCGCGCCAAAGCCGCACAGATGCCCACGATCGCCATCGTCATCGGCGGCCTCGGCATCGGAGCCGCCAAGACCACGGACTCCATCCTCAACCTGCCGGGCGCGATAACCCTGGCGTTCACGCCGTACGGATCCGAGCCGACCAAACTGGTCGAACGCGCCCGCGCGCAGCATCACGAAATCCTGTTGCAGGTGCCGATGGAGCCGTTCGACTATCCCGACAACGATCCCGGCCCGCAGACGCTGCTGACGACGCTGAGCGCGGAGCAGAACCTCGACCGCCTCTCCTGGCACCTCAGCCGCTTCCAGGGTTACGTCGGACTCGCCAACTTCATGGGTGCGCGCTTCAGCGTGTCGGATGCGGCCATGCAACCGGTTATCCGCGAAGCCGCCAAGCGTGGCCTGGGCTATCTCGACGACGGCACAGCGCTGCACAGCGTTGCCGGTACCCTCGCCCAGGGCCAGGCCATGCCGTTCGCCAAGGCCGATGCGAGTATCGATGCCGTGCCGACCGCGGCCGAGATCGACAAGGCTCTCGCCAACCTCGAATCCGTGGCCAGAAGCCGGGGCAATGCCATCGGTGTCGCATCCAGCCTCCCGGTCTCGATCGAGCGTATCGGCAACTGGGCGAAAACCCTTGAGGGTCGCGGCATCCTTCTGGTGCCATTGACAACCGCAATCATGAAATCAAAATCGGGTTAGCTCTCGCCCGCCATCGGACGAAGCTCGCAACCCCCGATCCCGAGCCTCGACCCAAAGGCTTCGGGATTTCGTGCAGCCATTGATGCAAGCGACAGAGGCGAAATCGGAATGGTGCGTTACGACGATCTGCCCTATCGGACTTGCGTTGGCATGATGCTGATCAATGCGGCGGGACTGGTGTTCATCGGCCGCCGCGCCAGCGGACCTGAGCACGTCGATCAAACCCATGTCTGGCAAATGCCGCAGGGCGGCGTCGATCCCGGCGAAGACACCTGGGAAGCGGCAAAGCGCGAGCTGTTCGAAGAAACCAGCGTCCGGTCCGTCGAGAAACTCGGCGAGGTCCCCGATTGGCTGATCTACGATATTCCCCGCACGGTGGCCGGGCGCGCCTGGAAAGGCCGCTACCGCGGCCAACGGCAGAAATGGTACGCCCTGCGCTTCACCGGCAAGGACAGCGAGATCGATGTTCTCAACCCTGGTGACGGGCACAAGCCCGAATTCATCAAGTGGCGATGGGAGCCGATGCAAAACCTGCCGGACCTGATCGTGCCCTTCAAGCGACCGGTCTACGAGCGCGTCGTCCGGGAGTTCACGTCGCTCTCCGGCGGTTAGGTATCCGCAAGAGTCCCGATACCGGTTTGCATGAAGCACCGCGTCAAGCCAAAACCCTGACGCTGCCGTTCTGATACGCCAGAACCGGAAGGTTCCGATTCAAATGACCATGAGCGCTGCAAAGCCATATCGCGACAACGTCGGAATCGCCCTGTTCAATACTGAAGGTCAGGTCCTGATCGGGCGGCGCTTTCGCAGCGACGGACCGGAGATCATCCTGCCCGGTTTCGAATGGCAGATGCCGCAAGGCGGCATCGACGCCGACGAGAATCCCCGCGAAGCGGTGATGCGTGAATTGTGGGAAGAGACCGGCATCACTCACGCCAGCTATCTCGCCGAGACCGCCTGGATGACCTATGAGTTTCCGCCCTATGACGGACCAGCCTCGCACAGGCTGGCGAAATTTCGCGGCCAGCGCCAGATCTGGTTCGCGCTCCGATTCTTCGGAGATGACCGCGAAATCGACCTTATGACATCCCGCAATGGCCAGCCGCCGGAGTTCGATGAATGGCGCTGGGAGCGCCTCGATCGCGTGGCTGAACTGGTGGTGCCGTTTCGACGGCACGTTTATGAAAACGTGGCGAAAGCCTTCACCGCCTTCACCGGCCGCGATGCACAATAGATCTCAATGATAGTGCGAGGTCACGGACCCGGTTGAGACTGCGTGCAGCGGCCATGCCGGGGACGTGTCAACCGCCACGATGGCCTTCTTCCCCCGCCCAAGACGCGTTTCTTCGAGCGCATCGATAAAATCGGCGAACCACTGCTGAATCGTGCCGGCACGCAGCTTCTTCATCATCGATTCCCACCGCATCAGACGCTCACCCGCCGGCATCGACAACGCTGTCGCGATGGTCCGCGCCATGCCCTCGATGTCGTTGGGATTGACCAACAGCGCCGCATCCAGTTCCTTGGCGGCCCCCGCGAATTTCGACAGAACCAGCACACCGGGATCAGATGGATTTTGTGCCGCGACATATTCCTTCGCGACCAGATTCATGCCGTCGTGCAGGGGCGTCACGACGCCGATTTGCGCGGTTCGATACAGACCGGCGAGCACCGTCTGGCTGAAGCCCTTGTTCAGATAGCGGATCGGGGTCCAGTCGACCTCGCCATGACGGCCGTTGACGTCGCTGACCAGCTTCGCGAGCTGCGCTTGCAGGTTTCCGTATGCCTCGATCGCACCACGCGACGGCGTAGCGATCTGCAACAGCGACACCGAACGGCTGAGCGAGGGATGCAACGTCAGCATCCGATCGAACGCATTGATACGATTGACCAGCCCCTTTGAATAATCCAGGCGATCGACGCCGATCGCCAGTTTCTCGCCGTGCAAGCTGCGGCGCAGTCGCGATACATCGGGATGCATCGTCGCCTTGACGGCATGGGCGGCGAACTTGTCGACATCGATCCCGATCGGAAATGTCGCAAGCCGCGATGTTCCATAGCGCGAGGTGACTTCGCCGTTCTTGACGTCGAGGCCGAGATCAATCTCGAGATATTCCGCGAAATTGGCGCGGTCGTCTTCGGTCTGGAATCCGATCAGGTCGTATGCCAGCATCGCCTCGACCAGTTCGCGATGATGCGGCACGGCGTCGATGATTGTGCGTACCGGCCATGGCGTGTGCAGGAAGAAGCCGATCGCGTGGCGAACATCCAATTGTCGCAGTTCCGCTCCCAGCGTCAGGAAGTGATAGTCCTGGATCCAGAACATCGTATCCGGCTTGCGAAAGCGCAGCAGCGCCCGCGCCATGAAAGCATTGACTTCCCGATAGGATTGATAATCGTCGCGCGATGTCCGGATGAGATCGGTGCGCGAATGAAGTGCCGGCCATAAGGCGGAATTTGCAAAGCCTTCGTAATACCCGCCGTAATGCGCGGCCGGAAGATCGAGCAATGCCAATGCACCCGCACCGAGCGATTCGATTTCTGCGAACGGTTCTTTCTGCATTCCATTGCGAACGCGTCCGCTGGAACCTACCCAGATCGCACCCGAGTTCTCCACCACCGGCAGCAGTGCTGCGGCCAGCCCTCCGGTCATCGGCTCATTGGCTTTCGCCCGCGCCACGCGATTGGATACGACGACAAGACTCACAGGGTCTCCTCCTGTTGTATTCTCACCATGATAAACAGTCGTTCATCAATATGGTTCCTTGCCACAACTCAATCTTACTGCGGCCAAATTCAGGCACCTGAAAGTGGAACTCGCATACGCAACGTGAGCCCTCGCATATTGCAAGTTTCTGAATGAAGGTTCGATGTTTGACGAATGTATTGAGAATGGTCGCTTCTTGCGCGACGTCATCACCTTCGCTGCGAAACACGAGCGATTCAGGTAAGTTCCGCCGCAAGACTTTTCGCATTTAAAATCGAGCACTCGAGTTCCACGCGGAATGCGACGCCGCGTGACAAACTCACTCTCGCCTTGCTGAGCGACCGTTCGGTTCTTGCGAAATTCTTTCGGTCAAATCTCTTTGACGATTTAAGTCTCTCGCGCCGACAGCGAATCACTTTCGCGCACGATTCATACGTCGGCATCGATCACCATCAGATCGATGCAGCGCTGATATCGCGTGTGCCATCGAGCAGGCCCGCGAGCCAGTTCCGCACATCGCTGGGGCGCGCAAAAATGCCGGAGACACCTTGCGTCTTGCGCCCGACGGAGAACGAGACGCCGTGGAAATCCGGCATGATCGCAAACACCGTTTCGTCGGTGACGTCATCGCCAACAAACACCGGACGGCGTCCCTTGAACGGCGCATGATCCATCAATTCGCGAACGCCCGTGGCTTTGGTGAAACCGGAATGCTTGATCTCGCATACCGACTTTCCCGGAAGCACGTCGATTGGCGCGTTGGGCAGATCGGCGCGTATGGCGGAAACGGCGTCATAGATTGCGGTTTCGAGGTGCGGAACCTGACGGAAGTGCAGAGCGAACGAATAGCCTTTGTCCTCGACCACGATATCCGGATGCAGTTGCGCGATCGCAGCGAAGCGACGCTTCAAATCGGCGTTCATCGGCGGCGCATGCGTCGCAACAGCCTCGCTATCGATCGACAACCGCATCTCGGCGCCATGGCCGCCGATCGACGGATAGCGCGCCGGCGCAAATATCCAGTCGATATCCTCCAGCGAACGACCGCTGACCAGCGCCAGCGCACCGGATGTCTTCGTCAATAATCCCGTCAGGGTTGGCGCCAGATCGGGCGGCACGACAACCCCGCGTGGCGTCGGGGCGATATCCAGCAACGTGCCGTCGATGTCCAACAGCAGCGCACATTGATCCAGACTCACAAGCGACGATTGTCGCACACGCGCGCCATTGTCCGTTTGCTTCGCATCGTCGACATGCACCGCTCCATTCGAAATCATCTCAAGATTCTCCACGTACTGCGCGTCAATCGACAATCGCCAACGGCGGCGCCACCGATTCCAGCGGCTGGCGTTCAGCCGCGACAGCATAGCACCAGGCAACGACTGCCGCCGCCAGCATCAAGCCTGCGCCGAACAGATAGCCCATGAAAACGCTGTAGCGAGATCCGCTATCGATCAACGCACCGAACAACGCCGGACCGGCAACCCCACCGATGCCGGTACCGATCGCGTAGAACATCGCAATGGCCAGCGCGCGGACCTCGAGCGGAAATGTTTCGCTGACGGTCAGATAAGCCGCACTTGCCGCGGGCGATGCGAAAAAGAAAATCACCATCCATGCGATGGTCTGAGTCTGCGCGCTCAAAACGCCTGTCGCAAACAGATATCCCGACACCGCCAGCAGAATGCCGGAGACCGCATAGGTGAAGGCGATCATCACCCGGCGGCCGATGGTGTCGAACAATCGCCCGAGCAGCAGGGGACCGAGGAAGTTGCCCGCCGCGAACGGAAGAATGTACCAACCGATATGATCCGAAGGAATTCCGTAGAACTCGGTCAGCACCAGCGCATACGTAAAGAAGATCGCATTGTAGAAAAATGCCTGTGCCGCCATCAACGTCAGCCCGACAAGCGATCGCCGACGATACTGGAAGAACAGCGTCTGTGCGACCTCCGTTAGCGGAGTGTGATCGCGCATCAGTAACGTGATCTTCGGCCAGTTCACGGCGCTCCCCCGCCCACGCTTCGCGGACACGGAGCGCTCGATATCGGCTACGATAGCCTCGGCGCGATCGGGGAACCCATGCGTCACCAGCCAGCGCGGGCTTTCCGGAATCCATAACCGCATCACAAACACCACCAGCCCAAGGCCGGCGCCGACAAGATATGCCAGCCGCCAGCCAAGATCGGCGCCCGTCACCAGCGGGTCGAGCAGAATAATGGCGCTCACCGCGCCGAGCGCGGCGCCGATCCAGAAACTGCCGTTGACGACCAGATCGGTCCAGCCGCGATAGCGCGCCGGCACCAGTTCCTGAATGGTGGAATTGATCGCGGTGTATTCGCCGCCGATACCGGCGCCCGTCAAGAAGCGAAACAGCGCATAGCTCTCGATACTCCACGACAGGGCGGTCGCCGCGGTTGCGGTGAGATAGAGCGACAGCGTGATAAAGAAAAGCTTCTTCCGCCCCAGTCGGTCAGTCAGCCACCCGAACCCAAGCGCACCCAGCACCGCGCCGGCGAGATAGGCGCTGTTGGCGAGGCCGATATCGAAATTGCTGAACTGCAGCACGGGGCTTTGCTTCAAGGCCCCCGACAGAGTGCCCGCCAGCGTCACCTCGAGCCCATCGAGTATCCAGGTGATTCCCAGCGCGAATATCACCCGGCTATGAAAGCCGCTCCAGCGCAACGCGTCGAGCCGAGCGGGAATATCCGTCTCCACGATGCGCTCGCCGGCATTCCCCTTTGGGCGTTCGCGTTTCAATTGGCTTGTATCGTCATGGTTGCATTTGAACAAGGCCATCCGGGACACGCGCTATGTTCCCGGCAAAGCCCCGGAACAAGCAGACATTCGATAGAAAAGAGGCCAGCGTTTACGGTCGACTAAATCACCGCCTGGCGCTTCGTTTCCGGTCAGATGGGAGTAACGCACAGCACCACTCAGGGTTCCATCAAGGTGGAACCCACGGCGTTTTCAAACGATACTGAAATCTGTTCGCACCAACCGCATCAGATCAAAGCCGCAATAGCTTGATTCCGACCCACGGAACCGAAAAGCCTGATCCATGCCCCGAACGCGCGACAACGCCGGAGGGCATCCGGCGTTGTCATTCTTACGTTGGCAGGCGCGCCGCAATCAGGCGGCGCGTACGCTGCTCATGAACCGATCGAGTTCTTCACGCAATCGCGCGCTTTCGGTGGAGAGCGTCTGCGCCGAACTGAGCACTTCGGCCGAGGCCGCACCGGTCTGCGTGGCGCCGCTATTGACCTGCGAGATGTTGCTGGCCACCGCCTCGGTGCCCTGCGCGACGTTCTGAACATTGCCGGCAATTTCCTGCGTCGCCGCACTTTGCTGCTCGACCGCAGTGGCTATCGTGGATGCGATCTCGGATATCTGCCCGATGGTGCTGCCGATTTCCTTGATCGCCGCGACCGATTCCTTGGTCGCGCTCTGCATGCCGAGAATATGCGTCGAAATCTCGTCGGTGGCCTTGGCGGTCTGGCTCGCCAGCGATTTCACTTCGGATGCCACAACGGCGAAGCCCCGCCCCGCTTCACCGGCACGCGCGGCTTCGATCGTCGCGTTCAGCGCCAGCAGGTTGGTCTGCTCGGCAATCGCAGTGATCAGCTTGACGACATCGCCGATGTTCTGCGCCGCCCGCGACAGGTCGCCGATCCGGGTATCGGTTTCATGCGCCTGCTTCACCGCACTGGCGGCGATGCGGCTGGACTCGCGCACCTGCCGGCCAATCTCGTCAACCGACATCGAAAGTTCTTCGGTGGCGGCGGCGACCGACTGCATGTTGGACGAGGCTTCCTCCGACGCGCCCGCGACGTGGGTCGAAAGGCTTTGCGTGGTCTCCGCCGTACGCGTCAACGTATCGGCCGCCGCTTCCAGTTGCACAGCAGACGACGATACGTTGGAGACGATGGAGCCAACGGCGGATTCGAACTGGTCGGCGAACTGGATCATCTCGGCCCGCCGCGCCTCGCCGCTGGCGCGGTTGCGTTCCTCGTGAGCCGCAGCATCACGCTCCGCCTTGGCGATTGCCTGCAACTTGAACTGTTCGACCGCGGCAGCCATCTCGCCGATTTCGTCCTTACGCCCAAGCCCCGGCAACACCACGCTGAAATTGCCGCTGGCGAGCTCGCGCATGGCAGTGCACATCTTCAGCATTGGCCGCGAGATACCATTGCCGAGCACCCAAGCGAGCAAGCCGCCGAGCAGAATGCTGCCAAGCGCCAGCGCGGCAACCAGGCGCTGGGTCTGCTCGGTCATGACACGGGTCTCTTGCTCGATTCGACGTTGCTCGGCAATCAGGTCCTGCTTCAGGGAATCGGACAGCTTCGCGATGAACGTCGCGGTATCCATCATCTGCGCGCCGAGTTGATCGATCAAATCCGCCTCGGCCACCAGGGTGGCGAACGAGTCGGAGTATTCGCCGAGATCGGCTGTGGCTTCCGCCAGCTTCCGTTCGAGAACCGCATTTGATTTGACCGGGATCGCCGCGAAGGCGCCTCCAAGAAACTTGAGACGCGCAGTTGCGCTGGCAGCCGTTGTGCCATCGGGCCTGCGAACATATGTCGTCATCATCGCCGAGGTGGCGATCAATTGCGTGATGACACCCTTCGCATTGTCCTGAACTTCGGCCAGTCCGGCGTCGCCGGCAGTGGCGGCGAGATCGTCCAGCTTGTAGCGCAGCGCGGTGCCCTTGGCGATCACACGGTTTTCCGCGATGGTTACGTATTCCTGCCTGGCCTGCACCGTGCGGGCGAACGTATTCGCAAACTCCCCGAATTGCTTGTCCAGTTCGGCGACCCGGCTGAGCCGGCGAGAATCGGTGGTCGCGCTTCTGGCCTTATCGATTGCGGCTTTCAAGGCCTTTTGCGCGGTCAGCACCTCGCTGGCGTCGTCATCGCTGCCGGTCAGAATGTAGTAACGCGCCAACGCCCGGTAGGAGACCAGCTCGTGGTCGATATCGCGTGCCAGATCCGATTCGGAGACGCCGGCCTGATATGCGGCAACGCTATGAGCGATCCGCTCGAAGCCGAAAAAGGCAAAACTCATGCTGACTGCGGATAAAACCAGAAGGCAGCCAAACCCTAACAAGACCTTGCTGCGAAACCGCAGCGTCGGCATCCCCGGCAGCGCGAACCGCGCCCGCCCAAGCTTAAACGCCCCCACCTCAATCCTCCGGATTTTCGACTCGCTTTGATCAGGGATTGGGAATCCCCCCGCGTCGAAATCTAGGGTGAAATGGATAAGACGGCGTAAATTAATACCGGAGAGCGCACGAATTTATCTCCAGCCGCAGCGTCTACCACGGCGGAGACCGCTTTCAGAACCAGCCCGAAGCGATAGCGCCCGGGATCACTCGCCGTCACCGCGGTGATGGCGGCGATGCGGCCGTTCGAAGTATACAAACCGCGGATTAAGGTTGCAGTCCGCAAGTCGCCCGGACGCGCTCGCCCGGCATTGGGCATAGGTGCTGTAGGAGCAATCGCCCGGAATCCCCAGGCCCGGGGATTGCAGGCAATACTTATAGTCGCGGGCGGCCGCTGGCGACGTCCCCGCAGCGACGACGGCTCCCGCCGTCAACAGGGCTAACAGAATGCCGCGCATGTCTTTTCCCTCTTCTAGTTTGAGCCTCGCTCGTGGTTCGAGGCTGATCGGGTCGTGTGGCTGGCGATTCTACGCGAATATCTGTCAGGCGAGAACCACGACCCGCCATAAACGTTCCGCGCGGGCAATCACCATCTCTCGAGCGATCCCGGCACCTCCGCCAGGGTCGCAGGCATCGCGGCGAAGAACGGCCTTACATCCCGAACGCGACCGGCCGGAAGGCCTGGAGCAGTTGCTGATCGAGCTTGCCGCCCATCTCCTCCATCATCGCGAATGCCCGGGCATGGGTGAACGGCATCCGGTAGGAGCGCCTTTCCACCAGCGCGGCATGGATATCGACGATCGTGGTCAACCGTACGATGTCACTGATGCGGTCAGCCTTGAGGTTGTTCGGATAACCGGAGCCGTCGAGAAACTCGTGATGATGCAGAACGACATCGAGCATCTCCGGCGGAAAGCTGCCCTCGGCCGCCAGCGCCTCGAAGCCGAGGCGCGGATGCAGCCGGACGTGCTCCATCTCCGCATCGGTCAACTTTCCCGGCTTGTCGAGGATGGCGACGGGGATGAACGCCTTGCCGACGTCATGCAGCAACGCCGCGCGCGCCAGCCGCCGCTGATCGTCATCACGCATGCCGAGGTGCTGCGCAAAAGCCACCGCGAAGCCGGTCACGAACAGGCAATGCCGGTAACTGCTGTTGTGATGGCGCCCGACCACCGCCAGCCATTGCCGCAGGGAGGTTTTCTTGATCGCACGGATGATCTGTTTCTCGGCCTTAACGACATCGTCGAACGTCAGCGGCGTTCCGGACGGCAGACGCTCGAACATCTTGATCATGACCAGATGCGCCGCCGCGACGCCTTCATTGAGCGCTCGCCCGCTCTCGCTGGTGTCGTAATTGTTGCTGTCAGGAAACGCCGCGCGAACGCGCTGCAGAATCGCCCGCGCATCGAACGGCCGCTCGATGGTATCGGTCGCACCCAATGCCCAGGCCTGCATCGCGCTGTGATGCAATGCACCGGCCAGCACGAACAGCCGCGGCATCGCCTCATAACTGTTGCCGACCAGCTTGCGGCGAACACGTTGCACGGTTTCCGCCGATCGCAGATCGATATCGACAACAATGCCGATGATTTCCTCGGCGGGCGTTTCGGGAATGTCTGCCGTCGTGACCACGCCGACATCGCCGACGTTTCCGAGAATCTCGGCGAGTTCGCCGCTTTGATCCGGACGGTCCGAAGCCAGCAGCAACCGCCGCCGTGCCGAAGGTTGATTGAGTGCAACAGCCATCATGTCCTCAGTGAATCCTGTTCCCACGCAAGCAATGGATAGCGGGTAAGTGGATACACTCGTCTTAAGCGGTATTATTAACAGGTGCTGTCGGGATATCGGGCAAACTTAGCAATGCCCTTGAGGATCTCGCGGCTCAATGCGATTTTCGAAACGTTTTCAACGACCGACTCCTAATCACCGCGTCGGGCGGGCTCGCCGGTGGCAATCCCACGAGCTGAAATTCCGCGAACAACTTTGACGCCGATTGACGCCGTCGCCAAATTTGGCAACGAACTTCAGGATCGCCGGAGAAGGCATTGCGAGACAACCAAGCGAACCGACCGGAATTCCGGCGGCTTGCCACACGACGGACCGGGACGGTGACGCGCGCATGAGCAGAGCTTGGCGAAGTCTCGTGGACTGGCTGCAGGCACGGCGGATGCAATTCGCCCTCGGCCTGCGAGTCATGACGGCCGCATTGGCGGCGCTGGTCGTGGCGCTGGCATTTCGTCTGCCGCTGCCGTTGTGGGCGGTGCTGACGGCAGTCATCGTCACGCAGATGAGCGTCGGACGCTCGCTCAAGGTCACGACGGATTACCTGATCGGCACCATCGGCGGCGCGATCTACGGCGGCATCATCGCGGTGATGTTTCCGCACACCAGCGAACTGACATTGCTCGTGGTCCTGGCGGCGGCGGTCGCACCGCTCGCACTGGTGGCGGCCATCAATCCGAGTTTCAACGTCGCGCCGATCACCGCCATCATCGTGCTGCTATTGCCATCGATCACCCATGGCAGCCCGATCGAATCGGCCATCGACCGCGTCATCGAGGTCGCGGTCGGCGCCTTCGTCGGCCTCGCGGTATCATTCCTGGTGGTGCCGTCGCGCGCCCATAGCCTTGCCATCACCGCCGCGGCTCGGATGTTGCAACGACTCGCCGGTGCGCTGGACGAACTGCTGAAGGGCCTGGCATACGGCCTCGACAGCGAAACACTGCATCGGCTGCAGGACGGCATCGGCGAGGCTTTGGTCGGCCTCAATGCGGTCGGCGTCGAAGCCGAGCGCGAGCGCGCGGCATGGCTCGCGGTCGGCCCGGATACCGGACCGCTGTTGCGGACGCTGCTGCGGCTACGCCATGACCTGGTGATGATCGGTCGCGCGGCGGTCATCGCCTTGCCGGCCGACCTTCAGGCACGGCTTGCGCCGAAGCAGACCGATGTCCGCATCGCCGCCGTGGCATATCTTCGCGCCAGCCAGTCCGCGCTGCTGGCGCGCGCCGAACCGCCGTCGCTGGATGCCTTCGAACAGGCTTTGCGAGGCTACACCGACGCGGTCGCGGCGTTACGCCGGGAAGGCTTGACCCGTGGCCTGCCGGTGGACGTCACCGAACGGTTCTTCACGGTCGGGTTTGCCCTCGAGCAACTGCACCAGAACTTCATCGACCTGCATCGTTGCCTCAGGACCTGGGGCCAGGCCCGCCGAGGCATCTTCCGCCGCTCCGCGGCATGACCCGGGCTCACCCCCCCAGCCCCCTTCGCCTGCCACACATCATCGGTATATACTGCGGAAGGTCAGCCAACGGGCGAGTGCGAGTGCATCTGATGCGGACCGGTCAAACCCCGCGCGCTGCGAGACGGCTACGCCCGGCTGGCCAAAGCAATCCGAAAATCGCGGCGGCCAATGTGGACTGCGCGTCGGCATTCCGGTCCATGGCGCTGGCCTGCCTCGCAAGAATCGACGCCCAGCGTCCTGCGACCATCGCCGGCGATGTCGAAGCGCTTCATCAGACACGGGTCGCTATTTCGCAATTCCGCGCGATCGTGGCGTTCTTCGCGCCGATGACATCAGATACGACATGGCCGAAGCTCAAGAAAAGGCTCGGGCCGCTTTACGCCTTGCTCGGGGATGCGCGCGATGCCGACGTGATGACCGCGCTGACCCACAACAAGAGATACCGCAAATGGGCACGCGGCGTCGATGCGCACGGCCTCACGGAACACGATAGATCCCATCGTCGTGTCGCCGACTTCCTGCGTTCCGCGCGGTTCCGGAATTTGATGAACGCGTTGCGGCTCTGGGTCGCGCACGGACCATGGGCGATGCGCCGGGACCAAAGCGCGCTGCGTCTGCGCGCCGCGACGCTTGGAACGTATCGCCAGCAGAAGCTGAAACGCTGGCGCGCAGGATTGATCCGGCGAGGACGTGACCTTGCCGCGATGGGAGGCAAAGCGCGCCACCGTCTTCGCATCAAGGTCAAGCGCTACCGCTATGCGCTGGAAGCGTTGAGCAAGATCTGTCCGGCAGGCGATCGCGCCGGATTGCGTCATCTGCAGGCATCCGCAAAGCATTTGCAGCATGCACTCGGCAATCTGCGCGATCTGCAGCGCCTTCGCCGCCGCATCGGCACGGGTCTCGCCCGCCCGCCCGGCTATCGCAGCGAGAAGAAGCGGCTGCTGAAAGAAGCCCATGCCGCGCTTCACCACATCGACCAGCCGTTCTCGGCACACTGATCCCGATTGGCAGTGTCGGCATTCCCGTCTCTTGCAGCGACACCGTGACGCTCTAAGATCGGACCGCGCCCGTCGCGTCAACGGTCGCTAAGCATCGAACACCACAAAGCGGAGCGATAAATGCTGATCCCGTTAGCCGAGGTGCCGCGCTGGTATGCCGACCGCAAGCCGAAGGACGCCGTCGCAGTCCGGCATGGTGCGGACGAACTCACCTGGGACATGCTGGAGCGCAACGCCAATCGCCGCGCGCACGCGTTCGCCGAACGCGGCGTCAAGGCGGGCGATTTCGTCGCCATCGGCCTTCCCAACAGCAATGCCTTCTACGAAACGAGTTTCGCGGTGTGGAAACTCGGCGCGACGCCGACGTCGCTGTCGCACCGGCTTCCGCGTGGCGAGGCCGCCGCGATCCTCGACATTCTGAAGCCGTCCCTGGTGGTCGGCGGCGAGCCCGACTGGAACGCGCCGAATTCCGTGCCTCGCGATTTCGTTCCGGAAGGCGCGTCTGATGAGCCGCTCGACCGGCCGGTGGCGCGCTACTGGAAAGCAATGACCAGCGGCGGATCGACCGGGCGGCCGAAGGTGATCCTCGATCATCTGCCCGCGGTGACGGACACCGCCGCCGCGCCACCCCTCCTGATCGAGCCCGGCGCAGCGCTGCTCAATCCGGGGCCGCTCTATCATAATGCGCCGTTCATCGTATCGCATTACGCACTGTTCGCGGGCGGCAGCGTGACCGGCATGACCAGGTTCGACGCCGAGGAAACACTGCGGCTGATCGACCACTACAGGCTGGAATGGATCAACTTCGTGCCGACCATGATGCATCGCATCTGGTCGTTGCCCGAGGACGTCCGCGCCCGCTACGACGTCTCGAGCCTGAAAACCGTTTTTCACATGGCAGCGCCGATGCCGCTGTGGCTGAAGGAGAAATGGATCGAATGGCTCGGACCGGAAAAAATCTATGAACTTTACGGCGGCACCGAACGACAGGGCCGCACGGTGATTTCCGGGACCGAGTGGCTCGCGCATCGCGGCTCGGTCGGCAAGGTCGACCCAACCGCTTGCGCGATCCGTATCATCGGCGAGGACGGAAACGACGTGCCGGTGGGCGAGACCGGCGAAGTCTACTTCATGCCGGTCGACGGCACGGGCTCGACCTATCACTACATCGGCGCCGACCCGAAGCGGCGCGCCGATGGCTGGGAATCCATCGGCGATGTCGGGCGGCTGGATGCGGACGGCTACCTCTATCTCGGCGACCGCCTCACCGACATGATCCTGCGCGGCGGCGCCAACCTGTATCCGGCCGAGATCGAAGCGGCCGTATTGGCGCACCCCAATGTGCATTCGAGCATCGTCATCGGCCTGCCCGATTCCGAACTGGGCAATCGCGTCCACGCCATCATCGAGATCAATGCGGGGGCCGATGCACAGAGCGTCGTCAACGGCATGAGCGCGGTGCTGCGCGACCGGTTGAGCCGCAACAAGCATCCTGAAAGCTACGAGATATCGGCGGTGACCTTGCGTGACGATTCCGGCAAGACCCGCCGCACGCTGTTGCGCGACGAGCGACGGGCCTGGATCGAACAGGGCCGCGAATTCCGTCTGTATGCCGATCACCCGCGTTGAATCAGCACGAGACAGTCACAGGGAGGGAAAGCAGGATGATGTCGCAGCAAGCGATCGCAACACTGTTGTCGGACCAGATCGCAAATCCCGACACCCAGTGGAGTCTCGGCACCTTCGGCGCCATCGCCGAATTCTCACGCGATCCCGACGAGCAGGTCGAACTCCGCGCCTCGCGCCGCGAGGTGGCCGCCGTCACGGAGCGTGGGGGCATCGCTATCCGAATTCACGATGGCTTGCGTCCCTTCGCCTCGGAAAGCATCGCCAGAGAGCACTGGAATCATCGCGTCGCGATGTGCCTCCCCGAAGACACCTGCGCCATGAACCGCCGCGGCGTGCTGACCGAACTCGGCGCCGACCACGACGCGCTGCGCGAACAGGATCGCGGCGGCGTGCTGTTCGATCTTGGTCTCGAGGCTCCGCAGGCCGACCTTTGCATTCGCGTTTCGGACCCGAGAATCGCCGGCGAACTGCGCCAGCATATCGGCCGCGCCGTCTTCGAGTCCGGCAATCCTGCGATGGGCATCATCCTTGCGACCAACCCGCATCGCGTTTTCATCAGCCGCGTCGGACGCGCCGAAGTCTATCAGGCGATCCCGCCGCATACCGGCAAAAGCCCTGAAGGCCCGCATACCCACGTCTTGCCGAAACTACTGAAGAGCGGACGCACCCATCCCGCGACCGAGCCTGTTCCGGACGGTTGGGTGCCATGCGCGCATTTTTATCCCGCGCATCCGGCCAAGGATGCGCTGGGGCAGGCGCGCGCTTTCGAACGCACGCGCCATGAATCGTTCCAACGCCTCCTGACAGAACTTGGCTCGCCGGAAAGCGCGGCGCTGAAGCAGCGGGTGATCGCGGCGGTCGAAAGCGGCGAGCCGCCATGGCGCGAAGCGAACATTGCCGGCCGCGGTGCGCGCGCCAATGTTCGCATCGCTCTTCGGCAGATGAAGGCATCCGGCTTCAGCTCGACGGCGCTGGCGGCATGGCTGGTGGCGTTCGACCGCGCCGAAGCGGCGGTCGACGATACCGACGACCTGTCGCGGGGCCACGCCGATTGAGAGCACAGCGTTTTCGAACAACGTGAGAGCCGGTTCGAGCGCCACGGGATGTCGTTGCCGGGCCTGACCCGGCAATCCATCTTTTGAGAAGGATGAATGCGCGGATCGAGTCCGCGCATGACGGCAGACAATTCCGTCAAAAGCAGAAGTCTAGGGAGTTTTCCGCCGCTTCGATGAAACGGCGAAAGCCTCACACGTCGACGTTGGCGGCGTGCGAATTGTCCTGGATGAATTCGCGGCGGGGCTCAACCACGTCGCCCATCAGCTTGGTGAAGATATCGTCGGCCTCGTCGACTTCCTTGATCCTGACCTGCAACAGGGAGCGCACGTTGGTGTCGAGCGTGGTCTCCCACAACTGGCCCGGATTCATCTCGCCAAGGCCTTTGTAGCGTTGCAAGGCGACACCCTTGCGGCCTGCATCCGTCACCGCTTCGAACAGGCTGACCGGCCCATGGATCGCCGTTTCGACATCCTTGCGGCGCAGCAGGCCGGGCCGCGGGTAAGTCTCCTGCAGCCGTTCGGCGAATTCGTCGAGTCTGCGGGCATCGGTGGAAGACAGCAGCGCCGCGTCGATCGCGGCGACTTCCTTGACGCCGCGGATGGTGCGCTCGAAGAAGAAGCCCTCGCCTTCGGCGAAGCGTCCGACCCAGCCGCGCTCGACTTCGTCGGCCAGCACGTCGAGCCGCCGCGCGATATAATCCGCCGCCGCATTGGCGGTGGCAAGATCGCCGGTGACGCGCGGATTGAGCACGCCGGCAATCGCCGCCTGCTCGATCACGCTGCGATTGTAGCGGTTATGCAAGTTATGCAGCACATTGCGGATGATGCGGGCATCCTCGACCAGCGCCAGCAGGTCGCGTCCGCCGCGCAACTCGCCGGATGCGGTCCTGAACGAACAATCGTCGAGCCCGGTCGAGATCAGATAATCCTCCAGCGCCCGCTCGTCCTTGAGGTACTGCTCGGACTTTCCGCGCGTCACCTTGTAGAGCGGCGGCTGCGCGATATAGAGGTGGCCGCCCTCGATCAACTGCGGCATCTGCCGGAAGAAGAACGTCAGCAGCAGCGTGCGAATGTGCGCACCGTCGACGTCGGCGTCGGTCATCACAATGATCTTGTGATAACGCAGTTTGGAGAGATCGAAATCCTCACGGCCGATGCCGGTGCCAAGCGCGGTGATCAGCGTTCCGATCTGCTCGGACGACAGCATCTTGTCGAAGCGCGCGCGCTCGACGTTGAGAATTTTGCCGCGCAAGGGAAGAACCGCCTGGAACTCGCGGTTGCGGCCCTGCTTGGCGCTGCCGCCAGCCGAGTCTCCCTCGACGATGAACAGTTCGGACTTCGCCGGATCGCGTTCCTGGCAGTCGGCCAACTTGCCGGGCAGCGAGGCGATATCGAGCGCGCCCTTGCGGCGCGTCAGTTCGCGCGCCTTCCGCGCCGCCTCGCGGGCGGCGGCGGCCTCGACAACCTTGCCGACGATCGTCCTGGCTTCCGTCGGATGTTCCTCGAACCATGCGGCAAGCGCTTCGTTGATGACGTTCTCGACCACCGGCCGCACTTCCGAGGACACCAGCTTGTCCTTGGTTTGCGACGAGAATTTCGGGTCCGGCACCTTGACCGACAGCACCGCGGTAAGACCCTCGCGGCAATCATCGCCGGTCAGCGCGATCTTTTCCTTCTTGGCGATCGCATCGGCGTAGCCGTTGACCTGCCGGGTCAACGCGCCGCGAAAGCCGGCGAGATGCGTGCCGCCGTCGCGCTGCGGAATGTTGTTGGTGAAGCACAGGACGTTCTCGTGATAGCTGTCGTTCCACCACAGCGCGGCCTCGACGCCGATGCCGTGCATCTCGGCGCGCACCATGATCGGCGCCGGAACGATCGATTTCTTGTTGCGATCAAGAAATCTAACAAACTCCTCGACGCCGCCGTCGTAGTGCATCTCCTCGCGCTTCTCGACCGGACCGCGCAAGTCCTGCAACAGGATGTTGACGCCGGAATTGAGGAACGCAAGTTCGCGCAGCCGATGTTCGAGCGTGGCGAAATCGTACTCCACCATGGTGAAGGTTTCGGGGCTGGCGTAGAACGTCACCTCGGTGCCGCGCTTGCCGTTGGCATCGCCGACCACGCGCAGCGGCGCGACGGATTCGCCATGGGCGAATTCGATGAAATGCTCCTTGTCGTGGCGCCAAACCCGCAGCAACAGCTTGCTGGACAGCGCATTGACGACGGAAACGCCGACGCCGTGCAGACCGCCGGACACCTTGTAGGAATTCTGGTCGAACTTCCCGCCGGCGTGCAGCTGGGTCATGATGACTTCCGCCGCGGAAATTCCCTCGCCCTTGTGGATGTCGACCGGAATGCCGCGCCCGTCGTCGCGCACAGTCACCGAACCGTCGGCGTTGAGAACAACTTCGACCGCGGAGGCATGTCCGGCCAGCGCTTCGTCGATGGCATTGTCGACGACCTCGTAGACCATGTGATGCAGGCCGGAGCCGTCATCGGTATCGCCGATGTACATGCCGGGCCGTTTGCGCACGGCGTCGAGCCCCTTGAGAACCCGGATTGATTCAGCGCCATATTCCATCGGGATTGGAAGCTCGGTTTCGGCAACGGGTTGCCGGGCAGGTTCTGTCATTCAGGTGTCCCGATTCCAAAATTCGCAAAATTCGTATGTGCCCGCGGCGACCTCTGATGCGAACTCCGGAATCAGAGAGACACCTGCAAGTTTATCATTCCAGCGTGGTCAGGCTCAGAACTTCGCTTGCCAACTCGCGGAGACAACGAAGCGAACTTCTGAACCCCACACCAGCGCCTTCTCGGGTGCGCCGAATCAACGCCAAAATGCGCAGCGGAACGGCCCATTTGTGCCATGAAAAACGCCATGCGCCTAGCGCAAACTGGCATTAGACAAGACATTGAATACGTAGATGTTTTTAGCCGTTTTTCAAGGCGTCCCAAGCGCCTTTCGGGGGCTTGGCCAAAGTGCGCCGGAAGAGCAGTGCGCGGGGCGGTTCCGGGTCTGCCCGGACGCGTTACGAATGCCCGGGTGGGACCGCCGCCGGGGGCGCGATCCGGCCTGATTCAACGTTGAATACCGTACCGCGAGTTCCGATATCTGCGAAGGCTTGCGGATCGGCCCCCGTCATCCAGACCTGTGCTCCGAGTTGCGTCAGTTCATCGAACAGCGCGGCACGACGCGCCGGATCGAGATGCGCCACCACCTCGTCGAGCAACAGCAGCGGCGCGATGCCGGTCATCTCGGCGACCAGATTGGCATGTGCCAGCACCAGCCCGATCAGCAACGCTTTCTGCTCGCCGGTCGATGCATCCCTGGCCGGCATGTTCTTCGGCGCGTAGACGACATGCAGGTCCGTCAAATGCGGTCCATTCAGGGTCCGCCCCGCGGCGGCGTCGAGCATGCGGCTTTTGCACAGCACCTCGCGGTAATGATCCTCGACCGCGGTTGCGGGCTCGCGCAACAGCGCATTTTCGATCCAGCCATCGAGCGCGATCGTAGCCGAAGGAAACGCCGACGCCGCACCGCGCGCCTTCAGCGTTGCCGCCAGCCGGGTTACGGTCTCGCCACGCATCGCGGCGACCGCGATGGCCAGCTCAGCGGTTTCACGCTCCACCGCGTCGAGCCAATGGCTGTCCGGGTTGCGATCCTCGAGCAACCGGTTACGCGACCGCAGGCTGCGATCGAGCGCGGAGACGCGGCCGGAATGCTCGCCGTCGATCGCCAGCACCAGCCGATCCAGGAAGCGCCGGCGCTCCGAAGCCGGCCCCGTGAACAGCCCGTCCATGGCCGGCGTCAGCCACACCATGCGCAGATGATCGCCGAACGCCGCGGCGGACGACACCGGCTCACGGTCGATGCGGCAGCGACGGCTGGCGGCGGCCTCGGCCGTCGGCGGATCGATTCCGGTCCCGAGCGTGGCAAGCCCGAACGCGCCTTCGACTTCAGCGGCAACCGCCCACGAGCCGTCGCCCTGCTGGCTTGCGACATCCTCGAACTTGGCGCGGCGCAATCCGCGCCCCGGCGACAGCAATGAAATCGCTTCCAGGCAATTGGTCTTTCCGGCGCCGTTGGGTCCGACCAGCACAACCAGATCGCCGCGCGTCGTCAGGCTCGCCGCGCCATAGTTGCGGAACTGCGTCAACGACAGACGATGGATGCGCGAGGGAGTCATATTGCCGACTGATACAGGCCCACGACCATCGCAACAAGCTCGACGTCGTCGCCGGTCAAGTCCGGCAATAACCGCCTGAATATGGCGCGCCGTCCTGCTTCACTTCGCTCTCACTCGCGCCCGCGCCGCTACACCCGCATCGGCATCAGCACGTAGAGCGCGCCCTTGGCATCGCGATCCTGCACCAGCGTCGGCGAGCCGGGATCGGCAAGCTTGAGCACCGCGACTTCGCCTTCGATCTGCGCTGCGATGTCCAGCAGATAGCGTGAGTTGAAGCCGATATCGAGCGCGTCGGCCGCATAGTCGACTTCGATCTCTTCAGTCGCGCTTCCTGAATCCGGGTTGGTCACCGACAGCACCAGCTTGCCGGCGGAGAGCGCCAGCTTGACGGCGCGGCCGCGCTCGCTCGAAATGGTCGAGACGCGATCCACCGCAGCCTCGAAATCCTTCTTGTCGACGTGCAATTCCTTGTCATTGTTGCGCGGAATGACGCGGCCATAGTCGGGGAACGTGCCGTCGATCAGCTTCGACGTCAGCACCACATTGCCGAGCGTAAAGCGGACCTTGCCCTGCGACAGTTCGATCTTGATTTCCGCCTCGGTGTCCTCGATCAGCCGCTGTACCTCGCCGACCGTCTTGCGCGGGACGATGACGCCCGGCATGCCGTCCGCCCCTTTCGGCAAGGGTAGATCGACCTGCGCCAGACGATGGCCGTCGGTGGCGACCGCACGCAATGTCTGAGCCTTCGCGTCGCCGGCGGCATGGAGATAGATGCCGTTGAGATAGTAACGGGTTTCCTCGGTCGAGATGGCGAATTGAGTGCGGTCGATCAGCCGCTTGACGTCGGCCGCCGCCAGCGTGAAGGCATGCGACAGTTCGCCCGCCGCCAGATCGGGGAAATCGCTTTCCGGCAATGTCTGCAGCGTGAAGCGCGAACGCCCGGCGCGGATTGCCAGCACCGAACGATCGCCGTCGCTTTCCAGCACGATCTGGGAGCCGTCGGGCAGCTTGCGCACGATGTCATAGAACATGTGCGCCGGCACCGTGGTCGAGCCGGCAGTCGCGGTTTCCGCCGCCAGCGTCTCGGTGACTTCGAGGTCGAGATCGGTCGCCTTCAACGACAGCCGTGCATTCTCGGCGCGGACCAGCACGTTCCCGAGGATCGGAATTGTATTGCGACGTTCCACCACGCGATGCACGTGGCCAAGCGACTTCAGCAACTGCGCGCGTTCAACGGTGACCTTCATCGCAAACCTGCCCGATCCGAAACCCGAACCATGTCATGGAACACCGGACAGCCGGAGACGGCGGCACGGCATGTGGGACCCGCAAAGACGATCAGGGATCGATTTTGGCCGGCTTTTGCGGGGCCCGTAAAGTGACTTGCCGAGCCGCCAAACGCAAGTGCAAGACGACTATTTCCGCAGTCGATTTTACCATTCTGGCCGGCCAAAAGACGCCAAATCGCTATTCCTGCAACTGGCGTTTCAGCAGCTCGACCTCATCCGACAGCGACACGTCCTTGGAAACCAGCGCCTCGATCTTGCGCACCGCATGCAGCACGGTGGTATGGTCGCGTCCGCCGAACCGGCGGCCGATCTCGGGCAGCGAGCGCAGGGTGAGCGTCTTGGCCAGATACATCGCGACCTGGCGCGGGCGCACCACGTTGGCGGTGCGGCGCGACGACAAGAGGTCGGAGCGGCTGACATTGTATTGTCGCGCGACGACGCGCTGGATGTCCTCGATCTTGATGCGCTTGGGCTCCTGCGGGCGGATCAGATCGCGCACCTCGCGTTCCGCCATCTCCAGCGTCACCGGCTGGGCGTTGAGCTTGCTATGCGCCAGCAGACGGTTGACCGCGCCTTCGAGATCGCGGCCGTTGTGGGTGATCGTCTTGGCGAGATAGTCCAGCACCGTGGCGGGCACTTCGAAGCCGGCGTGATGGACCCGTGCCGCCGCCACCCGCGACTTCAGGATGCCGAGCCGCAACTCCTCGCCGAGCGAACCCATTTCCACCACCAGGCCGCCGGCAAGCCGCGAGCGAACCCGATCATCGAGACTTTCCAGATCGGCCGGCGGCCGATCCGCCGCAATCACCACCTGCCGTCCGGCATCGATCAGCGCGTTGAGGGTGTGACAGAATTCGGCCTGGGTGGATTTGCCCTGCAGGAACTGAAGATCGTCGATCACCAGCACGTCGATGCCGCGCAGGGCTTCCTTGAAGGCCAGCGCGGTCTGCGTTTTCAGCGCCGCGACAAAGCCGTACATGAATTTCTCGGCGGTGAGATAAAGCACCTTGCGCTCGGCGCCGGAGTTGCCGGCCCACGTCACCGCTTGCAGCAAATGGGTTTTGCCGAGGCCGACGCCGGCATGAATATAGAGCGGATTGAACATCACGTTATCGCCGCGACGGCCTTCCGCCACCTGACGGGCGGCGGCTTGCGCCAGCGTATTGGAGCGGCCGACAACAAAACTTGCGAATGTCAGCCGCGGATCGAGCGGCGAGCCGCCAAGCGCTTCATGACTGACCGACACCGGCGTCGTCGCGACGGCGCGCAGTTCCGGCGCGGCGCGACCATTGGCACGGTCGTTGTGACGCGGATCGGCGGGCGCAGCCACTTCCTTCGCCGGCACCGCCGACCGCACCGCCGCGGTGCGCACGGTCAGGTCGATGCGATGAATTTCGGGCAATTCAGCCTGCCAGCACATCAGCACGCGATCCGCATAGTGCGTCTGAATCCAGCTGCGCAGAAACTTGGTGGGAACGGTCATATGCACGCTTTGCGGCTGAACGCTCTCAAGATCCATGCGCGCGAACCAACTTGAATAGATGTCTTCGCCGACATTCGACCGAAGACGGCTCTTTACCCGCGACCACCGATCCTGTTCCGTATTCGACATTGTTTTTTGACTTTTCTCGTTGGGTGATGTGATGCACGGCGTCACGCCGCCGCTGGTTTGGCCGCTCCGATGGCGCGGCGAACGAATTCCGCTCCGGCCATGTCGCAACCACGAGCCCGACGCGCGGCAAAATGCGCCGACGGCTCTGCTTGCAATAAATGACGGAAAGCGAAGTTCTGTTCAGTCCGGGGATGTCAGTGAGTTGGGAGCGCGCGCCCGGGGGCGGATCACTGTCGACTCCGACACGGCGAGAGCCAGAGAGATCATGTGATGCGATAGGTTGGTGATACCGACGCGCATGGAAGCTCCCCCCTTTTCCTGCCGCGGCCATCCACGGCAAGTCTCAATTCAACCGCTCTTCAAAGCCGGCCTGCGACGCCTTCGACTCAAACCAACCGGCTCGCCCGCCCGTCCGCATTCGCCTTCCGCAAGGCGACTCGCAACATCCTTCCAGCGAACTGCCGCGGACGACCCCTGGCAACGTCCCCTTTTTATCAACACCCTTGGTTCGGGCATCGACGCCGGGGAATTCAGACACAGGGGTAGCGCTCTCATAAACACATGAGCTGCACTCCGCTGATCGCTTGGAAAGCGCCGCTAACGTACACATCGCTACCGATCCGTACGCGCGCCCCGGTTCTTAAATCGCGCTGACTTGAAGAGCCGTGGGCGCCGCGAACGATCTAAGAAATACACGACCCCCGATTTCTCGCAACGGGCTTTATGACGCTACAGCCTCCCGCAACCGACTTCGCGGCTGAAGGAAATTTTCGATGGTTTCCGAGTTAGCAGACAAGGTTTTGAATCTGCGCATGGATTCGAAACCTTCCGGCGCCACGTGTAAATTCTGTGACGCCAAAAAAGAATTTCATAATTCGTTTACGTTTGATTGCTTTCGCCGCGGTTTTCGAAGCGCTGCGCACTGCTATGTGGATAAGTGATTATCCACTCGCACATTTTTCTGTTCTTTTTTCCGGGTAACTCCCGGCCACGAAGAACGCCGTGGATTGACGGCGTGCTCCACTAGGGCATCAACGTCGGAGTCAAGCACAACGACTCCAAACTTGCGCCGGGGATCATCTTTAGTTTCGGAGTGATGCAACAAAGCCAGACCGAAGCGATGTCGCCGGCTCGCGCGGTGTCGCAATGCGCCGCAGTCCATAGTGATGCGACCGGCAACGCCTACCGCCATTCAATTCGGATATAACGGAACGCCGATCGAATTCTCGAAACAGAACAGTTCGAATTTCCGGAAGCAGAACTGCGTAGCGCGGCGGCAACTGATGGCCTTCGCACGCAACGACAACGAATGCACCCACGGCAACAGCGTCGACCTGGATCCATGCGTGAGCGTCGACCGGGATTGGGTCCGAGGGCAAGAACGCGTTGCGCGTTCGATTGCCGCGTCGATCAGTCGCCCGCCGCGCGATCGCGACAATTCGCCGGCAATAAAAAAGCCCGGCATGGCCGGGCCTTGAAAATCGTTGCGCGCCGAGTCCGCGAATTATTTCGCGAGCTTGGCGATCCGATGCGACAACCGCGAGACTTTGCGGCTGGCGGCGTTCTTGTGAATGATGTTGCGCTGGGCCGCCTGCATCAATTCCGGCTCGGCCGCGACCATCGCCTTCAGGGCTGCTTCGCGGTCGCCCTTGGCGAGCGCTTCTTCGACCAGACGAACCGAACCGCGCATCTGGGTCCGGCGCGATTTGTTGACGATGGTGCGACGGGCAATCTTGCGCGTCGCCTTCTTGGCGGAGGAGGTATTGGCCATGCTCTCAATGATCCTTCAGCAGCGACCTGCTCGGTGGGTCGGGCTGATTGACGCCGATCCGACATCGCGCTCGACGTTGATATGTTTCCAAGTAACTCTAATCACGTAGTCTGAACTTCGCATATCTGAACTACGGAGGTCTGAACTACGCGAATCTAACCATCTATCCCCGAACCTGCCACGCTCAAAGCCACACCATCTGGGCTTCCAAGCGGCAGCGCTCAAAGAACAGCGGCGGCAGGATTGCGCCCACCGCCAATTGGCGCTCCTTATAGTCGGCAAGGTTTGCAGCGTCAACGGCTGTCCGGCGCCGACGGAACCGGAATCGTGGCCGGCCGAACCGCGATTGCGCCCGGATAAGGTTGAATTTCTCAGCCGCCCCCGCTATTGCCGGGGCCTGCCCAGCGGTCAAAACCGACGCGTTCACTGATAAGGTCCAGCATGATCCGAGGCATATTCCGTCTGATTGGACTGCTGTTATTGGCCGCGGCCTTCGTTTTCCTTGTCTACGACGGAGCGCGGTCGATTGCCGACCAGGCGCTGCGGATGACGCCCCTGGGGGAATTCTGGAACGACATTCACCAGACCAGCCAGCAAGCCTTCCGGACCATGGTGGAAGGTTTCGCGCCCTGGCTTTGGACCGATGTTGCGAAGGTCATTCTCAACCAGCCGGCCTGGGCCGTGATGGGGGTGCTGGGGTTGCTGCTGTTGGTGTTGTTCCGGCCGCGCAAGCCCCTGATCGGCTATGCCCGCGATTGACAGACGGCCCCGCTCCGGCCAGCGCCCCGGGTATTACGGACCCCCCGCTAATACGGACCCCTGCCGTTCGGATTGATGCGCTATATATAAGAGCGGTCCGATAGCAGGGCCGTGACGCCACGGAACGGCCGTGGCCGGACGGTGCCATTTGATCAGCAACGCGCTGCTCGTGAAGCTTGGCTTCGGTACGCGCGCCGGGAGGTGTCCATGTTGTTTTCACGCAAGACTGCCGTGCTGCCGAGCGCCGCCGACGCGCTGCCCGGGCGTCCGACGCCGATCCCCACCGCCACCTATCATTTCGTCAACGGTCATCTGCTGCTGCCTCCGTACCCCGCCGGAATGGAGCAGGCGGTATTTGCCCTTGGCTGTTTCTGGGGCGCCGAGCGCATGTTCTGGGAATTGGGCGATGCCATCCATGTCACCGCGGCCGGATATGCCGGCGGCCACACGCCGAATCCGACATATGAAGAAGTCTGTTCCGGACGCACCGGCCACGCCGAGGCGGTGCTGGTGGTGTTCGATCCGAAGCGGATTTCCTGCGAGCAATTGCTGAAGACATTCTGGGAAAATCATGACCCGACGCAGGGCATGCGTCAGGGCAATGACATCGGCACGCAATATCGATCCGCCATCTACACCCACGGCGAAGCGCAGCAGCGTGCGGCCATGGCTTCGAAGAAAATATTCGGCGAGGCGCTGGCAGCCGGACGGCACGGTCCCATCACCACGGAAATCGCACCGGCCCCGCAGTTCTTTTTCGCCGAGGATTATCATCAGCAGTATCTGGCGAAAAACCCCAACGGCTACTGCGGTCTCGCCGGAACCGGCGTGTCGTGCCCGATCGGCGTCGGCGTCAGCGTCTGAGCAACACACCTCGATACGCTTCAGGAAGGGCGAGCGGAGTTCGTCCTTCCGGTGCTGTCCAAACGCTTTATTAACCTTAACGGCTCAATAACAAGGCTTATCTCGTTATGAGGGATAGGCCGGTGTTGACGGTACGTGCGTTTGGAATTGTCGCTGCGACGGCGCTATGCGCGTTCGCGCTGTCGGGCTGCATGCATCGGCCGGGACCGGTGGCGATGGTGCCGGCGCACGGCGACCTCGACCGCATCGCTTACGGCGCGCCAGCCCGAACCGCGCAGCCCGCTCCCGACACCACCGGCGCCATCGGCGCAGCGCGCAACAGCTACGCCTCGGCGCAATCGCCGCGCGCGCCCTATGTGATCCCGGCCCGCGCGCCCGCCTACCGCTCCCCGATGCCAGTGCGCGCCTTCGATTCCGAATATCGTCTGGATGCCGGCGACAAGCTGCGCGTCGTCGTCTACGGCCAGGAAGGCCTCACCAATTCCTATGCGGTCGGCGCTGGCGGCGCCATCACCATGCCGTTGATCGGCGCGGTGCCGGCGCGCGGCCTGACGCCCGCCGAACTGGCCCGCAGCATCGCCAGCCGGCTGCGCAACGGCTACATCCGCGAGCCATATGTCGCCGCCGAAGTCGAAGCCTATCGGCCGTTCTTCATCCTCGGCGAGGTCGCGGCCCCCGGACAGTACCCCTACGTGCCCAACATGACCGCGGAAAGCGCGGTGGCGATCGCCGGTGGTTTCTCGCCGCGCGCCAAGCGCGACAGCGTCACCCTGACCCACACCGATGCCCGCGGCGCGGTGCGCGCCACCGTGCCGCCGACAACCCCGATCAATCCAGGCGATACCATCGTCGTCGGCGAACGCTGGTTCTGAGCGCGTCATCCGGAGAAACGGGAACCGGTTTCCCGAAAAGATCATGCGCACTTCACAAAGCGAAACGCCGGCCCAGCTCATTTATTCAGCAGCTCATTTATTCAAATGTCTGGCGAAAAATGCCAGGCTGCGCTGCCCCGCGAGGTCGGCGCTGGCCTTGTCGAAGCTCGCGCGCTCATCGCAACTGAAACCGTGTTGCGCACCGGGATAAACATGGATTTCAACGTCCGGCCGCTTGCCGCGAATGCTCTCGACGTCGCTGAGCGGAATGCCGGAATCCTTCTCGCCGAAATGCAGCATGGTCGGCACCTTTGGCTTGTCGTCGGCGAAGCGCACCACGGCGCCGCCGTAATAACCGATTGCGGCATCGAGCCCGGTCAGTTTCGTCGCCGCAGCATAGGCGACGCTACCGCCGAGACAGAATCCGACGATGCCGACCGGCCCGATATCCTGAACGGAATCAATCGCGGCCTGCACGTCGCGCAACATCGCGGCCCAGTCCGGGTTGGCGACGAACTTGCGCGCCACCGCGATTTCCTCCGGCGAGTAACCGGACTGAAAGCCGGGCTCGACACGATCGAAGATCGCCGGCGCCACGGCAACGTAGCCTTCGCGGGCATAGCGGTCGCAGACGTTGCGGATGTGATGATTGACGCCGAAAATTTCCTGGATCACCACGACGGCGGCTTTGGCCGGACCGGCCGGGTCGGCGCGATAGCCGCCAAGTTCGAACCCATCGGAAGCCGTCAGTCTGATGTCATGTCCCACGGGTCAATCTCCGGTTTGCAAGTTGAAGAACATCGCGAGACAACGTCTCAGCGTCCGATCCCGCCGTGGCTCCAATCGCCCTTCCATCCGGTCAGGCGATCGTGGCGGAACTGAAGATAAAGCCGGTCGCGACGGGGAAACAGCAGGCTGCCGCCCACGGTGCTGATGGCGACGTAAACCTCGTTGCCGCGCCGGCCCCTGACATAGGTAAGCGGAGCCTGCAAGGCGTTGGCCGCGTCGGCCGGCTTCATGCCGAATGCCAATGGCGCGTGATTGGACAGCGTCGCGGTGAAGAACGGCGGCGACGGCATCGTCGGTGACAGTCCGTCGGCGCGCGCTTGTTCCATCCCGGCAGCACAACCGACGATCGCGAGCGCGAGGAGTGCGAAGCGTCTCAAAGTAAGGTCTCCCCGATCTGCCATGAACATTCCGGCCACGCGCCGGGCGGCCGGAGATATACCACGAAAGACAAAAACGCAGTTGCAGAACCGCATCGACTTGTTAAGCCGGCCTATGCGAAGCAGGGGATGCCGCCCCGCGCCAGCGATTCACCCGCATCGCCGGCGCGGAACCGCCGCCGCCCAAAAACCGTTGAAGGCCGATGACCTCCACTTCCCCCGAGATCGACGATGAAGCCAAGCTGACGCTGGCGCGCGCCTTCGACGCGGCGTGGGAACGCTTTCTCGAACGCGAAGGCGCGGCAGCCGATACCGAGGACAATCGGAAGCGACTGGCGCGGCGCCTTGTCGCATTGGCCAGGGACGGCGAGCGAAACGAAGAACAACTCGGCGAGAGTGGATTGATCTATCTGTCGGTGCTGGCCGAAGCCGCGCGACTGAGCGCGCAGCCGCAGCAGGATCCACCGCAGCCTACCTTCGACCTTGCGCCGAACGCACCGCAGCCCCCGGCATCCGGCCAGATGTTCGGCCCCGATGTGCTGGCTGCAATGGCCGCCGCGCGCGACCTCTGCCTCGACGAATTGCCGCTGCGTATTCCCTCCGATGTACTGAGCTTCCTGACCAGCACCATCATGACGAAGGCCGCGAGCGGCGAGCATGATCCGGCGCGTCTGAGCCGATACGCGCTCGATGCGCTCAAGGCGCGATGACGTGCGCCAGGCGCGCCCCTGCCCTGACTTGAACGCGATGCCGGGGCGGCCTACCTTGGCGCGTCGATCGCGAGGATGCCAACAATGGCCGATGAAACTGCTACGCTTGCCGCCTATGTCGCCAACCTGACCTACGACGCGATCCCGCGCGAGGTGCTGGAGCGGGCCAAGGCGCTGACGCTGGATTTTCTCGGCAGCGCGGTGCGCGCGCGGCGCGATGCGGAATCGACGCCTTCGCTGCTGGCGATGCTGAAGGCGCTCAGTCTCGACAGCAACGGCGAGGCAACCGTGGTCGGCGACAGCAAGACCTGGACGCCGGCGGTCGCGGCGCTGCTCAACGGCGCGCTCGGCCATTCGCTCGACTTCGACGACACCCATGCGGATTCATCGCTGCACCCGAGCGCTCCGGTGGTGCCCGCGGCCTTCGCCGTCGGCGAGATCACCCATGCGTCGGGCCGCGACGTCCTGACGGCCATCGTCGCCGGCTACGAAGTGTGCTGCCGGCTCGGCAACGCGCTCGATCCCACGTCGCATTATGCGCGCGGCTTTCACCCGACCGCGACCGCCGGCACCTACGGCGCGGCGGCGGCTGCATCGAAGCTGTATGGCCTGTCGAAGGAGCAGATCATTTCGGCCTTCGGCGTTTCCGGCAGCCAGGCCGCCGGCTCGCTGCAATTCCTCGTCAACGGCGCGTGGAACAAGCGTTACCAGGTCGGCGCGGCGGCAATGAACGGCGTGATCGCCGCGACGCTGGCGCGCGACGGCTTCGTCGGATCGAGCGAAGCGGTCGAGGGCAAGCACGGCCTGCTGGTCGGCTATAGCGACGATGCCCATCCGGACAAGGCCACCGCGGGACTCGGCAAGGTCTACGAGACCATGAAGATCGGCGTGAAACCGTATCCGAGCTGCCGCTATACCCATGCCGCACTCGACGCGCTGCTGGCGATGCGCCGCGCCCACAACCTCACGCCCGAACAGATCAAGCGCGTCGAGATCGGCCTGCATCGCAACGGCATCACGCTGACCGGCGATGCCGCCACGAAGCGGCATCCGACCAGCATCGTCGGCGGCCAGTTCTCAATGTTCTTCACCGGCGCCATCGCGCTCGATCAGGGCCGCTTCGGCTGGGACGATTACGACCGGCTCGGCGACAAGGCCGTCAATGCACTCGCCGACAAGATCGACGTGGTGCAGGACGACCGGCTCGAGGTCGGCCGCACTCATCCGTTCGGCGCGCGCGTCACCGTCACCACCGATGACGGCGTGCATGAAGAACTCTATCCCGATCCCTCCGGCGAACCGTCGTCGTTCCCGGATGCGGCGGCGATGCGGCAGAAATTCCTGACCCTGGCGCGGCCGGTGCTGGATCGCCGTGCCGAGACCTTCGCCGACGCCATTCTTTCGCTGGAGACGTTCGACCGCGCCGCGAGCGCCATCGCGCTGGGGCGGCAGTAACCGTCCCCGAAAGCAACTGTCACCTAGAGGCTCGGCGCGGAGCCCGGAAGGCGATGCCCGGCAATCATCCTTCGAGGCTCGCGAGATTTGCCGCTCAAACCCGGATGACGCCTCCTCCGGCCTGTCCATCGCAGTGCTGACGGCGCAAGAGCTTGCGGAAAGACGCCGGCGCGCCGGATAGCCCATGAGCGCCTTGTCACGCCAGTTCTCCGGCAGGATAATGACGATCCAACAGCACCAGATTTAAGGTGACGTCATGAGCTGGCTTCCCTCCAACGATCCGATCTTGGGCGATCCGCAATCCTGCGACGCGCTCGAACTGGTTATTGTGCCACGCACCCGCGACCTCGGCGACGGTTTCGCGGTGCGCCGCGCGCTGCCGCACGGCAAGCGGCAGATGGTCGGCCCATTCATTTTCTTCGACCACTTCGGCCCGGTGCAATTCGTCTCCGGCCACGGCATGGACGTCCGGCCGCATCCTCATATCGGCCTCGCCACCGTCACCTACCTGTTCGACGGCTCGATCATGCACCGCGACAGCGAAGGCAACATTCAGGAAATTCAGCCCGGCGCCATGAACCTGATGACGGCCGGTCGCGGCATCGCTCATTCCGAGCGCACGCCCGACGTCCAGCGCGCCAGCGGCCAGAAGATGCTCGGCTTGCAAAGCTGGATCGCGCTGCCGCAAGGCCGCGAGGAAATCGACCCGACGTTTCAGCACTATGACGCCCTGAGCCTGCCGAGAGTGGAAGATACCGGCTTCACCGCCCGCGTCATCGCCGGCAGTTCGTTCGGCGTGTCGTCGAAAGTGGAAATGGTGTCGCCGTGGTTCTATGCCGAAGTGAGGCTCGAGGAAGGCAAGAGCGTGCCGCTCGACGCCGACCACGAGGAGCGAGCCATCTACGTCGTCGACGGAGAAATTGAAATCGCCGGCGATCGCTATGAAGGGCCGCGGATGCTGATCTTCCGGCCCGGCGATCGCATCACCGTGCGCGCGACGCGCCCGGCGCGGATGATGTTCCTCGGCGGCACCGCGCTGGAAGGCCCGCGCTACATCTGGTGGAATTTCGTCTCCTCCAGCAAGGAGCGCATCGAACAGGCCAAGCAGGATTGGAAAACCGGCCGCTTCGCCCACGTTCCGGACGAAACCGAATTCATTCCACTGCCGGAATGAGAAGCCGATACGATAAGCAGTTGAAATTGAGGAATGCCATCTTCGCCGGACTTGATCCGGCGATCCATCTCTTCAAAGAATCCCTCTCTTTAACAAGACGGATACGCGGGTCGAGCCCGCGTATGACGTGGAGACCATGATGACGACAATGACCGCCAGCGACCTGCCGCTTCCACTCCTCGGGCGCGGCAAGGTTCGCGATATCTATGCGGTCGGCGACGATCGCGTGCTGCTGGTGACGACCGATCGCATCAGCGCCTTCGATGTGGTGATGGCGGAAACGATTCCGTTCAAGGGCGCGGTGCTGACGCAGATCAGCGCCTGGTGGTTCCGCCAACTCGACGGCATCGTGCCGCACCACATGATCAGCGCCGATGCCGACGCCATCATCAAGGACGTTCCCGCGCTGCATGCCCACCGCGCCTCACTGCAAGGCCGCGCCATGCTCTGCAAACGCACCACGGTGTTTCCGATCGAATGCGTGATCCGCGGCTATCTGTCAGGCTCCGCCTGGAAGGAATACGCCAAGCAAGGCACGCTGGCCGGTGAAAAACTGCGCACGGGTCTGGTCGAGAGCGAAAAGCTCGAGCCGGCGATCTTCAGTCCGGCCACCAAGGCGGAAGCCGGCCACGATGAAAACATCACGGTTTCGCGCATGCGCGAGGTCATCGGCGCGGAGGCCACCGCAGCGCTCGAACGGATGACTCGCACCGTTTACGCCAAGGGCGAAACCGTGGCCCGCGAACGCGGCATCATCATCGCCGACACCAAGTTCGAATTCGGCCGCGATGCGAACGGCCAGATCCTTCTGATCGACGAAGTCATGACGCCGGACAGCTCGCGCTTCTGGGCGGTCGATGTGTACAAGCCCGGACAATCGCAGCCGAGTTTCGACAAGCAGCCGCTGCGCGATTACCTCGACGGCGAACGCCGCGCCGGGCGCTGGAATGGCGAAGCGCCGCCGCCGCCACTCCCCTCCAGCGTCGTCGATGCCACCAGCCGGCGTTATCGCGATGCCTATCACCGCGTCACCGGCGGCGAATTGAAGATCGGGTGACAATGCCCGGAAGGCCCTTATGATTGGTCAGTTTCGTCATCCCGAGATGGCCGCGCAAAGGGCGGCTCTCGAAGGGCGACGGCCGCCACCTTTCGAGGCTCGCACTATCGACCATCGGGCTGCGCCTTTGGCGGACCTGTTGGCTCGCGCCTCCGGATGACGGCTTTTCCACCCAGCGAGGGAAACAGCCATGACCGCCAGCGATACCGTGCTCGTCGAACGCGACGGCCCCGTCACCATCGTCTCGATCAATCGTCCGGAGCGGCGCAACGCCGTCGACGGCCTCACCGCGCGCACGCTCTATGACACGTTCCGCGCTTTCGATTCTGATGTCACCGCGTCGGTCGCGGTGTTCACCGGCATCGGCGGCCACTTCTGCGCCGGCGCCGACCTGAAGGCGGTGGCGGCAGGCGACATCAACAAAAAGCGCGAGATCGGCGGCCATGATTCCATCGCTCCCATGGGGCCAAGCCGGTTGCGGCTGTCAAAGCCGGTGATTGCCGCGGTCGAGGGGTATGCGGTGGCCGGCGGACTGGAACTGGCGCTGTGGTGCGACATGCGCGTCGCCGCCGAGAGCGCCACCTTCGGCGTATTCTGTCGCCGCTTCGGGGTTCCGCTGATCGATCTCGGCACCATCCGCCTGCCGCGGCTGATCGGCCATTCGCAGGCGATGGACCTGATTCTCACCGGCCGCCCGGTCGCCGCCGACGAAGCATTGCGCATGGGGCTTGCCAACCGGCTGGTGCCGAACGGCAGCGCCCGCGCCGAGGCGATTGCGCTCGCCAGGCAGATTTCGCAATTCCCGCAAGCCTGCATGCGCGCCGACCGCCTGTCGGCGCTTCGACAATGGGATATCGCCGACGAGGAACGAGCCATCGCCAACGAGATGCGTGGCGGCCTCGACGTGATCGGCAGCGGCGAGACACTGGCGGGCGCCACGCGCTTCGCGTCAGGCATCGGCCGCCACGGGCAGTTCGGCGGCGAATAGCGCCGCCGTCTCAACCACAGAAGCGTCATCCTGAAGTGCGAGCGGCTTGAACCGCGAGCCTCGAAGGAGGCGCGGCAGTCACCCTTCGAGGCCATTGCCTTGCAATGGCACCTCAGGGTGACGGTGTCCGCTCGGTGATTGGTTCGCGGCCGCTCAGCGCAGGACGCGGTACTTTCTGTGGGTGAGGCAGGTGTTGACCACGAGCGCGTAGTCCGCCGTGGCCTGATCGGCGGTGATCGCACCGGCTTCCGCCGATGCCGCACCGACGTCCTGCGCTGCGCTGGTCGCGTGGTACAGGGTCCGGGCCTGACGGAATCCCGACACCGGAATGAAGCTTGCGACCGCGGCGCCGACCGCAACGGCGGTTCCGGCTGCCTGTTGCTGCCGCGCCGCGCGTGCTGCCGCTTCCTGCGGCGCCGCCTGCTGACGACACTCCGCAAGATCCCGCTGGTATTTCGCCGGATTGACGCGATGCATGTCGACCAACGGCTCATAGATCGGCGGCAGCGCTTGCGCGTCGGCACTCGCAACCGCCGGCGCAACGCCGGGAGCCGCCGCACCGGCCACCGGCGATCCGGTCTGCGTCGTATTGCAACCCGCAAGCATCAGGCCGATTCCGGCCAGCACGATAAACCGCATAAATACCCCCAGCCCCACGCTATTCCGCGCAGTTGAAAATCACCGAACCCCAGCATTCGAAACCGCGATCTCTATGGCAAGCGCGCAAGCGGAGTCAATCGCCCCGAACAGGGGGTTGCGCCGGATTTCCCGCGCGCAGCAGTCCGGCGCAGTTGTCGCAATGCGGCGTCGCGCCGCAGCATACAATCGGTCTTGCGGGCAGTCGGCCCGGAGCGGAAAATCATCAGTCCAACGAGAATTCAAAAGGGAGAGATGACATGCACAGCAAAGCTCAGATCGACCAGGCGTTGCGACAGAAGAGCGAAACCGGGGACATTCCCGGCGTGGTGGCGATGGCCGCAACCGGCAAGGACATCATCTATCGGGGCGCGTTCGGCAAGCGCGATCTCGGCACCGGCGTGGACATGACCGAGGACAGCGTGTTCTGGATCGCATCGATGACCAAGGCGATCACCTCCTCCGCGGCCATGCAGCTTGTCGAACAAGGAAAGCTTTCCCTCAACGATCCCATCGGCAAGGTGCTGCCCGATCTCGCGTCGCCGAAGGTGCTCGAAGGATTCGACGCCAACGGCGAACCGAAACTGCGCGCGGCGAAAACGCCGATCACGCTGCGCCACCTGATGACCCACACCGCCGGCTTCTGCTACGACATGTGGAACGGCGACATGGTGAAGTATCTCGAGAAGACCGGCACGCCGGGCGTCACCTCGTGCCAGAACGCCGCGCTGAAGACGCCGATCATGAGCGACCCCGGCACACGCTGGGAATACGGCACCAACATCGATTTCGTCGGCAAGGCTGTCGAAGCCGTCAGCGGCAAGCGGCTCGGCGACTATCTGCGCGACAACATATTCAAACCGCTCGGCATGAACGACACCGGCTTCAAGATCACCGATGCGATGCGCAAGCGGCTGGTCGGCATGCACGCCCGCGGACCGGATGGTTCGCTGCAGCCGATTCCGTTCGAGCTCGAACAGAACCCCGAATTCGAGATGGGCGGGGGCGGCCTCTACGGTACCGCCGCCGATTACATCAAGTTCACACAGATGATCCTCAACAAGGGGCGCGGCAACGGCAATCAGGTGTTGAAGCCGGAGACCGTCGCGATGATGGGGCAGAACCACATCGGCGATCTCACCATGGGCAAGATGACGTCGGCCGTCGCATTCGCCACCAACGATGTCGATCTTTATCCCGGCATCGAGAAGAAATGGGGCCTGAGCTTCCTCATCAATACCGCCACGACGCCGGAAGGCCGCAGCGCCGGCAGCCTCGCCTGGGCCGGTCTCGCCAACACCTACTACTGGATCGACCCGGCGCGCGACATCGCAGGCGTCATCCTGATGCAGGTGCTGCCGTTCGCGGACCCCAACTGCCTCACAGCCTTCGCGGCATTCGAGAGCGGCATCTATGCCGGGCTGGACGCGCAACGCGCCGCCTGATCGCGACGATCGCCCGGCGGTTTCAGTATGGAACCGTCGGGCGATGCCCTTTGTTTTATCCTCGATGAGCGACAGGGAGACGCCGGATGACCCAGCCAATGCATAGTTATGTCAGCGGCATTTCCGATGCGCCGCTGCTCGGCGAAACTATCGGACAAGCGCTCGACCGCGCCGTGGCGCGTTGGGGCGATCGCGAGGCACTGGTCTCGCCCAGCCACGACGTGCGCTGGAGCTGGCGCGACTTCGCCGCCCGCGTCGACGCGCTGGCGGCGGGTTTTCTGGCGCTTGGCCTTGAGCCGGGTGCGCGCATCGGCGTGTGGTCGCTCAACCGCCCGGAATGGACGCTGACGCAATTCGCCGCCGCGAGGGCCGGACTCATTCTCGTCACCATCAACCCGGCCTATCGCCTCAGCGAACTGGAATTCGCGCTCGGCAAGGTCGGCTGCGCGGCGATCGTCGCGGCGACCGCGTTCAAGACCAGCAACTACATCGAGATGCTCAACACGCTGCTGCCCGAACTGGCGCACGCGACGCCGGGCGAATTGCGTGCCGCGCGGCTGCCGCACCTGCGCGCGGTGATCCAGATCGGCGGCCCGAAAGCGCCCGGCACCGTGGCGTTCGACGACGTTTCAATGATGGGCGGCGCGCGGCATCGCGAGCAGATCGCTCAACTGGCTAAAACCTTGCAGTTCGACGACCCGGTCAACATCCAGTTCACCAGCGGCACGACGGGCTCTCCTAAGGGCGTGACGCTGACGCATCACAACATTCTCAACAACGGCTACTTCACCGGGCGCGCCATGCGCCTCACCGAGCAGGACCGCATCTGCATTCCGGTGCCGCTGTATCACTGCTTCGGCATGGTGATGGGCAACCTCGCCTCGGTGACGCTGGGCGCCACCATGGTCTATCCCGGCGAAGGTTTCGATCCGCTGACCACGCTGCGGACTGTCGAGCGCGAGAAGTGCACGACGCTGTACGGCGTGCCGACCATGTTCATCGCCGAACTGGATCATCCGGAGTTCTCCAGGTTCGATCTATCGTCGCTACGCACCGGCATCATGGCCGGCGCGCCCTGTCCGATCGAGGTGATGAAGCGCGTCAACGACGAAATGAACATGCGCGAAGTCACCATTGCCTACGGCATGACCGAAACCAGCCCGGTGAGTTTCCAGAGCGCCACCGACGATCCGCTGGAGCGCCGCGTCTCCACCGTCGGGCGCATTCATCCGCATGTCGAGGTCAAGGTGATCGATCTCGAAGGCCGCATCGTGCCGCGCGGCGAACGCGGCGAACTTTGCACACGCGGCTACAGCGTCATGCGCGGCTACTGGGACGAGGCGGAAAAAACCGCCGAGGTGCTCGACGCCGGCGGCTGGATGCACACCGGTGATATCGCGATCATCGACGACGAGGGCTACTGCAACATCGTCGGCCGCATCAAGGACCTGGTGATCCGCGGCGGCGAGAACCTCTATCCGCGCGAGATCGAGGAATTCCTGTTCCGCCATCCGAAGATTCAGGACGTGCAGATCTTCGGCGTCGCCGATCAGCGCTACGGCGAGGAATTATGCGCGTGGATCCGCATACGTCCCGGCGAAACTCTCACCGATGTCGAAGTGCGCGCGTTCTGCGAGGGACAGATCGCCCACAACAAGATTCCGCGCTACGTCGAGTTCGTCGAGGAATTCCCGATGACGGTAACAGGCAAGATTCAGAAATTCATCATGCGCGATCAGGTCGAGAAGCGGCTCGGATTGAAGGCGGCGAAAACGGCGTAGGAGCGATCAGCCATTTGCCGTCACCCTGAGGAGCGAGGCGCAGCTTGCGCCGAGCCTCGAAGGGCGACGGCGACGATTTTCATGTCATCCTTCGAGGCGCGCAAGCGCGCGCACCTCAGGATGACGCGACCAACTCAATAGCGTTCGAAAAACTAAACCGGCAGGCCGTGCTCTTGCGCCAGTTGCTTCAGCGACACCTGCGGCCGCGCACCGACATGCTGGATCACTTCCGCCGCGGCCAGCGCGCCGAGCCGTCCGGCATCGGTATGGCTTGTACCGCGCACCAGACCGAACAGGAAGCCGGCGGCAAACAGATCGCCGGCGCCGGTGGTGTCCACCAGTTGCTGGATCGGAGACGCCGGCACCGGCGTCGCGCTGCCGTTCTCTATCACGACGCATCCCTTCTCGCTTCGCGTCACCACGCCGAGGCCGACGTCCTTGTGCAGCGCGCCGAGCGCGGTGTCGAAATCCGCGGTCTGGTACAGCGAATGCAGTTCGCTCTCGTTGGCGAAGACGATGTCCACCACCTTGCGGCGCATCAGGTCGAGGAATTCATCGCGATAGCGATCGACGCAAAACGAATCCGACAGCGTCAGCGCAACCTTGCGGCCCTCGCCATGCGCGATCGACGATGCCTTGAGGAAGGCTTCCTTCGCGCTCTGCGGATCCCACAGATAGCCTTCAAGATAAACGATGGAGGCCGCGGCGATCTGGTCCGGATCGATATCGTTCGGCTTCAGGTCCTGCGCCGCGCCGAGATAGGTGTTCATCGTCCGCTCGCCGTCCGGCGTCACCAGGATATAGGAACAGCCGGTGGCGGGGCCGTCGACGGCGGCCGGCGTATCGAATGCAACGCCCGCGGCGCGGATGTCGTGGGTGTAGGCCCGGCCCACCTCGTCGTCCTTCACCTTGCCGACATAGGCCGCCCGCGCGCCGAATCCCGCCAGGCCCACGATGGTATTGGCGGCCGAACCGCCCGACATCGTTGTGGCCGGCCCCATCGCGTCGTAGATCGCCTTGGCGCGCGCCTCGTCGATCAGCGCCATCGCGCCCTTGGTCATCTGCTGGTTCGCGAGGAAGGTTTCGTCGGTGCGCACCAGCACGTCGAAGATCGCGTTGCCGATTCCCAGAACATCGTAGCTGGCAGACGTCATCGTTCAAATTCCCGTTGCGGCGATTGCGATTGTCGGAAAAATCCGGTCAAAGTCGGGGCGGGTGGTTATTGGTGCTGCGGCCTATCACGTTCCACCGCTGACCAGCAAGCACCACAACCGATAACCCTTCGACGGGCCAACCTTCCATCAACTCATGATCCGTCACCTCTTCACCGTCTCCACCGGAACGCTGGCCTCCCGGCTGCTCGGCTTCACGCGCGATGCGCTGATGGCGGCGCTGCTCGGCGCCGGACCGGTGGCCGATGCCTTTCTGGTGGCGTTCCAGCTCGTCAACGTGGCGCGGCGGCTATTGACCGAGGGCGCGCTGAACGCGGCGCTGGTGCCCGCCTACTGGCGTGTTCGCAACCGCGACGGCATCGCTGCCGCCGCCGCATTCGCCGGCCGCGTGCTCGGCACCGTCAGTCTCGCGGTATTTGCCGCCACCGCGCTGATCGGCCTGGTGATGCCGCTGGTGATCGCGGCGCTGGCGCCGGGCTTCGTCGGCCAACCGGCATTCCTGCTGGCCATCGGCAATGCGCGGCTGATGCTGCCCTATCTGGCTTTCGCCGGTCCCGTCACGGTAATGATGGCATTGCTCAATGCGCAGCATCGCTTCGCGCTGACGGCGTTTTCACCGCTGCTGTTCAACGCCGCGCTGATCGCCACGACCATCGCGCTGCTGCTGCGGCCGCACGACGCGGCGCTTGCCGCGCTGGCCCTTGCCGCCACCGTCGGCATCGCCGGACTGCTGCAATTGCTGGTGCTGGCGACACGCAACGGCGGGATCGCAACGCCGATCCGCGTCAGCTTCAACAAGGAGATGCGCGGCTTTCTCGGCAGCGCGGTTCCCGGCATGATCGCTAGCGCGTCTCCGCAACTGCTCATCGTCGCGGCCGCCATCATCGCATCGCATTCGCCGGCGGCGGTGTCATGGTTGTATTTCGCCAATCGGCTGATCGAACTGCCGCTCGGCATCGTCGGTGTCGCGATGGGCACCGTGCTGGTGCCGGAACTGACGCGCGCCGCGCTTAGCGAGGATGCCGGTTCGTTCGCGCAAACCGCATCGCGCGGCCTCGAACTGGCGATCGGCCTGGCGCTTCCGGCCACGCTCGGATTGATGCTGTTGAGCGCGCCGATCGTGCGGCTGCTGTTCGAGCACGGCGCGTTCACCGCCAGCGACAGCCGCGCCACCGCGCAGGCATTGACGTGGCTCGCAGCGGGATTGCCGGCACACGTGCTGTTCAAGGCCCTGGCACCGGCGTTTTTCGCGCGCGGCGACACCACGACGCCATGGCTTGCAACGCTGTGCGGCCTTGGCGTTACCGTCGCCGCCGCGCTGGCGCTGGGGCCGCGCTTTGGCGCCAGCGGCATCGCGGCGAGCATCGCGCTGGCGGCGTGGGTCGCGGCGCTGGCATTGATCCTGCTCGGCCGCACCCGGTTCGATTTCAACCTCGATGCCATGGCCCGACGGCGGCTGCCGCGTATCGTGGCCGCCACCGCGATCATGGCGGGGCTGCTCTGGCTGGCCGCCAACCGGCTGTTGCCCGAAGGCGATACCGCTACGCTCGTGTGGCCGGCGGCGCGGCTCGGCATGCTGATGGTGGCGGCGATGGCGGCGTACGGCCTGGCGCTGCGCGCCTTCGGCGTCATCGACGGCGTCGCCGCGCTGCGCGCCCGGCGTCAGGCCCCTCGCGACTTGCGCCGCTAGGGCGCGCGTGGCAAGGGGTTGCGCAAGGGTCCGCCTGCCATGGCGAACCCAGAAACCACATCGCGAATCGTATCATGACAACAGCTCCGCGCGTTTTCTCCGGCGTCCAGCCGACCGGCAATCTGCATCTCGGCAACTATCTCGGCGCCATCGTCAATTTCGTCAAACTGCAGGCGACCTACGAATGCATCTATTGCGTGGTCGATTTGCACGCCATCACGGTGCCGATGTCGGTGTGGGGCGGCCCGGACGAACTGCGCCGCTGCACGCGTGAGGTGACCGCCGCTTTCATCGCCTCCGGCATCGACCCGAAGAAGAACATCATCTTCAACCAGAGTCAGGTGGCGGGACACGCCGAACTGACCTGGGTGTTCAACTGCGTCGCGCGGCTCGGCTGGCTCAATCGCATGACCCAGTTCAAGGAAAAAGCCGGCAAGGATCGCGAGAACGCGTCGATCGGCCTTTACGACTACCCGGTGCTGATGGCGTCCGACATCCTGCTGTACCGCGCCACGCACGTGCCGGTCGGCGAAGACCAGAAGCAGCATCTCGAGCTGGCGCGCGACATCGCGCAGAAATTCAACAACGACTTCTCCGAGTCGATTGCCGCCAACGGGCAGCCCGCCACTTACTTCCCGCTGCCGGAGCCCGTCATCACCGGGCCGGCAACGCGGGTGATGAGCCTGCGCGACGGCGCCAAGAAAATGTCGAAGTCCGACGTGTCGGACTATTCACGCATCAATCTTTCCGACGATGCCGATGCCATCGCGCAAAAGATCCGCAAGGCCAAGACCGATCCCGAGCCGTTGCCGAGCGAGGAAAAGGGGCTCGAGCAGCGCCCCGAAGCCGACAACCTCGTCGGCATCTTCGCCGCGCTGTCGGGCCGGCAGAAGGCGGATGTGCTGCGCGAGTACGGCGGCGCACAGTTCTCCGGATTCAAATCGAATCTGGTGGAACTCGCGGTCTCGAAACTCGGTCCCATCACCGCCGAAATGAAACGGCTGGCGCAAGACCAGGCCTATGTCGACAGCGTCCTGATCGACGGCGGCGAACGCGCGAATGTCATCGCCGAAGAAACCATCCGCGCGGTCAAGGACATCGTCGGCTTCATTCGCAAACGGTAATTTTACACACCCGAAACCCGGTTCCCTCCGCCTGCCGCATTTGACGCGACAGCAAAACACGGCGCGCATCGTGCTTGTCGAACGCGCCCGCAGCGTGGCAGCATGCGGCGTTGCGCCGTCTGTATCGTCAGGCGAGGGATCAAAGGGGCATGATGTTTTCGGAAAATTGCAACTGACTTTTCCGAATCATGCTCAAGCATCGGGACATGCATGAGCACTCAACGACGAAGCTACGAACAGGGTCACAAGCCGAAATGTCTGGTCATCGTTGACGACACCGCGGAATGGGACCGCGCGGTTTATTATGCCAGCCGCTGGGCGGTGCGGGTCGGCGGCGGCGTCGTCATGCTGCGCGTCATCGATACCGAAGACCATAACCAGCAATGGCTCGGTGTCGCCGACATCATGAAGGCGGAGGCGATGGAGACCGCCAACGCCGCGCTCGATCGCGCGTCCGGCCGCGCCAACGGCATTGCCGCGATCACCCCGGAGCGGGTGATCCGCGAAGGTATTCCCAACGCACAGATTCTCGACGTGATCGACAAGGACGTCGATATCGCGATGCTGGTGCTCGCCGCCAGCGTCGGCCCCGAGGGCCCCGGCCCGATCATCACGGCGATGGCCAAGACGGTTGGAACCTTCCCGATTCCCGTCACCATCGTGCCCGGCAACCTGACCGACAAGGAGGTCGATGCGCTGTCATAAGCGCTTGATATCGCTTAAAAATGTCGGATCGCACGTTGATCGTGCGTTTGCCGTCACCATTTGATACAAGAATGACTAGGACATCCGCCGGGCCTTGAACCCGGCTGCGATTGGAGCACGCCATGTTTATCCAGACCGAACCGACCCCGAATCCCGCCACGCTGAAGTTCCTGCCCGGCCGCGCCGTGCTCGAGAGCGGCACCATGGAATTCAACGACCGCGACGCGGCCGCGCGCTCGCCGCTCGCCGAACGGCTGTTCAACGTTCCGGGCGTCACCGGCGTGTTCTACGGCTCCGACTTCGTCACCGTCACCAAGGACGACAGCGACTGGCAGCATCTCAAGCCGGCCATCCTCGGCGCCATCATGGAACACTACATGTCGGGCGGGCCGCTGATGGCCGATGGCAGCGTCGATGGCGACGACACCGACAGCGCCGAGGAGTTCTTCAATGAGGCCGACGCCGAGACCGTCGAGATCATCAAGGACCTGATCGAGACGCGGGTGCGGCCGGCGGTTGCCAACGACGGCGGCGACATCACCTTCCGCGGCTTCAAGGACGGCATCGTCTATCTCAACATGAAGGGCTCGTGTTCGGGCTGCCCGTCGTCGACGGCAACGCTGAAGCACGGCATCCAGAACCTGCTGAAGCATTTCGTGCCGGAAGTCAGCGAAGTCGAAGCGGTATAGCCAGGAAGCTGGCGACCTGTTTGTGAATTTCTGGATTATCGTCATGGCCGGGCTTGTCCCGGCCATCGACGTCTTGTCTTGTAGCAGACAACGGAGACGTTGATGCCCGGGGCAACCCCGGGCACGACGAATTGAGTTTTTTGACCATGTTGATCCTTGCCATCGACACCGCGCTCGACGCCTGTTCCGCCGCCATCCTCGACACCCGCTCGACCCGGCTGATCGCGCATGAATCGCTGCCGATGCAGCGCGGCCACGCCGAAGCGCTGATGCCGTTGATCGCGCGCGTCATCAAAAAGGCCGCTCTATCTTTCGCGGAGCTGGACCGGATCGCGGTGACGACCGGCCCCGGCAGTTTCACCGGGCTTCGCGTCGGCCTCGCCGCGGCGCGCGGCATCGCGCTGGCCGCCGCCAAGCCGGTGGTGGGCCTGACCACGCTGACCGCGTTTGCCGCGCCCTATGTCAGCGAGAGCGGCGAACATCCGATCATATCCGCCATCGATGCGCGGCACGGCCACGTCTACCTGCACGTCGTCAGCGGCAACGGCACCACGCTGCTGCGGCCCGACATCGTGCCGATCGAGACCGCCTTGCAAGCCGCCCGCTTCGGCGCCCCGTGCCTGGTCGGCAACGCCGCGCAACTGATCGCCGACCGCTGGCCCGCCGACGCGTCGCAACCCGTTCTGGTCGAGCCGCGCCCGGCGCCCGATATCGGCTGGGTGGCGTGGCTCGGTGCGGCGGTCACGCCGGAAACCGCGCCGGCGCGGCCGTATTACCTGCGCGCGCCGGATGCCAAGCCGGCAGGCAACGGCCTGCAACTTGCCACGCCGGCCTGACCCGGCGCCGGACATGAAACCCGCTTTCGCATGACAAACTGGCTGACCGGATGGTGGAACCGCGCCGCTCCCGCCGTCGAACCCGCGACGTTGCGCGATGCGCCGGCGCTGGCGCACCTGCACGCGGCATCGTTCCACCGCGGCTGGGACGAAGCCGAATTCGAAGCCATGCTGCGCGAGCAGAATACGCTGGTGCACCGGCTGCGCCGCGGCCGCAGCGTCATCGGGTTCGCGGTGTCGCGTCTGGCGGCGGACGAGGCCGAAATCCTGTCGATCGCGGTGGCGGCCGGCGAGCGCGGCCGCGGCCTGTCGCGCGGATTGCTGCTGACCCACCTCGGCCACCTCGCCGGACGCGGGGTGCGCACCGTATTCCTCGAAGTCGAGGAAAATAATCAACCGGCGCGACGGCTCTACGACAAGGCCGGATTCACGGTCGCGGGCCGGCGCGAGCGCTATTACCGGCAGGCCGGCGGCAAAGAATTGAATGCGCTGGTGATGCGCCGCGACTTGTCGTAGGCGCCGCGCGGTGGCAAGACACTGGGTAGCCCGGCTTAACATCCGCATCCCGGAGCGAGAGACCGATGACCGCGTTGAAATCCATACCGATATCCAGTTCGACCAGCATTGAGGCGCGTTGCGCTGCCACCGGCATGCGGATGACCGAACAACGCCGCGTCATCGCGCGCGTGCTGGCGGACGCCGCCGATCATCCCGATGTCGAGGAACTTTACCGGCGCTGCGTCGCCGTCGACAGCAACATCTCGATCTCGACGGTTTATCGCACGGTGAAACTGTTCGAGGATGCCGGCATCATCGAGCGTCATGATTTTCGCGAGGGCCGCGCGCGTTACGAGCAGGTGCCGGAAAGTCACCATGACCATCTGATCAACTTGCGCGATGGCACCGTGGTGGAATTCACCTCCGAGGAAATCGAAAAGCTGCAGACGGAGATCGCGCGCAAACTCGGCTACAAACTGGTCGATCACCGGCTCGAACTGTATTGCGTGCCGCTCGACGATAAATCATCCTGACCAACGTGCAGCAGCGTCATCCTGAGATGCGAGCGACGCATGTCGCGAGTCTCGAAGGATGCGGCCGTCGCCCTCGAGGCGCGGCGTGAATAGGCCTCGCACCCCAGGGTAACGGGCCCAGTCGATCTTTATCTCCTTCCTCAGCAAAAGTTGCCCTGGCAGTGAATTTCGACCTCATCATCTTCGATTGCGATGGCGTGCTGGTCGACAGCGAGGTGATTTCCTGCCGCGTCCACGCCGAACTGCTGACGCGCCACGGCTATCCGATTTCCAGCGACCAGGTGCGCGACCGGTTCCTCGGCCGCTCGGCGCGCGAAGCCAGCCGCGAAATCGAGGCCGAACTCGGCCGCGCGCTGCCGGACAACTTCGACGCCGAATTGAAGGCCGCGCTGCTGCACGAACTGGCCACCACGCTGCAGGCCATGCCCCATGTCGCTGCGACATTGGCAAACCTCTCGCTTCCGGTCTGCGTCGCCTCGAGCGGCACGCCGGACAAGATCGACACCAGTTTGACCCGCACCAGCCTGCGCGGCCGTTTCGCACCTCACATCTTTTCCGCGACCGAGGTCCGCAATGGCAAGCCGGCGCCGGATCTGTTCCTGTTTGCGGCGTCGCGGATGGGTGCGATGCCGCAACGATGCCTGGTGATCGAGGACAGCGTGCCGGGGGTCCGGGCTGCCCGCGCCGCCGAAATGACCGTGTTCGGATTCCATGGCGGCAGCCATTGCCGGCCGGGCGACGCCGCGGCGCTGGGCGCGGCAGGGGCCCACGCCACTTTCGACGATATGCGAAAGCTTCCCGCGATGGTCGCCCAAACCACTGATTCCATGGCGATTATCACACCAGATTGACAGTCGCGGCGGGCATTTCCGCCGCGCTCATGCTGGATTTCCGAGGCCATAGGCTATATCTGAGCACCTGTTCCTGGCAGGCGGCGCAATCGAGGCTCCGTCCGTCTCACCAAATTCGGGTTCCATGACCGCGCCGCGCAAGCTGCATATCAAGTCATACGGCTGTCAGATGAATGTCTACGATGCGCAACGCATGGTCGACACGCTTGCGCCCGAAGGATTCGTTGAAACCGGCAGCGTCGACGACGCCGACCTGGTGATCCTCAATACCTGCCACATCCGCGAGAAGGCCTCCGAGAAGGTCTATTCCGAGCTTGGCCGGCTGCGCGTCGCCAAGGACGAGGCCGCCACCCACGGCCGCGACATGAATATCGTCGTCGCCGGCTGCGTCGCGCAAGCCGAGGGCAATGAAATCATCCGCCGCGCGCCGGTGGTCGATGTCGTGGTCGGGCCGCAGAGCTATCACCACCTTCCGCAACTGCTGGCGCGAGCGAGGCGCGACGGCCGCGCGCTCGACACCGAATTTCCGGTCGAAGACAAGTTCGGCTTCCTGCCGCCGCCGAAACCCGCCGCGATCCGCGCGCGCGGCATCTCGGCATTCGTCACGGTGCAGGAAGGCTGCGACAAGTTCTGCACCTTCTGCGTCGTGCCCTATACCCGCGGCGCCGAAGTGTCGCGGCCGGTGGCGCGCATCGTCGATGACGTCAAGCGTCTCGCCGACAATGGCGTGCGCGAACTGACGCTGATCGGCCAGAACGTCAACGCCTATCATGGCGAGGGTCCGGACGGACGGCCGTGGCCGCTCGGCAAGTTGCTGCACCATCTTGCGGCGATTCCCGGCATCGCACGGCTGCGCTATTCGACCAGCCACCCGCGCGACGTCGACGATTCATTGATCGCGGCCCATCGCGACCTGCCGGCGCTGATGCCGTTCGTGCATCTGCCGGTGCAGTCCGGCTCCGACCGGATTCTCGCGGCGATGAACCGCAAACATACCGCCGACGAATACCGCCGCGTCATCGACCGATTTCGCGCCGTTCGGCAAGACATTGCTTTTTCTTCGGATTTTATCGTCGGCTTCCCCGGCGAGAGCGATCAAGATTTTGCCGCGACCCTCGCGCTGGTCGAGCAAATCGGTTACGCTGGGGCTTATTCGTTCAAATATTCGCCGCGGCCCGGCACGCCGGCGGCGGACCTGCAGGAGATGGTGTTACCCGCGACGATGGACGAACGATTGGCGCGACTTCAGGATCTGATCGACACGCAGCAGCATGCCTTTAACGAGGCAGCGATCGGCACAACCGTTGACGTGCTGTTTGAACGCGCCGCCCGCAACCCGGGCCAGATCGTCGGACGCACCGCTTATCTGCAGCCCGCTCACGTCATGGCTTCCGAAGACATCATCGGCCAGGTGCTGCCGGTTCGCGTCGAAAGTCTGGAGCGTTACAGCCTGCTCGGCACGCTCGTCGCCCAACCGCACCCGCAGCCCGCGACCCTGCTCTCCGCCACCATTGGAGCCTGAACCCTTGCCAAAAAGCGCATCGGATTCGCCCACGCTCGCTCCCCGCCGCAAACCTGACCGCGACATGATCGCCTCGCCGGAAACCAGGATCGAAGTCGCCTACGACGACAATCGCGCGGCGTCGGCGCTGGTCGGGCCATACGGCCAGAACCTGGCGCTGATCGAGCGTCGGCTCAGCGTCGTGGTCGATTCGCGCGGCAACCACATCAGCATCTCCGGCTCGCAAGACGCCTGCGCGGCGGCGCATCGCGTGCTCGATACGCTTTATGCCCAGGCCCTCGCCGGCCACGAACTGTCGCAGGGCGACGTGGAGGGCGCGATCCGCGCCGTCATCGCCCAGGGCTCGCTGTTCGAGTTCGACACCAAGGCTCCCGGCACCGCGTTCGAGGCCATCAACCTGCGCAAGCGGCCGGTGCGCGCCCGCACCGCGGCGCAGGATGGCTACATCCGCGCGCTCAAGCACCACGAGCTGGTGTTCGGCGTCGGCCCCGCCGGCACCGGCAAGACCTGGCTGGCGGTGGCGCAGGCGGCGCAACTGTTCGAGCGCAAGGAAGTCGATCGCATCATCCTGACGCGCCCGGCCGTTGAAGCCGGCGAACGGCTCGGCTTCCTGCCCGGAGATCTGCGCGAGAAGGTCGACCCGTATCTGCGGCCGATCTACGACGCGCTGTACGACCTGATGGATTCGCGTATCGTCGAGCGCGCGTTGCAAACCGGCGAGATCGAGATCGCGCCGCTGGCCTTCATGCGCGGCCGCACGCTCACCAACGCCGCGATCATCCTCGACGAGGCGCAGAACACCACCTCGATGCAGATGAAGATGTTCCTGACGCGGCTCGGCGAGAACAGCCGCATGATCGTCACCGGCGATCCGAGCCAGGTCGATCTGCCCAATGGCCAGACCTCGGGTCTCGCCGAAGCGACGCGACTGCTCGACGGCATCGAGGGCGTCGCGCAAGTCAAATTCACCGCGGAAGATGTCATCCGCCACGAACTGGTGGCGCGCATCGTCGCGGCCTATGAGGGATTGCCGCAACGGCCGGCAACCAATCGATCCTGATGCCACACGCGCTGCCTGATACCGACGTATTGATCGTCGCCGATTGCTGGCACATCGAGCCCGACGCCGAAGTAACGATCCGCCGCGCCCTCGACGCGGCCGTGTCGATGGTCGATGCCGATGTCGCCGATGCGGAACTGGCGATCATGCTGACCGACGATGACGGCATCCGCACGCTGAACAGGAACTGGCGGCAGATCGACAAGCCGACCAACGTGCTGTCGTTTCCGGCGCTGCGGCCGGAAGGCGCGCGGAAGCCGGGCGATCCGCCCGCGATGCTTGGCGACATCGCCATTGCCTATGAAACCACGCGCCGCGAAGCCGACGGCGAATGCAAGCCGTTCGATCATCATCTCAGCCACCTGGCGGTGCACGGCTTCCTGCATCTGATCGGCTACGATCATGAGGAAGAGGCCGACGCCGAAGCGATGGAAGCGCTGGAGCGGCAAATCCTGGCGCACATTGGAATTCCCGACCCCTACGCGGATCAGGAACGCGTGAACTGATATGCCGGACTCCGACCCCGTACAGGACAATCCGAGCAACACCCGCAACCTGCCGGTACCGGTGCGCGAAGGCGAGGTGCTGCGCCCCAGCGCCGACAACTGGCTGATCCGCGCGATCCGCACCCTGTTCGGCTGGAAGCCGGGATCGGTGCGCGACGACCTGCAGGTCGCCCTCGACACGAGCGCGACCGACGAATCGAGTTTCTCTGCCGTCGAACGCACCATGCTGCGAAATCTGCTCAACCTTCATGAGCAGCGCATCGCCGACGTGATGATCCATCGTGCCGATATCGTCGCGGTGAAACGCGATATCTCGCTCGGCGAATTGATGGCGCTGTTCGAGACCGAGGCGCATTCGCGTTTCGTGGTTTACGACGAAACGCTCGACGATCCTGTCGGCATGGTGCACATCCGCGACCTTCTCGCGTTCATGACCTCGAAGGCCAAAGTCACCGAGCCGGCGAAGACCAAGCGCAAGAAGCCGTTCCCGGCCGGCCTCGATCTGCGCAACGTCGATCTTTCACTGCCGCTGGGCGACGCCGGCATCGTCCGCAACCTGCTCTACGTGCCGCCATCGATGCGGGCGATCGACCTGCTGGCGCAGATGCAGGCATCGCGATTGCATCTGGCGCTGGTGGTCGACGAATACGGCGGCACCGACGGGCTGGTGTCGATCGAGGACATCGTCGAGCAGATCGTCGGCGAGATCGACGACGAGCACGACAGCACCGAGCCGCCGTCGATCGTCCGGCAGGGCGAGAACTCGTTCATCGCCGATGCGCGCGCCAGTCTCGACGACGTCCGCGCCATGATCGGCGACGGCTTCGACACCGGCGAAGCCGGCGAGGAAGTCGAAACGCTCGGCGGCTTTCTCGTCACCCACGTCGGCCGCCTTCCGGTGCGTGGTGAAATCATCTCCGGGCCCGGCAACTTCGAGATCGAGGTGCTTGACGCCGATCCGCGCCGCGTCAAGCGCCTGCGCATCGGGCCGCGCAAGGAGCGCCCGGTCGGACGCGTACGCGAACAGCGCCGGCGCGAGGCAACGCAAGACCAACCCGGCATTGCTGTGAACGAACGTTCCGCCACATCGCCACCGGACGGAACCGGCAACTCATGATGCCTCGCAACAAGCTGCGCGCCGCGGCGATGGCGATTATCCTGTCATGGGGCTGGAGACGCGCTGCGATCGCGCTCGCCGCCGGAGCGCTGTCGTCGCTGGCGATGGCGCCGTTCAACGCCTGGCCGGTGCTGTTCGTGACCTTCCCGGTAATGGTCTGGCTGATCGACGGCGCCGGCTCCGGACGTTTCAACGGCCTGCCCGCCGCTGCCATCGCCGGATGGTGGTTCGGCTTCGGCTACTTCGTGCCGGGACTGTACTGGATCGGCTACGCCTTCCTTGTCGACGCCGCGACGTTCGGATGGCTGCTGCCGGTCGCGGTCTGCGGCCTGCCGGCCTATCTCGCCTTGTTCACCGCGCTCGGTTTCGCGCTGGCGCGCGCGATCTGGACACGCGATGCGTCCCGCATCCTGGCGCTCGCCGCTGCGCTGACCATCACCGAATGGTTGCGCGGCCATGTGCTCACCGGCTTTCCGTGGAACGCTTTCGGCTACGCGCTGACCGAGCCGCTGGCACTGGCGCAAACCGCATCGCTGATCGGGCTTTGGGGAATGACCTTCCTCAGCATCGCGATCTTCGCCAGTCCGGCCGCGCTGATCGACAGCCGCGCTCACAATCGCCGACCATGGCTCGCGCTCTCGATCGCGCTGCTGCTGCTGATCGCCATGGGCGCTTATGGTGCCACACGGTTATTTTCTTATGAGACCACAATGGTCGCCGACGTCAGGCTGCGCATCATGCAGCCCAACGTGTCGCAGGATGACCGGTTCAATTATTCCGCCAAGGCCGCGGTGATGCAGAAGTATCTCGCCCTGTCGGATCGTTCGACCGGACCGCAAACCACCGGCGTTCGCGACGCCAACATCCTGATCTGGCCGGAATCTGCATTCCCGTTTTTCCTGACGCGCGAAGGCGACGCGATGGCGCAGATCGCCGAGCTTCTGCCGAAGGGCACCGTACTGATCACCGGCGCGGTGCGCGCGCCGGACCTGCCGCCCGGCACGCCGATCCATCGCGCCTACAATTCGATCTACCTGATCGGCGACGACGGCGGCATTCTCTCGGTCTACGACAAGTTGCATCTGGTGCCGTTCGGCGAATATCTGCCGTTGCAAGGCCTGATGGAAAAGCTCGGATTCGAGCAACTGACCAAGCTGCGCGGCGGCTTCCTTGCCGGTACGCGACGACGGCTGATCGACGTCCCGCATGCGCCCGCGATGCTGCCGCTGATCTGTTATGAGGCTATTTTTCCAGGCGATGCGATGTCTGGCGACGAACGGCCGGGCTGGATCGTCAACCTGACAAATGACGGCTGGTTCGGAATCAGCACCGGACCGTATCAGCATCTGCAACAGGCACGGCTGCGTTCCATCGAGCAGGGCTTGCCATTGGTGCGCGCCGCTAACACCGGCATCTCGGCGGTGATCGATCCGGTCGGGCGCATCGTCGCCTCGCTGGGTCTCGGCAACGAAGGCGTACTCGACGCCCGGCTGCCAACGGCAATCCCGCCGACGATCTACAGCCGCGTCGGCAACGTGCCCGCGGCCGTATTGGTAGCGCTAGCAATGGTTGTTGCCGTCCGCCGGCGCAAGGCCGCGCGGCGCGCTTAAGGAATCTGCTGCAACGCATCGCGACTGTTATTCGGCGTTGTTATTCCGATATCAACTTTCCAGTTACTTAGAACGAGAGTTTCGATATAAGAGTTAGGCAAGGCCGGGGGGCTGGTGTACTTATGCGGTCGGCGTTGCCGAAATTTACCGCAATCGCGATTCACTATCTAAACGGATTTGACGGATATGCCGTTCAAGGCATACTTCATTCGCCTTAATGTGGCGGATGTCGGCTGGAGCTCAAGGAGAATTGGATGTCGACCAAAGCGCCCAATCCTGTTGACAAATACGTCGGCAGCCGTGTGCGCATGCGCCGCATCATGCTGGGCATGAGTCAGGAAAAGCTCGGCGAAGCGCTCGGGCTTACTTTCCAGCAGGTGCAGAAATACGAGAAAGGCACTAATCGCGTCGGCGCTAGCCGCATTCAGCAAATTTCCGAAATTTTGCAGGTGCCGGTTTCGTTCCTGTTCGAGGGCGGCCCCGGCGGAGTTGCCAACGCCGATGGATTCAGCGAAGCGCCATCGCCAAGCTATGTCTCGGATTTCCTCGCGACGTCGGAAGGTCTGGCGCTGACGCGCGCATTCACCCGCATCACCGATGCGAAGCTTCGACGCAGCATCGTCGATATGGTGGAGCAGATCGCGTCTCGCGAGCAGCCGGATAATCGCTGAGCTTTTCTACGACGCATCGATGCACGACACCTAGAGCGCTCGCGGGCCGTCCAGGCCGGACAACGCGTGCGCTTAACGCGGCGCGTCCGGCTGCGCAAACGAGCCGACGCTCTTCGTGGCCGACGTGTACCGACAAGGCGCGACGCGGAAACGCGCGGCGTGATTTTCAGATCGCGTCCTTGGAGCTTTCGCTTCCGATGGAATCAGGAGCGAAGCTCAAGCTTCTTGCATTTGACGCGTTTGCCTGACGCGAACCGGTGCCCACTTCGCTTGAAAACGCCATGGGGCAAGTTCGCTTCAGATGGAATTGTCATGCGCGGGCTTGACCCGCGCATCCATCCTGAAAGAAGAAACGCCTCAAGAAGACGGATTGCCGGGTCAAGCCCGGCAATGACAAGTCTCGTTTCCATCAAAAGAGAAACGACTCCAGCTGAACGATTATCGCGTTTGCAGGCGACATGAACATCGGTCGACCCGAATAAGACGCACCAGCCCACACGGAAAACGCCGGTTCTGGTTCCATCAGAACCGATAAGGCTCTAATGCAGGGGCATCGACTTCCGCCGAGGCTCAAACAGATGACCGATCCGGTCCACCCCGCAGGTTCGTTTTTCGGGCGCCGCAAAGGCCACAAACTTCGCGCGCATCAGGCCGACCTGATCGCGGAATTGTTGCCGCGGCTTTCGCTCGACATGAGCCGCCCCGCACCGCGCGATCTGCACCTGTTGTTCGATCCGCCCGTCGAAGCGGTGCGGCTCGAAATCGGATTCGGCGGCGGCGAACATCTCATCGCCGAAGCGATGGCACACCCGCATCTCGGTTTCATCGGCTGCGAGCCGTACGTCAACGGCATGGCCAAGATCCTGGCGCAGATCGAGGCCAACGACATCGGCAATATTCGTCTCATCGCGGGTGATGCCGCCGAACTGCTGGCGTGGGTGCCGCCGCATTCATTGACGCGGATCGATTTGATTCATCCCGATCCGTGGCCGAAGCGGCGACACTGGAAGCGGCGCTTCGTTCAGGATGCCATGGTCGCAAGCATGGCGCGCGCGCTCGTTGCAGAGGGCGAGTTTCGTTTCGTCTGCGACATCGACAGCTACGTCGCCTGGACGTTGGCGCACCTGTTGCGCGCACCGCAATTCGAATGGCTCGCGCAACGCGCCGACGACTGGCGGCGACCGTGGCCCCACTACACCATGACGCGCTATGGCCGCAAAGCGACGCGCGAAGGCCGCCACGCCAGCTATCTGCGGTTCAGGCGCATTGAAACCACCGCGTGAGGCGATCGACATGCCCGTCATCGATATTGCAGGCAACGCAAATCGATCCAGATGTAGGGACGGGGTGAAACGCTTCGCAGCGCGCCTCAGAGGACGGGGTCATTGACCGCAGACGATTTCATCGCCGCGTTTCGAAAAATCCACGGCTGGAAATGCAAGCCGGGGTCGCGGATAGCAACCGACTTGACCGACTTCGCCAACGCGCACGCTGAATCATCCCAGAGCGTGGACGAGCTTTACGCGATATTTTGCCTGTCGAACGGGATAGCTCCGTACCCGCACCGCAAGCCTCGCAAATAACCGCCCTTCAGACGCGAGTAGCCGTCGATTTCCGTGCCGGCACACCGCGAGACCGGCGGAAACGCACCACCGCCGCGCGGCCAAATCGTCGTTCCCCGCCGGCGTGGGCCTTGCCGGACCGCCGCGGAAGGGCTATATCGACAACAAGTTATGGTTTCTCATACGATGGCGTATTGAGAGTGGGCCCCCCGGGACCCGCTCTTTTTTATTACCTGAATGTCATCCGGCTCCGGCAATCTCGGGCCCGGGTTCCAGGCAGGCTCAATGCGCCGTTGGCCGCATCGCCGCGATGACGTTAACTACTGTTGATCCTCGACATGATCGATCCGACCGCTGGTTCCATTGACGATCTGCTGGCCGAGCCGCGCCTCGTGGTCGAGCCCGGCGTCGCCGCGCGAGTCGCGGCCGTAGCCGTGCCGGTTCTGCAAGGCATGGGCTACCGGCTGGTTCGCATCAAGGTTTCCGGCGAGGCGGGCTGCACCGTCCAGATCATGGCGGAACGGCCCGACGGCACCATGTTGATCGAGGACTGCGAGGCGATTTCCAAGGCGCTGTCGCCGGTTCTGGACATCGCCGACCCGATCGAGCGTGCTTACCGGCTGGAGATTTCCTCGCCGGGCATCGACCGGCCGCTGGTGCGCCGTTCGGATTTCGAGCGTCATACCGGCCATCTGGTGAAAATCGAGATGGCGGTGCCGCATCTGGGCCGCAAGCGGTTTCGCGGTTTGATCGAAGGCGTCGAAGGCGACCGTGTGCGGCTGCAACGCGACGATGCCCGCGACGGAGAAGAGGCCGTTGCGCTCCTGACCATGGAAGACATTAGCGACGCTCGCCTGGTGCTGACCGACGAGTTGATCGCCGAGTCGATGCGGCGCGGCAAGGCCGCCGAGCGCGAACTGAAACAAAGCCTCGGACTGGCTCCGCCACCGCCCCCCCACGCCCGGAAAGGCGATCCGGCCAAAAGTAACAAGCCCCGGCCGAAACTCGCGAAAGCCAAGGTCAAAAAGGCTCCACCGAAGAATACCAAGGAACATCGGCTGGCCGCAGAGCAACTGCGGCGCGACCGTATCGATCACCCCGAAGGAGACTGAACCATGGCCGCTGTCAGCGCCAACAAGCTCGAACTGCTGCAAATCGCCGATGCCGTCGCGCGCGAGAAATCGATCGACCGCCACATCGTCATCGAGGCGATGGAAGACGCCATCGCCAAGGCGGCACGGGCGCGCTACGGCTCGGAAACCGACGTACACGCCGAAATTCATCCCAAGACCGGCCAGTTGCAGCTAACCCGTCACATGCTGGTGGTCGAGGAAGTTGAAAACGCCTCGAACCAGATCTCGCTGATCGATGCCCAGCGCGCCAACCCTGGTGCGCAGATCGGCGACACCATCGCCGACACGCTGCCGCCGCTGGAATACGGCCGCATCGCCGCGCAATCGGCCAAGCAGGTCATCGTGCAGAAGGTGCGCGAAGCCGAACGCGACCGGCAGTATCAGGAGTTCAAGGATCGCATCGGTGACATCGTCAACGGCGTCGTCAAGCGCGTCGAATACGGCAGCGTCATCGTCGATCTGGGCCGTGGCGAAGCCATCATCCGCCGCGACGAAATGCTGCCGCGCGAAGTGTTCCGCAACGGCGACCGCGTCCGCGCTTTCATCTTCGACGTACGTCGCGAAACCCGTGGCCCGCAGATTTTCCTGTCGCGCACGCATCCGCAATTCATGGCCAAGCTGTTCGCGCAGGAAGTGCCGGAAATCTATGACGGCATCGTCGAGATCAAGGCGGTCGCCCGCGATCCCGGTTCGCGCGCCAAGATCGGCGTGATTTCGCGCGATTCTTCGGTCGATCCGGTCGGCGCCTGCGTCGGCATGCGCGGCTCGCGCGTGCAGGCCGTGGTCAACGAATTGCAGGGCGAGAAGATCGACATCATTCCGTGGTCGCCGGACATCGCGACCTTCGTGGTCAACGCCCTGGCGCCGGCCGAAGTCGCCAAGGTCGTCATCGATGAAGATCGCGAACGCATCGAGGTTGTGGTTCCGGACACCAATAACCAGCTCTCGCTTGCGATCGGTCGCCGCGGCCAGAACGTGCGCCTGGCCTCGCAGCTCACCGGCTGGGATATCGACATCCTGACCGAGACCGAAGAATCCGAGCGCCGTCAGGCCGACTTCGAGAATTCGACCCGGGTGTTCATGGAAGCACTCAACGTCGACGAAGTGGTCGGGCAGTTGCTGGCGTCGGAAGGCTTCACGTCGGTGGAGGAACTTGCGCTGGTCGACGTCCGCGAACTGTCGGGCATCGAGGGTTTCGACGACGAAACCGCCAACGAACTGCAGAGCCGCGCCCGCGAATACCTCGAACAGCTCGAGAGCGAGCTGGAAGCCAAACGTAAGGAACTCGGCGTGGAAGATGCTCTGAAAACGGTGCCCGGCGTCACCTCGAAGATGCTGGTGAAGTTCGGCGAGAACGACATCAAGTCGATCGAGGATCTGGCCGGCTGCGCCACCGACGATCTGGTCGGCTGGACCGAGCGCAAGGAAGGCGGCGAGCCGACCAAGTTCCCCGGCATCCTCGACGCCAACGAGATTTCGCGTGATGACGCCGAAGCGCTGATCATGCAGGCGCGCCTCGCCGCCGGCTGGATCACCGAGGCCGATCTCGCGAAGGCGCCGGACGAGACCGACGCCACCGAAGATCACGCGGTTTAAGGAGAAATGTCACGGGCATGCTCGAACTCGCCGACCCGGCCGATCCCGATCATGGCCCCCGGACCGCACGGTCCGGGACCGAGCGGATGTGCGCGGTCACGCGGCAGGTGCGCCCGATCGACGAACTGATCCGTTATGTGATTTCGCCGGATGGCGAAGTCGTCGCGGACCTGAAACGCAAGCTGCCCGGTCGCGGCATGTGGGTGACCGCCTCGCATGCGGCGGTGGCGGAAGCCGCCAGGCGCCAGCTTTTCAGCCGTGGCTTCAAGCGCGCCGTCAAGGCCAGCCCGGCGCTGGCCGACGACACCGGGCGAATGCTGGTTCGCGGCGTGCTCGACGCGCTGGCGATGGCCGCCAAGGCCGGCCAGGTAGTATCCGGCTTCACCAAGGTCGAAACCGCGCTGGGGCAGCATCAGGCCGTGGCGCTTTTGCATGCCAGCGACGGCGCCGACGACGGGATTCGCAAGCTTAACGCCCGAATGGCGGCCGCGAGCCGCGAATTTCCCGGCGACGACACCCAAAACAGCCCGATTCCGGTCATCACCGCGTTATCGTCGGATGAATTGGATTTGGCACTCGGCCGCTCAAATGTGATACATGCTGCCGTGCTCGCCGGCCCGGCGGGCAGGACGTTCCTGTCGCGAAGCCAAATCCTGGTCCGATACCGGATGGCGATCGAGGGCGGAACCGACGGCAAACCGGCAAGAATTTCGCTGACGAAGACCGCGCCGCAACGCGCAACGCAACAAGATTAGGACTGCTGAATGGTTGATACGAAAAATCCTGGCGACAAGACTTTGAGCGTCAGCCCGACCAAGACCTTGACGCTCAAGCCGCGCGTCGAGCAGGGCACCGTACGCCAGAGTTTCAGCCATGGCCGTACCAAGCAGGTGGTGGTTGAAAAACGCGGCAAGCGCCGCATCGGTGGCGACGCCCCCGCGGCCGAGCCCGCAAAGCCCGAGCCCGTCGCCGCGAAGCCGGCAGCGCCTGCCCGCGCGCCGTCGCCGCGCGCAACGCCGTCGACGCCTGCCCGCAGCGGCTCCGGTGTCGTCCTGCGCACCTTGACCGAGGATGAACGCAGCGCCCGCGCCAGCGCGCTGGCCGATGCGCGCGTCCGCGAGGAAGAAGAGCGCCGCGCCGCCGAGGCCGAGGCCGAGCGCCGCAAGAGCCGCGAATACATCGAACAGCAGGAGCGCGAAGCCGCCGAAGCCCGCCGCAAGGCCGAGGAAGAGCGGCATCGGCTCGAGGAAGAAGCCAAGCGGAAAGCCGAAATCCAGGCCCGGAAAAGCGTCGAGGCCGACGCCAAGCCGTCAGCAGCACCGGCCGCGGCGCGCCCCACGACCGCCGCGACGCCCGCCCGTGCTCCGATTCCGACAGCGCGACCGGGCGTCGTTGCCGCCGACGGCAGCGACGAAGACGAGGGTCCGCGTCAGGTCCGCCGTGGCCCGGGTGGCGTCGCCCGCCCCGTCGCCGCGCCGAAGACCACCGCAAAGCCCGGACCGCAGAAGCAACGCGGCCGCCTGACCGTCGTCACCGCGCTCAATGCCGACGACGTCCGCGAACGTTCGATCGCATCGTTCCGCCGCCGCACCCAGCGGCTCAAGGGCCAGGCCTCCAACGAGCCCAAGGAAAAGCTGGTGCGCGAGGTTACGATCCCGGAAGCGATCACCATTCAGGAACTCGCCAACCGTATGTCGGAACGCGCGGTTGACGTGATCCGCATGCTGATGAAACAGGGCGCGATGCACAAGATCACCGACGTGATCGATGCCGACACCGCGCAGCTGATTGCCGAGGAACTCGGCCACTCCGTCAAGCGCGTCGCTGCCGCCGACGTCGAAGAGGGTCTGTTCGACGTCGTCGATGATTCCACCGATACCGAGCCGCGCTCGCCGGTCGTCACCGTGATGGGCCACGTCGATCACGGCAAGACCTCGCTGCTTGATGCGCTGCGCCACGCCAACGTGGTGTCCGGCGAAGCCGGCGGCATCACCCAGCACATCGGCGCCTACCAGGTAGCTGCGCCGAGCGGCCAGAAGATCACCTTCATCGATACGCCCGGCCACGCCGCGTTCACCGCGATGCGCGCCCGTGGCGCCAAGGTCACCGACATCGTCATTCTGGTGGTCGCCGCCGACGACGGCGTAATGCCGCAGACCATCGAGGCGATCAATCATGCCAAGGCGGCCAAGGTGCCGATGATCGTCGCGATCAACAAGATCGACAAGCCGGAAGCCAAGCCGGAACGGGTCCGCACCGAACTGCTGCAACACGAGGTGCAGGTGGAATCGTTCGGCGGCGACGTCGTCGATGTCGAGGTGTCCGCCAAGAACAGGACCAATCTCGACAAGCTGCTCGAAATGATTTCGCTGCAGGCCGAACTGCTCGAACTCAAGACCAACTCGCAGCGCCCGGCCGAAGGCACGGTGATCGAAGCGAAACTCGATCGCGGCCGTGGTCCGGTGGCGACGGTGCTGGTGCAGCGCGGCACGCTGCGCGTCGGCGACATCATCGTCGCGGGCGCCGAGATGGGTCGCGTCCGTGCGCTGATTTCCGATCAGGGCGAGACCATCGAGGAAGCCGGCCCCTCGGTGCCGGTGGAAGTGCTCGGCTTCAACGGTCCGCCGGAAGCCGGCGACCGCCTTGCCGTGGTCGAGAACGAAGCCCGCGCCCGCCAGGTGACGAGCTATCGTGCGCACCAGAAGCGCGAGAACGCCGCCGCCAACATTTCCGGCATGCGCGGTTCGCTCGAGCAGATGATGTCGCAGCTCAAGACCACCGGCCGCAAGGATTTCCCGCTGGTCATCAAGGCCGACGTCCAGGGCTCGCTGGAAGCCATCCTCGGTTCGCTGGAAAAGCTCGGCACCGACGAAGTCGCCGCGCGCATCCTGCATGCGGGCGTCGGCGGCATTTCGGAATCCGACGTGACGCTGGCCGAAGGCTTCAACGCCGCGATCATCGGCTTCTCGGTGCGCGCCAACAAGGAAGCTGCAGCAGCAGCGAAGCGCAACGGCATCGAGATCCGCTACTACAACATCATCTACGACCTCGTCGACGACGTGAAGAAGGCGATGAGCGGCCTGCTGGCGCCGACGCTGCGCGAGACCATGCTCGGCAACGCACAGATTCTGGAAGTGTTCAACATCTCCAAGGTCGGCAAGGTCGCCGGCTGCCGCGTCACCGACGGCACCGTGGAGCGTGGCGCCAACGTGCGCCTGATCCGCGACAACGTCGTCGTCCACGAAGGCAAGCTCTCGACCTTGAAGCGGTTCAAGGATGAAGTGAAGGAAGTCCAGTCCGGACAGGAGTGCGGCATGGCCTTCGAGAACTACCACGACATGCGCGTCGGTGATGTCATCGAGTGCTATCGCGTGGAGACGATCCAGCGTTCGCTGTGAGTCCAAATCTCACAACGAACCTGGCTTTCTAGAACAAACAGAACTCTCAGTCGTCATTCCGGGATGCGCCTTTTTCGGGCGCAGGCCCGGAATCCATACTCCCCGTAGTGGTTATGGATTCCGGACTGCTCGTTCTTCGAACTCGCGCTCCGGAATGACGGCAGAATTTACTGGAAACCAAGTTCGGCCGCGCGCCGTGACAAAGTCATTCTGAAAGACCCCGCATGCCCCGCCATCATCAGCCAGCAAAACATCCCGGCGGTTCGCAACGGCAGTTGCGCGTCGGTGAGACCGTGCGGCACGCGCTCGCCGACATTCTCGCGCATGGCAGCGTGCACGATCCCGACCTCGAAGGTCATATCGTCACCGTGCCGGAAGTGCGGATGTCACCCGATCTCAAGCTGGCAACGATTTACGCGATGCCGCTCGGCGGCCGCGACATCGACAAGGTGATCGCGGCGCTGGAGCGCAACAAGAAGTTCCTGCGCGGCGAGATCGCGCGGCGCGTTAACCTGAAATTTGCACCTGATATCCGCTTCCGCGTCGACGAGCGATTCGACGAAGCGGAACGGATCGAGAAATTATTGAGAACACCTGCGGTGCAACGCGACCTCAAGCCTGATTCGAACGAAAGTGAATGACTGTGACCCTTCCTGACAACGCCATTGCCGCCCGTGTCGACGACAATCGCGCCGGATCGGAAAATAATTCCGGCCCCTCGCTTGAGCGGATGCGCGCCATCAACGACCCGCGCGCCGACAAGCCGCAGCGGCCGCGCGGCCAGCAAAAGCGCGACCGTCGCGACGTGCACGGCTGGATCGTGCTCGACAAGCCGATCGGGATGACCTCGACCCAGGCCGTCGCCGTGGTGAAGCGGCTGTTCAACGCCAGGCGCGCCGGCCACGCCGGCACCCTCGATCCGCTGGCCTCGGGCGGCCTGCCTATCGCCATGGGCGAAGCCACCAAGACGGTGCCGTTCGTGATGGACGGCCGCAAGCGCTACCGCTTCACGGTGAGCTGGGGCGAGGAACGCGATACCGACGATACCGAGGGGCGCATCACGCGCACCAGCGAGGTGCGGCCGACGCCCGAAGCCATCCGGGCGCTGTTGCCGCAATTCACCGGCGTCATCGAACAGATCCCGCCGCAATACTCCGCGATCAAGGTGCAGGGCGAACGCGCCTACGACCTGGCCCGCGACGGCGAAGTCGTGGAACTGGCTCCGCGCCCGGTCGAAATTCACGAATTAACCTTGATGGAACAGCAGGATAGCGACCGCACCGTGTTCGAGGCCGAATGCGGCAAGGGAACCTATGTGCGGGCCCTGGCGCGCGACATGGGCCGCCTGCTCGGCTGTTACGGCCACATCAGCGCGCTGCGGCGCACGCTGGTCGGGCCGTTCGGCGAGGCCGACATGATTCCGCTGGCGGAATTGGAGGCTTTGTGCGATAGAGCCGCGTCTGGCGAGGGCAGCCTCGCCGACGCGCTTTTGCCCGTTGAGACCGCGCTGGACGACATCCCGGCACTGGCCGTCACACGGGCGGATGCGGCAAGGCTCCACCGGGGCCAGGCCGTTTTGTTGCGCGGACGGGATGCGCCCAACTGTAGCGGCACAGTTTATGTCACGGTGGCAGGCCGGCTTTTGGCGCTTGCCGAACTTGGCAACGGCGAACTCATCCCCAAGCGTGTCTTCAACCTGAACGGACTGACCGCCAGTTCGGCTCGCAAGGAAAGTAACTGACGATGTCGATTACCGCAGAACGTAAAGCGGAAGTCATCAAGACCAATGCCAAGAAGGCCGGCGATACCGGTTCGCCGGAAGTACAGGTTGCGATCCTGTCGGAACGCATTGCCAACCTCACCGAGCATTTCAAGACCCACGGCAAGGACAACCATTCGCGCCGCGGTCTTCTGAAGCTCGTTTCCACCCGTCGTTCGCTGCTTGACTACGTCAAGAAGAAGGACGAGGCGCGCTACAAGGCGCTGCTCGAGAAGCACAACATTCGTCGCTGATCGCGGTTTCCGCGCGCACCCGCGCGCGTTGTTCGAATCTGGCCGGGCATCCGCTTCGGTTTTGCAAAGCACGGCCAGCTTCGCTTCTACTGCACGCGGACACCACCGTGGTATCCGCGCTCACGCCCAGCAGCAATCCGGCGGCTGGACGATGACGGGCAAGGCGCCCGTCGCGCGGGCTGAAGGCCGTTTGGCACAGCCCGTACTTTCGGAAGGATGCCCGCCATCCACGATATCGAAGCCATGGCAGGATCGCAGGACGCTGATTTTATCGACGCGCCTTCACTTGCGCGCGTCGTCGACAGCGTCCCGCCGTCTTGCGCATGGCTTTTGTATTTGGGGCCGGCACGCCTTTCGTGAACCCATGAAAGAAAATCACCATGTTCAATAAACATACCGTCGAGATCGACTGGGGTGGGCGTCCGCTCAAACTGGAAACCGGCAAGATCGCCCGTCAGGCCGATGGTGCGGTGCTCGCCACCTACGGCGAAAGCATCGTGCTCGCCACCGTCGTGGCCGCCAAGACGCCGCGCGAAGGCGTCGACTTCCTGCCGCTGACCGTCGACTATCAGGAAAAGACCTACGCCGCGGGCCGCATCCCGGGTGGCTATTTCAAGCGTGAAGGCCGCCCCACCGAAAAGGAAACGCTGGTTTCCCGCCTGATCGACCGGCCGATCCGTCCGCTGTTCGCCGACGGCTGGCGCAACGAAACGCAGGTCATCGTCACCACGCTGTCCCACGACATGGAGAACGATCCGGACATCCTCGCTATGGTTGCGGCCTCCGCCGCGCTGACGCTGTCCGGCGCACCGTTCAAGGGCCCGATCGGCGCGGCCCGCGTCGGCTTCATCAACGACGAATACGTCCTCAACCCGACGCTCGACGAGATGGCCGACACCCAGCTCGAGCTGGTCGTCGCCGGCACCAGCGACGCCGTGCTGATGGTTGAATCCGAAGCCAAGGAACTCTCCGAAGAGATCATGCTCGGCGCCGTAATGTTCGGCCACCGCCACTTCCAGCCGGTGATCAACGCCATCATCGAGCTGGCCGAGAAGGCCGCCAAGGAGCCGCGCGAAGTCACCCACGTCGACGACAGCGCGCTCGAAGCCGAGATGCTCGGCCTGATCGAAGGCGAGCTGCGAGCCGCCTACGCCATCGCCGACAAGCAGCAGCGCCAGACCGCGGTTGCCGCGGCCAAGGCCAAGGTGACGGCGCACTACTTCCCGGAAGGCCAGGAGCCGAAGTACGACAAGCTGCGCATCGCCGGCGTGTTCAAGCACCTCGAAGCCAAGATCGTGCGCTGGAACATTCTCGATACCGGCAAGCGCATCGACGGCCGCGACGTCAAGACCGTGCGCAACATTCTCTCCGAAGTCGGCGTGCTGCCGCGCGCCCACGGCTCCGCGCTGTTCACGCGCGGCGAGACCCAGGCGATGGTCGTCACCACGCTTGGCACCGGCGAGGACGAGCAGTACATCGACTCGCTGTCGGGAACGTACAAAGAGACGTTCCTGCTGCACTACAACTTCCCTCCCTACTCGGTCGGTGAAACCGGTCGTCTCGGCGGCACCAAGCGCCGCGAGATCGGCCACGGCAAGCTGGCGTGGCGCGCGATCCATCCGGTTCTGCCGCCGCATCACGAATTCCCGTACACCATCCGCGTCGTCTCGGAGATCACCGAGTCGAACGGCTCATCGTCGATGGCTTCGGTCTGCGGCGCCTCGCTGTCGCTGATGGACGCGGGCGTTCCCCTGAAGCGGCCGACGGCGGGCATCGCCATGGGCCTCATTCTGGAAGGCGCACGTTTCGCCGTGCTGTCCGACATTCTTGGCGACGAGGATCACCTCGGCGACATGGACTTCAAGGTGGCCGGCACCGAGGCGGGCATCACCTCGCTTCAGATGGACATCAAGATCGCCGGCATCACCGAAGAGATCATGAAGGTGGCGCTCGGCCAGGCCAAGGACGGCCGCATCCACATTCTTGGTGAAATGTCGAAGGCATTGACCGCGGCACGCGCCGAGCTCGGCGAATACGCGCCGCGCATCGAGACCTTCAAGATCGCCACCGACAAGATCCGCGAAGTGATCGGCACCGGCGGCAAGGTGATCCGCGAGATCGTCGAGAAGACCGGCGCCAAGGTCAATATCGAGGACGACGGCACCGTGAAGGTGGCGTCCAACGATGGCGAAGCCATGAAGGCGGCGATCAAGTGGATCAAGTCGATCGCGTCCGATCCGGAAGTCGGCCAGATCTACGAAGGCACCGTCGTCAAGGTGATGGAGTTCGGCGCGTTCGTGAACTTCTTCGGCGCCAAGGATGGCCTGGTGCATATTTCGCAGCTCGCCGCCAACCGCGTGCAGAAGACCTCCGACGTCGTCAAGGAAGGCGACAAGGTCAAGGTCAAGCTGCTCGGCTTCGACGATCGCGGCAAAACGCGGCTGTCGATGAGGGCGGTCGATCAGGAAACCGGTGAAGACCTCGAAGCCAAGGCGAAGACCGAGAAGTCAGAGGCCACGCCGCGCGAAGCCGCCGGCGAATAAACGCCAACGGCCTTATGGATTGAAAAGGGCGGCCTCGCGGTCGCCCTTTTTGTTGTTTTAAGTCAGTGCAACAATGTCCCCGACTCGTCATGGCCGTGACATAGGCGAGCATGGCGACGCCGTTCTTCAAATGGCCATGCACGGGCATGACGAACCGATCAAGCGCCTATCTCTCATGAAGATATTCTCCGTCAGACACTGAAGGACATGTCATGATGAAACTCTACTGGTCGCCGCGCTCGCGCTCCTTCACCACGCTCTGGCTGCTGGAGGAAGTCGGGCAGCCCTATGACAAGGTGCTGATCGATATTTCCACCGGCGCGCAAAAGACGCCCGAATTTCTCGCCGTCAATCCGATGGGGAAAGTTCCAGCCTTGCAGGATGGCGAGGTGCGGATCGCGGAAACCGCGGCAATCTGCGCCTATGTCGCGGAGCGCGCGCCGGAAGCGAAGCTGGCGCCGCCGCCAGGAGACCCGAAGCGCGGCAAATATCTGCAATGGCTGTTCTTCGGGCCGAGTTGTATCGAGCCGGCGCTGATCCAGGTGTTCACCAAGCTGGAAGTACCGACCAGCAGCGCCGCCTGGGGAAGCGCGACGCAGGTGTTCGACGTGCTGGAGCAGGCGCTGGAAAAAGGCCCATGGATTCTCGGCGATGATTTTTCCGCCGCCGACATCGTGATCGGCTCCGGGCTGAACTTCGCCGTGCGGCAATTCAAGATGGTGCCGACGCGGCCGTCGTTCGATCGCTATCTCGATCGTTGTGTCGCGCGCCCGGCATTCCAGCGCGCCGAAAAGATCGCGGCGGGAGCGTAACCCTCATTCGTCTGATCCGGCGCCGTCATCCTGAGCTGCGCGCGCTTGCGCGCCTCGAAGGATGATGGACATCCACGGACCTCGCCCTTCGAGGCTCGGCGTCAAGGACGCCTCGCACCTCAGGGTGACGGCTTTATTCGTTGCCGCCCTTCAACTCGTCCGGATGCGGCATCGAAATGGTGTTGTAGCCGGAATCGACGAAATGAACTTCGCCGGTGACGCCGCCGGACAGGTCCGACAATAGATACAGCGCCGAGCCGCCGAGTTCATCGAGCGTGACGCCACGCCCGAGCGGCGAATGCTTCTGCTGGAAGGCAAACATCGCCCGCGCATCGCCGATGCCGGAGCCCGCCAGTGTTCGCACCGGCCCGGCCGAGATCGCATTGACGCGAATGCCGGAGCGGCCGAAATCGCTGGCGAGGTAGCGCACCGACGCTTCCAGCGCGGCCTTCGCAACTCCCATCACGTTGTAGTTCGGCATCACCTGGGTCGAGCCGCCGAAGGTCAGCGTGATGATCGATCCGCCATTCGACATCATGTCGGCGGCGCGCTTGGCAACCTCGGTGAACGAGAAGCACGAGATCACCATGGTGCGTGAGAAGTTGGCGCGCGTGGTGTCGGCGTAGCGCCCCTTCAATTCGTTCTTGTCGGAAAAGCCGATGGCATGGACCAGAAAGTCGAGCGTGCCCCACTTCGCCTTCAGCGTCTCGAACACCGCATCGACGCTGGCGATGTCCTCGACATCGCACGGCAGGATCAGTTCCGACCTGAGTGATTGCGCCAGCGGCGTCACCCGCTTGCCGAGCGCTTCGCCCTGATAGGTGAACGCCAGCTCGGCGCCGTGCGCCGCCAACGTCCTGGCAATTCCCCAGGCGATCGAATGATCGTTGGCGACCCCCATGATGAGACCGCGCTTGCCTTGCATCAATTGCGTCATGATGTCCTCAATTCCACCATCGGGCCTACTCCCTCGCCCCGCTTGCCGGGAGAGGGTTGGGGTGAGGGGGTTGGCGAGGCGCGAGAAGACGCGCCCCTCACCCGGCTCGCAGCTTACGCCGCGCGCCGACCTCTCCCCGCGAGCGGGAAGAGGTTAAAGAAAATCACGCGTCCAGCCGCTTGAACACCAGCGTTGCATTGGTGCCGCCGAAGCCGAACGAATTCGAAAGCACGGTGCCGAGCCTGGCGTTGTCGATGCGCTTGCGCACGATCGGCATGTCGGCGAACACCGGATCGAGTTCGGTAATGTTGGCGCTTTCGCAGATGAAACCGTTGTTCATCATCAACAGGCAATAGATCGCTTCCTGCACGCCGGTCGCGCCGAGCGAGTGCCCGGTCAGCGACTTGGTGGCGGAAATCGGCGGACACTTGTCGCCGGTGCCGAACACCTTGCGGATCGCCTCGATCTCCGGTGGATCGCCGGCCGGCGTCGAAGTCGCGTGCGGGTTGATGTAATCGACCTTGGTGTTGACGTTGGCCATCGCCATCTTCATGCAGCGCTCGGCGCCTTCGCCCGACGGCGCCACCATGTCGTAACCATCCGACGTCGCGCCGTAACCGACGATCTCGCCGTAAATACGCGCGCCGCGCGCCTTGGCGTGTTCGAGCTCTTCCAGCACCACGACGCCGGCGCCCCCGGCGATAACGAAGCCGTCGCGGCTGACATCGTAAGCCCGCGATGCGGTGGCCGGCGTGTCGTTGTACTTCGACGACATCGCGCCCATGGCATCGAACAATACCGACAGCGACCAGTCGAGTTCCTCGCAGCCGCCGGCGAACACGATGTCCTGCTTGCCGTATTGAATGGTCTCGTAGGCGTTGCCGATGCAGTGGTTCGACGTCGCGCAGGCCGACGAGATCGAATAGTTGACGCCCTTGATCTTGAACCAGGTGGCGAGCGTCGCCGACGCGGTCGACGACATTGCCTTCGGCACCGCGAACGGACCGACCCGCTTCGGGCCCTTGCTGCGTGTGGTGTCGGCGGCTTCGACGATGGTGCGTGCCGACGGTCCGCCCGACCCCATGATGATGCCGGTGCGCTCGTTGGAAATCTCCGACGGCTCCAGCCCGGCGTCGCGAATCGCCTGCTCCATGGCGACGTGATTCCATGCCGCGCCCTCGGCGAGGAATCGCATCGCGCGGCGATCGATGACTTCGGCCGGATTGAGCGTCGGCGCACCCTGCACCTGCGAGCGGAAACCCAGCTCGGCATATTTCTCGGCGCGCGTGATGCCGGGCTTGGCCTCGTACAAACTCGAAAGCACTTCCTGGGTGTTGTTTCCGATCGACGAAACAATCCCCATCCCGCTGACGACAACCCGCCTCATGATCGCCTTGCCCTCTCTTTGCGTCGTAATTCGAAGCCGGCCGTCAAAACGTCACCACGCTGACCGCTGCGCTACGCCGCCGGCGTCGCCGCGGCTTCCTGTTTGAACAGACCAACCTTCAGGTCCTTGGCGCGATAGATAATCTCACCGTCCGCGGAAAGCCACCCGTCGGCAATGCCCAAAACCAGTTTCGAGCGCATCACCCGCTTGATGTCGATGTTGTACACGACCTTGCGGATATTCGGCAGCACCTGCCCGGCCAGTTTCAATTCACCGAGACCCAATGCGCGGCCACGCCCCAGCCCCCCGGTCCAGCCGAGAAAGAAGCCGACCATCTGCCACAATGCATCGAGGCCGAGACAACCCGGCATCACCGGATCGCCCTTGAAATGGCAGCCGAAGAACCACAGGTCGGATTTGACGTCGAGCTCGGCGCGAATCAGGCCCTTGCCATATTCGCCGCCGGTTTCGGATATCTCGGTGATGCGATCGAACATCAGCATCGGCGGCAGCGGAAGCTGCGCATTGCCCGCGCCGAACAGTTCGCCACGGCCGCATGCCAGCAAATCCTCGTATTCATAACTGCCGCGTTTATCCTGCATGCCGCCCTGCCTTTTCGAAATCGGTTCGAAGCTGATCGATAGCCTCGCATCGACGCGATGCTGGGCCCCAATTCGCTCTCTATCACGGGCATTCGGGCTGGCAAAGCGCCGGACGGCGACCATGGGTCGCAAAACGCTGATCTGCCCCACGAGAGATTGGCGGCGTTTTCCGGGCGGAGCCGAGGCCGGCTTGCGCCAGTAGATCGCGTCGAATCAAGAAACTGGAGCTATGCCGCGAACGCTGACGGACGTCAGACGGCCTAGTTGCGAAAAACTTGCATCTGAGTCCGGTTTCACCATATACTGTGACATGTTCAAGCGTTGAAGGGCGGACCGGTGCCTGAAGTGAATATGGACGACAAGCTGGAGGCTTTGCCTGAGGTTGCCGAATCGACAGCCGCGACCACAGCCGCGACCCTTGGCCGTCAGCCGACGCTGACCGGCTGCCCCTGGCACGATGTCAACGAAATGCTGCAGTCGGTCGGCCTGCGCCCGACCCGGCAGCGCATGGCCCTGGGCTGGCTATTGTTCGGCAAGGGCGCCCGCCACCTCACGGCCGAAATGCTCTACGAAGAAGCGACCCACGCCAAGGTTCCGGTATCGCTGGCCACTGTCTACAACACGCTGAACCAGTTGACCGACGCCGGATTGCTGCGTCAGGTCAGCGTCGACGGCACCAAGACCTATTTCGACACCAACGTCACCTCACATCATCACTTCTATCTCGAAAACAGCCATGAGCTGGTGGACATCCACGATTCGAACCTGATGCTGCAGAAGATGCCCGAGGTGCCGGCCGGCTACGAGGTCAGCCGCGTCGATATGGTGGTCCGGCTGCGCAAGAAGCGCTAGGCGCGATAAGCCCCTTTCCGCCCGGCGACCCTGCGCGTGCAGCGGCCGTCATCCAGAGGTGCGAGCGGCGAAGGCCGCGAGCCTCGAAGGATGAAGCCGTCGCCCTTCGAGGCATTGCTTCGCAATGCACCTCAGCGTGACGCCGGTATCCGCTTCGCTTGAAAACGCTCTAACCGTTTGAACATGAATCCGTTTCGGTCATGCCCGGGCCTGTCCCGGGCATCCACGTCTTTCCAGACGTGGTGGTTCAGAAGCTCAGTTCACCTTCTCGTCGGCGTAGACGCCCCAGAGCCGCAACTGCTCGATCCAGCCATCGAAGCCTTCGCCTGTAATATGGCACCAGCCGTTGTTGCAACGCTTGACCTGCGCCACGACGCCGGCCTGCAGGCGAGCCGCGACCGCGCTCGATGTATCGGGCCGGTCGTACAGCGCGGCCAGATCGTCCTTGGACTTCATCGTCACCACGGCGGTCCGCCGTCCCGACAGCAGCGAATGATACACCCAGCCCTCGGCGCCCTCGGAATCGCGCACCCGGCGCCAGTTCTCGAACTCGGCGGTGACTTCGACCGGCAGACCGGAGCGGGTATAGATCCAGCTCACGTCGTTGTCCTTGGTCGGACCGACCCGGACATTGACGTGGTCGGACTTGAGGCTGACGTAACGCGGCACCGGCAATCCGCTCGACGAGCCGGTCGCGGCGCTTGCTGCGCCCGCTAATAGCGGCATACCGCCGATCGCCGCCGCCAACACCACCGCTGTCCAGATTTCCCGCGCCGCCATCAACTCATCCCCTTAACGCACCGCACGCCTTGCCCGTCGCGACAACCCCCGCGCTCCGGTTCCGCTCGCTGATTGAACCCGATAGGGAATCCTGTCCGAGTTCTCGGCTGGGTACTGGGTTCTTGGCTGGGTTCTTGTCTTGGCCCGCTCTTCTGCTAGAGAGGACCAAAAGACAGCAACCCGGCAAGAGCCTGAGCGCTCCAGGGGAGCTTCGAGGAAACCGTGGAAATCCGAAATCAGCGCGGCAGCCGCAGTTTCGAACACCCCGGTTAATGAGGACTGAACACGCGTGGCCATTGCCCGAAGTTCAAACGATCCGACGACACCAGGGCGCATCGGCCCCCGACGCGTTGCCGGCATCGAAACTTCGCAACGGCCATCGTCGATGCGAGGTCCTGCAGGCGTGAGGACAAAACATGGCGACTAAGAAAAAACCTCTCGTCGTAGTGACGCGCAAATTGCCGGACTCGATCGAAACGCGGATGCGCGAATTGTTCGACGCGCGCCTCAACCTCGACGACGGCGCCATGAGCCCGGAGCAGATCGCCGAAGCGGCCCAGACGGCCGACGTGCTGGTGCCCACCGTGACCGACGATATCTCCGCCGACCTGATCCAGCGAGCGGGGCCGCAGCTCAAGATGATCGCGCAGTTCGGCAACGGCGTCGACAACATCGATGTCGCCGCCGCCCATGCACGCGGCATCACCGTCACCAACACGCCGAAGGTGCTGACCGAAGACACCGCCGACATGACCATGGCGCTGATTCTCGCGGTGCCGCGCCGCATGATCGAGGGCGCGCACATCCTGCCCGACGGCAAGGACTGGGAAGGCTGGTCGCCGACCTGGATGCTCGGCCGCAGGCTCGGCGGCAAGCGGCTCGGCATCATCGGCATGGGCCGCATCGGCCAGGCCGTGGCGCGCCGCGCCCGCGCCTTCGGCCTGCAGATCCACTATCACAACCGCAAGCCGGTGGCGCCGAAGATCGCCGACGAACTCGCCGCCACCTATTGGGATTCGCTCGACCAGATGCTGGCCCGGATGGACATCATCTCGGTCAACTGCCCGCACACGCCGGCGACATTCCACCTGCTGTCGGCGCGCCGCCTCAAGCTGATCCGCAAGGACGCCTATATCGTCAACACCGCGCGCGGCACGGTCATCGACGAGGACACGCTGACCAAGCTGATCGAAACCGGCGAGATCGCCGGCGCCGGCCTCGACGTCTACGAGAACGAGCCGGCCGTCAGCCCGAAACTGATCCGGCTCGCCAAGGCCGGCAAGGTGGTGCTGCTGCCGCATATGGGTTCGGCCACCATCGAGGGCCGCGTCGAGATGGGCGAGAAGGTCATCATCAACATCCACACCTTCCTCGATGGCCACAAGCCACCGGATCGCATCCTGCCCAGCATGGTGTGAGGCGATCCGCAGCCGGAACGCTTCTGCTTTCAATGGAGGCACTCCCTGTCATTGCCGGGCTTGACCCGGCAATCCATCCTCCTGAAATGACTTTTTTTGATGGATGCGCGGGTCATAGGCGAGTGGTAGCGACGCCGTTCTTCGAACAGCTATGCCCGCGCATGACGATTCCACCTCAATGGACCGCTGCGTTGCGGGCAGTGCGCCGATTCAATCGGACAGGGCATTAAATCCCCGCACATCTATTTTCAGTATCCTTTCGATCCGGCGGCTCGCGCCGCGACGTGCAGCGCGCGCCGCCTATCGAGAGGTCGTTATGGATAGCCTCGCTCCCCTGTTGCTCAGCCAGCGTATCGTTCAGGTTTCGCTGTTTCTGCTGTCCGCCATCGCATTGATGGGCGGTGCGCTGCAGATGGTTCTCGGCCAGCCCGACACGTCGCCACGGCTCGATAATGTGCACCGCTTCATGGCCGGGATCTATTTCGGCTGCGGGCTCATCAGCCTGTGGGCCGCACTCACCATTCGGCAGCAAGACACGCTGGTGTTCCTGATTGCGTTCAGCGTGTTTCTCGCCGGCTGCGGCCGGCTATTGTCAATCAGCAAGGTCGGCGTGCCGCAGCCGCGCGCCGTCTGGCTCGGCTATCTGGTGCCGGAATTGCTGCTGCCCATCATCATGATCGTCGCGCAGATCATGACCAACCGAGCGGCGGTGGGCTAGTGTCCCGAATCCGAAGTTCGCCTCACTTTGCAGCGTTCACTTTCGCGAACTTCGGATTCGAAAGGACACTAGCAAACTTATGATTCTCGTGTGGTTCAGGTTCGGAAGTCCGCTTGAAGGACTCGCCGAGACAATGAAGCGAACTTCCGAACCACCACACGAGTGTCCCGAATCCGAAGTTCGCCTCACTGAAGCGAACTTCCGAACCTCCACACTAGTCATCGATGCGACGACAGATCGGTGATCGTCGGATGATCGCCGTTGAGCGGGTTCGACGGATCGCGGGCGTAGCGCAACGTCTCGAACCGCATCGCGCGCGCGTCGATCATCACCAGCCGGCCGACCAGCCCCTCGCCGAAGCCGACGATCTCGCGGATCGCTTCCAGCGCCATCATTGAACCCAGCACCCCCGGCAACGCGCCCATCACGCCGGCCTCGGCGCAGGCCGGCACGGTGCCCGGCGGCGGCGGCTCGGGAAACAGGCAGCGATAGGTCGGATTGAACTGGCCGTCGGCATTCTTCTCGTGCGCGCGGATCGTCGTCAGCGACGCATCGAACACGCCGAGCGCGCCGGTAATCAGCGGCTTGCCGGCAAGATAGCAGGCATCCGCCACCAGGTAGCGGGTCTCGAAACTGTCGGAGCCGTCGAGCACCAGATCGTAGTCGGCAAGCAGCGCCATGGCGTTGGACGCATCGATCCGCATCGGGTGCGCGCGAAAGGCGACGTGCGGATTGAGCGCGGCAACGGTCGCGGCGGCGCTGTCGACCTTGAGTTGCCCGATGTCCTGTGTCGTGTGGATGATCTGGCGTTGCAGGTTCGACAAGGTGACGATGTCGTCGTCGACGACGCCGAGCGTGCCGACGCCGGCGGCGGCAAGATACATCAGCACCGGCGCGCCTAACCCGCCGGCGCCGATCGCCAGCACCCGCGCCGCCTTCAGCCGCGCCTGCCCCGGACCGCCGACCTCACGCATGACGATGTGGCGGGCATAGCGTTCGAGTTCTTCAGGGCTCAGCATGGTTCGGCGATATCCTTGTTTCGTCGCATCGTTGTAGCACGGCGCGACGCTGCGACAGCATCGAACCTCATGGCCGCTCCCGCAGACCTATGGCCGATGCCGCGTTTGATCTATGCTCGGCACTCCGATCAGGCCATGCAACCGGCAAAAGTTCGCTCATGAAATTGCTGCTCCCCGCAACACTGATGATCCTCGCCACGGCGATCACGCCGGTGGCCGCGCAGCCGTCGGGCGGCAAGCCGAAGCCCGCCGCCGCGGTGGCGGCGCCGCCGGCAACGCAAACGCCGCTCGACACGCTGAAGGCGCTGTCGCAGGCGCAGCGCCAGGCGATGCAGTCCGATCTGGCGTGGACCGGCAAATATAACGGCCTCATCAACGGCGAGGCCAGCGAACGGCTGGTGTCCGCGATCAAGGCGTTTCAGGCCGGCCGCAAGGGCGCGCCGACCGGCGTGCTCAATCCGCAGGAGCGCGAGCAGCTCGCGGCGGCGGCGAAAAAACTGCAAACCGCCGTCGGCTGGAAACTGATCGGCGATACCGGCACCGGGATGCGCATCGGCATTCCTTCGAAGCTGACCCCGGTTCATGCCAGCGACGCCAACGGCACGCGCTGGAGTTCGTCGTCGGGCGCAATCGCCATCGTCCTGACGCGGCGCAAGCAGGCCGACATCACCACGGCGAAGGTCGCAGCGCAGCTTCGCGCCGAACCGGCCGACCGCAAAGTCACCTACAGCACGGTGAAGCCGGATTTCTTCGTGCTGTCCGGGATCCAAGGGACCGGTCAAGGGACTGGTCAAGCCGCGAAGAACTTCTATCTGCGCGGTCAGTTGCGCGGCGACGAGGTCCGCCTCCTGACCATCCTCTATGACGAAGCCGTCAAGGCCGTGATGGAGCCGGTGGTGATCGCGATGTCGAGCGCGTTCAATCCGTTTCCGAGCGGCGCGCAAGCGGTCGGGCCGCCGCCGCGCAAACCGGTCGAATACGCCACCGGCATCGTCGTCAATGCCGCGGGCGCGATCGTCACCGACCGGCAGGCCGTCGAGGGCTGTCAGTCGATCGTCGTCGCCGGGCACGGCAATGCCGACAGGATCGCCGAAGACAAGACGCACGATCTCGCCTTGCTGCGCCTCTACGGCGCGCGCGATCTCGCAGCCCTCAGGCTTGGCGGCGCGGCGGCGAAGTCCGAGCTCACGCTGACCGGCATCGCCGATCCGCAGAATCAAGGCGGCGGCAGCGCCGTCAGCAACGCGCGCGCCAGCATCATGCCGAGCGGCGGCAACGGCGAGCCGGCGCTGTCGCCCGCGCCGGGACTGGGCTTCTCGGGCGCGGCGGCCCTCGACGCCGACGGCGCGTTCGCCGGAATGGCGCAGTTGCGGCCGATCCAGCTCGCGGGCTCCGTCACGGGTGCTGCCGCACCGCAGGCCGTGCTGGTGCCGGCGGACACCGTTCGTGATTTCCTCAAGAGCAACAACGTCGCCGCCGATGGCACGTCCAAAGATGCCAGGACAAGCGTGGTGCGCGTGATCTGCGTAAGGAAGTAGAGCGCGGATCAACGCTTATCGAGCGTGACACCGTGCAGCATGCACTGACCCGTCATGCCCGTGCTTGTCGCGGGTATCCACGTCTTGACGATATCGCAGCAAGCAAGGCGTGGAGGGCCGGGACAAGCCGGGCCATGACGAGTTAACTCAGGATACGCAAACGCCGTTGCTACAGCGCCTCGCCCTTCAACAGCCGTGGCACCTCGCCGGACAATCCCGCCGCCTGCTTGATGAACATGCCCTTCAACGGCGGCAGCCGATCGACCAGCCCGAGGCCGAGATCGCGGACGCCGCGCAGCAGCGTCGACTCGTTGGAGAACAGGACGTTGAGCACGTTGGTCGCAGCTCCCATCGCCATGGTGTCGAAGCGCCGCCAGCGCTGATAGCGCTCCAGCACATCGGCCTGTCCCGGATCGATGCCGAGCCGCGCCGCATCGACAACCACCTCGGCCAGCGCCGCGACATCCTTCAGCCCCATATTGAGGCCCTGTCCCGCGATCGGATGAATGACGTGCGCTGCATCGCCGATCAACGCCAGCCGGTCCGCGATGAAGGAACGCGCGACGAAATAACCGAGCGGGAAGGCACGCGGTTGATCCAGCGCCACGATCTCGCCGAGATGCAGGCCGAAGCGCTTTTCCATCTCGGCGTGAAACTCATCCTTCGGCAATGCGACCATGCGCGCCGCCGCCGCGCGCGTCTCGGTCCACACCAGCGAGGAGCGATTGCCTTTGAGCGGCAGGATGGCGAACGGTCCCGCGGGCAGGAAGTGCTCTTCCGCGCGGCCTTCGTGATCGCGCTCGTGGCCGACCGTCACGACGATGCCGGACTGGTCGTAATCCCAGCCGTGGGTGACGATGCCGGCGCGCTCGCGCAGTTTCGAACGCGCACCGTCGGCGGCCACCAGCAGGCTGGCGTCGACCGTGGCGCCATCGGCCAGCGTCACGGCGATACCGCCGTCCCGCGCCTCGTAGCCGGTGACGGCGGTCGGGCGCAGGCTGATGCCTTCGGCCTCGGCGCGCGCCGTCAGCGCGTCGATCAGGTGCCGGTTCTCGACCATGTGGGCGAACGGCTCTCCGGGCTCGACATTGCCGGCGAAGGTCAGAAACACCGGGCGGCTGGCGTCTTCAAGCTTTGAATCGGTAATCACCATATCGAGGATCGGCTGTGCCTGCGGTTCCACCGCGTCCCAGACCCCCACCGCCTCGAACAGCCGGCGACAGGCGGCGACGATGGCGGTGGCACGCGGATCGCGGCTTGGCCGGTTCGCCAGCGCCGGATCGGCGACGATTACCGGCACCTCGCCGGCCAGCCCCTGATGCAGCGCCAGCGCCAGCGCCAGTCCGGCGAACGCCCCGCCGGCAATCACAATGCTTCGTTGCGTCGACATCGAACTTCGCCCTGCTCTCTAGAGTCCTTCCGATTCCAACGGAATCAGAACCGGACTCTATGATTTTGATTTGACGCGTTTTCTTCACGCGAACCGGTATCCACTTCGCTCGAAAACGCTCTACCACCCTTGCCAACCCCTTATAGCTGGGCGAAATAGGTTTCCCAAACAAGGGCAACACGAGCCGAGCAGGCCGGCACCCCGGGGCGCGCTTCCCGCTTCGCTTAAGGGGTGAATAGCCATCGTCCTTCGAGGCTCGCTCGAGGCTCGCTTTGCCCGCACTTCCGGGGGACGGTCATTCCCGCAATGGCAGACGCACCCGGAGCCAAAGGCATCCGATGTCCAAAAGCCTGATCGACCTCTTGTCCATCCTCGACCTCGAGCCGCTGGAGGAAAACCTGTTCCGCGGCGTCAGCCCCAAGACGAGCTGGCAACGGGTATTCGGTGGTCAGGTGATCGGCCAGGCGATGATGGCGGCCTGCCGCACCGTCGCGGGGCGCATGCCGCATTCGCTGCATTGTTATTTCATCCTGCCGGGCGATCCGCAGATCCCGATCATCTACGAGGTCGAGCGGCTGCGTGACGGCAAAAGCTACTCCACGCGCCGCGTCACCGCGATCCAGCACGGCCAGGCCATCTTCTCGATCATGGTCTCGTTCCATGCCGAGGAGGAGGGGGCGTTCGATCATCAGGACCCGATGCCGAAGGTGCCGACGCCGGACATGCTGACCGCTGAAGAAATCGCCAAGCAGCCGATGTTCAAGGAAATGCCGGAGTTCATCCGGCGATACTATGAATCCGATCGTCCGATCGAACTGCGCCCGGTCGAACTCGGCCGCTATTTCGGCCAGAAGATCGACGACGGCCGCATCCATGTCTGGATCCGCACCGCCGCGACCCTGCCCGACGACACGGCGCTGCATATGTGCGCGCTGGCCTATGCCTCCGACTTCTCGCTGCTCGACGCGTCGATGTCGCGTTACGGCCGCACCTTGTTCGACAAGCGCATGATGCCGGCGAGCCTCGACCATGCGATGTGGTTTCACCGGCCGTTCCGCGCCGACGAATGGCTGCTCTACGCGCAGGATTCGCCGAGTTCACAGGATGGCCGCGGCCTGACCCGGGGGCAGATTTTCCGGCAAGACGGTACCTTGGTAGCGTCGGTGGCCCAGGAAGGCTCCCTGCGCGAGCGCCGCGAGAAGCCGGCCGCTCCCGACGCCAGGGGCTGACCTTCACGCCGGCGTCGCAGCGCGATTTCTTCACGCGAACCGGTGCCCTCTTCGCTCGAAAACGCTATTAGAGTCGACAAAACGTCGCACCCGCGCGCATGGTGACGCGGCGAATCAACGCAGGCGAACCAGACCGGGAATCAGAACAAGGCAGACGATGCAGGACCGCACCATGAAGCTTGTTGTTGCGATCATCAAACCGTTCAAGCTCGACGAGGTGCGTCAGGCGCTGACCGGGATCGGCGTGCATGGCATGACCGTCACCGAGGTCAAGGGCTACGGCCGCCAGAAGGGCCACACCGAAGTCTATCGCGGCGCCGAATACGTGGTGAATTTCTTGCCCAAGCTGCGAATCGAAATCGCGGTGGCCTCGGACCTCGTCACGCAGGCGGTGGAAGTCATCACCACCGGCGCGCGCACCGGCCAGATCGGCGACGGCAAGATCTTCGTCACACCGATCGAGCACGCGCTGCGGATCCGCACCGGCGAGACCGACGCCGACGCGCTGTGAATTACGACAGATAAGCCCTGACTCCGATGGCCCGCCCATCGGTCATCGCAAGTCTGAAAGAGGTTGGGGGACTGCCATGGAACCACGCTCGCGCCACGTCGCCCGCACGGCTGCGTCGACATCCGCTGGCGTACTTGCGCTTGTGTTCGCCTTGATCGCACCGGCGCTGGCCCAACCGGCCCAGTCCGCCGCGCCTTCCACCATCAGCGCCGCGGATACCGCATGGATGATCGTCGCCACCGCCTTCGTGCTGATGATGACGATTCCCGGACTGGCGCTGTTCTACTCCGGCATGGTGCGCAAGAAGAACGTGCTGGCGACCATGGCGCAAAGCCTGGCGGCGGTGGCGCTGATTTCCGTGCTGTGGGTGGCGTTCGGCTACACCCTGACGTTCGGCGGCAGCGGCAAATTCCTCGGCACGCTCGACCGCGTGTTTCTGATCGGCATGACGATGGACAGCGTCAACCCGGCGGCCGCGACGATTCCGGAAGCGTTGTTCATGCTCTACCAGATGACCTTCGCCGTCATCACCGTGGCGCTGGTGGCCGGCGCGGTGGCCGACCGCATGAAATTTTCAGCCTACCTGCTGTTCTCGGTCGGCTGGTTCATGTTCGTCTATGTGCCGCTGGCGCATTGGGTGTGGGGCGGCGGCTTCCTTGGCGCCGCCGGCGTGCTCGACTTCGCGGGCGGCACCGTGGTGCATCTGAGCGCCGGCACCGGCGGCCTCGTCGCCGCGCTGGTGCTTGGAAAACGGCACGGCTACGGCAACGACAACCTGTCGCCGTTCGACCTGTCGCTGGCGGTGATCGGCACCGGCCTGTTGTGGGTCGGCTGGTTCGGCTTCAACGGTGGCTCGGCGCTCGGCGCCAACTCGCGCGCCGTGTTCGCCATCACCGCGACGCACCTTGCCGCCTGCGCCGGCGCGCTGACCTGGGGCGCCATCGAGTGGCTGACGCGGCGCAAGCCGTCGGTGCTCGGCATGATTTCCGGCGCCGTCGCGGGCCTCGGCACCATCACGCCGGCGTCGGGATTCGTCGCGCCATGGCACGGCATCGTCATCGGCATCATCGCCGGTCTGGTGTGCTACTGGGCCTGCACCAAACTCAAACACCGCTTCGGCTACGACGATTCCCTCGACGTGTTCGGCGTGCATGGCGTCGGCGGGCTGATCGGCACGCTGCTCGCGGGGGTGTTCGCGGTCAAGGCGATCGGCGGCGCCTCGGGACTGATCGAAGGCAATCCGTATCAGTTGCTGATGCAGTTCTACGGCGTCGCTGTCACGCTGTTGTGGTCGGTCGGCATGACCTTCGTGCTGCTGAAGATCGTCGGCGGCTTCGTGCCGCTGCGGGTCTCGCGCGACCACGAACTCGAAGGCCTCGACATCACCCAGCACGGCGAAGCGCTGCAATAATAAGGTGGCGTCATCCTGAGGCGCGAGGCGCTCTGCGCGCCGAGCCTCGAAGGATAATCGCCATGCGTCACAGCTCGAACGTCGCCGTCACCGGCACGTGGTCGGACGGCCGTTCCCAGCCGCGCGCCTCGCTGGTGATGCGGAAATCCCGCACCCGCGCGCGCAGCGCTTCCGACACCCAGATATGATCGAGCCGTCGGCCGCGATTGGCGGCAGCCCAGTCGGCGGCGCGATAGCTCCACCACGTATAGACCTTCTCCGACAGCGCAATGCGGTCGCGCGCGACATCGACCCAGCCGCCGTGATTTTGCACGGCAAGCAGCTTGTCGGTCTCGACCGGCGTGTGGGACACGATCTTCAACAACTGCTTGTGCGACCAGACGTCGTGCTCGTGCGGCGCAACGTTGAGATCGCCGACCAGGATGTGGCGGGCATCGCCCGTGGGATGCAGCGGGCCGCAGTCGCGCATCTCGTCGAGGAATTTCAGCTTGTGATCGAATTTCGGATTGAGCGCGACGTCGGGCACGTCGCCGCCGGCCGGGACATAGAAGTTATGCAGCACGATCGGCGCGGCGAGCTTCGCCTTGTCGCCAAGGGACACTGAAATGTGCCGCGAATCGAGATTGTCGCAAAAGGTGCGAATGTGCGTGGAATCGAACGGCAGCTTCGAGACCACCGCGACGCCGTGATAACCCTTCTGGCCGTTCAGCGCGACGTGCCCGTAGCCGAGCTGCTTGAATCGCTTCAGCGGAAACGCGTCATCCGGGCACTTGGTTTCCTGCAGGCACAGCACGTCGGGCTGCGCCGCCTCGATGAACTTGGCGACGAGTTCGATGCGCAGCCGCACCGAATTGATATTCCAGGTGGTCAGGGTGAATTGCATGGATGATCTTTCCGAACGTCGCGCGCGGGCTCGACCCGCGTGTCCATCCCTTCGGAAAGATGGATCGCCGGGTCAAGCCCGGCGATGACGCTAATCGGTGGATGGATGGAAGGGGAATGCCCCCGGCATCGCGACCACCTGAAGGCGATTGCGCCTCTTCTACCGATTAGGCGTGGCGTAATTGGTGAAGTCGATCCTGAACATCGATGGATCGGGCTTCTTGGTGGCGTCGAGGTTGTAGACCGCCACCGTGGTGTCGTAGCCCTGCGGATCGGTGATGGTCCACTGCTTGAGCTGGTTGTCCTTGACGCTGGTCATCAGCATCAGGCGGCTGGTGCCGACCAGCGGGTTCTGCTCCTCCAGCGTGATGCTGGTGTAAAGGTCGTCGCTGGTGATGCCGACCACCTTGGTGTCGCGCATCAGGTCGATGCGATCCGACAGCAGGAAGCGCAGCGGCGTCTGCGACAGCGGATAGGCATCCTGCGTCGCCAGCTTGCGATCGCGCACCACCACCGAGGTGCCGTCGGCAACAATCGAGATGTTGCTCGGCTCGTCATATTCGAAGCGGATCTTGCCCGGCTTCTGCATGTAGAAATCGCCGGTGCTGCGGCTGCCGTCCGGCCCGATCTGCACGAATTGCCCGACCAGCGTTTGCAGCGACGACAGATAGGCACTGACCTTCGCGGCCTCTGCGCGCTGCTTGGCATCGAAGGAAATGAACAGGCCGCCGGCCGCGCGCTTGCGTGGATCGGGAATGATCGGCGTCGGCGCGGACTGGGTTGCCGGCTTGCTTGCGATCGGCATCGGCTTGCCGACATCGGCGACAACGGTATCGGTCCGCGCGGCGGGCGCGGCTTTCGGCAGCGGGATAGTTTCCGCGGCGGCAGGCAGGATCAGCAACGCGCCCAGCAGCGCGGCGACCGCACACCGTGACGTCAGAGCCGGATGAAGACCGGCGGCATGACGGTCGCCGGTCGCCGGCCGCGGCCGCGCTCGAAATTTCCGATGTCTTTCCAATGGTTCGTCCTGCGGGCCGCTGCGATGCATTGGCGGTAAAATTCAGTTCTCGACGCGATTGACGCGAACCGGCATCCACGTCGCTTGAGAGCGTTATTAAGATGAAGGCTGTGGCGATTTCGCGACTCCTCGGCGGGCGGCGATGCTCAGAAACGGTTTTCCTCTTCCTGTTCGATCAGAATCTCGCGTTTGCCGGCGTGATTGGGCTGGCCGATGATCCCCTCCAGTTCCATGCGCTCCATCAGCGACGCCGCCCGATTGTAGCCGATCTGCAAGCGGCGCTGGATGTAGCTGGTGGAGGCCTTGCGGTCGCGCTTGACGATGGCGACCGCCTGATGGAACAGGTCGCCGCCGCCGTCGCCGCCCATGCCGGTCGAATCGAACACCGCGCCGTCCTCGCCCTCGGCCGGCTCTTCGGCGGTCACGGCCTCGAGATATTCCGGCTGGCCCTGCGTCTTGAGGTGGCGCACCACCTTCTCGACCTCCTCGTCGGACACGAACGGGCCGTGGACGCGCGAGATGCGGCCGCCGCCGGCCATGTAGAGCATGTCGCCCTGGCCGAGCAGTTGTTCGGCGCCCATCTCGCCGAGGATGGTGCGGCTGTCGATCTTCGACGTGACCTGGAACGAGATACGGGTCGGGAAGTTCGCCTTGATGGTGCCGGTGATGACATCGACCGACGGCCGCTGCGTGGCGAGGATGACGTGCAGTCCCGCCGCGCGCGCCATCTGCGCCAGACGCTGCACCGCGCCTTCGATGTCCTTGCCGGCGACCATCATCAGGTCGGCCATTTCGTCGACGATGATAACGATATAGGGCAGCGGTTCGAGTTCGAGCTTTTCTTCCTCGTAGATCGCCTTGCCGGTTTCCTTGTCGAAGCCGGTATGCACGGTGCGCGACAACTCCTCGCCCTTGCCTTTGGCTTCGACGAGGCGCGCGTTGTAGCCGTCGATGTTGCGCACGCCGAGCTTGGCCATCTTCTTGTAGCGCTCTTCCATCTCGCGCACGGCCCACTTCAGCGCGACGACGGCTTTCTTCGGATCGGTGACGACCGGCGTCAGCAGATGCGGAATGCCGTCATAGACCGACAGTTCGAGCATCTTCGGATCGACCATGATGAGCCGGCACTGATCCGGCCGCAGCCGGTACAGCAGCGACAGGATCATGGTGTTGATGGCGACCGACTTGCCGGAGCCGGTGGTGCCCGCAATCAGCATGTGCGGTGTGCGCGCCAGGTCGATGAGGATGGCGTCGCCGCCGATGTTCTTGCCGAGACACAGCGGCAGCTTGGCGGTGGATTCTTCCGCCTCCTTGGCGGTGAGAATCTCGCGCAGGTAGACCTTCTCGCGCTTGATGTTGGGCAGTTCGATGCCGATCGCGTTGCGGCCGGGCACCACCGCGACACGCGCCGACAGCGCGCTCATCGAGCGCGCGATGTCGTCGGCGAGGCCGATGACGCGCGACGACTTGATGCCGGGGGCCGGCTCCAGTTCGTACAGCGTCACCACCGGGCCGGGACTGGCCTTGACGATCTCGCCGCGCACGCCGAAATCCTGCAGCACGCCTTCCAGCGCGCGTGAGTTGTTTTCCAGTTCGGTCTTGCTGAGCGAGATCCGATCGGACGCCTTCGGCGCCGCCAGCACGTTGACGGAGGGCATCTCGAAGGCGGCGTTCGACTTGCGCGACGCGGCGCGCGACGGAGCCTTCCTGCGCGGGGCGCGGGCGACGGGAGCCTCGTCCTCGTCGTCCTCATCCTCGTCGTCGTCGCCGTCTTCCTCCTCCGCGTCCTCCTCATCGGCCGCGTCGTATTCCTCTTCCTCAGCGTCGCCACGCGGCGCGATGGACGGACTGCGGCCACGCCCGTCGAGGCTGGGCTCGTGACGTTCGAACGGCGCGGCCTGCGCGCCCTGTCCGCTCGCCACCAGCGACCGATAGGCCAGCGTCAGCAATCGCATCAATCGCGCCTTGGCGCTCAGCGCCGCATGCACCAGGAAGCCGAGCGATATCGAACCGCGATCGTCGCCGTCGTCTTCCAGCGCGCGGTCATCTTCCTCGAACAGGGTCGCCTCGCGCTCGCGCGCGCCGAGACCGCTGGCGAACAGCATGGTGACGACGGTCGCGACGCCATAGATGACGCCGAACAACAGCGAATAGAAAAAGCCGAGCGGTCCCAGCAGCAATGCCGGCGCGCGCACCAGCGCATCGCCCACCACGCCGCCCAGCCCGGTCGGCAACGGCCATGCCACGTTATGCGGCCAGCAACTGGCGAAACCGGCGGCGAATACGACGCACAAAACCCAGCAGCCGAGCCGCAGCGCCTCGCGATCGAAGTGCCGTCGCGTCAGCATGCGCCAGCCCCAGATCGCCACCGGCAATATCAACATGATCGCGCCAAGGCCGAGAATCTGCATCAGCAGGTCGGCGCCGATGGCGCCGGGATAACCGATGATGTTGCGGATCGGGCGCGAGGTGGCGTGGCTGAGCGAAGGGTCCTGCACCGACCACGTCATCAGCGCGGCCGCGGTCACGCCGCCGAGTGCGATGAGACCCAGTCCCATCAGTTCACGCAGCCGCCGCAACAGCATATCGCGCATCGACGCCGGCAGATGTCCGACGAGGGGGATGACGCGTTCGATTGCCGGCATGCTCATGCGCCTCCGCGACTAATCCAACGTTGCGACCAGCCGATGCAATCCCTCGGCTGTCGTTTCACTGTCCTGCACCATGGCGACACGAATGTAGCCGGCGCCGGGATTTGAGCCGTCGGCCTGCGGACGGGCCAGATAACTGCCCGGGATCACCCGCACGCCGCCATCCTTGTAGAGTTTCACCGTCGCCGCTTCGTCGCCGCCATGGGCCGATACGTCGAGCCACAGGCAGAACCCGCCGGCCGGGCGGCTGTAGCCGAACCGGCTGCCGAGAATCTGATCCGCGAGATCGAACTTCAGCCGGTACAGCCTGCGGTTCTCCTCGACATGGGCTTCATCGTTATAGGCGGCGATGCCGACATGCTGCAGCGGCACCGGCACCTGCGGCGCGGCGACGTTGCGCAGTTCATGAAACGCGCCGAGAAACTGTTTGTCGCCGGCGGCGAAGCCGACGCGCATGCCGGGCAGGTTGGAGCGCTTCGACAACGACTGGAACACGACGACGTTGGCGAAATCCGAACCCGCCGCGTCCAGCATGCTGCCGGGCGCGGCTTGCGTGTAGATTTCCGAATAGCATTCGTCGCTCAGCACCATGAAGCCGTATTGCCGGGCGAGGGCGACCAGACGGTCGCAATAGGCGCGCGGGGCCACCGCCCCCTGCGGATTGGCGGGCGAGGCAAGATAGATTGCCACCGTGCGCGCCAGCGTCGCCGCATCGAGCGCATCGAGATCGGGCAGGAAGCCGTTGGCGCGGTTGGTCGGCAGGAAGACCGGCTCGCATCCGGCCGCCTGCGCGCCCGCGGCATAGGCCGGATAGAACGGATTCGGCAGCAGGATCGCGGGCCTGCCCTGCCGCGGCGCAACAAAACGCGCGGCGGCGATGGCGGCGAAAAACAGGCCCTCGCGACTGCCGTTGAGCACCAGCACCTCGGTTTCCGGATCGACGGGGCGGGCCAGCCGGTAACGCCGGTCCAGCCAGCCGGCGGCGGCGCGACGGAACGGCTCGATTCCCTTGGCGACGGGGTAGCGGCCGAACTCGTTGATATGCTGGGCCAAAATCGGTCCGACGAAGGCCGGGATCGGGTGCTGCGGCTCCCCCAGCGACATCGCGATCAGCGGCTTGCCGGGCTGATACGGCGCGAGAAGCTCCGCCAGCCGCGCGAACGGCGAGCGCTGGCCGCCGCCGGGAGCGGAAACGCCCTGCGCTGCATGGAATGTCGCGGAGATAGCCATTATCGGAACGCCAGCACTTTCACGGAGCCCGACCGCATCACGAAGTCGAACAAGGATCGATGATTACCATAGGTGCGGCGAGGTTAAGACGCGATTAACCATCGAGGGGAGCGCGACAGTTCCTGATTTATCCCCAGCCGCCCACAGGCATGAATAAAAAGGCCCCGGCTTGCGCCGGGGCCCAGGTCGTCGAAGCGGGTTTGGGAGGGTTGCTTCGACGGGGGACGAAATGAGCTCACATGTTGTAGGCGCGCTCGCCGTGAGCGGTGATGTCGAGACCTTCGCGCTCGGCATCGGTGGAAGGGCGCAGCCCGATCAAGATGTCGACGATCTTGAACAGGATCGCTGAACCGACACCGGACCACACCAGCGTCGCCAGCACCGCCTTGCCCTGCGCCAGCATCTGGGTGGCGAAGTCATAGGTGCCGGCATTGTTGGCGGCGAAGTTGGTGTAGTCGGTGATGCCGACACCGCCCAACGCCGGATTGACCAGGATGCCGGTGCCGAGCGCGCCGATGATGCCGCCGACGCAGTGGATGCCGAAGACGTCGAGCGCGTCGTCATAACCGAACGCGTTCTTCACCGTGGAGACGAAGAACAGGCAGATCGGCGACACGATCAGGCCCAGCACCAGCGCGCCGATCGGCCCGGCGAAACCGGACGCCGGCGTCACCGCCACCAGACCCGCGACCGCACCCGAACAGATGCCGAGCAGCGACGGCTTGCCCTTGGTGATCCATTCGGCCAACAGCCACGACAGCGCGGCACCGGCCGTCGCCACCATGGTGTTGACGAAGGCGAGCGCCGTGGTGCCGTTGGCTTCGAGATTGGAGCCGGCGTTGAAACCGAACCAGCCGACCCACAACAGCGAGGCGCCGATCATCGTCATGGTCAGCGAATGCGGCGGCATCAGATCCTTGCCGTAACCGATGCGCTTGCCGACGATCAGCGCGCCGACCAATCCGGCGATGCCGGCATTGATGTGGACCACGGTGCCGCCTGCGAAATCGAGCGCGCCGGACGCCGCGAGCCAGCCCGCGGAGCCGGTGATTTCGTCGAGCTTGGCCTGCGCCGCCGTCTTGGCCGCGCCGTCGGCCGCTGCCGCCACGGCCTTTGCCGCCGCCGCGACATCATCGGGCGCCGGGATGAACCAGACCCAATGCGCGATCGGGAAATAAACCACCGTCACCCACAGCAGGATGAAGAGGAACATCGCGGAGAACCTGATGCGTTCGGCGAAGGCGCCGACGATCAGCGCCGGCGTGATCATCGCGAACGTCATCTGGAACACGAAGTAGGCGAACTCCGGAATCACCACGCCGTTGGAGAAGGTCGGCACCGTCGAACTGGCGTCGACACCCATCAGAAAGGCCTTGCCGAGACCGCCGACATACGGGGTCAGGGCGCCGCCCGCATCGGTGAAGGCCAGCGAGTAGCCGTAGAGCGTCCAGATCACGCCGACCAGCGCGACGATGGCAAACACCTGGGTGAGGATCGAGGCCATGTTCTTGGCGCGAACCAGGCCGCCATAGAACAACGCGAGGCCGGGAACCGACATCATCAGCACCAGCGCGGAGCAGACCAGCATCCAGGCCGTATCGCCCTTGTTGGGCACCAGCGCCGGGACGGCAGGGGCCGCGGCAGTCGTCTGCGCCAGCGCGACATCGGCGAACCCGGCGAGACAGATCAGGGCCGCGACGGCGGCCAGAAGTCCCGCGCGGGCGGAATGAGAAAACGTCATGAATTTTACTCCTGAAAGGCAATGGAAGCGGGCGGGGGACTCAGAGAGCGTCGGCATCGGCTTCACCGGTGCGGATGCGCACGGCATGCTCGAGCGCGACGACGAAAATCTTGCCGTCGCCGATCTGGCCGGTCTTGGCGGCACTGACGATGGCGCCGATAGCGGCCTCAACCATCTCGGTCGGCACCGCGACCTCGATCTTGACCTTGGGAAGGAAACTCACGGCATATTCGGCGCCGCGATAGATTTCGGTGTGGCCCTTCTGCCGGCCGTAGCCCCGTACCTCGGTCACGGTCAGGCCATGAATGCCGAGCGCGGTGAGAGAATCCCGCACCTCATCGAGCTTGAACGGCTTGATGATCGCCATAACGATTTTCATACGCTGGTTCCCCGCTGTGGTCCGGCCGAAGCCGGTAGCCCTCGATTGACCCGCCATGCCGCAAGTGCGATGCGCGGGTGTCCGTGAGGAAACCTAATCAAATGCCGTGCCAGACCGGCACGACCGATCCAAGCCGTTATAAAACTTGGCGTTTATGAGATTCGCGAGGTCGCGGCGCGCGGCCGGGCCGGGCCGTCGCTCAATGCCTGACCGGAACTGCCTAAACTTTCGGCAGCAATCATCGAATGGGCAAATACTCGCTCCCGGGAGGGAGATGATCCAACGGCCGACAGCGCCAATGGCCTACATCGTCAGCCGCGCGCCAACCAGCAGCAGGTCGCTGGCGGCCTGGCTGGTGCGGCTGGCCAGTTCATCGCGCAGCCGCCGGGCGCCATCGGGCTCGCTCTCAAGCACGCGCTGAAACAGGCTGCGGGTCACGCGAATCACCGATGAATATTCCAGCGCCACCGCGCTGGCCGGTCGCGCCATCGGCACGATCAGGGCCAGTTCGCCGATCAGGGTGCCGGGACCGGCGGTGGCATCCTGGCTGTCGCCGTCGGGAAAGCTCAGGCGGAAACCGCCGCGTTGCACGACATAACCGCAATCCGCGTCATCACCGGCGCGGAACAACGCCGAGCCGCGCGCGAATTCCTGCTGCTCGGAGCCGATCGCCAGCACGCGGATCGCGGCATTGCCCAACAGGTGAAATGTCGGGACGCGGTCGAGCAGCACAACATCGTCTTCAATCGACATGAGGGTCCGGACTATAGCGTTTTGCGCGACGTGAATACCGGCTCGCGTGACGAGAACGCCTCGGATCAGGAAGCCGCAGCTTCGCTTCCGATTCCATCGGAACCGAACAAGCTCTCACCGGCGCGCGGACCCGGTATCAACGAATCGCAACGCCGATCGTATCACGGCACCAGCTTGTAGCCACCGGCCTCGGTGACAAGGATTTCAGGGCTGGCGGCGTCGGTCTCGATCTTCTGGCGGAGCCGGTAGATATGGGTTTCCAGCGTGTGCGTGGTGACGCCGGAATTATAGCCCCAGACTTCCTGCAGCAGCGTTTCGCGCGAGATCGGCAATTGTCCGGCGCGATAGAGGAAACGCAGGATCGCGGTTTCCTTTTCGGTCAGCCGGACCTTCTTGGCGTTGGCCCCGGTCAGCATCTTGGAGCCGGGCCGGAAGCTGTAGGGGCCGACCGAAAACACCGCATCCTCGCTGGCTTCATGCTGCCGCAACTGGGCGCGGATGCGCGCCAGCAGCACCGCGAAGCGGAACGGCTTGACGACATAATCGTTGGCGCCGGATTCGAGCCCGAGAATGGTGTCCGAGTCGGTATCGTGGCCGGTCAGCATGATGATCGGCGCCTTGAAGCCGCCCTTGCGCAGCGACCGCACCACCTCGCGGCCGTCGGTATCGGGCAGCCCGACATCCATCAACACCAGGTCCGGCGCTTGCGCCTTGGCCGCATTGGCGCCCTTGGCGCCGGTATCGACCGCCGACGCCTCGAACTCCTCGTGGAGGGACAATTGTTCGACCAGAGCCTCGCGCAGATCGTTGTCATCATCGACGATGAGGATTTTGCGGGCATTGGCCATGGGGGACTATCCTTCGAGCAGCGCGCAGCAACGAGGCGCATTACATCAGAGATAGGTTCGATTTGGCCCGGGAACTAGTTACCGATTGGCAATCAAGCTGTATTCTTGCGCAAATCGGTCCATTTCGGGCATCAGCCACCGGCGAATTAGAGCACTTACCGCCGAAAGCGCAAGCCGGAGTTCTTTCTCGAAGTGAAAAAGTCCCGCCTTTCAGTTGCTTATCCAGGACATCGAAAGGACGGACCGCTGGCGATGATTCGCGTGCGCGCCGCCGCCGGCAGACCGACCCGCGGCTGGCTCCTGGCCGACGGACAGGCCATTCCGGTGGCGCTCGGCCGAGGCGGCATCAAGGCGAACAAGTTCGAGGGCGACGGCGCCACGCCGCGCGGGACCTTCCGGCCGTTGCGGCTTTGGTGGCGGGCCGATCGCTGGCCGCGGCCGCGCACGCTGCTCCCGCTGCGACGGATCACCCCGTTCGATGCCTGGTGCGAGAACCCCGCCGACCGCCACTACAACCAGCCGATGCGCCGCGCCGCCGGACAGGCCGGCGACCGGCTCCGGCGCGAGGATCGCCTCTACGACTTCATCATCGAAATCGACCACAACACCCGGCCGCGGATCGCCCATCGCGGCAGCGCGGTGTTCCTGCATCTGGCGCGCGACAACTTCGGTCCCACCGCCGGCTGCGTCGCGATGCGCCGGCCCGCGATGCTGCGGTTGCTGGCGCGGATCGGCCCGCGAACGAAAATCGTCATCGGGTGAGGCGACTGCCGAAGCGACTGCCTACGTCATCCTGAGGTGCGAGCCATCTTCGGCGAGCCTCAAAGGATGACGGGCGTGGAGCTATCCGTCGTCCTCCCATCCTTCGAGGGCCGCAAGTGCGGCCACCTCAGGATGACAACGTACCACAAACTACCGCTTGCCGAAAATCGCCGAGCCAATCCGCACATGGGTCGCGCCGAACTGGATCGCGGTTGCGAAGTCCGCGCTCATGCCCATCGACAGTTTTTCCAGACCGTTACGCGCGGCGATCTTGGCGGTCAGCGCGAAATGCGGCGCCGGCGCTTCATCGACCGGCGGAATGCACATCAACCCGGAAATCGTCAGACCGTAGCTGTCGCGACAGCGCGCGATGAAGGCATCGGCATCGGCCGGTGCGATGCCGGCCTTTTGCGGTTCCTCGCCGGTGTTGATCTGCACGAACAGTTCCGGCCGGCGCGGCTGCCGCGCGAACTGCTTGCTCAACGCCTCGCACAGGCTCGGCCGGTCGACGGAATGTATCGCGTCGAACAGCGCCACCGCCTCCTTGACCTTGTTGGATTGCAGCGGCCCGATCAGATGCAGCGCGATGCCGGGGGTCGCGGCAGCAAGCTCCGGCCATTTCGCCTTTGCTTCCTGCACCCGGTTTTCCCCGAACACGCGCTGGCCCGCTTCGATCACCGGCGCGATGGCGTCGGCCGCAAAGGTCTTCGAAACCGCGACCAGCGTCACCGTGCCGCGCGCGCGGCGCGCGTCAAGGCAGGCGCGCGCGATCTCCTGCTCCACGGCATCGAGCCCGTGCGGCGCGGACGAGGTTAACGGCGGGTTAGCATGCGGCATCATCGTATGGCTTTCACGCGCAGATCCAACGCGGATCGTTCAATCTTTAGGAAATTCAGGAAAAGGTCCTTGAAGCGTTGCTGCTAGTTGAAGGCAAGACACGAGCAGGCAATGTCGCGAAGCACTTACAACCGTCATAAAATGAAACTCAAGCGGCTTTTCGGCATCCGTGGCCGTCTGGTGCTTCTGGCCTTGATTCTGGTCGTTCCCCTGATGCTGGACCGCGCCCGCTCGCTCGAGCAGGAGCGCGCCAAGCAGATCACGGCGACCGCGGCCGAATACAAGAAACTGGCCGACCACACCGTCGATACCCAGCGGCAGGTGATGTCGTCGGTCGAGGCCGTGCTGAAATCGTCGTCCTACATCTATGCCCTGGGCACCGACATCGGCCAGCCCTGCATGGTGATGCGCGCCAGCTTCCGCGTCGATCTGCCCTGGATCCGCAGCCTCTCGGTGGTCGACCGGACCGGCCGCGTCGAGTGCTCGACATTGCCGGGGACGACCGGCCTCGACCTCAGCGACCGGCAATACATCAGGAAAGCGCTGTCGCAGCGCACGCTGGTGCTCAGCGACTACATCTTCAGCCGCGCCACCCACCAGCCGACCATCATGGCCGCCTATCCGCTGAAGGCAATTCACAACAACCGGTCCGGCGCCGTCATCATCGCGGCGGTCAACCTGCGCTGGATGTCCTCGGTCATGAACGAACTCGGCGGCCGGCCCGGCGTGACGGCGCTGCTGATCGACAGCAACGGCGTCGTGCTGGCCACGCCGGACGACCTCGCCAGCATGGCCGCGCATCCGCTCAGCGACAAGACGCTGCTCGCGGCAATCGTTCGGCACGAAACCCGCACCGGGGCGAAAGCCGGCTCCTTCGCGCATCAGACGTCCGACGACGGCAAGCGGATGATTACGTTTTCTCGATTGCCGGGAACCGACACGCGACTTGTCGTCAGCATCGACGAGGCGATGGTGACGGCCAGCATCAATCGCGAAATCCGCCTCGCCTATATCGAACTCGCGTTCGTCTGCCTGATCGTTCTGCTCGGCGCGCTGCTCGTGGTCGAGGGGCTGATCATGCGCCCGATCGAGATCCTGACCAAGACCGCGACCCGTTTCGGCCGCGGCGATCATGACATCCGCGCGGCGCGCCACGAGCTTCCGACCGAATTCGTGCCGCTGGCGCGCGCCTTCAATGCAATGGCGGCGCAACTCGCCGGACGCGAACGCGAATTGCTGGCCACCAACAACCGCCTCAGCGTGATGGCTTCGGTCGATACGGTGTCCGGACTGGCCAACCGGCGCGGCTTCCAGAGCCGGCTCGATTTCGAATGGAATAAGGCCGACCAGACCGGGACGGAACTGGCCCTGCTGATGGTCGATGTCGATCACTTCAAGCTCTACAACGACACCTACGGCCACGTCGAAGGCGATACCTGCCTTGCCCGGCTCGGTGAAGCGCTCGCCGACATCGCCGCCCGGAACGCAGGCTTCGCCGCGCGCTATGGCGGCGAGGAATTCTGCATCGTGCTGCCGGACGCCACCGCCGCCCGAGCCACGGAAATTGGTGAAATGGTCCGCGTTGCGGTGCGCGAACTGGCCATCCCGCATCGCGCCAGCACCTCCCAGAACGTCACCCTCAGCGTCGGCGTCGCGGTGACGCGCCCCAATGCGACCATGCTGACCAGCGACCTGATCGAGGCCGCCGACGCCGCGCTCTACGCCGCCAAGCACGCCGGCCGCGATTGCGTGATCGAGCACGGCCGGCACGAAACGACGGCACCGCCGGTCTCGCTGGCGGGTTGACCTCGCCGGCTCCCCGATCGGCACCTAAATCGTTGACCCGGCGCGGTCTTTTATGGCCTAGTGATTTTTGAGTTAACGCGTTTTCTTCACGCGAACCGGTATCCACTTCGCTCGAAAACGCTATAGTGAACCGCTTTCCGCGCGAACGCGGCCAAGGCGGGCAGTCGCTTGCCTGCTGTTTCGCGCTCCACTCCCGATCGCGCCGATCGCGATCCAACCAGCCGGACAATTTCCGATTTCAAATGACGAACGAACGCTACAACGCCCGTGAAGCCGAACCGCGCTGGCAGCGCATCTGGGACGAGAAGGCCATCTTCAAGACGGAGAACAGCGATCCGCGGCCGAAATACTACGTGCTCGAGATGTTCCCCTATCCGTCCGGGCGCATCCACATGGGCCACGTCCGCAACTACACCATGGGCGACGTGGTGGCGCGCACCATGCGCGCCAAGGGCTACAACGTGCTGCACCCGATGGGCTGGGACGCCTTCGGCATGCCGGCCGAAAACGCCGCGATGCAGAACAAGACCCATCCGGCGAAATGGACCTACGCCAACATCGACGCGATGAAGAAGCAGCTCAAGTCGATGGGGCTGTCGCTGGACTGGGCGCGCGAATTCGCGACCTGCGACCCCTCCTACTACAAGCACCAGCAGCGCATGTTCCTCGATTTCCTCAAGGCGGGGCTGGTCGAGCGCAAGCAGTCCAAGGTCAACTGGGACCCGGTCGACATGACCGTGCTGGCCAACGAACAGGTGATCGACGGCCGCGGCTGGCGCTCCGGCGCCGTCGTCGAGCAGCGCGAATTGACGCAGTGGTTCTTCAAGATCAGCAAATATTCCGAAGACCTGCTCGATGCGCTGGATACGCTCGACCGCTGGCCCGACAAGGTGCGCACCATGCAGCGCAACTGGATCGGCAAGTCCGAAGGCCTGCTGATCCGTTTCGCACTCGACAGCGCGACGACGCCGAACGGCGAGACCGAGCTGAAGATTTTCACCACGCGCCCCGATACCCTGTTCGGCGCCAAGTTCATGGCGATCGCACCGGATCACCCGCTGGCCACGGCGGCCGCGAAAAGCAATCCGGCGCTGGCCGACTTCATCGCCGACTGCAAGCACCGCGGCACGTCGCAGGCCGAGATCGACACCGCCGAGAAAATGGGCTTCGACACCGGCATCAGGGCGGCGCATCCGTTCGATCCGAACTGGAAGCTGCCGGTCTATGTCGCCAACTTCATCCTGATGGAGTACGGCACCGGCGCCATCTTCGGCTGCCCGGCGCACGACCAGCGCGACCTCGACTTCGTCAACAAATACGGCCTCGGCAATACGCCGGTGGTGTGTCCGGAAGGCCAGGATCCGGCAAGTTTCGTTATCACCGACACCGCCTATGACGGCGACGGCCGCGTGATCAATTCGCGTTTCCTGGACGGCATGACCATCGAGGCCGCGAAAGAGGAAGTCACGAAGCGGCTGGAAAGCGAGACGCGCGCGCTCCCCGCCCCCGCATCGCAAACGGGCGAGGGAGTCGTAGCGCCCGTCGGCGAGCGGCAGGTGAATTACCGCCTGCGCGACTGGGGCATTTCACGGCAGCGCTACTGGGGCTGCCCGATCCCGATCATCCATTGCGACGCCTGCGGCGTGGTGCCGGTGCCGGTCAAGGACCTGCCGGTACGACTGCCCGACGACGTCGAATTCGACCGCCCCGGCAACCCGCTCGACCGCCACACCGCATGGAAAAACGTCCCCTGCCCGGCCTGCGGCAAACCGGCGCGGCGCGAAACCGACACCATGGACACCTTCGTGGATTCGTCGTGGTACTTCGCCCGCTTCACCGATCCGTGGAACGAAACCGCGCCGACCACGCCGGACGTCGCCAACCGCATGATGCCGGTCGACCAGTATATCGGCGGCGTCGAGCACGCCATTCTGCATCTGCTGTATTCGCGCTTCTTCACCCGCGCGATGAAGGCCACCGGGCACATCGGCCTCAGTGAGCCGTTCGCCGGCATGTTCACGCAAGGCATGGTAGTGCACGAGATCTATCGCAAGGCCGACGGATCGTTCGCTTCCCCGGCCGAGGTCGTCATCACCATCGACGGCGACAATCGCCGCGCCACGCTGCTCGATGGCGGCGCGCCGGTCGAGATCGGCTCGATCGAGAAGATGTCGAAGTCAAAGCGCAACACCGTCGATCCCGACGACATCATCGCCACCTACGGCGCCGACACCGCGCGCTGGTTCATGCTGTCGGATTCGCCGCCGGACCGCGACGTGATCTGGAGCGAGGAACGGGTGCAGGGCGCATCGCGCTTCGTGCAGCGGATCTGGCGGCTCGCCAACGAAGCCGCCGGCATCGCCAAAGCCGCGCCGTCCGCCCGCCCCGCAGCCTTCGGCCCCGAAGCGCTGGCGTTGCGCAAGGCGGCCCACGGCGCGCTCGACAAGGTCTCCACCGGCGTCGAAAAGCTGCATTTCAATGTCTGCCTGGCGCAGATCCGGGAATTCACCAACGCCTTCGCCGAGGTGCTGGCGCCGCTGGCGAAACCCGGGGCGGCCGCCGCCGCGCCCGACCTGGCCTGGGCGATCCACGAAGCCGCCGTCATTCTGGTGCAGTTGTTCGCCCCGATGATGCCGCATCTGGCGGAACAATGCTGGGAGCTGCTGGGGCAACCCGGGCTGGTTTCCAACGCGGCATGGCCGGTGGTCGAGCCGGAACTGCTGGTCAAGGACAGCATCACCCTGCCGGTACAGGTCAACGGCAAGAAGCGCGGCGAGATCACGGTGGCGCGGGATGCCCAAAACGCCGAAATAGAGGCTGCCGCTTTGGCTCTCGATGCGGTAAAACAGACCCTGGGGAACAAGCCGGTTCGTAAACTCATCGTGGTTCCGCAAAGGATCGTCAATGTCGTGGTTTAATGCCCGTATCGCTGCACGGCTGAGCCTGGTTGCCGCGCTGGCGATGCTGACGGCCGGCTGCTTTCGCCCGATGTATGCCGAACATACCGACGGCACCCCGGCGTTGCGCGAAAGACTGATGGGCGTCGAACTGGCGCCGCTCAACGTTCCCAACGCCTCGCGCGAGGCCCGGCTCGGCGTCGAAATCCGCAACGCGCTGGCGTTCAAGCTCTATGGCAACGCCACCGGCATGGCGCCGACCCATCGGCTCGAGTTCCGGCTGAGCACCGGACGCTCTTCGCTGGTGCTCGACCGCGCGACGGCTCTGCCCTCGATCGAAGGCTATAATATCGACGCCACCTACAAGCTCACCGAACTGGCGACCGGCAAGGTGGTGCTGACCGGCAGCACGTTCTCGCACGTCTCCTACGACATTCCCGGAACCTACCAGCGCTTTGCCCGCGCCCGCGCCTTCCGCGACGCCGAGGATCGCGCCTCGCAGGAAGTCGCCGAGAACATGCAGACGCGGCTGGCCTCGTTCTTCTCCACCGGGATTTGAACGCGCATCGGCACCGGCGTGCACAACAGGCTTGGCGCGCTGTCCATGCCAGCGTCATCCTGAGGTGCGAGGGCAGCGCCCGAGCCTCGAAGGATGACACGACGCAATTGATGTCATCTTCTGTCGTCACCCTTCGAGGCTCGCCGCGAAGATGCGGCTCGCACCTCAGGATGACGTGATCCAAGATGGTCGTGTATCCGATCCGTTTCGTTGAGGTGAAAGTCTGACCATGGTTGCGCTGCGCGGCAGGGACATTGACAGCTACCTCGCCAGGCCGGACGCGGCGCGGCCGATCGTGCTGCTGTACGGCGCCGACGCCGGCCTCGTGCGCGAACGCGCCGATGCGCTGATCGCCTCCGCCGTCGACGATCCCGCCGATCCGTTCTCACTGGTGCGGCTCGACGGCGACGAACTGTCGGCCGAACCCTCGCGGCTGGTCGATGAGGCGATGACGGTGCCGCTGTTCGGCGGCCGCCGCGCCATTCGCATCCGGGCCGGTTCGCGCAGCTTCGCCAGCGGCGTCGAGACGCTGGCGTCGATGACGCCGAAGGATTGCCGCATCGTTATCGAGGCCGGCGAGTTGCGGCCGGAATCGCCGCTGCGCAAGGCGTGCGAGCGCGCGAAGAACGCGGTTGCGATCGCCTGCTATCCCGACACCGAACGCGATCTGGCGAGGCTGCTCGACGACGAAATGCGCGCCGCCAGCCTGCGCATCGCCCCCGATGCCCGCGCCACGCTTCTGGCCTCGCTCGGCGGCGACCGCCAGGCATCGCGCAACGAACTGCGCAAGCTTTCGCTCTACGCCCATGGCGCGCGCGAGGTGACCCTCGACGATGTCGTGGCGGTGATCTCGGATGCCTCAGACCTCAAGCTCGATCCGATCGTCGATGGCGCTTTCGCCGGCAACCCGGCGCTGGTCGAGAGCGAATTCGCCAAGGCGATGGCGGCCGGCACCTATCCGGGCGTGATCATTTCCGCCGCGCAACGCCATGCCGCGTCGTTGCACAAGGCAAGCCTCGCGGTCGAGGCGGGGCAACCGGCTTCGGCGGCGATGGACGGCGGCTTCCCGCGCCTGCACTTCTCGCGCAAGGCCGCGGTCGAAACGGCGCTGCGCAATTTCACGCCCGCCAGACTCGTTCAGATCATCGAGCAGCTTGCGACAGCCGCGCTCGATTCGCGCAAGCAGGCGACGCTGGCCGCCGCGATCGCGCAACGCGCCCTGATGGCGATCGCGGCAAACGCCCGGCGAAGGGGATAGAGCTACGCGGCGCCTCCTTCTCCCTCGCCCCGCTCTTGCGGGGAGAGGGTTGGGGTGAGGGGTCTTGCTGTATAAACATCGCCTTCCGCAACGGCAGCGTTATCCTGAGGTGCACGCTTTCTTGCGCGCCTCGCAGGATGGGCCACACATATCAAGCCGCCATCCTTCGAGGCTCGGCGTGAAGGACGCCTCGCACCTCAGGATGACGCCGACCTCTCGGCTATGTCTTATCTGGTCATCGTCGGAGGTTTCGCGCGCAAGCTGGCCGTCCACGTCTTGTCTGCGGATCGATTGAAAGAACGTGGATGCCCGGCACAAGGCCGGGCATGACGACTGATATGCCAAATGAAACGACGAGCGCCGCGCCGCTATCCCCGCCTTCGCGGGGACGACCATCATGTTGGAGCGTTCCCGCCCTGGCCGTTTACGCGCCGAGCCGCCGCATGATTTCGTCGAGCTGATCGAGATCGCCGTAGCGGATCTGCACGATGCCGCCGGGATCGCGATGCGCGACGCTGACCTTCAGCCCGAGCGCGTCGCTGACGCGCTTTTCCAGCGCCAGCGTGTCGGTGTCCTTGACCGACGCGGCCGTCGTGCGCGGCTTCATCGACTTGCGCTCCGGCGCGCCTTCCTCGTGCGCCAGCGCTTCTGTCTGCCGCACGTTGAGACCTTCCGCGATCACGCGCTTCGCCGCGCCCGAAGCATCCGGCACGTTGATCAGCGCGCGCGCATGACCGGCCGACAACTGTCCCGACGCGATCAGCGCCTGCACGTCGTCCGGCAACTTGATAAGCCGCATCATGTTGGCGACGTGACTGCGGCTCTTGCCGACCACTTTCGCGATTTCGTCGGCGCTGTGTTTGAATTCGTTGGCGAGCGCGTGATAGCCCTGCGCCTCTTCCATCGCGTTGAGATCGGCGCGCTGCACGTTTTCGACAATGGCGATTTCGAGCGCTTCGCTGTCGCTGACCTCGATGGGTACGATCGGCACTTCATGCAGGCCGGCAAGCTGCGCCGCGCGCCAGCGCCGTTCGCCGGCGATGATCTCGTAGCGGTCGGTCGCACCCTTCACCGCGCGCACCACGATCGGCTGGATCACGCCGCGCTGCTTGATCGAGTCGGCAAGTTCGCTCAATTCGGCATCGGCGAAGTGACGGCGCGGGTTGCGCGGGTTGGCCTTGAGAAATTCGATCGGCACCTTGCGCTGCGCGCGCGGCCGCTCGGCATGAACCGCCTCGCCGCCGACATCGCCGATCAGACTTGCCAGACCGCGCCCCAGTCGCGAACGCGTTTCGTCGGCCATCGCCAGCTCCCTTGGATTCACGCGTGATACTCCGGAGTAGAAGATTCGTGTTGGCCGCTCCCTCCCCCCTTGTGGGGGAGGGTCAGGGAGGGGGGTAAGCCGCAAGCGCTTTGGCTTGTCAGACCCCCCTCTCCACCTCTCCCCCACAAGGGGGGAGAGAGCAGGTAGAGCTTCGCTGCAACGAAAAACATATCACTCACGACCTGAGCCTCACCCCGCCGCGCGCAGCTCGCGCTCGCGTTGAATCACTTCGGTCGCCAGCCGCAGGTAGGCTTCGCTGCCGGCGCATTTGAGATCGTAGACCAGCACCGGCTTGCCGTAGGACGGCGCTTCGGAAATCCGCACGTTGCGCGGGATCATGGTGTCGTAGACTTTCTTGCCCATGAACTGGCGCACGTCGGCGACCACCTGGTTCGACAGGTTGTTGCGCGAGTCGAACATCGTCAGCACGATGCCGTGGATCGACAATTCCGGATTGAGCGTCGAGCGCACCTGCTCCACCGTCTGCAACAGTTGCGACAGCCCTTCGAGCGCGAAGAACTCGCATTGCAGCGGGACGAGAATCGCGTCCGACGCCGCCATCGCATTGACGGTGATGAGATTGAGCGACGGCGGGCAATCGATCAGCACATAAGTGTAGTCGGTGTCCGGCGAGACGTTGGTGTTCAGCGCGCCGATGGCGTTGCGCAGACGGAAGGCGCGGTCGCGCGTGGTGCCAAGCTCGAGTTCGAGCCCGGACAGGTCCATGGTCGAAGGCGCGATGTGCAGCCGCGGCACCGCGGTCGGCACCACCGCCTCGCGCAGCGAGACCTCGCCCATCAGCACGTCATAGGTCGAGGCGTTGCGGTCGCGGCGGTCGATACCCAATCCGGTCGAGGCGTTGCCTTGCGGATCGAGATCGACGATCAGCACGCGTTCGCCGATCGCCGCCAGCGCAGTGCCGAGATTGATGGCGGTCGTTGTCTTGCCGACGCCGCCCTTCTGGTTGGCCAGCGAGATGATCCGCGGATGCGCCGGCGGAAGTGGTTGATCGCTGCTAACCCTTTGAAATGTCTCGTCCATAACGGTCATTACGCACTACCATGCTGCGATGCAGCATTTTCCGTGCTGCGCGGTTCGATGTGGTCGATCTCAAGCGTCCAGCCGGTTCCGGTCAGGCTTGGATGACGGACAGGCTCAATTTTCCAATATTTAGTGGCCTCAGTCAATTCAGCCTCTACATCTTGGCCCTTGAGGAACAGCGCCTTTGCGCCCTTTTTCATCAGAGGGGCGGCGAAGCTCAGCAAAATATGTAGCGGAGCCAGCGCCCGCGCGGTGACGCAATCGATCGTTGTCCCGGCGCTATCCACATAATCCCCAATATCCGCCAGGTGCACCGTGCCGGGAGCGGCGGTGATGCGCAATGCCTCCCGCAGGAACGCGGCTTTTTTGGCGTTGCGCTCCACCAGATGGATCATGGCCCCGTCGCGCTCGGCCAGCGCGCAGGCCAGCACCACGCCGGGAAAACCGCCGCCGCTGCCGAAATCCGCCCAGATTCGCGCGGCCGGCGCGATGGCCAGCAATTGCAGGGAATCCGCGATATGCCGGGTCCAGAGCTGCGGCAAGGTTGAGGGGGCGACCAGATTGGTCTTGGCCTGCCACTGCAGCAATAAATCGACGTAGCGCTCCAGCCGGGCCTCTGTTTCACGTGAAACAGGGGTCAATGCCAGCGCGGCAGCCTTGTCGGCAGCGAGAGCGTCCGGTGCCGGTCGTGGGTCTGGTTTCGCCATCTAAGCGGACTGCTTTCGTATAGGCCCCCGGCGGCGGCTACCCCAAGGCACAGGCTAAAGTTCGACGAGCCTAGTGTGGTGGTTCGGACGTTCGCTTCATTGTCGCCGCTAGTCCATCAAGCGGACTTTCGAACCTAAACCACACTGGATTGCGCGAAACGGTCGTTTGAAAACTCTTGATCGCCAGAGATTTGTTTGCCGCTATCCTTCAATGCGCGCAAGAGCGCACGCCTCAAAGCCTGCCGGGACATGAAACCGGCGGCCTTGATCGGCTCTCCGGGAAATTGTGAGACGCCTGTTATCGCAGACGCGCCAACGTTCCCATCGCTGCCAGGTTCGTCATGGTCGGATTTATTCCGGCCATCCGCGTCTTGACGAACCATTCGCCAGTCTCCCGAAACCCAAATTCGCTTGAAGGACTCGCCAGAAAGGCGTGGATGCCCGGGACAAGCCCGGGCACGATCGAAATGGCTTGATGTTCAAGCCGTCAGAGCGCTTTCAAGCAAAGTGGGTACCGGTTCGCGTGAAGAATATGCGTGAGATCAGAATCATGGAGCCCCGGTTCTGATTCCCTCAGAACCGAACGGACTCCAGCAAGGCCGTGAAGACCTTGGGTGCATTTTCGGTCAGGCTCCGAGGCCCTCACCCTGACCCAACGGCGTCACCCTGAGGTGCATTGCGAAGCAATGCCCCGAACGCGACGGCCTCATCCTTCGAGGCCAGCGGCCTTCGCCGCTCGCACCTCTGGATGACGCGTCACGCGGCCTCTGACGCTTAGCCACCCACCTGAAGGGCTGTGACTACGGATCCCTGAGTTCATGGGCACAAATTTGGCGCTGCCCGTCCGCAAGCGATTTTCCGGTCAAACGATCGAGAAGACAGCCGTTTCAGCTACGAGAACCTGGGCTGCCCGCAACATTTCCACCGCCCCTCAAGGAGAACGTGAGGCAGGACGCCGACCACACTGCCGGGTGTTTCACGTGAAACAGCCTCAGGCCGCTCCCGCCGCGCCTTTCTTCCGCGCCTCGCGCCGCAGATAGGACGCCAGAATGCCGAGCGCCGCCGGCGTCAGGCCGTCGAGCCGCCCAGCCTGCCCGACCGTGCGCGGCTGGGCTTTCTCCAGCCGGTTGCGGGCTTCGTTGGAAAGCCCCGGCACCACGCGATAATCGATCCCGGTCAGGATCAAGCCTTCATCACGCCGAAACGCCTCGACATCCGCCACCTGCCGCTTGAGATAGACATCGTACTTGGCGTCGATCTCGACATGGGTCGCAATAACTGGGTCAATGGCCGACAATTCCGGCCAGATAGCGCTGACTTCGCGCCAGCCGATTTCCGGATAGGCCAATAGCTCAAAGGCCGAGCGGCGATGGCCGTCGCGATTGAGGTTGAGGCCATGCCTGGCGGCTTCGTTGGGCGTAATCGCCAACGATTGCGCCAGCCGCTTCGCCGCCTCCAGCGCCACCATCTTGGCGCGATGACGTGCGGCCCGCACCGTGCCGACGCAGCCGAGCGTGATCCCCTTGTCGGTCAAGCGCTGATCGGCGTTATCGGCGCGCAGGGTCAGACGATACTCGGCCCGCGACGTGAACATCCGATAGGGCTCGGTGACGCCGCGCGTCACCAGATCGTCGATCATGACGCCGAGATAGCCGTCGGCACGGTCGAATACGACCGGCTCGCCGCCGCTCGCCAGTAACGCCGCGTTCAATCCGGCGACGATGCCCTGCGCCGCCGCCTCCTCATAGCCGGTGGTGCCATTGATCTGCCCGGCCAGGAACAGCCCGGGAAGCCGTCTGGTCTGCAAGGTCGGCTCCAGCTCGCGCGGATCGACGTGGTCGTATTCGATGGCGTAACCCGGCCGGATGATCCGGGTGCGCTCCAGCCCCGGGATCGAGGCGACGATGGCCTGCTGCACCTCCTCCGGCAAGGAGGTCGAAATGCCGTTGGGATAGACCGTCGGATCGTCGAGACCTTCCGGCTCCAGGAAGATCTGATGGCCGTCGCGGTCGCCGAACCGCATGATCTTGTCCTCGACCGAGGGACAATAACGCGGGCCGGTGCTCTTGATCTGGCCGGAATACATCGGTGAACGATGTACGTTGGCGCGAATGACATCGTGGGTCGCCGGCGTCGTCCGGGTAATGCCGCACTGGATCTGCGGCACGGTGATTTGCGCGGTCAAGGTCGAAAACGGCTCCGGCGGCTCGTCGCCGGGCTGCATTTCCACCGCGCCCCAGTCGATGGTGCGGCCATCGAGCCGTGGCGGCGTGCCTGTCTTGAGCCGGCCGAGCTGGAAGCCCGCGGCCTCGAACGACTTCGACAGACCGAGCGCCGGCGCCTCTCCGACCCGCCCCGCCGGCCAGTTTGTCTCGCCGAGATGGATCAGTCCGCGCAGAAATGTCCCGGTGGTGACAACCACCGCGCCCGCGGCAATTTCAGTGCCGTCGCCAAGCCTTATCCCGGTGACGCGATCGCCGGAGCGCAACAGTTCGTCCGCCTCGCCTTCGATCACGCTAAGATTCGCGGTGTCGCGGATCGCGGCCTGCATCGCCGCGGCATAAAGCTTGCGATCGGCCTGGGCGCGCGGGCCGCGCACCGCCGGGCCTTTGCGGCGATTGAGCATGCGAAACTGGATGCCGGATTGATCGATCACCCGGCCCATCAACCCGTCCAGCGCATCGACCTCGCGGACCAGATGCCCCTTGCCCAGCCCGCCGATCGCGGGATTGCACGACATCGCGCCGACGGTTGCGAATTGATGCGTGACCAGCGCGGTCCGCGCGCCCTTGCGCGCCGCTGCCGCTGCTGCCTCGCAGCCTGCGTGCCCGCCTCCGATGACGATAACGTCGAACGATTTCGCCGCGCACATTGCAATAGATTCCGCTGGACTGACGGCGCGTTCTATCGCGCCATGGGTCGAGCCGAAAGAGCTAATGTCATGCGCAGCCGGCGCAAATCTGTTTCACGTGAAACAGCTTGAATACGCCGCCGCATATTCTTCGTGCTGGCGTGCGGAAGGAAACGTAATGGTTGCGCGGAACACGACGATGCGGATTGGATGGTATTCTTTGCGGCGGCGCTGGCGGCGGGGGTGATTTCGATGCCGGACCTGCTTGTTTCACGTGAAACAAATGTGGCGACCACTTTCACGGCCATCACCCCGCGACGCGCCGGCCGAGGGACAAAACATTCAGCATATCTTGATAAAATGAATCAAGAAATATTCTTATGTTACTTTCCTATGCAGAACTCGCGAAAGATGACGTCGAGCAGATCCTCCACATCGATCCGGCCGAGCAGCCGCCCCAACGCCCTCGCCGCGACCCGCAATTCCTCGGCGACCAGCTCCTCGCCGTCATCGGCGGCATCCATGCTGCGCTGCAACGAAGCTGACGTTGTGCGCAGCAATTCGCGATGCCGCTGCCTTCCGATCAGGGCTGCATCGCCAGACCCGAAATATTGTTGCGCGAACTCCGTCAATGCGTCGGCCAGTTCGCCAACTCCATCTCCCCGCGCGGCCGATATTTCGATACGCCGCGCCGACGCGCCCTCGCTCTGTCCAAAACCGCCGCCAGTCCGCCCCGCTTCGGCCGCAGGAATCCCCGGGTCTTTTTCGGCCTCCGTGGGCGCCCCGAGATCGATCTTGTTACGCACCACCCAGACCGGCATCCGGTCCGCATCGCCGAGCGTATCAACGGCGACGTTGTGTGAATCGACGAGCCAAAGCACCAGGTCGGCTTCCGCAGCGCGCGCCCTCGCCCGGCGCACACCCTCCTGCTCGACCGGATCGCTCGTGTCGCGAATGCCTGCGGTATCGATTAAAGTCACCGGGTAGCCGTCGAGATCGAGTTGCACTTCGATGACGTCGCGCGTCGTGCCGGCATGCGGCGACACGATCGCCACATCGCGCCGGGCCAGCACATTCATCAGTGTCGATTTGCCGACGTTCGGTGCGCCAGCAATCGCCACCACCAGACCATCACGCAACCGCTCGCTGCGCGCGGATGCCACAAGGCATTGCTCGATTTCGTCGCGCAGCGCCGCGACCTTCGCCAGCGCGGGTCCTAGCAATTCCTGCGGCACATCGCCTTCGTCGGCGAAATCGATTGCCGCCTCCACCAGCGCCGCGGCGTCGATGATCCGCTGCCGCCAGTCGCGCGCCTTGTCGCCGAGCAAGCCTTGCAATTGCCGCAGCGCCTGCCGTCGTTGCCGGTCGGTATCGGCGTGAATCAGATCGTCGAGACCCTCGGCCTCGGTGAGATCAAGCTTGCCGTTCTCGAACGCGCGGCGGGTAAACTCACCCGGCTCCGCCGGCCGCACGCCGTCGAACGACGCCAGCGCCGCGAACAATGCCGCCAGCACCGCACGGCCGCCATGAACCTGAAACTCCGCGACGTCCTCGCCGGTGGCGCTCGCAGGCCCGGGAAACCACAACACCACTGCATCGTCGATAGGCCGCGCGCCGCGATCCCGCAACAGCACGCGCGTCGCCACGCGTGGCCGCGGCATCTTTCCGGACAATCCTTGGAGCGTCACGGAAGCCTGCGGTCCGGACACGCGCACCACGGCGATGGCCGTCGGCGGCCGTCCCGATGACAGCGCGAAGATGGTTTGCTCTCGCGGATGCATGCCTTATCTATTCAATATCGCTTTCATGCAGCAACCTCGTTACCTGCCGCGGCAGATCGCTCCCGCGCTGCATCTCACTCCACCTCAGCGGAAGGCCACCATGACAGAGCCGTCGACGCATACCAACCGGCTTTCGCACGAGACCAGCCCCTATCTGCTGCAGCATCAGCACAATCCTGTCGACTGGTGGCCGTGGGGCCCGGCGGCGTTGGCGCAAGCGAAGCAGACCAACAGGCCGATCCTGCTTTCGGTCGGTTACGCCGCGTGCCATTGGTGCCATGTCATGGCGCACGAAAGCTTCGAGGACGACGCGACCGCGGCGGTGATGAACGAGTTGTTCGTCAACATCAAGGTCGATCGCGAGGAACGTCCCGACATCGATCAGATCTACATGAATGCGTTGCATCACCTCGGCGAGCAGGGCGGCTGGCCGCTGACGATGTTTCTGACGTCCGACGGCGAACCGTTCTGGGGCGGCACATACTTTCCCAAGACCGCGCAGTATGGTCGCGCGGGCTTCACCGACGTGTTGCATGCCATTGCACGGCTCTATCATCAGGAGCCGCACAAGATCACGCAGAACCGCGACGCCTTGCTTGCGAAACTCGCCGAGCGCACCCGAGGCGACGCGACGGCGAGCATCGGCGTCAGCGAACTCAACAATGCCGCGACCTCGATTGCCCGTGCCACCGATCCGGTCAACGGCGGCTTGCGCGGCGCGCCGAAATTTCCGCAAGGCACGATGCTGGAATTTCTCTGGCGGGCAGGGGCGCGCTCCGGCGACGAACGTTTCTACATCACCAGCAACCTCGCGCTGACTCACATCAGCCAGGGCGGCATCTACGATCATCTCGGCGGTGGCTACGCGCGCTACTCGGTCGATGATAAATGGCTGGTGCCGCATTTCGAGAAGATGCTTTACGACAACGCGCAGTTACTTGATCTGCTGGCGCTGGAGCACGCGCGATCGAACAACCCGCTCTATGCCGAGCGCGCGACGGAAACCGTCGACTGGCTTGTCCGCGAGATGACGATGCCGGAAGGCGCGTTCGCATCCTCGCTCGACGCCGATTCCGAAGGCGAGGAAGGCAAGTTCTATGTCTGGTCGCTGGCCGAGATCGAACAGGTTCTCGGCCCTGACGATGCCGCTGTTTTCGCCGCGCGCTATGACATCACCCGCGATGGAAACTTCGAAGGCCATAACATTCCCAATCGCCTGAAAAGCATCGACCTCGGCGATGACGACGGCGAGTACATGCGGACGCTGCGCGAAAGGCTTCTGGCGCACCGCGCGACACGCATTCGACCGGGCCTCGACGACAAGATTCTCGCGGACTGGAACGGCCTGATGATCGCCGCGCTGGCGCATGCCGCGATGGCGTTCGAACGGCCGGAGTGGCTTGACATCGCGCGCCGCGCATTTCACTTCGTCACCGGCACGATGACGCGCGACGGGCGGCTTGGGCACTCGTGGCGCGCCGGCCAGTTGTTGCTGCCCGCGCTCGCATCCGACTACGCCGCGATGACCCGCGCCGCACTGGCGTTGTATGAGGCCGGCGGCGAACAGCAATTCCTGCAACAGGCTCTCGCATGGCAAGCGTTACTCGACGCGCATTATGCCGACGCCGAGCATGGCGGTTACTACCTCACCGCCGACGATGCCGAGGGCCTGATCGTGCGGCCGCACTCGAGCGTCGATGACGCGATCCCCAATCACAACGGCCTGATCGCGCAGAACCTGGTACGGCTTGCGGTGCTGGCCGACGACGATCGATGGCGGACCACAGCCGATGCCCTGTTCGCGGCGTTACTGCCGCGTGCCGCCGAAAACATGTTCGGCCATCTGTCGCTGCTCAACGCACTGGACCTGTATCTTGCCGGCGCGGAGGTTGTCGTTGTCGGCGAGGGCGCCGACGCGGATGCGTTGCTCAATGCCGCGCGAAAATTTCCGCATGCGACTTGCATCGTGTCGCACGTGCCTCGCGGCGATACCCTGCCGCAAAATCACCCGGCGCGCGCCAAGGTAGATGCCGTGCAAGGAGCGGCGGCGTTTGTTTGCCGCAACCAGAGTTGTTCGCTGCCCATGACCGAACCGGCCGCGCTCGCGGCGCTCGTCAATCACGTCTCCGTCTGATCAACCTTCAAGGGGCAACCCATGCGGCTAACCGACTGCCACAATTTTCACGATTTCAGGCGTTTCGCGCAGGGCCGCTTGCCGGGCCCGATCTTCGATTACATCGATGGCGGCGCGGAGGACGAAACCACGCTGCGCCGGAATACGACCAGCTTCGAAGCGTGGGATCTCGTGCCGAACGTGCTGCGCGGCGTCGAGAGCGTCGACACCTCGGTCGAAGTCATGGGCCAGAAACTCGCCGTCCCGTTTTATTGCTCGCCGACCGCACTGCAGCGGCTGTTTCACCATCAGGGCGAGCACGCCGTCGCCGCGGCCGCGGCACATCTCGGCACCATGTTCGGCGTATCCTCTCTCGGCACGGTCAGCATGGAGGAGCTGCGCAAGGCCTATACCGGCCCGCAGGTCTATCAATTCTATTTCCACCGCGACCGCGGGCTGAACCGGGCGATGATGCAGCGCGCCAAGAACGCCGGCGTCCAAGTCATGATGCTCACTGTGGACAGCATCACCGGTGGCAACCGCGAGCGCGACAAGCGCACCGGTTTTTCAATTCCCTTCCGGCTCACGCTCGGCGGCATGACTCAATTCGCCATCAAGCCGGCCTGGGCTATCAACTATCTCACCCACGAGCGGTTTAAGCTGCCTCAGCTCGATGAGCATATCCGCATGGACGGCGGCGCGCTGTCGATCAGTCGCTACTTCACCGAAATGCTCGATCCATCCATGACCTGGAATGACGTCGCGGACATGGTTCAGCTCTGGTCGGGCCAGTTCTGCCTCAAGGGCGTGATGTCGGTGGAGGATGCCAAGCGCGCCGTCGAGATCGGGTGCACCGGCATCGTTGTCTCCAATCACGGCGGCCGTCAGCTCGACGGGTCGCGCGCCGGCTTCGACCAGCTCGCCGAGATCGTCGACGCGGTGGGTGATCGCATCGACGTGATCGTCGACGGCGGCATTCAGCGCGGCACTCACATCCTGAAGGCGCTGTCGATGGGCGCGAAGGCGGTCGGCCTCGGACGTTATTATCTCTATCCGCTGGCGGCTGCAGGCCAGCCAGGCGTCGAGCGCGCGCTTCAACAGCTCAAGATCGAGGTCGAGCGCGACATGCGCCTGATGGGCTGTTCGAAAATCAGCCAGCTCTCACGCGCCAACCTGCGCAAACGATAGACCCGGAAACAACAAAGGCCGGACGTTTGTAACGTCCGGCCCAAGCAAATCCCGAAAGTCCGCAGTCTATCCTGCGGTCTGCTCGCGTCAGGTATTCATCGAATCGAAGAATTCCGCGTTGTTCTTGGTGTTGCGCAGCTTGTCGAGCAGGAAGTCGATCGCATCCATGGTGCCCATCGGATTGAGGATGCGGCGCAGCACGTACATCTTCTTGAGCAGTTGCGGATCGGTGATGAGTTCTTCCTTGCGGGTGCCGGAGCGTGAAATATCGATCGCCGGGAAGGTGCGCTTGTCCGACACCTTGCGGTCGAGAATCAGTTCCGAGTTACCGGTGCCCTTGAACTCTTCGAAAATCACTTCGTCCATGCGGCTGCCGGTATCGACCAGCGCCGTCGCAATGATGGTCAGCGAGCCGCCTTCCTCGATGTTGCGCGCGGCGCCGAAGAACCGCTTCGGCCGTTGCAGCGCGTTGGCGTCGACACCGCCGGTCAGCACCTTGCCGGATGACGGCACCACGGTGTTGTAGGCGCGGCCGAGGCGGGTGATCGAATCCAGCAGGATGACGACGTCGCGGCCGTGTTCGACCAGGCGCTTGGCCTTCTCGATCACCATCTCCGCGACCTGCACGTGACGCACCGCCGGTTCGTCGAACGTCGAGGACACCACCTCGCCCTTCACGGAACGCTGCATGTCGGTGACTTCTTCCGGGCGCTCGTCGATCAGGAGCACGATCAGGTAGCACTCCGGATGGTTCGCCGTGATCGAATGCGCGATGTTCTGCATCAGCACGGTTTTGCCGGTGCGTGGCGGCGCCACGATCAAGGCGCGCTGGCCCTTCCCGATTGGCGCGACGATATCGATCACGCGCGCCGAAAGGTCCTTGCGTGTCGGATCTTCGAGTTCAAGCCGGAACCGCTCGTCGGGAAACAGCGGCGTCAGGTTGTCGAAGTTGACCTTGTGCTTGGATTTCTCCGGGTCCTCGAAGTTCAGCGTGTTGACCTTCAACAGCGCGAAATAGCGCTCGCCCTCTTTCGGGCTGCGGATGTGGCCTTCGATGGTATCGCCGGTCCGCAGTCCAAAACGCCTGATCTGCGACGGCGAGACATAGATGTCGTCCGGTCCCGGCAGATAGTTGGCATCCGGAGAGCGCAGAAAGCCAAAACCGTCGGGCAAAACCTCGACGACGCCTTCGCCAATGATGTCGGTTTCCTGAATCGCCAGTTGCTTGAGGATCGCAAACATCAATTCCTGTTTGCGCATGGTGCTGGCATTTTCGACCCCAAGCTCTTCGGCCAGCGAAACGAGTTCGGCCGGAGTCTGGGCTTTGAGGTCTTGAAGTTTCATTTCCCGCATTGGGGTGGTCCTGTCGAAAAACGGGGAGTGGATAGAAGGTGGCTTCAGGAAATACGGACGCCTGACAGCATTCCCGTAACTCTAAAGCGAGGAAGGTGCCGGAAGGGCTTCAAACCCGACGTGGTGACCAGCACGATCAAAATGCCGGGCTACAACCACATCCGCCTGCGTGGGGTGGGACAAAACAAATATAGAAAATCGTCGGCAAAAGCGCAAGACATCTGGCGATCGATTGCAACCACAGACATTCGTCAGAACGGTTTGACGATCACCATAATCACGATTCCGATCATCAGAACCGTTGGTACCTCATTGATAATGCGATAGAATTTCTGAGTGTGGGTATTCCGGTCGTTCGCGAAGTCGCGTACCCAGCGGCTGAAAAACCCATGGACGCCGGACATCACGAGAACAAGGAAAAGTTTGACGTGGAACCAGCCGCTCAGAAACCAGTGTCCGCTCCAGGCGAGATATAACCCCAGCAGCCACGTCACGATCATTGCGGGATTGATGATGGCCTTCAGCAGCCGGCGCTCCATCATCTTGAAGGTCTCGGACTGCTCGGAGCCGATCGCAGCGGCGCAGTGATAAACAAACAGCCGCGGCAGATAGAGCATGCCCGCCATCCACGAGATAACGGCAATGACGTGCAGCGCCTTGATCCATTCGTACATTTGACAGTCTCAATTATGTACGGCTCGCATCGATCGGAACATTCTGACGATGATGGGCATTGATACAGGCCGGTTCGTGAGGTGGCACATAGATATCCGCTCCGACCCCTTTTCTAAATCATTATTTATAGAATCTTAAGTTTGAGTCTGATTGGGCGTGAATAGTGCCCGCGCAATATCATTCAGTGCGGACTGAAGCTCAGGCAGATTCATCACCGCATTCCATGCTTGTTGAGGCAAACCGGATATCGCTCGGATATTCAAACGCTTGAGAAACTTCACCGGAAAGTTATCAAGCGACAAATCCACATATTCCCACTAAACTTGCAGGCGGCCCGCGGCGTTATCCCCACCGGTAGGCTTGTGCAGAACAATTCCGGTTATCCCGGGGGGCCGGAGTAATGGTAAATCCTTCGTAAATTCTCCACACCGATTCACAGAATACACAGCCTGGGAAGCGTGGAGATGCCAGTGCTGAAGCAGGACCACGAGCGTGCCGACCACTGGCAATTATTTTCATCTCCATATGGTTTCCGACTCGACCGGCGAGACCCTGATCACGGTCGCGCGGGCGGTCGCGGCGCAATATGCCAACGTCACCCCGGTGGAGCACGTCTATCCGCTGGTCCGCAGCCAGAAACAGCTCGATCGGGTTCTTGCCGAGATCGAGGAAGCTCCTGGCATTGTGCTGTTCACGCTTCTGGAAAAGGATCTGGTGGAACGGCTTGAAGCCAAGTGCAAGGAAATCAATATTCCGAGCCTGTCGATCATCGGCCCGGTGATGCAATTGTTTCATGCCTATCTTGGCGCCACCACCACCGGCCGCGTCGGCGCACAACACACGCTCAACGCGGACTATTTCAAGCGTATCGATGCCCTCAACTATTCGATGATGCACGACGACGGTCAGCACGTCGAAGGGCTGGAGGAAGCCGACGTTGTGCTGGTCGGGGTGTCGCGAACCTCAAAAACTCCGACGTCGATCTATCTGGCGAATCGCGGAATTCGCACCGCCAACGTCCCGTTGGTGCCCCATATCCCAATTCCTCCGCAGCTCGAGACGTTAAAGAAACCACTGGTAGTGAGCCTTCACGCAACGCCGGAACGGTTGATACAGATACGGCAGAACAGGTTGCTGAGCATTGGCGCCAATTCTGCCAGCGACATTTATACCGACAGGCAATCAGTGACCGATGAAGTTGCCGCTGCGCGCCGCCTCAGTGCCAAGCATGGCTGGATACTGCTTGATGTTACCCGACGTTCTATCGAAGAGACGGCGGCTGCGGTCATCAAGCTCTATGCCGACAGGCAACGACAGCGCGCGCCGGAATGACGGTCATGGCAGTGCTTGCGCCCGGTCAACCGCCGCTGATTCTCGCCTCGAAAAGCCGCGCGCGGCAGGATGTTCTGTCCGGCGCCGGTCTGGTGTTCGACGCGATGCCGGCAGAAATCGACGAGCGTGCCGTTGAAAATGAGTCGGGTCTTACCGAACCGGGCGCTGTTGCCGAGCGTCTGGCCCGCGCCAAGGCACTCTCGATTTCGGCGCAGCAACCGGAACGCTATGTCATCGGCGCCGATCAAACACTGGCGCTCGGCATCCGGCGGTTCAGCAAACCGGCCGGCCGCGATCAGGCCGCCGAACAACTGGCCGCCTTGGCGGGGCAAACTCATCAATTATATTCAGCGGTTGCCGTGGCCCGCGCCGGCAAGGTGCTGTTTTCCGATGTTGCCGTCGCGCACATGACGATGAGATCGCTCGAGCGGCGGGATATCGAGGCCTATCTCGACACGGCAGGCGATGCGGTGATGACCAGCGTCGGCGCCTACCAGCTCGAGCGGCTTGGCGTACACTTGTTTGCGCGCATAGATGGCGATCACTTCACCGTTCTTGGCTTGCCGCTGTTGCCATTGCTGGCATTCCTGCGCCAGGAACGCATTCTGGCTTTCTGAGAACGGGGGAATTGCCGATGCTGGTGCTCGGGCTGACCGGGTCGATCGGAATGGGAAAGTCGACCACGGCCAAGTTGTTCGCCGAGGCGGGCGTGCCGGTCTACGACGCCGATGCGACGGTCCACCTTCTTTACGAAGGCGAGGCGGTGGCGGCGATCGAGGCGGCTTTTCCCGGCACGACGGTGAACGGCAAGGTCGATCGCGCCCGGTTGTCGCCGCGCGTGGTCCATGATGCGGCAGCGATGAAGCGGCTGGAAAGTATCGTGCATCCCATGCTGCGCTCACATCATCAGAAATTCCTCGATGACGCGGAAAGATCCGGTGCGCCGGTCGCCGTGGTCGATATTCCTCTGCTCTATGAGACCGGCGGCGAAAGCCGGGTAGATGCCGTCGTGGTCGTGACGACCGGTGCGGAGGCGCAGCGCGAGCGCATCCTTGCCCGCGACGGCATGACGGCGGAGAAGCTGGACGCCATTCTGGCCAAGCAGTTGCCGGATGCCGAGAAGCGCCGGCGCGCCGATTTCGTGGTGGATACGTCGCATGGCATCGAGCCGGTGCGCGTGCGGGTTCGCGAAATCCTCGAGCAAGCTGCTAAACTGCCACGGCGACGGGCCTGATTCGTCGCGGAACGGGCCGTCATCCATGCGCGAAATCGTCCTTGATACCGAAACCACCGGCCTCGATCCGCTTCGCGGCGATCGGCTGGTTGAAATCGGCTGCGTCGAAATCTTCAATCGCATGCCGACCGGCCAAACCTACCACTGCTACATCAATCCCGAACGCGACATGCCGGAGGAAGCGTTTGCCGTCCACGGATTGTCGAGCGAGTTTCTCGCCGGGAAGCCGGTGTTCAGCGAGGTGGTCGAGGAGTTTCTCGAATTCATCGGCGACGCGCCGCTGGTGATTCACAACGCATCGTTCGACGTCGGGTTCATCAACGCCGAACTCGGCCGCGTTGCGCGGCCGGTCATCGAGCGTGATCGTCTGGTGGATACGCTGCTGCTGGCGCGGCGCAAGCATCCCGGCGTTTCCAATCGGCTGGATGATTTGTGTTCGCGCTATGCGATCGACAACTCACGCCGGACCAAGCATGGCGCGTTGCTCGATGCCGAATTGCTGGCGGAAGTCTATATCGACCTGATTGGCGCCCGGCAGTCGCAACTGATTCTGACCGAGGCCGGGGTGGCCCGCAGCGACGGCATCAGCGATGCGCCGCGGCGGCAGCGGCCGATCGCTCTGGCGCCACGGTTGACCGAGGAAGATCGGGCCGCGCATCAGGCATTTGTCGCCACATTGGGCGACAAACCGATCTGGTACGAATTTCTCGGCCGCCCGCCGGCCTGAAGTCCTTTCGGTTCTGATGGAATCAGAACCGGAACTCGATGATGTGGCACCACGGCACGCTGATTTTGGATCGATTCAATCCAAAATCGCCGCAATCCAAAGTCATCGGACCCAAGTAACCGGATCGAAGATCGAAGTCACCGGGATGACGTGCGCTCAGCTCGGCTTGATCTGGGCCGCCTGGCGCTCCATGTTCTGCCGATAAAGACCGACGAAATCGACGGGATCGAGCATCAACGGGGGGAAACCGCCGTCGCGAACCGCGGTGGCGACGATTTCACGTGCGAACGGGAACAGCAGCCGCGGGCATTCGATCATGATCAACGGATGCAGATTTTCCTCCGGAACGTTGACGATCCGGAACACGCCCGCATAGGCGAGTTCAAAATTGAACATCACCGAGTTGTCGACCTCGGCCTTGCCTTCGATCGAGAGGACGACCTCGAACTCGTTCTCGGCGATATTATTGGCCGATACGTTGATCTGGATGTTGATCGAGGGCTGCTGTTGCTGGGCTCCCAGCGACTTTGGCGCATTGGGATTTTCGAAGGACAAGTCCTTGGTGTATTGCGCCAGCACGTTGAGTTGAGGGGGAGGCGCCGCCTCGGGCGGGGTGCCGTTACCGTTTGCCATGAAAAATTCTCCTGAAGCATTTGGCCGGATTGGAACCGTTTGACAGTTCATTCGCTCCAATGGGGCAAAATGCCGTGTCAGGGCGACTGGCTATCATAGCCCCGCCGCACTCGACAAGCAGAAGAGGTATAGTTTGGTAGGGTCAGCCGCCCTGCGAGGTCCTAAGTTCTACGGTAACTATCGGTCGCGTTATCCGAGCCGAATTGGGCTTCGTTTTTGATATGGGTTTCCCCCGGGGATGGAAACGCGCTACAATTTCGTGAACCAAATCAGTGCGGAAAGCCACTAGACTGGAAATTCCGAGGAGTCCGGACCGTCTGTGCCAAAAAGTGCCATTGGCTCAGCTAGATTTCGTCCCTACATGAAGGGGATCGTCATGCCGGTGCAATTCGGACCGCTGGATGGCCCCTATCCCGGTGAGCGCCGGGATCGATCAGACTGATTAGAAAGCGAACGCGACGTGGATATCTACACCATCATCTTTCTGGCGTTGGCGGTATTTATCTTCCTGCGTCTGCGTAGCGTGCTCGGGCAGCGGACCGGAAGCGAACGTCCGCCGCTTGACCGCGCGGCGCGCGACGTCCTGAACGGCGCACAGGACAACAAGGTCGTGCCGATGCCTGGAACCCTGATCGAATCGGCCCCGTCGGCACCATCGGTCGATGATGCGCCGCCTTCCAATCGCTGGAAGGGCACCGCTGAACCCGGTTCGGCCCTGGCTGCCGGCCTGGATGCGGTTGCCGTGCAGGATTCGTCGTTTGATCCCAAGCATTTTCTCAGTGGCGCGCGGAGCGCCTATGAAATGATCGTGCTGGCCTTTGCCAACGGCGACCGCCGCGCGCTGAAGGACCTGCTGTCGTCCGAGGTCTATGACAGCTTCGACAGCGCCATCCGGACACGCGAGAAGAACGAGCAGAAGACCGAAACCCGTTTTGTGTCGATCGACAAGGCCGATCTGGTCAATGCCGAGATTCGTGACCGCGCCAGCCAATTGACGGTGCGTTTCGTGTCGCAGATGATTTCGGTCACGCGGGACAAGACCGGCGCGATCGTCGATGGCAATCCGGAGAAGGTCACCGATATCACCGATGTCTGGACTTTTGCCCGCGATATTGGATCGCGCGATCCGAACTGGAAGCTGGTTGGGACTGGAAGCCCTCAGTAAAGCGCATAACGCGCGGCCTCGCGCCGTTGCGCTTGGGCTGATCGCGGCGCTGCCGCCGCTTGCGCTGATACTTGGGTCGCTATTTGGGTCGATGCTTGTGCCGGCCGTGGTTGAGGCAAGGCAACTCCATCCAAAATCACATCCGGTGTGGCCGCTCGAGATCGCCAACGGCCAATACAGCCCGGTGGCGTGGGAGGCCATCGAGGGCTGGCGCGAAGACGATCATCTGGCGGCCTTGAAAACCTTTCGTATCAGTTGCGGTCCGATCTTGGCGGCGAATGGCCCGCCGGCGGTGGCCAAGGCGCTCGGCGTTTCGCTGCGCGCACCCTGCCAGGTCGCCCGGACGTCGCGTATCGCGAACGAGGCCGCGGCCCGACTGTTCTTTGAGCGGCATTTTCGGCCACTGCTGATCTCCCGGCTTGGCGAGGATGCGGGGTTTGTCACCGGCTATTATGAGCCGGTGATCGAGGGCTCACGAACGCGGACGGATGTGTACACCGTGCCGGTCTATCGCCGTCCGTCGAATCTGTTCGTGCGCGGATTCAAGCAGGATGCGACCGGCCTGCCGAACGGCGGCGATGTGTTTCGCAAGATCGGCCGCCGCAAGCTGGTGCCGTATTACGATCGCGCGCAGATCGAGGATGGCGCCATCGCCGGTCGCGGCCTTGAAATTTGCTGGCTCAAGAGCGAGACCGATTTGCTGTTTACGCAGATTCAGGGTTCGGCTCGCGTTCGTCTCGAAGACGGCTCGACGATTCGAATCAACTACGACGCTCATAACGGCTATCGCTATACGCCCGTCGGCCGCATCCTGATCGAGCGTAACATCATTCCTCGTGAGGAGATGTCGATGCTGCGGATTCGGCAGTGGATGGATGCCAATCCTGATGGCGCCAGGGAATTACGCCGGCAGAACCGCTCTTATGTTTTCTTCCGCGAAGTGCAACTGTCCGACAAGGATGAAGCGGTCGGCGCGCAAGGCGTACCGTTGACGCCGGGCCGGTCGATCGCGGTCGACAAGGCGTTGCACGTCTACGGAACACCGTTCTTCATCGATGGAACGCTGCCGATCGAATCGCCGCAGGCGAAAACGCCGTTCCATCATTTGATGATTGCGCAGGACACCGGATCGGCGATCGTCGGCCCGGCGCGGGCGGATCTCTATTTCGGCGCCGGCGCGGAAGCAGGGCAAATCGCCGGTCGGCTGCGCAGCAACATTCGCTTCGTGATGTTGGTGCCGAACAGCCTCGATCCGGTGGCCAGCGCGCGAACATTGCCATTGCCGCAGGCGCGCCCGACCGCGGATGCGAAGCAAAAACGCCGAGGCAGCCACCGCCATTCATCGCATCGCCACCATCGGAGTCGGCGGTGATGCGGCGAACCGTGAGCGATGTGCAGCCAGTGTTTGCACAGCAAAGGCGCAAGCGCGTGTTGAGCGAAGAAGAACAACTGCTCTGGGAAAGCGTGGCGAAGCAGGCCAAGCCGCTACGTAAAAAGCCGCGCGCGTTGAAAGCCGAACCCGTTCCGGAAGCTGAGGCGGTAGCGCCACGCCAGAAGAAGCCTGCGAAGCGAGTGCTTGATACGGCAAGCACCTTGGTGGCGTCGCCTCAATCGCTTGCGCCGAAACGACCACCGCCCGTGCCCCCGCTCGCCCCGCTTGGCCGCCGCGAACGTTCGCAACTGTCGCGCGGCAAGACCGAAATCGACGCCCGTCTCGACCTGCACGGTATGACGCAAACACGCGCGCATCGCGCGCTGCTATCGTTTCTTCAGCGCGCGAGTGGTGATGGCCTTCGCTTTGTGCTGGTCGTCACCGGAAAGGGCCGCAGCGTTGGAGCGGACTCCGAGCGCGGGGTGCTGCGACGCCAAGTGCCGGAATGGCTGAGCCTGCCTGAGTTTCGCGCGCTGGTGGTCGGCTTCGAACAAGCCCATATCGGTCATGGCGGCGAGGGCGCACTTTATGTGCGGGTGAGGCGCGCGCGATAAGAGCGTCATTGCCGGGCGCTGATCCGGCAACCCGTCTGCTTTGTAAGATGGTTTCGTAAGGTCGATGGGTACGCGGGGGGCGAGCCCGCGTGACCGCCCATACATTTGCCCGGCACTCCCGTCCCGTATTTACAGAATGAACCGGCTCAAATCGGTGTTCTTCGCCAGATCGCCGACATGTTTCTGCACATAGGCGGCGTCGATGCGAATGGTCTCGCCGTTGCGGTCCGGAGCAACGAACGAAATCTCGTCGAGCACCCGTTCCATCACAGTTTGCAATCGTCGCGCGCCGATGTTTTCGACCGAGGAGTTCACGGCGACAGCGACATCGGCCAGCGCGTCGATGGCATCGTCGGCGATGTCCAGCGTCACGCCTTCGGTCTGCAGCAGCGCGACGTACTGCTTGATCAGCGAGGCCTCCGGCTCGGTGAGGATACGCCGCATGTCATCGCGGGTGAGGGCGTTGAGTTCGACGCGGATTGGCAATCGGCCCTGCAATTCCGGCAACAGATCCGATGGTTTGGCGATATGAAACGCACCGGAAGCGATGAACAGGATGTGGTCGGTTTTCACCGCGCCATGCTTGGTCGATACCGTGGTGCCCTCGATCAGCGGCAGCAGGTCGCGTTGCACGCCTTCGCGTGAGACGTCACCGGCGCGGGCACCGTCGCGGACGCAGATCTTGTCGATCTCGTCGAGGAAGACGATGCCATTGTTCTCGACCGTGCTGATAGCTTCCAGCACCAGTTGATCGTTGTCGAGCAACTTGTCGGATTCCTCGTTGACCAGGATTTCATGGGAATCGACGACGCTCAAACGCCGCGTCTTGGTGCGCCCGCCCATCTTGCCGAAAATGTCGCCGAGCGAGATTGCGCCCATTTGGGCTCCCGGCATGCCTGGAATCTCGAACATCGGCGTTCCGCCCGACGATTGGACTTCGATTTCGATCTCCTTGTCGTCGAGTTCGCCGGCGCGCAGCTTGCGGCGAAACGAGTCGCGGGTCGCGGCGCTGGCATTGGCGCCAACCAGTGCATCGAGAACACGCTCCTCGGCGGCGATCTGCGCCCGCGCCTGAACGTCCTTGCGCTTGCGTTCGCGGGTTTGCGCGATGCCGACTTCGATCAGGTCGCGAATGATCTGCTCGACGTCGCGGCCGACATAACCGACTTCGGTGAACTTGGTGGCTTCAACCTTGAGGAAGGGCGCGTTGGCCAGTTTGGCGAGGCGGCGCGCGATCTCGGTCTTGCCGACGCCGGTCGGCCCGATCATCAGGATGTTCTTCGGAAGCACTTCCTCGCGGAGACCGCCGGTGAGCTGGATACGCCGCCAGCGGTTACGCAGCGCGATGGCCACGGCGCGTTTGGCGTCGGCCTGGCCGACGATGAAACGATCGAGTTCGGAGACGATTTCGCGGGGAGAAAAGTCGGTCATGCGCTCAGGCTGTCAGGGTTTCGAGGGTAACGTTGCGGTTGGTGTAGACGCAGATGTCGGCGGCGATGTCGAGCGAGCGGCGCACGATGGTCTCGGCGTCCTTGTCGCTGTCGATCAGCGCGCGCGCCGCCGCCAGCGCATAATTGCCGCCGGAGCCGATCGCCATCACGCCGGCCTCCGGCTCAAGGACGTCGCCGGTGCCGGTCAGCACCAGCGAGACCTCCTTGTCGGCGACGATCATCATGGCTTCGAGCCGCCGCAGGTAGCGGTCGGTGCGCCAGTCCTTGGCCAGTTCGACCGCGGCGCGGGTCAATTGTCCCGGATATTGCTCAAGCTTGGCTTCCAGCCGTTCGAACAGCGTGAAGGCGTCGGCGGTAGCGCCGGCGAAGCCGCCGATGACGTCGCCCTTGCCCAGCTTGCGAACCTTTTTGGCGTTGGATTTGATCACCGTCTGACCGATCGAGACCTGGCCGTCGCCGCCGATTACGACCTTGCCGCCCTTGCGGACGGTTAGAATGGTGGTGCCGTGCCAGATCATGCCGTTTGCTTGGGGCGATCCATCGCCCGAGACCAGATATGATGCGCTCATAGGGATCCTTTCGAGGCCCCTGATCTAGGCGCTGGCGATCGGGGTTGCAATTGTGCTGGTTTGGCCGATTCCGGTCACCATATGGCGAATCAGCCGCGAAACGCTGCATCTCGCAGTAGCGAAGGCGGCATCGGCCTGTTAAAAGGGCGCGTTTTCAGGATCTGGAGAGCCCATTTCATGCGCACAGCCACGATCAAGCGCAAGACCAACGAAACCGACATCGAGGTCGCCATCAACCTCGACGGCAGCGGCGTGTCCAACGTCGCCACCGGCATCGGCTTTTTCGACCATATGCTTGATCTGCTGGCTCGCCATTCGCGCATCGATATCACGGTGAAGGCGGTCGGCGACCTCCACGTCGATTTTCACCACACCACCGAGGACGTCGGCATTGCGCTGGGCCAGGCGGTGAAGCAGGCGCTCGGCAACATGGCCGGCATCACCCGCTACGCCGGCATTCACATGCCGATGGACGAGACGTTGACACGCGTCGTGATCGATATTTCGGGCCGGCCGTTCCTCGTGTTCAAGGCGGAATTTCCGCGCGACAAGATCGGCGAATTCGACACCGAGCTGGTGCGCGAATGGTTCAACGCGTTCGCGATCAATGCCGGTGTGACGCTGCATGTCGAAACGCTGTATGGCGACAACAGCCATCATATCGCCGAATCCTGCTTCAAGGGTCTGGCGCGGGTGTTGCGGGCCGCGGTGGCGATCGACCCTCGTAACGCGGGCGAGGTGCCTTCCACCAAGGGCCAGCTTGGCGGCTGACGGCACAGCCGCCAGCGGAGAGTTGCGATGCGAGTTTACACGGTTCATGCACCAGTGGTCGGCGATGCCAGCGCGCGCGTCACGGCGGATCGCGCTGTATTTGTTCGCGACGGCTTTCATGTCTGGGCATTCGTTTTCGGCCTGCTCTGGCTGCTCTATCATCGGCTGTGGTGGGCTTCGCTCGGCTACGTCGTGGTCTTGACCGGCGTTACGGTTGTGCTCGCCTTGCTGCACGTCAGTTCCGGTACCGACTTTCTCGCCATGCTGTTGCTGGCGCTGCTGATGGGCTTCGAGGCCGCGAGCTTGCGGCGCTGGACATTGTCGCGGCGCAAGTGGCGGCAGCTCGATGTGGTTGTCGCGAATGATGAACAGGAGGCCGAGCGACGTTTTTTTGATCGCTGGACCTTACGGCAGAATAATCTGGTCAACGATCAGGCGGCGGTCGATCGCGGTGCGCCGCCGCCGACGCGCGAGGTCGCCGGTCAGGCATTTTCACGGCCGCCGTCGTCGGGAATTGTCGGGCTGTTCCCGGAACCGGGAGGTTCGGCGTGAGCGTCGCGATTATCGATTACGGTTCGGGCAATCTGCATTCCGCGGCCAAAGCTTTCGAGCGGGCGGCGCGCAGCATGGAATCGCCGGAGAAAATCATCGTCACGCGCGATCCGGAAGCGGTGTTTCGCGCCGACCGCATCGTCTTGCCTGGCGTGGGCGCCTTCGCCGATTGCCGGAAGGGACTGGATGCGCTTGATGGCATGATCGAGGCGATGACCGAAGCTGTTCGCGACAAGGCGCGGCCATTTTTCGGTATTTGCGTCGGGATGCAGTTGATGGCGACGCATGGCAAGGAAAACGTCACTACCGACGGGCTCAACTGGATCGCCGGCGATGTCGAGAAAATCGCGCCGCGCGACGAGAGTTTGAAGATTCCGCATATGGGCTGGAACACGCTCGATCTGGTGCGCGAACATCCGGTGCTCGACCGGCTGCCGCTTGGCCCCAAGGGGCGCCATGCCTATTTCGTGCATTCCTATCATCTCAATGCGGCCAGCGAGGCCGATGTGCTGGCGCGCGCCGATTACGGCGGGCCGGTCACCGCCATGGTCGGCAAGGACACCGCGATCGGCACCCAGTTTCATCCCGAGAAAAGCCAGCGGTTCGGACTGGCATTGATCGCCAATTTTCTGAAGTGGAAGCCGTGATTCTTTTTCCTGCCATCGATCTCAAGAACGGTCAGTGCGTGCGCCTCGAACAGGGCGACATGGCGCGTGCCACCGTTTTCAATCTCGATCCGGCCGCGCAGGCGCAAAGCTTTGCAGCGCAGGGCTTCGAGTATCTGCATGTCGTCGATCTCGACGGCGCGTTCGCCGGCAAGCCGATCAACGCGCAGGCCGTCGAAGCGATGCTCAAGGTCATCACGATGCCGGTGCAGCTTGGCGGCGGCATTCGTGACCTCGCGACCGTCGAGGCGTGGCTCGGCAAGGGGATCACCCGGGTCATTATCGGCACCGCCGCCGTGCGCGATCCGGCTTTCGTGAAGGAAGCGGCAAGGAAATTTCCCGGCCGCGTTGCCGTCGGTCTCGACGCGCGCGACGGCAAGGTCGCCGTCGAAGGCTGGGCCGAGACGTCGCAGGTCACCGCGCTGGAAATAGCGCAGCGCTTCGAGGATGCCGGCGTCGCGGCGATCATCTTCACCGATATCGCGCGCGACGGGCTGCTAAAGGGCCTCAATCTGGAGGCGACCATTGCACTGGCGGAGTCCGTTTCAATACCGGTCATCGCATCCGGCGGCTTCGCGTCCATCGACGACGTCAAGGCGTTGCTGGCGCCACGCGCGGCGAGGCTGGCAGGCGCGATCGCCGGTCGTGCGCTGTATGACGGGCGGGTCGATCCCGCCGCGGCGCTGGCGCTGATTCACGCCGCACGCGCTGCCTAGGAGTTTGTGATGTTCAAGGTGCGCGTCATTCCCTGCCTCGACGTCAAGGACGGACGGGTCGTCAAAGGCGTCAACTTTGTCGATCTGCGTGATGCCGGCGACCCGGTTGAAGCCGCCATCGCCTACGATGCCGCCGGCGCCGACGAATTGTGCTTTCTCGATATCACCGCGACGCACGAAAATCGCGGCACCATGCTCGATGTCGTTCGACGGACCGCGCAGGCCTGTTTCATGCCGTTGACGGTTGGCGGTGGCGTGCGCACGGTCGATGATATCCGGACGTTGCTGCAGTCCGGCGCCGACAAGGTGTCGATCAACAGCGCGGCGGTCGCGCGGCGCGAATTCGTCAAGGAAGCCGCGGAGAAATTTGGCGATCAGTGCATCGTGGTGGCGATCGATGCCAAGCGGGTCAAGCGCGCCGGCGGCTCGGATCGTTGGGAGATCTTCACCCATGGCGGCCGCAAGTCGACGGGTATCGATGCAATCGAATATGCCCAGGAGGTCGTATCCCTGGGTGCCGGCGAAATTCTGCTGACCTCGATGGATCGCGACGGCACCCGTCAGGGCTTTGATATCGAGCTGACGCGCACCGTGGCCGATGGTATCCGGGTCCCTGTTATTGCTTCCGGCGGCGTCGGCAACCTCGATCATCTGGTTGACGGCATCCGCCGTGGTCACGCCACAGCCGTGCTGGCGGCGTCGATATTTCACTTCGGCGAATTCACCATTCGCGAAGCCAAGGATCATATGGTTCGTGCCGGATTGCCGATGCGTCTCGATCCGTAACCCTTAAACCTCAGCCGCCGTTTGCGCTCCCGCGCTGGCGCCAAAGATGCTAGAAAGCGCTTCATGGCTCGTTTTACCATTCATGATCTTGCGGCCATCGTCGATGCCCGTGCGGCATCCGGCGGTGAGAAGTCATATACCCGAAAGTTGCTGGACAAGGGTCCGGAGCATTGCGCCAAGAAGTTCGGGGAAGAAGCCATCGAGACAGTGATTGCGACCGTCGAAAACGATCGCGGTCATCTGATTGCCGAAAGCGCCGATGTCCTGTTCCATTTGCTTGTTGTCTTGAAGTCGCGCGGTGTGACGCTGGAAGATGTCGAGGCCGCGCTCGCGCAACGCACGTCGATGTCAGGACTGGAAGAGAAGGCCGCGCGCAAGCACGACTAGGCCCCGGCTCTGGTGGAATCAGAACCGAGGATTTGCGATTTTGATCTGACGCGTTTTCTTCGCGCGAACCGGTATCTGCTTCGCTCGGAAACGCTGTAGACCCACATGTGGAGGGCGGCACAATGGATGTGCGGCTGGAGCAGCAATACAATCCGTACCGCATTTTTTCACGCCAGCAGTGGGCGAAACTGCGTGACGATATGCCGATGACGTTGGCCGCCGATGAAATCGCGGCGTTGCGCTCGATGTACGACCGGCTTGATTTGCACGAGGTCGAGGAAATCTATCTGCCGTTGTCGCGGCTATTGTCGATCTACGTCACCTCGATGCAGCGGCTTTATGTGGCGCAGCGGCAATTCCTCGGCATCGAGGATCGCAAGGTGCCCTATGTGATCGGTGTCGCCGGATCGGTTGCCGTCGGCAAGTCGACCACCGCGCGCGTCCTGCAAGCGCTGCTCGCGCGATGGTCGCCGCGGCCCAGGGTCGATCTCGTGACGACGGACGGCTTCCTGTTTCCCAACGCCGTGCTTGAGCGGCAGGGGTTGATGCAGAAGAAAGGCTTTCCGGAAAGCTACGACCTGCCGTTGCTGCTTAACTTTATGAGCGATATCAAGGCCGGCCGTCGCCCGGTCCGCGCACCGGTCTATTCGCATTTGACCTACGACATCATTCCGAACGAATGGATCGAGATCGATCGCCCCGATATCCTGATTGTCGAGGGCGTCAATGTTCTGCAGACAGGCAAGCTGCCGCGCGATGGCAAGGCGATCCCCGTAGTATCCGACTTCTTCGATTTCTCGGTCTACATCGATGCCGATGAATCGGTGCTGCGCAAATGGTACGTGAAGCGGTTTCTGGCGCTACGCGATACCGCGTTCCATGATCCGCGGTCGTACTTTCATCGCTATGCGTTGCTCTCCGATGAGGAAGCGACCGCAACCGCGCTGGCGATCTGGGAGCGTACCAATCTGGCCAACCTCGAGGACAACATCCTGCCGACACGGCCGCGCGCGACATTGATCCTGAAAAAAGGTCCCGATCATGTCGTTGAGACCGTTGCGTTGCGACGGCTGTAGAATCTACGCGGCTTCATGCGAAGGCTCGGCGCCGAAGTGCTGGATATATCGCGCCTTGATGGCGGATACCGGCAAGATGATCAGCACGTCGGTGGTGCCGAATTGATGGTCGATCACCGCGCCGTTGCCGATATAAGCCCCGAGCCGCAAATAGCCCTTGATCAGCGGCGGCACCTCGCGGAGCGCCAGCTTCGGATCGATGTCGTGCCGCGCCATGCGATTCATGTCGATGCCGCGGGAGGCGTGGGGGCTCGCGCGCCACGGCTGTGGCGCGGCGGCGAAATGGTGTAAAAACGATAGCGGCAGCGCCAGTCGGTCCGGATTGGTGCCCGGAAAGCTTGCGCAGCCGATCATGACGTCAAGGCTGTGATGGCGAACATAATTCCAGATGCCCTGCCACAGCAGCTCGACGGTGCGTTTGTTCCGATAGTCCGGCAGGACACAGGAACGGCCGAGTTCAAGAAAACGCAGGCCGGCATGGCGTTCCAGCAGCCCGGAAATGTCAAATTCGTTCTCGGTATAAAAACCGGCATGACGCGTGGCAATGTCCTGCCTCAATAGCCGGTAGGTGCCGACCACGCGCGGTTTGCCGCTGAGCTTTGGGTTGGCATGATCGATCACCAGCAGATGATCGCAGATCTTGTCGTAGGCGTCCTTGTCGCGCCGCGCCAACAGGGTCGCGGCGTCCGCGATGGCGTTGCCATCCTTGTAGAATACGTTGTAGCGCAATTTCTGGGCCTGTTTGACGTCCTGCTTGCTTTGGGCGAGGCGCGCTTCCAGCGAGCCCATCTGTCCAAGCACGGCGCGTTGTGCCGATGCATCATGACGGAGTGAGTTGAACTCCGTGAAACTGACTGGAGGCATCAACCAGCCGATGGCACTGCTGGCGACCGCGCCCATGGCTTGCGGTTGAAACAGGCGGATCAGCGGCTGCTTTTGCCGTTCAGGGTCGTTGCTCTGCATCTTCATCCCCGTGGCCGCGATTCGTTCGAATCATCGCGGCCGTCGAGATTGAAAGATCATGGCGGCTCGACAGTCATGTGACATCTGGATGAGCGGCAGATGACATGCCGGCGTGACGGGAAGAGTGATCCGGTCGAGCGCATCGTCGATCGGAGGCCATGACGTTTTCAAGGCGGGCATTGCCTCGCGCCACAGGAACGCGTCGAGCCGAGTGGGCCTGGTAGATCGGATCGGACCTTCGATTCTGTTTTCTTCTCAGGCGGCGAGATGCCGGGAAGCCACCAGACCGGCGAGAGCTTCGGCCAGCTTGTCGCGGTCCAGCGGTTTGATCAGGAAGCCATCCATTCCTGCGGCAAAGCAGGCATCGCGATCGTCCGCCAGCGCATTTGCCGTCAAAGCCAGGATCCGCGTGCGCATGGCGCCTTGTCTTGTTTCGTATGCGCGAATGCGAATGGTGGCTTCAATGCCGTTGAGTTCCGGCATCTGCACATCCATCAGGACCAGATCGTAGGGCGTTTCCGCGGCTTTGGCTGCAATCCAGGATTCGACCGTGGTGTTGCCGTTTGTGGCGACAACGACCTGATGACCAAGCCTGGTCAGCAGCGAACGCATCAGCAGCGCGTTGATCTCGTTGTCCTCCGCCACCAGAATTGAGAGACCGCGGCGCGTGGCTTGACCGCGCGAATGATGGGGCGATTCCGGATCGGGTATTTGGCTGTCGGTGTCGTCGGTGGACGAATGGAGCGGCGTCGTCAGGCGTGTCGCCAGCGAGATGGCCCGTAACGGCTTCACCAGATACCCGGTGAAGTGTTCGGCCGCGATGTCGCGGTACTCCTGCCGCATGGCCGGGGTGAACATGACGATGCGATGCGTGGCATGGGCTGACGCGGCGGTCGCGAGGGTGGTAACGTCAATCTTGTCGAACGAACCGTCGACCAAGATCGCGTGCCATGATCGTTCCGGCAGCAATGCGGTTGCCGCCGTGACATCCGAAAGGCTGCAGGTTTGCGCCCCCCAGCGCTGCAGTCGCTGCGCGATCAGTGAGGACTCGATGGTCTGCGGGGCGACCAGCATGATCGATCGATCCGTCAGGTCGGGGATGGAGAATGGCTTCTGCCTGTCGCCGTCGCCGCCGTTGGGTGTCAACGGGATGGTGAACTCGAAAGTCGAGCCTTTGCCGACGATGCTCTCCAAGGTGATATGACCGCCCATCCGCCGGACGATTCGTTGGCTGATGCTCAGTCCGAGACCGGTGCCGCCATAGTTCTGGGCGATCCGCTCGTCCGCCTGCTCAAACTCCCGGAAGATCCGGGCCTGCGCTTCGGGCGCGATACCGATGCCGGTGTCGCGGACGAGGAAAGTAACGTGGCCGGGTTCTGATGCGGGTTCGACGATCAGCGCGACACCGCCGGTCGAAGTGAACTTGATGGCGTTGCCGGCAAGGTTAAGCAGGACCTGCCGCAACCGCGCGGCGTCGCCGATCACGTCGACCGGCAGGCGCTCGTCGACATACGCGGCGATTTCCAGTTGGCGCGCTTGCGCGCGCGGCGCCAGCAACTCGGTAATATCCTCGATCAACCGAGGCAGTGCGAAAGGCCGCTGTTCCAGGTCGATCTTGCCGGCCTCGATCTTGGAGTAGTCGAGAAGTTCTTCGATCAAGGACAACAGGGCATCGCCGGATGTTTGCACTGCCTTGGCATAGGTTGCCTGTTCGGGGGTGAGCGCGGTGTCGAGCAGCAACCCGCTCATGCCGATGATGCCGTTAAGCGGCGTGCGAATCTCGTGCGAGACCATGGCAAGGAAGCGCGACTTGGCACGGCTGGCGGCGTCAGCGTGATCGCGCGCCTCGCGGAGTGCTCGCTGAGTCTCGGCCCGGTCGGTGACGTCGCGGCCGACACATTGCAGTTCGCCGGGCTGTCCCGCGTCAGGGCGGACGATGCCCTCCCGCCATGATATCCAACGTGCGCCGGTTGGCGTGGCGATTTTCTGGTCGTGCGTTCGTGTCCCGTTGGCGTCGGTCAGGATTTCGCCTTGCTCGATCACGGGGAGGGTGAACCGGCTGCCAACCAATGCCGCGCGCGGCTGTTGGGCCAGAGTGCAAAACGCGTCGTTGACGAACCGGATGGTGCCGTCGGTCTGTCGCAGCACGACAAGATCACCCTGCGATTCGAACAGGCTGCGCGCGCGCTCCTCGGCCTCCTTGAGTTCCCAGTTTCGGTCGACCAGTGCTTCATTGTGCAGAACGACGGCACGAAGCTTTTTGCGCACCCAGCGTAATCGCATGCTGGTCATGGCAAGGCCGACACAAGCCAGCGCGAACAGAAAACTTGCACCGATGGCAAAAGCGTTCGGATCGTAGGCCCCGGTTCGGCTGCCCGAGATAAAACCATAGGCGCCGCCGAACGCCGCCGAGAACAGGATGGTCGAGCGAATGATGAAGTTGATGCGCGGATGGCGGCGTGCGAAGCGGCGTAACCGTGCCTTGATCCGGAACACCCGCCCCATCAATCAAACTCCCCGGACCATTCCTGCGATCTCGCGTCTGCGGTGGACGTGCGCATGACGCGATTACTCGTTAAGCCGCGACCATGGCCCGCCGATGTTGCAAACTACTTGCCGCCTCCGGCCGTTCGCCGGTCGCTTGGGAATAGGGTTGCCAAAGTGTTAAAGCGAAGCTGCTGCGAGCCGCGAGTGTCCCGCATCGGCACCCACGACCAGTGCTGCCGCGTCGCGCGCCGTGAAGGATTTCGACTGGACGAAAACGCGAAAATCGGCATTCGCGTCGCGGGAAAGGTAGATGACGGGTTGCAGCGCCGTTGCCGTTGCCGCGATCCCGACAAAACGCGTTGCAGCGTTGACCGCGCAGGCTTCGGCTTCGGTGCTGTCGATGTCGTCGACCACCGCGAAGTCCGCGCTTTCAGGACTGTCGACGATTTGGACCCGGACGGTCGCCTCGGCGGGATTGGTCGTGAAGCTGACCTGGGACTGCGTTTGCCATGGCGCGGTGGCGATTTGCACCGATGCGTCGCCGGACAGAATGCAAGGTCGCGCATGATGGCTGAATTCGCCACCGGCAAATACGCCCGCCAGAATCAATGGAATAATCGATGCGAAAAACTTCAGACGCAGCATGATACGCAACCCGACTGCCTACGACCCCCGGTCATGATGAATCTGTATCGGATCGACGCAGGTTCATGAGTGATCGATTCCAGCAGTTCGCAGCGCGGGTGAGCCGAGACCTCCCCACACCAGCATGCGCCGGTCGTATGGTTGGTAGAGCGTAAACGAAAGTCGTTACTTTCAAGTTGACGGCCGGTGAGACTGCGGCGCGTCCACGCGGACGTCATGCCGCGCGTCGGATGTCTTCGGCCAGTGCGCGATAGGACAACGCTTCGGCAAGATGCAGCCGACCGATCTGATCGGTTCCGTCAAGGTCGGCAAGGGTGCGGGCAACACGCAGGATACGGTGATAGCCGCGTGCGGACAGGCGCATGGTTTCGGCGGCGTCGTGCAGCAGTTTGAGGCCTTGCGCGTCGGGCTGGGCAATGACTTCGAGGACCGATGAGGGCGCTTCGGCATTGGTCCGTATGTTGGGCAGGCCTGCCGCGGCGTAGCGTGCCAGCTGAATGTCCCGCGCCGCCGCCACGCGCGCGGCAACTTCGGCCGAGCCTTCGGACGGAGCGGGCAGGATCAGGTCGGCCGCGGTTATTGCCGGCACTTCGATACGCAGGTCGATACGATCCATCAGTGGGCCGGAAATACGGGCCTGATAGTCGGCCGTGCAGCGATCCAGCCGGCCGCGCTTGCAGGAATAGCCGGGCTCATAGGCATGACCGCAACGGCAAGGATTCATCGCTGCGACCAGCATGAAACGGGCCGGATACGTGACGCGATGATTGGCGCGCGACACCGAGACTTCGCCGTTTTCCAGCGGCTGCCGCAACGAATCCAGCACACGCGCGTCGAATTCGGGAAGCTCATCGAGAAACAGCACACCCTGGTGCGCCAGTGAGATTTCACCCGGCTTGGCGCGCGCGCCACCACCGGTCAGCGCCGCCATGCTGGCCGAATGGTGAGGCGCGCGGAATGGTCGCTTCGCGGTGAGCGCTCCGCCTTCGATCTCACCTGCCACAGATGCGATCATCGAAACTTCGAGCAGTTCGGCCGGTGAGAGCGGCGGCAGGATCGAAGGCAGGCGCGCCGCCAGCATCGATTTGCCGGCGCCCGGCGAGCCGACCATCAGAAGGTGATGTCCACCGGCCGCGGCAATCTCCAGTGCGCGTTTGGCGCTCTCCTGTCCCTTGATATCGCGCAAATCAAGTTGCGAGGTTTCCTGCTCGTGAATTCGGGGCTGAGGCCTGGCGAGTATCTGCGTACCCTTGAAATGGTTGGCGATCTGAATCAACGACTGCGCCGCGATGATCTGGATATCGGGACTGGCCCAGGCGGCTTCCGCGCCGCAAGCGGCCGGACAGATCAGACCTTCGTCGCGCGCATTAGCGCCGATGGCCGCCGGCAAAACACCCGCGACCGGGGCGAGCGAGCCATCAAGGCCGAGTTCACCCAAAACCGTGAAACCGGCCAATGCGTCGGCGGGGATGGCGCCGATGGCGGCCATCAGACCGAGGGCGATGGGAAGGTCGTAATGGCTGCCTTCCTTGGAAGATGGAACGGCATTTTCGCAGGTTTCGCGCAATTTGCTCAAACTGGAGGAAGTGCCCGATTGGCGGCACTTTTCATCATTCTTGAGCTTTCTCGACCGCGCTCCAAATTCCCGCTTTTCCCGATCTGGTGGTGAGTATATGGTGAGTAGAAATCAAAGGAAGCTGCTAAGACATGCCCAAACTCACCAAGACAGAAATCGAGAAGGCGCCGCTTCGCGATAAGCAGTACACGATCTGGTGCAGCGATCTGTCGGGGTTCGGCGCGTTCATCAACCCCAAGGGCAGTCGCACTTACTTCGTCGACTATCGAACAGCGGACGGCAAGCGTCGACGCATGACGATCGGACGCCATGGCTCCATCACGGCCGAGAAGGCGCGCAAGCTCGCGATCGAGACGCTCGGCGGCATAGTGCTCAAGAAGCAAGATCCTTTGCAGGAGCGCCGGACGCGCCGCTCGGCAATGACGGTGAGCGAGCTTTGCGATCAATACCTGGCGGCGGCAGCAAAGGGGTTGATTCTCAATCGATCGGGTGTGCCGAAACGAGGGTCCACGCTCGCGACTGATCGAGGTCGCGTAGCGCGCCACATCAAGCCGCTGCTCGGCTCCAGGCTCGTCATCGATCTCGACCGATCTGACATCGCGAAGTTTGTGCAGGACGTTCACTCGGGCAAGACTGCTATGCGGGACCGGTCGGGCAAGAACGGCGCGCGCGTGATCGTATCGGGCGGACCAGGAACGGCGGCAAGGTCGACCGGACTGCTCGGCGGCATTCTCACCTACGCCATGGATCAGGGCGTCATCGATCACAACCCGGCTCGTGGTGTGAAGCGACCGGCCGACAAACAGCGCGCGCGGCGCGTGTCCTCGGAAGAATATCGGCGGATCGGCGACGCTCTATCGGATGACGTGGCCGAAATCGAAGCGCGGCAGGCGATCACCGGCGCGTGGCTGCTGGCTCTCACAGGTTGCCGGCTTGGCGAGATCGTTAAATTGAAATGGTCCGAGGTCGACGAGGCTGCGAGCTGTTTTCGTCTTGACGACAGCAAGACCGGACCTTCAACGCGTCCGATCGGTCATGCTGCATTTGATGTCCTGCGCGATGCCTTGCGCGTTGACGACAATCCCTATGTCTTGCCGGGACTACGCGGCGCCGAACATTATCGCGGCCTCGAAGGGTATTTTCCGCGACTGATGAAGCGGGCGGGCATCGAAGGCGTGACGCCGCATACCATGAGGCATTCTTTCGCGTCCGTGGCGGGCGATCTCGGTTATGCCGATAGCACGATCAGCGCTCTGCTAGGACATTCGGCCGGCAGCATCACGGGCCGATATATTCACCGACTAGATTCCACGCTCGTTGCCGCCGCTAACAAGGTCGCCGGTGAGGTGTGGCGCCAGATGACCGGTAAGGGCGGAAAGGTGATTGAACTCCGCGGGCGAGCATCTGCATAATAGGTGATGCTTGTTTTCATTGATGAGTCCGGCGACCCGGGCTTTAAACTCACCAAGGGGTCCACGCCCGCATTTGTGGTTTGCCTCGTCGCCTTTCGGGACAAGGAGCAGGCCCAACTCGTTCAGGCGTCGATCAAGCAAGTCGCCGCCGCGAACAAGGTCTATCCTGAGTTCAAGTTCAGCGACAGCCGCGACCCTATCCGAGACCTTTTCTTCGAAACTGTCCTTCCGTTTGAGTTTTGCGTCAGGGCGATCGTTATTCAAAAGGAAAAAATTTACAGCCCGCATCTTCGGTCGGATAAGGAGGCGTTCTACAGCTTCTTCGTCAAATCGATGCTCAAGTTCGACAACGGCCTTCTGAAGGATGCGCGCGTCGTCATTGATGGTTCAGGTGAACGTGTTTTCAAGAAGGAGTTAGGATCGTATCTGCGGCGCCACACCGAGAAGGGCGCGATCAAGAAAGTTGTGTTCTCGGATTCGCGGAGTGATCAATTGGTCCAGCTTGCCGACATGTGCGCTGGGGCAATAGCTCGTTCCTATCGCCTGGATCGATCGACGCCTGACCGTTGGCGCAAGATGCTCACGCCAAAAATCGATGATATCTGGGATTTTCGCTGAAGGGGTTGCGTCCCGCCGCCTATCTTGACGAACGCCAAGCACGCACCCCATCCGGGGACAGTTCGGCTAAGCGGGACGACTTTTCATCGCTGAATATCGGGCATATTCGCGGAAAGTCAAGATGGAGAATCGGTTTGCGGACTCCATTTGATCAATTTGTCAAGCTCGGTTCCCCCATTTTCGATCGCTGTTCCTGCTAACCACAAGCAAATGCTGATCTTTGCTAATATGCGCTTGCCGGGTCGTCAGGCTCTTGCCGAATGCCGCGTCCACGTCTGAACCATCGGTTCTCCCAAGGTGGGGGGCCTGTAGCTAGATCAGTTGGGCTCCCCAAAACGGGAGAGCGCTAATTTCTACGAGGAAGTCGTGATAATCGATCCGACTGATCTGTAGCGAATTTATTATCACGCCCTTTGCCCTCTTTCGGCGTTGCGCAGGACAGTTTGCGGGGATTGAGAGGATATCCCTTGTCAGCGTGTCGTGGTGCTGCCGCCGCTAACGCAAATCCCATCGGCGCATTCCGCGCTTTTGGGAGACATCAATGGATATCAGCTTTCTTTCCCGTTCAGCCTTTCTTGCTAAGGCTTCGCGCCAGAGAATGCAGCGCGAAGGAAGAACACCGCTCGGGCACGTTCTTTGGTCGAAAGAAGAGGATGCTCTCCTTCTGAAGAACAGGGATAGGCCAATTGGCGAGATTGCGCACATGTTTTCAAGGCGGACGCGTAACGCTCTAATTGCGCGTCGTGTGAAGCTTGGATGCTCCTTTAAATCGCAGAAAAACTGGAGGCCGGAGGAGGATCGCATTCTTAGAGAGCACACCCCGAAACTGAACTGGCGTCAAATATCGCTGATGTTACCGGGGCGCTCGCGGGCTGCGGTACAGGGTCGCGCTCGATACATTGGAATCGCGAACAATGAGTTCAGTCGAGCGAGGCATCGGCCGAAAATTTATCGCATTCCACTGCTCGACGCTGTCAGATTACGCGCGTGGGAAGATGGCATCTCTTTGGAAGCGCTCGACAAAGAACTTAAGTCCGGCGGATATTTCCGCAAGAACGGTATGCGGAAACGAAACAAGCGGAGGGACTACGTCAACATCTGGCACATCAAGAAGGCCGTGGAGTTCTTCGGTGGGGAGTTGGTGATTGACTGGAAGGATGAGTGAACCTTTCACGGGGTCGAGTTTGTCTCGACCCCCTTCAATCCAGCTCGACCATGCAGATTATTGATCTCTCAAGTCAGCGCCGGTGCTCTGCTGAGCTTTCCGAGGGAACGAAACTTCTCGGCTGGAAGTTTGCTCGTGCTCGAGGCGGTGGTTCCTAGAACGAGCCATGCCCGTTGGACAGCACTCATTATCATTTTTTCTTCCTGTGAGCCTTGGCCAGAGCTTCCTCGACTTCAGGGGGTTGCTGAGGAATTAAACCGCGCTTTTGCAGCTTCTTGATAGCATCGTCGACAGCTTTGCTTGTGGCGTCTGATATGGTTTTTGAAACTTCATCTAGCAGATCATCAGCCGGCCCATCGTAACGCTCGTCGTCAGCTGGTTCGAATAGCGCGAGTTGGCTCTCAAGTTGGCTTATTCGATTCTCGTAATCCGTACGCTCCCCATGCTGTCGAAAAAGACTAGCCTCTATGGTTTTTTCGGCTGTCCTTAGGCGATCCTGTAGATGTCCGACCTCCCGTTTCTCCATTGCAAGGCGAAGCGAGAGAACCTCACGTTCTTTGACGAGTGAATCGTAAGCGCCAATACGCGCCAAAATCTCAGCACTGATAGACCGCTTGTTTAGAGCAGCAGCCTTCTCCAACCGGTCTTTCAATTCTGATGGAAGCCGCAGCTTAAATTGCGGGTCGGTCTGTTTGGGCGCCGCCATCTCAATTTCTCCAGCACAGAGATCTTTAGCGTATGGACCGTTTTGGTCCTTGACGGCAATGGACCTATTAGGTACCAATGGACCTACTAGGTTCATGGTTAACGGATTCTCCGTCCAATGAAAGCAAATCAACTGAAGTTGCGCCTTCCCGCCGACGCCAAAGCCTTCATCGAGGCTGAGGCCCGGGAGAACGCCAGTTCCCAAAATTCCGAGATTGTCCGCGCCATTCGGGAGCGGATGAAAGCAAAAGGCGCGGCCGAGGGTGCCACCTCGCCGCGCCTTGATAACCAGCCAACCCTGTGAGGAAAGCCGATGAAGAAGCCCAAGAATAGCACCTTGCCGGCCGTGGATGCAATCCCGGTAAAACCCGATCCGCTGGCCCCGCGCGGCTCGCTGACCTGCACGATCAACCTTAAGACCCTCCGTTGCCTTCAGATGCGGGAGCTGCTGTCCCTGAGGGATGCCCTGCACCTGACGGCCTCCATCGCCGGCGCGATCAAGTGTCAGCCCCGCTTTTGGGAAGAAGGAACGCACAACCTCAACAGCGCCGGCGATATTCTGGATGAAATCACGGAATGGCTGTTCAACTTCGATCAGGCCGTTGCCAATGTTGCCAAGGCGGCCACGCCGTCCAGCGGCGACGAAATGGAGTGCCGGGGGCATCTGCTCGTCGGGTTCGAAGCCGACATGCAGGACAATCTCGGTGATCTCGTCGTCATCGCAGCCCAAGCCGCAGCAGACGAAGCCACCGCGCGCTTCTATGAGCGTCATCAGATTGGCGGTGCCGCATGAGCACCTTCAATTTCCGTGATGCACCCGACGATGATCCGCGCAAAATCTTCTTCCGGCTTGAAAACGACATCCTGTCAGTCGTCGAGTATATCGCTCTGCTGGAAGCGACATCGCGAGTTCAACTCGACGAAGATGTCGAGAAGGGCATGTATCGGCTGATACTGGAAATTCAGGATCACGCCGAAGCGATCAGGGACGGGTTTCGCACGGCATTCGCGTCTGGTCCACGAGGTGCAGCATGAGCACCGCGCCAACGCTTGACGATATCCAGTCCGATATCTGGCATCTGTATCATCTGTTCGAAGTGATTGTGGATGAACAACTAAACCTTCCGCATGACAAAACGGGAGATAGTCCGCAGGACCGCGTGGATTCGCTCACATGGATCGCGCGGGACGTTGCTCGCAAACTTGCCACCGACACGGATAGTGTCTCGTCGGCGGTGGCAAAGGGGACTTCGATCTACATCATCCGCGCTGAACGTGCGGAACAGTCCTTGCGTAACATCACGCACGAATTGGACCGCGCTTACCGCGAGATCAAGCAGGCCGGGCAGGTGCCGGCATGACCAGCCCCCGCCTTCGTCGTAAGCAGGTCCCCGCCTATCTGGCGGAGAAACACGGCATCCCCATTGCCGTTGCCACGCTCAACAAGCTCGCCACCATCGGTGGCGGGCCTCCCATGCAGTACGTCGGCCGTATCCCACTCTATCACGTCGATGATCTCGACCGCTGGGCGATGGCGAGGCTCGGCAGGCTTGTTAGCTCGACCTCGGAACGCGCTGAAATTCACGAAGCGCGCAAACACGCAGAGCGCTGGGACGAGCCCGATCTGCCGCAACTTCACGGCATCGGCGAAACGGCTGAGCGAGGTGCCGTTTGAGCGCCCGTTATGCCGAGCTTGTCACCGAGCAGAACCAAGGCCGGCCGCTGCCGCAGGTGGCGCTCGACTGGTTCGGAGAGAACGGCGTCCCGCCGCTATCGCTCGTGAAGACGCCGTATGGCGACTACGACATGGTGCTGCTGGATGAGGTTGTCTGGCTGCCGCACGGCGCATTTGAGTTCTCGCGTCATCTCGACCGCCGCAAGCCCGATACGGCTTGCACCATCCTTGTCCGCGACCGGCTCTGTGATCCGATCGATATCGTTGCGTGGCAAGCCAAGACAGGCCGGGTCGCGCGTTGGCTATGCCGCGCCGCGTTGCTCGGCGAAGATCAACTATTTGCGCCGCGTGAGGCCGAGGGCCTTCGCGTGTTCGAGACGCCGCTCGATTGGCTGCGGGAGCGCCGTGCCGGCGTCGTGGTGCTGGACAGGCGCACCGCCGCACCCGTGCTGCGAGACGCCGCACCCCTGTTGGCTGCGAACTTCGAGCACGGCAAGAAATTGCAGGACATGCTGCGAGTGCCGCCGCCGCGCATTCTCGTTCCCTCCAGCGCATCGCAGGAGGCGGCATGACCGGTGTGGTCGATCTCAACATTGAGGCGCGCAATCGCAGGCAAGCGGAAGCCCCGCCCAAGTCGAACGACGTCGTCACCGAGGATTCGGCGGCGCTGGAGTTTGTCGACAGTCATTGCGACGAGCTTCGATACTGCCACACCGCCGGCGCGTGGCTTCGGTGGAACGGCGTGTTCTGGCAGCGCGACGAGACCGGCAGCGCCTTCCAATGGGCGCGTGAACTGGCGCGCAAACTGGCGGAAGACCAGGACAAGCGCGGTCGATACTTGACCAGCAAGGTTGCCTTTGCATCGGCGGTGGAGCGCTTCGCACGGGTCGATCCGCGTGTTGCGGTGACCTTCGAATACTGGGATCGCGATCCATGGAAGCTCGGCACGCCGGGCGGCACCGTCGATCTGCAAACTGGCGTCCTCTCCGATCCCAAGCAGGATGACGGGATCACCAAGGCAACGTCCGTCGCGCCGCTCGATCAAGACTGTCCGCGTTGGAGGCGCTTTCTCAACGAGGCGACACGCGGCGACGATGCGCTGATCCGCTTTCTTCAGCAATGGTCCGGCTATTGCCTAACCGGCATCACCCGGGAGCACGCGCTCGCCTTCGTCCATGGCAACGGCGGCAACGGCAAATCCGTGTTCATCAACGTGCTGACGTCGATCCTGAAGGACTACGCCGCGAATGCGCCGATGGAGACCTTCACATCCGGGAAGTTCGCCAGCCATCCGACTGACCTTGCGATGCTGCGGGGCGCGCGCATCGTCACCGCCTCTGAGACGGAAGAGGGACGCGCCTGGGCCGAAGCTCGCATCAAGCAGATGACCGGCGGCGATCCGATCACCGCGCGTTTCATGAGGCAGGACTTCTTCACCTACAAGCCGCAGTTCAAGCTGACCATCATCGGCAACAACCAGCCCGTGCTGCACAACGTCGACGATGCGGCACGGCGGCGCTTCAACATCATCCCGTTCATTCACAGCCCGGAGAAGCCGGATCGCGATCTTGAGCGCAAGATCATGATGGAGGCGAGCGGCATTCTGCGATGGATGATCGAGGGTTGTCTCGACTGGCAGCGCAATGGGCTCCTGCGGCCGGAGAGTGTGACAGCAGCGACGTCGGCCTACTTCTCCGAACAGGATCTGATGGGCCAGTGGCTGGAGGACTGCTGCGACGTACAGCGCGGCCGGCATGACTTTTGGGACCGCTCGTCGGATTTGTTCGAGTCATGGGCTGAATACGCCCGCAAGGCCGGTGACGAGCCAGGCAGCAAAAAGTCATTCGGTCAATCTATGCAGCGTCGCGGCTTTGTGCCGTTCCGTAACGAAACGACGCGAGGCTTCCGCTTCATAAGAGTGAGGGTCACCTTCGGAGGGCATGACGCATGACACATCATGACGCATTCCCCCTTATAACTCTGTTTACCCGTCATAGCGCGCGCGTCATGAGGCTTAACGGAAAAATCCGTCAGGACGCGTCATGCGTCATGCTGTGCGCTTCCCCGAAAAACACGTCACCACGCGTCACCCCATCCGCCGGGCTCGTCCACCCGGTGGCGCGACGGGGATCGTGTCATCCGAATTGCCCCTCGGCATGGCGCGATCCTCGTCCACTCCATTCCGCCGGCTTCGGTTCAGCGTACCGGCGGCAACCGGCGAGGGACCCCATCGCCACAAGCCGCCCGTCGTGGTGGTGCGGTCCCTCGCCGACATTGCGGGGAGGCTTGCATGACGACTGAGACCATGGATCGCGCGGTGGACGTGTTCGGCACCATGTTCGCGAAGTTCGCGGACGATCACGCGGTGGCGAACAGGAAACGGCTGGTCCGATCGACCGCCGACACGGTGATCGAGGCTGCGGATTTCGAGGCGCAAGAGGCGCTGTATCGCTTCCGGCACCGCGTGAGCCGTGCGGACTATCTCGCGTTGCAGGTGATGGCGCGGAAGGTAATCGAGGCTCGCATCGAGGCGTGGCGCGCTGCCGGTTGGAAGAAGCCGAAGGACCGGCAATCGTGATGCGCCAGATCCTTCCTCTACGCCGCGCATGTGAAACCTTCCCGATCCGGTTCTGGAATCAGCAGTTCTACGTGACCGTCGGCTTCTACTCGGACGGTACACCCGGCGAGGTGTTCATCGACGGAGGCAAGACCGGACAGGACGTGCAGGCCACCGCACGGGACGCGGCTGTGGTGCTGTCGCTGGCTCTCCAGCATGGAACGCCGCTGGAAACCATCAAGCGTGCCATTTCGCGCGACAGCGCCGGCAACCCGACGGCGATCGTCGGCGCCATCATCGATCACCTCACGGAGGATAGTTTTGCCAAAGCATCAGACCATCACCAAGCAGCTGACTAAGGTAGAACGTCTCCTGACGCTGGCGCGGCGCTGCGAGCAAACCCGTGCATCCAGCCAGTCGATCGATGAGGCCATCGCGCTGGAGTTCGGCTGGAAGTACGACGAAAAGGCGAGAACGTGGACGTCGCCAGATCCCACGCAGCCGGTTCGCGTCCAGGCTCCGCTTTACACGCTGGTGGTTGAGCACGCGAAGCAACTGCTGCCGACTGGCTTTTTCTGGCGTGGCGGTACCTGCCACGTCAGTAGTGAGGTTCTGGTGCGCCCGGATCATAACGATCCGCTTCATCACCATTGGCTGGTGAAGACGTGCCCTGAAACGGAGAAGGTCTGGAATGAGGGGATCGAGGTCGAATTGCGGCCGGGCAGCGATACCGCGTTCGTGCTGGCGTTCACGGCAGTTTGCCTGAGGGCCAACGCAGCGTTGGAGGGTTGGCGTCCATGAAGTGGAAGGAGCCTGGTCGCGGCATCGCCCGTCGGCAAGACGGTCACCGGCGCATCATTGTCGGCTTCGACCCCGAGACGTTCGAACAGGTCCGGACGTTGGCGCAACGGGCTGGCGTGAGTTTCAGCGAACAGACGCGACAGCTTGTCGAGTTCGGCTTGGAAGACGTTCGGGAGGGCGACCGTGGTTGAAAATCGATGGCATATCTTGATCGCGTCACCAGGCCAGGAGATCAAAGCCGGCGATGGCTTGCACGACCGGAAGGTGGAATCGTTCATCCCCAAAGTTGCGCGGGCACAGAAGGCCGGTCGCGGCAACGTGCGCGTCGTTCCGCGACCGATGTTCCCCTGCTACGTCTTTGCGAGTCTGCCCACGGATCATTCGGCCGACCACCTTGTCCGAGCCACACCGGGCATCCATGGCTTCATGATGTTGGAGGCTGATCAGGCCTTGGGCGCGCGCCGCCTCTACGCCACGTTGCCTTGCGAGGCCATCGACATGATGCGCTTCACCGAAGCGGAAATCGAGGAAGAGCGATGCCGCCGGTTCAATCGGCCACCTGCGTTCGCCATCGGGCAGCGCATTTCAGTACCGAAGGGCAGGTGGTCAGAGTTCACCGGCAAGATCAAGGCAATCCACGGCAGCGTCGCTGATGTCGTGTTGGAAATGGCAATCCTCGGTCGCGACACAGTGCGGGTTGAGGTGCAAAACCTTCGGCAAGCCGGCTAAAAGTTTTTCAGAGTGAATCACTCTGCTCTCGAACCACTGTATTTTGATGGCGCTTGTAGTTCTCGCCACGCGAGAATGAGACGGTGCAGATAAGAGGACATCGACGATGCACCGTCGGCTGACACTTCAGCAAAGCGGGGCCGATCATTTCGGCATATCGCGCGAAGCGCGTCCAATTCGATCAGAGCAAACGGTTTTGCGAATGACCGGGGTTCAGGCGAGACGCGATCGGGACGCGCTACGCCGAGAACAGTCACCACACCGCAAGCTGTACGATCTGGCGATATGGCGCGGGCCCACCGGGTTGAGACAACAGCAATTAGCGCGTCAGCCACTGTGCGAACGCTGCCTGTCGCAAGGCAAGACGACACCAGCCACCACCGTCAACCACCGCAAGCCGCACAAGGGCGACTGGTCGCTGTTCATCGATCCGGCTAATCACGAGAGCGTCTGCAAGCATCATCACGATACGTTGATCCAGCGCGAGGAAGCGCGCGGCCATGTCATCGGATCGGACGTGAGCGGAATGCCGCTTGATCCAAGCCACCCTTGGAACCGCTGACCCAGGGGGAGGGTTGAAACCCTGGGAGTTTGCCCGGGCGACCTGCGCCCCCCCTCCCTTTGCGCCGAGACGAATTTCAGAACAAAAAGTTGAGGCCATGAACGTGATCGAGGGCACCGGCATCATCGTGCCGGAGCCGGATTGGGAAAGCCTGTTCTCTGACGCGCTGGAGATTTCGGCGGCGCGGGAACATTGGCGGGTCATCATCACCGAGATGCGCGATAGGCAGTTGCTAACGGCGGCGAACGGCCATTCGATTCAGCGGCTCGTCTGTGCCTATCTGATGTTCGACCGGATGTATCGGCACGTTGCCGAGCACGGCGTGGTGCTCAAGCCTCGGCGCGGCAATAGCAAGGCGATTGCGCGCACCAGTCCGTACTTCACGGCAATGCGGGAGGCGGGTACCGACGCGGCAACGCTTGAGGCCGAGCTTGGCATTTCGCCGCGCCGCCGCGGTTCGGCGGTTAAGGCCGAACGCAGGCAACGCCGGGAACGAGCAAGCGATGGTTATCTCGGCAAGGCCAGCGGCTGACGATCTCGCCACCCGCTACGCGTGCGATGCGCTTGATGGAAAGATCGTTGCGGGGGAGTTCGTCAGGGCGGCCTGCGCTCGTCATCTGAAAGACCTCGATGCTGGTTCAGCGCGCGGGCTGTTCTTCGACGTAGCGAAGGCCAAGCATCACTGCGGGTTCTATCCTGCGGTGTTGACGGTCACCGAAGGCGTCGCCGCCGGGAAGCCATTCAATCTCCTGCCGTGGCACGGATTCGTGGTCGCGTCATTGTTCGGCTGGCGGCGATCCGACGGTCTCCGGCGTTTTAGGATGGCGTGGCTTGAGACAGGGAAGGGTCAAGCAAAATCGCCGCTAATGGCCGGCATCGGCGTCGATATGATGGGCTTTGCCGGCAAGGAGCGGTCGGAAGTCTACGCAATCGCTGGCGACAAGGATCAGGCGAACGTTCTTTTCAAGGATGCTGTCGCCATGTGCCGCGCGAATTTGCCGGATCGGGAGGAACACGAGTTCGAATCGCTGGAAAGTCGCGGTGATGTCGTCATCCGCGGCACTGGCGATCACGCCTGGAAGATTGAACATCCGGCGACCAGTTCGAAGTTCATGTCGATGGCGTCGGTGGATTCCATCTCTGGCCCGCGCCCATATGCGGTACTCGCCGACGAGATCCACGAACTGAAGACGGCATACGCCTTGCAGATTTGGAAAGCGGCTATCGACAAGATGAGCGGCGATCCGCTGATGGTGTTGGGCACGAATACCCCGGCAATCAACCAGATCGTCGGCACCGAATATTCCGAGCTGTTCCAGAAGGTGGTGACGGGTCAGGCCGAGGATGACAGCCTGTTCGGCTTCATTGCCCGGGTCGATGAGAAGGACCGGGAAACTGTTTTCGACAACGAGGTGTGCTGGCAGAAGGCTTTGCCGGCCTTAGGCATCACATACCCCGTCGACAATGTCCGCAAGCGGGTCAACACCGCCAAGTTGATGTTGTCGGAGGCGCTGTCGACGAAGCGGCTGTATTTCGGAATCCCGGTAGGTACCGAGGGTTTCTGGACGTCGCAAGAAGCGTGGGAAAGCTGCCAGGGCGAGTTCGACGAGAAGGCGATGCGAGGCCTGCCGTGTTGGTTGGGGCTCGACCTCTCCAAGAAAAACGACCTGACTGCATTGTCGGCGTGTTGGCGTGGCGAGAAGGGCGGTAAGCCTCATCACTACGTCAAGACCTGGTACTTCACCACGAAGGCCGGCATTCACGACCGCAGTCGCGACGACAATGCACCTTACGATCAATGGGCCGAGCAGGGCCACCTCGAAGCGGTGCCCGGCGCAACGATCGATTACGAGTTCGTGGGCGCCAAGGTGAAAGGTCTCGTCGACGCGGGTCATGATATCCGGTTCTTGTCCTTCGATCCGGCAAAAATCGACGACTTCATCGACGCTTGTGCGCGGATTGACTTTGAAGTCTGGAAATTTGAGGGACCGGATGAACCGGCTGGCTTGGGGCTGATGCTGGTTCGCCACGGGCAGGGGACGCGAATCGTCTTCGCGGAACGCGCGCTCTGTATGCCGAGGTCCATTGAGAAGCTGGAAGACGCAATTCTCGATGCCGCGATCACGATCGAGGCCAGTCCGGTGACAACGATGTGCGCGTCCAATGCGATCATAGTTTCGGACGCGATGAACAATCGGGCGTTTGACAAGAAGCGATCGCGCGGCCGGATCGACGGCATGATCTCCATCACCGAGTCCGTCGGTGCCGCGCACAATGAGTTTTCTGCCGTGGTTGCGACGTCACCGTGGGATGACCCGAACTTTTCGCTGGTGGGTGCATGAAAATCGGTTTTGAGATCAGCCGATCCGGCGAGGAAACGCGCTCGGGCAGCATCGAGCAGCCCGGTATTCCGGTTTCGCAAACTGCCGACTTCATGGCGTTCTTCGGCTTGGATTCGGTGCGCTTACCGAACGTATCGAACGACAGCGCGCTTACCGTGCCGGCGGTTGCTTGTGCGGTCGCGTTCCTGTCGCGAACGCTGGCGGCCGTCCCGCTTCACGCCTATCGCGGCACGAAAGAAGGGCCGGTGAGGCTCACCGGCAAGACGGCTGTCACTATCCATGAAAATCCGAACGATCTCATGGATACGTTCAAGTTTCGCCAGTATTTTTGGCAGCAGGTGTTCACCGGTGGCCGCGGCCTCGCCTGGATCGAGCGCAACGGCGCGGTGATCGAGGCGCTGTGGCCGATGGATCCCCGCAAGGTGACAATCCGGCGACGGGGTTTTGTTGTCACGTATAAGTACGACGGGAAGGAATATCCGGCCGCCGATGTCATCGACGTGCCCTTCATGCTGAAGGCCGACCAGACCGGCCATTACGGCCCGATCAAGCTGGCGGCGAAGGCGATCCAGCTCGCGCTGGCGATGAACGACTACGGCAGCACATTCTTCGCCGGTGGCGGTGTTCCGCCGCTGTCTCTTGAGGGACCGCTGCCGCAAGGCGCTCCCGCTCTGCAGCGCTCGCTGGAGGATGTAAAGCGAGCGATTGATGAGGCGAGGAAGAGCGGCAAGCCGATCGTGCCGATGCCTCCAGGTCATAAACTGACGCCGATCGGTCTTGACCCCGAAAAGGGCCAGATGACTGGCGCGCGCCTGTTTCAGATTCAGGAAATCGCGCGCATTTGGCAGATCCCGCCTGTGTTTCTTCAGGATTTATCCAAAGGAACGCTAAACAACGTCGAACAGCAGGACATCAACCTCGTCAAGCACCTGATCGGCCAATGGGCCAAGGCGCTGGAAGGTGAGATGAACCTCAAGCTGTTCGGCCGCTTCAACGGCAATCGCTATGTCGAGCACAACCTCGACGGTCTGATGCGCGGCGATCTCAAGTCTCGGATCGAAGCCATCGCCCGCGCGATCCAGACCGCGCAACTCACGCCGAACGAGGCTCGCGCGCTCGACAATCGGCCGAAGCATTCGAACCCGGCCGCCGACGAACTGCTGGTGCAGGGCGCAACCGTAGTGTTGGGCCAGAGCCCCGTGGCGGATGCTCCCGCTGCGGCCGACGCCGAGGTCGAGCCGCCAATACAAGATGATGCGGATCAATCGGACGCAAACGACGATATACCTCCGAAGGATGAGGACGATGAGCAAGACGACGACGCCGGAGTTTGAACACCGCGCGCTGGTGCGGCGCGTCGAGCGCCGTGAGGCGAACGGCGTCACGACCGTTGCCGGATATGCCGCTGTGTTCGGCGAGGTAGCCGATATCAACGGCTACTTTCAGGAGGTGATCGCGCGGGGCGCGTTCACGGAAACGCTGCGGACTGCGGACGTCCGCGCTTACTATGACCACGATCGCGGCCGTGTGCTTGGTCGCAGTTCGGCCGGAACGCTGCGACTGCGCGAAAACAACAAGGGGCTGTATGTCGAGATCGATCTCCCGGACACGTCGGACGGTCGTGACGTCCTGGTGCTGATCGAGCGCGGCGACATCAGCGGCATGTCGTTCGGCTTCTCGGTGCTGCGGCAGGAGTGGGACGAGACCGTCGATCCGACGAAGCGCACCATCCTCGAGGTCGAACTGTCTGAGGTCAGCATCGTCTCGAACCCGGCATACGACGGGACCTCAATCGCGCTCCGTTCTTTGGATGAGGCGCGAAAAGAGCGCCGCCAGCAGAATTTCAGTGCCGCCGCGCGTCGCGTTGGCATGAAAGTTTCCATCGACCTGCGCACGCGGGCGATGAGTAAAGCCTAGGCCTCACGCCGAAGCCCAAATCCATTTCATCGAAACAGGAGAGTGAACCGATGAGCAATCGGATCAAGGAACTGCGCGCGCGTCAGGAGACGATCGTCTCGGAAGCCCGCGAACGTCTCGACCAGATCAACGCGACGACCGATGAGGCGCGCGCCAAGGAACTGGAAACCCAGCACGATGCCGCCATGGCGGAATACGATCGTCTCGGCGTGCAGATCGAGCGCGAGGAACACGTCGCCTCTCTCGAAAAGCGCGGCGCGGAAGATCGCGCCAAGCGTCGTCCGGCGCCGGGCGACACCGACGTGTCGGGTCAAGATGTGGGCGACGTGGTCGACTATCGTCACGCGTTCCATCGCTACGTGCAGGAGCGTGGTGACATGTCGGCGCTGTCCGCCGAGGAACGGGCCGCTTTGCGCGGCGGCGAAACCAGGGTGGAGACCCGCACGCAGGTGACCACCAGCGGCGGCTCCGGCGGCTACACCGTTCCGACCGAGTTGAGCAATCAGATCATCAAGTCCATGAAGGCTTGGGGTCCGATGTACGACGATGACATCTGCACGGTGATGAACACCAGCTCGGGCAACCCGATCGACATTCCGACAATCGATGACACGGGCGTCGCCGTTGCAAAGCACACCGAGGGCGGCGCGGTCACCGACGACGGCGGCTCGGATGCGACCTTCGACAAGAAGACGCTGAATGCCTACGCCTACGACACCGAGTGGGTGAAGTTCTCGTGGGAACTGGCGCAGGACTCGATCTTCAACTTCGAAACCCTGCTGGGCGACCTGCTCGGCCAGCGTCTCGGTCGTCGCGCCAACACGGAACTGACCACTGGCGACGGCACCGGCGATCCGAACGGTATTGTGACTGCCTCGACACTCGGCAAGACGGCGGCGGCCACGGCTGCCATCACCTGGGACGAGATCATCGACCTCGAACACTCGGTGGATCCGGCATATCGGGCCTCGCCGAAGGCGCGGTACATGTTCAACGACACCACGTTGTCGGCGGTCCGCAAGCTCAAGGACGGCAACGGCAACTACCTGTGGCAGGCGGGTGACGTGCAAAAGGGCGTCCCCGGCAGCTTCAACGGCCGGCCCTACAGCATCAACCAGGCCATGGACTCTCTGGCTGCGGCCAAAAAGATCATGCTGTTCGGCGACTTCTCCAAATACTTTGTCCGGAAGGTCGGCGGCATCGTGATGTTCGTCGCCCGCGAGCGTTTTGCTCCGGACATCGGTCTGCTCGGCCTGATCCGGCTCGATGGCGAACTCGGCGACACCGCCGCAGTGAAGCACCTCATCACGGCCGCGACGTAAGGCAGGCTGGTGGGCGCCTTCGGGCGCTCGCCTCCATCTCCGGAGTGAATGTCATGAAGATTCGGATGCTGGTCAGTATCGCGGGCAAGGATTTCGCGCTGAGCGCAGGTGACGAAACCGAGCGTTTCGGCGACGGTGAGGCTGTCCGCCTGATCGAGGCCGGCTCGGCCGTCCCGGTCGTCACGGAGGAGGTCGAGCGCGCCGTGAAGCCCGATGCGCGCGAGACCCGCAAGGGGCGGCGGGACTGATGTGGTATCCCGCCTCGATCGTAACGCCGGCCAGCGCAGAGCTGGTCACGCTGGCCGAGGTCAAGGCGCAGGCCATCATCGACCATAGCGACGATGACGAACTTCTCGGCCGGCTGATCGAAGCGGCGCGGTCGCATGTCGAGGGGTACTGTAACCTCATTCTTGCCGAGCAGATCGTTGCCGTTCGCTGCGAGGGGTTCCGAGACTTGACCCGGCTGCCGGTTGCTCCGGTGCAGGATATCGAAACCATCAAGTATGTGGACGTGACCGGCGCCGAGCAGACGCTGCCGGAAACCGTCTATGAACTGCAAGCCGACGATCTTGAGGTCTCAATCGCGCTCAAAGCAGGGCAGCGCTGGCCGGCGATCCAACCCGGCTCCCGCATCACGGTTTCGGCGCTGACCGGCTACGATGCTGTGCCCGCGGCCATCAAGCACGCGATGCTGCTGTGGATCGCGGACAACTACGCGATGCGCGGCAGCACTGCAGCGGATGGTTTTACTGCGTTTGACGCGCTGCTCTGCAACTATCGCAGGGGCGTCTGATGGCCGATGTCAAGGCCGGCGACCTCTTTTATCGGGTCCATTGCCAGCGGCGCGTCGACCGCGACGATGGCTACGGCAATACAGTCGCCGAATTTGCAACCGAGTTCACCGTCCGAGCGGCGTATCGCCATTTGCGCGGCGGTGAGGCCGTCATAGCTTCGCGCCTCGATAACCGGCATCCGGTCCTGATCACGGTGCGCGCCTCCGCCCAGACGCGACAGATTGCTTCGGATTGGCGACTGGTGGATGCGCGCGACGGCACCGAATGGGCCATCCGCGACGTAACAGCCGAGACCGATCGGCAGTTTATTGCGTTCCTTTGTGAGAGCGGAGTTGCAGCGTGAAGTGGAGCGATGGGGCGATGTTTCTTCTGATTGCCCTGCCGCTAATTTTTGCAGTGAACTATTTGTCTGCGCTGGCAGGTGAGCCGCGAGCGGTCTGGCTGATGCAGATTCTCGGCGTGTACTGAACTCGGTGGCGAGAGCCGCAAAACTTAGGAGACTTCAATGGCAGACCTCACCATCACCGCGGCGAATGTCGTAGCCGGCGCCAATGCGGTGCGTGATAGCGGCAATGCAGGCGAGGCGATTGCCGCCGGGCAGGCGGTGTATCGCTCGTCGGCCACGAATAAGTGGATGCTGGCGGACAGCGACTCCGCGACAGCCGAGGCCAAGAAGGCATCCGGGATCGCGTTGAACGATGCGGCGCTTAACCAACCGCTCGCCGTGCTCAAATCTGGCGATATCACCATTGGCGCAGCGCTCACCGCCGGCACGGCCTACTACCTCAGCAACACACCTGGCGGCATCTGTCCGGTCGCGGACGTCGGAGCGGGGGAGAGCGTCTGCCTGCTCGGGCTCGCCAAATCCACCACAGTGTTGGCGGTCGCCATCCAGTCGCCGGGTGTGACGCTGTAGACCGGGTCATTCCTTATCTTTTGACTGCGACGACTTCTTGAAGCGTTGAAGGATGTAATTCTCGGGCGAACTGATCTTGCGGGACACGAGCAGTTTGGCGACCGCGTCGAAGCACTCCAGACGCTCTTTCGCATCATTGGTAATCCCGGCACATGTCAGAACGTCGTCGTCGGTAGCGGCCACTGCTGCTGTTGTGAAAACGGATGCAGCGATAGCCGCTAGGAGAATGCGTTTCATATGAAATCCGTGAGAATGCTCCGGGACTTCTCCCATCGTGCCTCAGCGCGGGTATTTGTGCAATATCTGGCGGGCAAGACCTACGATCGCGTTCCGGAGGCGGCAGTTAGGGCGATTGTCTCTGCACAAGCTGGTGAGATCGTAGACCAGGCGAAGCGCGATGAGTGACCCGAGCCTCGCCTTGCAAAAGGCCATGGTTGATGCGCTGAAGGCTGTCGGCACGTTGCCGGATGTTGTTGGCGGGCGTGTCTACGACGATGTGGCGGCCTCGGCCGCGTTTCCATATGTCAACCTCGGGATGACGCAAGTGCTGCCGGACAAGGCCGGATGCATCGATGGCGCCGAGGTCTTTCAGCAGATCGATGTCTGGTCTCGCAGTGTCGGATTTCCCGAATGCAAGACCATCGCCCAGGCGGTCGTTGCAAGACTCGACGATGTGGACCTGATCGTTGAGGGGTTCGCGGTCATCGTTCTCGAACACCAGGATACGCGTTACCTGCGCGATCCCGATGGCCTTACGAAGCACGCGGCCATCACCTTTCGGTCTCTTCTTCAACCCACCTAAGAGCGCTGCTGCGCATCATCAAAGGAGTCTATTATGGCACAACCGACTGTGTTGCCGGGCACCAAGCTGCTGATTCTCGTCGGCGATGGCGCGGACCCGGAAGTCTTCGCGGAACCCTGCGGGCTGACGACCAAGTCATTCGATCTGGCGGCGTCGACCAACACCACGTTGTTGCCCGACTGCGACGATCCGGAAGCGCCCGCATGGGAAGCAAAAGACGTCAATGCCTTATCCGCAACGGTGAGCGGCACAGGCGTGATGGCGGTGGAGTCGTTTGACAAGTGGAACGACTGGTTCATGAGTGCGGCGTCGCACAGCCTCCAGATCAAACTCGATAACGCGGCCCTTGGTCACTACGCGGGCTCCTTTATTCTCAGCGCGTTCAAGTTGGGTGGTACGCGTGGCCAGAAAGTCACCGTTGACGTCACACTTGTTAACGACGGTGCGGTGACGTGGGTTGATGCGACCTGATGACTGATAATCCAACCGTTCGTCGGTTCCGGACGGAAATGATGGAGTTCGGCGCCAATCTTGGCAAAGACCTCCATTATCGCACTTTGGCGATGGCGGACGAACTGATCGAGAATATGCGCGATGCGGCGCCGAAGGACACCGGGACGCTTGCCAACTCGATCCGCAAAAAGGACGTCACGCGCGGCGGCAATGGGCCTGGCTCATTCCAGGAAGTATCTGTTCTGGTGATCGGCGGCGGGGCACCGACGATGCGGCGAACCAAAGCGGGTCACGTCTACGACTATTCGTTGGCGAATGAGTTCGGCACCCGCAATGAGGTGGCTCATCCGTTCTTCTATGACACGTACCGGAAATATCGGAACTTCGGCAATGAACTGTTCGCCGAAACAGTTCAGGAAGCGATCGAAGAAAATAACAAACTGCGAGATTTGCGATCCGACGGGTCGCAAGCGATGGTCACGCATCGCGGCGCGGTCTTGAACACCAAAGGCGTCAAATGAGTGCAGATGGCTCCATTGAACTGGCGTGGGCAGGCGAGGATCGCCGCTTCCGAATTGGAATCGGTGAGTTTCGCAGCCTTCAAGAGTCCGTCAATGCTCGTCGCGTTCTAATCTCTGCGCCGCTTGTTGGTCCGGCAGCGCTACTTCAAATGCTCCGCACAAACGATGCGTGGCCGGATGATGTTCGTGACGTCTTGAAGGCAGGGCTGGTTGGCGGCGGCGTAACCCTGACCGAAGCGACCAAACTTCTTATTCGGCAGTTCGACGGCAAGCCGGTGCTTGAGCATACGAAGACGGCGTTCCTGATCCTGCTCGCGGGGCTTGTCGGTGTGCCTGACGATGAACCGAAATCAAAAAAAAAGACGAAGACGGAGGACAAGATGAGCCGGTCAAGTTCTCCGTCCTCTACGGTAACGGTGCAGCAATAGGCTTCACGCCGACACAAGTTGATGCGTGTTCGTTCTGGCAATTCCGATGCTGTCTTGAGGGTTATCGGAAAGCTAATCAGGTCGAAGATTCTGTTGAAGCCCCGACCGATGCTGAATTCGATGACATGATAGCGAGACTATCCTGATGTCTGATCTTGTTGTCCAGCTCGGCGCAAAACTCGATAAGTTCGCTGCTGACATGAGTGAGGCCGGCGACATAGCCGACCGCGCGGTAAGCGACATCGAGAGCAGATTCGCCAGCTTGAATCCGACGATGGGCGGGTTTTCCACGCTTGGCGTTGCTGCGGCTGGCGTGACCGGCATTGTTGGAACGTTGCTGACCTCACTTGTGAAGGTCAATAGCGAACTTGCCGACCTGCAGCGCAATGCTGAATATGCCGGCGTCACCGCTGAACGATTCCAGCGCATCCAGTATGCTGCCGGGCAAGGCGGAGTATCGTCAAAGGATTCCGTCGAAGATATCCGCAACATGGCGCGGCTGCTCGCCGATGCCAAGGAAAACGAGAACTCGCTTACCCGGCTGCTCGAAGCGAACAACATCAAGTACAAGGACCGAAACGGGCAGATCATCAAGCTAAACGATCTGCTGACGATTGCCGGCACCCTTCTCGGCAAATTCGACTCCATGCCGGAAAAGGTGAAGGCTGCGCAGATGCTTGGTCTTTCCGAGCGTTGGGTTGAGGCGCTTCGCAATGGCAGCGCAGCGTTCGAGGATGTCGCCGCCAGCGCCGAGAAGAATGGCGCGATTATCGACGACGCGACGGTGGCAAAGGCGGCTCTATTCGACAAGGCATGGAATCAGTCTACCGCAAATCTGGCGGTGCAGTTCAAATCGGTTGCTGCCGATATCGGTAGTTGGCTGGATGATCTCATTGACAAGGCCAACAACATAGTGACGGCGGCTGTCCAATCGCAGGGCGTGGCCGCTGGTTCCGGCCAAGATAAATTTAATGCGTGGGCCGACGCGCTTTCCATCTTACTCAAGGACTTTTTGGGGACCGCGCAGCAGGCCGACCAGGTTTCAGCATCAATCGAGCGAATAAAAACGTCGGGCGACGGTGATCCCGCAATCGTCGCCGGGCTCGAACTTATTCGAGCCAAGGCTGAGCTTGCTGAAAAGATGTTGCAGGCTGTTCATGCCGCACAAGCAAAGACGGAGTTTCCAGACGGACCGCCGCTCCCCAAGCCGCGCCCCGCTTCCGCCGACGACGCTAATCCAAACGCAGCCAAGCTGCCGGTTCGCGGTCGCGGGGGAGATGCCGCCGATGCGTTTGATCGGGCCTCGGAGTCGATCGCGAAGCATACGGCTCGACTGGATGCAGACGCAGAGAGTGCAGGTAAGGGCAAGGCGGCCCAGGAGGAATTGCGAGCGGAGACGCAACTATTCGCGGCCGCCCAGCAAGCCGGTATCCCGATCACCGAGAAAATGCGGGACAAGATTCAAGACCTCGCCCAAGACGCAGGTGATGCTGCTCAGGCGCTCGCTAAGGCCAAGGTTGTTGCGGATACAGATTTCGGATTGAAAACTGCCTTCCTGACGCAGGAGGATGCCGACATCGCACGCCAGCTTCGCGATATCTACGGCAATGATATTCCGGCCGCCCTTAACTCGACTGAAGCGGCGGCGATTCGATCCACTAATGCCTTGCGGACGATCTCGTCACTAGGACAGGATGTGAATCGAAGTTTTCTCACGGACTTCGGGCAGCAGATTCGAAATGGTGTGTCCGCGCTCGATGCGTTGCGAACCGCCGGCGTCAACGCGCTTGGCAAAATTGCAGACAAACTGATGCAGATGGCGGCGGACAACCTTTGGAAGTCGGCGTTTGGCGGGGCCGGGGGTTTTAATCTGCTCTCGTTGTTCGGCGGATCGGCCAGTCTATCTAGCGGCGGCGGTTTGTCGCTAACTGCAACGGGCGGCATGTACGCCGTTGGCACGGACTATGCCAAAGGCGGCCTGTCCCTTGTCGGTGAAAACGGCCCCGAGTTGTTGAATATTCCTCGAGGCTCGCAGATCGTCCCGAATGACGTTCTTCGACAGGGCGGAATGGGGTCTTCTGTTTCGGCGCCTGTATCCATCTCGATCGACGCGCGCGGTGCGGACGCGGCCGGCCTGGCACGCGTTGAGCAGCAGATCGCGCGGCTGAAGGCTGACCTGCCGGCAACGGTCGTTTCGACCGTCCGCAAGGCTCAGCAGGGGCGGTCGCTCTGATGGCCGTGATTGATCTTCTCGCGAGCTTCCCAGGCTGGGCCACGCAATTCGAGTTGCTGTGGCGGCAAGAGATCAGCCGTGCGAGCGGCGGTCGAACCTATGTCAAGGATTTGGGCGATCCGCTCTGGACCGCAACCTATCAATCACGTTCGCTTTCGATTAACGAATTGGACTACTGGCGCGCGCGTATCGACGCCATGGAGAACGGCGCGCAGACATTCTACGGCCGATCACTCTCGCGGTGCCGGCCGATCAAGCATCCGGGCTCATCGGTTCTTCCGAGCGGGACGATTGGATCGATCGGTGACGATCGCAAGACGGCAACGCTGGCGGGCTTTTCCGGCATCACTTTTAGTGTCGGGGACATGCTGCAGATCGGCGACGCGGATCTGCACCGCATCGTTGCGACGGGCGGCTCCCTTGAAGTTAGACCTCACTTTTGGCCGGGCGTTGCAGCCGGTGACGCTGTCATCATAAGCAAGCCATCATGCATCATGGCGGTCGTCCCGGGTTCGATTTCGTCACAGGCGGCGTCGGATACGGGTGACGGAACGGTGACGTTTCAAGCGGTAGAGGCGAGATAGTGCGCGCATTTTCCCCGACGCTGCAGGCAGCGCTGCTCAACCGCACGATCGTGTTCCGCGATTTTCTGTGGCTCATTCCACGCGACATGGAAACCGGCAATCCGGCGCCCTATGGTTTCTGGTCCGGCGCCGGCAACATAACGGCACAGGTCGTCAATCCTCTTTCCGGGGTCGCGGTCGAGCGCAATTTCGAGGGCGCGGGCGCGCTGATCTCCATTAGCGATATTCCGGCGGTTTCGAACATCACGGTGCAGGATGTGACGATCCGCATGTCGCAGCTGAATGCGGAGTCGCAGGCTGTCGTGCGTGGTTACGACCTCAAGCAGGCGCGGGTGGAGATTTACTCCGGCTATTTCGATCCGGTGTCGCGCGTGCTTTTGGAGCCCGCCTTTTGCCGCTTTCAGGGCTTCGTCGACACCGCTCCGGTGACGACGCCGAAAGAGGGTGACGACGGCTACATCGAGTTGACTTGCACCTCGCACACTTCGGAATTGACGCGCATTAATCCGGACACGCGATCCGATGACTCTCAACAATTGCGCGCGCCGGGGGACGGCTTTTTCCGCGATGTCGTCGCGGTGACGGAATGGGACGTCTCATGGGGGCAGGCCAGCCAAAGCGGCGGCGGATCGCCGTATAGCAGCGGCGGCGGGTTCGGTGCGGGATGACGGTGCGCCTGGCGCAGCGTGGCGACGTCCCGGCGATGGTAGCGGAGTTGCAGCGTCATCATGGCGAGCATGGGATGTCATGGCCGTTCGATTCCGTCCGGCTGTCGATCCTCTGCGCGCATGCGATCGACGCCGATAACTGGCTCGCCCTGACCGGTCCCGATCTGCTTTTGCTGGCGCGCTACTTCGATTGCGAATTCGGCTCCGGCCGTCACGCGCTCGAGCGCATCGTGCGCGTGCCTCCCGGTCAGTTGGATGCGGTGCTCGCCGTGTATGAGCGCTGGGCGCGCGACAATGGTTGTGTCGACGCCACCCTCGGCTGCATCCGCCGTCACGCGGCGTTCGCGCGCCTCTATGCCCGCCACGGCTATCGCCTCGCGGAAACTACTTTCATCAAGACGCTTTAGCGCAGGACTCCCTGACCCATGCCGATCTTTTCTGCGGCCGTCGCGTTGTTCTCGGCGGTCTCGACCTTTATTGGCGGCCTCGGCGCCATCGGCGTCGCTGCGCTGCAGATGGCGGCCGGCGTCGGTATCAACCTGATCCTTGCGGCCGTTAAGGGCAAGCCGCAACAGCAGAAGGCAGGCATCCAGGGCAAGTTGTCGGCCGGCGGCGACGTCTCGCGGTCGATCATGGTCGGCCAATACAATACGGCCGGCTCGCTGGTTTATCGCAACACCTATGGTCAATCTGGCGACACGCCGAACGCATTCTACGTCGAGGTGCGTGCGCTGGCTGATTTGCCGGTTGGTGGCCTGATCGATGTGTGGGTGGACGGCGAAAAAGTCGGACTGGTTCCGGAAGCTTACGGCCTTTCGTCGACCAAACACATAAAATACGGCACCAAGTGGGGCGATCTGCATCACCTCTGGTTTCAGTTTTACGATGGGACTCAGACGACCGCAGATGCGCGTCTGGTAAGCTGGTTCGGGGCGTCGGCGCGGCCTTATGGCGGCGATCGCGTCGGCCACGGCGTGCCGTATGTCATCATCACGGCGCTGCGCGACGATCTCGAAAACGATAACCCGTTGTTCAACGGTTTTCCGCTGTGCAAGTTCACGCTCGCCGGCACCAGGTTTTATGATCCCTCGCGCGACAGCACCGTGGGCGGTGTCGGTGCGCAGCGCTGGTCCGATCCGTCGACGTGGGGCGGGGACGGCGACAATTTGCCGGCGGTCCAGATCTACAACATCCTGCGGGGTATCCGCCAAAATGGCCGTTGGCTTTACGGATTGCAGGGTGCCAACCCGGCAATTTTGCCGCCGGCCAACTGGATCGCGGCGATCAACAAATGCCGCACCGTTGTCGACGGTCCCGATGGACCGGAGCCGCAATACCGTTCGGGTGCGCAGATCGACGTCAGCATCGCGCCGGCCGATCTGATTGAGACGCTGCTCAAGACGTGTAGCGGCCGGCTGACCGAGGTTGGCGGCGTTTACACCATCCACGTCGGCGAGCCGGAGGGGCCGGCGCTGTCGTTCACGGATGCCGATATTCTCTCAACCGAAGAGCAGGTCTACGATCCGTTCCGGAGCCTTGCTGACAGCATCAATGGAGCGGTCGCGAAATATCCGGAGCCGCTGGAAGGCTGGAACGTCAAGACGTCGCCGGTCTCGGAAAACCCGGCTCAGATCGTTCGTGACGGCAATCGCGAGCTGATCGCCGATGTCGATCTCGCTGCATGCTCGTATCATGGTCAGGTCCAGCGCCTGCTGAAAAGCGCCATCCTTGAGGCCGCTCGCGAGCGTCGCCACACCATCGTGTTGCCACCCTGGGCGCAATGTCTCGAGCCTGGCGACATTGTCGCGTGGACCAGCGCGCGCAACGGTTACGAGGGCAAGCTCTTTCGCATCGACGGCATGGCCTACAAGGCCAACCTCGATGTCATGCTGCAAATCACCGAGGTCGATCCATCGGATTACGACTGGAATCAGGATGTCGACTATATCCCGCCGTCGTTTTCGCCGATGCAGATCCTGCGGCCGGCGCCGCAGCCGATCGTCGATTGGTACGCCGAAGGCCAGATCGTCTATGACGCGCAAGGCCTGCCGCGCCGTCCGCAGGTCTACATGTCGTGGGACGGCAGCAAGAGCGATATTGACGGCGTCTCATACGAGATTGCGCAAAGCGCGAGCGAGGATGACGTCATTGTCCGTGGGCGCACAGACGATGCGCAGCGCGGCTCCATCGTGGTCAGTTCGCAATCGTTTATCCCGGGCTCGACCGTCTATGCGCGCGGCCGCTACATTCCGAGTTCGCCGCGCGCGATGGACTGGTCGGACTGGCTGCCGGCGCTCCTGCCGAACGTCAATTACGGGCTGGTCGATTTCGATGCGGCCGTCCAGAAACAGGTCACGGAGATATTAGACAAGCGATTTGAGGAATCTGACAAAAAGATCGCTCTTTTGGGCCAACTCGTCAGTCAGGCGATGTCGCGCACATCTCTCGACAAGCAGATTGTCAAGTCCGACATGAACGCAGTTGCGGGCGGTGCCAAAGCCTCGATTGAAGAGGTCCGGACGGTTGCCGTAGATGCACAAACCGCAGTTGCGGATTTATCGACAGCCGTTGCTGTCGAGTTCGATGGGCTGAACGCCTCGGTTATTGAGAATTCGACAGCGATCGCAACGCTCGATGGCTATGCTGCTGCAAAGTGGTCGGTAGCGGTCGACGCCGATGGCAATGCAGTCGGCCTTGTGCTGTTCAACGATACCGACAACGTCTCATTCTTCACGGTCACGGCTGACACGTTCCAGGTTGCTTTCCCTGGTCATGCAGGTGGAAGTGCTGTGTCGGTCTTTACGATTGCCAACGTAGGTGGCGTAGCGAAGCTTGCGCTTCGCGGGGACATGATTGTCGACGGGTCAATTATCTCGCAGATGATTTCGGCCGGCGCCGTGACCGCCGTAAAAATCTCGGCAAACTCCATCGGTACCGGACAACTGGCCATCGGCGGCGTCGATATTCTGAATATCATCGACGGTGCTGCCTCGGCTTTGTATCCGTACACGTTCGCTCAACAGACGCCGCCGAACTTCGCACCGTTCACCTTCTTCAGCGATAACGTTAACATTCAGTCGGGGCGAGCGATTGCGTTGATCCAAGTTTACGCGGTCGATCCGAAAGACGGGACCGGAAGCGCTGTTGATATGATTATCAACGGTACGGTGGTCGCGAACCAAACCATCACTACGGCGGGGGGATTTTTTATCGCGTACGCGAAAGGTCTGCCAGCGGGGAACGTCAACTTTGCGCTGAGATCATCCGGTCATTCCGGCGCTATCGGCGGTGGCGTGATCATCATTTTTAACAATCGGAGATAGCTATGCCCACCCCAGCATTTGTTGTCGTTCGCACCGATGTGACCGGCGACGAAGGCAAGCAACGCATCTTCGGCGCTTTCGACTCCGAGGTCGATGCGGTCACGCACGCCATGCAGGTAGCCGATCAAATGTACGGCGATTTCGCCGTTGCCAGGGTCGGCGCAGTCACCACCAACATCGTGCGCGAGGGCGGCATCCAGGCGGTCCGCGCCGAACCGGTCGAAGAATCGACAGCAGAGCAAGAGGCCCAATAAATGCCATTGACAACCTATTCGACCGGCACGGTCTCCATCGACGCGGACGGAGCCGTAACCGTAGCGGGCGGTATCTGGTCAGCAACCAACGTCACCTCCGGCGATATGATTTCGGTAGATGGCGCGGCGGCGCTTTTGCTCAACGATGTGAGTGACGCGACGCATGGACAATTGGTCGGCTGGACCGGAGGCGCGGTCAGCGACAAAGCCTATGTCGTCTATCAATGCTCATCGCTGCGCTTCGAAGATGTCCAGATCGCGCAAAACCTCGATAAGCAAGTGGCCGCGCTGAACACCGAAGGGTTTTACGTTTTTGTGCGCTCGGCGGCAACCGGACCCGATCCATCGTTGGGTGATGATGGTCAGTACGCCTTCCAGGCAGCATCTGGAAAACTGTGGATCAAAGAGGGCGGAGTTTGGGTTTTCGTCGGCATCAACAAAGCGTTTGGAATTCCAGCGCCTTGGGATTCTGAAAAAGCTTACGTCGCATTTGACGTCGCAACGCTCGACGGTACGTCCTACGTCGCAACGGCGCCGAACACCAATCAGCAGCCGCCGGATGCGGACTACTGGCAAGTGCTCGCCGCCAAGGGCGATGTCGGAGCTGCGGGTGATGCGGCCACTGTTGAGGTCGGTACCGTCACGACGCTGCCTTACGGCTCACCTGCGACAGTCACAAACGTGGGCGATGATCATGCCGCTACCTTGAATTTCGGTATCCCGGCCGGTCAGGACGGCACCGGTACGGGCGATGTGGAAGGTCCGGCAAGCGCGACGGATGCCAGCGTCGTCGGATTCTCGGGCACTGACGGCAAACATGTGCGGGAGTTAACCCCGGCCGAAGTGCGTGCGGCGGTGGAGGCATCCACAGTTGGCGCGGCGGTGCTGACGGCGGACGATGAGGGCGCGGCTCGTGCTGCTATCTATGCTGCGCCGATCGATGCGCTCTCGTTCAGCGGCATGCAGATCAATGGTGCAATGGAGGTCAGCCAGGCGAACACTGGGGGCGCGGCTACCCTGACGGCGACGTCGACACTTGGGGGCCAAGCAACACATGACGGATTCACAACCAATTACCGTGGATCATTTGTCGCGTCAGTGCAGCAAGTTGATGCACCGGCGGGGATGCCGGCGGTCAAGGCGCTCAAAATATCGGTGACCACGGCGCAGGCGAGCCTCGGGAGCAGCGATGAGTTGTCGATTATCGCGCAGATCGAGGGATATCGTTTCAATCGATTACTGTTCGGCACCACGCTGGCGTCGCCGGTGTCGATCGGCTTCTGGTTTCAAGCGCACAGGGTCGGAACGTATTCCGGATCGATACGAAATGCAGCAAAAGATCGATCATATCCATTTTCGTTCAACGTTTTGAACGCTGATACGCCTCAATGGATTTCGTTGACAGGTATCGTCGGTGAAACGTCTGGCACGTGGGGAAATAACAGTGGGCTTGGTGCGTCGATTTCGATTTGTCTCGCGGCAGGCAGTGGTCGAGTATCTACTGCCGGGGCGTGGGCGAACGCGAACTATTCTGGCGCGACTGGCTCAGTCAATGGAGTCGGCGCAACCTCGGATGTTTTTTATCTGAGCAATTTGATTGTGCTCCCCGGCGCCGAACTGCCGCCGGCGGATCGCGTTAACCTGATTATGCGACCCTACGATAATGAGTTGGAAGCATGCCGACGTTACTACTGGAAGGGGCTGCCATTTCCAACGGGGAATGGCTTGAACTTCAACGCCTACGCGTCTGGAGTCTATATGTCGTGGTATATACCTCACCCGCGAGTGATGCGCGATGTGCCAGTGCTTTCAAATGATTTCACCGGTACATCTGTGACTGGCTGCGCCGTTCCAAACATCCAAACTCCAACCATATATGGCTTAAAGCTGATCACAAATTCGACTGCCGCGGGTGGCTTGGTCTATTTTTCATTTGCGAGCGGTAACTATATTGCCGCCGATTCGAGGCTTTAAATACCGACTGCTCTCAATCCTTTCTGCGGCGGATTTTCCGAGCCTCATGAATGGCGATTCAATGAGGAAATAGCAGGACCAAGCGATAGTGATGGTTAGGGGGAGCGCAACACACAACGTCGCAAGGTCTCTTAGAATGCCAAAGCGCGGCCCATCGCCGAACACGGCGACAACCGCTAACACCGAGACGTAGATGCAGATAGAACTAACCATGTAGAGGCTATAGGAGACCCGGCCAAGAAACGTCATGATGCGATGATTGCAGAACTCGAAAACGCGGCCGGCCGGCGAATAGTAAATGCAGAATATAATCGGGACCGCCGCCAGTCCCTCTATGAACGACGCGGCTTGCCAGTGTGATGTCCCCATCAATGGGCGAGCAGTGATCAAGATGACAAAACATACGAGGCAAGCTGTGTCGCAGAGATAGTCGGCACGCACGGCTGACGTCCATCGTTTGATGGCGCGTGGCAGGAGGCCGATTGCGGTCCCCATCATGAAGCACAGCATAAACGTGGGGAACCACTGATAGACATAATTTCCTGTCGTTGCCTGTAGGTCAATAAAATGAAGTGCGACGATGCACAAAGTAAACGCGACAAGCGTTCGCCGCTGTCGTGCGGCCAAATAGACCGCTGGCATCAGAATCGATGCCAGAAACTCCACGCGTATGGACCACGCGAAGTGGTTGAATTCGTTGCCAACCGTTATGGCTGATCGAAGTGCGTCAGTGAGTCGGGGTGACGGCCCCGCAACCGCGTAGAACAGCTTGAACCAATTGGATGTGATGGCTGCCGGCTGAACGGTGTATACGGCAGAAAGTGCTGCATATCCGAGCAGTGTTGAAGCGAAGATGATCGGGAAAAGACGAAAAAATCTTTTGACATAGAACGCTATGATCAATGTTCGTGCTGTTCCATTTGACCGCTCAAAAGCCTTGTCCAGTGAGAGCGATAAAACGAACCCGCTATGGACAAAAAAGAATGTTACGGCGGCGCCACCATTACTCAGAAAAATAAGAGCTTCGTCGATAAACAAAGAAAGCGACCACGTTCGTGGAAACTGAAAGTAGTTGGGATCGACGCCGCCGATCTTGAACGTCTGCATTGCGTGGAAAATCACCACGAAGATTGCAGCTATACCGCGCAATGAAAGCAGCGCGTCGCTGAATCCTCGATGCTCCAACAGAAGTTGGTTTGATCTTTCTTCGCCCACAGCCCGACCTCAGAACATGGGCTTTGATCTACCTCCCACAACCCCGCCGAGTAAAGTCCGGTTGTCTCGCTACCATAGTTCAATTTTCTCGATTGATTGCCACGCCCAGCCCCGGCCGGCGGCGACCCTCTAGCCCACCCAAAAGGACCAATCCCATGCCCAACGCTGCTGTCGCGGCGCGCGAACCCGCGTCAATTCGATACAAGAACCCAGGTGCTATGTGGGGGAGCGCGCTCGCCATCAAGTGGGGGGCTGACCCCAAAGCCGTCACACTCAATGACGGCAAGGGCCAAGGCAACAATATAGCGGTCTTCCCGACATTTTTGCAGGGCATCTGCGCCCAACTTGACCTCTGGCGGTCATCGAAGAACTACAAGAACAAGCGCTTTGCTGATGCCATCGCGATATGGTCGGGGCACAACAACGTCGCGTCCTACATTTCCTTCTGCAAGGCGCGCGTTCCGGGACTGACCGAATCCACGATCATGGATGACGCCTTTTGGCGCTCGCCGGCGGGTATTGCCTTCTTGAAGGCGCAGGCTTGGCACGAAGCCGGCAAGCCGTATCCAGCGCCAGATGCTGATTGGATCGAAGCGCAACGGGTGGTGTTTTCTGGTTCCGCGCAGCCTGCGCCGGCCAAGCCGCCTCCAGATCCCGCACCGCAACCCGCGTCTCAACCGCCGTCCGTTTGGGCGGCTTTTTTTATGTCTCTGCTCAGCATCTTCAAGAGGTCGAAATGATCGAAACCATCAAGGCAAAACTCAAAGCGTTGGGCCTGTGGATCTACAACTGGGTGACGGTGTTGACCGGCATCATCGTTGGCGGCTTGGCGTTTTTACCCGATCTACTCATGTCGTTCACCGGAATAGATCTGTCGCCTTTGGTCGGCCCGACCCGTGCGGCGCAGATCGTCGCCGGCACTGCCATCGCAAAGGCTGTCGTATCGGTCTGGCAAAGCAAGCGAGCGACGAAGTGACCGCCATCCTCTCTTGGCTTGCATCACTCCTAACCGGCCCGCTGCTCAACAAGGCGCTCGACGGCTGGAAAGCCAAGCTGGCGGCAGATAACGACGCCAACAAGATCGCGGCCGATCTGGCAACGCGGGAATTAGCCGTGCAGCAACGCGAGATCGAAGTGCAGAACGAGTACCGCATTGCCTCGCTGGGGCGCTGGTACGAGCCTGACAAGCTTATGGGCTACGCAGTGGCGATCTATGTTGGCAAGCTCCTTGTCTACGACAAGGTGCTGGGGCTCGGCGCGACCGATCCGCTCGTCGGTTGGATCGAGACGACGGCCAACCTGATCGTTGCATCCTACTTCGCGAAGCGCGGCTTCGAAAACGTCGCCAAAATCATCAAGAAATAGGGGCGGCGGTAGCATGGCCATCGACTGGACAATCTCCGTTGGCAGTCTGGTTCAGATTGTCGTCATTCTCGTCGGCGGACTGTCCGTCCTCGTTACGCTCCGCAACACCGTCACGGGGCTAAAGGAGGACGTCACCAGTATCCAGTACGAGCTGCGCCAGATGGCAGGAATCCTGACCAAGATGGCCGTGGCGGAAACCCGGCTCGACAACGCTGACACTCGAATTGCCCAGATCGAATCCGACATTCGCGATCTGCGCAAAGGTGTTGGCTGGGTCCGCGGTCATCATGGTGTCGATGGTGAATACGTGGGGTAGGCGAGGTTCTTGGTGCGGTGACAGGTCAACACCATGGCATCCGTCGCCCTATCCATGGTCGCGCCAACCCCTCGCGAACTAGCGCCCCACCAACCTCACCATGGCTGTTGTGGATTGCGGCCAGTGTCCGCCCGTACCGATCTTTGCCGGATCGGACAATTGAGAACGGTTCGGCGGACAGGAGTTCGTTGAGCCGACGCTTGGCTTGCTCTGCGAGGTCTTTCTCGTAGGTGCATTTGCCGTCGATCTCTGGCGCATCGATCGACTGCAGTCGAATCTTTTCGCCGCTGACCCAAATCGTGTCTCCGTCAACCACACAGTTGATGCGAACGGCGCCGCGACAAAAACCCATCTGTCGCGACGTCCCTACGGGTGAAGCTTGGGTGTCGGCGGTCTGAAGCTTTGCCCACGCGAACGTATTGGATGCCATGACTTTCACGCGATCAGCGCCGAGAAACGCGGCAAATCCGATAGCGAGCGCCACGACTGCGAGTGAGAATGTACCCCGCAGCGATATCCAGCGGCGCTCGGTGATACCGAGGAAACGGCGCTCCTTGAAAATCAGAAAGTCGTCGGCCATCCGCCGAAGCTAGCCGATATCGGGTTCTGGGTGGTTAACCGCAATCCGCCAATTCGAGCGATCACAAAAACCAAGAGGCTCTATGCTCCGAACCGTGACCATCGCGGCGCTTGCGCTCGCCTGCCTGTCGTCTGTTGCAGAGGCGAGGCCGGGGAGTTTGCAAAAAATGCAAATTGCTCAGGTCGGCTGCTCCGATCCGGTCATGCGGCCGTGCGAAACCGACAGCGCTCGCCTTTCCCGCCGGGGTAGAGCGGCGCGGGTGGCCATTCGCGCCTGGGATGCCCGGCTCGAGCCCGGGCATAGCGCCGTCATGCTGCGACGTCCGGCCCGCTACATTGCCGGCCGACTGGTGTGCGCCGTCAACGTCAACGCTGAGCTGGCGCGGCGCGGCATCCGTGGGACCGGTTCGGCGCTGGCAAAGTCTTTTCTTGGCTGGGGTAGGGCATCCCGGCCCGTAGCGGGCGCTGTGGCGGTCTATGGCCGCAAGGGCGGCGGACATGTAGCCATCGTGTCGCGTGTCACCGGTGGCCGCGTCTATGTCTGGAATCCGTCATCGCGCGCGCACCGGTGGCGCGAGGTCGAATATCGACGGAGGGCGATTGCGTACAGGGTGGCGGGACCATGAAGGCCCTCGCCGCCGTTGTGCTGATTTTCCTGGCTATGGTTTTTGCCGTCCCGATCTGTGCGGGGCTCGGCAACTGGTTATTCGGAGACCCGCTCACTGGCGGGCCAATCCTGTTCGTGGCGATTGTTGGCTCTATGATCTTGGGTGCGCTGTTGGCGCAAATGCACGGGAATTAATTATCAAAAGCCGCTCCAGTTCGGAGCGGCAATGCCTCCGGGTTAGAGGGCGGCTACCGCCATCGCCGTGACAAGCAGGTCAAGCGGTGCCAGTTCAATGTTGATAGTGATCCTCATTGTCAGCACGTCCTTTCCGCGGCCGCGCGAGCCGCTACGAATTTGCGGCCGTCGCCGCAGCCGGGGAACCTCTGACGGAAATATGGCCGAATTTGGCATCCGTGACGGGTGCCCATCGAACCATCGCAAGGTGGTGGCCGGGCGAAGATCCGGCCGTCTCACATTGAGGGAATGACTGGCCCGGTCGCCGAAAGGTGGCCGGGCTTTTTCGTTTTAGGCGGCTCAGTTGCCGTCTGAACTAATTGAGGACCGGAATGTTGGCGCGCTCTGCCAATTTGCGTGCTTCATCGTCGGTCAGCCATGTCGGAGGGATGTAGACACCTGCTTGCTCTCGGCAGAGTCGGACCATGCGGTGTACGTCCGGCAAATAGCGGTCGACCCGTTTTAGCTTTGGATTAAGAATGCTAGGTGAACTCCATATCTCTGTCGACAACAGAACGTCGACAGGAGTTTCGGAGACGTACCAATCGTCTGGATCATCCCCAGCCTCTCTGGCCGATTCGTTCAGTTCGCGGCCTTCCGGCGTATTGTAGCCGCGATATGTTGGCCAGGGTACGGCCGTCGTCGATTGGATCGGAAAGCCGATCGCGACTCGGTTGAGGGCGACAACATTCGATACTTCGCGCCCATCCTCGAACATCAATGTTCGCTCGCCCGTGATCTTGTCGATCCCATATACGGTCGATTGCAAGAGGCATCTTGGCACCAAAATTTGTTTGGTAAACCAAGCCAAGGCCGGAAAATCCTGCATCGATCGCCGCAACGCGGCGTCGCTTCGGATTTCACCCAACTTCGGGTGGATGACAGCGCTCTCTCGCCTCTCCACCTCGATAACACCGGACATCCAGATCAAGTTGGTCCTAAGGGTGCTGGTGTGATGATAAATCATCGATTTCGCGGCCATTCGCCGGCGTTTAGCTTCCCCCATGCTGCCCTCGCTCACCAATCGAATATTTGCCGAATCAAAGAGGTCCGATCCGAACCCATCTGCCGTCATTGAGGCCGCCAATTTTTTGCAGAATCTCAGGATCTGAGCCTTCGCCGAAATAGATATTGTGACCGTAAATCACTCCATCCTCGCTGGCATGGTCGTCAATTGTCCAGTTAAGCTGGTCCAGATCATCTAGCGAAATGCCAAGCGCCTCGGCGATTGCAGCGTCTCTGTCTTGCTCTTGGCGTTCTTCCAACAAATCCTTCATGCCCATCGTTTTTCTCCATTGCCGCCATTCTACGGCGGTGCATCGTTAAATGGTTCGCGGTCACTGTCCTAGCTGGACAGCAATCGTTGCATTGCCTCTATCGGCGCTCGGCTCGGCGTCTTGAAGCCTGCCGGCATTTCCAAGCAAACGTCGCGGGTGGTGATTTTCATCAATCCAGCGAAGTGCCGACGGCGCCGAGGGACCGCGGCGTCGATGGATTCGCAGATCACATGCACGACTGCGGGCTGAAAGAATGTCTCGACATCGGCAAGCCGATCCATAATGCGATTTGCTCTTCGGAGAAGCCCGGCGATACCTTCGCGGACGGCGCCGATCCTTCCGGCAACGACGTCGGTAGGACCCGTCAATGATGTGACCACCTTGGCGGTCTCCATCATCAGCCGGTGAAGCTCTCCAGCCAGGTCGTGGCCGCTGCCCAGCAAGTATCGTGGTAGCCGCACGTCCCGATTGGTAAGTTCGATCCGACCGGTGAGAACATCAATTACGGTCGGCATCTTGGCGAGCTTCCGGCCAACTTCGTCGAAGTGGATGGCAGCGTCCGACGCCGCCGTTTCATCCACCCATTTTGCGAAGGCCCCGACAGCATTCCGAAGGTCTCGCACGCGGATCAGTGCGTCCTGGCGATTGACGGCAGCGTTGTAGTCGGCAGTGTAGCGGTCGAAGTCCTCGCCATAGATCGACTTGCCGCAGATATGCCCGACCATGAAACGGTCTTTGCCCTTTCGCATGACAAAGCCGGCCTTGTGTCGGTGGTGGCCGTGGACGCAGTGAAATTCTTCGATGTCTTCGCCCCGCAGGTCGTACTTAAATTCGACGTGGGGCTCTTCGGGACCCTCTGGCACATCGAACACTAAACCGGGGAGGGTGCGGGGGTCGTCGACCTGTAGTTCGAGGTCGAGCAATTGTTCATCGGACAGGTTGTCCCAATGATTGTGCGGCTGTGCCGCCTTCGGTTTGAGCATCGAATCTCCCGTTGCAGACTCAGATGTTTGCAACTCTACCACGGGCTCTCACGGGTCATGAAGGACCCCCTCGATTATCCCGTGAAAGATTTCCGCCAGCGGGAATCGCTCCAACCACCAAATAACGACCGATACACCGTGAACGAAGCGCGAAGATCGTCTATGATCGGTGCTCCGGCGGGGTTTCTATATCAGCGCAATGACCCAATAAACGCCAATTGCCATTTGAACGGCAAAGGCTGTGAAACGCGCGCTCACCATCGGGGCGCTCGTTGAAATCAAATGAATGGTTGATTGAACAATTCGCGCGCCCAAGAACCATAGAGCGAGCCCGTCGGTGGATGCGGTTCTATCCAGGACGAGAGCCACTAATAGAAGTCCGCCGAAAACAGGTAGGCCCTCAATGCAGTTGGCGTGCGCACGGGCAAGGCGCTGCATGAAGGGCGAAAGATTGTCGTTGTCTGGTCTAAAGCCGTTGGCAGCGACTCGACCCGTTGCGACGAAGTAAGTCCGGATCACCTCCATCAGAACCAATAGAGCCAACGTCCACGCAATGAAGCCGATCAGCGCAACTGCGGTATTAGACATGCCATCCTCACGCGTCGTCCCGACAGGGTTTTCTATTTCTCAGAGCGCGGGGTTTTCCGAGCCCTGATCCTTGCCGCAGGAATAGACGTGAATACCACATCACCGACGATGTTTGGCTCCGCAATTCTCTCGCTCTCGCAGGCGAAGACCTCCTCATCCCGCCAATCTCGACCGAAGGGATCATGCGATGTTGCTAATGCGCGTGCCTGGGCTTCGCTCTCGGCTGCAACAATGGCGACCTGGCGTGACCGCGCAACGTCGCTGGCAACAGGCGCAAACCGATAGAGAGTGTTTGTTTGAGGTACGACGACGGGCTGCTTCGGTCGGACCTCAACAACGTCGTCCGGCTGGTCATCTGGGTCGCGCGGTCGCTTGACCATCGCTGGCGCCCTGATGGTTCTATTCCCGTCGCTTCAGTTCAGACGACCTCATCCATTGATCCATGTCGGCGGTCGCGTCGGCTTGGTTTGCCTTCGCAAGCACGCCGGCCCTCTCAGGGCCGGGAGGCAGCATTTCCGCATTCTCTCGCATCAATCTAGCAAATGCCGCCAGCCGGTCATTCAGAGATTCGGTATGTTTTATATGCCACCGCCGGTCGGTCATCGCACGCTCCCAAGGCTCTACGCCTATGGGAATGCCACGCACACCGGAAAATTCCGGGAGGCGACCGTGACGGTTCGCTCCTACCCAGCAGGCCAGACGATCGGATCGAAGTCTATCCCCCGGCGCCTCAATTCCTCTTCCAGATCCCGCGCGCGCTTTCTGGCTTGTTCGCCTAAGAGGAAAAGATCGTTGGTGCCAGTGTCCAGCGCCACCATCGACCGCATGTTGAAGTGGTATCGCGAAATCGATTCATCTGAGAGCAGATTGATGCTCATTTCTCGGCTTCGGGCACGATCTTCCCGTCAAGCCAGTCCTGTTCTTCAGCGAGTGCCAGGCATGTTGCTTCCATATGCTTGTAGCGATTTTGCGCGGGCTCCTCCTTGGCGTCGGCCGCAAGCTCGGCGCAGTTTCTGGCGTTTTCCAGATACTCGTTAGATTTCGTCGTCACGTTTACTGCCCCGACTTCAAATGTGCTTCGATCAATTCCCGCGGGACCGCGTGGGCGTCGGCTAAGTTTGTGTCAGAGAAGGTTGCTGAGAAACACCGCGCCAATTGGACGAATAAAATTCAGCTTGGAAAAATCGAGGCAGATTTCCGGTGGCCAGCCCTCGGGACATCCGCTCACCAGATCCGCAACAAAGGTCGAAAGCGTGGCTCCAGCGAATTGGCGCGGAAGCGAGATAGTTGGTAACGCGCCTATCATTGTGGCCCCAGCTAGATATCGTCGCGCGCAGTATCTCCGCTGTGATACCAGCGGCATTCGCCCCCGGTCATCGCGTAGAAATATCTTCCCGACTGATAGAACTCACACGCGCCGTCGTCCATTTTGTAAAGATATTTTCCGGTGCGGTAGTGTGTGCAGTTGCCGTTCATCGTGTAGAGATATTTGCCGGCGAAATAGCCGTAACATTGCCCGCCGCTCATCTCATACAGATACAAGTTCGCCATCGTGATGCGACTTTAACGACACTCTGGCAAGGCTAGGAGATTGTCGTTGTAGTATCCATCAGCGTAGGTCCGGACGTATTTGCCGTTCGGACCATCCACAACGCCAACGTCTGCGCGCTTGCCGTTGACCATCGTGTAGAAGGTATTCGTGCCGCCTTCGATTGATCGGATGACTTCCGAGCGAGGCCACTTCCAGTTCACCCCGCCTAGATGGGTGATGCCCTCATGCGGATCATTGCGGCAAGTGACTTGAACGTCCGCCATCCCTGAAATTCCTTTGTTGTGTATGTGCGGAATTTCAACCCCAGCGTTTAGAAGAGTCAATTGCAGGCAGCTTAGTCTTTCGCCTTATAAGCTCGGACATCGAGACAGCCGTTACAGAATAATTTCGTCTCTAGGTTTGCCAAGCCGGTCGCCGAATCGCCGGCGGTTTGGCTCTGGTCCATCGATGGGCAGTTGGTGGAGATAGGACTCGACCTCGGAGACGAGCCAAAGTTTGCGCGAATGCCACTTTCGAGGAGAAGGTAATGCTCCCTCGGCGACCATTTGATCAACCGATGTCACACTCACGCCGATGGCTAGAGCGACTTCGGCTCGACTGAGAGCGAGCCGAATAATTGGTCGCCGATCTGCAAGTTTTGCGCTCATTCGTAGGCCGTGTTGGCTCGATACTCGTAGCGAGATCGGCAGTGCTATCGCACTAAGGGCGGCTACAAAAGGTAGTCTTCTTTAAGTGCTGCGAGCGCGTCGTCGAATCTCTTAAATGGAACAATCCGGCCAGATATTCCGCCGCCACTATGTTGGACGTGGGCGATCCAGTGTCCCTGCGACAGTTTGATGATGATTTGATCGCCCTCATTGAGCTTAGTCCGCGTCTTCTCCGTCATCCCAAGATCCGTTCTGTTGCGAGCCGCCGTCGGGAATGGTGCAGAAGCTCATAGGGAATTTATGCGAGCGGTGAGTTTTTGGTGAGTATTTATGGCAATGTAAAAAATCTGCTTTAGATTTGGCCTTTCTCGTGAAAGTGACTGCCTTCCTTGGGAAGGTCGGCGGGCGCAAGGTTGACGGTGATACGGCGCGCCGGGAGCGCGAGTCCCGAGGCAATCAGAGCCGAGCGAACCCGCTCACGCGCCTCGGAAACAGCCTTGTCGGGAAGTCCGACGATGGTAAAGGCCGGCAATCCCGGTGCGACCTGCACCTGGACATCGACCGCTCGCGCTTCGACCCCTTCGAAGGCTACCGTAGAGACTCGCTGGACCATGACGTTCCCCGCCCGGGAACAAAACTAGTCCAGGCGAGGTGCAAGCGCAAGAACAATAAGAGAACAAACTGTAACGAGAGATCGTCTTGGACGATTTGTTTTAATCTTGCGATAAATAAACTCGAACTCGACTTCGTAATATATATGCAGAATTACATAAATATATAATTAGTATACTAGGATTTATTACTATAATTTTACTTTTCCTTTTATCCTTAACCAAGAATTAATACCGTAATTTACCGCAGCCGGTGATCGATTACCTTGCTTTCGTTCTACGAAAACGAGGAATGCGATGGCGCGATGGCTTCGCCAGTTAATCTGTTGGGTGTTGCTAGCCGCTATCGGGGGAATTGGCAGCCGTGCCGAGGTGCCAGTTCCTGTTCAGGTTGGCGCACGTGGCTCACTGTCTACTGACAGCGATCCGCTGGATTTAGGGCCGGTTCTGAGCCGGATATCAACCATCCAGTGTCCGCCGGAAACAGAGCTGATTGATCCTCCGGTCACGTCGGCACTCCGCGACGAACATCACTTCAAAGTTGCGCGGCATTTCAGGCTGGATATCTCGGCGGGGGCGGAAGTGAATATCTCATGGCTCGGCGCCCGTTTCACACGGCGGTTCATGGTTAAGGTCGAGCCGCGCCCGGTCGTTGCGAAGCTGCGGGTTTTTGTTCTGAACAGGCCATCGCGCAGCATTGGAATCGCGGAGGCGTTTCATCGGCCGTATGAGACGCGTCTTGCAGACCTCTGGTGTCTTCTGAAATTGCAGCCCGGAGGCGAACCCGGCACGCTGCTGACAGATGCGCAGCCCAATCTGTTCTTCATACGCAGCTCCACGGGCGAACTGAACGTCGTGGATGCGGTTTGGTCCGGCGCCGGGTGGGAAATCGGCGCCAGTCCCATGACCCACAATCGTCCGTGGCCGACCCGGCTGCGCGTGATCGTCCGTTAGAGCGTTTTCGAGCGAAGTGGATACCGGTTCGCGTGAAGAAAACGCGTCAAATCAAAATCATGGAGTCCTGTCGGGAAGCCGGCGCTCCGCTTAAGCCTTCAGCGTACGGCCCGAGCCACTGCGAAGCTGATGTAAGTTGCCGTGCGGGGCTTCAGGAGCGTTTCGCCTCGATCTTGTCCCAGATCATGGCCGCGATATCGGCGCCGCCGAGCTTGGCGATCGCGCGAATGCCGGTCGGCGAGGTGACGTTGATTTCGGTGAGGTGATCGTCGATCACGTCGATCCCGACGAACAGCAAACCGCGCTTGCGTAATTCCGGGCCGATGCGGGTGCAGATTTCATGCTCGCGCGGTGTCAGGTCGGTGGCTCGGGCGGCGCCGCCGCGCACCATGTTGGAGCGCAGATCGTCCGCCGCCGGGACGCGGTTGACCGCGCCGGCGAACTCGCCATCGACCAGGATGATGCGCTTGTCGCCCTGTTTTACTTCCGGCAGGAAGCGTTGGATCATCCATGGCTCGCGGAACGTTACGCTGAACATGTCGTAGAGCGAGCCGAAGTTCATATCCTGCGGCATCACGCGAAACACCGCCGCGCCGCCGTGGCCGTGCAGTGGCTTCATCACCACCGCGCCATGCTCGGCGCGGAAGGCGTTGATCTCGTCGAGATTGCGCGAGACCAGCGTCGGCGGCATCAATTCGGGAAAGTCCAGCACGAACAGTTTTTCCGGGGCGTTGCGCACGCTGACCGGATCGTTGACCACCAGCGTTTTCGGATGAATGCGCTCGAGCAAATGCGTGCTGGTGATGTAGGCGAGGTCGAACGGCGGGTCCTGTCGCAGCAACACCACATCGAACGCGGCGAGGCTGGTTCGCTTCGGCTCGCCCAGCGTGAAATGATCGCCGATCTGGTCGCGGACGCTGAGCGACTGGACGGGCGCGACGACGTCCTTCCCGTTCATGGAGAGCTGGTCGGGTGTGTAATAGGAAATCGTGTGGCCGCGCCTCTGCGCTTCGAGCAGCAAGGCAAACGTGGAATCGCCGCCAACATTGATGCGCGCGATAGGATCCATCTGGACGGCGACTTTCAGTTTCATCTTATAATGTCCGGCTTGTGGATTGGAGACTTGAATTCAGGAGCTTGGCGGCTTCGATGGGATGCGAGGGCTAGACGCTGGCGTCGAATGCCGCTGGCAAATGGCGTGGCAGGCGGCGTGGCGCAATCAGCATGGCGTCGAAGCGTAGATCGAAACTGGCATGTTCCGGGTGTGCCATCAACCAGGCATTGGCGGCATCAAGGATGCGCTTTTGTTGGCGGGGTGTCACGGCATAGGCGGCATCATCGAGCGTTGCGCGGGCCTTGACCTCGACGAAGGCCAGGAGGTTACGCCGCTTGGCGACGATGTCGATCTCGCCAAAAGGCGTCCGGAAGCGGCGCATCAGGATGCGATAGCCCTTGGCCATCAGATAGGCCGCCGCGCGGCTCTCCGCCGACAGGCCGGTCTGGAAGGCGGCGATACGTTCCGGCGCGGCGGTTTTGCCGGTTGTTTTGGTCTCGCGCGACGATTTCGATGACGATGTCGAATCAGTTCGCGTCATCGACATCTTCTCCGCGGGACTGCTTTACGATTTCGAGCGCACGTGCATAAACCTCGCGGCGATGCCGGCCGGAAACGGCGACGGCATGCGCGACCGCATCCTTGACGCTGTCGCGTTGCAGCGCCATGCGCAGCACATCGTCCAATTGATCCTCGGCCATGATCTGCGCCTGCGCGGAGGGAGGCCCGACCACCAGCACGAATTCGCCACGCGTTTCCAGTTGATCGGCACGTTGCGCCAGCTCGGGCAGCGGCGCGCGCTGCACATCTTCGTGCAGCTTGGTCAGCTCACGGCAGATCGCGCCATCGCGCGCGCCCATGACCTGCGCGAGATCGGCCAGCGTTTCCTGCACGCGATTGCCGGATTCGAACATCACCAGAGTCGCTGGAATATTGGCCAACTCGGCGAGGCGATTGCGGCGCGCGCCCTGCTTTGAGGGCAGAAAGCCTTCAAAGAAAAAACGATCGGTCGGTAGCGCCGCCACTGCCAGCGCGGTCAATACCGATGACGGGCCCGGCAACGCCAGCACGGCATGGCCGGCGGCGCATACCTCGCGCACCAGCTTGAATCCCGGATCGGAAATCAGCGGCGTTCCGGCATCCGATACCAGCGCGATCGCAGCCCCTTGCGACAATAGTTCAAGGATCTTCGGCCGCGCCATTGCGGCGTTGTGCTCATGGTACGGCTTCAGCACCGCGGTAATGCCGTAGCGCTCGGTCAGCCGGCGCGTCACGCGGGTATCCTCGCAAGCGATGATGTCGACGCCGGCCAGCGTTTCCAGGGCACGCAAGGTGATGTCGCCGAGATTGCCGATCGGCGTCGCGACGAGGTGTAGGCCGGGCGCTGCCTTGGCAGCGGTCAGCAGGTGTTGCGAGACGACGAAGGTGCGCGCGGCCGGTCGCTCTGAAACCGCTGGAGTATCGGGATGGGCAGCTTTGGCATGCATGAGAGCTAGTTTAGAGCAGGATCGGGGCGGGAAGGTACTGCTTTTCCTCGGTCAATGGGCCTGTTGCGACGCTTTGCTTACGAGCCGTCGGCGGCTTTGCATGACACGTCAGACTATGGTTGAAAGACTCTCGAATGAAGTCTGCGGGCCGCGCAGCGGGGTGATGCGCGGCGATCACGGTCAAAACCTTATTGTTTTGGTTAACTATTCGCCGACAATATGCCTTAATTCCCCGTGCAGATCGTTTGCAGACAAGGTCCGCCAGACGATCTGGATCGGTCAACGGAAGAGATGACATGGTGGATCCGATCAATCCTCACGCAAGGCAGTGGGGCGCAACCCGACGTACGGCGGTCAGTCTGATTCTGGGTGCGCCGTTGCTGGGTGCCTGCGCAGGCGTGCAGTCGGCGCTGACGGGCGGAGGTTCGCAGCCCGCGCCGGCAGGACCGCAGCAGCAGCCGCTTTCGGTCGGTACCGGTCAGGTCAAGGTCGGGTTGATTCTGCCGTTGTCGGGGTCGGGGAACGCCGGTGTCGCCGCACAATCGATGAAGAATGCGGCCGAGATGGCTTTGGCCGAGTTCCAGAATCCCAATCTGCAACTGTTGATCAAGGACGATGCCGGCACTGCGCAAGGAGCGCAGCAAGGTGCCCAGCAGGCGCTCGACGAAGGCGCCGAAATCATTCTTGGTCCGTTGTTCGCGGCTTCGGTGCCGGCCGCGGCGCAACTGGCGCGCGGCCGCGGCGTGCCGATGATCGCCTTCTCGACCGATTCGAGTGTTGCCGGCCGCGGTGTCTATCTGCTGAGCTTTCTTCCGGAGTCGGATGTCACGCGCATCATCGATTACGTGTCCGGTACGGGGAAACGTTCGTTTGCAGCACTGTTGCCGGAGAATGCCTATGGCAACGTGGTGGAGGCGGCGTTCAAGCAGGAAGTCAGTCGCAAGGGCGGTCGCGTCGTTGCATTCGAAAAATATGGCGCTGACCGCAGCACTGCGGTGCGCAACGTGGCGCAAGCGCTCGGTTCGGCCGATGCGCTGTTTCTTGCCGATGACGGCGACGCAGTTGTCGGCGTTGCCGAAGCGATGACGGCGGCCGGTGCCAATCTCAGGCGCCTGCAGTTGTGCGGCACCGGCTTGTGGGACAGCCCGCGAGTGTTCGCCAGCGCCGCGATGCAGGGTGGTCTCTACGCCGCGCCGGATCCGTCCGGATTCCGTGCTTTCTCCGGTCGCTATAGCGCAAAGTACGGTCAGCAGCCGGTGCGGACGGCGACGTTGGCTTACGATGCCGTGGCGCTGGTGGCGGCGCTCGCACGAACTCAGGGCGCGCAGAAATTTTCCACCGAGGTGCTCACCAATCCATCGGGGTTCTCTGGAATCGATGGCCTGTTTCGATTTCGTCCCGATGGCACCAATCAGCGCGGCCTTGCCGTCATGCGCGTCGCATCGGGCGGCGGTCAGCCGGTGGCCGGTTCACCGAAGAGTTTCAGCGCGTAGGCAGCAAATGGTGCCGCGCTTGCGGATTCAAGCCGCGAGATCGGCGACGACGGCGTCAAGCAGCGGGAAGCCGGCTTGCGTTACGCGCAGCCTGCCGTTTGGATCGACGACGATGGCGCCTTCCTCGCGCAATAGCGTAATGCGGCCTGGGTCGAGTTCGCGTCCCGACAGCGCGGTGTAGCGGCGTGGGTCGATGCCCTCGGCCAGCCGCAATCCCATCAGCAGAAATTCGTCGGCGCGTTCCTCGCGATTGAGCAGATCGTCGGTAACGATGCCATGACCGTTGGCCTCGACCCGCATCAACCAGGCTTCGGGCCGCTTCTCGGTCGCGATTGCGTGACGGATGCCGCTGATATCGAGCCGCCCATGCGCGCCGGGTCCGATCCCGGCATATTCGTGACCACGCCAATAGATCAGATTGTGCCGACACTCCGCGCCGGGCCGTGCATGATTTGAAATTTCGTAGGAAGGCAGGCCCTGCCGCGCGCAGACTTCCTGCGTCACGTCGTAAAGGATGCGTGCGGTTGCTTCATCGGGCGTCTTCAGCTTGCCGGCGGCATGCAGGTTAAAAAACGGAGTGCCTTCCTCGATCGTGAGTTGATAGAGCGAGAGATGCTCGGCGGCTTCGGAAATCGCCAGCTTGAGTTCGTCGGTCCACATCTGCGGCGTCTGGTCCGGCCGCGCGTAAATCAGATCGAACGAATAGCGATCGAAAGCGGCGCGAGCGATGGCGACGGCATCGAGCGCCTCGCGCGCGGTGTGCAGCCGACCCAAACCCTTCAGCGAGGCATCGTCGAGCGCCTGCACGCCGAGCGACACGCGATTGATGCCGGCGGCGCGATAGCCGTGAAACCGGGTCGCATCCACACTGGTGGGATTGGCCTCCAGCGTGACCTCGACGTGATCGGAGATCTGCCAATGCCGTCCCACCGCATCGAGGATGGCGCCGACCGTTTGCGGCTGCATCAGCGACGGCGTACCGCCGCCGAAAAAGATCGACGAGACTTCGCGGCCCGGCGCGCGCGCCGCCATGGCTTCGATTTCGTGCGAGAAAGCACGAACATAGCGCGCCTCGTCGATCGGGGCATGACGCACGTGGCTGTTGAAGTCGCAATAGGGGCATTTCGACAGGCAGAACGGCCAGTGGATGTAAACACCGAATGCGTCGTCGGGATCAGCGCGGGTCAAGGCATATCTCCGCGAGTTTGACGAAGGCGCGGGCGCGATGCGACAGGCCGAGGCCGAGCGGCGGCAGCCCATGCTTCTCGAGACTGGTCATCTCGCCGAAGGTGCGGTTGTGTCCATCGGGCAGAAACGCGGGATCGTATCCGAAACCGGCGGTGCCGCGCGGCGGCCACACCACGATGCCTTCGACGCGAGCCTCGACCTCTTCGAGATGGTCGTCGGGCCATGCCACGCACAACGCCGAGACGAAATGGGCCTTGCGTTGATCCGGTGTGGTGGCGCCGCGTTCCTGCAACAGGCGTTCGATCTGCGCCATCGCCGCCGAAAAATCCTTGGCCGGTCCGGCCCAGCGTGCGGAATAGATGCCGGGCGCGCCGTCCAGCGCATCGACCGCCAGTCCCGAGTCGTCGGCAAATGCCGGCAGTCCGGCGGCTGTTGCCGCAGCAATCGCTTTGATCCTTGCATTGGCGAGAAAGGTGTCGCCGGTCTCGTCGGGTTCGTCGAGCCCGAGTTCGCCTGCCGAGATCGCTTCGATGCCGTACGGCGCCAGCAACTCACGCATCTCGACAAGCTTGCCGGGATTGTGAGTCGCGATCACGAGTTTGTCGGTGATTCGCCGATGCATGCGCAATCCTACGTCAATGCGGCGGGCTGCGAAACCGCGCGGGTTCGATGTTTTGGTTGACGCGTTTTCATCGCGCGAAGCGATACCCACTTCGCTTGAAAACGCTATGGCCTCACGCCACCGCCATTTTCTGCAGATCCACCAGTCGCGCGACGCCTTTCTGAGCCAGCGCCATCAAGGCGAGAAACTCATTTTGCGAAAAAGGCGTTTTTTCCGCGGTGCCCTGAATCTCCACGATGCGGCCATCGCCGGTCATGACGAAGTTGGCGTCGGTTTCAGCTTCGGAGTCCTCGGCGTAGTCGAGATCGAGCACCGGCGTGCCATTGTAGATACCGCAAGAGATCGCGGCGACGTTGTCGCGCAACACATTAGCTTTCACCATGTTGCGGGCCTTCATCCAGCCGATGCAGTCAGCCAGCGCCACCCATGCGCCGGTGATCGAGGCGGTACGGGTGCCGCCGTCGGCCTGCAGCACGTCGCAATCGACGGTGATCTGGCGCTCGCCGAGCGCCTCGAGATCGATGGTGGCGCGCAGCGAGCGGCCGATCAGACGCTGGATTTCGACGGTCCGGCCGTTCTGCTTGCCGGCGGAAGCCTCGCGACGGGTGCGCTCCAGCGTGGCGCGCGGCAGCATGCCGTATTCGGCGGTGACCCAGCCGCGACCCTGCCCCTTGAGCCACGGCGGCAGCCGTTCTTCCAGCGTCGCGGTGACCAGTACGTGGGTATCGCCGAATTTGACCAGACAGGACCCCTCGGCATATTTGACCACACCGCGTTCAAGCGAAACGGGGCGTAACTCATCCGGTGCACGGCGGCTTGGCCGCATGGTCATTCTCCTGCGAATGGGGAAGGTGGTATTGGTTCGGGCTGCTTTTAGGTGGCGCGCGGGGATGCGGCAAGGTTTTTGGAAATCGAGATTTTTGAAACCCGAAGCTTTTGGCCACCCTTGCCGCCCGAAAGACTGCCGGAATAATGCCGGCTTGTATCCGCCGCCCAAGATGGACAGATTAAGGCTTGTCGACCAAGGAGTTGTTCGTGGCCCATCACGATCCGATCGGCCTCATCACCCCGCCAACCGCGGGGCTGGCCCAGCTGAATGAAAGATCCCGGGAAATCTTTCGTCAAATTGTCGAAAGTTATCTTGCCACCGGGGAGCCGGCTGGGTCGCGGAATATTTCGCGCCTGATCACCATGCCGCTTTCGCCGGCATCGGTGCGCAACGTCATGTCGGATCTCGAGCAACTCGGCCTTATTTATGCGCCGCATACCTCGGCCGGGCGGCTGCCGACCGAACTCGGCCTGCGCTTTTTCGTCGATGCGCTGATGCAGGTCGGCGACCTGTCAGAGCCGGAACGCGAATCGATCCAGAGTCAGCTGGCATCGGTGGGCAAGGCGCAGTCGGTCGAGGCGGCGCTTGGCGAGGCGCTGACGCGGCTGTCGGGATTGTCGCGGGCGGCGGCGGTGGTGCTGACCGCCAAGTCCAACGTGCGGCTGAAGCATATCGAATTCGTGCGGCTGGAGCCGGCGCGGGCGCTGGTCATTCTGGTTTCCGAGGATGGCCAGGTCGAGAACCGTGTGCTGGAACTTCCGCCGGGGGTGCCTTCGTCCGCGTTGATCGAGGCTTCCAATTTTCTCAACGCGCGGATTCGCGGTCGGACCCTGGCCGAGGCACGGCTGGAACTCGAGACGGCTTTGACGCAAAGCCGCATGGAACTCGACCAATTGACTCAAAAGATCATTGCCGCCGGCCTAGCCAGTTGGTCCGGTGGCGATGGCGAGGATCGCCAGTTGATCGTACGTGGTCATGCCAACCTGCTAGAGGATTTGCATGCGCTGGAAGATCTGGAGCGCGTGCGTCTGTTGTTCGACGATCTCGAAAGCAAGCGCGGCGTGATCGATCTATTGGGTCGCGCCGAACGCGCCGATGGTGTGCGGATTTTCATCGGATCGGAAAACAAGTTGTTTTCGCTGTCCGGATCCTCGACCATCATCGCTCCCTATAACGATGGCGCGGGTCATATTGTCGGTGTGCTGGGCGTGATCGGACCCACCAGGCTGAACTATGCCCGCGTTATTCCGATGGTCGACTACGCTGCCCGCGTCGTCAGTCGCATGTTGGGCGGATGACGATGCCCAGCCGAAAATCCTCGGCTGGACTGCGTGCGATGCGGCCAACGGCCGCCTTGCATGACCAGCCTTGATTTTCTTACCAAAAGCACGATATCCCGCCCAACAGCCTCCCAATCCATGCAAGACAATTTTTCGAGAAAGCAGTGTGATGACTGATCCTGGCGCGCAGAACGGGCACAAAGACAATCCCGAGAAATCGGCACCAGACGTCGAGCCCGTGGTTTCCAAGCCTTACATCATGCCGGACGATCCTGAAGAAGGTTCGGTGGAGGCGCTGACCAAGGAAGCCGCCGAAGCGCGCGACAGGATGCTGCGGACGCTCGCGGAGATGGAAAACCTTCGTAAACGCACAACACGCGAAGTCGCGGATGCGCGTGTTTACGGCATCACCGGATTTGCGCGGGACGTCCTCGATATCGCCGACAATTTGCAGCGTGCGCTCGATGCCGTTCCGGTCGAGGCGCGGGCAGCCGCCGATCCCGGTCTCAAGGCCTTGATCGAAGGCGTCGAGTTGACGGAACGCTCGTTGCTCAACGCGCTGGAGAAGAACGGCGTCAAGAGGTTCGATCCGTCGGGCGAGAAGTTCGATCCGAACTTTCAGCAGGCGATGTTTGAAGTGCCGGACGCCTCGGTGCCGACCGGCACCGTCGTGCAAGTCATACAGGCCGGCTACACGATCGGCGAACGCGTCTTGCGGCCGGCGATGGTCGGTGTGTCGAAGGGTGGCGCCAAGCCGACCGCTGCTTCCGAGTAAGACATCCGCGCTGGCGGGTTTCTTGTATCGAAGCTCGAGATATCAAAGCTCGAGATCGCCGGACTGAATGCGTTTCACGCCGGCCGTCTCCATGTCGGCCCATGCCTTCGCCAATGATCCTTGCGTATCGATGCCACGACAGGCGTCCTCGATGACGTAAGTCTCGAGCCCCGCTTTGCGGGCATCGAGTGCGCTCCATGCAACACAGAAATCGGTTGCGAGGCCGGCGACGAACACCCGCTTCAAGCCACGCGCTTCGAGATAGTTGGCAAGGCCCGTGGTGGTCTTGCCGTCGGCTTCGGTAAATGCCGAGTAGCTGTCGACATCGTTGTGGAAGCCCTTGCGTAAAATCAGTTCGGCTTGCGGAATCTGCAAATCCTTCGACAGCGCAGCGCCGTCGGTGCCCTGAACACAATGGTCTGGCCACAGCACCTGTTTGCCGTAATTGAGATCGATCACGTCGAAGGGTTTCTTGCCCGCGTGGCTTGAGGCGAACGATACGTGTGCGGCGGTGTGCCAGTCCTGCGTCATCACCACGTTGGCAAAGCCCTTGGCGACACGGTTGATGACCGGCACGACCCGATCGCCGTCCTTCACGGCAAGACTGCCTCCAGGCAGGAAACAATTCTGCACGTCGATCACCAGGAGAACCGACCTGTCATCGATTGCGACCTTGCCGGCGGCTTGCGCTGCGGCCGGAATCAAGCCGGCCAAGGCGGTAGCTCCGAGAGCCTTGAAGATCTGCCGTTTGTTCAACATGGCATAGCCTCCGTCGCTGCACCCGGAAGCAAATCAGCCGATCGCGGAAAAATAAAGGTCGAAACGGAAGATTCAACAATCGCGGAAGGGCCGGATCAGGGTCGGACTTAACGGGTCTGGATGCCGTCGCGGACGTTGCGAAAGCGTGGGAACGCTGCCGACCATTGGTCGCGCGGCGCGCTGCCGATGATTCGCAGCGCGGTCGTCGATGAACCGAACCGCAGCCACTGCACCACCGTGACCGGCGTGCTGTCCTTGCCGCTGACGGCGTCAATACGTGTCTCGTAGCCGGGGGCGCCGTCGATCCGAATCGGTTCCGAGACCGTGACGCGGCCTTCACGCAGGCCGGGAATCATCGCTGCCGCCTGTTGCGCGAAACGGGCTCGGTCGTCGGGCTTGTCGGGCACCGAGGCGACGATGCCGAGCACCATGAAGGGGGCAATCTCGATTCCGACGTCTTCGCTGGCGTCGGCCAGAATCACCGCGCCCCCCGGGGGCAGCGTCCGGACCGTCTTGAAGTTGTCGAGTTCGGTCACCTTGAACGGCAGCGTGGCCAACTGCTCCTCGACCGGAACCTCCTTGCGGATTGCGACCGAGGCGAACATCTGCCGGATAGCGTCATCAGTATAGATTTTGCTGGCATTTTCCGGGACCTGGACCGCCATGAAGCCGGAGAACGAGCCGCCGGACAGGATCAGGGAGTAGCGCCGCACAGCCTGCGCCCCGTCCCGGGCGTTCTCGACGGTATAAAATGCGAGGCCGGCGCTGGTGTCGATGGTCTCGGGCTTGATCCCGTTGGCCCCTTCGGGGTGCTGTTTGAAGGTCCTTTCCACTTCTCGGTAGGCCGCGGCCGGAAGCTCGGTAATCAGCACCCGGACGCCATGATCCTCGGTCTCGAAGCCCGCAAAGGATTTGGCCGGCGCCAGTCCCACCAGCGGAACCAGGCCCAGCCGAGAGCCCGGCAGGAAAGTCGGGTCGGCCGCCCAAACAGGGCTCGCAAGCGAAGCAATCAGGCTAACGGCGATAAGTCGAATGAGCTGTTTCATGCCAGTCTAGCGTCCCGAATCCGAAGTTCGCCTCATTTTGCAGCGTTCACTTTCACGAACTTCGGATTCGAAAGGACACTAGCAAACTCATAATTCTAGTGTGGTTCAGGTTCGGAAGTCCGCTTGAAGGACTCGCCGAGAAAATGAAGCGAACTTCCGAATCGCCACACTAGTGAGTATGTATTGCGGCCGTTCAATGGTCGGCTACTCCGGGCCTTTTGCCAATAGCGGCATGGTGCCTCGCGCCGACGGCGGTATGGCGTTGGAGCGGTGCGGATGGAAGCCCCGGGATGGGGGTGTCGGCGGCGGCGGCTCCCTCATCGGTCGGGCATCGGACAGGTTTAACGATTGGTTGCGATGGAGCTTCATCCGCCAATTATCTTCGTATCCCAAGCGTTTTCGCAAGCCGAGGGGCTGTCCGGTCCTTGCAGGCCACACCCCCCCTCCTATATGAGGCTCACCATCGCAATATCGCGAAACATTCGATATCTGGGGGGTTGAATTGGCGCGCCGTCAGGGCCCAGTCAACCTGCCGCAACGAGAAGGGTATGAAGACCATGGGAAAGGTCATTGGGATCGATCTCGGCACGACCAATTCGTGCGTTGCCGTCATGGACGGCAAGACCCCGAAAGTCATCGAGAACGCCGAGGGCATGCGCACGACGCCGTCGATTGTCGCCTTTAGCGACGATGGCGAGCGCCTCGTCGGACAGCCGGCCAAGCGCCAGGCAGTTACCAATCCGGAGCGTACCATTTACGCGGTCAAGCGGCTGATCGGCCGCCGTTACGATGACCCGATGGTCGAGAAGGACAAGAAGCTTGTCCCCTACAAGATTGCCAAGGCCGCCAACGGCGATGCCTGGGTCGAAGCCGACGGCAAGTCCTATTCGCCGTCGCAGGTCTCGGCTTTCATCCTGCAGAAAATGAAGGAAACGGCCGAAGCCCACCTCGGCCAGAAGGTCGATCAGGCGGTTATCACCGTTCCGGCCTATTTCAACGATGCCCAACGTCAGGCCACGAAGGACGCCGGCAAGATCGCCGGCCTTGAAGTACTGCGCATCATCAACGAGCCGACCGCAGCCGCGCTGGCTTACGGTCTCGACAAGTCAAAGGCCGGCACCATTGCGGTCTACGACCTCGGCGGCGGTACCTTCGACGTCTCGATCCTGGAGATCGGCGATGGCGTGTTCGAGGTGAAGTCGACCAATGGCGATACGTTCCTTGGCGGTGAAGACTTCGACATGCGGCTCGTCGAGTATCTCGCGGCCGAGTTCAAGAAGGAGCAGGGCATTGACCTGACCAAGGACAAGCTCGCGCTTCAGCGCCTGAAGGAAGCGGCTGAAAAGGCCAAGATCGAGCTGTCTTCGACGACGCAAACCGAAATCAATCTGCCGTTCATCACCGCGGATCAGTCCGGTCCGAAGCACCTGACGATGAAGTTGACGCGTGCCAAGTTCGAGGCGCTGGTCGACGACCTGATTCAGAAAACCATCGAGCCGTGCCGCAAGGCTTTGAAGGATGCGGGCCTCACCGCCGGTGAGATCGGCGAAGTCGTTCTGGTCGGCGGCATGACGCGCATGCCGAAGGTCCAGGAAGTCGTCAAGCAACTGTTCGGCAAGGACCCCCACAAGGGCGTCAACCCCGATGAGGTGGTGGCGATCGGTGCGGCGGTGCAGGCCGGCGTGCTGCAAGGCGACGTCAAGGACGTGCTGCTGCTCGACGTCACTCCGCTGTCGCTGGGCATCGAGACGCTGGGTGGCGTGTTCACCCGCATCATCGACCGCAACACCACCATCCCGACCAAGAAAAGCCAGGTGTTCTCGACCGCCGAGGACAATCAGAATGCCGTCACCATTCGCGTCTTCCAGGGTGAGCGCGAGATGGCGGCCGACAACAAGATCCTCGGTCAGTTCGATCTGATGGGTATTCCGCCGGCGCCGCGCGGCATGCCGCAGATCGAGGTCACGTTCGACATCGACGCCAACGGCATCGTCAACGTGTCCGCGAAAGACAAGGCCACCGGCAAGGAGCAGCAGATTCGCATCCAGGCTTCGGGCGGATTGTCTGATGCCGACATCGATAAGATGGTCAAGGACGCCGAGGCCAACGCGGCCGAGGACAAGAAACGCCGCGAGGCGGTCGATGCCAAGAACCATGCCGACGCGCTCGTGCATTCGACAGAGAAGGCGCTGGCCGAGCATGGTGCGAAGGTCGGCGATGATGATCGTCGCGCTATCGAAGACGCCGTCAGCGATTTGAAGGAAGCGCTGAAGAGCGATGATGCCGAAGCCATCAAGGCCAAAAGCAACACGCTGGCGCAGGTGTCGATGAAGCTTGGCGAGGCAATGTACAAGCAGCAGGCCGAGGCCGACGCCGCCAAGGATGCGGCCAAGGATGCTGCGCAGGACGACGTTGTCGACGCCGAGTTTACCGAAGTCGACGACGACAAGAACGGCAAGAAGTCTGCCTAACCGTCAGGGATCGACGGCCATGTCGTTCGGTGGTTGCACGAAGAAAGCCCCGGGACGCGCTCCCGGGGTGGGGGGAACGTCAATCATGCCAATTGATGGCGCGGCGCGGGCGCACGGCAACGGGCGTGGGGGCCGCTGATGTCGGCAAAACGTTGCTATTACGAAACGCTTGAGGTCGAACGGACGGTTTCGGACGCCGGCCTCAAAACTGCCTTTCGCAAGCTGGCGATGAAGTGGCATCCGGATCGCAATCCCGGTGACAAGGCGAGCGAAGCGCGTTTCAAGGAAATCAACGAAGCCTACGAGGTTCTCAAGGACGGCGAGAAGCGCGCCGCCTACGATCGGTTCGGCCATGCCGCTTTCGAGCAGGGCAATGGCGGCGGTCCGGGTTTTGGCGCCGGTTTTGCCTCCTCATTTTCCGATATTTTCGAAGACCTGTTCGGCATGGCCGGGCAGCGAGGCCGTGGCGGCGGCCGCGAGCGGGGCGCCGATCTGCGGTACAACATGGAGATCACGCTCGAAGAGGCGTTCTCCGGCAAGACCGCGCAGATCGAGATTCCGGTAGCGGTGACGTGCGAGTCCTGTTCCGGGACCGGAGCCAAGGCCGGGACCAAGCCGAAGACCTGCTCGATGTGCGGTGGCGCGGGCAGGGTGCGTCAGGCACAGGGATTTTTCACGCTGGAACGTACCTGCCCGGGTTGCCAGGGCCGGGGCCAGATGATCGAGGATCCCTGCCAGTCATGTTCGGGCTCGGGCCGTGTGACGCGCGAACGCACGCTGTCGGTCAACATTCCGCAAGGGGTGGAGGACGGTACCCGAATTCGTCTCGCCAACGAGGGCGAGGCCGGCGTTCATGGCGGCCCGCCGGGCGATCTTTATATTTTCCTGTCGCTGGCGTCGCATCAGTTCTTCCAGCGCGATGGTGCCGACCTGCATTGCCGGGTGCCGATTTCCATGGTGACAGCTGCGCTTGGCGGTGAGTTCGAAGTGCCGACCATCGACAAGGGTCAAGCCAAGGTGAAGGTTCCGTCCGGCACCCAGTCCGGGCGTCGGTTCCGGATCGCATCAAAAGGCATGCCAGTATTGCGGTCACGTCAAACCGGCGACATGTATGTGCAGGTCGTGGTTGAGACGCCTCAGAACCTGACCAAGAAACAGCAGGAACTATTGGCCGAGTTCGAGAAGCTGTCGTCCGGTGCAACCCAGCCCGAGGCGGCGGGTTTCTTTACCAGGGTCAAGGACTTCTTCGGCACGCGTACCAGTGCGGGATGAGCGTTTTGCTTGACCGGTTTCGCGCTGCGCGTTACCTGTTTGTCATCAGAGTCTGACATCCCGCCGACTTGTGGCCCCCTTTCTGGGTGCGAAATGTCTTTGCAACCATCCGTGCGCGTTTTGAAGAAGCCGCCCCGTCTTGATGACGAGGTTCGTTTTCTTCGCTCATGGATCGAGAAGCCGCTGCACATGGGCGCGGTCATGCCATCGGGACGCGTCCTGGCCCGCACCATGGCGCAGTACGTCGATAGCGACGCAACCGGACCGGTGGTCGAGTTGGGGCCGGGGACCGGCGCGATCACCAACGCGCTGATCGAACACGGCGTCGAGCAGAGCCGGCTGGTGCTGGTCGAATACAATCCGGGTTTCTGCGCCCTGTTGCGCGATCGCTACCCGCAGGCGACGGTGGTTCAGGGCGATGCCTATGTATTGAGGGATTCCTTGCGGAAGGTCCTCAAGACACCGGCGTCGGCGGTGGTATCCGGTCTGCCGCTGGTCACCAAACCAATGCTGACCCGGCTCAAATTGATCCGCGATGCTTTTTCGGCGCTCGCCCCGGGAGCGCCGTTTGTGCAGTTTACCTACTCCGTCACCCCGCCGATTCCAAAGTCGTTGCCGGGTGTTTCCACGGAAGCATCCGAGCGCATCTGGATGAATCTTCCGCCGGCCCGCGTCTGGGTGTATCGCAAGGGCTAACTCTCCGACACGATACCGCTGCGGAGGGCTGGAGGCGATTGGCTTATGCGATTTGACCGTTGTGGCCCGGCCTCATGTCTCCCTTGAAGATTCTGGTCATTCCGGGTTCGCTGCGCACTGGATCGCATAATGTCCGGTTGGCGGGCGCCGCCATGGCGAAATTCGTGGAGGCCGACGCTGACGTCACGCTCATCTCGCTCGGCGATTTTCCGCTGCCGATCTACGATGCCGATCTTGAAGCAAAATCCGGCGTTCCCGCTCACGCAGTCAGTCTGAAACGGATGATCGGCGTGCACCATGGCGTGCTGCTGGTCAGTCCTGAGTACAATTCCTCACCGCCGCCGCTGCTCAAGAATGCGCTCGACTGGATTACGCGGGTCCGCGAGCGTGATGAGCCGGTGGGGTATGTGCTTCGCAGTCGCCCATTCGCGTTGGCTTCGGCGTCGGCGGGCCGGCTCGGCGGCTCCCGGGCATTGATGATGCTGCGTTTGCTGCTTACCGGGTGCCGCGTCACGGTTATTCCCAACCAGCTGGCACTCTCATTTGCCGATCAGGCCTATGATGATATGGACAGGCTGAAGCACAGTGCCGATGCCGACATGCTTACGGCGACGGTGCGGCAACTGATTGAGGTTGCCCAACAAATGAGACAGCATGACTAGTTCCCCGGTTTCCGCCCGCGACCGCCTGATCGTGGCACTCGATGTCCCCAGTGTCGCGGCGGCCGAAGCAATGATCTCGCGGCTGGGCGATAGCGTCACATTCTACAAGGTCGGTTATCAGCTCGCTTATGCCGGAGGCCTGTCACTGGTCCGGCAACTGGCTGACAGCGGCAAGAAAGTCTTTCTCGATCTGAAGCTGCACGACATCGGTAATACTGTCGCGCGCGGCGTCGAGAGCGTTGCGGGTCTTGGCGCGACATTCCTGACGGTGCACGCCTATCCGCAAACCATGCAGGCGGCGGTTGAAGCCCGCGCGAACTCCGGCCTGAAAATTCTCGCCGTCACCGTGCTGACTTCCTACGATGAGGCCGATCTTCAAGCCGCCGGCTATCGCCTCGGCGTTTCCGATCTGGTTCGTCTGCGCGCCGAACAGGCAAGGGCGCTCGGCGTCGACGGGCTGGTCTGTTCGGCAGAGGAAGCCGCCAACCTGCGGACCATTGCCGGTGCCAAAATGAGTCTGGTGACGCCGGGCATTCGCCCTGCGGGCAGCGCCGTCGGCGATCAGAAGCGGATCATGACGCCGGCGCGCGCCATCGCCGCGGGGGCCGACTATCTGGTGGTCGGGCGGCCGATCCTTGGCGCTGAGGATCCGCAGGCTGCCGCCGAAGCCATCGTCACGGAAATCGAAGCTGCCAAAAACTGACCGGAGAAAATCATGGCCAAGGGATACTGGATCGGGCGAGTCGATGTTCACAACATGGACGGCTACAAGCAGTACGTTGCCGAGAACGGCCCGGTGTTCAAGAAGTACGGCGGCAGGTTTCTGGTCCGCGGCGGCAAGTTCGAGGCCAAGGAGGGCTCGTCGCGGTCGCGCAACGTGGTGATCGAGTTCAAGGACTATGACACGGCGCTGGCCTGCTACAATTCACCCGAATATACCCGCCTGGTGGCGATGCGTAGCCCACACAGCGAAGGCGATATCGTGGTGATCGAAGGGTATGATGGGGTTCAGCCCTAAGGCTTTTCGTCGGTCCAACTCCGGACGAATGTCCGGTTCGGTTGCCGTCTCGCCGCGCTGTCGGTATACCGCTGAGACAGTGAGGTCCGGACCATGTCGGAAATGCGATTGATCGTTGCAGGGGCGGGCGGACGGATGGGCCGCACCCTGGTGCGCGCCATCTCGGAGGCCAAGGGCGCGGTGGTAACCGGCGCGCTGGAAGCTCCGGACTCGGAGTGGCTTGGGCACGATGCCGGCACGCTGGCGGGCCTGCCGCCGAATGGCGTTACGGTCTCGGCCGACTTGTGGTCGCTGTCGAACAATGCCGATGGAATTCTCGACTTCACCGTGCCGCGCGCCACCATCGCCAATGTCGCGATCGCCGCGCAGCGGCGTCTGGTGCATGTCATCGGCACGACGGGATTGACGGCTTCCGATGACGCCGTGATCAAGAGCGTGACGTCCCAGGCGGTCGTCGTGCAGGCCGGAAACATGAGTCTCGGCGTCAATCTGCTGGCAGCGCTGGTCAGGCGAGTGGCGCAGTCGCTCGATTCGGACTTCGACATCGAGATTCTCGAGATGCATCACAAGGCCAAGGTCGACGCACCATCCGGCACCGCGTTCATGCTGGGCGAGGCGGCCGCGGCGGGTCGCAAGGTCGCGCTGAAAGATCATTCGGCACGCGGCCGTGACGGAATAACCGGCGCGCGCCGTAACGGTGACATCGGCTTTGCGTCGTTGCGCGGCGGCACGGTGACCGGCGATCATACGGTGATCTTTGCCGGTCCCTATGAGCGGATCGAACTCACGCACAAGGCGGAAGATCGCATGATCTTCGCGCAAGGTGCGTTGAAAGCGGCGCTGTGGGCCCACGGCAAGCCACCGGGGCTTTACTCGATGGCCGACGTGCTCGGCCTCCGCGATTTCTAGTGGCGATCGAATCCAGCACCGCGCAACAGCGTCAAACCAAAAATGGAAATCGAAGGAAATGAGCGATCGACTTCTTGTGCTTGTCCGGCATGGCCAGAGCGAATGGAATCTGAAGAATCTTTTCACCGGCTGGAAAGATCCCGACCTGACGGAAAAAGGCCGGCACGAAGCCAAGGATGCCGGCGCGAGGCTCAAGGCGCAAGGATTGACCTTCGATGGCGCTTTCACCTCGGCATTGACGCGTGCGCAGCACACGCTCGATATCGTGTTGAACGAAATGGGCCAGGCCGGAATTCCCATCCGCAAACATCTCGCGCTCAACGAGCGCGATTACGGCGATCTTTCGGGATTGAACAAGGACGACGCGCGCAAGAAGTGGGGCGAGGAACAGGTGCACATCTGGCGTCGTTCCTATGATGTGCCGCCGCCGGGTGGTGAAAGCCTGAAGGATACGCTGGCGCGCACGTTGCCGTACTTCGTGCAGGAGATCCTGCCATGCGTGTTGCGTGGCGAACGGACATTGGTGGTGGCGCACGGCAATTCGCTGCGCGCGCTGATCATGGTGCTGGAGAAGCTTTCGCCCGAGGATATTCTCAAGCGCGAACTTGCCACCGGTGTGCCGGTGATCTATCGGCTCAATGCCGACGCCACCGTCTCATCGGTGCTCGATCTCGCGGCGTAAGGTTGGCGCGTCATGCAGCACTGACCTGGCCGGCCTCCCAGCCGAGCATCGCCTGCTTGCGGGTGATGCCCCAGTGATAGCCGGTCAGTGCGCCGCTCTTGCCGATCACGCGATGGCACGGCACCACGAACGAAATCGGATTCCTGCCGACAGCGGCACCAACGGCGCGCGAGGCTTTCGGGTTTTGCACGCAGGTTGCGATATCCGAATAGGTGGTGGCGCACCCCATCGGAATCTTCAGCAGCGATTCCCACACCCGCACTTCAAAATCGGTTCCGATCAGCACGACGCGCAGCGGTTGATCGGCACGCCAGAGCCGGTTGTCGAAGATGCGCCGTGCCAGTTCCGCGGTGCCGGGGTGATCCTCGACGTAGTTCGCGCGCGACCAGCGCCGGCGCATGTCAGCCAACGCGGTTTGTTCGTCGCCAGGGTCGGCGAAGGCGAGGCCGGCCAGGCCGCGATCGCTGGCGATGACGATCGCGGTACCGAACGGCGATGGGTGAAATCCGTAGCGCAGCGTCATGCCCGCGCCGCCGGTTTTCCATTCGCCCGGCGACATCGCCTCGTGGGTCACGAACAGATCGTGCAATCGGCCGGGACCTGACAGTCCGGAATCGAGCGCGGCATCGAGTACGCTGGCGGAATCGCGCAGCAGGCCCTTGGCGTGATCGAGCGTCAGCGCCTGCATGAAAGCCTTCGGGGTCAATCCGGCCCAGCGGCGGAACAGATGGTGCAATTCATCGGGCGTCACTCCGGCCGCGTCGGCCATCGCTTCGATGTCCGGTTGCATGCGCCAATGCTCGGAGATGAAAGCGATGGCGCGGCGCACCGAATCATAGTCACGCAACGCGGCGTTCTGCGGTCCGGGTTTGGCGAGGTGATGCTCGTTCACGGCAAGATTCATCATGGTGTTTCACTCCGATCCGAGGCGGCGCGCACGCCATCACCAGCAGTTTCCCGGCAATCATCGAGAAATCGTAGCAGCGTCACAGCCTGCATAAAAGCTTTCGGGGTTTGCCCGGCCCATCGACGGAACAGCAGATGCAATTCCTCCGGGGGCAGCCCGGTGGCAGCGGCCATGGCTTCGATGCTGGGTTGCGCGCGCCAGTGTTTCCAAATGAAGGCGACGGCGCGCCGCACCGATCCGTATTCGTCAAGCGCGGTGCCGGGTGCAGCCGGCGGGGTGGTGCAGTGATTTCGCAGAGCAAGGTTCATCATGCTCCTGATGTAGGACGGTAGCAGTGCTGCAACCACCCGTTTCCCGACAACAGGTCAGGACGCCAGATGATAGGTCGGCCCGCGTTTGGCGGCTTGCAATGCGTTGCTTAACGCCGCCGCGAAACTCGACTTCTCGTCGGGTCCGAGGAATTGCGCGATCGATACGCTGCGGCCGCGCGACACCAGGAACAGTTTCTCGATGCCGAATTCCTCGTGGACCTTTTTGTCCAGCCGCACCCAGAGCGGATTGAAAACCCATTCCATGGCGTCGCCGCGATGGTTGATGCGGCGAACGCGCAGCTCGGACAGCGTCATGGAGATTTGCTCCGAAGCCTTGGCGTCACGGAAGTTGACGCGGAACGCCCAATAGATCGCCAGCGCGTCGAGCACGAAGAAAATCAGCACCGGCCATGCGCCCTTGAGCAGGAAGACCATTCCGGCGGCGAAGCTGACGACGCTGATAACAGCCATCAGCACTGCGAAGCCTTTCCGGCTCAGTGAACGATGCGGCACCAGCAGCGCCGAAAACAATTCCGGCTCCGGGTCGAGGGCGGCATCAAAATCGTTGCCTGTGGTCATGATCGGCCAGTATATCGGGGATCATGGCCAAAAGCATCCGCAGACCTCCCTCGAAATCGAAATCGGCCGGGGCTAGAACCGCCAAAAATCCGCGGAGGAATCCTGCGGCGAATCCGGGGCGGAATCAGGGCGCGAAACGGCCTGTTTCGGCGGGTGCGAAAATCCCGCGCGAGGCCGCCAAAACCACCCCGAAGCCCCCCAAGCCATGGACCGCCGCCGAGGTCTTTGAGGCCTTCCGCCGCTTCCGCGAAGCCAAGCCGGAGCCGAAGGGCGAACTCGAGCACCTGAACCCCTACACCCTGCTGGTGGCGGTGGTGCTGTCGGCGCAGGCGACCGATGCCGGCGTCAACAAGGCGACGCGGAATCTGTTTCCGATCGCCGATACGCCGCACAAGATGCTGGCGCTCGGTGAGGAACGCCTGCGCGAGTTCATCAAAACCATCGGGCTCTATCGCACCAAGGCCAGGAATGTCATCGCGCTGTCGGAAAAGTTGATCGTCGAGTTCGGCGGCGAGGTGCCGCGCACCCGCGCCGAACTGGAGACGTTGCCCGGCGCCGGGCGCAAGACCGCCAACGTCGTGCTCAACATGGCGTTCGGCGAACACACCATGGCGGTGGATACCCACGTCTTCCGCGTCGGCAATCGCACCGGCATGGCGCCGGGCAAGACGCCGTTGGAGGTCGAGTTGAATCTGGAGCGCGTGATCCCGAAAGAGTTCATGCTGCACGCGCATCACTGGCTGATTCTGCACGGCCGCTACACCTGCCTTGCGCGCAAGCCCTTGTGCGAAAGCTGCATCATCAACGATCTGTGCCGCTGGCCGGAGAAGACGGTGTAAGCGCGCTCACACCGTCGGCGGGCTGGTTGTTCGCGCAGGCTCGATCAGTTCCGGGCGTGGGCCGCTCAGCTGCTTGTGCAGATGCACCATCAGCGCCATGGCGAACACCGGCGTCGCGAAGTTGACGATGGGGATCGAGACGAACGCGGCGATGATCAGGCCCGCGGCGAACACCAGCCCGCCGTTGTGGCCGCGCATCGCCTTGGCTTCATCGGCGGGGCGAAAGCGCATCGCGGCGAATTCGAAATATTGCCGGCCGAGCAGCCATGCGGTGGCGATGAAGAATGCGATGAAGCCGAGCCCGGCGAACAGTGCGAACGGCAGCGCGATCAGATAGACCAGCAGCGTCAGCCCGGCGAATTTCAGGCCCTCGGTGATCGCCAGCCCGTAAGGCAGAGCGATGCCGGGCTTCTCCGCCGGATAGTGCTGGCGTTCGACGATGTCGGCAACGTCGTCGACGAACACGCCGGCCACCAGCGAGGTGATCGCCGGCATCAGGAAGATCGCGCCGAACACCACGCCGAAACCGGCGGCGATCGAGACGATCCACGACAGCACGTTGAGAGGGGTGTGGTAATCGGGGCCGAGCATGGCTTCGGCCCACACCATGCCGGAGGTCGCGAGCCAGCTCAGCACGCGCTGCAATCCGGTCGCCAGCGCGACGATCAGGATCAGCGCCAGCGCGATGGACTTCCACAGGATGGCGCGCATCGGCGGCGACAGGATCTGTGCCAGCGCCTTGACGGTCGCGTCGAGCATGTCGGGGATTCCTCTGCAACTATAGATGCAGAGGTAGAGATGCGCGTTGCGTCAGACAAGGGCGTGTTCCGGCGACATCACCCTGAGAACCTGGCCGGGAATTTGTTTTGCGCGTCGATTTCCAGCACGAAAGAAGTCGTCCCCGCCTGCGCGGGGACTGATACGCCGCAGCGATCCGGCTTCATCACCTGAGGCGAGGTTATTCTACAATAACCAACGCCAGGGGTTATGGGCCCCCGCCTGCGCGGGGGCGACGACAGATTCGTCTTTACACCACGCCCATCGCCTGCATCGCATCGGCGACGCGGATGAAGCCCGCGACATTGGCGCCGAGCACGTAGTTGCCGGCCGAGCCGTATTCCTCGGCGGTCTGGGCGCAGGTATCGTGGATGCCGTGCATGATGTTCGCGAGCCGCTCCTCGGTGTCCTCGAAGGTCCAGGAATCGCGCGAGGCGTTCTGCTGCATCTCCAGCGCGCTGGTGGCGACGCCGCCGGCGTTGGTGGCCTTGCCGGGCCCGAACAACACCTTGGCTTCCAGGAAGGCATGTATGGCTTCGGGCGTGCACGGCATGTTGGCGCCTTCGCCCACCGCGATCACGCCGTTCTTGATCAGGTTGGCGGCGTCAGTGCCGTTGAGTTCGTTCTGGGTCGCCGACGGCATCGCGATGTCGGCCGGCACTTCCCAGAGGCGGCCGCCCGCGATGTACTTGGCACCGTTGCCGCGCGCCTTGGCGTAATCGGAGATGCGGCCGCGGCGCTTCTCCTTGATCTCCTTCAACAGGTCGAGGTCGATGCCTTTCTCGTCGAACACATAACCGTTGGAATCCGAACAGGCGATTACCTTGCCGCCGAACTCCGACACCTTCTCCATGGTGTAGATGGCGACGTTGCCGGCGCCGGAGACCAGTACCTTCTTGCCCTCGAAGCCCTGCTTGCGGGTGCCGAGCATGCGCTCGACGAAATAGGACGCGCCGTAGCCGGTGGCCTCGGTGCGCACCCGCGAGCCGCCCCAGGTCAGGCCCTTGCCGGTGAGCACGCCGGATTCATAGCGGTTGGTGATGCGCTTGTACTGGCCGAACATGTAGCCGATCTCGCGCTGGCCGACGCCGATGTCGCCCGCCGGCACGTCGGTGTATTCGCCGAGGTGGCGATGCAGTTCCAGCATGAACGATTGGCAGAAGCGCATGATCTCGCGCTCCGATCGGCCCTTCGGGTCGAAGTCCGAGCCGCCCTTGCCGCCGCCGATCGGCATCCCGGTCAGGGCGTTCTTGAAGGTCTGCTCGAAGCCGAGGAACTTGATGGTGCCGAGATAGACGCTGGGGTGGAAGCGCAAGCCGCCCTTGTAGGGACCGAGCGCGGAATTGAACTGGACGCGGAAGCCGCGGTTGATGCGCACGCGGTTGGTGTCGTCGATCCAGGGCACGCGGAAGATGATCTGCCGTTCCGGCTCGCAGATGCGCTCGATCAGGGCCGCCTCGGCATAGGCCGGATGCTTGGCGATCACCGCGCCGAGGCTGTCCAGCACTTCGCGCACGGCCTGGTGAAATTCGTTTTCACCCGGGTTGCGTTGCAAAACTTCATTGAAAATAGGTTCAAGCTTTTCGTCGAGCATGAAGCACCCCCGGTACAAGTCATGGTTGAAGCAGGCCGAAGGCACAGCCTGTCCTGCTTGCTCAGGGGACAAAAGGCTCCACGCGATCCGACATTGGTGGCTCGCTTCCAGCATTTGCATCCCGCTGCGACCGGGTTCGCGCAAACACTGGCAACAAAGAACCGCCAGCAAATACTACCTGCTAGCAGAGTCTGGGATTTGACATTCGCTTCACGACGTCGCCGCGGTTCAGTTAGCGAATGTCAAATCCGCTCCACTACCGCGTCCGTTTACAAGACCGCTGCCCGTTTATCAAACAAACCTTGAATGAAAATCATGCAGACTGCGACAATTTCGCGCAGTCGAGGAACGTTTCTGGAACGTCATGCTGCTGGCGGTCGCGAAATCTCTCGGCAATTCCGGAGGCGTCTGCGCTTGCGCGGGGCGGACGTGATGTCGGGCTCAAGCGCTCATTTCCGCAGCATCAGCCGCCGCCGTCGCGTCAATCGCTTCAGGAACGAGCGGCGGTGTTTCGAGGAACCCGTCGAAATCATCGTCGTCGGCTCCTGGAAACGCGGCGAGACCGCCCGCTACCTCCGGGAGCGGCTTTTGTCGGTCGGCCCAATGCAGCGAGGTATAGTCGAAGCCGAGTTCGATGGTCGGCTTGACGATCTCGAAGTACGGCGAGATGTCGAAGTCGCGCGGCATGTACAGCGATGAATCGCGGATGTGCAGAATCTCGCGGCGCGCGCGCCGGCTGCGGGTGCGGGTGATCTTCGGCAGGATCGGATAGCGTACCGCGCCGAACGCCTGCGCGATCAGCGCCGAACAGATGATCTTGGTCGGATCGCCGGAGCCGAGTGCGATCATGCGCCGGCGAAAGCGCTGCGGGATCGGCAGCGGCACCAGGTAGCGCGCCAGGTCGACGATGTTCTTGGTGTCGTAGCCGAAGCCGATGCGGTTGATGGCGTAGCGGCACACCGTGTTGCGGTCTTCGTAACTCAAGCCGACCGGCCGGCACAGCCGGGTGTGATACGGAAAATATTTCGACAGCGGCGCCGACGTGACGCCCTCGCCGACATTGGCCTCGATCAGCACATGCGGTTCGCCTTCGGGCTCGGACGCGCCGTCGATCGGCCCGACATACAGCGCCGCATGCGACCAGGTCGACTGCGTCAGATACTTGATGATGCCGGAGATGCGGTTGTTGCCTTCCACCAGCAGCACGTCACCGGGCATGATGATGCCGCGCAGATGCTCCGGATCGCTCGGCGTAAACGGTTCATATCCCGGCACCTCTTTCTGAAGGTAGCCGGCGATCAACTTGCCGACGGTATCGAGCACGAGACCCATGACTCTTTCCCCACGCGGTTCGTTCTGACCGCTTTCGTCGCGCCTCATCATGCCGTGAAGCCATTGCAATTTGGTTCATGCTCCGACGCGTGGAATCATGATTGATTCACCATGTCGCTTGTCGCAAAGCCATGGATGCGGCAAGTTGTCGATGCGTTCCCGGATTTCTTCAAAACCTGGAAACCATGCCGTTGGAAATTGCGGCGTTGGAAATCGCGGCAATGGAAATTGCGATGCTGGAAATTGTGATGATGGAAAACGTCCGATGATGATGTCACGGCGCGGCCTGCTGTTGGGGGCGGCGGCATCTGCCGTATTGCCCTTATCACGCGTGGCCGCGGCGTCGTTGCCGCGTGCCGTTGACATTGTCGTGATCGGCGCGGGCGCGGCCGGCCTCGCCGCCGCCCGGCGCATCGTGGCGGCACAGCGCAGCGTCGTCGTCGTCGAAGCCTCCGGCCGTATCGGCGGCCGCTGCTTCACCGACACCACGTCGTTCGATGCGCCGTTCGATCGCGGTGCGCGCTGGCTGCACAATCCCGACGACAATCCGCTGATCAAGCCCGCGCGCGGCGCGGGCATGGATCTTCATCCGGTGTCGCCGGGACAAAAAATCCGCATCGGCCGGCGCAATGCGCGTGCCGGCGAGGCCGAGGATTTTCTCGCCACGCTGGTGCGCGCGCGGCGTGCGATCGATGACGCCGCGCGCGGCAGAGCCGACATGTCGTGCGCGGCGGCGCTGCCGAACGATCTCGGCGACTGGGCGTCGACGGTGGAATTCGTGCTCGGCGCCAGCGCCACCGGCAAGGACTTGCGCGACCTGTCGGCGCAGGACAAGGCGCGCGCGCAGGAGCGCATCGCGGCGATTGCCTGTCGTCAGGGGCTCGGTGCATTGCTGGAAAAACTAGGCGAGGGCCTTCCGGTCGCACTCGGCACGCCGGCGCGGCGCATCGTGTGGAGTGGCCGCGAGGTCAGCGTCGATACGCCGGCCGGCCGCATCGACGCACGCGCCGCGATCGTCACCGTTTCGAGCAACGTGCTGGCGTCGGGCCGCATTCAGTTCGCGCCCGAGCTGCCGAAGCGCCAGCTCGATGCCGCCGCCAATCTCGGTCTCGGCAGCTACGATCGCATCGCGCTGCAATTGCCGGGCAATGCGCTCGGGCTTGGTCGCGACGAGACCGTCATCGAACGCAGCAAGGATGCGCGCACCGCGCTGCTGATGGCCAACGTCGGCGGTTCGTCGTTGTGCACGCTGGACGTCGCGGGAAGCTTCGGCCGCGAGCTGGCGGCGCAGGGCGAAGCGGCGATGGTGGCGTTTGCGCGCGAGTGGCTGGCCGGATTGTTCGGCAGCGATGCGGTGGCCAAGGTCGGGCGCAGTGCCGTCACGCGCTGGAACGCCGATCCGCTGGTGCTCGGCGCGATGTCGGCGGCGTCACCCGGCGGCCAGCCGTCGCGCCGCGTGCTGGCGGAGCCGTTCGGCAATGTGTTCGTCGCCGGCGAGGCCACGCATGAAACCATGGCTGGCACCGTCGGCGGCGCATGGGAGAGCGGCGAGCGCGCCGCCGACGCCGCGTTGAAGAAAATCGGACCGGTCAAACCGCCGCCGCCGCAAAAGCAGCCGCGCACGCGCAAGCGCGTGTCGCACCCGCGATAGCGCGGCTGGTTTCGACAGAGATATCGTCGGCATGCGCGGGATTGACCCGCGCATCCACCTGATTCCATCAGAAACAAAAAAGCGCGAGACGCGATATTATCCGCGCAACGTGCCGCCGGTTTTCTTCGTCACCTCGGCGACGATCTTGGCGGCGATGGCGTCGATCTCGGCATCGGTCAGCGTCTTGTCGCGCGGCTGGATCGTCACCGCGATGGCCACCGACTTCTTGTCGGGATCGATGCCCTTGCCCTCATAGACGTCGAACACCGCGATGCCGGTGATGAGCTTCTTGTCGGCGCCCTGCGCGGCGCGCACGATATCGGCGGCCTTGATGTCGCGCGCGACGATGAAAGCGAAATCGCGCTCGACCGGATGGAATGCCGACAAATCCAGCGTCGGCTTGGCGCGGGTGGCCTTCACCTTGGCGTCGGGAATGCGGTCGAGGATGACTTCGAACGCCATCAGCGGGCCATCGGCGCCCAGCACCTCCAGCGCGCGCGGATGCAACTCGCCGAAATGGCCGAGCACGTTCTGCGGCCCGATCTGGATGGCGCCGGAGCGGCCGGGATGCAGCCAGCAAGGAAAGCCGGGGTTGCCGCCGGGCACGATCTGCAACGCCTGCACCGGCGCGCCGGCGGCGGCCAGCACCGCGATCGCATCGGCCTTGACGTCGAGCGCGCCGGCGGCGGCCGACCCCGACCAGTGTCGGCCGAGGCCTTGCGATGATGCAAAGCCGTGACGCACGCCGCTCGCGGCGGTGAATTGATCCTGCGGCCGGTCGCCCTTGAAAATCTGTCCGACCTCGAACAGCGCGACATCGCCAAAGCCGCGGTCGCTGTTGGCTTGCGCCGCCGCGATCAGGCTCGGCAGCAGGCTCGGCCGCATGTCGGACAGGTCCGATGCGATCGGATTGGCCAGCGCCAGTTCGGGCGCGCCGCCGCCGAACAATTCGGCATGCGGCCGGGAAATGAACGACCACGTCACCGCCTCGACCAGCCCGCGTGCAGCCAGCGCGCGCTTGGCGCGGCGGGTGCGCGACTGGATCGGCGTCAGCACCGGCTTGCGCGGATTGTCGCCGCGCGGGAACGGCGTCATCGGCACCTTGTCGACGCCGACGATGCGCACGACCTCCTCGACGATGTCGGCCTTGCCGCTGACATCGGTGCGCCACGACGGCACCGCGATCTTCACGACGGGACCGTTGCCTGCGACCATGAAGCCGAGGCGCTGCAGGATGCTGCGCATTTCCGGCAGCGGAACCTCGATGGCAGCGAGTCGCTTGACTTCGCTCAACGGGAAATCGATCACGCGGTCGTCGGGGAAGGCCTTGCCGACGACGACGTTGTCCGACGGCGTGCCGCCGCACATCTCCATCACCAGCCTGGTCGCGAGTTCGAGGCCCGGCACCATGAAGGCGGGATCGACGCCGCGTTCGAAGCGATAGCGGGCGTCGGAATTGATGCCGAGCTTACGGCCGGTCTGCGCGATGTTGATCTCGTTCCACAGCGCGGACTCGATCAGCACGTCGGTGGTGTTGTCATCGCAGCCCGAGGCTTCGCCGCCCATGATGCCGGCCAGCGATTCGACGCCGTGACCGTCGGCGATGACGCAGATCGACGGATCGAGCTTGTAGGTGCGGCCGTCGAGCGCCAGCAGTTCCTCGCCATCTTTCGCGCGGCGCACGGTGAGGTTGCCCTTCACCTTTGCAGCGTCGAACACATGCAGCGGGCGGGCGCGGTCGTAGGTCATGAAGTTGGTGATGTCGACCAGCGCGTTGATCGGGCGCAGGCCGATCGCGGTGAGCCGTCGTTGCAGCCATTCCGGCGACGGGCCGTTCTTGACGCCGCGCACGAGGCGCAGCGCGAAACCGGGACACAGCGCCGCGTCGTCCACCTTCACCTGCACCGGGCAGGGGAATTCGCCCTTGATCGGCTTGATCGCGGGATCCTTGAGCTTGCCCATGTCGGCGGCGGCGAGGTCGCGCGCGATGCCGTGCACGCCGGTGGCGTCCTGCCGGTTCGGCGTGAGATTGATTTCGATCACCGGATCGCCGAGCCTGGCCCACTCGACATAGGAGGCGCCGATCGGCGCATCAACTGGGAGTTCGACGATGCCGTCGTGATCGTTGGAGATTTCGATTTCCGCGCCGGAGATCAGCATGCCGCGGCTTTCAACGCCGCGAATGGTGCCGACGCTGAGCGTGATGTTCTTGCCGGGAATGTAGGTGCCGGGCGGCCCGAAGATGGTGACGAGGCCGTCGCGCGCATTCGGCGCGCCGCACACCACCTGCACCGGCGCCCCGCCATCGCCGATGTCGACCATGCATACGCGCAGGCGATCCGCGTTGGGATGCTGCACGGCGGAGATGACGCGCGCGATCCGGATCGGCGCCAAAGCCTTGGCCTTGTCGTCGATGTGCTCGACCTCGAGCCCGATCATGGTGAGCTTGTCGGCGAGCTTGTCCAGCGGCTCGTCGGTCTCGAGATGATCCTTCAGCCAGGAGAGGGTGAATTTCATGACTGCGGACCTCGGACTGATATGACGGCGGATTCGGATGGGAAAGTTTTTTCAGATCGAAGATCGCTCTCGGATGAGAGAATCTTGCCGTTCCCTCCCCCCTTGTGGGGGAGGGGCAGGGAGGGGGCGTTTTCTCGAATGGCGGCTGCGATTGCTTGCAGCACGCCTGCGCGATTTGTGAGAACGTCGTGATTGCTGAAGCGCATCACGCGAAAGCCCTCGCTCTCGATGAAAGCGGTGCGCCGCGCGTCGCGCATTTCTCCGTCATCGGAGAAGTGCTGTCCGCCGTCGATCTCGATCACAAGCTTGGTGGCGAGACAGACAAAGTCCGCGATGAAGGGCCCGATCGGAAACTGCCGGCGAAAAGCAAAACCATCGAGGTGACGGCCGCGCAGCATCGTCCACATGGTGCGTTCGGCATCGGTGAGATTTTTTCGAAGCGTGCGCGCACGACTGCGCTGCGTCGCCGTGACATGCCATGACGGCTTTTGCTTGTCGCTCACCTTCTGGCCCCCTCCCCAACCCTCCCCCGCGAGCGGGAGAGGGAGTGCGCTTCGTTGCCTGGAGGAGCCGATGCTAACACGACAGGTGGTCGGTACAGGATGGCGATGGGGCAGAGTGCTTACGGCAAAGATGGCCAGTCCCCTCTCCCGCTTGCGGGGGAGGGTCAGGGAGGGGGTGCTCACCTTCGAAACGAGGTTCGCAACCACGCCGCTCACGCGCTCAATCCTCCCGCGAGCGTCGGGATGTCGAGCGGCTTGAAGCCGTAGTGGCCGAGCCAGCGCACGTCGCCCTCGAACAGTTGGCGCAAATCCGGCATGCCGTATTTCAGCATTGCGATGCGATCGATGCCCATGCCCCAGGCAAAGCCCTGATAGACGTCGGGATCGATGTCGCAGGCGCGCAGCACGTTGGGATGCACCATGCCGCAGCCGAGAATCTCCAGCCAGTCCTCGCCTTCGCCGAAGCGGATCTCGCCCTTGTCGCGGCGGCACTGGATGTCGACCTCGAGCGAGGGCTCGGTGAACGGGAAGAACGACGGCCGGAAGCGCATGTTGATGTTGTCGACCTCGAAGAACGCCTTGCAGAATTCGTGCAGGATCCATTTGAGGTGGCCGAGATGCGCGGTCTTGTCGATGACCAGGCCCTCGACCTGATGGAATTGCGGCGTGTGGGTCGCGTCGGAATCGATGCGGTAGGTGCGGCCCGGACAGATGACGCGGATCGGCGGCTTCTGGCTCAGCATGGTGCGCACCTGCACCGGCGAGGTGTGAGTCCTCAGCAGAAGCCGCGAGCCGTCTTCCTTGGGATTGAAGAAGAAGGTGTCGTGCATCTCGCGCGCCGGATGGCCTTCCGGGAAATTCAGCTTGGTGAAGTTGTAGTCGTCGGTCTCGATGTCCGGACCTTCGGCGATGGCGAAGCCCATGTCGGCGAAGATCGCGGTGAGTTCGTCCCAGACCTGGCTGAGCGGATGAATGCGGCCCTGCTCGGCCAACGCATCGCGCAGCGGCAGCGTGACATCGATGGTCTCGGAGGCGAGGCGCGCGTCGAGCGCGGCGTTCTTGAGAATGTCGCGGCGCGCGGCGAGCGCCTGCGTCACTGCATCCTTGGCAAGGTTGATCTTCGCGCCTTCGGTCTTGCGCTGGTCCGGCGACATCTTGCCGAGCGTTGCGAGCAGCGCCGAGATCGAGCCCTTCTTGCCGAGCGCTGCGACGCGCACCGCTTCCAGCGCGGCTTCGTCGGAAGCGGCGGCGATAGCGGCGAGGATTTGGGATTGAAGATTTTCGAGATCGGACATGAAGCGCCACCACCTGCACAGCGTCATGCCCGGACTTGATCCGGGCATCCATCTTGTGAGGAGCGATGGATCGCCGGGTCAAGCCCGGCGATGACGACATTGTTGAAATCAATGCGTCGTCATGCGTCGCCGACTCTCCCTTTGGAAAGGGAGGTCAAGAGATCAGGCCGCGCGCGCGGCCTTGAAACCTCAAGCCGCGAGCGCGGCTTTGGCCTTCTCGGCGATCGCCTGGAAGGCGACGGGCTCGTGAATGGCGAGATCCGACAGCACCTTGCGGTCCACCGTGATGCCCGACTTCGACAGGCCGTTGATGAACACGCTGTAGGTCATGCCGAACGGCCGCACCGCGGCGTTGAGGCGCTGGATCCACAGCGCGCGGAAGGTGCGCTTCTTGCGCTTGCGATCGCGGAAGGCGTACTGGCCGGCCTTGTCGGCGGCGGCCTTGGCGGCGCGGATGGTGTTCTTCCGGCGGCCGGAGAACCCCTTGGTGATCTTGTAGACTTTCTTGTGCTTGGCATGAGCCGTCACACCGCGTTTAACGCGAGACATGACCGATCTCCTTCAAATGACTGGGAAAACTGCGCCGCGCGAACGCGGCCGGATGGCGAGGACGAGGCGCGAACCTCAGGCGTTGGGCAAGAAATACTTCTTGATGTTTTCGCCGTCGGTCTTGAACAGGATGCGGGTGCCGCGAAGCTGACGGATCTGCTTCTTGGTCCGCTTGATCATGCCGTGTCGCTTGCCGGCGTGGGCGGACACCACCTTGCCGGTCCCGGTCACTTTGAAGCGCTTTTTAGCGCCCGATTTGGTCTTCAGCTTGGGCATTTGGCTCTCCTAAAGGCCACGACAAAATCCGCCTGAACGGCGGCTGCGCGGCTAAAATGCTCGTTAGAGCGTTGAAAGTGCTCGATTATTTCCTTCCGGATCTAATCCGCACGGTCACCGCCACGGCAGCCCTTGATCAGCCGGGCGATGAAGGTTGGGCTTATGACAGAGGATCGTGCGAAAGGCAACGCGATTCAGCAGAACGGTTTCGCTGTTCCCCTCCCCAGCAGGCGGGAGCGGGGACCGGTCCGTCGTGGGGTGAGCGCATTGCCCATCATTCGGCGCGGGCTCTCAAAATTGAGGGGCCGAATGTCGTCGAGCACGGCGTGTGCCCTCTCCCGCTTGCGGGGGAGGGAAGGGTGGGGGCTTTTTGATCAGGCTGGCCCGCTCAGCGCGGCGCCAGCACCATGACGACCTGACGGCCCTCGAAGCGGGCGTCCTGTTCGACCTTGGCGACTTCGGCGACTTCCGACTTCACCTTGTCGAGCAGCTTGGTGCCGATGTCCTGGTGGGCCATTTCACGGCCGCGATAGCGCAAGGTGATCTTGACCTTGTCGCCTTCCTCGAAGAACCGCAGCATGGCGCGCATCTTCACGTTGTAGTCGTGATCGTCGATCATCGGCCGCAGCTTGATCTCCTTGATTTCGACGATCTTCTGCTTTTTGCGGGCCTCGGCGGCCTTTTTCTGCGCCGAATACTTGTACTTCCCGTAATCCATGATCTTGCAGACGGGAGGATTGTTATTCGGTGAAATCTCCACGAGATCCATGCCGGCATCGGCGGCCATCTTGATCGCGACGACGGTCTCCACGGTACCGTGGTTGACGCCTTCCTGATCGATCAGTTGAATCTGGGCATTGCGAATTTCATCGTTGGTGCGCGGCCCATCCTTGGCGGCGACGGGCGGGGCTCTGTTCGGACGGCGAATGGGTATTTCTCCAGGGTTGTGAACGAAAGCGATAGTCTGAAGGAAACCAGGCCCACGAGCAAGCGGACTCGCATTGCATGGCGTGAATATGGTTTTAAGCGCGGCATTTCAGTCACGCCGCGGTCAGCGAGCCAGTTGTGGACGTCGCCGGCTTTTTCGGCGGGTCCCGGTTCGCATGCCGCTCACATAAAGCGCGCGTGCCGGTTCCGCAAGCGGCGGCGCCCGCGAACAGTTGACGCTGCGCAGCCGTTGCCGCAAACCTCGGGCACACCGGATGAATGTTTATGACAGAGACCGCCAGCGCCCGATCGATTGAACCGCGGCACGACATCGACGTCGGCAATGGCGCCGAGCGGCGCCGCATCGCTGTGCGGGCGCGCCCCGGAGCCTCTTTTGGAGCCTCGCCCGGGCTGTTCTGGCTCAGCGGCTTCAATTCCGACATGGCCGGCACCAAGGCGCTGGCGCTGGAGGGCTTCGCGGCCGAGCACGGCCGGGCCTGCGTCCGCTTCGATTATTCCGGCCACGGCGAATCCGGCGGACGCTTCGTCGACGGCACCATCGGCCGCTGGCTGGAAGAAGCGCTGGCGGTGTTCGATGCGTTCTGCGAAGGGCCGCAAGTCGTGGTCGGCTCGTCGATGGGGGGCTGGATCGCGCTGCTGCTGGCGCGGGAACTGAAGCGGCGCGGCACGCCGCTCGCCGGGCTGGTGTTGATCGCGCCGGCGCCGGATTTCACCGACGTGCTGATGTGGCAGAATTTCCCCGACGAGGTGAAGCGCCAGATTGAATCCGAAGGCATGTGGCTGCGCCCCTCGGACTATGGCGATCCCTATCCGATCACCCGCGGCCTGATCGAGGACGGCCGCAACCATCTGGTGCTCGGCGGCGCTATCGACGTTGGTTGCCCGGTGCGTATTCTGCAAGGCGCCAGGGATCCCGACGTGCCGTGGCAGCACGCCTTCCGGCTCGCCGAATGCCTGCCCGGCGACGACGTGGTGCTGACCATGATCCAGGACGGCGACCACCGGCTGTCGCGACCGCAAGACATCGCGCGTCTTCTGACGACGGTGCGCGAGTTTTGAGCAATCGTATTGCCGCCGCCCTTCGAGGCGCGCAAGGAAAAGCGCGCGCCTCAGGGTGACGGCAACACAGCAAAGGACGTCATCCTGAGGTGCGAGCCGCATCGCGGCGAGCCTCGAAGGATGAAGCCACGGGAGAAAGCGTCATGAATCCCACCGCCATGCTGCGCACGTTCTGCGATGCCGTCGAACAACGCGACGGTGCGAGGTTTGCGACCCTGTTCACGGAGGACGGCATCTATCACGACGTGTTCTACGGCGTGTTCGAGGGCCGCGCGAAGATCGCGGAACTGATCGACGACTGGTTCTATCGCACGGCCGAGGATTTTCGCTGGGTGATGCACGATCCGGTCAGCGACGGCACGACGCTCTATGCGCGCTATACTTTCAGCTACCGCTCGACGCTGCCGGAAGCCAAGGGGGCGCGCGCGATGTTCGAGGGCGTCTCGATCATGCAATTGCGCGACGGCTTGATCGCAAGCTATCGCGAGGTCGCCAACACCGCGCCCGCTTTCGTCGATCTCAATTTCGCGCCGGAGCGGATCGTCAGGATCGTCAGCAAGCAGGGCGCTGAGCTGAAGGCGCGTCCCGAGATGAAGCGGCACGTCGTGGAGTGATGCGCCACGCTCCGCGATTTTGATCCGGCGCGTTTGCGACACGCGAACCGGTATCGCCTTCGCTCGGAAGCGCTGCGAGCGCCGTCGGCTCAGGGTGCGAGGCGGTCGCTGCGGCGGGGATCAGAAGTCCAGATCGACGTAGCTTTGCGAGGCGGGGACGCCTGCCAGCCATTCGGAGAGCAGCGGCCGGAACGACGGGCGCGACTTGACCCGCGCGTACCACGCTTTCGCCGCGTCGTCCTCGACCCAGGGCACGTCGCCGAGGTAATCGATCGCCGACAGATGCGCCGCGGCGGCGAGGTCGGCATAGCTCAGGCGATCGCCGGCGAGGAAGTTTCGCGTCCGCGCCAGCCAGCCGATATAGGCGAGGTGATAGCGGACATTGACCTTGGCTGCGCGCATCACTTCGGATTCCGGCGGGCCGCCGCCATCGGCCTCGCTCATGAAGCGCTTGTAGATGCGCTCGGTGACGAGCGGCCCCGAAGCTTCCTCGAAGAATTTCTCATTGAACCAGGCGCTCAGCCGCCGCACCTCGATGCGCTCGGCGGTGGTCTGCGGCAGCAGACGGCGCTCGCCGCGCGCTTCGCCGTAGGTCTCGTCGAGGTATTCGGCGATGTTCGCCACGCCGGGTATCGCCGGAATGCCGTCGGCGGTCAGGACCGGAGTGGTGCCGGCGGGATTGAGGATGAGGAACTCCTCGCGCCGTTCCCAGGGCCGTTCCTCCGCCAGTTGCAGGTCAAGGCCGTATTCGCCGAGAACCAGACGAATAAAGCGCGAATGGGGACAGAACGGATGATGGAACAGAGTGAACATTGAGTCCTTAGTGTGGCGGTTCAGAAGTTCGCTTCATTGTCTCAGCGGGTCCTTCAAGCGAACTTCTGAACCTGGACCACACTAGATTACAAGGTTGCTGGTGTCCTTACGAATCCGAAGTTCGCTCAGGAGGCGCGGCGGGATAAGGCGAACTTCGGATTCGCGACGCTAGTTGTCCGAATCTAATATTTGCATCCCGTTCAACAGGCGATTTTGCGAATGTTGGAATCAAGGGATCACTAGCAAAGTTACATTTCTAGTGCAGTTTCTGGATTTGACATTTGGTTCGCGGACTCGCGCAAGGTGAGTACCAAATGTCAAATCCACTCCACTAGATAGATTTTCGTCCTTAACAAAACCTCTCCGGTGCGCCCCGGGGGGCGGCGGAGAAGCCGTTCCTTACTCCCGAACGCACAACGACCGAAGCCTTAACTGCGTCACGAAATCGGGAATCCGGGCTGCATATTTTAACATTGCGGGAAGCCGTCGAATAAGCGAGAAGGGCCAGCGTTTTCGCGTCCCCTGCCAGCCAGATAGCGAAAGTTCCCATGTTCCCAGATGTCATTCGTGCGGTGATCCTCGGCATCGTCGAGGGGGTGACGGAGTTTTTGCCGGTCTCGTCGACCGGTCATCTGTTGCTGGCGGAGCGCTTCTTCGATCTCGGACAAGGCGATTTCTGGAAAAGCTTTGCGATCCTGATTCAACTCGGCGCGATTCTCGCCATCCTCGCGATCTATTTTGTCAAATTGTGGCGGATCGCGATCGGCATGTTCACCGATCCCGACGCCCGGCGCTTCGTGATCGGCGTGCTGGTGGCGTTCCTGCCGGCGGCGGTGATCGGCGGCCTGCTCGGCGGCTATATCAAGAGCTACCTGTTCAATCCCTGGGTGGTGTGCTTCTCGCTGATTGTCGGCGGCGCGGTGCTGATGTGGGTCGACCAGATCGATCTCAAGCCGCGCCTTCACGACGCCACGGCGTTTCCGCTCGGCACCTATCTGCTGATCGGCTTTGCCCAGTGCACGGCGATGATCCCGGGCGTGTCGCGCTCCGGCGCCACCATCGTCGCGGCGATGCTGCTCGGCGCCGACAAGCGTTCATCGGCGGAGTTCTCGTTCTTCCTGGCGATTCCGACCATGGTCGGCGCGTTTGTCTACGACCTTTACAAGAGCCGCGGCGAGATGAACACGGATCACGCCTTCATCATCGCGATCGGCTTCGTGGTGTCGTTCATCACCGCAATCATCGTCGTCAAGGCGTTCCTGAACTACGTCACCCGCAACGGCTTCACCTTCTTCGCGTGGTGGCGCGTCATCGTCGGCACGCTGGGGCTGATCGCGCTGGCGCTGGGCATGTGAGCCCTCGTCGTCCCCGTGAAAGCAGGGACCGATAACCACCGCCTCATTGTGGAAGAAGACCGCCGTTAGGCGTTCTTGCGCTGGAACTGTCCCATCGGGCGGAACCGCCACAGATATTGCGGCACCACCGCCTGCATCGAATCGGGGGCGATGCCGAGGCCCTCCAGCGTCAGCCCGGCGGCTTTCGCCGCGTCCGACACCACGTTGTCGCTGCGCAGCAGGGTGACCTGATCCGGCGTCAGCTTGAGCGGCGAGGGCGCGAACTGCAGCAACAGCGCCTTCAGTCTGGCGATGGCGAAGGGCAGCGTCACCAGCGGTCGCCGCCGGTCGGTGATTTCGAGGATGATCTTGAAGATCTCGCGCAGGCTCAGCACCTCGGGCCCGCCCACCTCGTAAATCGCGCCGGCCCGCGCCTTGCCATCGACGGCTTCGGCGATCGCGGCGGCGACGTCACCGGCATAGACCGGCTGCAGGCGTGTCGCGCCGCCGCCGATCAACGGCATGACCGGCATCAGGCGTGCCATCGATGCGAAGCGATTGGTGAAATCGTCTTCGGGGCCGAACACCACCGAAGGCCGGAAAATGATGGCGGACGGCGACGCCTCAAGCACCGCGGCCTCGCCGGCGGCCTTGGAGCGGGCATAGCGCGAGGCCGAATCGGCGTCGGCGCCGATGGCCGAGACATGGATCACGCGGGCGCCGTTGGCCGCGGCCGCCTGGGCGACCGTTGCAGCGCCGGTGGCCTGGACGGCGTCGAATTTCTGCGCGCCGCTTTCGGCCAGGATGCCGACCAGATTGATGACGACGCTGGCATCGCGCATCGCGGCGCTGACCGATGCCGGGTAGCGCAAATTGGCCTGAACGGCGTGAATCTGCCCGACCTTGCCCAGCGGTTGCAGGTGCCCGGCCAGTTCGGGCCGCCGGACGCCGACGCGAATTCGGTAGTCGCGCCGGGCCAGCGCCCGGACGACGTGCCGCCCCAGAAAGCCCGAACCGCCGAAAACCGTGACGAGGGTCTCTGAATTGGAAGGCATGGAATCACCTCAACTGGCCGGAAGGCGCGGGGTCCGCGAAACAGCGGTCTATCGTGGCGCGGCGATAGGCTGTCGGTTCGGCGCTGTATACCGGATTTGGGTCGCTTTTTGCAATTTGGATTGCTTTTTGCGATCTGGATCGGGCCTTGCCATTCGGCGGGGGACTTCCCCTTTGGCGGCGTTTTGCCGGAAGGCGTTTTGCAATTTGACAACTGCGCTAGCGATCCGTATCAACCGGCCCGGGCCCAGGTGGCGGAATTGGTAGACGCGCTGGCTTCAGGTGCCAGTGGCTGCAAGGTCGTGAAGGTTCGAGTCCTTTCCTGGGCACCATCGTTTCAAGATGGTGCTGATATTGCTGCACTTCCCTATCGCAGGGGTGTCTGCCGTCGCTTCCGGGAGACAGAGGCGTCGCTCACGTCGCGATCGTTTCGCCCGGCCGGTCCACCCGGCGTACCACCAGCGTATCGTCGGCTCGAAGCATGTCGGACGGCCGCTTGCCCTCCAAGCGTTTATCAAGGCGATGAGCGTGGGCTGCTCGATTCCGCCGAGCCGCGCATCTGCGCGGCCCTTCCTGTCGCCCGAAAAGCTTCAGGCGTCGCCTGATCAGGAATGCCGCTTGCTCAACAGCAGATGCAGTGCGCGCGGATTGGTGGTCAGGTAACGCCAGAACAGCCGCCGGGGCTCCTGGCGGATGCGCCAGGCCCATTCCAGTCCGAGGTCCTGCATCCATTGCGGCGCGCGCTTGCGGCTGCCGGACAGGAAATTGAACAGGCCGCCCGACGTCTTGATGATGCCGACGCGCGAGAGGCGCGATGAGTAGGTCGCGACGAAGGCCTGCTCGCTCGGCACGCCCAGTGCCAGCCACAGGCAATCCGGAGCCAGCGCGTTGATCTCGTCGACCTTGGCTTCCAGCGCCGCGCCGTTCAGGTAGCCGTGGGAATGCCCGACGATGTTGAGCGTGGGGTGCCGCTTTTTGACGTTGGCGACCGCGCGCGCATTTTCCTCCTCGCTCGCGCCGAACATATAGAACGAGAGATTGGCGTCGGCGGCCTTCTGCGCCACGACGTGAAACAGGTCGGTGGTGGCGACCCGTTCCGGCAGCGGCGTCGGCGAGCGCAGCCGCGAGACGCTGACCAGCGGCTGGCCGTCGGCATTGATGAGGTCGGCGGATGTGAACAGGCGTCGGATCGCCGGGTCTTTCGAGCAGCGCGCCAGAACTTCGCCGTTGGCGGAGGTCAGGAACAGCGGCCGGCCGATCCGGCGCTCGGGGAACGCCATCTCGATCATGAAGTTGGCGGTTTCCTCGATGCTGAGCACCGCCATCCGCAGGCCGCCAAGCGATATCCGCGGCACGGTGGCGGTCGCGGTTCGGCCGACAGGGTTGATACGACGCTCACGCATGTTGCTTGCCTCGAGAATGGCTGGCCGCGGTCGGGCCGACTTCGTTGAGAACGACCCCGATGAGTTTGTGCTGCTCGTCGCCGAGCGCATCGAGAATGCGTTCCATGCTTTCATTGATGTCCAGCCGGGTCGGCAACACGGCAACCAGGGCGTCCGAAACCCGCAACAGCTCCCGGTCGGAACTGCTCCAGGGCATCGCGGGCCCGTCGACGATCGCGAGATCGAAGTCATGCGATGCGCGCGACTGCGCGATGGCGTCGTGGAGCTGCCGGGCGGTCGGATTCGCCGCCGGTCCGGTGGGGATCGGCAGGATGGAGACGCCATGGCCAGCCGCGACAACGCGCGGTTCGTTGCCGGGGACGGCGACACGCGGGCTCAGCCGATCCGACAGGGCGTGGTGGACGCTGTCGGCATCGATCATCAGAACCCGTGCGCCGTCGCGCGCGGCGGCAAGAGCGGCGTTTACGGTGACGATGGAGCGGCCCGGCTCGCCTTCCAGTCCGAGCACGGCAATCATGGGGACGGTCCCGGCAGCCGAGCGTTTGGTTGCGGTGGTGCGCAATTGCCGGATGGCATCGACGAACGCGGTCGCCGCGCCGCCGCGCAGCGTCGGCCAGCCCATTCGCGTCAGGTCGGGCGTTCCGCCCGCCGGCAAAATGCCGCTCAGCGTTCGCAACACGTCGGCTTCTTCAAGGCATGTCAGCAGCGGCTTTTCGAGAATGGCGATCGCCGGTCGCGGCTGAAGGTGCGGAGCCTGAGACCGGCCAACGGCCGCCATCGCGGGAACCGCCATGGTTTCGGGCTTCGGCGCGGCGTCGGCGCGGGGATCCGGTTCGTCGCCGGAGGGCAGCCGCGAGATCACGAAGACATAGCCGGCGGCTGCGAACGCGCCGAACATCAGGCCGAGCAGCGCCAACAGACTCATCGCCGGCGGGAATGTCCGGATTCGGGGCTGGACCGCTTCACCGATGATCCGGGCGCTCGATGTGTTGAGCGTTTCCTGCTCCTCGGTTTCGCGCGAACGCTTGAGGAATGCCAGATAGACCGCGCGGCTGGCCTCGACGTTGCGCTCGAGTTCACGCGCGTGCACCGCCGCCTGGCTGAGATCGACGCTTTGCGATTTCTGCCGCTCCAGCTCCTTCGACAGCGACGCCTCGAATTCGCGCGCGCGTGCAAGATCGGTCTTGGCCGCCAGGGCGAAACGGTTGACTTCGTCGCCGATGCTGCGGCGCAGCTCCTCGACCTGCCGTTCCATGTTCAGCAGCGTCGGATGGCGTGGCCCCAGTTCGTTGCGCAACTCGGCATAGCGCTTGCGCGTCTCGCTGTATTGGGCGCGAAGGTTGGCGATGGTCGGCGACTGCAGCGCTTCCGGCATCGCGCCCGCATCCTGCGCGGCCTTCCTGGCTTTCTCGATCTGGTCGTACTTGGCCTGCGCATCCAGCGTCACGGCGCGGGCGGCAGCCAGCCGCTGGGTGATCGCGGACAGTTGCTGATCGCTGATGAGGGTATCCTGCGAGCCGACGAAATTATTCTGCGCCTTGTAGAGGGCGAGCTGGTTCTCGGCGGTGCGCAGCCGGGTCTGCAATTCCTTCAGCCGGCCGGAAAGGTCGGCGGTGGCGCGGCGGGCGGCGGCCGATTGCGACTGCTTCGATTCGGCCAGGTAGGCGTCGGCGATGGCGTTGGCGAGCATCGCGGCTTTGGCGGGGTCGCGCGACCAGACGTCGATGTCGACGATGAAGGTCCGGTCGGTCCGCTTGACGTTGACGTGGCGATTCAAGGCGTCGAGCGCATCGGTGTCATCGCTGGCCGGCGCCGTCCCGCGGGCGAACAGCGAGCCGAGCCAGCCCGCGGTCTTGCCGCCGAATTCCGGGTCCTTGTCGATTTGCGTGTTCTTGATGACCCGCAGCAGGACGCTGTTGGAGGTGATCAGGCGCGCCTGCGATTCGGCGACGATCGACAGGCCGGAGACGTCCTGCGCGCGCGGCGTCAATTCACGCTCGACGAGCTGCAGTTCGCGCGGATCGACATAGAGCTGCGCGGTTGCGGTGTATTTGGGCGTGAGGCTCTTGCCGACGATGACCGCGAGGCAGGCGCAACCCAGCGCGGCCACGACGATCAGCACGCGCCGCCGCCAGAACAGCCGGATCAGGTTCTGCAGATTGGCTTCGAGCGACAACGCCTGCGATCGATCGCCGGACATCGCGGCGCTCTCGGCCGTGGGCGCGGCGACGGGTCGATCATACCTGAACATGACCCGCCCCCTGACCATGGATGGAAATGCGTGCCGGCCGGATCATCTGCGCAACGCCAGCGACAACTCGGGTGGCGGCCGTGCGGCCGTCACTTGCCCATGAAAGCTTAACCATACTCATTGACCGACTATTTACCGGAAAAGCAAAGAAACCGTTTAAGCGCCAAGGCATTGCAGGGCCTCCGCGACGCTGAGAATTGGGATATCGCGGCGGCGGGCGGCCTCGAGCGCGTGCTTCAGAAGTGCCGGCGTGCAGCCGTAGGGGCTCGGGGACGATGCGACGTCGTGCGTGAAAAAGATCAGCCAGCCGTTTCGGGCCAGCGTTTCGTCGAAGGCCGTGTCGATCTGGCGGGCGTCGATGCGCTGGTCGATCAGCGGCATCGCATGCAGGAATTGCAGGTCGATGGTCCCGCAGTTCACCGTTGGCACGATGCTGCGGCAGGAATGGAAGGCGCCCTGAAGTTGCTTCTTGCGTTGAAGTGATCCGTAGCCGAACGGATAAGCGAAATTCCGTATCGAAATCGACGGGTCGAGCGACTGGAGATAGGTGCGGTTGCGCTCGATCTCGCCGCGCATGGCGACGGCATCGAGGTCGCAGGCCCGCGCGTGCGAGAAGGTGTGGCAGCCGATCTCGTGGCCGTTGCGGTGCAGGGCAAGAATGTCGTCGGCGCGCATCATCTGCCAATGCGGCGACGGCGCGTCGATCAATCCGCCAGCTATATAGAATGTGCCATGGGCATCGCAGGACTCCAGCATTCCGGCGCCCAGCGTCGCCGCGCTTTGCGGAGCGTCATCGAAGGTAAAGCTCACGACCGGTCGATCGCCGGTCAGGCGCAGCGTTTCGACACTGAAATGCATCGCCAGCCGATGGCTGACCCGTGCCCGCGTTGAAGACCACATCGCCTGCATCATCGGGTCTTCCGCAGGATGATATGGTAGTCGCCGTGCCGAACGTCCTCGGCGACGGGCAGCAGGACGTTGAGGAAGCCTGCGATGCCATCCAGAAGCCGGGCCAGCAGCGGCTTGCGGGTGCGCATTTCGGGATAGCGCGGGCTCTCGTAGGTGTGTTCGAACACCATCTGAAGCCCGTTCGCCGCGGCGAAGCCTTCGAGATTCGGAAGCGCGACCAGCGGATGAAAGAACGTCGGGAACGGCGCATGGCCGGACTGGCCGGCTTCGCCGTCGCCGCGGACGTGGCGATAGTACCAGACGTGGAACCAGTGCGGGGAATAGCGCGTCACCACGCCGGACAGCGAGCGCGGGTTCGGTCCGCCGATCAGGATCAGGCCGTTCTTGCGCAGCGCATGACAGAAGCCCCGAAGCGCGGCCTCGACATCGGGGACGTGCTCCAGAACGTTGTAGCAGGCGACCAGATCGAAGCTTTCGGGCGCGAAACGATAGGTCTGGATATCGCCGAGGATTTTCTCGTCGGCGTAATCGTTATTCATGATCTGCTCGGCGTCGATATCGACCACCGTGACATGGGCGCGGCCGAGCAGGTCGGCCGGCAGGAAACTCGTGGAGCCGCCGCCGGCTTCGTAGATCGCAAGCTTCGCGGGCGGCAGCGCTTTGTCGAGAATGCGATGCACCGCCAGAAGGCTTTCGCGCGCCTCGCCCTGAGGCAAGGCGAGCAGCGCCTCCGGATGCCCGGTTGCCCGCGAGACGGGCCTGTCGGCACCAAACGTGGCGCCGCCGATTTCGGATCCGGCGTGGGTGGCGATGCTGCTCATGGCGTAAGGTCCCTGTCCATTGCCGACTCACGTTTGTCCGAAGCGGATCTGAGCGAGGCGGGAGCGGAACAGCAGCAGGCCCTTCTTCAGCCGCTGCCGTGCGCGGGCGATATCGAATGCCCAGCACAACGCGGCATAGCTGCAAAGACCGGTGCCGATCAGGATGGCGCAGGCCATCGCATCGGTGACGTTCAGGCTTCGATCGAGAATCGCAACGAGCAGCGCCATGATCAGTCCGGCGGCGGCGGTCAGCGCCAGCCGGCGGATGGGAAGCGGAATGACGAAAGCGCGTCGGGTCAGGATCAGGGCGCAGACGAAACCGGCGGCATCCGCCACCAGGCGCGCCCACGCCGCGCCGATCGCGCCGTCGCGGCTCACCAGAACGTAGGCCAGCACGGCATTCACCACGATGATCGAGGCGGTGTTGATCAGATAGAACGAGTTGCGGCCGGAGAGCAGGAAGCTGGCGTGCAAATATTGCTGGGTCAGGATCTGGAAGATGACGGCCATGGCCACGATCGGCATCGTCGCCGCGGCGATGTCGCGGAAATCCGCGCCGAGCACGATGTTGGCGACGTGCGATGAAATGATCGCGAATCCGAGGCAGGCCGGCAGGGTGACGCTCAGCAGCAATTCGACGCAGTCGGCGAGATGGGAGCGCACGGCAGCCGGCCCGTGCTTGGCGTAGATCTGCACCGCGAGCGGAAAGAAAGCCGCCGCAAGGCTCGTCGCCGGCATCATCAGCGTTTGCCGCACCAGGTCGAGGCCCGCGACGTATTTGCCGGCTTCCGCCGTTCCGACGAGATTTGCGATCATGAACCGGTCGATGACGCTGGAGACCGCCATCAGGGTCAGCGACGCCGTCAGCGGCAGGCCGAGCTTGGCCGCGTTGATGAGACGCGCACGGTCGAACCGGAATTGCGTTCCCCGCCAGACCGCGCGGGTCTGGGCCGCGACGGCGAGCAGGCATGCAGCCGTGGCCGATAGCAGCAGGATGAAGCCGCTGCGGTCGATCATGGCGAAGGTGACGCCGAGCGCGAGGATCGCCGCGGCGCGGATCAGCGTGCTTTTCAGCACCGCCGCCGCCTGCAGGCGCGCGCGCAGAAAATCCTGCGTCAATTCCAGCAGTCCTATGGCGATGGCCAAGCCCACCGCCGCCGCCGAGATCACAGCGTCGAGGCCGATCATCATGCCGATGCCGAAAGCGAGCGGGGCGGTCAGGCAGCAGATCAGGTAGCCGCGCGCGACCAGCCCGCGAACGTCGTCGCCGTCGTCACGGGAATGCTCGCTCACGATGAGGTTGCGAAACCAGCCGATCAGAAACACGCTGACGACCGACGCGAAGCCGACGCCGAGCAGATAGGCGCCATAAGCCTCCGGTTTGAAAAGCCGCGTAAACACAAACACGCTTCCCATCCCCAGCATGGCGCTGAGGATGTTGGCGGTGAGGTTGATGGCGGCCTGGCTGATCAGCATGCTGCTGCGAGCCTGACCTGCGACGTGGCGGCGCTGTCCGGCGCCAACTCCGCGGCATGTTCGCGAATGGCCGCACGGATGGTGTCGACCGGCGTTCCGGAAAACGAGGCGACCGAGAACGCGACGTCGGTGGCGCTGGCCTTGTGAAGAAGCTGGGCAAGATCAGCCTGGTTCAGCCTCGGCTCGTCCCAGTAGCTCACGCACTGGGTTTTGTTGCAGGCGGTATGACTCTGCGCGGCCGGCGCGTCGTTCTCGACGAAAAAGCCGTACAGCATGTATTCGGAGAATTCGCGAATCCGGCACAGCGTGGTGATCCAGTCGGCGCCGGCGGTCTGCTCGATGCGCGCCACCATTTTCCGCGTCGTGTCGCGATCCCAGAAGATGATGTGTCCGATGAAATCGGATGCCGGCAGCGGCCGCGCCGGCAGGCCCAGCAGCGCGTGGCTGGTTTCGACCCAGCGCGCATGCCGCGACTGATCCGGCGTGATTACGTTCGGCATGTTCAGGAACGGAATGGGATTCGGACGTTCGAAGCGCGACAGGTCGAAGTCGCGGAAGAAAACGATGTCCGAATCCAGAATGCAGTAGCGCTCGAACGGCAACGAAATGGTGGCGGCGATTTTCAGGATTTGCTGGACGTGCCATCCGCTGGCGGGCCGGGCACGGAACGACCACCAGTACTGCCGCCGGTTGTGCTGCACCACCCGCGGCAGCGGGTGCAGCCAGTCCGGCAGCAGGCGCGAGGCGGGGATGATGATGCGCCGGTTGCTCGACAGCGGCGCGAACAACGGCAGGTCGCAATCCGGAACGAGCAGATAGTGCTTTGAAAGCGCGCTGACGTGCCGGTCAACGCTCTCGCAGAGCAGGGTGCATAGTTCGAGATCCCGCCCGTAGGTCGGGGTCAACAGCGCTACAGGTTTCATTCTTGAAGTCTCTGTCCGTTTGGCTGCTTGTGCGGTGAGGTTTGGCTGTTCGGAATCGGTCCGGTGACTTGTCCATCAGCGTGAGCAAGATCGATGCCGAACGGCCGCACCGCTCCGGGCGGCGCCAAAGCATGGTTAATTCCGCTCGCGGTAACCATGGCGCGGCGGCGAGGGGCGCGTTTCGCCGGAATGGACCGGATATTGCAGAACCTGGCGTGCCCAATCCGGAGCGGGACCGCCACAAATGAAGAAGCCAGTGTATTCCAGACGTCGAGTGCTTGCGGGCGCCGCTGCGTGGGGTCTGCCGGCCGCCGTCGCGATGTCCGGCGTGTCCGCATTTGGCACAGCGTTGCCGGCGCCTTTCCCGATCCCGGACCAGAAGAGAATTCCCTACGGCGCCGCCGTCCGTGCCGGCGCATTGGCCGCGGATGCGGACTATCGCGCCGCCATCGCCGCCAACTGCCAGTTGATCGTGGCGGAAGGCGAAATGAAATGGCCGGACATTCATCCCGCGCGCGGCGTCTACAGCTTCGAGAAGGCCGACGCGATCGCCGATTTTGCCCGGCAGAACCGGATGCAGGTTCGCGGGCATACGTTGGCGTGGTACGGCGGCATGCCGGAGTGGACGGCATCGATCGGTTCGCGCGGTGAAGCCGAGCGCGAGCTGGTCGGTCATATCGAGACGGTGGTGTCCCGCTATCGCGACGTGATCCCGTCGTGGGACGTCGTTAACGAACCGTTGGTGGATTCGCCAGCCGATGCCGGATCGCTGCGGCCGTCGATCTGGACGCGCCAACTCGGCAGCGACTATCTGGCGATCGCCTTGCGCGCGACGGCGGCGACCGATCCGCGCGCCCGGCTGGTCCTCAACGAATACGACATTGAATTCGAAGGGCCGCGATTTGCGGCGAAGCGAAAGGCGTTGCTGCAGTTGTTGCGCGCGCTGCGCGATCGCGATGTGCCGCTGCATGCGCTCGGATTGCAGGCCCATCTGTTCGCCGACCGAAAGATCGACCGGGTCGCCTTGCAGCGCTTCCTGACCGATGTCGTGGCGCTGGGGCTCGATGTGGTGATTACCGAACTCGACGTGGTCGATTTCAAGTTGCCCGGCGATGTCCGCGAGCGCGATGCGCGCGTCGCCAAAATCGCCGGCGAGTTTCTGGATGCGGTGTGCGAGGTGGTTCGCCCGCGGGCCATCCTCACCTGGGGCTTGAGCGACCGCTATAGCTGGGTGCCGATCTATTTCACGCGCCGCGATGGCCTGCCGAACCGGCCGTTGCCGCTGGATGCCGATTTTCAGCGCAAGCCGCTGTTCGACGTGATCGACGATGTCCGGCGGCGGTTTGCGTGAGGGCCCTATGATTCCGTTAATCCAGCGATGTCAGAACCTGACGGACCGAACGACGATCGCGCAGGGCTTTGTCCTGCTGCTGGGTGATGTTCTTGCGTGGTGTTTCTTGAGGGATGTTTCTTGGGTGATGTCTCGATGACGAAATCTTCCCGCGAGGTTGCGGCGATATCGGAGCGTTTCGACGCCTCGGCCGAAATCGTTGTCTGCGTTCCCAGCTTCCGCCGCGCCGAACATCTGCAATTGACGCTGGCGTCGCTGGCGCGGCAGCGCTTCGCGCGCCGGTTCGCCGTCGTGGTCGTCGAAAACGATGCGGCGAATCGCGCCGCCGTGCCGGTGGCCGCTCAGGCATTCAGGCGCGGTCCGCTTCAGGGACTTTGCGTGGTCGAGGAGGCGCAAGGCAATTGCCGCGCGATCAACGCGGCATTCGAAACGGCCCTGGAGCGCTTTCCGGCCGCGACCATGCTGCTGATGATCGACGACGATGAGATCGCGTCGTCCGACTGGCTGCGGCGGATGGTCGAAGCGGCGGAAACGTCCGGGGCCGGCGTGGTCGGCGGTCCGGTGCTGCCGCATTTCAGCGACGACCTGAAACAGGGGCTGCGCCGTCACCCCGCGTTTTGTCCCGCCTACGATCGCAGCGGGCCGGTGCCGATCATCTATGGCAGCGGCAATTGCCTGATCCGGCGTTCTGTGTTCGCGGCTCTCGCCGAGCCGCAATTCGACCTCCGCTTCAATTTCCTCGGCGGCGGCGATACCGATTTCTTCACGCGATGCCGGCGGGCGGGCCTGACGTTCTATTGGGCTGCGGATGCGATCATTTCCGAAACGGTGCCCGAGGTCCGGACCACCCCACGATGGCTGATGACACGCGGCCTGCGGATCGGCGCCATCAACTATCACGTCGAGTGCAAGGCGGCCCACACCGCCGGATCGCGGTTGCGGCTCTGCGGCAAGACGCTGGCGCGATTGCCGCTGTCGCTGTTTCGCGCCGGCCGTCTGGCGATGACCGACCAGCCGTTGCCCATCGTCATGCATCCGATGATCGTCGCGGCGGGAAGTGTGCTGGCGGCGATCGGAATCGAGCCGCGCCCCTATGAGGCGTCGAAGATCGCATCGTGACCGGCCTGATGACCACAGCGGTTGAAACACGGATGCTGGCGCGCCAGCTCGGCCGGTGGCGTCTCGGCGATGCGATTCGTTGCGTGGCCTTCATCGGCGTGTTTCTGCTGGCCTGGATAACACTGCGGCCGTTTCCCGACCTCGGCCAGCTCGAACTGCGGGATCTGACGACGGGCAACGAAACGCTGACCTATGCGGCGTTCGGCGGCTTCGCGCTGCTGATTGTCGGGCTCGCGTTGCGTGACAACCTGCAGGGCCTGCGCAGTCTCCTCGTGCCGTCGTTCGTTCTGTTTGCCGGGTGGATCGTGGCTACGGTTCTGCTTTCGCTGGACGTCGACACTTCGATCCGCCGCTTTGCGCTGACGGCTTGCGTCATTGCCGTCGCCGCGGCGGCGATGCTGCTGCCGAAATCCGAGGGCGAACTGGCGCGATGGCTGGCCGTTGCCAGCTTGACGATGCTTGTCATGTGCTATCTCGGATTGGTGCTGGCGCCGGGGCGATCGATTCATCTGGCGACCGACGCCATGGAGCCGCTGCTCGCCGGCGACTGGCGCGGCGTGTTCGGCCACAAGAATGCCGCTGCGGCAATGATGGCGTTGGTGTCGTTCATCGGGCTCTACATCATGCGTCGCGGGTTGCTGCTGTCCGGCGTTGCGGTGACGGGCCTTGCGGTGGTGTTCCTGTTTTTCTCCGGCGGCAAGAGCGCGCTGGCGCTGTGGATCTTCGTGCTGCTGTCGGGTGGTCTCGTCACGATCACGCATTCGTCCACGATCCGTGCGGTGATCTGCCTGGTGCCGCTAGTGTTGATGAACCTGCTCAGCGTCGGCACGGTCGTCAGCGACAAGTTGTCCGAACTCGTCGACATGCTGCCGCTCGACGCTACTTTCACCGGCCGTACCGACATCTGGACCTTCGCTTTGTCGTCGTTGTCGCAGCGGCTGTCGACCGGATACGGCTTCGCCGCGTTCTGGGGCAGCAACTCGATCAAGAATCTGCCGGAAGGCATGGAATGGGCGGCGACGGCGTCGCACAGCCACAACGGATATCTCGACACCGCGCTGGCGATGGGCCTTCCGGGATTGGCGCTGTTGATTGCGGTGGTGGTGATCGGGCCGCTGAAGAATTACACCGCGGCCCGCAACGGCGGCAATGACGGGCCGCTGGCGACGATGTTTCTGCAGATATGGCTGTTCGGCATTCTGCTGTCGTCGATGGAGAGCTTCTATCTCGATCGCGCCGATCCGATCTGGTTCACCTTTCTGTTCGCGGTGTTCGGATTACACTATCTCGCGCGTTTTCGCCTTCAGGATTGACGGCCGGATTCGGGCGGTACCCGGAGCTGGCGATGCACCGCCTGGGCGAGGTCCAGCCACCAGCCGTTGAAATCGAACGGGCGGTTCGATGGCGGGCGCGAGCGCGCGGCGACGATCGAGTCCGCGTACTGCTCGTTGCTTACGCCGCGCGGAACACACAGGATCGCGCCGCTTTCGATCAGGTCCCTGAAACGGGGGTGGTGGTCGAACTCGCCGGCTTCGCTGGCGGCTGTAACCACGACCGGGCGCTGCGATTGCGCGACGGTGAGGATGCTGGTTCGCCGCGCGGTCAGTCCCTCGTCGAGGATGTAGCAGAACACGTCGATCTCGCCGAACAGGCCGAATACGTCCTGCTCTGATTCCACATATCCGGTGACGATGACGTCGTCGGTCAGGCCAAGTTGTTCGAGGCGCCGGTTGAAGTCCTGCTCGACGCCGTCGAGGGCGCGAATGAACGAGCCGACATATACGGTGAGCGGTCTCAATCCCCGCCGCTTGAGGATCGATGCGATGTCGAGCAGGACCTGCGGCTGCTTGCCCGGATAGATCGATCCGAAATGACCGAGGACGAGACGGCCGTCGCGCCGTGCCGCCGCCAGCCGCCGGCGCAATTCGGAATCCGTCGTCGTCGGCGGCGTCGCGGTCACGGGCGGCAGCGGCGCCAGCACGCACTTGCGATTGAAACGGCCCGCGATGGGGTCGTCCGCCAGTTCGCGCCGCACCAGCGGGGAAAACATCATGATCGTGTCGGCGAGCCACAACGCCGGCAGATAGGTCAGGCGGCGAAGCCGGTGCAGGCTGCCCCACTCGTGCTGAATGAGCAGGACGCGCCGGCGACGCAGCCGTGCCATCGCCATCGCCAGCAGCGGTTTCAAAATGACACGCTTCCAGGCGACGATCGGGAAATTGCAGACCACCGTGTCCGCGCTTCCGACGGCGCGCCAGATCGCCGGCAGCGAGCCTTCGCCCGCCGTCAAGGTTAACGACGCGCAACTGCCGGGCGTCAGGCTTTCGACGGCGTCGTGAAGCCGGATGGTGAACTGTCCGACGCCACACTGCATCTGCGGCCCCGCGCCGAGAAATAGCGCTCGATATGGGATCTTCGAGGTCATTGCCGATGCAACAGCTTTCGATGGAGCGGCACGCGCGGTGTTGGGATGTTTCGAACCCCTCTATAGCCGCGAGGCGTTAGCTTCCGGTAAGCGGCATCGATCCGGCGGCGGCATCGTTTTTGCCAGTCATGGCATGACGGATCGCGATATCGTCCCGTAACGGGACATTGCGCGGTTTGCGGCAGAGGGTGCGAATGGTTTCGAGGTCTTGTCGCACGGCAAGGATCGGGACCACGCGGCGAGCAGGAGCGCAGCATGACCAGAGAGACATTTTTCCCGGCTTGGGATGAGACCCATTCGTCGCTGTGGGGCCATCAACCGATCCGGCTTGCCCATCAGTTGCACAAGTCTCCGCTGTTCTCGATGGACCGGCTTGCGGAGTTGATCGAGCGTTATCCGCGCGAACATTACAGCCTGGTGCAAACCGGTGCGCGCGAGGCGCGCCGGCTGTGGCGCGAAGGCGAGATCGGCAAGCTGAGCGGCCGGCAGGTCATCGATGCCATTTCGCGCGGCGGCCTTTGGCTCAACCTGCGCAACGTCTCCGGCGTCGACAGCGACTACAAGACCATGCTGGACGCCATGTTCGCGGAGATCGCGGAAAAGGTGCCCGGCTTCGAGGCTCCACGGCATCAGTCGGGCATCCTGATTTCATCGCCGGATGCGCAGGTCTATTACCATGCGGACCTGCCGGGACAGGGCTTGATCCAGATCGCGGGACGCAAGCGCGTCTACCTTTATCCGATGTCGGAGCCGTTCATCAGGCCGGAGCATCTCGAGGACATTGCGCTGTTCGATGTCGAAGTCGATATGCCGTATGCGCCATGGTACGACCAGTACGCAACGGTGTTCGATCTCGAACCCGGCCAGATGCTGAACTGGCCGCTGAACGCGCCGCATCGCGTCGAGAATCTCGGCACCGTGAACATTTCAATGACGGTGTCCTACGTCAACGACGACATTCGCCGCGCCGAGATCGTCAATCTCGCCAACGGCCTGCTGCGTCATCGTTTCGGCTATCAGCCGCGCGGCCGCGGCATTCGCGGGCCTTCGTATTTCGCCAAGGCGGTGATGCAGAAATTGCTGCGCGAGAGCGGTTGGGTCAAACGCGAACGCAAGGCGCGCCGTCCCATCGACTTCCGCCTCGACAGCCAGGATATCGGCAAGATCGTCGATCTTCCCAAGGCTGCCTGACGAATGGCTGCGATGTCAGCGATCTCCGTCGGCGTGCGCGGACCCTCGCGTCGGACAGCGCGCGCGGCGCGTTTCAGCGTTGAAATCTTCGACGACTGGGAAACGGCGGCCGCGGCATGGGATGCGCCGGGATTTGCGAGCTACCGTACCGTGTTTCAGGATGCGTGCTGGCTGCGCGCCTGGTACGGCGCATTTGCCGGCAGCGCCGTCGAACCGATGATCGCCATCATTGGCGATGCCGCGACCGGTGCGCCCGTCGCCCTGCTGCCGTTGATCCGGCGGCGACAGCGCGGCGTTCGCATCGTTGAATTCGCCGATCTCGAACTGACTGACTACAACGCCCCGGTTCTGGCCGGCGATGCCGGGCGCGATCCCGCGTCCGCCAATGCGATGTGGAAGGCCCTGCGCGTCGCGTTGCGGCGGTCGCCGGGCGGCGCCGACCTGCTTCGATTGCGCAAGATGCCGCTGGAGATCGATGGCATCGCCAATCCGCTCGCATTGCTGAAGGCGGCTCGTGGCTGCTCGGTCAACGGCAATATCGTCGCGACCGGCGATGACTACGATGCCTATCGGCACTCGCTTGGGCGGGTCGTTCGCAAGGAGCTCGAGCGAAGCTGGCGCGTGTTCACGCGCGATCCCGCCGCGGCGTTTCAGGTTGTTACGGCGCGCGACGAGGCGCTGCGCATCCTGTCGACGATCGAGTTGCAACAAGGCGCGCGGATGCGGGATCTCGGTTTGAATTTCGTGTTGAACGATGGCGCCAACGCCGCGTTCTACCGGAATCTGGTGCAGGGCGGGATCGCGCAAGGCTATGCGGTCGTTACCGTGCTGACCGCCGGTTCCGAAATTGTGGCCGCGCTGCTCGGGGTTCGAAGCGGCGCGCGCTACACCATGATCCGCATCAGCAACGCCGGACAACGCTGGTCGAACTGTTCGCCGGGGCGGCTGATCATCGAGCGCACCATGCATGCGCTGCATCGAGACGGCGTCCGCACCTTCGATTTCAGCATCGGGAACTATTCCTACAAGCGTCGCTTCGGCGTCGCTCACGTTCCGCTGGTCAACGTGACCTCGGCGCTGGGCGCGCGGGGCCTGCCTTATGTGCTGCGCGATCGGGCGGCGCATTGGCTGCGCCAGCGCCCCGGCCTCGCCAGGCATGTTCGGCGGCTGCTCGGCAAGCCGCCATCGCGCGAGGAAGAATAGGCCATCTCGCGGCGGCGCAGCGGTCCGTTGGCATCGAGGTGCGATGCAGCACGGCTCGGTTGCCGCAAAACTGCGCATCGGGTGTGCGCCCTCCAGCCGAAGGTCGAAGGCCGCTGGCCGTGACTCATTTGGCTGGTTTTGTTAAAGCCGAAGTGATGCAGGAGCTTCGCATCGGGTGTGGAGCGCCGGACGTAGAATGAGACTCCAACCGAAATTGCTGGGAGGCAACACATGGGACCTGGAATCAGGAAATTGGGAATTTTGTCGGCGGCGGTTGCAACGTGCAGCCTGCTCGCCGCGGTGCCGGCGCTGGCGCAGGGCGTCAAGATCGGCATTCTGAACGACCAATCGGGCGTGTATGCGGATTACGGCGGCAAGTCCTCGATCGAGGCCGCCAAGATGGCCATCGAGGATTTCGGCGGCGAAGTGCTGGGCCACAAGATCGAACTGGTTGCCGCCGATCACCAGAACAAGCCGGATCTGGCTTCGACGATCGCACGCAAGTGGTATGATGCCGACGGCGTCGACATGATCACCGAACTGACCACCTCGTCGGTGGCGCTGGCGGTGCAGGAAGTCACCAAGGAAAAGAAGAAGATCGATATCGTCGTCGGCGCGGCTTCGTCGGCGATCACCGGCGCGTCCTGCTCGCCTTACGGATTTCACTGGGCATTCGATACCCACGCGCTCGCGGTCGGCACCGGCGGCGCGATGGTGAAGGCCGGCGGCGACACCTGGTTCTTCCTCACGGTGGACTACGCCTTCGGCCATGCGCTGGAGAAGGACACCGGCGACGTCGTCAAGGCCTCGGGCGGCAAGGTGCTCGGCGCGGTGCGGACGCCGCTCAACACCTCCGACTACTCCTCCTTCCTGTTGCAGGCGCAAAGCTCGAAAGCCAAGGTGGTCGGTCTGGCGAATGCCGGCGCGGACACCATCAACTCGATCAAGCAGGCGTCGGAGTTCGGCATTGTCGCCGGCGGCCAGAAACTGGCGGCGCTGCTGCTGACGGCGTCGGAAGTGCATGGCCTCGGCCTCAAGGCCGCGCAGGGCACGGTGCTGACGGAAAGCTTCTACTGGGACCTCAACGACAAGACCCGTGCTTTCGGCGAGCGCTTCTACAAGCGCACCGGCCGCATGCCCAGCATGATCCAGGCCGGCACCTACTCGGCGACGCTGTCCTATCTCAAGGCGGTGAAGGCCGCCGGCACCAAGGATAGCGATGCGGTCGTGAAGAAGCTGAAGGAACTGCCGGTCGACGACGCGTTCACCACGGGCGGCAAGGTATTGGCGAACGGCCGCATGGTCGCCGACCTCTACCTGTTCGAGGTCAAGAAGCCGGAAGAAAGCAAGCGCGACTGGGATTACTACAAGCTGCTCGCCAAGGTTCCCGGCGACACGGCCTATCCCAGCGCGAAGGACAGCGGCTGCCCGTTCACGAAGTAAGTCGTTTCACCCTCACGGGTGATTCAGGCGAAGAACGTTCAGGCGAACAACAAAGGGCGCGATCCCGACCGGGATCGCGCCCTTTGCGTTTCAGGCATAGGGGAGGCGGAATTGGGGGAGCGGAGTCGGGGGCGCGGAGTTGGGGGCGGAGTTTTTCAGTACCCGGTCATTTCGAGATAGCCGACGCCGTCGTGGCTGCCGTGAAATGAAATCGGGCCTTCCCAATAGGGGAACCGCGTCGCCATCCAGCTTTGCGGGTTGAGCGGGGCGCAATCGACGGAGAGGCCGCGCGACGGAATCGCAACGTGCCACTGCGTCGGCAGCTTGCGATTGGCGACGTCCGTCGTTGCGGTCGGCGTCATGGCGATGGCGGCGGGCGCGAGCTGGACCGACTGGCCGTCGCGCCCGATCCAGTTGCCGGCGAAGTAGTTCGCGCCGTCGGTCTGCCGCAGCCGAAACAGCATCAGCTTCTCGCCCGACGACAAGTGCAGCGAGAACCAGTCCCAGCCGGTCTGGTCCGCCGCCAGCGGCTGGCTGGACCATTCGCGGTCCATCCACGCCAGCCCCGACACCTCGAGCGGGCGGCCGTCGATGTGCAGGCTGCCGGACGCCTTGAAATAGGGTTGGCTGAAATAATACGACGCCTGTCCGCGCTCGGATTTCCGGCTGTAGCCGCGCTCGCCCTGCAGCACCAGCGGGCGGTCGGCGTCGAGACGCAGCGCGATGCTGAAATCATCGCCGCGCGCGGTCAGTCGCAATGGGGCGAACGTCGTGTCGGACAGCGGCTCGATGGCCGCCATATCCCAGCTGTCGATCCAGGCATGGAACGGCGTGGTGTCGACGCCGGCCTGTCCGACGCCGCCGCGCGCGAAGCTTTCGGCGAAGCGATGCGTCGCCGCGCTGTTGATCGCGGCATGGCCCATCCAGATCTGCTGGCTGGCCCAGCCTTCGCGTTGCGGTCCCGGCGCCGTCGCCTGACGGAACAGTGTCCACTGTGCGCCGTAGCGCGCGCCGTTGCCGTCGGTGAGGTTGGCGGTGACGTACCACCATTCGATGCGATAGTCGGGATGCGCGCCGAAGTCGGCGGGAAATGTCAGCGTCCTGCCGGGGATCACCGGTGCGAAGCCGCTGGCATCGCCGCCCAGTCCGGCGAAGCCTTGCGCCCGCGCGCCTGCGCCGCCGAGCACAACGTCGCGCGTGACGTCGAGGCCGAGCCAAGCGAGAGCGGCGGCAATGGTGCGACGTGTGAATTTGCGATTAGCGCTCATCGGCAAAAATCTTGATCAGGGCCGCGGGTTGTATCCATGCCAGCTTGAGCACCGGCAGCAGCGTCGCCAGCAATGCCGCCAGCATGGCGACGCCGAGCAGTTCCATCAACTGCGCCGGGAATATCTGAAACGGCAATCGCCAGCCGAACGCCTTGACGTTGACGATGGCGATCAGACACCACGCCACCAGAAGCCCGAGCGGCAACGCCGCGACCGCGGTGGCAAATGCCACCGCCATGGTCTTGAGCAGTTCGATGACGGCAAGGCGGCGGCGGGTGATGCCGATCGCCCACAGCGGCGCCAGTTGCGGCAATCGCGAGCCGCTCAGCGTCAAAAGGCTGGTCAGCAGCGCAATTCCGGCGATGCCGAGCGTGAAGGCATTCAGCGCGCCGGTGACGGCGAAGGTGCGATTGAAGATGCGCCTCGATTCCGCCTTCACCGTCGCCTGATCGGCGAGCTGGCGGCTGTCGAGATCGAATTCGCTGCGCAGCGCCGCCATGATTGCTGGGCGGTTGGCGGGAGCGACGCGCAGGCCGAAGCGGGTTTGCGGGATCGCGGGAAACCGCCGCAGCAATGCATCGACGTTGACGGCGAGTTGTCCTTTCGGGTTGCCGTAGTCGGCATAGATGCCGATGACGGCGAGCGGCCACTCGCCGGTCGGCGTCGTGATGCTGAGGCGTTCCCCGATGCCGAGTTTGAGGCGGCGCGACAGTTGTTCGCTGACGAACGCGGCATGGCCGCCGCGCAATGTGCTCCATGCGTCGGCGGCGGTCTCGAGCAATGGCCAGTGCTGGCGATAGGTGGCGTGATCGGCGAGGCCGAGTATTTCAACCGGCGCGCCGGCGAGCGTGATGTCGGCGTGCGCGCCGGGCAGCACCGCATCGATATCGTGACGTTGCGCCAGCCATCGCCGCAGATCGGCCGCCTGCGTTTCGTTGGTGGCGTTGATATAAACGTCGGCGGCAAGCCGGCCGTCGAGCCAGCGCCCGAAGGTGGCGCTGAAACTCTGCACCATGGTGCCGACGCCGACATTGACCGCCAGCGCCAGCAACAGCGCCATCAATGCCAGTGAAAGTCCCGGCAGTTGCTGCCGGCTGTCGGCCCAGAACCATGCGGTGAGCGGCCCCCGAGCGGCACGCGCGCCGAGCCGCAACAGCGCTTCGAGCATGACCGGCAGCGCCAGCGCGGCGCTCAGCAGCAAGGCCGCCAGCACGGCGAAGCCGGCGAGCAATGAATCGCCAAACAGCAGGAAGCCGGCGGCGGCGAACAGCATCATCAGCGCCAGCACGCCCTGTCGCGTGAGCCAGCGTTGCTGAGCCTGTTGCCATGCAACGGGCTGGCTCGCCGCCAGTATCGGCAGCCGCGCCATCTTGATCAGGCCGGTCGCGGCGGCGGCCAGCGCGCCGAGCACGCTCATGGCGATGCCGGCCAGCCACCATTGCGGTTGCAGCGTCAACTCGCCGGGGATTCGCGCGCCGTACAATCCGCGCAGACTGGCCGCGACATCGGGCAACAGCGTCGCGGCGATCAGGTAGCCGCCGATCGATCCGATCAGCCCGCCGGCTAGCGCGATCGAGACCAGCTCGATGACGAGAACTGTGTTGAGCATGCGCGATGACGTGCCGCAGGAGCGCAGCGTCCGCATCGTCGGCAGCCGCTGCTCGAATGCGAGGCCGATCGCCGCGTGTACGATGAACAGACCGACGAGGAAGGACAATAGGCCGAACGCGGTGAGGTTGAGATGGAAGCTGTCGGTGAGGCGTTCGAGATCGGTGGCGGCATCCGGTTCGACCAGTTGCAGCCTGTCGCCGACCACCGAGGCGAGCGGCACGCGAGCACCTTGCGTTTGCCGCCCGATCACCAGTCGCGAGATTTTTCCCGGTTCACCGAGGGCGCGCTGCGCCGCGCCGATGTCCATCACCAGCACGCCGGGCGCGAGTTGCGGTTGCACCTTGAGCGGTGGCAGCGCGACGGTTTCGCCGAGGCGCGGCGTTGCGCCTTCGCTCAGACCGAGATCAGCCAGCGTCTCCGGCGCCACCAGCGTCTGTCCGGGCGGCGAAACAAAAGCGCCGAGATTGCTGCTGCCGACCGTTGCGATCGCCGCGGTCTCCGGCGGCAACGTCACCGGCTCGATGCCGAGCAGCCGAAACGACCGGCCGCCGATGGTGACGCGATCCTCCAGCATCGGCGAGACCGGCCAACCGGCGCGCCGCAGGTCGACGAACATCTGCTGCGGGAAGGTTGCGTGTGCGGGATCGATCAGCGTTGCGGTGCGCGCGCCACCGAATATCGCGGCGGCGCGATCGTAACTGGCGCGGGCCTGCTGGTTCAGCGCCTGCACGCCGCTCCACAGTGCGGTCGCGGCGATCAGGCCGACGAGCAGGGTCGCGAGTTGCATCGGGTGTCGCCGCCAATGGCTGAGCAGCACCGCGAGCGTCCACAGAGCGCGCTTCACGTCAGCCGTCCGGCGCTGAGATGGACTTGCCGGTCGAGCATCGCGGCGAGGCGGGCGGAGTGCGTCACCATCAACAGGCCGCAGCCCGAGCGCGTCACCAGATCGCGCGTGAGATGAACGACCTCGTCGGCGGTGGCTTCGTCGAGGTTGCCGGTCGGCTCGTCGGCCAGCAGCAGTGCCGGTTTCACCGCGAGCGCACGGCCGATCGCCACACGTTGCTGTTGGCCGCCGGAGAGCTGTTCGGGGTAGCGCTTCAGCGTTACGCCCAGTCCCAGCCGCTCGATCAGTTCGGCCTGCCAGACGCGGTCATGGCGTCCGGCCAGCCGCGCCTGAAACGCAAGGTTATCGGCGACGGTGAGACTCGACACCAGATTGAACTGCTGGAAGATCAGGCCGAGGCGTTGCCGGCGCAAGGCGGAGCGCCCGGCGTCCGCCAATCCCGAGACCAGCGCCTGTTCGACCCAGACCTCGCCGCTGTCGGCGTCGTCGAGACCGGCAATCAGGTGCAGCAACGTGCTTTTGCCGCTGCCGGATTCGCCGGTCAGCGCCACGCACTCTCCAGCCGCGACGCTGAGATTGGCGCCGCGCAGCACCCGAACGGTTTCCTGCGCCGAACGATAGTTTTTGACGAGATTGACGACTTTCAACATCGGCGGCGCGGTACCCGGCTTCGTGATCTGGCGGTCGAGCAAGCATAGCCTTGCCGCAACGCCAAATCACAATCCTGATTGCAGGCGGCGGACGCCAGGGATGCGCGGTCGCGTTGTTGTCGCGCTGCGGCATCGGCGGCGCAACCGGAGCAATCCGAAATCGGTAATTGCCATCGGTGCGAAACAGCGGTTAGCATCGCGTGTGGCGCGTCGAACCGGCACAAGCCGGATGGCGGCTCGGGGGTAACGATCATGGTGGCGAAACCTACTCCGAAAGGAGCATGGGGCATCACGTTCCTGCTGTTCCTGTTCATGGTCGTGAACTTCGCCGACAAGATCGTCGTCGGCCTCGCCGCCGTTCCGATCATGACGGATCTCAAACTCGACGCCGAGCAGTTCGGGTTGTTAGGATCATCGTTCTTCTTCCTGTTTTCGATTTCCGCGGTCATCGTGGGTTTCATCGTCAACCGCGTCGCGGCGCATTGGGTGCTGCTGGCGCTGGCGCTGGTGTGGGCGCTTGCGCAGTTCCCGATGGTGGGATCGGTCAGCTTCACGACGCTGCTGATCTGCCGCATCATTCTCGGCGCCGGGGAGGGTCCCGCGTTCTCGGTCGCGGTTCATGCGATCTACAAATGGTTTCCCGATGAGAAGCGGACGCTGCCGACCGCCGTATTGTCGCAAGGCTCGGCATTCGGCGTCATTCTGGCGGTGCCGGCGCTGAATTGGCTGATCGTCAATTACTCCTGGCATTATGCCTTCGGTGCGCTCGGTGTCGTCGGACTGCTGTGGTCGGCGGTCTGGCTGATGCTCGGCAAGGAGGGCCCGCTGGTGCCTTCGGCAACGGAGGCGGCGAGCGAGACGCGGTTTTCCTACATGCAACTGCTGACGTCGCGAACCTTCGTCGGCTGTTGTGCGGCAACGTTCGGAGCCTATTGGGCGCTGTCGCTGGGGCTGACCTGGTTCACGGCCTTCATCGTGCAGGGGCTCGGTTTCTCCCAGCATGAAGCCGGCCTGATCTCGGTTCTGCCGTGGGTGTTCGGAGCTTGCGTTGTGATTCTGACCGGCTGGGTCTCGCAACGGCTGATGGCGCGCGGCATGACGACACGCGGCGCGCGCGGCGTGCTCGGCGCGTCGCCGTTGATTGTCGGCGGCATGATCCTGTTGCTGATGCCCTACGCCGACAGCGCCATGCTTCGCATCGGCCTGCTGGTGGTCGGATCGGGATTGTGCGGGTCGATCTATGTCGTCTGCCCGCCGATGCTGGGCGAATTCGCGCCGGTGTCGCAACGCGGCGCGGTGATCGCGATCTACGGCGCGATCTATACGCTCGCCGGGATCATCGCGCCCGCGGTGATGGGCAGCATCATCATGCACGCAGGCAACGTGACGCAGGGCTATCTGCATGGCTTTGTCGTCAACGGCGTTGTCATGATCGTGGCCGGCGTGCTGGGTCTGTTGCTGCTGTGGCCGAATACCGAACGCGCGCGCCTGCTGCGCCAGACGGGTCAGCCCGAATTCGCCTAGGGCGCGAACCGGTCCACTTCGCTTGAAATCGTGACAGGTCGTTTCCGCTACGACGGCAGGATGCCGGCGGCCGGTTTCTCGCGCACGTCGCTGCTGCGATCGGGAACCATCGCGAGCAGCACCGTCAGCACCATGAAGATGGCGGAGACGCCGAACACCCAATGCGGCATGTTTTGATCCATGATCCAGCCGAACAGCAGCGGACCGACGATGCCGCCGATATTGAAGCCGGTGGAGACGATGCCGAATGCGCGTCCGGCGGCCTCGGGCGGCGCCGCGTTGCGCACCATCATGTCGCGCGACGGAGCGATCACGCCGCTGAGGAAACCGGCGCTGGTCATCGCCACGATCAGTAGCGCCGGCGTGAGTGTCGTCACCGCGATCACCAGCACGATGACGGCGTTGAGCGCGAAGCAGACCGCCGCGACCTGACCGTGGCGCGCGGTGCGATCCGCCAGCCAGCCGCCCGCCAGCACGCCGACGGCGCTGGTGCCGAGAAACGCGGTCAGCGCCAGATTGGCGTTCGAGAACGAACTGCCGTAACCGCTCATCAGCGCCACCACGCCGAAGGTGCTGATGCCGGACGTCGACATGCTGAGCAGCAGGAAGAAGCCGGTCAGGATCAGGATCGCCGGGGTCATGACATTGACGCGCGCCCGTGGCGCATCGGCGGTCCCGGACGATGCTCCTCCGGCGTCGGGAACACCCGCCCCGATCAGCCACAGTGTCACCAGCGGGCCGATTGCTCCGGCGATCATCAGGGCGCCACGCCCGCCGGCGACGGCAACCAGCCCGGCGACAACGGCCGGCGCGACCGCGCCGCCGAGAAAGCCGGCGAAGGTGTGGATCGAAAAGGCGCGGCCCATGCGCGTTTCGTCCATATGCGCGGACAGGATCGCGTAGTCGGCCGGATGGTAGACGGCGTTGGCCAGACCGAGCAGCACGGAACAGGCGATCAGGCTGGCGAAGCTCAGGTGCAAGCCGAGCAGGGCCAGCGCCACGCCGCCGAGACAGAGCCCGAGCATCAGGATCAGGCGGGCACCGATCCGGTCGACCAGATAGCCGATCGGCGCCTGCGTCAGCCCCGATACCACCGCGAAGATCGTCAGGGCGAAGCCGAGCTGGACGAAGCCGACGCCAAGCTCCTCCTTGAGGAACGGAAAAAGCATCGGCAGGACAAGCATGTAAAAATGGCTGACCCAATGCGCGGCCGAAACCGCCGACAGCGTGCGCAACGATGTGTTTCGTGGCCGCGGGGGATTGGCCAATCCATCAACCATGCGCTGACAGGGCTCCGGTGTGAAGGCGTGGATCGTTTCCGATATTGAAGGGCATGATGCGGTCTGACCCGAGGGGCCGCGAAGTGCAAATCGCTTCACATTTTCCAGCGACATGCTCTACCGTCTCGCGTGGCGGCTTGTCCATAAGGCGGACTGCATGACAGCCCCACGACGCGCCGCTTTGCGGGGTTGTGCGATGTCGCCCGCGCCAAAGCAATCGTATCGTAATCGCAACTCCGCGTCGGAGGCCGCGAAGCTCCAGAGTCCTTTCGGTTCTAAAGCCCGCGCTGTTCGTCGTCCCGATCCGGTTCCGGGGTCGCGACGTCGCCGGCATCGCTGTAGCCGTCGTCATCATGATCCGAACGGCGTGCCGGCGATTTCGGCTTCTTCGGGTCGGGCTTCGGCCGGGATTTGTCGAATTCGCGGTCCTGTCGACCCATGCGCCGAATTCCCTTGCTGGAGCAGTTTGCGGAGGTTTGTAAGGTCGCTTTCGTATTCATGATGGTGCCGGATCGAACGGATTCAACGTCATGAATGTGGTCTATTTGCTGATCCGTTGCCCGGTTTTCAATGTCGCAACGGGTTGGCTCGGGTGTCGATGCGGCCTTCGCTTGCCCAAGCGCATGATAATTGTATCCCGCCGGGGGCGCGAGTCCCGCTGTCAGCGCTGCGGGCCATGCTACGGGCCATGGGAACACGAAACCTTTGGACCTTTGCGCGTTGCAGTGTAAAAGGCGGCAAATCCGCAACGCCCTGACGTTTGCTGACACTTTTCGGTGTCAGAGTATCGGTTGTGTTTTTTAAATCGATTGACGAATCAGGGCCGCGTCTTGAATCAGGATTTGCCGGATCAGGACCCGTTGAATCAAAGCTGGCCCTGGCATCGCGGCGGCATCGCCGCGCGGCGCCGGTCGCCATGGTCGACTCAGCCATGGTCGCGTCATTGGAGTTGAAATGAAGAAGCCGAAGCTCGAACTGGAAGAACCGCAGCCGCGCAAAATCGTGCGTGCCGACAAGGCGCCGACGGAAGGCTATTCGCTGGTGGTGGATGGCCACTTCAAATCGCATCACGATACCGTCGAAGCGGCGGAAGAAGCCGGAATGGCGCTGAAGCATCGCTATCGGATGCTGCAGGTGCAGGTCTACGATGCCGCGACCAAGACACGTTCGATGATTCAGTTGCCGGTCGGCTAGAGCGTTTCGTTTTTTAACGGAAACGCTTCAGGCCCTCATTGCCGGATTTGGCCGTTCAAGGAACGGCATCGCTTCGCGCGATTGTTCGTCCACTTTTCAAAAGATGGATGCCCGGATCAGGTCCGGGCATCCCGAGCCGTGATTCCAAACGGAACGATTTTCACGTCCGGCTTTCGTCCGCCTTTCATCGGCGGACCGGCGCCATGCATATAAGCCGCAGGATCACGGTTGCGCGAGCGCTTGCGCTGTGCTTGTTTGATTCCGTCATCGGTGCCTCCCCTTCCGGGAGGTGAAACGGGAATGCGGTGCGGGGAATTTTATTCCCCAATTCCGCGGCTGCCCCCGCAACTGTAAGCGGTCATCCGATCCAAAAAGCCACTGGACTTGCCATGCAGGTCTGGGAAGGCGGATCCGGATAACGACCGCGAGCCAGGAGACCGGCCGTTGACGAACTTTAATGCGTTCGACGGTGGGTCGACGAAAGGGGCTATGATGAACTTGCGGAAATACGCTGCCGGCACGGCAGCCTGTCTTGCGTTGTCTCCAATTTGTGGCGCAGCGAATGCGCAGTCGCGTCTTGAACAACTGCCGGACATCGTCGTGACGGCGGATCGCGCGGCCGAGCCCATCGGCTCGACCGGCAGCGCCATCAGCGTCGTCAGCGGCGCGACGCTGGCCACCAGCAATCCGGCGTCTGTTGTCGATGCGCTGCGTTCGGTGCCGGGATTGACGGTGACGCAGGCCGGTGGACCCGCGGGCACCACCGGCGTGATGCTGCGCGGCGCCAACACCGGCCAGACGCTGGTGCTGATCGACGGCATTCGCGTCAACGATCCGAGCGGCGCCGCCGGCGATTTCAATTTCGCGCTGGTCGCGCCGGGCACCATCGATCGCGTCGAGGTGCTGCGTGGCCCGCAAAGCGCGCTGTATGGTTCGGACGCGATGGGTGGCGTCATCAACATCATCACCAAGAAAGGCTCCGGCCCGGCGCAATATTCGATCCGCACCGAAGGCGGCAGCTACGGTACCGCAGCGACGACCGCGACGATGAGCGGATCGAGCGGGCCGTGGAACTACGCGGTGGTGGGGAGTGGACAGCACACTAACGGCTTCTCCAGCTACGGCTATCGCATTCCGGCGATCGAGGCGAAGTATCCGAACCTCGAGAAGGACGGCATGGATCGCATCGGCGGCTCGGTGCGGGTCGGCTACGATGCCGGAGAAGGCTTCCGCTTCGATGCCGGCGTGATGTCCACGTTCACGCGCGGCGCCTACGACGCCTCGTTCGGCGCGACGCCGGATACCCCGTCGAACTCCAACCAGTTGCAGCAACAGATCTGGAGCAAGGCGTCGCTGGATTCGCTGGGCGGGATGTTGACGCAAAGCATCACCACGTTCGCTTCGCAGATCGACCGGACCTTCAACGACTATTCGTCTTACGGCATCAACGTGCTGCCGGCCAACAGCAGCGCCACCTCGACGGATTTCCGCGGCAACAGTTTTGGCGCGGAATATCAGGGCGATCTGAAGATGGGCGCCGCTGGCTCGCTGGTCTATGGCGCGCGCACCCAGCACGAGACCGCCGACACCTTCGCCTCGACTCTCCTGCCGGTGCCGACCCCGCGTTTGTCGACGCTGAGCGCGACCCAGGATACCAATTCGGTGTTCGCGCTATGGAAGCTGCCGGTCGGCGAGCGACTGACCGTCACCGCGGGCGGTCGCGCCGACGACGTGGTCAATGTCGGGACTTTCACGACATGGCGCACGACGGCGGCCTACAACATCACCGAAACCGGCACCAAGCTGCGCGCCAGCGCGGGCACCGGCGCCAAGGCGCCGACGCTGTATCAACTTTACGCAGCGCCTTACGGCAACAGCAGCCTGAAGCCGGAAGAAAGCTTCGGCTACGACGCCGGCATCGACCAGAGCCTGTTCAACGGCCGTGTGATGCTGTCGTTGACCGGCTTCGCCAACGATTTCACCAACCTGATCAATTTCGTGTTTGATTCGACGAATCCGCAGGGGCACTACGTCAACGTCGCGCGCGCCGCGACGTCCGGCCTCGAACTCGGCGCCGATGTCGATCTCCTGCCCGGAATGCTGCGGCTGAAAACCGCCTACACCTATCTGCGCGCCAAGGATCTCTCCACCGGTTTGACGCTGGCGCGCCGGCCGGAACATCTGGCGCGGATTGCGCTCAGCTACAATCCGACACCGAACTGGCTGATCGAGCCGCGCATCCTGATGGTCTCGAACCGCTTCAGCGGTAACAACGAAACCAGTCCGCTGGCGGCGTATACCCGCGTCGATCTTTATACCGAGTACAAGATCGACAATGCCTGGAAAGTGTTCGCGCGAGGTGAGAACATCTTCAACGAACGCTATCAGGAAGTCCTGAACTACGGCACCACCGGACCGGCGATCTACGCAGGCTTCAACGCTTCATGGTGACAGAAACGGCGGCAGCGCGGCGACGAACCGGCGTCATGGTGGCGCTGGGTTTGCTGGTCGCGCTGCTGACGTTGACATCGCTCGGCGTCGGCCCGGTGCGGATGTCGCCCCTCGCCGTCATCGAAGCGCTGTTGGGCGGCGGCAGCGAAGTGTCCCGGGTGATCGTGCAGGAAATCCGCCTGCCGCGCGCCATTCTCGGCCTTGCGATCGGTGCCATCCTCGGCTTGTCGGGGGCGGCGTTGCAGGGATTGCTGCGCAACCCGCTGGCGTCGCCGTCATTGTTCGGCGCGCCGCAATCGGCGGCTTTCGGCGCGGTGCTGGTCATCGCGTTGGGGCTCGCGGACGTGCGCTCCTACGCGCTGCCGGTCGCGGCGATCGTCATGGCGTTTGTGTCGGTGTTCATGCTGCTGGCGGTGGCCGGCCGCAACGCCGGCCTGCTGATTCTGATTCTCGCCGGCCTTGCCATCTCCAGCCTGGCCGGCGCCGCCACTGCCCTGGCGATGAACCTGTCGAGCAATCCGTTCGTGGCGCTGGAGATCGCCTTCTGGCTGCTCGGTTCGCTGGAGGACCGCAGCTTCCGCCATGTCCTCCTGGCGCTGCCATTTATCGTCGCGGGTGCGATCGTTCTGATGAGCCAGCGCAACGCGCTTCGTGCGCTCAGTCTCGGCGAGGAGACCGCACAGAGCCTCGGCGTGCATGTCGGCCGGTTGCGGCTCGTCGTCATCGTCGGCGTTGCCTTCGGCGTCGGCGGCGCGGTGGCAGTCACCGGCACCATCGGCTTCATCGGGCTGATCGCGCCGCATCTGATGCGGCCGCTGGTCGGCTACGATCCGGCGCGGCTGCTGGTGCCGAGCGCGCTGGCAGGCTCAGCGCTGCTGCTCGCCGCCGATATCGCCGTGCGCATTATCCCGTCCACCAGCGATATCAAGGTCGGCGTGTTGACCTCGCTGATCGGTGTGCCGTTCTTCCTCTACCTGATCATGCGCGAACGCCGCGCGCTGGGCGGAGGCGTCGGATGAGCGAAGCTTTCCTCACCGCGCACAAGCTGAATGTCACGCTGTCCGGTCGCGACGTATTGCGCGATATATCGCTCGCGCTGCCGCGCGCGCATCTGGTGGCGCTGGTCGGCCCGAACGGCGCGGGCAAGACGACGCTGTTGCGTGCGCTGGCCGGCTTGCTGCCGTCGAACGGCGCGATCCATGTCGGCGGCGATGCATTGGCGGCGCTGTCGTTGCGTGAGCGCGCCAAGCGTTTCGGCTATCTGCCGCAGGGCCATATGGTGCATTGGCCGCTGCCGGCGCGCGATATCGTGGCGCTCGGGCGCTATCCGCATGGCGCCACCGATCCGGCGCGGCTGTCGCCCGACGATGCGGCGGCCGTGGAACGCGCCATGCTGGCGACCGACGTCATGCAATTCAGCGATCGCCCGGCCACCGAACTGTCCGGCGGCGAGCGCAGCCGCGTCGCGCTGGCGCGGGTGTTGGCGGTGGAAGCGCCGGTGATTCTCGCCGACGAGCCGACCGCCTCGCTCGATCCGCGGTTCCAGATCGAGGTGATGAAGAATCTGCGCGCCGCTGCCGACGGCGGCATGCTGGCCATCGTCGTGACGCACGATCTCGGCCTTGCCGCGCGCTATGCCGATATTGTCATGGTGATGCAGCAAGGGCGTCTGGTGGCGCAAGGGCCGCCTGCCGACGCGTTGTCGGATTCGGTTCTCGCCGAGGTGTTTCGCGTCAATGCCTATCGCGCCGGCTTCGAACACCGCATGATCATCGTCCCCTGGGCGGGAGTGTAACGGGCGATGCGGTCATTTCGCGGCCAGCGCATCCGCAAGCCGTCGCAGCGCGGCATCGTCCGCAGGCAAACCGAAACGCAGGAGATCGTCGGCCCAGTCGAAACGGCGACACCAGATCTGCCGGCGCGCCAGGGCCTCGTGCCACGCGGCGGCCTCGCGATGTCGCGCCAGCCGATACAACGCGGTGCCGCCGACGATAGTGAAACCGGCCGCACTGAGGACGGCGTCAAGCAGGCTTGCTTGCCGATGCAACTGAGCGCGCGTTTGTCCGGCCCACGCTTGATCGTCCAGCGCGGCGCGGCCGATCGCCAGTGCCGGGCCGGAACAGCACCAGGGGCCGAGCGCCTCGGTGCAACGCGCGATCAATTCGGGCATGCCGATCACGAAGCCGAGCCGCAGTCCGGCAAGACCGTAGAATTTTCCGAACGAACGCAACACCAGCACCGGCAGTTCCCGGCACAGCGCGACCGCGCTGCAGCCGGGGGCGAGATCGGCGAAGGCTTCGTCGATCACCAGCCAGCCGCCGCGCTGCTGCACGATGGCCGCGATCCGCGCCAGCGTTGCGTGATCGGCGATGCGGCCGTCGGGATTGTTCGGATTGACGATCACGACATGGCGCGCCGTCGTCGGCAGGGAATCCGTCCCGGCGATGGCAACGGTTTCATGCCCGGCCTGCGCCCACGCGGCGGCGTGCTCGTTGTAGGTCGGGCTGACGATGGCGACGGGGCCGGGTGGTGCAAGGCGCGGCAGAAGCTGGATCAGCATCTGGGTGCCGGGCGCCGCGACGATATCGATGCCGGCCGGTACGCCGTAGGCGATACGCGCGGCATCGCGCAGCGCGAGTTCGTCGGCGCGCGACGGCAATCGCCGCCACAAGGCGTCGGGCAGGGCGGGGATCGGCCACGGATTGGGATTGATGCCGGTCGAAAGGTCGAGCCACGCTTCCGGCCCGCCACCATATTGCCGCACCGCCTCGGTCAGATCGCCGCCATGTTTCATGAGCGTGTCATGCCATGGCGATGGCAAAAGCGCGAGAGGGTGTGGCCGGCCTTTGTGGCCGTTGCCGTGGTGCTGATCTTCAACGCGGCTTCGGCACGGGCTGAAGGGCTGCCGCGCATCGCGTCGATCAACGCCTGCACCGATCAATTGCTGGTTGCGATGGCCGATCCGCAGCAGATTCTCGGGCTCGGGCCTTACGCGCGCGATGCCACGCGCTCCTGGAGCGCGACGGACGCACATCGCTATCCCCGTTTGTCCGGCGGCGCCGAGGATGTGCTGGTGTTGAAGCCCGACGTGGTCGTGGCCGGCAGTTTCACCAAGCTTGCGACCCGCAACCTGCTGAAGGAGCAAGGCCAGCGGCTCGTTACCTTCGACGTCGCCCATTCGGTCGATGAGGTGAAGGCGCAACTCCGCAAGATGGGCGGACTGACGCAGCATCCGGAGCGTGCGGAGGCTTACATCGCGCGGATCGACGCGGCGCTTGAGCGCACCAGGACGTTTGTCGCGCGCAAGCCCTATCGGGTGTTGTCGGTGTCGCGGCGCGGCTGGGTGTCGGGCGCGCGCAGTTTGATGAGTTCGCTGCTGGCGGAAGTCGGCCTGACCAATGCCGCCGGCGATCTCGGACTGAAGTACGGCGGATTCGCGTCGCTCGAAGCCATCGTCAGCCTGCGGCCGGATTTCATTCTGGTCTCCAACGACAGCGATTTCGCGGAAGACGAGGGCCGCGCCTTCCTGCTGCATCCGGCGCTGGAGCATTTCTATCCGCCGTCGAAGCGGCTGGTGATCCCGGAGCGGTTGACGGTGTGCGGCGGGCCGATGGTTGCGGATGCGCTGGATCGCATCGTTAGCGAACTCGAACGCGTTGAGCGCGAATCCGGCGCCTCCGCGCAAGCGGCGACGCACTGACGTGCTGCCGTGGAGCGACACCCTCGTCGTCGCATTGGTGGCGCTTGCGGCCGACGCGCTGATTGGCGATCCCGATTGGCTGTGGCGGCGTCTTGCCCATCCGGTCGTTGTAATCGGCCGCGCCATCGCGGCGCTCGATCGCGAATTCAATCGCGCGACATGGTCGCCTGCGCGGCGCAGATTTGCCGGCGTCGCTGCGATATCGCTGCTGGTCGGAGCCTCGCTCGTCCTCGGCCTTCTCGTTGAAGCGGCTTTGCCGCGCGGCATCGCAGGGAACGTCGTGCTCGGCCTGCTGGCGTCGAGCCTGATCGCGCAGAAGAGCCTCTACCAGCACGTCGCCCGGGTGCGCGCGGCGTTCGCCGGCGGCGGCCTCGGTGCGGCGCGCGATTCCGTCGGCATGATTGTCGGGCGTGATCCGCAGAGCCTCGATGAAGGCGGCATCTGCCGTGCGGCGATCGAATCCTGCGCCGAGAATTTCTCCGATGGCGTTGTCGCGCCGGTGTTCTGGCTGACGTTGCTCGGCCTGCCGGGGCTCATCGCCTACAAGACGATCAACACGGCGGACTCGATGATCGGCCATCGCAGCGAAACATATCGCGACTTTGGCCGGGCGGCGGCGCGGCTTGATGACGTGGTGAATCTCATTCCCGCGCGGCTGGCGGCGCTGCTGTTGGCGCTGGCGGCGCCGGTCGCGCGCGGCTCGATCGGCGCGGCACTCAGGATCATGTGGCGCGATGCGCGCAAGCATCGTTCCCCTAACGCCGGCTGGCCCGAAAGCGCCATGGCGGGTGCGTTGGGAGTCGTCCTCGCGGGTCCGCGCCGCTACGCTGAAGGCGTCGTCGACGATCCCTATCTCAATGCCGATGGCCGTGCCGCGACGCCGGACGACATTCGCCGTGCGTTGCGGATGCTGGTCGCGGCGTGTGCCATCGAATTCGCAATCTATGCCGTCGTGGCATTGGCGTTCTGACGCCGCCGGGCGATGGCGAGCAGCGCATCGATATCCAGATGCGCGGCGAGATGGTCGGCCAGCGCATCCAGCGCGCTTTCGACGCGGGCTTCGTAGGCCAGCACGGAGCTAACGCCGAGCCCCTTCAGCCACGCCGCGCGAAACGCGTCGCTGGAAAACAGTCCGTGCAGATAGGTGCCTTGCACGCGGCCATCTGGCGAACTCGCGCCGTCATGCCGTTCGCCGATTTGCAGCATTGGCCGCGCGCAGTCGGGGCCTTCGCTGCGGCCCAGATGAATTTCGTAGCCTTGCACCGGCGTGCCGGAGGCGCAGTGCATGCCGCTGGTCAACGTGGTGGATTTGTCGCCCTGCATCGTCGTGGTGATGTCGAGCAAGCCCAACCCGTCGACGCTGCCGGCCGCGCCGTCGATGCCGTCGGGGTCGGCGATCACGCGGCCGAGCATCTGATAGCCGCCGCACAGCCCGAGCACATGGCCGCCACGGCGGACATGTGCCTTGATGTCGATGTCCCAGCCTTGCGCGCGCAGAAAAGCCAGATCGCCGATGGTCGATTTGCTGCCGGGCAGGATCACGACATCGGCATTCGCGGGGATCGGTTGACCCGGCCGCACGAAGATCAGTTCGACGTCGGGCTCCATGCCGAGCGGATCGAGATCGTCGAAGTTGGCGATGCGCGCCAGCATCGGCACCGCGATGACACGGGCTGCGCCGTCGCGTGGGCCTGTGTGCGCGAGATCGAGTGCGTCTTCCGCCGGCAGCCACGCGGCTTGCGGCAGCCACGGCACCACGCCGAGCGACGGCCAGCCGGTCATTCGTGTTATCGCTTCGAGCCCGGCGTCGAACAGCTTCGCCTCGCCGCGAAACTTGTTGATGAGAAAGCCATGGATGCGCGCGCGCTCCGCGGGCTCCAGCACCGCGTGTGTACCGACAAGGCTCGCGATGACGCCGCCGCGATCGATATCGCCGGCCAGCACCACCGGGACATCGGCGGCGATGGCAAAGCCCATGTTGGCGATGTCGCCGGCGCGCAGGTTGATTTCGGCGGGGCTGCCCGCGCCTTCCACCAGAACGATATCGGCGCTGCGCGAAAGATGGGCGAAGCTTTCCAGCACCAGCGGCAGCAGTTCCGCTTTCCTGCCGAGGAAATCCTTCGCGCGCAACGTGCCGACGCGCTGCCCGCGCACGATCACCTGTGCTCCGGTGTCGGTCTCCGGTTTCAGCAGCACCGGGTTCATGTGCACGCTCGGCGGCAGCCGCGCCGCGCGCGCCTGCACCGCCTGCGCGCGACCGATCTCGCCGCCATCGACGGCGATGGCGGCGTTGTTCGACATGTTCTGCGGCTTGAACGGCGCGACGCTCAAGCCGCGTCGCACCAGCACGCGCGCCAGCCCCGCCACCAGCGTTGATTTTCCGGCATTGGAGCCGGTGGCCTGGATCATCAGGGCAGGAGTGGGGGCCATTTCAATTGTATCTGCCAAATCATCGAGCGCTGGATTGCTTCGGAGCTCACGCTCCGCGCAATGATGCAGGGATCGTTGCGCTCGATCGCATCAAAATTCGATGCCCTTCTGCGCCTTGATGCCCTGCCGGAACGGATGCTTGACCATCGTCATGTCGGTGACGAGGTCGGCCATCTCGATCAGTCTCTCGTGCGCGTTGCGACCGGTAATGACGACATGCTTGTCGGCGGGCTTCTCCTCGCGCAGGAAATTCAGCACGTCGTCGAGCGGCAGATAATCATAGCGCAGCACGATATTGAGTTCGTCGAGCAGCACCAGGTGATGATGATCGTCGCGGATCAATTGCTTGGCCTGCTCCCAGCCGGCGGTTGCGGCGGCGATGTCGCGGGCGCGGTCCTGCGTTTCCCAGGTGAAGCCTTCGCCCATGATGTGCAGCGTCACCAGTTCGGGGAACCGGTTCAGCAGCCGCGCCTCGCCGGTATCCCACTTCGCCGACTTGGTGAATTGTACGATGCCGACCGGCATGTCGTGGCCGATATGGCGGAACACCATGCCGAGCGCGGCGGAGGTCTTGCCCTTGCCGTTGCCGGTGTGGACGATCAACAGGCCCTTTTCACCGGTCTTTGTCGCCATCATCTTGTCGCGCGCAATCTTGTGCTTGCGCATTTTTTCATTGTGGCGGGCGTTAAGCGCGTCGCTGGCTGGATCGGTCATGAGGTTTGCTCGCGTGAGGAAGATTGACGCTTGAGCCACAACGGCAGCCCGGCGGCGATGAATGCGACGTTCGGAATCGCGGCCGCGACCGCCTGATTGAGTCGGCCCTGCGCGTCGCGAAAATCACGGCCGAGCGGCGTCTCCGGCACCAGGCCGAGCCCGACCTCGTTGGAAACGAGGATGACGGCGTGCGGCGTGGTGCGCAGCCAGTCCGCGAGCCGCTGTGTTTCGTAAGCGATGTCGCGTCCCTCGAACATCAGGTTGGAAAGCCATAGCGTCAGGCAATCGACCAGCACCACCTGATCGACCGCAGCCTCGCGTTCCAGCGTTTCGGTCAGGGCGAGCGGCTCCTCCACCGTGCGCCAGCCATTGCCGCGTTGCGCGCGATGATGGGCGATGCGGTCGCGCATTTCGTCGTCGCCAGCGGTCGCGGTGGCGAGATAGATCCGCGTCAGCCCGCTCGCGCATGCCAGGCTCTCGGCGAAGCGCGACTTGCCGGAGCGCGCGCCGCCCAGCACCAGCGTTGTGGACGGCGCGGACACCGGCGATGAGGACACCGGCGATGAAGATACCGGCGATGAGGCTATCGATGTGTTCTGTGGCATCAGCGGTCCGGATCGACACGGCCTGAAAAATGTCCCGTACCGGCTTCCATTTTCACCTTCCATGTGGAAGGACCATCGTCGCAAACGCTAGCCGCCGTGCCGCGCCGGGTCAACCGCGAGGTGCGCTTGAGGCGGCGAAAGGAACGATATGACATCCGTTGGTCTCGAATCGGAGTGGCAACATCCGCCGGTCTCACCGCTGGATCGTGCGCATGAGTCCGCGCTGCGAGCGCGGATCGATGGCAAGGCCAAGCCGCCGGGCTCGCTGGGACAGATTGAAGCGCTGGCGTTGCGGCTCGGCCTGATCTGGCAACCGTCGGAACCGCGCGCGGAAAAAGGCGTGCTGCTGGTGTTCGCCGGCGATCATGGGCTGACGCAAGAGGGCGTATCGCAATATCCGTCCGAAGTGACGACGGCGATGGTGAGGACGTTTCTCGCCGGACGCGCCAGCGCCAATGCCTTTGCTGCCGCCACTGGCGCGACGCTGCGGGTTATCGATGCCGGTATTGCCGCCGATCTGCCGCCGCATCCCGATCTCGTGGCCGCGAAAATCGGCCATGGCACCGCCAATGCCGCGCGTAAGGCGGCGATGTCGCGCGAAAATGCTGTCGCGGCGCTGACGCGCGGTTGCGAACTGGCGGTCGAGACCATCGACGACGGTGCCGACGTCATCGCCATTGGCGAAATGGGCATCGGCAACACCGCATCCGCCGCGCTCTTGGTGCATCGGCTCGCGCCGGCGCGGCTTGACGTCTGCATTGGTGCAGGCGCCGGGCAGGACGACGAAGGCATGGCGCGCAAGCGAGCCGCGTTGGCCCGCGCGGCGGCGCGCAGCGCGGTGACGGCGCCGCTGCAGGTGCTGGCGGAGTTCGGCGGCTTTGAAATCGCGATGATGGCCGGCGCGGTGATCGGCGCGGCCTCGCGGCGACGCCCGGTGATCGTCGATGGCTTTATTTCCAGCACCGCCGCGCTGCTGGCGGTCCGATTGTGTCCGGCGGCACGCGACTACTGCATATTCGCCCATCGCTCCGCCGAACGCGGCCACGGCATCGTTCTCGAAGCGCTCGACGCCACGCCGCTGCTCGATCTCGGACTGCGGTTGGGTGAGGGGACCGGCGCGCTGTTGGCCTTGCCGTTGCTGCGGGCGGCGGCACGGCTCGTGACCGACGTCGCCAGCCTCGACGACGTGTTGTCGGGATCGATCTGAATGAGCGAGCTGGAACACTTTCGCAACGCCGTGCGGTTCATGACCATCGTTCCGGTGCCGGCCGCCGCGGAAGATCCGAAGCCGGACTGGCTGACGCGCTGTCTGAAGTATTCGCCGCTGGTCGGTGTCGGCGTGGGTTTGCTGATGGCGGCGGTGTGGCTCGTCGCCAACACGGTCTGGGGCGCGCCGCTCGCGGCCCTGCTTGCGGTGGCGACCGGCATCGCGATGACCGGCGCGCTGCACGAGGACGGGCTTGCCGATACGTTCGACGGCTTTGGCGGCGGCTGGAGCATCGAGAGGCGGCTGGCGATCATGAAGGACAGCCGCATCGGCAGCTACGGCGCGCTGGCCCTCGGCTTCAGCGTCGCGTTACGCGTGGCGGCGCTGATGATGCTGTCGCCGTGGCAGGGGGCTGCGGCCCTGATCGCAATGCATGCCGCCGCCCGCGCGACACCGGCATGGGTCATGACGCGGCTGCCTTACAGCGGCGACGTTACTGCGATGAAGGTCGCTTATATCGAATCGCCGCCGCGAACAGATGAACTGCAACTGGGTTTGATCTTCGTTGCGCTGGCGGCGCTGCCGTTGGCCTTGATTTCGCCCGTCGCCATCGCCGCAGGATGGCTGTGCGGCGCGGCGCTCGCCGTGGCGCTGGCGGCATGGGCGCGGCGGTTGATCGGCGGCTACACCGGCGACGTGCTTGGCGGCATCGAGCAGGTGTTCGAGATCGGCTTTCTGCTCGGCGTCGCCGCGGTGCTTGGATAACGGCACAAACAGCGAGAGGCTTCTGCTTTCGATGGAAGTGCATCCTGTCATTGGCTTGACCCGGCAATCCATCCTCCATCCTCTTGAAACGACTCTCTTGTTTGATGGATGCGCGGGTCATAGGCGAGCGGTAGCGACGCCGTTCTTCGAACGGCTATGCCCGCGCATGACGTTCCGTCTCATCTGAAAAAACTCTAGAAGCACACCGGCAGTTGATACGGCGTACCTTCGAACGCCTCGACGCCGCGCCCGATGCGCGCGACCGCATCGACCATGCGACCCTGACGCTGCAACAGATCGTCGGCGAGCGCGACCATCAGGCGGTTGGGCGTCGCGAACGGCGCGCGGCGGCGCAATTCCTCGGCGATGGCCTGCTCGCGCCCCGGATTGTTGTCGCAGGCCAGCACGAAGGCCGCCGCGCTGGAACGGCTGATGCCGGCCCAGCAATGGATCAGCATCGGGGATTCCCGCGTCCAGCTTCGTCCGAAATCGATGATCGCCTGCATCGTTTCACCGGTCGGGGCGATCAGGTCTGGCGTGACTTCGACCACGTCGTGAAAGGCGAGTTGCAGCCGCCGACGCGGTGCGAGCGATCGCACGATGCTGTCGTCGATGTTGGCCGGCGAGAGCAGCGTCAACAAATGATAGGACGGCAGAGCTGCGGCGACGTGTTGCAGATGGCTTAGCGGCGAGATGTGAAGCGAGGGTTCGGGCACGGCGTATTATAGCGTTCTCGAGCGAAGCGGACACCGGTTCGCGTCAAGAAAACGCGTCAAATCAAGAAGCCGGAGCTTCGCTTCTGATTCCATCGGAAGCGCAAAAGCTCTAGCCGGCCACCACCGGCCCTCCGGCCTTCTTCCAGGCATCGATGCCGCCTTCGAGATGCATGGTGTTGGCAAGGCCGGCTTCCTTCGCCGCCTTCACCGCCATCGCCGAACGTTCGCCGAACGCGCAGAAGAACACGATACGGCGGCCGGTGGCGGCTGCGACTTCGCGCAGCACTCCGCCGGGACGCAGGCTTTCACAGATCGAGGGGTAGGGCGCATGCAACGCACCCTCGAGCGTGCCGTGCTTGGTGCGTTCGCCCTGCTCGCGCAAATCCACCAGCAGGATATCCGGCTGGCCGAGCCGGGCGATGGCGTCGCGCGGGCGCAGCGACGAGCCCTGGTCCGCAAGTACGTCCTGATGCAGGCCGATCTTCATGTTGGCCGGGATCACGACGTCCATCAGTTTGGGGTTCGGCAGGTTGAGGTTGCCCATCAACTCGATGTACTCATCGATCGAGCCAACCTGCAGTCGCGGATTGTAGCGCCTCTCCTCACCGATCGTCGAAACGGTGTCGCCTTTGTAGTCGTGGGCGGGAAACACCATGGTGTCGTCGGGCAGCTTCAACAGGCGATTGAAGATCGAATCATATTGCGCGCGCGCGCTGCCGTTCTGGAAATCGGTGCGGCCGGTGCCGCGGATCAACAGCGTGTCGCCGGTGAACACGCGATCCGCCATGCGATAGCTGTAGGAATCGTCGGTGTGGCCCGGCGTGTACATCACGTCGAGCGAGAGGCCTTCGATGGTGATCTTGTCGCCATCGTTGACGCGCATCGCCACCACGTCCGCCTTGCTCTGCTCGCCCATGATGGTCACGCACTGGGTGCGGTCACGCAGTTCGCCGAGCCCGGTGATGTGGTCGGCATGCAAATGCGTATCGACCGCCTTGACCAGCTTCAGGTCGAGTTCGCGCAGCAACTGGCAATAACGGTCGACCTTGTCCAGCACGGGGTCGAGCAGCAGCGCCTCGCCGCCGGCGCGGCTGGCCAGAAGATAGCTGTAGGTCCCCGATACGCTGTCGAACAACTGACGGAAAATCATGCTCGCCTCGGTACGTTGACCTATAGAATAGCAAACAACGCTAGTTTTGTGCTAAAAATCGAGCTGGCTGGAAAATAATCTACCTTTTGGCCCCGGCAGCCGGCGTCGCACGGCAAAGGCCGGCGCCTCAAAAATCGAGGCGGTCGCGGATGGCCTCGATCCCGGCTTTGGCGCAGACTTCGTCCTTGTCGCCGCCGGGTGCGCCGGCCACTCCGATGCCGCCAAGCAGGGTGCCTCCGGCCTCGATGATCAAGCCGCCGCCCAGCATCGCGACGCCCGGCAATTGCGCCAGCCCGGAATCCAGCTGGCCGTTGCGGATCGATTTGGCGAGATCGGCGGTCGAGGCGCGGAAGCTCAGCGCCGTATAGGCCTTGCGCGTCGCGGTGTCGTTGGCCGGCAGCCCGGCAAAGCGGTCGCGCAACAGCACTTGCGGCTGGCCGAAGCGATCCACCACCGCAACCGAGATCTGGTAGCCGTTGTCGCGGCAGGTTTTCATCGCCGCCTGCGCCGCGGCAAGCGCTACTTCCGGCGCCAGCGATTTGTAAGCCACCGTCGCCGCGTCGTCGGCACGGACCTGCCGGGGTGCCAACGCGAATGTGGCGATTGCGAGCGCCAGAACAATCCGCATGGGCTTGCCGATGCGGTATCTCGGAGCAAGCTTGATCTGTGCCGACATCGCTATGGCCTCACCAGCGTGTATCCGTTTTCTGTCAGCGAAAGGATTTGCCCGACACCGACCTGCACCGGAATGGCGCCGGGGATGACCGCAGGCCGCTTGCCGGTTTCGCGTTCGATGGTATCGAGCGTATTGACGCAGACATCGAACTTGACGCCTTGCGAGATCAGGCTTTCGACGCGCGTCCGGTTGGCGTTGTCGGTGCGCAGCAGATCGATGCCGGGGCCGAACGCCACGACCTCGACGGCAATCGCATCGGGGCCGTAGGCCTTGATCAGGTTGTTGGCGACGCTGATGACGAGGCCTTCCTTCCTGGCGTCTGAATCCGATAGCTGCAGCACGACACGATGTTCGGCGAACGGTTTGTCCGGTAGCGGCGCGCGTTGGCTTTCGGCGGCGGCCGGGCCGGCGGCAAATGACGGTGCAAGGACGATTGCGAGCACAATGCCACCAAGGTTTCGTCGCGTGACGAAGCCGCGCTGTATCATGCCCGGACGTCGCATCAGCCCTGTCCCGCTATGCCGGGGTTGTCCTCGACGCCTTTCAAGGTGACGCCGCTTTGCATGTTCGGCATCGTGGCGCTGCCGCGCAAATGTCGCGCGACCAGATCCCAGACCGGCTCTCCGTTCTGCTCGTTGACCGAGGCCCAGCCTGCGACCTTATACGATTTATGCGCTTCAAGCGCGCGACCGCTGTGCAATTTCAAATCCGAAATGCGCTGGCCGATGCTGGCGTTCGGCGCACAATTATAGCTGAGTCCGCCGACCCGCACCATGTCGCCACCCTGCTGATAGTAGGGATCGCTGTTGAACAGGTTGTCGCAAACGTCCTCGAGAATGATCTTGATCTGCTCGCCGGTCATGGTCTGCGCATAGACCTCGGAGTAGGTGGTCGCGGTCGCCGCCAGCATGTCTTCCATCGTGATCGGCTGGCCGGCCAGCACACTGGTGCCCCAGCGAAAGCCCGGCGACAGCGCGATATCGGCATCGAGCTGTCGCTGCATCGCATCGCATAGCAGCGTATCCAGGGTGCCGTTGAAATTGCCGCGGCGGTACAGCAATTGCGGCGCGCTGGCGACCCTGGCCGAGAACGCCGCCGCATGCGGCGCGCGCAACCGGTCGATCAGCGCCTGCATGTCCGCATCGGGCTTCAGCAGTTCGGAGAACACCGGAAGCAGACGGTAACGCACATCGCGAATCTTGCCCTTGCCGAGATCGAGATCGAGTACGCCGAGGAATTTTCCATTCGAGCCGGCATTCGTCACCAGCGTGACACCGCCGGCGTTTTTGACGGGAACCGGCTGCGGCACGGCATCGTGGGTGTGGCCGCCGAGAATCACGTCGATGCCGCTGACCTTTCCCGCCAGCTTGAGGTCGACGTCCATGCCGTTGTGCGACAGCAGCACGATGGCGTCGATCTTCTCGTTACCGCGCAGCGCGTAGACCAGTTTCTGCAACTCGTCGTCGCGAATGCCGAACGTCCAGTTCGGCGTGAAGCGCTTCGGGTGCGCGATCGGCACGTAGGGAAATGCTTGCCCGATCACCGCGACGCGATGACCGCCGATGTCCTTGATGACGTAAGGCTTGAACACCCGGCCCGAAGGCGGATCGAATGCAGGCGCATCGTTGAAGGCGGCTTCCTCGGTCAGAAAGACGTTCTGCGCGATGAACTCGCCCTTGAACTTTTCAAGATTGGCACGCAGCACCTTCTCGCCATAGGTGAATTCCCAGTGACCGGTCATGGCTTCGATGCCGAGCAGGTTGGCGGCTTCCACCATGTCGGCGCCTTGCATGAGGTTGGCGAGACCGGAGCCCTGCCACAGGTCCCCGCCATCCAGCAGCAGCGCGTTGCCGGCGCCGGCTTCGCTGCGCAGGCGATCGATCAACGTCTTGAGATGCGCAAAGCCTCCCAGTTTTCCGAATCGCGCGGCGGCCTTCTCGAAATCGAGACAGGTGAAGGCGTAGGCGTTGGCGCTTCCCTCGGCGACGCGAAAGCGATCGAGGAATGCGCGGCCGACCAGGTGCGGCGGCTGTCCCAGCATGGAACCGATGCCGAGGTTGACGTTCGGTTCGCGAAAGTACACCGGCTGCAACTGCGCATGGGTATCGGTCATGTGCAGGATGCGCGCATTTCCGAAGCGTGGGAGATCGTAGACGCTGGTGTCGTCGGCGGCACGCGCGCGAAACGGCAGCGCGCCGGCCAATGCGGCACCTGCGGTCCATCCCAGAAAGTCGCGGCGGCGGAGGGTCATGCGGTGAACCTGTGTGTTGCGGCAGCCTTACGTCACCTTGAGGATGCAGAGCATAAAGATGACGATGGATGATTCCAATCCTTCGATCCGTCATTGCGAGGAGCGCAAGCGACGAAGCAATCCAGTTTTTGCTTCGTGGCTTTCCGGATTGCCTCGCTCCGCTCGCAATGACGACCCATAGGCGTCACGCCCCGCTCAGCGAATCTCCATTTGCTTCCAGGCGTCTTTTTGTTCGTTGGTCTGGAAGATGGCCGCTTTCGACAACTCTTCGGATTTCTTCGATTCCGCAACCGCCTTGTCGAAATCGCCGGCCTCGGCGGCCTTCTTCGCGGCCGCCAGCGCGGACACCGCCGTCGTCCACTGGTTGCGCAATTTGTTGGCCTCCGCGTTGGCGGCCTCCGCCGCCGCGTAGGCGGTCTTGTAGTCGGCCTCGGTGCTGGCGGCCCAGCTTGCGCTTGAAGCGCCGGTGACGGAGCCGGCCGCCGCCAGCGCGACGATCAGGGCGGCAATCGATGTTCGCATGGTTGGCGTCCTTCCCGCGTTACGGCCGCGCGCCGGGGCCGGAGATTGGCAACCCGTTGCTGACATACGACAGGTAATATTCGAGATCGCGATACTCGTCGTCCTGCGGGCTCAACGGCACTCCGCGCACTTGACTATTGCAGCTTGTGAAGCGGCGGCTGATCGTTCCCATTCCGCTCCATTCCGACCGATAGATCGGCATGGCGTTGAGAATGCCGAGCGCCGGCGCCAGCACTTCGGCGCGGATACGTTCGCCCGGCGTCTGGACATGACAGGTGGCGCAGGAAAAATTGAGCTGGCCGCGCCGGGTGTAGAAGTATCTTTTGCCGTTCTCGTAGGCGGCCAGCGCGCGCGGATCGTCCGGGATCTTGATGTCGAACCGGTTGCCGCGCGAGGTGAAGGCCATGTAGGCCGTCACCGCGGCCATCTCGTCCTTGGTGTAGGAATACGGCTTCTCGCCGTTGTTCTCGAGGCACTGGTTGACGGCCAGTTCGAGCGTCACGACCTTGCCGGTCTGGGTGTCAAAGTAAGGATAGTTCTGCCGAATGCCGATCCCCTTGTTCGGGAAGCAATCGGCGAACGTCTTGCCGCTCTTGAACGGCTTGGCGAACAATTCCTTGCCGAGGTCGAGGGCGAATTCGTACGGCGGAAACTCTTCCTTTTCCTTCCACTGCTTGTAGAGGCCTTCGTCCATCGAATAGGGGCCGTTGACGAAGTCATCGAGCTTCAGCTTGGGAAACTTGTCGGTGAAATACTTCTGGAACGCCTTGGCGTCAGCGGCGGGATCGGGCGTGTCGGCCGCCTGCGCGGCTTGCAGCGTGCCGGCCAATAACGCCGCGATCGCCACCCCAAAGATCGTTCGCATCGTCATCCTCCGCCTTTCCACGCTAATTCTGAATCTACTGGATCTTGGCGGTGGTCGAATCGCTGGTGCCCTTGTTGTCGCTCCAGCTGATTTTGAGATCGTCGCCCTTTTTGCCGCCCTTGAAGGTGAACTTCAGGTACGGATCCTTGGATACCGCCGGACCCCAATCGGCGACGAAGACTTTCTTGCCGTCGTGCTCGAAGGTCACTTCCTGAATGAAGTGCGGCGGGATCAATTGTCCCTTGGCGTCCTTGACGAAGCCGGAGTCCATCGGGTGCTGGATGAGTGCCTGCACTTCGGTGGTTCCGGCGCCGGCGGTGGCGCGAACGCGAATGGTCGATGCCATGGAGAAGCTCCTTGATTAAGACGTTTTCGAGCGGAGTGAAGAGCGGCTCGCGCAACGAAAACGCGTCGAAACAAACATCCTGAAACCTCAGCCGCCGCAGCCGCCGACGGTGACCTTGACTTCCTTGCTGGTGCTGTAGAGCTTGCCGCCGGCTTCGACGACAGCGATGACCTTGCTGGTCTTGGCCATCTTCAGCCGGTTGGACACGCTCGCTACCGTATCCGGCGGGATCTTGTAGGCGGCCGCCAGCGTGTTTGGATTCTCCGTCACCAGAATGGCGATCGAAGTGACATCGGCCAGCGCCGAACTGACGGTTACGGGAACGACGGCGCCGTTCTCCGCGATCTCCGGGGCGTCAAGCTTCACCTTGTCGGAGTTCTCGGCGGTCTTGCCATAGAGCGACTTGATGGCGTCCGCCTCGCTCTTCTGTTTGAAGGCGTCTTCCGGATATTTGTCGTTGGCGGCGGCAAAGGCTTCGGTCAAACCGAAGCGAAAACCGCCGACGCCAGCCAGTGCAATGACGGCGGCGCCCTGCAGGATGAGGCGGCGGGTCGCCTGAATGCCGCCGGGTGTCGAAGTGTGCATGAATCTCTCCGGGTTGCGGGTCACGAAGGAGCCGTCACAGGGTCTGCAGGAAATCCACCACCGCATTGATTTCCTTTTCGGTCAGGATGTGGTTCCGGCCGAACGGGGGCATGACGGTCAGTGGATTGCGTTTGGTCTCGTCGGTCACGATCGCGATCAATTCGTTGCGGTCGGGATACTTGGATTTGATGTCGCTCAACTCGGGGCCGATCGTGCCGGGAAAGTCGCCGCCCTTCATGACGTGACAGGTCAGACAATTTCCCTTGCCGCGATCGAATGCAAGCTTCTGGCCCTCTGCCGCGTTGGGCGATTGCGCCAGCGCGATGGCCGGGGCGCCGGCGATGCCGAGCAACGTCAGCAAGGTCATCATTTGAAACCGGACCCGGCCGGTCGGGAAAGTTGTTCTCACGGAACTAATCCTGCGTCGGTTTCATGCTGTGATGCGGTCTTGTCGGAGCATATTGAATTCGATTGCGCGTTACTTCGGTTGCATATCGTCGAGCGGACCGGTGGTTCGCGGTGTAAGATCTTTCCCGTCCGCCGTCGAAGTAACGATGACGGCGGCGGGATCGATGCACGCAGTCATACAAGGCTTGGCGGTGGTATCGGGTCTTGGATCGGTCCAGATGAAACGATCGCGGTTCGGCATCCTGATTTTGGGCAAGCTGGTCCGGTCCGCGACGAATTCGTTTGGAACGATATTATTCAGGTTCAATATATACGCCGTCAATGCATAAACGTCATCCGCCGAGAGCGTGTGCGGCGTCGGCATCGGCATCGCGCGGTTAATATAGTCCCACAGCGTGGGCGCGTACGGCCAGTAGCTGCCGACGGTCAGTTCCGGGCGGTCGTTCTTGAGCGTACCCTCGCCGCCGGCGAGTTTCGGGAAGCGGCCTTCGCCCTCGCCGAAGGTGCCGTGGCACGATGCGCATTGCTCTGCGAATACTTTTTCGCCGGCGGCGACATCGCCCTTTCCGGCGGGGAGGCCGGCGCCATCCTCGCCGCGCACGTCGATGTCCCAGCCCGCGATCTGCTCCGCGGTCGGCGCCGTGCCGTAGCCGAAATGGCCGGGCTCGGCCGCGAGCGCCGTGGTGATGGAAAGTCCCGACAGAACAATCGCAATGAAGCTCAGTCGCAACCCCAAGGAGGGACGTTCATTTCTCGTCGTGGCCGGGCTGATCCCGGCCATCCACGGATGTCTCGCACGCAACTTCGCACGGACGTGGATGCCCGGCGCGAGGCTGGGCGCGATGCTGCTGACGGCGCGTGGCAATTGAATCATCTCACGAAAGCTGGACATCGAACACGCTCCCGTCCGCCTTCACCTGCCATGTCTGGATCGAGTTGTTGTGGTAGACCGAATTCATGCCGCGCTGTTGCCGCAACTGTGCGATGGTCGGCTGAACGAATCCGGTTTCGTCGATGACCCGCGATTCCAGGAGCGCGGGCTTGCCGTCCCAGCGCCACGGCAACGTAAACCGTGTGAGCGCCTTCGACAGGATCGGCTCGTGCAATTGCGCGGTCTGCCAGTTGATGCCGCCATCGGTCGAGACGTCGACGCGCTTGACCTTGCCGTTGCCGGTCCATGCCAGGCCGCGAATTTCATACAGGCCGGGGGCGCTCAACGGCTTTTCCGGGCAGGGGAAGGTGATGACGGATTTGGCGTCGATCAGCCAGGTGAAGCCGCGTGAGGTGCCGTCCGGCATCAGGTCGGTGTACTTCGAGGTTTCCTCGCGCGAGTGCCACGGCTTGTCGCCGAGCTTGATGCGGCGCAGCCACTTGATGCTGACGTTGCCCTCCCAGCCCGGCACCACCAGCCGCAGCGGATAACCCTGCTCCGGCCGCAAGGCTTCGCCGTTCTGCGCATAGACGACCAGGCAGTCGTCGAGGCATTTTTCCAGCGGCAGGCTGCGGTTCATGTGCGCGCCGTCGGCGCCTTCGACCATCGCCCACTTCGCCTCTTTCTTGACGCCGACTTCCTCGAGCAGCGTCGAAAGCTTGACGCCGGTCCATTCGGCGCAACTGATCATGCCGTGGTTGAATTGCAGCGAGTTGAGTTGCGCCGCGCGCCATTCCATGCCGCCGTTGGCCGGGCACTCGATGAAGTGAATTCGCGACACCGACGGAAAGCGCATGATGTCCTGCATCGTCAGCAGCAGCGGCCGTTCGACCAGGCCGTGGATCATCAGCCTGTGCTGCTTCGGATCGACGTCCGGCCGGCCGGCATGATAGCGCTCGAAGAACAGGCCGTTCGGAGTGACGATGCCGTTGAGATGCTGCAGCGGCGTGAAACTGATGGAGGATTCGGTGCCTGCGGTAAGCCAGGGCACATTGCGGCGAATTACTTCCGCTTCGAATTCCGCCGGGCTGCCGTAGGGCCGATCGACGACGCCGGACCCGAGCGATTGCGACCAGGGCGCGTCGGCTGGCGGCGATGCCTCGCTCTCACTCTGCGCGCGGGCCGGATTGCGATCGAGGGCCAGGGTCCCGGCAACGGCCGCACCGAGGCCAAGCATGGCGCGCCGATTGAGTCCGGCGCCGCGAGGGCCGACAAGTTTGGAGAGCCCGGGCATGCCACGCCAGAGGGGAAGCCGCACGTTTCCTCGCTTCGCGGCTCACGGCCGCCTATCCGCTGGCGGCTCGCGGCCGCCCAGCTTGTTATGTTTTGAAGACGTATCGTCGCGGTTTAATTTAGTCAATGCTAAACGAGTGGTGACACGGTAGGGTGGAACCCGTTACGTGATCGATACGATCGGTTCTCGCCATGATTGCAAAAGGCTCCGCTTCGGTGAAGCGCCGCGCCGAAGCCGCAGCGATGAGACAACTCGCGCGACGGGCCGGCGACGCGGCACAACTTCTAAAACTGCTCGGCAACGAAAAGCGATTGCTGATATTGTGCTTCCTCGCGGTGCGCGGTGAAATGACGGTGGGGAATATGCTCGACGTGATCGATCTCAGCCCCTCGGCCCTGTCGCAGCATCTCGGCAAGCTGCGCGCCGACGGTCTTGTTGTCTACCGGCGCACCGCGCAGACGCTGCACTATCGGGTTGTCGATCCCCGCGCCCTGCGCGTCCTGCAAGCGCTGAAGAAGATCTATTGCGGAGACATCAAATGATTCGCGCCGTTGTCGTCGCAGCGACATTGCTGGTGTTGTCCGGAAGTATTTCAGCCGATGTGCGTGCGGCGAATGCGCAGGCCTCGCCGGACTACGCGCCGCTGACGATTCCGCTTCACGTCGAGCGCGTCCCCGGCCTGCCGATCTGGTACAGCATCGGCAACCCCGGCATTCCCGGCAAGGACAACGAGGGCAATACATCGAATGCCGGTTTTGTCGTAACCTCCGATGGCGTCGCGGTGTTCGACGCACTCGGCACGCCGAGCCTCGGCTGGGCGTTGCTGCAGGAAATCAGGAAAGTCACCGACAAGCCCGTCCGCTACGTGGTTGCGAGCCATTACCATGCCGATCACATCTACGGTTTGCAGGCGTTCAAGGATCACAGCGCGGCGCTGATCGTCGCGCAGGAGCGCGCCGGCGAATACAAGGAGAACGAGGAAACCGCCGACGAGAAGGCCGACCAGCGCCTCGAGCAGCGGCGTGGCGCGTTGTTTCCGTGGGTCAACGATACGACACGGGTGGTGCCGCCGGACATCACGTTCAAGGAGCGCATGACCATCGTGCTCGGCGATCGGCGATTGACCTTGTTGTTCGCAGGTCCCGCGCATTCCTCCAGCGACATGATGATGATGGTCGAGCCGGATGGCGTCCTGTTCGCGGGTGATATCGTGCAGAACGGTCGCATTCCGTTCATGAACAGCGACGACGTCTCCACCGCGCATTGGCTCGATGCGTTGGACGAGGTGGAGAAGCTGCAACCGAAATTCATCATCCCCGGTCACGGCAAGCCTTCCACCGGAGCGGCTGAGGCCATCGCCTTTACCCGCGACTACATTCGTTATGTACGCGACGCGATGGCAGCGGCGGTGAAAAACTGGACCGATTTCGATGCCGCCTATGCGCAGGCCGACTGGTCGGCGTACAAGGACGTTCCGGCTTTCGCCAACAACAATCGCGGCAACGCCTACCGGATTTACCTGGAGCTGGAGCAATCGCAATTCAAAGGTGACAAGCCTTGAGGCATCGTTGAGAGATGGCCGAGTATGTCGTCGAATTCGGCAAGGATGGCCGTCCGGTCGAGCCGGACGGGCGCCTCGATGCCGCGGCGTTCCATCGTAACCATGAAGCGATCTGGACCGTGCTCGAGAGGTTTTTGCGCGGCAAGAGCGGTGATGGACTGGAGGCCGGCAGCGGCACCGGGCAGCACATCGTGCATTTCGCGCGCCACAGTCCGCAGGTTCAATGGTGGCCAAGCGATTTCAACGACGCCCACCTCAAGAGCATCGCCGCGTGGCGGGCATACACGCAGTTGACCAACGTACATGCGCCGCGACGCATCGATCTTTCCGATCCGGCGTGGCCGGTTCAGTTCGAAGCCGAAGGCGGCCCGCGCGAACTGCTTGCGATATTCTGTGCCAACGTCATTCACATTGCGCCGTGGCAGGTCGCGGAAGGTCTGCTGGCGGGTGCGGCGCGGACATTGCAGCCCGATGGCCACCTGTTCCTTTACGGTCCGTTCAAGCGCGACGGCCACCACACCGCCGTCAGCAATGCGGTATTCGACACCAACTTGCGGAATGGCAATCCGGAGTGGGGCGTTCGCGATCTCGATGACGTCCGGGCCGCCGCGGAGCGCCATGGCCTCGCGCTGCAAGACGTCGTGCAGATGCCCGCCAACAACCTGATCTTGGTGTTTTCGCGCATGCCCGCTTCATCGCAAGACACCTCGCCGAAAGTCTAGCGTCCCGAATCCGAAGTTCGCCACGTTTGCAGCGGCTTCCTCACGCGTATCCGCGAGCGAGGGCGGACCGGCGGTTCGCTGTTGTCCGGAGCGGTAAATAAGCGCATGAAATACATCCATAACGTATCTCCTTGCTCTCGAAGGCTGTCATGTCGATCAAAACCGCGCTGACCTCACTGCTCAACATCGAACATCCAATCCTGCTGGCGCCGATGGCCGGCATCGCCGGTGGCGCGCTTGCCTCGGCGGTGACGCATGCCGGCGGGCTTGGCATCGTTGGTGGCGGGTATGGCGACAAGGATTGGCTTGGGCAGCAGTTGCTCAACGCCGGCAACGCCCGCGTCGGTGTCGGCTTCATCACCTGGTCGTTGCGCAAGAATCCCGCGCTGCTCGATCTGGCTCTGGCGCATCATCCAAAGGCGATGTTTCTGTCGTTCGGCGACATCGACGAATTTGCGGCGCCGATCAAGCGCGCCGGTATTCCGCTGATCGCACAGGTGCAGACCGTGGCGCAGGCCCGCAAGGCCGTGAGCGACGGAGCCAACGTCATCGTCGCGCAGGGAGCCGAGGCCGGCGGGCACGGTGGCGGCCGCTCCACTCTGCCGCTGGTGCCGGCCATCATCGATGCCGTTGGCAAACAGGTCCCGGTGGTTGCCGCTGGTGGCATCGCCGATGGCCGCGGGTTGGCCGCGGCGTTGATGCTGGGCGCGGCCGGCGTGTTATGCGGTTCGGTATTCTATGCCAGCCGCGAATCGCTGGCGCATCAGAATTGCAAGCAGGCGGCCTGCGCCGGTTCCGGCGACGACACCATCCGCAGTTCGGCGATCGATGTTGCGCGCGGGATTTCCTGGCCCGGGCAATGGAATATCCGCACGCTCCGAAATCCGACCATCGTGCAGTGGGATCGCGACCTCGACGGCCTCAGGGCGCGCGTCGCAGCCGAGAAGCCGCGTTATCTCCAAGCCGCGGCCGATGGCAATACCGACGTTGCCGCCGTTATCGTCGGTGAGGCAGTGGACCTGATCCACGGCGAGGAGCCTGCGGCGACGATCGTTCATCGCATTGTTGCGGAGGCCGAGACGCGGCTCGCGGCTGCGTCGCAAATGCTGGGCTGATCCGCAATTCCGCTCGTTGATTCTTCTAGCGCGATAGGTTTTATCCTTTGGCGCGGCGCTGTCCGCGTCGATTCATGCCATCGGGGCACGACATTGGAGCATATGTTTCCTTTTGGGGGCATCCGGCACCCCGACGGGAATCGCAACCGCGATCCCGGATCGATCCGATCCCGGACCGTCGCGATTCAGGATTGCGGGGAATGACGGAAGCGACTCTCGACCAGTTCGTGGATGACCGGCGGGCACGTGCCAACGTCGTGCGCCTTTCCATCGCGCAGGCCCTGACCGGCGCCAACTCCGCGGTGATCTTCGCCACAGGGTCGATCGTCGGCGCGACGCTCGCGCCGAGTCTTGCGCTGGCGACGGTGCCGCTGTCGGTCTACGTTCTCGGTCTCGCGGCGGCGACGCTGCCGACCGGCTATGTGTCCCGCCGCTATGGCCGCCGTGTTGCATTCATCATCGGTACCGGCTTCGGCGTGTTGACCGGCGTGATCGGCTGCATCGCGATCTTGCGCGGTTCGTTCGCGCTGTTCTGTTTCGCGACGACGCTTGGCGGGGTTTACGGTGCGGTATCGCAGTCCTATCGCTTCGCGGCCGCCGACGGCGCCAGCGCCGCGTTCCGCCCCAAGGCGGTCTCATGGGTGATGGCCGGCGGAGTGTTCGCTGGCGTGCTCGGTCCGCAGTTGGTGCAGTGGACCATGGATATCTGGCAGCCCTATCTGTTCGCCTTCAGTTTTCTGGTCCAGGCGGCGGTCGCGCTTGTCGCCACGGCGGTCGTGGCCGGTGTCGATGCGCCGCTGGAGGTGACGGCCGATCTCGGCGCGGGCCGCCCCTTGATGCAGATCGCGCGGCAGCCACGGTTCATCGCGGCGGCAATCTCCGGTGTCGTATCCTATTCGATCATGAACCTGGTGATGACATCGGCGCCGCTGGCGATGAAGCTGTGTGGCTTGCAACTGAGCGATTCCAACACCGCGATCCAATGGCATATCGTGGCGATGTACGGCCCGAGCTTCTTCACGGGGGCGTTGATTGCGCGCTTCGGCGCGCCCACCGTGGCCGCTGCCGGGCTTTTGCTCGAGGCAACGGCGGCGAGCATCGGCTTGGCCGGCATCACCGTGAATCATTTCTGGATCGGTCTGGCTGTGCTCGGCGTCGGATGGAACCTGAGCTTCATCGGCGCGTCCGCACTGGTGCTGGAGACGCATTGGCCGCAGGAGCGCAACAAGGTGCAGGCGTTCAACGATTTCCTGGTGTTCGGCACCATGGCGATCGGTTCGTTCGTGTCCGGCCAGTTGCTGGCGGATTTCGGCTGGTCGGTCGTCAATCTGGTGGTCTATCCGCCGGTTCTGTTGGGGCTCGGTGCGCTGGCATTTGCGACGCTGGAGCGGCGGAGGCGCGCAGCGGCCTGACGAATCACGTGCATCGTGAGACATTTCGGCGCCGGCCGAATGAACGGCCGCTCAGACACGATAAGACCGGATCGTCATGGCCGTTGGAGCGCGGTGACTTGGCCCGACCAATCCGGGCTTGCTTGTCGGCTTCGCTCCCCGCAATGACGGATGGCTGCCTCCAAATGCCGAACGGATCCGCATGACTGCCACCGATCCTGCCCTGGCCGACGAAACCTCGATCCGTTACGCCGGCTGGCGCATCGTCGCGGTTTGCTTCGTGATGGCGACCTTCAGTTGGGGGCTCGGCTTCTACGGCCAGAGCGTCTACCTGCCGGAGCTGCAACGCCTTCATGGCTGGCAAACCTCGTGGATATCCAGCGCCACGACGATCTATTACCTGATTGGCGCGGCACTGGTTGTGTTCATCGGCGATGCTATCGGTCAGTTCGGTGCGCGCATCTGCCTTGTCGGCGGCGTGGTCTGCATGTCCGTGGCCACTGCGCTGCTCGGCTGTATCGATGCGTTGTGGCAACTCTATGCAGTATATGGACTGCTCGCCTGCGGCTGGGCCGGCACCAGTCTCGGCGCCATCACCAACACGCTCGGCCTGTGGTTCGATCGCAAGCGCGGCATGGCGATCAGCCTGGCCCTGAACGGTGCGAGTTGCGGCGGCATCGTCGGCGTGCCGCTGCTCACCGCGGTGATTGCGCGTTGGCATTTTTCCGATGCGATGCTGATGACGGCGGCGGCGACGCTTTTGCTGCTGGTGCCGATCATCCTGTTGCTGGTCGGCACGCCGCCGTCGCGGCCGCGGCTCGCCGCGGCCAATTCCGGCAGCGGCGGCAATCTCTCCGCCACGCGGATTCGCACTGCCGCTTTCCGCGATGTGGCCTTCCTGACGCTTGCGGTTGCGTTCGCGCTGGTGCTGTTCGCGCAGGTCGGCTTCATCGTGCACCTGATCGCGTTTCTCGATCCCGTAGTGGGGCGCGAGCACGCCGCCATCGCGGTGGCGTTGCTGACGGCGATGGCGGTCGTCGGCCGCCTGTTGTTCTCGACCGTGATCGACCGGCTGAACCAGCGGCTGGCTTCGGCACTGTCGTTCGCGAGCCAGGCACTGGCGCTGATGATCTTGATCAACTTCGGCAATACTTACGCGGTCTACTTCGCCTGCGCGCTGTTCGGCTTCTCGGTCGGCAACATGATCACGCTGCCGGCGCTGATCGTGCAGCGCGACTTCCCCGCGGAATCGTTCGGCGTTCTCATCAGCCTCAACACCGCCGTCACGCAGGTGACTTACGCTTTCGGGCCGGGTGTGGTCGGACTGCTGCGTGATCTCACCGGCAGTTATACCGTGCCGTTCGCGATGTGCATCGCGCTGGAACTGATTGCCGCCGTGCTGATCATGTTTCGCGGGCGCGCATCAGGTCTTCCAGATCGAGCCGGCGGGTGAACATCGCCAGTGCGCCGTTGGCGTCGCGTGGCCACTCTTCCGGTGGCCGGTCTCGATAGAGTTCGACGCCGTTCTGGTCCGGATCGCGCAAATACAACGCTTCGCTGACGCCGTGGTCGCTGGCGCCATCAAGCTCGATGCCGGCCGCGAGCACGCGATGGAGCGCGTCGGCCAAAGCGGCGCGAGTCGGATAAAGGATGGCGGTGTGGAACAGCCCGGTGGTGCCGGGCGCCGGCGGGCGGCCACCCTTGCTTTCCCATGTGTTGAGCCCGATGTGATGATGATATCCGCCGGCAGAAATGAAGGCGGCCTGATCGCCGTATCGCTGCATCAATTCGAAGCCCAGCACGTCGCGATAAAATCCCAGCGCGCGTTCGAGGTCTGCCACCTTGAGGTGGACGTGCCCGATCCGCGTGCCGGCGGCGATCGGTCTGACAGGCTCGGAGATATCGGGCATCGCTTTCACCGTCGTGTTACTCCGCCAGCTCGGAAACTTCGCCAGCCGGCAAGTCGAATTCGAAGGTATTCAGTGTCATCGATACCATGGTGTAGTAACCGCACAGCCCGATGATTTCGACAACGCCACGTTCTCCCAGCAGCTTGATCGCTTCGTCATAAAGCGGCCGGGCGACGCCATGGCCCTCGTGCAGCGATTTGCTGATATCGTAGATCATCCGGGCCTTGGCGTCATCGAATTTTGGTGTGCGGCGGCAGCGGATATCCTCGATGACTTGCGCATCCAAGCCGCCGGCCAGCGCCATCCGCTTGTGGGCGTACCATTCGTAATGCGCGGTCCAGTGCCGGGCCGTTACCAGTATCGCGATTTCCGAAAGCTTGGTCGGGAAGCTCGTATCGTAACGCAGGAAGGCGCCGAGGCGTGTCGCATGCCGCGCCATCTCAGGACTGTTGAGCCATGCCATCATCGGCGGCGGCGGGCTGCCACGCTTGCTGGCGATCGATTCGTCGTAGGTCTGCCGTTGGTCGTTGCTCATTTCGCCGGGCGTCAGCAGCTTGAGGCGCATATCGGGTTCCTCGTGTCTTCACGGTCTCGGGGGATCAGCGCATACACCCGATCGCCGACCCAGGCCATACGCGCGGTGGTATCGGCGGCTTGCACGGGTGTATTGAATTTCGTCATCCGCCGGTTAAGGTCAACTGCGTGGCGGCGCGCGACATTGCCGTGACGCGAAATTTGCGCCTGAACCCTGACTGGAAACATTCGCATGTCCGACCTCGACCTGTTCCGCCGCGAAACCCGTGCCTGGCTGGAGGCCAATTGTCCGCCGGAGATGCGCAAGCCGGTTGCCAACGATGAAGACGTGTTCTGGGGTGGCCGCAACACCACGTTCTCCTCCGAAGTCCAGAAGGTCTGGTTCGAGCGGATGCGCGACAGGGGCTGGACCGTACCGGACTGGCCGAAGCAATACGGTGGCGGTGGTCTCGACGGCGCGGAAGCCAAGATATTGCGTGAGGAAATGGCGGCAATCGGCGCGCGGTTGCCGCTGTCGAGTTTCGGCATCTGGATGCTTGGGCCGGCGCTGTTGAAATACGGCACCGAGGCGCAAAGGGCCGATCACCTGCCGAAGATCGCAGCCGGCCTCATTCGCTGGTGTCAGGGTTACTCGGAGCCGAATGCCGGCTCGGATCTCGCTTCGCTGCAAACCCGCGCCGAAAGCGATGGTGATGATTTTGTCATCACCGGCCAGAAGATCTGGACTTCGTATGCCAACTATGCCGACTGGATTTTCTGCCTCGTGCGCACCGATGCCACCGCCAAGAAGCATGACGGCATCAGCTTCATCCTGTTCGACATGGCCTCGAAAGGCGTGTCGACCAAGCCGATCCTGCTGATCTCCGGCAAGTCGCCATTCTGTGAAACCTTCTTCGATGGCGTTCGGGTGCCGAAGTCGCACGTCGTCGGCACGATCAATCGCGGATGGGACGTCGCGAAGTATCTGTTGCAGCATGAGCGTGCGATGATCTCCGGTCTCGGCGACCGCAGCGTCGGCCGCCCGCTCGGGCAGATCGCGGCCGCCTCGGTCGGCTCCGATGAGCAAGGGCGTCTCGACGACGCGATGCTGCGCGGGCAGATCGCGGCGTTCGAGGTTGACGAGGCGGCGCTGGCTTGCGCCGCCGAGCGCGCGGTCGATCTTGCCAAGGCGGGCCAGGGTCATCCGGCGTTTTCGTCGGCAATGAAGTATTACGGCACCGAACTCAACAAACGGCGCTATGAGCTTTTGATGTCGGCCGGCGGAGTTGACGCTCTTGAATGGGAGAGCGAACGCTCGAAGCACGGCGCGCGGCCGCGCGCCTGGCTGCGCACCAAAGCCAACTCGATCGAGGGCGGCACCAGCGAGGTGATGCTCGGCATCGTCGCCAAACGCATCCTCGACCTGCCGGGGGCGTAGTTCTTTCCACCTGCGTCGTCCCCGCGAAGGCGGGGACCCATAACCCCCAGAGCTTCATGTTTGTCGTGACCTCGACATCATTTTTCAATCGAAACGCTGCGGCGTATGGGTCCCTGCTTGCGCAGGGACGACGCTGTGCTTGCGTTGACCTCTGAGATCGGAATCGCAAATGCCCCTCGTCCTCACCGAAGAACAATCCATGCTGCGCGACAGTGCGCGTGGCCTCATCAGCGACAAGGCGCCGATCGCGCATCTGCGGCAACTGCGCGACAGCAACGATGCCACGGGATTTTCCCGCGCGGTCTGGAAGTCCTTCGCCGAGATGGGCTTCTCCGGCCTGCTCGTGCCGGAACAATTCGGCGGCAGCGGACTCGGTTGCGTCGAGGCCGGGGTGATAATGGAAGAGATCGGCCGCACCTTGATGCCGTCGCCGTTTCTTTCGACGGCGGTTGTCGCGACGTCGGCTCTGTCGGGCGGCGGCAGCGCCGCGCAACAGGCGCAGTACCTGCCAGGAATTGCCGATGGTTCGTTGCTGGCTACGCTGGCGGTGGACGAGGGCGCCAAGCATCGTCCTTCGGAGGTGGCGACGCAGGCGGTGCGTTCCGGAAATGGATTCAAATTGACCGGCGCCAAGGCATTGGTGGTCGATGGTCATGTCGCCGATCTGTTGATCGTCGTTGCCCGAACCGGAGGCCGCGCCGGCGAACGCGAGGGGCTGACGCTGTTTCTCGTCGATCCGAAAACAAGCGGCGTCGCCATCGAACGCACCGTGATGGTCGACGCGCACAATGCCGCACGCGTCATTTTTGACAATGTCGAAGTGAGCGCCGACGCGGTGCTCGGTGAAGTCGATCAGGGCGGCGGCCTGTTGGAAGGGGTTCTGAATGTCGGGCGCGCTGCGGTCGCCTCGGAAATGGTCGGTCTCAGCGAGGAAGTGTTCGGACGCACCGTCACCTACCTGAAAGAGCGCAAGCAGTTCGGTAAATTGATCGGTGAGTTTCAGGCGCTGCAGCATCGTGCCGCGCAGCTTTACATCGATATCGAAATTACCCGCGCGACGGTTCTGAAGGCACTACAGACGCTGGATCATGATCGCGACAACGCCGCCACGGCGGTGGCCGTTGCCAAGGCGCGCGCCGGAACCACCGCGACACTGGCGGTGCAGGAGGGCGTGCAGATGCATGGCGGAATGGGCATGACCGACCAGTTCGACATCGGCCTGTTCATGAAGCGTGCACGGGTGTGTCAGGAATTGTTCGGCGACAGCAATTTCCACGCCGATCAACTGGCCCGCGGCAAGGGGTATTGAAGGGCCGATTCCGGCACAACCACAGCGTCATCAAAAACGTCGTCCCCGCGCAGGCGGGCTGCGCAGGGACGACCTTGGGAAGCGAGAATCTTCGCCGTCACCGGATCGGCGGCGCGTACTGAATGCCGCCTTCGTTCCAGAGATGGTTGAGACCGCGCGGAATGCCAAGCTTGGAGTCGGTCCCGACGTTGCGCTCGTAGGCTTCGCCGTAATTGCCGACCAGACGGATGATCCGCACCGCCCAGTCCTTGGTCAGGCCGATCTGCTCTCCGTAGGTGCCCTCGATGCCGACAAGCCGCTTGACGTCCGGCTTGGTCGATTTCAAGGCCTCGTCGATGTTCTTGGACGTGACGCCAAGTTCTTCGGCGTTGAGCATGGCGAAGTGTGACCACTTGACGATTTCCAGCCATTGGCTGTCGCCCTGCTTGACTGCCGGCCCGAGCGGCTCCTTGGAAATCACGTCGGGCAGGATCACGTGATCATTGGGCGCGGACAGCTTGAGACGCTCGGCATAGAGTTGCGACACGTCGCTGGTGAACACGTCGCAGTTCCCGGTATCGTAGGCCTTGAGCGTTTCAGCCTCGCTGGGAAACGCCATCTCCTGGAGCTTCATGTTGTTGGCCCGGAAGTAATCGCCGAGGTTGAGTTGCGTCGTGGTGCCGGATTGTACGCAGACCTTGCTGTCATCGAGCGCCAGCGCCGAATCCTTGTTCGCGGCCTTTCGCACCATGAAGCCCTGGCCGTCATAGTAATTGACCGCCGCGAAGCTGAGGTTGAATTCGGCTTCACGCGACATCGTCCAGGTCGAGTTGCGCGACAACAGGTCGATACTGCCGGACTGCAGCGCCTTGAAGCGATTCTCGGCATTGAGCGGCACGTACTTCACTTTGCTGGCATCGTTGAAGATGGCAGCGGCGACGGCGCGGCAGAGGTCGACATCGAGGCCGGACCATGCGCCCTTGTCGTCGGGGTTGGAAAAGCCGGGCAGCCCCGTGCTGACACCGCAGTTGAGAAGGCCGCGATCCTTGACGGTCTTCAGGGTTTGCGCCGAAGCGGCGTTGGTGATGGCGAGGGTGGCAACAACGGCGAGGGCATGACGGGCGAAGGAAAAGGCGGCGCTGCGCATGGCATTGTCTCACTCTTCAGGAGGTGGAGATGAAATCGAAGGCGGCCTCGGGTCTGGTGTTCGCAATCGCCATCCCGACGGCATGGAAGCTGATATCGATCCGCCTCGCTAGACTGAGGGGCGCTGCTTGACGACCACCTTGGTCCCAACCGGAACGCGCTCGTAGAGGTCGATGATGTCGGCGTTGACCATGCCGAAGCATCCCGATGAAACCGCCTTCCCGATCGTCATCGGTTGATTGGTACCATGGATGCGATAGACGGTGGTTCCGAGATACATTGCGCGCGCCCCCATGGGATTGCCCGGCCCGCCAGCCATGAAGCGCGGCAGGTAAGGTTGGCGCTGGATCATTTCCGGTGGCGGCGTCCAGTCCGGCCACTCCGCCTTGCGCGTGATTTTCAGCAGCCCTTGCCACTGAAAGCCTTCGCGTCCGACACGCACCCCATAGCGCATCGCGCGTCCATTGCCCTGCACCAGATAGAGGAAGCGCTCGTTGGTATGGACGATGATGGTTCCGGGCGGCTCGGTGGTGCGATAGAGGACCATCTGGCGCTGAAACTGCGGCGGCAGTTGCACCGCGTCGTCGGGCACCAGCCCGGGCTCGTCGCCGATATTCATGTCCTCGGACTGTGTGAAGCCGTACGAGACGGGAGCGACGACGAATGCCGCCATCAACATGTGAATCCAGATCAGGCGTCGAAACTTGGTCATTCGGCCATCCTTGCTTTCGGCGCCGCGCAGTCGATGCAGTATTTCAGATCCGTGCGCGCGGTCCGATTCCCTGTGCCGCGAACTTGCAGACAGAGTGTTAATGAAAGTCAAAAGCCAGAGCGCCATCAAACCGCACCCAACCGGCGATGGCAAGGCGTGCCGGCTCAACCGGGATTTCCGTCGGACGACTGATCTGTCGCCTCAACATCTTTGTCGCTTCAATAACGGTGGGCCTCTGTCGAACTCGCCGGGAAAACCGGTTCGCGGCGCGTGGCTCGGCTCTGTTGTCATCCGGGTGCGATCCAGAGTCGCAAGCCATAGGCGACGATGGTCACGGCGCCGACACCGCCGAGCCACAGCGCGACAAACCATATCAGCCGTTTGGTCAGCGGCAGCGGTTTGTCGTGACGCGCAGTCATGAATGGTAGCCGCTCTCGGGGTCGACCTTGCCGCGAAACACCCAATAGGCCCAGCCGGTATAGACGAGGATGATCGGTATCAGAATGGCAACGCCGACGAGCATGAAGAGTTGGCTGCTCTCCGGTGCGGCGGCCTGCCAGATCGTGATGCTGTGCGGCACGATATAGGGCCACATGCTGATGCCCAATCCGGCATAGGACAAGGCGAACAGCGCCAGCGCCAGAAAGAATGGTGGGTGGTCCTGCCGTCGGGCCAGGCTGCGCAGCAAGAGCGCTGTTACGGCGGCGACAGCGATTGGCACCGGTGCGGTCAACAGGATGTTCGGCCATGCAAACCAGCGTCGCGCATATTCTGCGTCGAGGAACGGCGTCGCCAGACTGACTGCGCCAATCGCGCCCAGCATCGCAAACAACAGCCACCAACTCAGTCGATAGGCGCGTTCGCGCAGGTCACCGGTGGTTTTCATGACCAGCCAGGTTGCGCCGAGCAGGCTGTAGCCGACCACTAGCGCCATGCCCGTCAGGATACTGAAAGGTGTCAGCCAGTCCCACCAGCCGCCGGCATAGGCGCGGCCCTCGACATGGATTCCCTGCAGGATCGCGCCGAGCGCGACGCCCTGCGCCAGTGACGCCAGCAGCGAGCCGCCGGCAAATGCGACGTCCCAGCGATTACGTTCGCGTTGCGAGCGCCAGCGGAATTCGAAGGCGACGCCGCGAAATACCAGCCCGATCAGCATTGCGATGATCGGCGTGTAGAGCGCAGGCATCAGCACCCCGTAGGCCAGCGGAAACGCTGCGAACAGACCGCCGCCGCCGAGCACCAGCCAGGTTTCGTTGCCGTCCCATACCGGAGCGACGCTGTTCATGATGACATCGCGGTCCTCCTTCCTGGGAAACAGCGGGAACAGCATTCCGAGGCCGAGATCGAAGCCGTCCATCACGACATAGACGAACACCGCGAAGGCGATGATGAAGGCCCAGATCGTGGCAATCGTTGAGATGTGATCCATGGCGTCACCGTCTCGCCGGAAGCGCAACACCGGAGGCCGGCGTGATGCCGGCGGCATGGCTCGGTGCATCTCCGCGCGGGCCTTCTTCGCCCTGATGCGGTGGCTCTGCCATCAGCCGTAAAATGTAAATCACGCCGGCGGTGAACAGCAGGAAGTAGACGATGGCAAAAGCAATCAGCGACGAGGCCACCGCGGGCGCGGCAAGCGGAGAGACCGAGTCGGCGGTGCGCAACAGGCCATAGACGGTGAATGGCTGGCGGCCGGTCTCGGTGGTGATCCAGCCGGCCAGCACGGCGATGAAGCCCGCCGGGCCCATGGCGAGAGCGCAGCCGTGCAGCCAGCGGGATTCGTACAGCGTGCCGCGCCAGCGCGTCCACAGGCTGAACAAGCCTAGGCCGAGCATCAGGAATCCCAGGCCCACCATGATACGGAACGACCAGAAGGTGATGGGCACCGGGGGCCAGTTCTCGCGCGGCACAGTGTCGAGGCCGGCGAGCGGCGCATCGAGCGAATGCTTGAGGATCAGCGACCCCAGTTTCGGAAGCTCCACGGCATATTTCACCTTGCCCGCCTGTTCGTCCGGCAGGCCGAACAGGATCAGCGGCGCGCCATCGGGATGGCTGTCGAAATGTCCTTCCATCGCCATGATCTTGGTCGGCTGGTGTTCGAGTGTGTTGAGGCCGTGCTGATCGCCCGCGACGATCTGGATCGGCGCAACAATCGCCGCCATCCACATCGCCATCGAAAACATGATGCGCACGCCCTCGTGCTTCGAACCTCGCAGCAGATGGAACGCGCCGACTGCGCCGACCACGAAAGCCGTCGTGAGGTAAGCCGCCAGCACCATGTGCACGAGACGATAGGGGAACGAGGGGTTGAAGATGATCTTCCACCAATCGACGGGAACGAATTGTCCCGCCGCATTGATGGCGTAACCGGTGGGCGTCTGCATCCACGAATTGGCCGAGAGGATCCAGAACGCGGAGAACAGCGTGCCGATGGCGACCATCAATGTTGCAGTGAAATGCAGTCCCGGTCCGACTTTCTTGAGGCCGAACAGCATGACCCCAAGGAAGCCTGCCTCAAGGAAAAAGGCCGTCAACACTTCATAGGCCATCAAGGGGCCGATCACCGGGCCGGCCTTGTCGGAGAATACCGCCCAGTTGGTGCCGAACTGATAGGACATCACCACGCCGGAGACGACGCCCATGCCGAAGACGATGGCGAATATCTTCAGCCAGTAATTGAACAGGTTGAGAAAGACCTCGCGGCCCGTCCATAGCCACAGCGCTTCGAGCACTGCGAGATAGCTTGCCAACCCGATCGAGAATGCCGGGAAGATAATGTGGAACGACATCGTGAACGCAAACTGCGCGCGTGCCAGAACCACCGCATCAAGGCCATCGAACATTTGATCTGTCTCCGGCACCGGGGTCGTGGAAAGCTAACATACATCGCCTGATTTGAAATAAGCGATGCCAAGCCCGCGACGGATTCAATCCGGCTTTGATGATCCTAGGACGTCAGATTCCGCCAACGTTGCGCAGACGCAAGTTCCCTGCTGCAGGCATTCCATACAATTCGACCCGGCGGGGGGCATCCCGGCCGGGTCGCTGGAGATTTCGGAGGTTTGAAATTCTTGTCAGCGAATATCGCTCTCGCCGTCGAACGCGATCACGCAAACTTCATCGATACCCTTGTTGCCGCAATCGACCGCCTGCTGACGGACCGTCAACGTCTGTGAGCGGCCGACGATTATGCGGCCAGAGTGTCGACGCCGGCGTTCTTCAGGAGCTGCGCCAGTTGCTTGCGGGCATAGAACATGCGGGTCTTCACGGTGCTCTGCGGAATGCCGACCAGTTCGCCCGCCTCTTCGACGGATTTCTCATGATAGTAAACCAGGTCGATGATCTCGCGATGCGCCGGCGACAGTTTGTCGATGCAGGCCCGCAGGATGGCGCTGGTCTTGTTACGCTCAAGCGCTGCTTCCGGCGTATCGGCATGATCGGCGATTTCGAGCACGTCGTCCCGATCCAGATCCTCATGCCGGCGCTGCCGCAGCGTGGTCAATGACTTGAAGCGGGCGATCGATAGCAGCCAGGTCGAAACCTGGGCACGCCCCTCGAACTGGCTTGCGGTGCGCCAGACATCGAGGAACACCTGGCTGACCAGATCTTCCGCGGTGGTGGTATCGCGCACCATGCGCAGGATGAATCGGTAAACCCGGACCCGATGGCGGGCATAGAGGATGTGCATTGCCGACTTGCTGCCCTCGGCAATACTCTCCAGAAGCATTTCGTCCGAGGTTGCCTGGGCCGCCAGGATGCCCCGGTGCGCGGCAAGGTCGATGGCGATGATGTTCTGCATGACCGGCTCCCCTGTCGCCGCTTTTGCGGCGTTCCATGGAACGGATTGTTAGCTGGCCATTGTTTCAGGATGTCTGCATCTCAAAATGGAAATGGTTTCGTGCGCGGAAGAAATGTTTCGTCGCGAAACACAAATGAAACATTCAGGGCAAATAGCTGACATCAAGAATAATATTCTGAAGAATAATATTCTGCCGGTTCAGGATTTTTCACCTATCGGCGTAAACAGATAGCCGCCACCCCGGATTGTCCGGATGACCGATGGCTTGGACGGATCGGGCTCGATCTTGCGGCGAATCCGCATCACCCGCAGATCGACGGCGCGATCGAACGCTTCGGCGTCGCGCGCATTGGCGAGTTCCAGCAGCCGCTCGCGTGACAGCACGCGCTTGGGATTGGCGGCGAAGACCTTGAGGAGGCCGAATTCCGAGGCCGTCAGCGGATGCTCGTTGCCGTCATCGTCGCGCAGCGCCTGGGCTTCGAGGTCAAGCCAACGGGTCCCGAAGCGCACCAGACGCTCAACCTCCGGCTTGGCGGCGGCTGTCGCTACCACTGCACCATTGACTGTTGATTTCGCTGGCGTGCTGCGCCGCAATACGGATCGGATACGCGCCATCAGTTCCCGCAGTTCGCATGGCTTGGCGATGTAGTCGTCGGCGCCGAGTTCGAGCCCGACAACGCGGTCGATCGGGCTTGCGGTAGCGGTCAGCATGATGATCGGGACGTTGGTCCGCGCCTTGAGATCACGGACAATCGACAAACCGTCTTCCTCGGGCATGTTCAGATCCAGCACCACCAGATCCGGTACCTCGCTGGCGATCGCCTGACGCAGGCTCTTGCCGCCATCGCAAAGCGATACGGTGAAGCCGTGCATGCGCAGGTAATCGCCCACCATTTCCCGGGCAGGCGCTTCATCGTCGACAATGATGATGTGTTGGCTCTGGCTCATGTCACGTCGTGGCTGTGGCGGGGAGTGTGATGGTGAAGGTGGCGCCTTGTCCCGGTCCGGCGCTATCGGCGGTGATCTGCCCCCCATGCATATCGATAATACGCTTCACAATCGATAGACCCAACCCCGTTGAATTCTCCCCGGCGGTCGGCTTGGCCGACAAGCGCTGGAAGCGTCCGAACAGGCGCCCGAGATCTTCTGGCGACAGGCCCGCGCCCTGATCGGTGATACGGATTGTCGCATGCTCGGGGTGGTAGACGACCAGCAGCGAGATGTTGCCCCCGATCGGGCTGTACTTGATCGCGTTGCTGACCAGGTTGTCGATGGCTTCGCGCATCCGGTCGGCGTCGCACATGATGAGACGATCGTGCGGCGCCGAGACTTCGATGACCTGCTGCTTGTTGGCGGCCGACAGGCGATTGGCCTCGGCCACCTCGTTGACCAGCGCCGCGATATCGACCGGCTCGCGGCGAATGGTGATGTCGAAGGCATCGGCCATGGCGTCGGAAATCAGGTGATCGACCATCGACGTCAGGCGGCGGGTCGCATCGCGGATATGCGCCACTTGTGCGGAGATGCTGTCTCGCGAGGCATCGGCGCCGATCAATTCAGTCAGCATCTCGGTGCGTCCGAGGATGACGCCGAGCGGGTTCTTCAAATCGTGAGCGACGGTGCCGAGGATTTCGTTCTTGAAGCCGTTGGCGCGCTGCAGGCGCAGCCATTGCGCCGACAGCCTGCGGTTGGCCAGCATCAAGGCGCGGGTACGTTGCGCGACGCGATCTTCGAGCTGGGTGTTGGCGTCGTGCAGTTGCTGGTAAAGGATGACGTTGTCGAACGCGATCGACAGCCGGCTGCCGAAAATCTCGACCAGCGCGCGATCGGTTTCCGAAAGCGGCCGCTCGGCTTGCAACAGCACCACGACCTCACGGCCGCTGCCGGTGCGTATATAGAGGACGGTGCGGTGATCGGCGAATTCGTGCGCGCGCCTGCGGAAGGCTTCCTCGACCATCTGCCGGAGGTCGACGTCGAGCGGTTGCAATCCGGCATGGCCGATGAAACGGCGGTAACAGCCCGAGCCCGCGAGCACCGAAAAGTCGTCGCCGATCGTGCCGCCGTCGCGCAGCACCAGAATGCCGGCACAATCGACATTGAGCAGCGAGGCGATCTGCGTCAGCACGCCTTCCGCCAGCCGTTGCATCGATTTGAAATCGAACAGCGTGGACGCCGCGTCGATAATGATTTCGAGGCCGCGGCGGGTCTGCAGCATGCGTTCGAGCTGCTGATAGCTGCGCAACGCGGCCGTCAACGATGTGAACAGCTTGTCGGCGGTCAGTTCGGTCTTCGCCTTGTAGTCATTGATATCGTAATCGACGATGACACGGCGTTCCGGAGCCTGACCGGGTTGACCGGTACGCAGGATGATGCGGACGGTCTCGTTCTTGATGTCCTTGCGAATGTATTCAACGAGTTCGAGGCCGGCGGAGTCGGTCTCCATGATGACGTCGAGCAATACGGCTGCGACGTCCGGATGCTGGCTCATCAAGTCGCGGCCTTCGGCGGCCGAATAGGCTGAGAGTATCTCAAGCTGCTGGCCGTTGAGGCAGTAGTCGCTCAATGCGAAACGAGTGCCTTCGTGCACGGCATGATCGTCGTCGATCACCGCAATCTTCCATTTGCGGGCCGTCGAGGGCTGCGCAGCGGAGCCAGTATCGTCGATCAGGTGGAGGACATCGTCCTGGTCGGCCATTGCATAATTCCGTCGCTGAATGAGTTGGTTGAAGGGCGGCGTGCGGTGTCCCGCAGACATGATAGGCCAAAAGAGGGGGGTTTGTCGCGGCCTTGGGTCGCGGCCTTGGCGGGCAATCGTAAGTGCGCCGAGTTGCCGGTTGGTTCATGCGATGGCTGGTGTCAGCTAAACCGGAAGGATCAAATCCGCTAAGGATGACGGGAGGTTAACCTGTTGCCACGCTGTTGCAGCGCGCGTTGCCCTGCGTCAGGAAGGCATTTGCGGCGATCTTGCGGAGCCGCGTGGATTGCGCGTAGAGCAAAGCCATAAGCAAAAAATATCCGGGAGGTTCGTCATGTCACCCGCTGTTGCGGCGCTCCACGCCGACGCTGCCACATTGTTCGCGACGCCGCATATCGTCGCCGATTGCCATGCGGACGGCAGTATCTGGGTGAGATCAACCGTTGCGCTGCAGCCGGGTGGGCGCTGCATCGGCGATTGGCTGGAGCGCTGGGCCATCGAAGCGCCCGGGCGCATTTTCCTCGCCGAGCGCGAGACGTCGGTTCAACCTCAGGGTCAATCTCACGATCCATCATGGGCCACGATCAGTTACGGTGAGGCGTTGCGGCGAGTCCGCGCCATTGGCGGATGGATTTTGGCGCGGAAGATGAGCGTGGATCGGCCGCTGGTGATCTTGTCCGATAACAGCATCGATCATGCCCTGTTCGCGCTGGCTGCGATGCATGTCGGCGTGCCGGTCGCGGCGGTCTCACCGGCCTATTCCCTTGTCGCCAAGGAATTCGACAAGCTGAAGAGCATGATCGCGTTGCTCGATCCCGGCGCCATCTACGTCGCGCGTCGCGAGCCGTTCGCTGCCGCGCTGGCGGCAATCGCGCCGGTACATAGCGCCTGCATCGTCACCAGCGAGAACACGCCGGGTGATGGCGCAGTCTCGTTTCGCGATGTCGCGGCAACACCGGAGAGCGCCGGCGTGGCGGCGGCATTCGCCGCGATTGGTCCGGGCACCATCGCCAAATTCCTCTTTACGTCAGGATCGACCGGAATCCCAAAGGCCGTCATCAACACCCAGAAGATGATGACCGCCAGCCAGCAGGCCAAGGCGCAAGTCTGGCCTTTCCTCGATCGCGCAGGCGATGATCTGGTGTTTCTCGATTGGTTGCCGTGGAGCCATACGTTCGGGGCCAATCACAATTTCAATATGGTGCTGCGCAGTGGCGGTACGCTGTACATCGATGGCGGCAAACCGGCGCCGGGTCTGTTTGCGATGTCGCTGGCCAATCTCCGAAGCGTGGTCCCGACGGTGTATTTCAACGTGCCGCGCGGTTTCGACATGCTGATCGGCGCGCTGCGCGACGACGGCGAGTTGCGCCGCCGTTTTTTCAATGGGGTCAATATCCTGTTTTTTGCCGGAGCGGCGTTGCCGCAAAATCTGTGGGACGCCCTCGAGGATATGTCGCTCGCAACCATCGGCAGAAAACTGCCGATGGTTTCGGCGTGGGGATCGACCGAGACGGCGCCGCTGGCAACGGACTGTCACTTCCAGGCCGGGCGCGCCGGCAATATTGGTGTGCCGGTTCCCGGGACCGACCTGAAACTTGTGCCGTCCGGCAACAAGCTCGAAGTGCGCGTGCGCGGTCCCAATGTCACGCCCGGCTACTGGAAGTCACCCGAGCAAACCAGAGCGGCATTCGATGCCGATGGCTTCTATCGGATCGGTGACGCGGTGAAGTTCGCCGATCCGGAGCATCCGGAGGCGGGCTTGTTTTTCGACGGTCGCGTCGCCGAGGATTTTAAACTGACATCGGGCACCTGGGTCAGCGTCGGCACGCTGCGGGTTGCCGGCATCGCAGCGTTGGCGCCGCTGGCGCAGGATATTGTGGTCACGGGGCATGGCGGCGATCATGTGCGGTTTCTGGTGTTCCCGAATGTCGCGGCCTGTCGCGCGGCGGCGGCGTTGCCGGACAGCGCCGGCCTTGAAGAGGTGTTGCGCAACGACAGGGTCAGGACGGCAATCGGTCAGGGCCTGGCTAAACTCAAGGCCAGGAGCAGCGGCTCGGCCGGCCACGCCACGCGCGCACTGCTGTTGAGCGATATGCCGTCGGTCGATCATGGCGAGATCACCGACAAGGGATACATCAATCAGCGCGCGGTGCTGGTGCGCCGCGTCGCGGATGTCGCGGTGCTGGAAGATGACGGCGCGGCGGAGCGATGGATTGCTTGCGCGGACTAGCGTCGGGACAGGCTCACGCCGCCGGCAGGCGAAAGCCCGCGTCCCAGCCGAGTTGCGCGCGTGCTTTGTCGGTGGCGATCAGGTCGTTGGGTTCGGCGATGTTGTAGATGCCGGGTGCGCCATGCTCGATCGCCAGCAATGCGGCGAAGGCCGCGGCGTCGACATGCAGCGGTGCGATGGGACGTGGCACATCGCTGCCGGTGCCCGGACCGTGGATTTGCCCGTAGCGCAACACGATGCCTTCAAGCGGCGGCGATTGCAGCACCCGTTTTTCGAGGGCGACGACGCCGGCGAGACTGATGCCGCGCGCGCCGTCGGCTTTGGTATCAAGAGGATCATTCTCGCCGTGCGGTTGCGGGCCCGGCGCGTACATCCATGCGATGCTTTGCGCGATCATCCGCGTCGCACCGGCGGCGATGGCGGCATCGACCAGATTGCGGGTGCCTTCATCGCGAATCCGTGCGTTGCGGCGGATCGCCGCGGCCATCAAGACCGGATCGAGAGCCGGCGGCAGGTCGGTCAATTGATGGATTACGATATCCGGCCGCGCCTTGCCGACGGCGCGCAACAGGGCGTCCCGGTCGAATACGTCGACGATGACAGGTTCGACGCCGAGTGTCCGCAGCGTTGCGGCCCTGGCCTCGACGCGTGTGGTGCCGCTGACATGATGGCCGGCCTCGCGAAGTAACGGCACCAGCCGTCGTCCAATGGCGCCGGATGCGCCTGCCAGAAAAATGCGGTAGCTCATAACAATATCCTTGGTATCTAGAGTCCCGGTCTGATTGAATCAGAACCCCGACTCCATGATTTTGATTTGACGCACTTTCTTCACGCGAACCGGTATCCACTTCGCTCGAAAACGCTCTGTGGCCGTTCGGCGCTCCATGGCGGCGCAGCAAACGTCGTCGGATTTTGCGCCGCCCTTTCGTCCGGGCAAAGCCTCTCATTGCAACCTGAATTATATTTCTTGCGCGGGACGGGAAATAAGAATTATGCTGCATTTTGCGCCGATTAGTACTTCGCGAAAAGGCGCGCACCATCCAATTTGCCGCGGGCCCGGCCGAATTCGCGGCACAAACAAAAAGCTTTAAGCTTGAAATAACGAGATGCGCAGGAAATACTGCTTTATCTTTGCGCGCCAACGGCTACGACAAAAATAGAGAGAGGGAGGAATATTGATGTCCAATCGTTTATTGCGGCCGGTCAGCCGCCGGACCCTGCTAACAGGCGCTGCCGGCGTTGCGACGCTTGCGGTTGCGCCGGCGTTGCGTTCGCCCGCGATCGCGCAGAACGCGCCGCTCAAGGTCGGGTTAATGCTGCCCTACACCGGGACCTATGCCAAGCTCGGCAAGTTCATCGACGACGGTTTCCGTCTTTACGTCGCGCAGAAGGGCGGCAAGCTCGGCGGCCGCGAGATTGCTTTCGTGCAGGTCGACGATGAATCGAAGCCGGAAGCCGCCACCGACAACATGAACCGTCTGGTTGGCCGCGAAAAGGCGGACGTCGTCATTGGCACGGTGCATTCCGGGGTCGCGATGGCCATGGTGAAGGTCGCGCGCGATACCAAGACACTGATGATCATTCCGAACGCCGGCGCCAATGATGCCACCGGCGCGGCTTGCGCGCCGAATATCTTCCGTTCATCGTTCTCGAACTGGCAGACCACTTTCCCTATGGGCAAGGTGTTGGCCGACGCGGGAGTCAAGAAGGTCGCCACCATCACCTGGCGCTATACGGCCGGTGCCGAAATGATCGATGCTTTCGCCGAGAACTTCACCAAACATGGCGGCCAGATCGTCGAGAAAATGACGGTGCCGTTCCCCGAGGTCGAATTCCAGGCGCTGATCACCCGCGTAGCGACGCTCAAGCCCGACGCGGTGTTCAGCTTCTTCGCTGGTGGCGGAGCGGTGAAGTTCGTCAAGGATTATGCGGCTGCGGGTCTCGGTAAAACCATTCCGCTGTATGGCGCGGGCTTCCTCACCGACGGCACGCTGGAAGCGCAGGGCGACGCCGCCAACGGCATCAGGACGACGCTGCACTACGCCGACAATCTGGATAACCCGGCCAACCTCGCCTTCCTCAAGGCGTTCAAGGAAAAGACCGGCAATGTCGGCGACATCTATGCTGTGCAGGGCTATGACGCCGCGGGCTTGCTCGATGCCGGCATGACGGCAGTGGGTGGCGACGACAAGCAGCGCGACAAGATGATCGCGGCGATGGGGGCAGCGAAGATCGACAGCCCGCGCGGCCCGTTGAGCTTCAACAAGGCGCACAACCCGATCCAGAACATCTATCTGCGCGAGGTGCGTAACGGCCGCAACGAACTGGTGTCGATCGCGCAGAAGGATGTCGACGATCCGGCGCGCGGATGCAAGCTGGTGTAAGTAGCCGGCGCCTTGTGAGAACCGTCATGCCCGGCCTTGTGCCGGGCATCCACGTCTTTCTTCATCGCGATCGTTTTAAGCCAAGACTTGGATGGCCGGGACAAGCCCGGCCATGACGATAGTCTGAATGGCATCATCGGATCTTCAATGGACCTCGTCACCTTCGGCGTGCAGCTACTCAATGCCATTCAGTACGGCATGGTGCTGTTTCTTGTCGCCAGCGGGCTGACGCTGGTGTTCGGCATTCTCGGCGTCATCAATCTGGCGCATGGCGCGTTTTATATGCTCGGCGCCTATCTGGCCTATTGGATCGCGACCTACACCGGCAACTTCCTGCTTGCGATGGGGTTAGGCGTGGCGATTGCATTCGCGGTCGGCCTCGTGCTGGAGAACATCTTCATTCGCAGGCTCTATGGCCGTGATCACCTCGCGCAGGTGCTGCTCTCGTTCGGTTTGATCCTGGTGATCGACGAAGTGCGTGAGATCGCATTCGGCAAAGATGTGCATTCGGTGGCGCCGCCGACGTGGCTCGCCGGCTCGCTGCAACTCACCGATAATCTGTCGTATCCGGTCTATCGCCTGGCGATCTGCGGCTTTTGCCTTGTGGTTGCAGCGGTGATCTTTCTGGTCATCACCCGCACCAGGATCGGCATGATCGTGCGCGCGGGTGCGGAAAATCGCGAGATGACGCGGGTGCTCGGCATCAAGTTCGATGTCGTCAATCGTTACGTTTTCGCTGTCGGCATTGCGCTGGCCGCGCTCGGCGGCATCGTTGTCGCGCCGATCTCGACGGTTTTTCCCGGCATGGGCGACGGCATGCTGATCCTGTCGTTCGTCGTCGTCGTTCTCGGCGGCATCGGTTCGGTCGCGGGAGCAGCCGTCGGTGCGCTCCTGATCGGATTGACCGATACGTTCGGCAAGGTTTTCTTTCCAAGCGTCTCCAGCATTCTGATCTATGTGTTGATGGCGGCTGTGCTGTTGTGGCGGCCCAACGGCATTCTCGGCCGGCGGGAGGTCTGACGCATGACCCGGAGCTGGTTTATTCCGGTCGTGCTGCTTGCGGTCGCCGTCGTGCTGCCGTTCGTGGTGCCGACCTACTACGTGCAGTTCGTCAGCAAGGCGCTGATCATGGGCATGCTGGCGATGGCGCTCAACCTCGCGGTCGGCCATGGCGGGCTGGTGAGCTTGTGTCACGCCGCGTTCTTCGGTCTGGCAGGTTACGTGCTGGCGCTGATGTCGCCGGGCTACGATGCCGCCTCGCTGTTGCTGACGCTGCCAGCTGCGGTGCTGGCCTCGGCGTTCGCGGCGCTGGTCATCGGCGCGTTGGCGTTACGCACCCGCGGCGTCTACTTCATCATGGTGACGCTGGCCTTCGGCGAAATGCTGTTCTTCCTGTTTCACGATACGGGGATCGCCGGCGGCTCCGACGGCGCTTACGTCAACGCCAAGCCGGAACTGGTTATCGCGGGCTATCGTCTGCTCGATCTCGGCTCGCCGGTGATATTCTATTTCGTCGTGCTGACATTCCTTGTCGGCGTGATAGCGCTGCTGACCATGCTGGTGCAATCGCCGTTCGGTCATGCGCTGGCGGCGGCACGCGATAACGAGCGTCGCGCCCGTTCGCTGGGCTTTCCGATATTCCGACTGCGTCTGATCGCCTTCGTCGTGTCGGGTGCGATTGCCGGCATCGCCGGTTACTTCGCCGCCGCGCAATTCGGCTTCGTCGCGCCGCAGATGCTCGGCTGGCATCTGTCCGCCACGGTGCTGGTGATGGTGTTGGTCGGCGGTTTGCGCACCGTGACCGGGCCGTTGATCGGCGCGCTGGTCCTGATCGTGCTGGAAGAAGTGCTGAAGGCAACCACCGATTACTGGAAGCTGGCGGAAGGTCTGATCATCATTGCCATCGTGCTGGCGATGCCCAACGGCATCCGTCAACTCTGGCCGATGATCGTCGGCGCGCCCGGGAATGGCAGTGACAAGCCTGACGCCGTTGCGACGGAGGCGAAGCATGTCTGAAGTCGCCTTGCGCGCAAACGGGTTGCACAAGCATTTCGGTGGTCTCAAGGCCGTGTCCGATGTCTCGCTCGCCATCCATGTCGGGGAAATCCACGCGGTGATTGGTCCCAACGGTGCGGGCAAATCGACGCTGATCAACCTCCTGTCCGGCGAATTGTTCGCCAACAGCGGCGCCATCATGCTCGGCGATGCCGACATCTCGCGCCTTGCGCCGGATCGCCGCGCCCGCAACGGCGTCGGCAGGGCCTATCAGAAGACAACCATCTTTCCGAAATTCACGGTGCATGAAAATGTCCGGCTTGCGGCGCAAGCACGCTCGCCGGCGCCGCTGAGGATGTTCGGTCATGTCCGCGACGATGCCGATGTAAGAGCGCGCTCGGCGCAAGCCATCGCCAGGGCTGGTTTGACGAACCGCACGAACGTCGTCGCCAGTGAACTCAGTCACGGCGAGCAGCGCCAACTCGAAATCGCCATGGTGCTGGCGACCGATCCGCGCATCATCCTGCTCGATGAGCCGCTGGCCGGCATGGGACAGGTCGAGGCGCGCAGTATCATCGATCTGGTTGCCTCGCTGAAAGTCGGTCGCGCGGTTCTGATCGTCGAGCACGACATGGATGCGGTGTTCGAACTGGCGGACCGCCTGACGGTGATGCATGACGGCTGCGTCATCGCCTCCGGTTCGCCGCAAGAGGTTCGCCTGCATCCGGCGGTGCGCGCGGCTTACCTCGGCGATCACGGAGCGTCCGTATGAGCGTGCTGCTTTCGGTCGCGCGCCTCGAGGCGTTCTACGGCGCCAGTCAGATCCTGCATGGCATCGGTTTCGATGTCGCGCGCGGCGAGCAGGTGGCGTTGATCGGCCGCAACGGCATGGGCAAGACAACGCTGTTGCGCTCGCTGATGGGACTGGTCGCCGATTGTCGCGGCGACGTCACCTTTGCCGGACAGGATATTCGTCGCGCGCCGCCGGAAGCCATCGCGCGCGCCGGGGTGGCGTTGGTGCCGGAAGGGCGCGGCATTTTCGCTTCGCTGACCGTGGTGGAAAATCTGACGATGGCGGCGCGGCCGGGCTCCGACGGTCGACAGGGCTGGACACTGGCGCGTATTTTTGAACTGTTCCCGCGCCTGCATCAGCGGCGCAGCAATGGTGGTCATCAATTATCCGGTGGCGAGCAGCAGATGCTGACCATCGGTCGCGCCTTGATGACCAATCCGGATTTGATCCTGATCGACGAGGCGACCGAAGGTCTGGCGCCGCTGGTGGCGCAGGATATCTGGAAAACGCTCGGCGTCATTCGTGGCGAGGGCATTGCCACCATTGTCGTCGACAAGGATTTTCGCAGCCTTGCCAGGATTGCCGATCGAACGGTGCTGTTGTCGAAGGGCACGGTGGTATTCGATGGTCCGCCGTCGCAACTCATCGCACAGCCGCAGTTGCTGGAACGGCATCTCGGCGTATGACCGGATCGCGGTCAGCCTTGCATCGTGTTTGCGCGGGGGCGATCGCTGGCGAGGCAGTGCGGCATAATCAGAAGGCGCGCGTCGTCTGCAGGCAAGATGTTTTCAGCCGTCGGCTCCGGCCACTGCACCACGAGCGTGCCGATCAGATCGTCGAGCGTATTCAGCTCGCGGGCATCGTAGAATATCGGCGTTGTGGCGCGGGCGATGAAGCTGTGCAGCAGATGCGCGCCGTCGTAATCGTAGACGATATCGCCCGGCACGTTGCCGGCAGTGCGCAAGGCGAAGCGGCGAAAGGCCGTCAACTGCGCGCTGCCACGATCGATGGCGATGAATGAGAGCACGTCAGCGCCGTCGGCGATGCGCGGCCCGTCCTGCATGCGGTCGTACATCGGCAGTGCACCGGCTCGCCGCACGTCGTCGATGTCGCGAAAATCCCGCGAACTGTCGTCGGGATGAAGCGTGTTGCGAATGGCAACCAGGCCGGCGGGATCAGTGCCGCGGATTCGCAACAGATCGCCGAGCGTTGTCATGTCATGAGGCGACGGTGCGCAGGTGAAACGCGGTGCTGCTGGACAGCACCGGCGCGACGGTGCCGAGCAATCGCGCGGCGGCGGCGTCGATCGTTTGCCCGGCAGTATCGACCACGGCCGATGCGCGCGCGTAAAGCGGCTCACGGCTGAGCAGGATGGTCCGCAGTTCCGCCATCGCCGATCGATCGTCCGCCATCGGACGCAGATCACCTTGCCGGCGCACGCGCGCCATATGCTCTTCGGGTTCGGCTCGCAGCCAGATGGTATAGAATGACGACAGGATGAGATCGAACGTCAGCGGTTCGGAGACGATTCCGCCGCCGGTCGCGAGCACCATCAATTCCTTGCGGGCAAGGAGTTGCCCGAGTGCCGTCTGCTCCATGCGGCGGAAGCCTTCCTGGCCGTAGAGCGCGATGATTTCGGCAACCGACAGGCCGTTCTCTTCCTCGATCTCCTTGTTGAGTTCGACGAACCTCCAGCCGATCTGTTTTGCAAGGATGCGGCCGAGCGTGGTCTTGCCGGCGCCGCGCAGGCCGATCAATGCGATGCCGGCAAAAGGCGTTTGCCGCGCTGTCGTTGCGCCGCCGGTCCCTTGCCCGGAAAGGATAACCTTGGCTTGCGCGATCTGCCCCGGCGTTGCCTGGCGCATCAGGTCGCGGATCACCGGCCAGTCGGGCGCGGCGTCGTTGGCGGGAATCAGATCCTCGAGGTGTGCCGCCATGGCATTCGAAACCCGGCGCAACAGTACGATTGAAACGTTGCCTTTGCCGCTCTCCAACTGGGCGATGTAGCGTTCGGAAATTCCGGAGACCTTGGCCAGCACCTTGCGCGACATCCCGCGCAACGCCCGCATCGTGCGGACACGCCGTCCGAGTTCCTCAAGGAAACTGCCTTCGGGATTTGCTGGTTCGGTCATGCCGCCTGATCGATCTACACCCAGTGCCGGACGATAAAGCAACATAATGCCGAAAGAAATTGACAGCAATCCCGTCAAGTGTCTCTATATGAAATATAATTCAGAATAATTCAAATAACAGGGAGGGTGCGCGGTGAGCGTTGGCTATTCGATTTTTGGGCTCGTCGGGGGCGCGCGATGACGGATTCGTCCGGATCATATAATGCCGCGACCTGGCTGCTGGATCGCAATGTGGAAGCGGGCCGCGGCGGCAAACTGGCCTTCACCGATACCTGTTCCGAACTGACTTACGGCGAGCTGCAGAAACAGACCTGCCGTCTTGCCAATCTGTTGCATAGGCTTGGCGTTCGCCGCGAAGAGCGCATCGCCATGGTCATGCTCGATACGGTGGATTTCCCGGTTGTTTTTCTCGGCGCGATCCGCGCCGGCGTCGTGCCGGTGCCGCTCAACACGCTGCTCATCGCCGAACAGTATGCCTACATTCTCGCCGACTGCCGCGCCCGCGTGCTGTTCGTGTCCGAAGCGCTGTGGCCGGGCTTGCGGGACGTGGCCGGACGCATCTCGGCTCTCGAACACGTGGTGATCGTCGGCAGCAATGCCGATGCTCAATTGAAATTGTCCGATGAACTTGCCGGGGAATCCGATCAATACCAAACCGCCGCGACGCACCCGGAAGAACCGGCATTCTGGCTCTATTCGTCGGGTTCGACCGGAATGCCCAAGGGAGTGCGGCACCTTCATGCGTCGCTCGCCGCGACCGCCGACACTTATGCTCGGCAGGTGCTGGGTATTCGCGAGGACGATGTCGGCTTGTCCGCGGCGAAACTGTTCTTCGCCTATGGACTCGGCAACGCATTGACGTTCCCGATGTCGGTCGGCGCCACCACGGTGCTCAATTCCGAACGGCCGACGCCGGCGCGGATGTTCGAGTTGATGCAGCGATACAGTCCCAGCATCTTCTTCGGCGTGCCGACGCTGTTCGCGGCGATGCTCAACGATGCCGCGCTGCAGAACGCCAGCGGCGGTTCGCGCCTGCGCGTTTGCACCTCGGCCGGCGAAGCCTTGCCGGAATCCGTCGGCAATCATTGGCGGCAGCGTTTCGGCGTCGATATTCTCGACGGTGTCGGCTCGACCGAACTGTTGCATATCTTCCTGTCGAATGCGCCGGGCGATGTGAAGTACGGCACGTCCGGGCGTCCGGTGCCGGGTTATGAGGTGCGGCTGGTCGACGAGAACGGCGACGATGTCGCGGACGGCGAGATCGGAGAGTTGCTGGTCAATGCGCCGTCGGCCGGCGAGGGCTACTGGAATCAACGCAGCAAATCGCAGCGGACGTTCGAGGGCTACTGGACTCGCACCGGTGACAAATACACCCGCGATGCCGAAGGCCGTTACACTTACTGTGGCCGCGCCGACGACATGTTCAAGGTCTCCGGCATCTGGGTCTCGCCGTTCGAAGTCGAGAGCGCGCTGATCACGCATCCGGCGGTGCTTGAAGCGGCGGTGGTGCCGCAGGGCGATGCGGAGGGCCTGTTGAAGCCGAAGGCCTTCGTCGTGCTGAAACCCGGCGCGTCGACCGACGGTCTGCACGAGTCGCTCAAGGAGCACGTCAAGCATGCGGTCGGACCCTGGAAATATCCGCGCTGGATCGAAGTGGTCGAGGCGTTGCCGAAAACCGCGACCGGAAAGATCCAACGATTCAAGCTGCGCGAGGGTGAGAAGGTGTAGTCGTGATGTGTTGGTCGATTGGAGTTCGTGGCGCCCCGTCAATGCAGAGTCTGCTCTCTCCTCCCTTGTGGGAGAGAGATGGAGTGGGGCGTGTTCGCGCATTCAAGTGTTCAAGGTTACCCCCCTCCCTGACCCTTCCCCACAAGGGGGCAGGGAACGGCTCTGCGTTGTCGGGAAGCGAGTGTGCATCATGACTGCGCTTGCTCCCTCCGGAATGCTCGCCATCGGCGATGCTCAGATCGAATACCGCATGACCGGTCCGGCGCTCGACGCCGCGCCGACCATCGTGATGCTGCATGAAGGGCTCGGCTGCGTCGGGCTGTGGGGCGACTTCCCGGAGCGGCTTGCGGCCGCAACCGGATGCGGCGTGTTCGTCTACTCGCGCGCGGGATATGGCGCGTCGAGTCCAGCCGTGTTGCCGCGCGGACCGGACTACATGCACATCGAGGCGCTCGAGGTTCTGCCGAAGGTGCTCGATGCGATCGGCTTTCGCCGGGGTCTGTTGGTCGGCCATTCCGATGGCGCATCGATTGCGGCAATCTATGCCGGCGGCGTTCAGGACCATCGCATTCGCGGTGTCGCTTTGCTGGCGCCGCATTTCGTGATGGAGGAGATGAACCTCGCAGCCATCGCCAAGGCGCGCGACGATTATCGCGGAACGGAATTGCGCGCCAAGCTCGCGCGCTGGCACCGGAACGTCGACAATGCCTTTCATGGCTGGAACGATGCATGGCTCAGTCCGGCGTTTCGCGGCTGGGATATCTCGGACTATCTCGCTTACATCCGCGTGCCGGTTGCGATCATCCAGGGCGCCGACGATCCGTACGGCACCGCGTTGCAGATCGAGATCGCGCAAGAGGAATGCTATTGCCCGGTCGATGCCACGTTGATTCCCGGCGCGGGACATTCCCTGCATCGTGAATTGCCGGAGCAAACGCTTGCGATCCTGACGGAGTTCTCCGACCGCATTTTGCGAATCCATGAAAGCGCGGTGTGCGCGGCGTGAGTGGCCGCGCGATCCGGCCGCCGGCATGAGCGGGCCCGCGGACCGCATCGATGTGTTTCCAATGCCGGCATGGGCCCATGTGCCGGGCGAAACCCGCGGCGCCGACCATGCGCGGCTCGCGCCGGTGAAAGCGCTGGTGCCCGCGCGCTTCGATCGCGTGGTGCCGTGGCAGAATTCGGCGTTGCGTTACGGTCTGGCGCTCAACGATGCCGGGTTCTTCTGGGAGTGCCACGAAATTCTCGAAGCGGTGTGGGCGGCCGCGCCGCAGGGCGGTCGCGATCGCATTCTGCTGCGGGCCTGCATCCAGATCGCCAACGCCAACCTCAAGCGCAGGATGCGGCGCGGGCAGGCGGCGGCGCGGCTGGAGGCGGAGGCGCTGGCCGGGCTCGATGAACTCGCGGTGCGTGGACCGGCCGGTGCAGGGGAGGGTTTCGCCGACCGGATTTCCACCGAAAAGCTCGCGGGAATCCTGCGGCAAACCGGAGGCCGATCCGTGGCGACCTCGTGGCAGCCGGTTTTGTTGCTCCCGTTCCTGAAAAGATGAAACAAAATGCATGTCGATGACCAGTCTTTCTAGACAGGCGCGTCAACATGCATTATGTTGCATATAAGCAAAAATCAGTCTCAAGCAGGGTGGGCCCATGGCCGATGCAGATCGCGTGCTCGCGAACGGCGCCAAGTATATCGATTTCCAGACCGACCCCAGCCGCTACCGGCATTGGACGATCGACGTCGCCGGCGATGTCGCGACCCTGACCATGGATGTCGATGAGGACGGCGGCCTGTTCGAGGGCTATCAACTCAAGCTCAACTCCTACGATCTCGGTGTCGATATCGAGTTGGCCGACGCGGTGCAGCGGCTGCGCTTCGAGCATCCCGAGGTCAAGGCGGTGGTGATCCGGTCCGGCAAGAACCGGGTGTTCTGCGCCGGCGCCAACATTCGCATGCTGGCCGGCTCGACGCATGCTCATAAAGTGAACTTCTGCAAGTTCACCAACGAGACGCGCAACGGGCTGGAGGACTCCAGCGAGAACTCCGGCCAGAAGTTCATCAGCGTCGTCAACGGCACGGCAGCGGGCGGCGGTTACGAACTGGCGCTGGCCACCGATCACATCATCATGGCCGATGACGGTTCGGCGGCGGTGGCGCTGCCCGAAGTGCCGCTGCTCGCGGTGCTGCCGGGAACGGGCGGGCTGACGCGCGTCGTCGACAAGCGCAAGGTGCGCCGCGATCACGCCGACTATTTCTGCACCATCGAGGAAGGCATCAAGGGCAAGCGCGCGGTGCAATGGCGGCTGGTCGATGAGATCGCGCCCAACAGCAAGCTGGAAGCCAGGATTGCCGAGCGCGCCAGGCAATTCGCCGCTGCCTCGAAGCGTAACGGCGAGGGGCCGGGCATCGCGCTGACACCGCTCCATCGCAGCATCGACGAAAACGGCGTGCATTATGATTTCGTCGATGTGGAGATCAACCGCGCACAGCGCACCGCCACCATTTCGATCAAGGCGCCGGAGACCGCGCCGCCCGTTGACGTCGCGGGACTCGTGGCGCAGGGCGACGGCTTCTGGTCGTTGCAGGTCGCGCGCGAACTCGACGACGCCATCCTGCATCTGCGGATCAACGAACTCGACATCGCGATGCTGGTGTTCAAGTCGCATGGCGACAGCGCGAGCGTGCTGGCCTACGACGATCTTCTTGATGCCAACAAGGCGAACTGGCTGGTCAACGAAATCCGGCAATACTGGAAGCGGGTGCTCAAGCGCATCGACGTCACGTCGCGCACGCTGGTGACGCTGGTGGAGCCGGGCTCGTGCTTCGTCGGCACGCTGGCCGAACTGGTGTTCGCGGCGGACCGCTCCTACATGCTGGTCGGCCAGCGTGACGGTGACAATCGTGCGCCGCCGGCCGTCGTGCTCAACGCGATGAACTTCGGGCCATACCCGATGAGCCACGGCCTGACGCGCTTGCAGTCGCGCTTTCAGGCCGATCCCTCCGACGTCGATGCGGCCAGGGCGAGGATCGGCGAGGCGCTGGATGCCGAGAGCGCCGAACAACTCGGGCTCGTCACCTTCGCGCTCGACGATATCGACTGGGATGACGAGGTGCGGGTCTTCATCGAGGAGCGCACCAGCTTCTCGCCGGATTCGCTCACCGGCATGGAAGCGAACCTGCGCTTCGTCGGACCGGAGACGATGGAATCGAAAATCTTCGCGCGTCTGACTGCGTGGCAGAACTGGATCTTCCAGCGCCCCAACGCGGTCGGCGAGAACGGCGCGCTGCGGCGCTACGGCACCGGCGTGAAGGCGGAGTTCGATATGACGCGGGTTTGAGGGTGTCGTCATCCTGAGGTGCGCGTCCTTACGCGCCTCGAAGGATGCAGGCCGGAGACGATGACCCGTCACCCTTCGAGGCTCGCGCAAGCGCGCTCACACCTCAGGATGACGGTTACCGAATGGACTACGCGGCACAGGCTTCAGGGAGTATGCCCATGAACATCATGAACGTCGACTACACCACGAAGATCCCGAACAACGTCAATCTCACCGAGGACCGTCAGGTGCTCAAGGCGCTGGAGGGCTGGCACCCCGGCTATCTCGACTGGTGGAACGACATGGGGCCCGAGGGTTTCCAGGAGTCGCTGGTGTACTTGCGCACCGCGGTCAGCGTCGATCCGAAAGGCTGGGCCAAGTTCGATTACGTGCGGATGCCGGACTATCGCTGGGGCGTTCTGCTCGCGCCGCAGGATGCCGAGCGCAAGGTCAACTTCGGCCAGCATCTCGGCGAGCCGGCGTGGCAGGAGGTCCCCGGCGAATACCGCGCCATGCTGCGCCGCCTCGTGGTGATCCAAGGCGACACCGAACCCGCATCGGTGGAACAGCAGCGCCATCTCGGCAAGACAGCGCCCTCGCTCTACGACATGCGAAACCTGTTTCAGGTCAACGTCGAGGAGGGGCGCCATCTGTGGGCGATGGTGTACCTGCTGCAGAAATACTTCGGCCGCGACGGCCGCGAGGAGGCCGACGATCTGCTGCGCCGCCGCTCCGGCGACGAGGATGCGCCGCGCATGCTGGGGGCCTTCAATGAAGCGACGCCGGACTGGTTGTCGTTCTTCATGTTCACCTTCTTCACCGATCGCGACGGCAAGATGCAACTCGAAAGCCTGGCGCAATCCGGCTTCGATCCGTTGTCGCGCACCTGCCGCTTCATGCTGACCGAGGAAGCGCACCACATGTTCGTCGGCGAAACCGGGGTCGGCCGCGTGTTGCAGCGGACCTGCGAGGCGATCAAGGCGGCCGGCATCGAAGACCCGAACGAGATCGACAGGGTGCGCGCGCTCGGCGTCATCGATCTGCCGACCATCCAGAAGAAGATGAACCTGCACTATTCGCTGTCGCTGGACCTGTTCGGTTCGGAAGTCTCCACCAACGCCGCGAACTTCTATAACGCCGGAATGAAAGGCCGTTTCCAGGAAACCAAGATCGGCGACGATCATCGCCTGACCGGCGACGTCTATCCGGTTGCGAAACTGGTCGACGGCAAGATCACCATGGTGGACGAGCCGGCGCTCACCGCGCTCAACATGCGGCTGCGCGACGACTACACGGCCGATTGCGCCAAGGGCGTCGAGCGCTGGAACAAGATCATCGAGAAGGCGGGCGTCAACTTCCGCCTCGAACTGCCGCACACCGCGTTCCATCGCGATATCGGCGAGTTCAAGGGCATCAACGCGACGCCGAAGGGTATCATCGTCAGCGATGCCGAATGGGCGAAGATTCGCGACGACTATCTGCCGTCGAAGGCGGATGGCGACTTCATCGAGTCGCTGATGCTGCCGGTCAGCGAACCCGGCAAGTTCGCGGGCTGGATCGCCGCGCCGAAAGTCGGCATCGACAACAAGCCCGGCGATTTCGAGTACGTGAAGATCGCGGCGTAGGAAGGCGTGAGGTCGTCATCCTGAGGTGCGAGGCGCTTGCCGCCGAGCCTCGAAGGATGGCGGCTCTCGACAATCCCGTCGCCCTTCGAGGGCCGCTGTAGAAGCGGCCACCTCAGGGTGACGGGTTCACCAGTGCAGGTTATCCATGAACGCGCCCCTCAAGAAGCAGCACCTGATCGATCCGGAGATCTGCATCCGGTGCAACACCTGCGAGGAAACCTGTCCGGTCGACGCCATCACCCATGACGACAACAACTACGTGGTGAACGTCGACATCTGCCAGTACTGCATGGATTGCATTTCGCCGTGCCCGACCGGCGCGATCGATAACTGGCGCGTGGTGCCGAAACCGTACACGCTGGAGGAACAGTTTTCGTGGAGCGAACTGCCGCCGCAGGAGGAGATCGCCAGCGAGGACACCGGCGGCACGATCGAGGCGCTGGAAGACGAGATCGGCGCGCTGCTCGAGGAAGCGCGCAAGGGGCTTGGCGGCAAGGCGGTGGCGCCGCGGTCCGCCAGCAAGCCGACCGTCAATCTCTATAATCGCGGCAAGCCGGCGGTGGCGACGGTGGCCGGCAATTTCCGGCTCACCCATGCCGACGCCGATTCCGATGTCCGCCACATCATTCTCGATTTCGGCGACCAGCCGTTCCCGGTGCTGGAGGGCCAGAGCATCGGTATCGTCGCGCCCGGCGTCGATGGCGAGGGCAAGCCGCATCTGGTGCGGCTGTATTCGGTGGCGAGTTCGCGCGACGGCGAGCGGCCCAACACCAACAATCTGGCGCTGACGGTGAAGCGCGAGCCGCAAGGCGTCTGCTCGAACTATCTGTGCGATCTGCCGCGCGGCGCCAGGGTGGACGTCACCGGTCCGTTCGGCGCGACGTTCCTGCATCCGAACGATCCGGCGGCTAACGTGATCATGATCTGCACCGGCACCGGCTCAGCGCCGTTCCGCGCCTTCACCGAGCGTCGCCGCCGCACCATGCCGGAAGCGCCGGGCCGGCTGTTGTTGTTCTTCGGTGCGCGCCGCCCCGAGGAACTGCCGTATTTCGGGCCGTTGCAGAAGGTGCCGGAAAAACTGCTCGGCAAGCATTTCTGCTATTCGCGGGTGGCGGGCGCGCCGCGCGTCTATGTGCAGGACCGGATTCGCACCGAGGCGGCGCAGGTCGCCGCGCTGCTCGGCGACGCCAATACGCACGTCTATATCTGTGGCCTCAAGGGCATGGAGACCGGCGTCGATGAAGCCTTCGCCGACGTCTGTCGCGGCGCGTCGACCGATTGGGCGGCGCTGAAGGTGGCGATGCGCGACGGCGGCCGCTATCACGTCGAGACGTATTGATCCCGATCGTCGTTATCCCGATCGTCGCTTCGCCTGTCGCGTGGCGACTACGACGCCTTGTTCTTGATCGCGCCGATGATTGCGGTCAGCACGGCGCCGCCGGCGCCACCGCCGATTACTTGCGTGATGATCGATCCGACATCGAGGTTGCCGCTTTGCAGCGACGCTGAAACGGCAGGCCAGACCAGCGTGATAATCTGCCCCAGGACACCGCCGCCGACGAGGCCGGCGATGGTGTTGCCGAGCGTGCCGAGGTCGAATGTCGGCGAAGACTTGCCAGCGGCGTTTCCGCCCAGCGCACCGGCCACCAGATTAATCAGAATCTGTTCCACTAGCTATACCCCCGCATGAGTGTTCCGCAGACTATGAGGGCAGCAGGGAACAGGTCAAGGCTTGCAGCCATACCTGGCCGACAATCCTCCCACCACGCCTTGCCGATGCTCGCAGGCCCGGTGGTTCAAATTGGATGTAATACCAATGTAAAATGAACCGTTGCGCTGGTTGGCAACGATCTAGCTGCAAGACTGCTTTATTCAGAAGACTGCTTTATTCAGAAGGCGGCTTCATTCACGAACGTCTTTGCCGTTACCGGTCCCTGAACACCGTCATTGCGAGAGGCGAAGTTACGATCAGAGAGCCGCGGGTAACGAACCGAATTGCTTCGTGGCAAGTGCGCCTCGCAATGACGCCTCTGTTCCTTGCTGCAAGGTGAGAGAGTCAAGGGTGTCTTGCTTTGCAATCAGCATGCCCCTTCCCCTCTGCCCTTGCGGCAGAGGGTGCCTTCGTTCAGCGGCAGCGAAGGCGGGGCCGATGCGCTTGCGAGGCTTTGTCTACTCGCCCGAGACAGCCACGCTGACATGCGCATGGACGATGCCGCCATCCACCGCGATGGCGTTGCCGACAACATAGTCGCCCGCGCGCGAGGCGAGAAAAATGGCGATGCCCGCCATGTCCTCGTCTGTGCCGATCCGTCCCGCCGGAATCGCCTTGGCCACTGCGGCGGCCTGGTCGCGCGCCGCGCGGTTCATGTCGGAAGCGAACGCACCGGGGCAGATCGCGGTGACGGCGATGTTGTCGTGAATCAGTTTCGCCGCCATGCGCCGCGTCAGGTGGATCACCGCCGCCTTGCTGGCCTGATAGGAATAGGTCTCCATCGGGTTGACGGAGAGCCCGTCGATCGAGGCGATGTTGATGACCTTGCCGGGCTTCTCTTTCGTCGCCGCCGCGCGCAGCGGCTTCGCCAGCGCCTTGGTGAGAAAGAACAGCGACTTGACGTTGAGGTCCATCACCTTGTCCCAGCCGCTTTCCGGAAACTCGTCGAATGCCGAGCCCCACGCCGCGCCGGCATTGTTGACAAGGATGTCGAGCCGCGGTTCGCGCTTGCCGAATTCCTCGGCGAGCTTGTTACAGCCTTCCACGGTGGACATGTCGATCGGCAGCGCGATGCATTCGCCGTCATAGGCGGCGGTCAATTCCTTCGCCGTCTCCTCGCACGGGCCGGCCTTGCGCGCGGTGATGTAGACCTTCGAAGCGCCGTAGGCGAGGAACCCACCCGCGATCATCTTGCCGATGCCGCGCGAACCGCCGGTCACCAGTGCGACGCGGCCCTTCAGCGAAAACAGTTCCTTGAACATGGTATCTCCCAATTGATGACGGGAGATTTAGTCCCTGCGCCGGGAGGCGAGTCAAGGCGAGCGGGCAAGTCGATCCGGGCCGCGACTGTTCAAGGCTGTCGGGAACTCTACGCGACGCGCCGCGCATGCCGGGGGCGGGCCAATGCCGATCGAGTTTCGATAGGGCGGCGGTCGCGCGTTGGTCGCCGCTCGAGCGCGCTTCGGCCGAATGCGCTCAGCGCCAGTAGTTGTTGGCGGCGGCGACGGTCTGGAAGTGAACCGCGATGACATGCGACGACGCGATCAGTTGCGCGGCATCGTGATCGTAGGCGCCGCGCAGGCTGGAGCGCACGGCATCGGAGGGCTGGGTGTATTTGACGCCGACGCGCGACAGCTTGACGGCCAGTTCGAAGCCGGCCTGCGCCGTGTCGGTCTTCAGGGAGGGAAGCCAGGTATCGCTCATGAAACAATCCGAAGTTTGAAACTGGAACCGTTCTATAAGAGACATCCGGTATCGGCACTGGCAAGGGCCGGACGGCATAAGATGCAAATAATCTACATCTTTTATCGGAAGCCGCGGCTTTTGCCGAAAACGGGCGTCCGCCGGCGCTGATGTGATTGAATCGTCAGGCGACGTCGACGCGCTGGAACCTGTTCCACAATGCGGTCGCGGTGCCGGAGGTCAGGATCGGCAGGAAGCGCGGGTTCTGATAGCCGCCGTTGAGCGAAATCCGCGGCAGCGCGCTCAGGTGCGCGGCATTTTCCGCGAAGATCATTCCCGGGCGGGTGGTCACCGCGGTGGCGAAGCCGGCGCGTTGCGCCAGCGCGAATTCGCGCCGGCCGGCCGCCAGCTTGTCGCCATAGGGATAGGCCAGGTGAGTGACCGGCCGTTGCAGCGCGGCCTCGAGGTCGGCGCGGTTGGCGACGATCTGATTCAGGGCTTCGGGCTCGTCCTGCTTGGCGAGGTTGCCGTGGCGGACGGTGTGGGCGCCGATGGTCACGAGCGGATCGTCGGCGAACGCCTTGAGTTCGTCCCACGACATGCAAAGCTCGCGGCTGATCGCAGCCTCGTCGATGCCGTGGCGCGCGCAAAGCGTGCTGATCTCGCGATTGACGGCGTCGTCGTCCGGCAGGCGGCGAAGCCATTCGTGCAACTGCGCGAAGGCACGGCGTTTGGCGTCGGCGGTGGCGGCGTCGAAGCGCGTCGCGACGCCGTCGATGACGACCTCCACCGTATCGGCCGCGGTGATGATCCGTTTCAGCGCCACCCACCACAGCCGTCCGCGGCCACCGGCGAAATCGCTGGGGACATAGACCACGAGCGGTGCGTCATATTCGCGCATTACCGGCAGCGCGTAGTCGCGGTTGTCGCGATAGCCGTCGTCGAAAGTGAAGCAGGCGAAACGGCGCGACAGATCGCGTTCGCTGAGGCGGCGGTGCATCTCGTCGATGGTCACGATGTCGATGCCGGAGCGCCGCACGTGCTCCAGCGTCATGCGCAGGAAGTCCGGCGTGATCTCGAGATGATGATTGGGCTGGAAGGCATCGTCGCGACGCGGGCGCACGTGATGCAGCATGAAGATCATGCCGACGCCGGCATAGCGCGGCGGCAGCAGGCGATAGGCCCCGGTCATATCCAGCGCGCCGAGGCCGGCGCGGATGATGTGGTTGCGGAGCCGCTGCTTCATCGAATGTCTTATGTCCTGAATTCCGAATGGGGCGCGATGCGCGGCGTCGCCGATGTCACCTCAAGTCCGGTGGGGCGCTCGTAAGCAATTGTTTTCAAGTCACGCCGATTTCCAGCCACGATGATCTCGAAGTCACGATGGATCCTCGTCACGAGGATTGCGGAGCGAAACGATCCCGATCGCCGATCCGATCGAACCGGATGATCGCTACCCACATGGTGGCGAATCCGCGGGGCAAAACAACACTTCAAAATAGCATACAGTCATACATCATGCGGATGACGGGCCCGTTCAGAAATGACATTGCGGTCGTGGTGGCCCAACCCGACGCGTCCCGGAACCGCCATTCGTTCAGGTGCGCGCAGTTTAATTTCTAGCCCTAAACAAACGATTATGCACGGCAGTCGCGAGAGAGTGCGTCACTGCACCGCATTTCGAAATTGACAGCGCCACAAGCATTTGTTTTCTCTGTGTCTTTCCAGATCGGCAGAATCACGGATGCGCGGACTTTTCAGATGGAGCAGGAAGTGGTGGCCGGGCCTGGTTCCGTTTGCCGTGCTGTGGGTGTGGGCGGCATGGATGAAGACCGTGCCGATCGAGCAGGACCTTGCCGCGGCGGCCACGGCCGCGCTCAAGAATGACGTGCTCGACAAGACCCGCATCGAGGTCGCCGGCCGCGACGTGACGTTTGCCGCCGACGCCTTCTCCGAGGAAGGCCGTCGCAGTGCCGTCACCTCGGTGGAGTCGGTGCCGGGCGTGCGGCTGGTCAATGACAATTCGCGGCTGGTGCCTGAAGCCAAGCCCTACGTCTGGTCAGCCACGCGCGACGTGGTGCGTGTGACGTTGAGCGGTTCGACGCCGTTGCCGGCGATCAAGGCGCGCTTGATGGAAGCCGCGCGCACCAGCCTCAATGGCGTCGAGGTGGTCGATCACGCCGGGTTCGCGCGCGGGGCGCCGGCGCGGTTCGATGCCGCGGTGTTGCTGTTGATCGATCAGATCGCGCGCCTGAAGGAGGGCAAGGTCACGCTCACCGACAAGGCGGTCAGCCTGTCGGGCATGGCGCGTGAACTCGGAGGGCGCGAGGCGATCTGGGCGGCGCTGCGCAATCTGCCGGAAGGCTACAGCGTGGCGTCCAACGACATCGAGGCGCCGCCTTATGTGTTTCAGGCCAACAAGGATCCGGTCGGCAACACGCTGACGCTCAGCGGCTACGTTCCCGACAACACGGTCCATGCGGCGCTGGTCGAGGCCGCGCAGCGCAAGTTCTTCGATGAGAAAGTGACCGACAACCTCAAGGCCAGCATCGGCGCGCCGAAGAATTTTCCCGACGTCGTCACGCGGGCGCTCGGCGCGCTGTCGCGGCTCTCCACAGGGTCGCTGGTGGTGGCGGACCGCGAAGTCAAACTGTCCGGCGATGCGCTTTATGACGGCGCGGCCAACCAGATCCGGCAGAGCCTGGCCAAGGATTTGCCGGAGGGCTGGAGAGCCAAGGCCGAAATCGTCGTCAAGCCGGCGGCGGCGCCGGTCGATGCCAGCGTTTGCCAGCGGCTGTTCACCGATATCCTGAGCCACGGCCGAATCCGGTTCGAGACCGCTAGCGCCACCCTCAATACGGATTCCATCGGCCTGCTCGACCGGCTGGCGGAAACCGCGTTGCGCTGCCCTACCGCCAACATTGAAATCGTCGGCCACACCGACGCCGACGGCGACGACGCCGCCAACCAGGCGCTGTCGGAAGCCCGGGCCAAGGCGGTGGCGGATTTCCTGGTCAAGGCAGGCTTGCCCGCCGATCGTTTCAAGACGTCCGGTCAGGGCAGTTCTCACCCGGTCGCGGATAACGACAGCGAGGCCGGCAAGGAGCAAAACCGCCGCATCGAAATTCTGGTGAGGTGATCGCGATGGCTTATTTCCTGACGTTCCACTGGGGCTGGCTGCTCGGATCGCTGTTGCTCGGACTGGGAATGGGGTGGATCGCCGTGGTCCAGCATGGCGACGGGCTGTCGAACGCGGCGTTGCAACGCATCGCGCTGTTGCTGGCGGTATTGGCGGGTGTGGCGATTGCGCGCATCATCCCGGGCCGGCCCGGCTATTGGCTCGATCTTGGTCTGGTCATGTTTGTTTCCTATCTGATCGGATGCGCGGTTGGGTCGGGATTACGCGACCGGTTCATGGTAACGCACGCGTTACCGCAGGAGCCTCCGTCGCGGGCTGGAGCGACCGGTGAGGAGTCGTAGGGTCGTATTGTGCAAGGACACCAGTCTCGCTCGACCGCCGGGTTTTTTAAAACATGACGCGCGCGAATATCGCCAGGAATGGCACGCTATGCTTGTAAAGGGTCGCCGCCCGAAGATCGAAGCGAGTGGCGGCGAACCCATGACCCGGCGGGGGCCGGAGCGCGAAGGACTGGAGACGGTCCGATCCGGATCGATCGGCGGACTCGAGCCCCATCGTCCGGAGCATGACCTGGCCGGGCGATTGCGGCGCGCTGTCCTGACGCGCGACCCTCCGGCGCACGCCTTCCGTGATTTTATTTTCCTGCAACGGAAAACGCGCTACCAAAGCCGGTCTGGAGCGTGCGTCATCGTGGCCGCGTCTGCCGGGGTGCATGCCGCGCGGAGCTGCGATTCGAGGTCGAGATGCTGGATTTAATACGCAGGGCACTCTCGGTTCTGCGCTCCAAGCAAGTCCTGCATCGGCTCGGTGTGCTTGTCAGCGTCACCGTCATCGGCATCGCATGCTACATCCTGTTTCATCTGCTGCGCACCATCGATATGGCCGATGTGCTCGAAGCGATGAAACAGAGCGATCCGCACTCGATCCTGCTGGCGGGGCTGTTCGTCGCCGCGAGCTATTTCACCCTGACGTTTTATGATCTGTTCGCCGTTCGCGCTATCGGCCATCCGGAGATTCCCTACCGCATCAATGCGCTCGCTGCTTTCACCAGCTATTCGGTCGGGCACAATGTCGGCGCCAGCGTCTTCACCGGCGGCGCGGTGCGCTATCGAATCTATTCGGCGCGGGGGCTGAGCGCGGTTGACGTCACCAAGATCTGCTTTGTCGCCGGCCTGACCTTCTGGCTTGGGAACGCCGCGGTGCTCGGCATGGGCATCGCCTATCATCCGGAAGCGGCGTCCTCGATTGATCAGTTGCCGCCGTGGCTCAATCGCATCGCCGCGATCGCGATTCTGCTCGCGCTGTGCGGCTATGTCATCTGGGTCTCGATGGCGCCGCGGCAGGTCGGCCGCGGACCGTGGGCGGTGACATTGCCGGGCGGCAGGCTGACGTTGCTGCAGATCGCCATCGGCATCGTCGATCTCGGCTTCTGCGCGCTGGCGATGTACGTGCTGGTGCCGGACGAACCGAACCTGGGCTTCGTCGTGGTGGCGGTGATTTTCGTCTCGGCGACCTTGCTCGGTTTCGCCAGTCATTCGCCGGGCGGTCTCGGCGTGTTCGATGCGGCGATGCTGGTCGGGCTGTGGCAGATGGACAAGGAACAGTTGCTGGCCGGCATGCTGCTGTTCCGCCTGCTGTACTATATCGTGCCGTTCGTTCTATCTGTCATGTTGTTGACGTCGCGCGAAATTATCATCAACGCCCGAATCAAGCGGTCGAGCCGGACGGCAATGTCCGGCGAAGCAAAGGCGAGCCACGAGAAGGCAGGTCATGGTATCCCTCGATCGGGAAAATTTGGCGACAGCGGCGCCTGATCATCTCACGGCTTCGAGGGATGGCGCCGCCGACACGACGCCAGCGCGGGTTCCCGCGATGTTTGCGCCGTGGCCGGATCGGCTGCGGCATGCCGCGCTGGTTCTGCTGACGGCGGGACTCGTGCTCGCGGCGCTGGCCGGGTTCGGCGAACTGCCGGTGCTGCATGCGGTTGTCGCGTTCGCCTGCATCGTCGGCGCGGCGCTGGTGCCGTGGCGCCTGCACGACAGCATGGCGGCGAGCGACGAGGCGCCGAACCTCAATCCGGTGGAAGCGCCGGTGGTCGGCGCGGTGGTCTCGGGGATGTCCGACCCCGCCGTGCTGCTCGATCGCGCCGGCCGGGTCATTCACCTGAACGCGGCGGCGGCCCAACTGGCGCCGGCGCTGCGCAAGCAGGAACCGGCGCAATTCGCGTTGCGGACGCCGGAAATCATCGCCGCGCTGCGCGAGGCCATCGCCACCGCCGAGCCGCGCCGCGTCACCTTCGTCGATCACGCGCCGGTCGAGCGCTGGATGGAAGTCGTCATCACGCCGGTCGGAGTTCCGACGGCGTTCGGCGGCAAGGACTACTGCATGCTGATGACGTTCCACGATCAGACGCCGTTGCGGCGGATCGAGGAAATGCGCGCCGACTTCGTCGCCAATGCCAGTCATGAATTGCGCACGCCGTTGGCGGCGCTGTCCGGCTTCATCGACACGCTGCAGGGGCCGGCGCGCGACGATCCCAAGGCGCGCGAACGTTTTCTCGGTATCATGCACGCGCAGGCGACGCGGATGGCGCGGCTGATCGACGACCTGTTGTCGTTGTCGCGCGTCGAACTCAGCGCTCACGTGCGGCCCGATACGCTGATCGATATCGTTCCGCTGATCCGTCAGGTCATCGACGGTCTCGAGCCGCTGGCGAGGGAACGTCAAGTCGCCATCGAGGCCGACTTGCAGGACACGCCGGCCACCGTCGCCGGCGACCGCGAGGAGTTGTTGCGGCTGTTCGAAAACCTTGTCGAGAACGGCCTCAAATATGGTGCATCGGGTGGCCGCGTCATCGTGACGCTTGCCGCCGGGCAGAGCCCCGAAGGCGCGCCCGAGTGGCAGGCGAAGATCCGCGATTTCGGTCCCGGCATTCCGCCCGAACATCTGCCGCGCCTGACGGAGCGGTTCTATCGCGTCGATGCCGGTGACAGCCGCGCGCAGGGCGGCACCGGCCTCGGGCTGGCGCTGGTCAAGCATATTCTCAACCGCCATCGCGGCCGCCTGGTGATCGAGAGCGTGGCCGGCGAGGGAGCGACTTTCACCGCGGCCTTTCCCCGGCCGCGACCCGTCTCGACGGCGTCGTCCTGAGCGTCCGGCTGCAATTCGTTTTGCGGATTTGCAGCAAAAGAAGCGTGGTCGGCGAGGGCCGGGATCCACGCGCACCGCGGTCCTGATGCAGTGGACGGCGCGTTGCTTCGTCATCCCAGGTTAATTGCGTTTTCAAGCAAAGGGATACCGCTTCGCGTCCGGAAAGCGCGCCACGTCGCAAGCTCCGTCGACGGCAGCCAGTGACGGCGGCTCCGGGTCGTTGTCTTTCACGGGAACGAGCTTCTTTTCCACAACGGCGCCCTGAAATCGCATCATAAAATCCCGCGATTCCAAAGCGTTAACGCTGTCATTCAAGTGTCATCAAACCCTCATAAAAGCGCAGTCGCGCACTCCTAAAGAGTTGCGCACGGGCGCGATCGAGGGTGATCGGCGCCGTTCCACAGGATGGAGAAAGCCAGTGCAATTCCTTCGAAACATCGCCGCCGCCGGCCTCGTTGCCGCCGTCGGTCTTGCCGTCGTCTCGACGGCGCCCAGCTTCGCCGCCGACATTTCCGGCGCCGGTGCGACCTTCCCTTATCCGGTCTATGCCAAGTGGGCCGAGGCCTACAAGAAAGAGACCGGCAACGGCCTGAACTATCAGTCGATCGGTTCCGGCGGCGGCATCAAGCAGATCACCGCGCGCACCGTGACTTTCGGCGCGTCGGACATGCCGCTGAAGGCGGAAGACCTCGACAAGGCCGGCCTGATCCAGTTTCCGACCGTGATGGGCGGCATCGTCCCGGTGGTGAATCTCGATGGCATCGGCAGCAACGAATTGACGCTCGATGGCCAGACGCTGGCGAAGATCTTCCTCGGCGAGATCAAGACCTGGGATGACGCCGCGATCAAGAAGCTCAATCCGAGCGCCAAGCTGCCGTCGCAGGCGATCGCGCTGGTGCATCGCTCGGACGGCTCCGGCACCACCTTCATCTTCACCAACTACCTCTCGAAGGTCAGCGCCGACTGGAAGTCGAAGGTCGGCTCCAGCACCGCCGTTGAATGGCCCGCCGGCATCGGCGCCAAGGGCAACGAAGGCGTCGCCAACAACGTCAAGCAGACCAAGGGTTCGATCGGTTACGTCGAAACCGCCTATGCCAAGCAGAACAAGCTGACCGCGACCAAGCTGGCCAACAAGGACGGCAAGGTGGTCGAAGCGACGCCGGAGACCATCGCCGCCGCCGCTGCCGCCGCCGATTGGGCGAAGGCTCCCGGCTTCTACATGATCCTCACCGACGAACCGGGCGACAAGGCCTGGCCGATCGCCGGCGCCACCTTCATCCTGGTGCCGAAGGTGCCGAAGGATGCGGCGGATGCTGCGGTTGCGCTGAACTTCTTCGGCTGGGCCTACAAGAACGGCGACGCCATGGCGGCCGATCTCGATTACGTCCCGATGCCGGACAGCGTCGTCAAGATCATCGAGCAGACCTGGGCCAAAGAGGTCAAGGGTGCCGACGGCAAGCCGGTCTACACCGTCACCAACTGAGGTGAACGAGGCCTGATGGAAGGCGCCTCACCCAGAGGTGTCATGCCCGGACTTGCTCCGGGCATCCATCACCTTCCCGAAAGATGCATTGCCGGGACAAGCCCGGCAATGACAGGCGAGACAAGGTCGTGTACGCCAGGAGGCGGTTTTGGTGGATGTAACGTGGGGAGGCGCAAGCGTGAACGCCAAGGATGCGGCAGCGCGCGCCAAAGCACTCGATAAGTTACGGCTGGGCGATACGATTTTTCGTAACGTGACGCGCGGCGCGGCGATTTTGGTGCTGCTGCTGCTCGGCGGCGTCATGGTGGCGCTGCTGCTCGGTTCGCTTCCGGCGCTGCGCGCCTTCGGCTTCGATTTCGTCATCACGCAAAGCTGGAATCCCGTCACCGAGAAATTCGGCGCGCTGGCGCCGATCTACGGCACGCTGGTGACGTCGTTCATCGCCATGATCATCGCGGTGCCGTTCGGCCTGCTGATTGCGATGTTCCTCACCGAACTCTGCCCGATGTGGCTGCGGCGGCCGATCGGCATCGCCATCGAATTGCTCGCCGGCATCCCCAGCATCATCTACGGCATCTGGGGCCTGTTCGTGCTGGCGCCGTTCCTGCAGCAATATGTGCAACCGGCGCTGATCGCGACCTTCGGCAACGTGCCGATCCTGTCGAGTGCCTTCGCGGGTCCGCCTTACGGCATCGGCGTGCTCACCGCCGGATTGATTCTCGCCATCATGGTGCTGCCGTTCGTCACCTCGATTTCGCGCGACGTGTTCGACGCGGTGCCGCCGGTGCTGAAGGAAGCCGCCTACGGGCTCGGCTGCTCGACCTGGGAAGTGATGCGCTACGTCGTGCTGCCCTACACCCGCGTCGGCGTCATCGGCGGCGTCATGCTGGGGCTCGGGCGCGCGCTTGGTGAAACCATGGCCGTGACCTTCGTGATCGGCAACGCGCACAAGATTTCGACCTCGCTGCTGGCCCCCGGCACCACGATCTCGGCGACCATCGCCAACGAATTCACCGAGGCGGTCGGTGATCTCTATACCTCGTCGCTGGTCGCGCTCGGCCTCATCCTGTTCGTCATCACCTTCATCGTGCTGGCGATCGCCCGCTACATGCTGCTCCGCATCGAAAAGAGGGTCGGGTAATGGACGCCTCGATTTACGCCACCCGCCGCCGCCGCAACGCGATGGCCACCGCGGCGTCCTACGGCGCCACCGGCGTCGGCCTTGCCGGCCTCGCGCTGATCCTGGTCGTGCTGTTCTGGCAAGGCTTCAGCGGCCTGTCGCTGGCGGTGTTCACCGAAAACACGCCGCCGCCGGGCTCGGCGGGCGGGCTGTTCAATGCCATCGTCGGCAGCATCCTGATGACGGTGATCGCCATCGCCATCGGCACGCCGATCGGCATGCTCGCCGGCACCTACATGGCGGAGTATGGCCGCCACGAGAAGATTTCGAGCGTGGTGCGCTTCATCAACGACATCCTGCTCAGCGCGCCGTCGATCGTCATCGGCCTGTTCATCTACGAGGTGATGGTGGTGCCGATGGGCCACTTCTCCGGCATCGCCGGCGCGGTGGCGCTCGCCGTCATCGTCATCCCGGTGGTCGTCCGCACCACCGAGGACATGCTGATGCTGGTGCCGAATACCTTGCGCGAGGCCGCGGCCTCGATCGGCCTGCCGCGCTCGCTGATGATCCGGCATATCGCTTACCGCGCGGCGCGAAGCGGCATCATCACCGGCATCCTGCTGGCGGTGGCGCGCATCAGCGGCGAAACCGCGCCGCTGTTGTTCACCGCGCTCAACAATCAGTTCTACAGCCATAACCTCAATGCGCCGATGTCGAGCCTGCCAGTGGTGATCTTCCAGTTCGCGCTCAGCCCCTACGAGGACTGGCAGAAGCTGGCATGGACCGGCGCGCTGATCATCACCATCTCGGTGCTCGTCTTGAGCATCGCCGCCCGCGCCCTCACCGGAACAAGGAAAGCATCATGAACGTCGCCACATCGGTTTCGGCGGCCGCCGCCGCCCACGCGCCGATCGATCCGGCCTCGCTGCGCGACAAGGTCGCGATCCGCAACCTCGAGTTCTTCTATGGACAGTCGAAGGCGCTCAAGGGCATCACGCTGCCGCTCTACGAGAACAAGGTGACGGCGTTCATCGGGCCGTCCGGCTGCGGCAAGTCCACGCTGTTGCGCGTGCTCAACCGGATGTATGATCTCTATCCGAACCAGCACGCCGAAGGGCAGGTGCAGTTCGACGGCATGAACCTGGTCGAGCCGGGCGTCGATCTCAACCTGCTGCGCGCCCGCATCGGCATGGTGTTCCAGAAGCCGACGCCGTTTCCGATGTCGATCTACGAGAACATCGCTTTCGGCATCCGCCTCTATGAGAAGCTGTCGAAGCGCGAACTCGATCAGCGCGTCGAGCAGTCGCTGCGCCGCGCCGCGCTGTGGGACGAGGTCAAGGACAAGCTCAATGCCAACGGCCTCAGCCTCTCCGGCGGACAGCAGCAACGGCTTTGCATCGCGCGCACCGTGGCGGTGCGGCCGGAAGTGATCCTGTTCGACGAGCCGTGCTCGGCGCTCGATCCGATTTCGACCGCGAAGATCGAGGAACTGATCGACGAGCTGAAGGCCGACTACACCATCGTCATCGTGACGCACAACATGCAACAGGCGGCGCGCGTTTCGGACTACACGGCGTTCATGTATCTCGGCGAATTGATCGAGTTCGGGCCGACCGACAAGATCTTCACCTCGCCGACCGACCGCCGCACCCAGGACTACATCACCGGACGCTTCGGGTAGGGCAAGATGAGGTCAGGTTTATGCAGCGGCGTCATCCTGAGGTGCGAGCGGCGGATGCCGCGCACCTCGAAGGATGCAGCCGTCGCCCTTCGAGGCTATCGCAGCGCGATAGCACCTCAGGGTGACGGGCTTTCCAGTAGCAGTGAGTTTAACGTCCCGATGAACGCGAACTATCGCGGGGAGAACCAAAATGGCTTTTGAGCATACCGCCAAGGCTTTCGACGGCGACCTGCAGGAACTGACACGGCTGGTTGCCGAAATGGGCGGCCTCGCCGAACGGCAGATCGTCGATTCGGTCGATGCGCTGGTGCGCCGCGATGCATCCATGGCAAGTCGCGTGGTGGCCTCCGACAGTGAAATCGACAAGCTGCAGCGCGATCTCGAGTCGCATGCGGTGCTGACCATCGCGCGGCGGCAGCCGATGGCGGTGGACTTGCGCCAGATCGTCGGCGCCATGCGCACCGCGACCGATCTCGAGCGGATCGGTGACCTTGCCAAGAACAACGCCAAGCGGGTGATGCAGCTCGACAGCGACTTCAATCCGCTGCAACTGATCCGTGGCCTCGAACACATGACCGATCTGGTGGCGACGCAGCTCAAGCTGGTGCTGGACGCCTATGCCGCCCATGACGTGCCGGCGGCGATGGCGGTGTGGAAAGGCGACGAGGAGGTCGATGCGATCTGTACCTCGCTGTTCCGCGAACTCCTCACCTATATGCTGGAAGACCCACGCAATATCAGCTTCTGCATCCACCTGATGTTCTGTGCCAAGAATATCGAGCGGATCGGCGACCATGCCACGAATATTGCCGAAACAGTGGTTTATACGGTCGAGGGTCAGCCGATCACCGACAAGCGGCCGAAGGCGGACCAGACCACGTTTGCCGCGGCCCTGAACAAGTAACGGAACCGCAGGACATGAATGCACGGATTCTGGTCGTCGAGGACGAGGAGGCGCTGGCAACGCTGTTGCGCTACAATCTCGAAGCGGAAGGCTATGAGATCGAGACCGTGGCCCGCGGCGACGAAGCCGATACCCGGTTGAAGGAGAGCGTGCCGGATCTGGTGGTGCTCGACTGGATGCTGCCGGGTCTGTCCGGCATTGAACTGTGCCGCCGGTTGCGTGCGCGCGCGGAGACCAGGCAGCTGCCGATCATCATGCTGACGGCGCGCGGCGAAGAAAGCGAGCGCGTGCGCGGGCTCGCCACCGGCGCCGACGACTATATCGTCAAGCCGTTCTCGGTGCCGGAGTTGCTGGCGCGGGTGAAGGCGCTGCTGCGTCGCGCCAGTCCGGAACGGGTCGCGAGCGTGCTCAATTACGGCGACATCGAACTCGATCGCGAGAAGCGCCGCGTCGCGCGTTCGGGCCGCCCGATCGATCTCGGGCCGACGGAATACCGGTTGCTGGAGTTTTTCCTCGAGCATCCCGGCCGCGTGTTCAGCCGCGAGCAACTGCTCAACAGCGTGTGGGGCCGCGATATCTATATCGACGAGCGCACCGTCGACGTTCATATCGGCCGTCTGCGCAAGCTGCTCAATCCGGCGCAGGAAGAAGATCCGATCCGCACCGTGCGCGGCGCCGGCTATGCGCTCGACGACCGCTTCCAGAAGGCGGGCTGACAAGCTGCATCACGCCTTCAGCGGTCGTCCCGGCGAAAGCCGGGACCCATACGGCGCGGAGCTTCCGAGGTGAAAGGCGGTCCGGATTCTTTCCGATTGGATCGACGCACAATCCCCACCACCATCGTCATTCCGGGATGCGCGCACTTGGCGTGCAGGCCCGGAATCCATACGCCCGGTCGTGGTTATGGATTCCGGGCTCGCTCGCAAAGGGCTCGCGCCCCGGAATGACGGAGTTGGGGTGATTCAACCCAATTCGAAAATGCTCCAGGCTTGTGCAATCAACTAACGCCGTTGGTGATGGGTCCCCGCGCGCGGGGACGACTAACAGTAACGGCCGTCATCCTGAGGTGCGAGCCGCGCGAGCGGCGAGCCTCGGATGATGCGCTCGCGTTTCATCCGGTCCGGAAACGACAATGGCCGGAACGCGCCCGGCCATGACAACTGATCCAATGGATATGAAGCGCTGACCGTGTCGTCGCGCAATTACCGTTGCGGCTTGGGCTGCTGCCTGCGGCGGTCGGCGGCGGGCTGGTAAGCGATGCGCGAGTGATGCGCGCAATACGGCAGGCCGGAGAGCGCCTTGCCGCCGCAGAAGAAAAATTCCGGATTGCTGGGATCGCCCACCGGCCAGTGACAGGTGCTCTCGTTGAGTTCCAGCAGCGTGAGCCGCTGGCTCATCGGCACGACGTTGTCATGAGCGATCGGATCGGGCTCCATTTCGACGTCGAAAGCGTGGGCGAGCGCGGTGTTGCCGCGCGACACCGGGCGCGAAACCCGCATCATCTGCGGTGCCGGCCGCACCTTGCGCGGCCGCGGCGCGGCCGATGACGGCGTCTTGGCGCGGCCGGAGAGGCCGAGCCGGTGGACTTTGCCGATGACCGCATTGCGGGTCACGTTGCCGAGTTCGGCAGCGATCTGGCTGGCCGAGAGGCCGGCTTCCCACAGCTTCTTGAGTTGCTCGACGCGATCGTCTGACCAGGTCAATACCGTCATCGCACTGTTCCCTTCGTGTCGCGCGGGCCTTGGGCGAGAGGCGGCGCCGCGACGCTCGTTGGTTCAAAATCCCCTGCGGCCAGAATCCCTTAACCCTCGCCGGGCGCAGGAAATGCCCCCGGACGTGTAAGCCGAACATCAGACTTATTGGATCGAACTGCCGCACGAGATGTCGTACTCGACGGCCCAAAAGCTACAATATGCCGTGACTCCCGCGCAAGAGTCGGGCCTCCTGCGTCCACATCTTCCGCACTTAAATTGTCAAATCGGCTTTTTCTGCGACTCCGCGTGGCGCATTCGCATCATCCCCGCGACAGATCGCCGGCCGGCCGGCGGCCGCTTGCCAGCTTGCGAGGTTGACAGCGATCAAAGCGGACCTAGAATAATCGCACGTGCCGCCTGGAAAGGCGGCACGTTTCGTTTCCGGGACAGGCTTCCCTTGCCGCTGCCAGTTTTGCCGAGCTGCGACCAGCACGGCCCGCCCCGCTTTATTTCGATCGGAACCGTTATGACCAAGAGCGCCCCGTCTCATCTGTTGCCTGTTTTTGCCCGTGTCGATCTCGCGTTCGAACGCGGCGAAGGCGCCTGGCTGATCGGCACCGACGGCGAACGCTATCTCGATTTCACCAGCGGCGTCGCGGTGAATGCGCTCGGTCATGCGCACCCGCATCTGGTCGCGGCGTTGCAGGAACAGGCGACGAAGCTGTGGCACATGTCGAACCTGTTCAAGAGCCCGGACGGCGAGCGGCTCGCCGCGCGGCTGTGCGAGCAGAGCTTCGCGGATCAGGTGTTCTTCTGCAACTCCGGCGCCGAGGCGATGGAGTGCTGCATCAAGGTGACGCGGCGTTATCACGCGATGAAGGGGCATCCCGAATGCTACCGCATCATCACCTTCGAGGGCGCGTTCCACGGCCGCACGCTGGCGACGCTGGCGGCGACCGGCGCGGCGAAGTATCTCGAAGGCTTCGGCCCGCCGGTGGACGGCTTCGATCAGGTGCCGGTCGGCGATGTCGCCGCGGTGAAGAAGGCCATCGGCCCCAACACCGCCGGCATCATGATCGAGCCGCTGCAGGGCGAGGGCGGCGTGCGCGCGCCGTCGCATGCGTTCTTCAGGGAATTGCGCCAGCTCTGCGACGACAACGGCTTGTTGCTGGTGTTCGACGAGGTGCAGACCGGCATGGGCCGCACCGGCGAGCTGTTCGCGTACAAGCGCCTCGGCGTCACCCCGGACGTGATGTCGCTGGCGAAGGCGCTTGGCGGCGGCTTCCCGATCGGCGCGTGCCTTGCGACCGCCGAAGCCGCGTCCGGCATGACGCCGGGCTCGCACGGCTCGACCTTCGGCGGCAATCCGCTGGCGGTCGCCGCGGCCAATGCCGTGCTCGATATCATGCTGCAGCCGGATTTCTTCCCGCACGCGCAGAGAATGTCGCTGCTGCTCAAACAGAAGCTGGCGTCGGTTGTCGATCGCCATCGCGACGTGCTGGAGGAAGTGCGCGGCGAGGGCCTGCTGCTCGGCCTCAAGGCGGTGGTGCCGGCGGGCGACCTGATCAGTGCGTTGCGCGCCGAGAAGCTGCTGACGGTCGCGGCGGGCGACAACGTCGTGCGTTTCCTGCCGCCGCTGATCGTCACCGAGTCCGAACTGGACGAAGCCGTGCAGCGGCTGGAGCGCGCCTGCGCGGTGCTGGCCGGACACGCTAAGCTCGAGGCGGCGCGATGAGCAAGTCGCCACGCCACTTCCTCGATCTCAACGCGTTACCGGCGCAGGAACTGCGCGCCATTCTCGATGCCGGCAGCGCGATCAAGGCCAGGCTCAAGAGCGGGCAGACCGGCAAGCCGCTCGAAGGCAAGACGCTGGCGATGATTTTCGACAAGCCCTCGACGCGCACCCGCGTGTCGTTCGATGTCGGCATGCGCCAGCTCGGCGGCGAAGCCATCATGCTGACCGGTGCGGAGATGCAGCTCGGGCGCGGCGAAACCATCGCCGACACCGCGCGCGTGCTGTCGCGCTACGTCGATGCCATCATGATCCGCATCCTCAGCCACGAAGCGCTGCTGGAACTGGCGGCAAACGCCACGGTTCCGGTCATCAACGGCCTGACGCGGCGCTCGCATCCGTGTCAGGTGATGGCCGACCTGATGACGTTCGAGGAGCATCGCGGGCCGATCGAAGGCCGCACCGTGGCGTGGACCGGCGACGACAACAACGTGTTGGCGTCGTGGGCGCATGCGGCGGAGCGTTTCAAATTCAGGCTCAACATCGCGACGCCGCCGCAACTCGCGCCGAACAAGCTCCTGAAGGACTGGATCAGGACATCGGGCGCGGCCGTCACGGTCGGCACCGATCCGGAACTCGCGGTGCGCGGCGCCGATTGCGTCGTCACCGACACCTGGGTGTCGATGGGGGACAAGGACGGCGAGCATCGCCACAACCTGCTGAAACCCTATCAGGTCAACGCGCAACTGATGCGGTTGGCCAAGCCCGACGCGCTGTTCATGCATTGCCTGCCGGCGCATCGCGGCGACGAAGTCACCGACGAGGTGATCGATGGTCCGCAGTCGGTGGTGTTCGACGAGGCCGAAAACCGTTTGCATGCCCAGAAAGGCGTGCTGGCATGGTGCCTCAACGCAGTGGCGTGAGGCTCAACTGATCGATGCGATATCGGTATTGTTTTCGTCATGCCCGGGCTCGTCCCGGGCATCCACGGCTGTCTGAATGGCGATAGGATAAGACGTGGATGGCCGGAACAAGTCCGGCCATGACGCGGAACATTCAGGTCGGTCTTGTGGACTCACTGATGCACTTACCAGGCCTTTCTATTTCCGCCCGCCGACCCCAGATAGAGCGCCATGACCCCACCGCAATCTCCCGATTCCGCAATGACTCCCGAAAGCCCGATCCGTGCTCCGTCGCCGGTTCCGGTCGACGACGCGGTGTTGCCGTTCGAGGTCGGCGCGCTGGATGTTCGCGGCCGGCTCACCAAGCTTGGGCCCGCGCTCGACGAACTGCTCACCAAGCACGACTATCCGGCGCCGGTCGGAAAGCTGCTGGGCGAGGCCGTGGTGCTGGCGACGCTGCTCGGCTCGGCGTTGAAATTCGACGGCCGCTTCATCCTGCAGACCCAGACCGACGGCCCGGTGTCGCTGATGATCGTCGATTATCAGTCGCCGAACCGGATGCGCGCCTATGCCCGCTTCGACGCCGCGCGGCTCAGGCCGGGGCTGGATTCGGCGGCGTTGCTCGGCCGCGGCCATCTGGCGATGACCATCGACCAGGGCGCCGACATGAGCCGCTACCAGGGACTGGTGGCGCTGGAGGGCGGCAATCTGGAAGACGCCGCGCACGAATACTTCCTGCGCTCGGAACAGATTCCGACGTGCGTCCGCCTCGCCGTCGGCGAGGAGTGGCGCGGCGGCGACGGCACCGGCGCGAAGCATCGCTGGCGCGCCGGCGGGCTGCTGCTGCAATTCCTGCCGAAGGCGCCGGAGCGGGCGCGGCAGGCCGATCTCGATCCGGGCGATGCTCCCGAGGGCAGCACCGCGCACGAGGTGCCGGTCGACGATGCCTGGGTCGAGGCGCAGTCGCTGATCGGCACGGTGGAGGATGTCGAACTGATCGATCCGGAACTGTCCGGCGAGCGGTTGCTGTTCCGGCTGTTCCACGAGCGCGGCGTGCGGGTGTTTCCCAATCTGCCGGTGCAGGCGAAGTGCTCGTGTTCGCGCGAGGCGGTGTCCGGCATGCTGGCGAGCTTTGCGGCCGCCGACCGCGCCGACATGGTCAAGGACGGCAAGGTCGTGGTGACTTGCGAGTTCTGCAGTTCGGTCTACGAGTTCACGCCGCAGGAAGCCGGCGTCGAATAGGGCGACCTTGGGCAGGTACGACTGATCTGACCAGCATGGTGTGATCCGTGCTTGTGACTGAAGCATTTTGAGCTGGGTTGAATCACCCCGACACCGTCATTCCGGGTCTGCGCGTGAAGCACGCGCATCCCGGAATGACGAAGGTGTGGTGGGCGATGCGTCGATCCAATCCGAAAAGAGTCTAAAGCAATTTGTCGCAGGCTCATGTGTCATGGCCGGACTTGATCCGGCCATCCATCTATTCTCGCGTAAAAAGATGGATCACCGGGTCAGGCCCGGTGACGACAGGTTTTTGCCGGCAGGCGCGATAGCCTAGTTCAGCGTTCTCTTGGCCTGCGGGCTGTCGAGCGAGAAGGTCGGCACTTCGATTTCGAATGTCTCGCCGCTGTCGGTGACCATCTGGTAGTGGCCGCTCATGAATCCCGACGCCGTCGGCAGCGGCACCCCGCTGGTGTATTCGAAGCGCTCGCCGGGGGCCAGCGTCGGCTGCTCGCCGACGACGCCCTCGCCGCGGACTTCCTGGGTGCGCCCGGTCGCGTCGGTGATGATCCAGTGCCGGGTGCGCAATTGCACCGTTTCGACGCCGGCATTGATGATGGCGATGGTATAGGACCAGAAATACCGCTGCTCGGCATCGGAGGAGCGTTCCGGCATGAAGTTCGGGACAACGGTAACAACGATCTGTCGGGTTACGGCGCGGTACATGGGGCGTCTTTCCAGTTGACGCCAGCATAGCCAAAACTCGCAGTGGAACCAAATGTGCGGCCGTGGCGGCGGCTTGCGCATCGGCACCGCGATTTCAACATAGTTCTCCGCCAGAGAGCGCCCGACCGGTATTTCATTTCGACCGGCTGCATTTTCGGCTCTATGAATAGACGCCGTCGCGATCGGCATGCGACGTTTTCCGGGGCGAGATCGGCGTGCGAGCGAAGCCACACCTTCATTTCAACGGACCCAGATGACGTCGGTGACCGATCAGCCCAAGAGTCAGCCCACGAGTCAGCCCACGAGCGATTTGACCGGCGATGCGGCGCGCGATCGTGCCCCGGCCGCGCCAGCCCGCGCCGTCCCCGTTACCGTGGTCGCTCCGCCGGTGGCCGAGCGGGAACTGCGGCTCGATCTGTTTCGCGGCCTGGCGTTGTGGCTGATTTTCGTCGATCACCTGCCGCCCAACCTGTTTACCTGGCTGACGATCCGCAATTACGGCTTCAGCGACGCCACCGAAATCTTCATTTTCATTTCGGGCTACACAGCGGCGTTCGTCTATGGCCGCGCCATGACCGATCGCGGCTTCGTCGTCGCCTCGGCGCGCATCCTGAAGCGGGTCTGGCAAATCTACGTCGCGCACGTCTTTCTGTTCACGATCTTCCTCGCGGAGATTTCCTACGTCGCGACCAGCTTCGAGAACCCGCTGTATTCCGAGGAAATGGGCATTCTCGACTTTCTCAAGCAGCCCGATGTCACCATCGTTCAGGCGCTGCTGCTGAAGTTCCGCCCGGTCAACATGGACGTGTTGCCGCTCTATATCGTGCTGATGCTGTTTTTGCCGGCGATCATCTGGCTGATGCAGCGCAAGGCGGATCTGGCGCTGGGGCTGTCGGTGGTGATCTACATCATCACCTGGGAGTTCGACCTCAACCTGCCGGCCTATCCGAACGGCGTCTGGTTCTTCAATCCGTTCGCCTGGCAACTGCTGTTCGTGTTCGGCGCCTGGTGTGCGCTGGGCGGCGCCAGACGCATGGCTCCACTCCTGTCTTCGCGCATCCTGCTCGGCATCTGTATCGCGTATCTTCTGGCGGCGTTCTTCGTCACGCTGACCTGGCACGTGCCGCAGCTCGGTCATGTCGTGCCGCGCGTCATCGAGCAGTGGATGTACCCGATCAACAAGACCGATCTCGACGTGCTGCGCTTCGCGCATTTCCTCGCCATCGCGGCGGTGGCGGTCTATTTCCTGCCGAGCGGCTGGTCCGGACTGCAATCGCCGTGGCTGCGGCCGATGATCCTGTGCGGCCAGCACTCGCTGGAAATCTTTTGCATCGGGGTGTTTCTTGCCTTCGCCGGCCACTTCGTCCTCGCCGAAGTCTCCGGCGGTGCCGGGATTCACCTCGTTGTCAGTCTGTCCGGAATTGTCATCATGTCGGCCGCCGCAGCGGTATTTTCATGGTATAAACGCGTCGCAGCCAAGGGCGGAAAGGACGCAAAAAGCGCCGAAGCCAACGCCGACCTGGCGGGAGGGGGATCATGAAGGCCATTGCCGGCCTGGCCGCACTTGTCTTGCTGTGGAGCGCGGCGCAGGCTCTGGCCGAGGACGTCTCGCGGCCAAGTTGTGAGGTCCCGGCCAGCCTGCTGACCAGCGAATTCAGCCTGAACAAAGTCCTCGAAGCGGTCAAAACCGAGCGCCGGCTCGATATCGTGGTGATCGGCAGCCGTTCCGCCACCGTCGCATCGTTGCCGGACGGCAGCGGTTTTCCTGGCCGCATGGAAGCGGCGCTGCGGGAAAAACTGCCGACGGTTGCGGTCAGCGTCAATCTGCAGTTGCAGGTGAAGAAGACGGCGGAGGAGGTGGGCAGCGCCCTCGAACACCTGCTCGAGGGCAAAAAACCGACCTTGGTCATATGGCAGACCGGCACGGTCGATGCTATGCGTTCGGTCGATCCTGACGATTTCAGGACCGCCGTGGACGAGGGCGTCGCCCTCCTGCAGAAGCGTGGCGCGGATACCGTGCTGATGAATCTGCAATACGGCCCGCGCATGGAAACGATGATTTCGACGACGCCGTATCTCGATGTGATGCGTGTCGTTGCCCAGCAGCACGAAGTGCCGCTGTTTGACCGGTTTGCGATCATGCACCACTGGAACGAGACGGGTAGTTTCGATCTGTTCAGTCCGTCCCGCGGCATCGAGTTGGCCAAGCGGGTGCATGACTGCCTCGGCCGTGCGCTGGCGGCATTCGTGATCGATGCGGCGCATATCAAACCCGCAGAGTTGGGGACGCAGCGTTAATGAGTTACCGTGTTCGCCTTGGCCGGGCCGTCGCCGCGACGGCGCTCCCCGCCGCCGCGCTTCTGCTGGCCGCCTGCGCCTGGAGTTCGCCGGCAGGGGCGCAGACCCCGCAGACCGCGCCGAACCCGCAGGTTGCGAGCTATCCGCCCGGCGGCGGAGTCGCCAAGGCTGCCGAGAAAGTCAAGCAGGCCGCCAGCGCCGCGGCCGACATCTTCCGCCGCGTGCCGTGCCGTTCGCCGAAGGGCGTCACCACCACGATGGGCACGCTGCCGCATGTCGCCCGCAAGCTGGCCGAAGGCCAGCCGGTGGTCATCATCGCGTTCGGTTCGTCGTCGACCGAGGGCTATGGCTCGACGGCGCCGCAATTCACCTACCCCAACCGGCTCGCGGCGCAGCTCAAGCGCAAGTATCCGACCGCCGACATCACCGTGCTCAATCGCGGCCGCGGCGGCGAAGACGCGCCGGAAATGATGCACCGGCTGAAGCATGCGGTGATCGACGAGAAGCCGGATCTGGTGATCTGGCAGGTCGGCACCAATGCCATCCTGCGCAATCTCGATCCGGCCGTCACCATGGCGCAGGTCGATGAGGGCATTGCCCGGATTCAGGCGGCCGGCGCCGACGTGGTGCTGGTCGATCCGCAATACGTGCCCGCCGTCAATCAGAAGGGCGAGAGCGCCAGCCGGATGGTCAAGCTGCTGACCAAGGTGGCGGGCCAGCATCATGTCGGCCTGTTTCCGCGTTTCGCGGTGATGCGCGAATGGCATGAGGAACAGGCGCTGGCGTTCGATCGCTTCTCGATCGCCGACGGCTTGCACATGAACGACTGGGGCTATGCCTGCTTCGCGCAGTTGCTCGGCGACGACATCATCCGCTCGGTCGGGCAGATCAAGCTCGGCGTCAACGTGCCCGCCGACGTGCTGACCTATCGGCCGCTGTGAGGCGCGACGATTGATCTGATCGCCGCGTTCGCGCGACATTACGCCGTTTGCAATTGAGGTAGTTGAGATAGCCGTCATGGCCGGACTTGTTCCGGCCATCCACGTCTTTCGAAATTGAGGAAGACGTGGATACCCGCGACAAGCGCGGGCATGACGGGCAGTGCTATTTGGAGCGCCGTAGTCGTCGGCAGCTCAAGTCATAAAAATCCCGGCTCGTGAGAGCCGGGATTTTCTTTGTGATAGCGGCGACGGAAGCAGTCGCCGGCGATGTCAGCGAAATTATTTCTTCGTCACCAGCGGACAGCCGCCCTGATCCATCGGGCGGAAAGCCTCGTCGGCCGGGATCGTGGCGAGCACCTTGTAGATGTCCCACGGCCCCTTCGATTCCGACGGCTTCTTCACTTCGTAGAGGTACATGTTGTGGATGGCGCGGCCGTCGGCGCGGACCGAGCCCTTGCCGAACAGCGCGTCGTCGATCGGCAATTCCTTCATCTTGGCCATGACCGCATCGGAGTCCTTCGACTTCGCGGCGGTAACCGCCTTCAGATAGTGCAGCACGCTGGAATAGACGCCGGCCTGCGCGCTGGTCGGCATCTTGCCGTTGAACTTCTCGGCGAAGCGCTTGGAGAAGGCGCGCGTCGCGTCGGTCTGATCCCAGTAGAACGCCTCGGTCAGCACCAGGCCCTGAGCAGCCTGCAACCCGAGCGCCTTGATGTCGCTGGAGAAGATCAGCAGGCCCGCGAGCGACTGGCCGCCCTGGGTGATGCCGAATTCAGCCGCCTGCTTGATGGCGTTGATGGTGTCCGAGCCGGCATTGGCCAGCGCGATGACCTTGGCCTTGGAGGCTTGCGCGCGCAGCAGGAACGAGGAGAAGTCCGACGAGTTCAGCGGATGCTTGACGCTGCCGACCACCTTGCCGCCGGCCTTGGTGACGGCCTCGGTGGTGTCACGCTCCAGCGCCGCGCCGAACGCATAGTCGGCGACCAGCATGTACCAGGTGTCGGCGCCCTTCTTGGTCAACGCCGATCCGGTGCCGTTGGCCAGCGCCCAGGTGTCGTAGGTCCAGTGAACGGTGTAGGGCGAGCAGGATTTGCCGGTCAGGTCCGAGGTGCCGCCGCCGGAGGGGATGAAGATCTTCTTCTTCTCCTTGGTCACTTCGGAGACGGCAAGCGCGACGGAGGACGTGGTGGTGTCGAGAATGACATCGACGTTCTCGCGGTCATACCACTGGCGCGCGATGTTGCTGCCGATATCCGGCTTGTTCTGGTGGTCGGCGCCGATCACTTCGACCTTGAGGTCGGGATTGATCTTGGCGAAGTCCTCGACGGCCAGGTTGGCGGCAACAACCGAGCCGGGTCCGGAAATATCCGCATAAAGGCTCGACATGTCGTTGAGCACGCCGAGCTTGATCGCGGTTTCTGCTTGTGCCGCGCTTCCGAGCATCAGCGCCATGGCTGCGGTCATCATGATCGATTTGAAGGTCATCAAATGCCTCGTCTTGGGGGGAACATCAGTGTCGAGATCACATTTCAGTATTCCAGATCACATTTTAGTATGTCACCCCGCCGACAGCGACACTCAAATCGCCGCACGGTCTGCGTCTTTGGTCGGATATGACCAAAGCGGCGGTACCATTCGGCCGGTAGGGGCGCGCGCCTCACGCCTGTTCGAGCGCCGCGTCGATATCCGCGATCAGGTCGTCGGGATGCTCCAGCCCCGCCGAGAAGCGCACGAAACCCTCGCCGATGCCGAGTTCGGCGCGCGCCTCGGGAGCGAGGCGCTGATGCGTCGTGGTCGCGGGGTGGGTGACGAGGCTTCGCGCGTCGCCGAGGTTGTTGCTGATGCGCGCGAGCTGCAAGGCGTTGAGGAAGCGGAACGCGGCCGCCTTGCCGCCATCGACCTCGAAGCCGATCAAGGTCGAGCCGGCGCGCATCTGCTTCTTCACCAGCGCCGCCTGCGGATGGTCGGCGCGGCCGGGATAGATCAGGCGGGTGATTTTGGGATGTCGCGCCAGCGCGTCGGCGATCGCGGCGGCGTTGGCGGTTTGCTGGCGGACGCGGATCGAAAGCGTCTCGAGACCCTTCGACAGCGTCCACGCATTGAACGGCGAGATCGAAGGTCCGGTCTGACGCATGAAATTGTGGATGTGCTCGTCGATGAAATCCTTCGAGCCGAGAATGATGCCGCCGAGACAGCGGCCCTGGCCGTCGATGTGCTTGGTGGCCGAATACACCACGACGTCGGCGCCGAGCGTCAGCGGGCTCTGCCAGATCGGCGTCGCGAACACGTTGTCGACGATCAGCCGCGCGCCGGCGGCGTGGGTGATCTCGGCGATGGCGGCGATATCGAGCACGTCGAGCGTCGGGTTGGTCGGGCTTTCGAGGAAGCAGGTGCGGGTGTTCGGCCGCATCGCTTTCCGCCATTGGTCGAGATCGAGTCCGTCGACCAGCGTCGATGCGATGCCGTAGCGCGGCAGCAGGTCTTCCACGACGTAGCGGCAGGAGCCGAACATCGCCTTCGCCGCGACGACGTGATCGCCGGCGCGCAGCGGTGCGAGGATGGCGGTGGTAACGGCGGCCATCCCGGTGGCGGTGGCGCGCGCGGCTTCCGCGCCTTCCAGCGCGCACATGCGTTGCTCGAAGGTCGAGACGTTGGGGTTGGAAAAGCGCGAATAGATGAAGCCGGGGTCGTCGCCCTTGAAACGCGCCTCGCATTGTTCGGCGGTGTCGTAGACGAAGCCCTGGGTCAGGAACAGCGCTTCCGCGGTTTCGTTGAATTGCGAGCGCAGCACGCCGGCATGGATCAGCCGGGTTTCCGGGCGCCAGGAACGGGCGAGGGCGTCGGTTGGTTTGATCTCGGACATCGGACCTCCATCGGGGCCATGTCGAATGGCCACAAAAAAACCGGCCTGGAAAAAATTCCACAAGCCGGGATCGCAGAGGTCCCCGGCCTGTTTAGCGACTTCTTTAACGTGGCTGCAAGCCGGCCGGCTCAAATCACCACGGGATAAGTCATCCTGTTAATCCGACCCGCCCTTTTCGTCAAGCCAGCCATCGGATAACCGATATACAGTATTCCGAGTTGAGGCCGTCACCCTGAGGTGGCGCGGCGCAGCGCAGCCCTCGAAGGGTGACCGCCAGACATCCTTCGAGGCTCGCCAAAGTGGCTCGCACCTCAGGATGACGAACCGTTGTTTTCGATGGTCGTTAAGGAATTCGCCGTGCCGTTTACGCTTGCTGCCGATGCCAACGGAATTCTGTCCGACCGTATGATCGTGGCGATGACCGATGCCGGATTGATCCTGCCGGAATATCCGTTCGTCGAAAGCCAGATCCAGCCGGCCAGCCTCGACCTGCGGCTCGGCAACATCGCCTACCGGGTGCGCGCCAGTTTCCTGCCGGGGCCGGGCGCGACGGTGGCCGAGCGCATCGACGAATTGAAGCTTCACGAGATCGACCTGTCCGACGGCGCGGTGCTGGAGACCAATTGCGTCTACATCGTGCCGCTGCTGGAGAGTCTGGCGCTGCCGCCGGAAATCGTCGCCGCCGCCAATCCGAAAAGCTCGACCGGCCGGCTCGACGTGTTCACCCGCGTCATCGCCGACGGCACGCGGCGCTTCGACATGATCGGCGCCGGCTATCACGGGCCGCTCTACGCCGAGATCAGCCCGAAAACATTTCCGATCCTGGTGCGCGAGGGGTCGCGGCTGTCGCAAGTGCGCTTCCGCACCGGCGACGCCATCCTTTCGACCGACGAACTCGAAGCGCTGCATGAGGAGGAACGGCTGGTCGATATCGACGACGCCGACCTCAACGGCGGTCTCGCACTCAGTATCGATCTGTCCGGCGAGAACTCCGGCGGTTTCGTCGGCTATCGCGCCAAGCGCCATACCGGCGTCGTCGATATCGACCGGCGCGGCGGCTATGCGGTCGGCGAGTTCTGGGAGCCGATTTCGGCGCGCAAGGACGGCAGCCTCATTCTCGACCCCGGCGAGTTCTACATCCTCGCGTCGAAGGAAGCGGTGCAGGTGCCGCCGGACTACGCCGCCGAGATGGTGCCGTTCGATCCGCTGGTCGGCGAATTCCGCGTGCACTATGCCGGCTTCTTCGATCCGGGCTTCGGCTATGCCGGCGCCGGCGGGCAGGGCTCGCGCGCGGTGCTGGAAGTGCGCTCCCGCGAAGTGCCGTTCATTCTCGAGCACGGCCAGATCGTCGGCCGCTTGATCTACGAGAAGATGCTGGCGCGGCCCGACGCGCTGTACGGCCAGCGCATCGGCTCGAACTATCAGGCGCAGGGCCTGAAACTGTCGAAGCATTTCCGGGCGTAGTCTTCGTCACTCTTCGTCACTCTCAGGTGCGAGCCGCGTGTGCGGCGAGCCTCGAAAGGTGAGGGTCGTGCATCCTTCGAGGCTCGCGGAAACTCTCATATGGCAGCGCTTTGCGCCGCCGTTGGCTCGCACCTCAGGATGACGACGTCGCGTGGCTGCCGATCTTTCCGTCATGCCCGGCCTTGTGCCGGGCATCCACGTCTTCATAGTAGCTCGGCAGACAAGACGTAGATGGCCGGGACAAAGCCCGGCCATGACGAACTGGTGAGGAAATGGAGGCGGCGCATGGTCGAGGTGCAGCATGACAGTAGCGAGCCGCGCTGGCGGGCGTGGCGCAGCGTTGCCGATCTCCATCACGCTTTTTTCACCGGCCTGATTCTCACCGTCGTCACGCGGCGCGGTACGGCCGACGCCGCCGAATTCGTGTTTCGGGTGTTTCGCCGCCAGCAGCAGGAGCGCTTCCTGCCGGGACTCGAGAAACTCGGGCTGAGCGGTCTGCCGCACGCGGTGGCGGCGGCGCAGTATCACTATCTGTCGAACTGGATCGGCGGTGTCCACGTCGAATACATGTACGAGTCGGATCGCAAGGCGTGGGTGCGTTATCCGCCGCCGCGCTGGGCCTGGCGCGGCACCGCGATCTGCGGCGTGCCCGGCGAGGTCTCGCGCGCGATGCTGCGCGGCTGGCACGCCAACAACGGCGTATCGCTTGGCAATCCCAATCTCGGTTTCGTCTGCACCAAGCAATCCGTCGAAGGCCAGGACGGCCTCGAAGGCTATTATTGCGAATACGATCATGCGCTCGATCCGGATCGGCGGCTGGTATTCGCGCCGCATCTCGAGGCGCCGCTGTTCGACGCCGCCAAGGCGCCGGCGCTGCCGGTCGAAAGCTGGCCGCCGTCGCGGCTGCGGAAGGCGTACCGCAACTACGCGATGGAATATGTCCGCACCGCCGCGCCGGTCGCGATGCAGGTGTTCGGTCCGGTCGATGCAGGCTATCTGCTGCACCTCACCGGCAAGCTGATCGGCATGCAGTACTTTGACGAGATCGCGCCAGGTCTTCAAGCATCAGGTCTTCAAGCATCCGGGCTGGGCGCATCGCGCGGCAGGGCAAAAGAGTTTGCCGAATTCCTGCGTTCATTGTTCGAAGCGCAGGACGATGCGGTCGAACTGCAATCCGCCGGCAAGGGTTTTGAACTGCATCAGCGAAGCTGGAAACTGATGGCGGGTCTGGTGGATTATCACCCGGCCTGCGTGCGTCTGCTGGAAGGATTGGTCGAGGGCCTCGCCGCCACCTGCGGGCGGCACATCGCGGCGCGGCTGGCGCCCTCGGCAGGCGGGCGGCCGCCCTTCGTCTGGTCGATCGATTGAAGTCCGCCGGGTTCGAATGGGGCGTCGATCGCGGCCGACGGGTCGCGCTTGCGTGTCGCCGGTTCCCCGGTGTTGCCGATGCTGTTGCCGACGATGCATTTTTTGGCGGCCCGACCGTAACGGTCCCGCGCCGGTCGCGACAATGGGCTTGGCGCGCGCGGCCGCCTCGGGTAAAGCAACAATGGGATCTGACGATGCGGGCGTAGTTCAATGGCAGAACGGCAGCTTCCCAAGCTGCATACGAGGGTTCGATTCCCTTCGCCCGCTCCAGTTCAGGAAATATCTGCAAGACAGCGGTTCCCGATGCCTCTGGCCGGCGGCTACCTTTGGGCGATAGCGTGTCGCGCGCCTTCAGAAACGAATGTGTGATCCGAACGAGCTTGGCCCTGAGCGGCAACTCACGTCATAGTTCACGCGACAGTTAGGTGGATCTGAAATGGATTACGTGAAATTCGGCAAGACCGGCCTGGGCGTATCGAGAATTTGTATTGGATGCATGACCTATGGCGTGTCCGGTCGCGGGACGCATCCCTGGACGCTCGACGAGGAGAGCAGCCGGCCGCTGATCCGGCAGGCGCTGGACCTCGGCGTCAATTTTTTCGACACGGCCAATGTCTATTCCGACGGCACCTCCGAGGAGATCGTCGGTCGCGCGCTGAAGGATTTCGTAAACCGCGACGACGTCGTGCTGGCGACCAAAGTGCACGGGCGTATGCGGCCCGGGCCGAACGGCGCCGGCCTGTCGCGCAAGGCCATCTTCGCCGAAATCGATAACAGTTTGAGACGCCTGGGCACGGATTTTGTCGATCTGTACCAGATCCACCGCTGGGATCCCGGCGTGCCGATCGAGGAGACGATGGAAGCGCTCCATGACGTAGTGAAGGCGGGCAAGGCGCGCTATATCGGCGCCTCGAGTATGCATGCATGGCGCTTCGCCAAGGCGGTCTACACCTCGCGGCTGAACGGATGGACGGAATTCGTCAGCATGCAAAATCATGTCAACCTCATCAATCGCGAGGAGGAGCGCGAGATGATCCCGTTCTGCCTCGATCAGGGAATCGCGGTGATGCCGTGGAGTCCGCTGGCGCGCGGTCGGCTCGCGCGGGCCTGGGACGATGGGGGCGCCAGTTCGCGGCAACAAACCGATGCGTTCGGCAAGACGCTCTATAACGACTTCCCGGAGTCGGACCGCCTTGTCATCGAAGCCGTCGGCAAGATCGCTGCGGCGCGCGGTGTGCCGCGGGCCCAGGTCGCGCTCGCCTGGGTCTTGCAGAAGCAAGGCGTGACCGTGCCGATCATCGGCGCTTCAAAACCGGAGCAAATCGCCGATGCCGTCGCCGCACTTTCATTGAAGCTGACGGCGGACGAGATCAAGATGCTTGAAGCACCTTACGTTCCGCACGGTGTCGTGGGTTTCTCGTGACGACGCGCCGCGAGGCGCGGATGCGACGATGTGTAGACCTCGCCTCCTGGATAATCGAGCGGTCTATTCGGACAGGTGAAAGTCGATCGTGTGCCGCATCAGGTCGGCGATGTCCTGTTCCTGCCGGATCAGTGCGTCGGTCAAGCCGGCGACGCATATCACCAGCGGCTGCTGGGATTCCGCGATCCTCGGCAAGTTCATGGCGACTGCCCCGGCGCCCGGCGTCACGAGGTTGAGTGAGAAGGCGTGACCTTTGCGGCGCACGTTGGCCAGTTCGGCCAGCAGGTTCTTGATATCGATCTGGCGGGCGGAGTCAGGCTCATGGCCATTGAGCAGTTTGACGATGCGGCGAACCTCCCCGTCCTTGTAGTTCGATAGCAGCGCATAGCCCAAAGCCGATCGCCCCAGCGGGCGCAGCGTTCCCGCCTTGACGTAGAGGCGCATCGGAAGCTTGGCCTGGATGACGTGGATATATTGCGCGGTTAGCCCGTTTTGCACGCCGACCATGATCGTTTCATTGGTTCTGTTCGACAGATCTTCCATCAAGTTGATCAGGCGGCCGCGCTCGAACAAGGCCGGGCTGAGCCAGTGTCCGAGTGTCGATACGCGCGCGGTCGGGATATAGTTGCGGCGGCTGGAGTCATAGCGCAGATAGCCGAGCGAGGTCATGGTCCGCATCAGCACCGAGGTGCTCGATTGCGGAAACCTAAGCGCATCGGCAACCTCGATGGTCGACGCGGCGCGTTGATGCTCCTCGAAAAACTCCAGCACCTCAAAGACGCGCTTGGCTGACTTGACCGAACTGTCGATCTTCTGCCGAGCGGCGGGGCTGACGTTGCGCGCGGACGCCTTGGTGCGAACACCATGATCGGTCGAGGCGATTTCTCCTGTCGATTTCCGCTTCACTGCCATGGAGTGTCCGCTATCGTCCCTGTTGTGCAGTCCGACGTTTCAACCACCAACCGTATTGCGCCGGCCATCCCGACCAGTCGGGATCGCATCCGAGCTGAAGGGCTGCCTGCGCCGGCCAATTCGGATTCCACAGCAATTCGCGCCCGAGCGCAATCAGGGTGGCCTTGCCGTCCTGAAGGATCGCTTCCGCGTAGTCGGGTTCGCGAATGAGGCCGACTGCAACCGTCGGGATATCGGCTTCGCGCTTTATCCGTTCGGCGAACGGCACCTGAAAGCCGCGTTCGCGCGACACCAGCGAGTTGCCGCGCGGCAGCTTCATGCCGCCCGACGAGCAGTCGATGACGTCGACGCCGACACGCTTCAATTCGCGGGCGAAAGCCACGGAATCCTCTATGGACCAGCCGATGTCGATGCCGTCGACCGAGGATATCCGCGCGAACACCGGCAGGTGATCCGGCCACTCCTCGCGCATGATGGCTGCGACGCGCAGCGGCAGGCGCATCCGGTTATCGCGTGAGCCGCCGAACTCGTCGTTACGGTTGTTGGCGAGCGGCGACAGGAACGAGTGCATCAGGTAGCCGTGAGCGCAGTGCAACTCGGCGATATCGAAGCCTGCCGTCCGGGCCCGGCGGAACGCCGCCCGAAAATCCTCCGCCACGCCGTCGATGTCGGTATGGCTCATCATGTGCGGCGCGGGCCATCCGTTGTCGAATGGCACAGTGCTGGAAGCCGCGATCGGCCACGGCCCTTCGCCGCGGGCGGCGAGATCCGCGTCGGTGAGCGGGGCGCCGCCTTCCCACGGCCGCTGCGACGATCCCTTCCGTCCGCTGTGCGCGATCTGGATCGCCGCCTTGGCCCCGAACTGGTGGATGATGCTGGCCAGCCTGCTCAATCCGTCCAGGTGGGAATCATCCCAGATGCCAAGGCAGCCGTGAGTAATCCGCCCCTGGGTATTGACCGAGCTTTGCTCCACGAACACCAGACCCGCGCCGCCTGCGGCCAACTTGCCGATATGCTGGACATGCCAGTCAGTAGCGTGCCCGTCATGTGCGGAATAAGTTGCCATCGGTGAGACAACGATGCGGTTCTTGAGTTCAAGATCACGCAGCCGCAGCGGGATGAAGAGAAGTGGAGTATCGCTCATTTGGCAGCCCGTCGGGTTTCGGTTAGTTCTTGAGAAGCGTGCAGGCGCTTTCATCGGGCGAAACGAAAGCGTCCTTACCCGGAATGACCTGGACGAGCTTCTCGTAGTCCCATTCACCCTTCGACTCAGAGGGTGACTTGACTTGCACCAGGTACATGTCGTGGATCAGTTGGCCGTCCTCGCGCAAGAAGGCGTTGCGGGCGAAGAAGTCGTCGATCGGCATCTTCTTCATTTCCGCGATGTCCTTCAGGCCGTCGTCCGTGCCCGTTTTCTCGATCGCCTTGAGATAGTTCGTGACGGCGGAATACAGGCCTGCCTGCACCATGGTCGGCCGACGCTTGGTCTTGTCGAAAAACCTCTGGGCGAAGGCGCGGGTCTTGTCGTCGAGATCCCAATAGAACGCAGTTGTCAGCATCAACCCCTGAGCGGATTTCAGGCCGATAGCGTGAATGTCGCTGGTTTGCATCAGGAAGGCTGCGACCTTCTGCTTGCCGTGGGTCAACCCGAACTCTTGAGACTGGCGGATCGAATTGGCCAGGTCGCTTCCGGTGTTGGCGAAGGCAACGACGTCGGCCTTGGAGCTTTGCGCCTGAAGCAGGAATGACGAGAAATCCATGTTGTTGAATGGATGGCGCACATCGCCGACGACCGTGCCGCCAAGCGTCTTGACGGTTTTTGCGGCATCGTTACGCAGCGCATGTCCGAATGCGTAGTCGACAGTGATGAAATACCAGCTCTTGGCGCCGTCCTTCACGAGCGCCCGCGCCGTGCTGTTGGCGAGCGCGTAGGTGTTGTAGGTCCACTGCACCGAGTTCGGGGAGCAATGCTTGCCGGTGAAATCCGAAGAGCCCGCTGACGAGATCAGCATCGCCTTGTTCTTTTGCTTGGTGAGTTCGAGTACGGCGAGTGCCACCGCCGAATTGGCGAAATCGACGATCACGTCGACGTTCTCGCTCTCATACCAGCGCCGTGCGATCGCCGCGCCGATATCGGCCTTGTTCTGATGATCGGCATCGACCATTTCGATCGGTTTGCCTGCAACCTTGCCGCCGAAATCGGAGATGGCCATGCGCACGGCTTCCACCGAGCCGGGCCCGGTCGCGTCGGCATAGGGGCCGGACATGTCGGTCAGCACGCCGATCTTGACGACATTGTCGGATATCTGGGCCTGTGCGGCCGGCGCCACAAGCGGCGATAGAATTGCCGCGGTTGCCATGGCGGCGGCGTGCATTGCAAACTTCATGGTGTTCTCTCCCGTTACCTGCTGTTTGAGCCGTTGGATTTGATCGCATTGGTCTTGAGCCGCCGCAGATCAATGGTTTTCACGTCCGGCAATGGCGTCTTGTCCGGACCCAGAAGCGCGTGTTTCTGGATCTTGTTGGTGGCGGTGAGCGGCAGCTTGTCGACGAAAGCCAGCCACGCCGGCAGCTTGAATGGGGCAAGGCACTCGGCGCAGTGATTGAAGATCAACTCGGCGTTTTCGTCGGTGGGCCGCACCCCGTCGTCCGCGACCACAAACGCGATCACTTCTTCCTCGCGAACCGGATCGTGGACGCCGACCACGGCGGCCTGCCTGACGAGAGACGATGTTGCGAGAATGCCCTCGACCTCGGCGGCGGAAATGTTTTCGCCGGCGCGGCGAACCATGTGCTTCAGGCGATCAACGAACACGAAGGCCCCGTCCTCATGTCGCCAGACGCTGTCGCCGGTGTGAAACCAGCCGTTCCGCCACGCTTCTTCCGTCGCATCGGGGTCTTTCAGATAGCCTGAAAAAAAGCCCTTGCGAGGCGTTTCCGCCGAGTGGCGGACGCATAATTCGCCAAGCGCGCCGGTGGCCACTTCGTGTCCGTCGGGATCGAGCGCGATCATCTCGAATCCCGGCTCGCTACGGCCGATGGTGTTGGTCTCGAGATGATATGGTTCGACCGTATTGAAGCAACTGCGGCCGGTTTCCGTCATCCCCCAGCCTTCGACAAACGAAATCCCGAAGCGATCGCGCGCCTTGCGGCGCAGTTCCGGGTTGGCGCCGACTCCCATGGAGAACCGCAGCGCGTGCATCGCCTCCAGCGGCGACGGCGGCTGCTCCAGCAACGCCGCGACGATGACGCCGAGGTAATGGAGGACGTTGGCGCGGCAGGTCACAATATCCTGCCAGGCAAATCTGGCGTTAAAGCGTTCCGGCAGAATGAGACAGCCGCCGGTCAACATCATCGCCATTGTGGTGAGCGTCAGCCCCGCCATGTGAAACAGCGGCAGCGGACTATAGAGACGGTCTGTGCCGGCGTGATAAGTCGCTTCGCCGCCGCGACTTGCATACCAGCGACCGGTCGAAATGATGTATTCGTTGGACAGGATGCAGCCTTTGGGCCGCGCGGTGGTGCCTGACGTGTAGAGGAGAGCGGCTTCGCTTTGGCTGCCGGGTGCATCGCCGACTGGCGGACGCGTGCGAGATGACGGAATATCGCGCACGCTGTCGCCGAGATCATCGCCCGAGACACGTAGCAGCGGCGGTGGAGAATCGAAGGTCGCAACCGCTCTTTCGAGTTCGGGCTGATCGGGCAATGCGACGGCCAGATCGGGCTCGGCATGTGAAATCAGATAGGTGATTTCGGCTGTCCGATAGGACGGATTTATCGGAATGATCGATACGCCAATGGCATTGAGCGCCAGCCAGTGGACGAGAAAGTCCGGTCGGTTTTCCAGCAGCAGGCAAACGCGATGACCGTGGCCATAACCGGCGTCGCTGTATCGCCTGCGCAGGTGATCGATCTTTCCGGCGATGTCTCCGTAACTGAACTCGGCGCCATCCGGAAAGTAGGCGCGATCGGGGCGGGGCGGGATGCAGAGAAACGGTTTCTCTGGCATCGCGTCTGCGGTCGCCGCGAACATGCCGAAAACCGTATACATGAGCGCCCCTACCCCTGCCTGTCCGATCATCTTGCGGCTTGTTGTTCGCCGAACCGCTTCTTCGAGACTCGTGCCGAACCGGCTGCAATAGCTGGGGAGGTCCGCGAAAGAAGCGATGACGGCTACGTTAGCTTGCGCTATAGAACCATGTCAACTTTGCCATGAGTTTTTAAAAAACTCATATGTATTTTGATGCACAGTAACAAGCGATCCCAAGTCTTAGCGGCACGAATGTTTGAAAGGAGCGCGGGATGAAAATGCACGTCCTGTCAGGCGGCCGTCTGAAAATGCGAAAGGCGACTTATTATCCGGACGCCGAGCGAGGCGAGATGTTCGAATTGCCGGTGTCGTGCATGCTGATGCGGCACGCGCAGGGCAACGTCCTGTTCGATACCGGCTGCCATCCGTCGATCGCGACCGATGCCGAAGCGCGCATCGGCGGCATCGCCAAATTCATGATTCCGATCATGTCGCCGGGCGATCACGTGTTGAACAGCCTGAAAGCGATCGGTCTCGGCCCCGACGATATCGACGTCGTCGTCTGTTCGCATCTTCATACCGATCACTGCGGCTGCAACGAGTTCTTCAGGAAGGCGACGATTGTCGTCCATGCCCGCGAGCTTGAAGCCGCGAAGGCGCCGGATGCGCTCAACCGCGGCTATGTTGCCGCCGACTGGGATCATCCCATTCCGATGAAAGTGATTGACGGCGAGCATGATCTGTTCGGCGACGGCCGCATCACGCTGCTGCCGCTGCCAGGTCACTCGCCGGGGCTGGTCGGGGCATTGGTGAAGCTCGACAAAAGCGGCGAATTCCTGCTGCCCTCGGATGCACTGAGCGTCCGCGCGAATCTCGACCAGAACACCGTGCCGAAGAACACCTGGAATGTGGATCTGTTTCTGGAATCGATGGAGAAAATCCGGCGGCTTGAAGCGCGCGGCGTCACCGTGCTTGCCAGCCACGATGATGCCGAATGGAGAACCCTGCGCAAGGGCGCAGATGCTTACGACTGAGCACTCCAAGCCTGATCGGATCGTTACAGACGCCGAGGCCGCGGCCGGATCGAGCACACAGTAAAAGGACGTAGCGTGGACAGCGACAATATCATCGTGGCGACGGCGGAACGCATCTTTGCCGATCTTGCGGACTCCCAGACCATCATCAACGCGAAGAACGATGGCTGGAAAACACAGGTCTGGCAGGCTCTGGAGGACTCCGGCCTGACGCTGGCATGGGTTCCTGACGCGCAGGGTGGCGCCGGCGCGGGACTCGACGATGGATTTGGCGTGTTGCGCGCCGCCGGGCGTGCGGCCCTTGCCATGCCGCTTGCGGAAACCATGCTGGCCGGATGGTTGCTGGCGCAAGGTGAAATTTCGTCGCCGTCCGGCATGATGAGCATCGCGCCGTCGCATGTGCATGACAGTATCGTCCTTGACGCCGATGGTGTGTTGAACGGAATTGCCAGAAAGGTGGCGTTCGCATGCGAGGCGTCGCATCTCGCGATGATCGCAGACGCCCCTGACGGTCCGGTTGTCGTGCTGGTCGATGCCGCATCCTGCCAGATCTCCCGGGGCAAGAATCTCGCGGATGAAGCGCGCGACACGGTCAGGCTGATCAAGGTGAGGCCCCTCGCGATCGCGCCAATGCCGGTCGGCTTCGGCGCGGACACGCTGCTGCTGATGGGCGCCGCGGTTCGCGCCCAGCAGATGGCCGGCGCGCTGGAGACCATGCTGGCGATCTCGGTGCGCTATTCGACCGAGCGGATCGCCTTCGAAAAGCAGATTGCAAAATTTCAGGCCGTTCAGCACAACCTCGCGCGCCTCGGCGGCGAGACGGCGGCCGCCGTTGCCGCCGCCTGTTCCGCCGCCGACGCGGTGACGGCGGGAAACCTGGACGACGATGCCGGAATACTCGAAATCGCTGCCGCGAAGATTCGTTGCAGCGAGGCGGTGGAACGCGGGAGCGCGATCGCCCATCAGGTGCATGGCGCAATTGGATACACCGACGAGCATGTGCTGCATCGTCTGACGCTGCGCGCGCTGAGTTGGCGCGACGATTTCGATAACGAAAGCTACTGGAGCGTGAGGTTGGGCGAGTTCGTCGCGTCGCGAGGCGCCGATGAGTTGTGGCCGTTGGTCGCGTCGCGATAATCAGGAGCAGGCCATGACTGTCGCACTTCGTTTCGACCCGATCCGATTGCCCTCCCATTGTCAGGACCTACGCAAAGAGGTCCGGGCGTTCCTCGCTGACGAGGTGGCGCGCGGCACATTCGATCCGCATGACCCGCGGGACGATTCGGCCGATGTCGACGGCTTCAGCCGGCGGGTCGGTGAGCGCGGCTGGATTGGAATGACCTGGCCCAGGAAGTACGGAGGCCAGGAACGAAGCTTTCTCGAACGTTATGTGGTTACCGAGGAAATGCGTGTCGCCAATGCGCCGACGCGCCGCTTCTTTGTGGCGGACCGTCAGAGTGGTCCGACGCTGATCCGCTATGCCAGCGAAGGCATCAAACAGAATATTCTTCCTCGGATCATTCGCGGCGAAGTGGGTTTCTGTATCGGCATGAGCGAGCCCGGCTCGGGCTCCGACCTGTTCGCCGCGAGGACCAGGGCGGCACGGACCGACAGCGGCTGGCTGATCAACGGCACCAAGATCTGGACCAGCAACGCCCATCAATCCGATTACATGATCGGCTTGTTCCGCACGTCGCCGCCAACCGCGGAAAACCGCCGGCACGGCCTGACGTCATTCCTTGTCGACATGAAAACACCGGGGGTCCGATGCAATCTCATTGGCCAGATCAGCGGTCAAAGGGAGTTCAACGAGGTCGTTTTCGACAATGCGTTGATCCCCGACGATCACGTCATCGGTGAAATCGACGGTGCGTGGAAGCAGGCGACGAGCGAACTCGCCTATGAGCGCAGCGGGCCGGAGCGATTCCTCGAAACCTATGGCGCGCTGAGCGAATTGGTGCGCGCGACCGGAGCAAAGCCCGACGCCCGTACGGCGGAAGGCATCGGGCGTCTGGTGGCGCAGCTTCATACCTTGCGGCGCATGTCGGTTTCGGTGGCCGGTATGCTCGAGGCCGGCAAGGAGCCTGTGGTCGAAGCGGCGATCGTCAAGGATCTTGGAACGATCTGGGAGCAAGCGCTGCCGCAGCGTGTGCGTGAGCTTGCCGCTTTCCTTTCGCCGGACTCGCTTGACCACGAGGCGTTCGAACAGCAATTGGCGTTCTATCTCAAGATCGCGCCAAAGCTCACCATTCAGGGCGGAACCACCGAGGTGTTGCGCGGAATCATCGCGCGGGGCCTGGGCCTGCGCTGACGCAATTTAAAGGAATTCCGAATGAGTCATGATCTTCAGGTCACGTCGTCGGGCCATGTCGCCACGATCGAGATTTGCCGGCCGCCGTTGAACTACTTCGATCTCGATTTGATCCGGCGGATCGCCGATCATCTGGACCGGATCGATGGCGATGCAAATTGTCGCGCCGTGGTGCTGGCCGCCCAAGGCAGGGCATTCTGTGCCGGCGCCAACTTCGGTGATATGGCCGCGGAATCCACTCCCGATGCGAAGCGCCGAAATTCCGGCGCACTCTATATCGAGGCAGTGCGGATCTTTCGCAACAGGAAGCCGATCGTTGCGGCCGTGCATGGTGCGGCGATCGGCGGCGGCCTTGGCCTTGCGATGTCGGCGGACTTCCGCGTCACCTGTCCGGAAGCGCGGTTCGCGGCCAACTTCACCCGCCTCGGCTTTCATCCTGGCTTCGGCCTGACTGTGACGCTGCCGGAAGCTATAGGGCAGACCAATGCGGCGCTGATGTTCTATACAAGTCGTCGTTTCACCGGCGAAGACGCGTTCAAGATGGGGCTTGCCAACGTTCTGGTCGCGCAGGATCAGGTCAGGACGGCGGCGCTCACGCTAGCTGCCGAGATTGCCGAGAACTCACCCCTCGGATTGATCTCCACGCGTGCGACGATGCGCGCCGGATTGGCCGATCGTGTCAAGGCGGCGACCGATCATGAACTCGATGAACAAAGTTGGCTGCGCGAGACCGCCGATTTCGCAGAGGGCGTCAAAGCAACCGCGGAACGTCGCGTCCCCAATTTTGCGGGGTGCTGACCCCGCTCTAACGATGTGCGCGAGGGAAAACCGAGAGGAAAAACCGAGAGGGAGAGCCAATGAGCGCGGCATCGATCGGGAGCAAGCGTCTTGATGCCGCGGCTACAGGGTCAATCGCCGCCGCTGACGTGACATCAATGATGTCATCGGCGAGCCCATTCTACCGCGCGGTCTTCTCGGAAGACGAGGCCGCACTGGCGCGCAAGCCGGCGAGGCGTGCAATGGACCGCGTGGCAAGCTCTTGTGCGAATTCCAGGCTACTCTGATCTTTCGCTCTCTCCGCGTCATCGAGATATGTATTTGACAACTGTTCGGCCCGCCGCAGGGCGCGCTGTTTGATCTGTTCGATATCACCGGCGACAGGGGGCTCGAAGATTTCGGACAAAGGTGCGCCGCCGGGAACGAATCCCGACATTCCGACACGCAGAAGGTGTTTGCCCTCGGAAGACGGCAGTGTTTGCGACCATGCGATCACGTCCCGGCGCAACAGGCTTTCAAGCAGAGCTGCGGAAGCATCCCGCTCGCGCTGTTGATCCTCCACCGCCAGGCCGTGTTCGCTTTGCCATGCGAGACGCCGCTGCTGGCGCAATTCATTTCCATCGGACAGCGCTTCCTTTGCCAACAGCTCGGCAGCGGTTCTGACCGCGGCGTTCTTTGTAAGTGCCGCGACATATGTCCAATAGATAAAGGCGCGTCGACGATGCCGGACTGCCAGCGCCCAGGCAGCATACGGAGTCGAGAGGCGAGATTGCGTGATGTCGCTGACTTCCTGAGCAGGAACGATTGCTTCGAACGTTGCCGGAAGATTTTTCAGATCGGGCGGCGCGTCGCAGGCCTCAACGCTGGCCTTGGTAATTGCGTTGGCACGAGCGGCTTCTCGCGATGCGAGGATTCCAAATACCGCGCCTACGGCTTCTGATGATTGAGGCGCGTGCGCTGTAGCTGCGCTGTAATGTCGCGCCGCAAGCTCCGCCTGATGGAAGGCGACCGCATAAAACTCCGGCAGCGCCGCGATCGATGCGGGTGCCACTGTCAACAGGGGCTCTTCATGCATGAACAACTCCGTCTCGCGGCTTTTTGACTTAGCGCAAATATCAATACTATCGCGACTGATAAGGATGTCCATGCGAGGTTGCCATTGGGCGGTAACCGGCGACTTTTTTTCGGCTTGATCTGACTCTGGAAGAGCGGATGGAGATGTCTTGTCTAAACTCCGAGATTTCTGCTTCGCATGCATTGTCGCGTGTATATGCCTGTTCGGCACCAGCCTGCTGGCCGCAAGCGCGCATGCTGCGGGCCAGCTCGGTGATTATCTCGCCAAGGCCCAGCCATCGGAGCTGATCCCGGAAGCAAATCGATTCGGGGCACTTCAGGGCGATCCGGCGATTGCTCCGGTCTATAAAGACGATCAGCTTCTCGGCTTTGCCTATCTCAATTCCGATTTCGCGAACGCCGTCGGCTATTCCGGAAAGCCGATCCAGGTTCTCGTTGGAATCAGCACCAAAGGCGTTCTCTCCGGCTTCAAGCTCGTTGAGCACAAGGAGCCGATCGTCCTGATCGGAATTCCGGAGAAGCGCGTCATCGACGCCATCAACAAACTCCTGGGCGTGGAAATGGTGCCGGTGGTAAGCGGATCGGCACGCGCTCCCCAGGTCGACATCGTCAGCGGCGCCACCGTCACAGTTCTGGTGATCGGCGACAGCATCGTTCGTTCGGCAACAAAACTAATCAGGACAGGACGTATCGGCTCACAGGCACACGCCAATGTTGCAGCCGTCGCGGCGCCGACGATCAAGACCATCGATATGGCCAAGAGCGAGGTGCTCGACTGGCAGACGCTGCTCGGCGACGGCGCGATCCGGCGACTGCGTCTGAGTGTCGCGGACGTCAACGAAGCTTACGAGAAGGCTGGTAACGCAGCCGCCATCGCGCATCCTGAAGTTGGCGACCCGGCCGAGGATTTCATCGATCTTTATACCGCGGATGTCGCGGTGCCGACCATCGGCCGCAGCCTGCTCGGCGACGATGGATACGATCACCTCAAGGCGCGACTCAAGCCTGGTCAGCAGGCGATCGTGGTTGCGGGCTCAGGCCGTTATTCGTTCAAAGGATCGGGCTATGTTCGCGGCGGCATCTTTGATCGCATCGAGCTTTTGCAGGACGGTAACAGCATTCGCTTTCGTGATCGCGATCACAAGCGGCTTGGTGACTTTGCCGCGGCGGGTGCGCCCGATTTCCCCGAAATCAGCCTGTTCGTGCTGCCGCCCGATTTTACGTTCGATCCGGCCGAGCCGTGGACATTGCAGCTTCTGGTGCAGCGCGCTCTCGGCGTGCGGGACAAGGCGTTCCTGACGTTCGATCTCGGCTACACGCTGCCGGATACGTATCTCAAGCACGAGCAGCCTGCGCCGCCGGTGGTTCGTGCCGAGCCCTCTAATGCAACGCCACAGCTTTCGCAGGATGCGGCCGCTACAACCGCCTCGGACGACGAACCGCTATGGATGCGTATCTGGCGTGGCGATGTCGTTCGGATCGGCATTACCGTGTTCGCGCTCGGCGCGCTAACGCTGATCTTCTTCTTTCAGAACGTTCTGGTGCGCCGACCCAAGGTCTACGTCTGGGTGCGCCGCGCCTATCTGCTGTTCGTGCTGGTGTGGCTCGGCTGGTACGTCAACGCGCAACTGTCCGTGGTCAATGTTCTGACTTTCATGAATTCGCTGCTCACCGGATTCAGTTGGGAATACTTCCTGTCAGCGCCGCACATCTTCCTGTTGTGGGCATCGATTGCCGCAGGCCTGCTGTTCTGGGGACGGGGGCCGTTCTGCGGATGGCTCTGCCCGTTTGGCGCCCTGCAAGAGCTGCTCAACAACATCGCCCAGGCGGTGAAGGTGCCGCAACTCCGGCTGCCATGGGGATTGCACGAACGGCTCTGGCCGATCAAGTACATGATCTTCCTCGGCCTGTTCGGGTTGTCGCTCTACTCGACCGCATTGGCCGAGCAGATCGCCGAGATCGAGCCGTTCAAGACCGCGATCATCCTCAAGTTCGCGCGCGATTGGCCGTTCGTTATTTATGCCCTGACGCTGCTCGCGGCGGGCCTTTTCATCGAACGCTTCTACTGCCGCTATCTGTGCCCGCTCGGCGCGGCGCTCGCAATTCCCGGCCGGATTCGCATGTTCGAATGGCTTCGTCGCTGGCCGGAATGCGGCTCTCCCTGTCAACGCTGCGCCAACGATTGTCCGGTGCAGGCGATTCACCCGGAGGGCCATATCAATGTCAACGAATGCATCTACTGCATGCACTGTCAGGAGCTTTATTTCGACGATCATCGTTGCCCGCACATGATTCAGGTCCGCCTCAAACGGGAAAAACGCGAAGCGCTGTCATCGCCATCGATGCGACCCGGGAAGGGGCCAAACACGATTATTACCGCCGGGGGCAAGTCGATCGCCGCGCCCGGCGGCTCAGTCGCAACACCTACAACGTGAAAACCTAGGAGACTTCCATGAGCAATCACGAAGATGGCAAGATCGTCAGTCGACGGGCCCTGCTCGGCACGACGGCCGCGGCAGGCGTCGGTTTGGCTGCGGGCGTCGCCCTGCCGATCGACAGGGGACTTATTGCGCCGGCGGAGGCGCAGACAAAGGGGCAGGCCAAGGGACAGGCAAAGGCTCCCGCAGCGCGCGCGGCCGCCCACAAGACCGAAGTCGCTCCCGGCGATCTCGATGAATATTATGTATTCTTTTCATCCGGTCAGTGTGGCGAGATGCGTATTGTCGGCCTGCCGTCGATGCGCGAGCTGATGCGGGTGCCGGTGTTCAACCGCTGCTCGGCGACCGGCTGGGGGCAAACCAACGAGAGCCTCAAGGTGTTGACCGAAGGGTTGACGCCAGAGACGCGCGAATTCCTCAAGACTCGCGGTGGCACCTATATAAATGGCGATCTCCACCATCCGCATCCCTCGTTCACCGATGGCACCTACGATGGCCGTTACGTCTACATGAACGACAAGGCCAACACCCGCGTCGCGCGGGTGCGACTTGACGTCATGAAATGCGACAAGATCATCCAGCTGCCGAACCAGCATACGGTCCACGGCCTGCGCGTGCAGAAGTATCCGCGTACGGGCTATGTGTTCTGTAATGGCGAAGACGGGGTCCCGCTGCCGAACGACGGCAAGATTCTCGACAAGCCGAAAGAGTACCACTCGATCTTTACGGCGGTTGACGGCGAAACCATGAAGGTCGCCTGGCAGGTCATCGTCGACGGCAATCTCGACAACGTCGACGCCGATTACCAGGGCAAGTACGCCTTCTCAACCTGCTACAATTCCGAAGGAGGCGTTACGCTCGCGGAGATGACCGCCAGTGAACAAGACTGGGTGACGATCTTCAATATCAAGCGCATCGAGGAGGCGGTCAAGAAGGGCGACTACAAGGAAATGGGAGGCGTTCCGGTGCTCGATGGCCGCCGCGGCTCGCCCTACACGCGCTATGTGCCGGTCTCCAACAGCCCCCACGGCATCAACACCGCGCCGGACGGCATTCACGTCGTTGCCAACGGCAAGCTGTCTCCGACCGTCACCGTCTTCGACGTGCGACTGTTCGATCAATTGTTCGACGACAAGATCAAGCCGCGCGATGTCGTCGTGGCGGAGCCGGAGCTTGGCCTCGGTCCGTTGCACACTGCCTATGACGGCAAGGGCAACGCCTATACGACCCTGTTTATCGACAGCCAGATATGCAAGTGGAACATCGAACTGGCAAAGCGTGCATTCAAGGGCGAGAAGGTCGACCCGATCGTCCAGAAGCTCGACGTGCATTATCAGCCGGGCCACAATCACACCTCCATGGGCCAGACCAAGGAGGCGGACGGAAAATGGCTGATCTCGCTCAACAAGTTCTCCAAGGACCGCTTCCTCAATGTCGGTCCGCTGAAGCCGGAGAACGATCAGCTCATCGACATCTCGGGCGACAAGATGACGCTGGTGCACGATGGCCCGAGTTTCGCGGAACCGCATGACGCGACCATCGTCCATCGCTCCAAGATAAACCCGATTTCGATCTGGGATCGCGCCGACCCGATGTTCGCCGACGCGGTGAAGCAGGCGAAGGCGGACGGTGTCGACCTCGAGGCCGATTCAAAGGTCATCCGCGACGGCAACAAGGTGCGCGTCTACATGACGTCCACGGCGCCGGCATTCGGCCTCGAGCAGTTCACCGTGAAGCAGGGCGATGAAGTGACGGTCTACGTCACCAACATCGATACGGTTGAAGACCTTACCCACGGTTTCACGATCGTGAACTACGGCATCGCCATGGAGGTCGCGCCACATGCAACCGCATCGGTGACATTCACGGCGGATAGTGCGGGAGTCTACTGGTACTATTGTCAGTGGTTCTGCCACGCCATGCATATGGAGATGAAGGGCCGAATGCTCGTCGAGCCGAGGTCGGTTTAACGAGTCAGCATCGAGCGAGGCATCCTTGCGTCGTTTCTTCAGCATTCTGCCGGCGGCGGTTTTCGCCGTCGGCCTGTCGGCCTTCGCATGCGCGGAGACGCTGACGCTTGCCCCGGGCGAACTCAGTCAGCACGTGCTGGACAGCGCGCGGGACGGCGACATTATCATCCTGGCTCCGGGTGAACACAAAGGGCCGATCCGGATCGAGCGCCGCGTCGTGTTGCGGGGCGAGCCAGGCGCGATCGTGACCGGAAACGGCACCGGCAGTGTCATCAGCGTCCATGGGCCCGGCGTCGAAATTCGCGGATTGATCATTGAGGGATCGGGCCGCAATCTCCAGGCGATGGATTCCGGTATTTATCTCGAGAAGACCGCCGAACGGACACTGGTCGACAGCAATCGCATCATCGGCAATCTGTTCGGGGTCTACGTGCATGGGGCCACGGGCACGCGCGTCCTCAACAATGTCATCGAAGGTCTGCAGAACGTTCGTCTTGCCGAGGCCGGCAACGGCGTGTCGCTCTGGAATGCACCGGATGTGACGATCGACGGCAACACCATCCGTTACGGTCGCGACGGCATCTACACCATTTCGAGCCGTAAGGATCGCTTCACCAACAACCGTTTCGAGAAGGTGCGGTTCGCCATACATTACATGTACACCAATGACAGCGAGATCAGTGGCAACGTCTCGATCAAGAACCACGTCGGCTATGCGATCATGTTTTCCAACCGCCTTGTCATTCGGGACAATGTCTCGTATCGCGACCGCGATCATGGCCTGCTGTTCAACTACGCCAACTTCGCCAGAATCGAGGGCAATCTGGTCGCGGGCGGAGCGATCGATGTCGTATCGGGGCCGGAGTCTGTCGCGAGCGACGAGCGCGGCATGTTGCCCGATACGAGTTCTGCCATGCGCGCCGGCGCGCGCAATGGCCCCGACAAATGCGTGTTCATCTACAACGCCAACCGCAATCAGTTTCACAACAACTGGTTCGAGGGGTGCGAGATCGGCGTGCATTTCACCGCGGGCTCGGAAGGTAACGAGATCACCGGTAATGCCTTTGTCGGCAATCGCAATCAGGTGAAGTATGTCGGCACTCGCGACCTCGACTGGTCGAAGGGCGGGCGCGGCAACTACTGGAGCGACAACCCGGCGTTCGACCTCAACGGCGACGGCGTGGCCGATACCGCCTATCGGCCCAACGATCTGGTCGATCGAGTCTTGTGGACGGCTCCATCGGCAAAGATCCTGATCAACAGCCCCGCGGTTCAGGTGCTTCGCTGGGCGCAAGCGCAGTTCCCCGCGCTTTATCCCGGCGGCGTGGTCGATACCCATCCCTTGATCGCGCCACCACCACGGCCGGCGGCCGGCGGGAGCCTGCCATGACTGCCACCGTCTCCATCCAGAACGTCGACAAGGCCTACGGCAAGATTCGTGCGCTGCGCGAGGTATCGTTCGATCTGCCTCCGGGAGGCATCTGCGCGCTGGTCGGCCATAACGGCGCGGGCAAAACGACGCTGATCAAGCTGATGCTGGGGTTGATCCGCCCAAGCAGCGGCGTCATCCGCGTGCTCGGCGAGGATCCGGCGGCGGGCGAGTTCTCGGCCCGCCGGCAACTCGGCTATCTGCCGGAGAACGTCGCCTTCAACGCAGCCCTCACCGGACGCGAGACGCTGAACTTCTATGCACGACTGAAGCAGCTCAAGCCTGCGACGACATCGGCCTTGCTCGACCGCGTCGGTCTTGGCGATGCCGCCGACCGTCGGGTCGGGACCTATTCCAAGGGCATGCGTCAGCGGCTGGGCCTCGCCCAGGCGCTGCTTGGACGTCCGCGCATTCTCCTGCTTGATGAGCCGACCACGGGCCTCGATCCGGCGCTGCGTCAGACCTTCTACGATATCCTGCATGAACTGCGCGATGGCGGAGCGACGGTGCTGATTTCTTCGCACGCGCTGAGCGAACTCGAGGGCCGCGCCCAACATGTGTTGATCATGAACCGCGGTGTTTTGACGGCGGAAGGCACGCTCGCCGAATTGCGTCGGCTCTCGCAACTGCCTATCCGCGTCTCGTTCGATCTGGGGCCCGGTGACGACAAGGAGGCGCCGGCGTGGCTTGCCAACCGGGCAGAGTCCGGAACGGACGGCCACGTTGTGCTGGTGCCGGACGATGAACGAAAGATGGCGCTGCTGCAGGTGGCCGCCGCCGATCCGCGGGTGCGCAATATTGAAATTGTGACGCCGACCCTCGACGACCTTTATGCACATTTTCTGCGTGTGCGGGAGACAGTGGAGTGAATACCGTCATCATCATCGCCGGCAAGGAAATCCTCGAGGGCCTGCGCAACCGATGGGTGCTCGCGACCACGCTCTTGCTGGCCGCGCTCGCGTTGTCCCTGACCTTTCTCGGCAGTGCGCCGACCGGCAATGTCGGCGCGGGAGCGCTCGACGTTGTCGTCGTCAGTCTCTCCAGCCTCACCATCTTCCTGTTGCCTCTGATCGCGCTGTTGATCTCGCACGACGCCATCGTCGGCGAAATGGAACGCGGCACCATGATTCTGCTGCTCAGCTATCCGGTCGGTCGATATCAGATCGTTCTCGGGAAATTCTGCGGGCATGTGCTTATTCTCGCGTTCGCCACCGTGATCGGATACGGCGTCGCGGCAGGAGCGCTGGCCATTACCGGCGCAGCCGTGCTGGCGGCAAGTTGGTACGCCTTCGCCTGGATGGTCGCCACGTCGATAATGCTCGGCGCGGCGTTCATTGCGATCGGTTATCTGATTAGCAGCCTGGCGCGGGATCGCGGCACGGCCGCCGGTGCTTCGGTCGGCGTCTGGCTGATCATGGTGCTGGTGTTCGATATGGCCCTGCTCGGACTGCTGGTCGTCGATCAGGGCAGGATCGTCTCCGCCCCGGTGCTGGAGCGACTGCTGTTCCTCAACCCGACCGACATCTATCGCCTCGCAAACCTTACCGGGTTCAATGTCAGTCAGTTCTCCGGCATGGCCGGACTTGCCGGCAGCACGGGCGCGAGCACCGTTACGCTCCTGGCCGGGATGGTGCTGTGGATCGCGGTCCCGCTCGGCCTTGCGACGGCTTCTTTCGCGCGGAGGGAGTTATGATCCTGCGCGCGCTCTGTATCGCGACATTCGCGATCTCACTCGCGGCCTGCAATCAGGGCGAGTCGACATCCGCGCCACCGCCGCCGGTTTCGCTCAAGGACGACGCGCTCGGCCTGTTCTGCGGCATGAATGTGCTTGAGCATCCGGGACCGAAGGGGCAGATCATCACCGCGAGCAGGCTCGATCCCTACTGGTTCACGTCCGTGCGCGACACGGTGGCTTTCACTCTGATGCCGGACCAGCCGCGTGACATCCGTGCGATCTACGTCTCCGACATGGGAGCGGCGCCAAGTTGGGAAGAACCCGGCGCCGCCAACTGGATTGACGCCCGCAAGGCATTCTTCGTGATCGAGAGTCGCAGGCGAAGCGGCATGGAAACGGACGAGGCCGTTCCCTTCGGCGACCGCGCGGCAGCCGAGGCATTCGTCCTCAGCAATGGCGGTCGCGTTGTCGGCTTCGATCAGATTCCGGAATCCTATGTGCTTGGCGGCGACGCATCGGGGCAAGGTGGAGAAAACTCCACGGAGATACGGGAAAACTAGAGGCGGCAGCTATGATACATTCATCCATCACGCGCCGACGGTTGATCGCCATTGCAGCAATGGCGGGCGGAGCCGTACTGCTTGGCAATCGTCGTGCGATGGCGGGCGCGCCGATCAGCTGGCGCGGGTCTGCGCTGGGTGCGCAGGTCTCGATCGAGATCTACCATCCCGACCGGATCGAGGCCGAGCGGCTGATTCATCTGTGTGTTGGCGAAGTGCGCCGGTTTGAGCAGCAATTCAGCCTGTATCAGCCCGATTCGGCGATCTGCACGCTTAACCGTACCGGAATTCTGGTGTCGCCTAGCGCCGACATGGTCGCGCTCCTCAACGCATCGCTCGATTTTGCCGCGTCCACGGGAGGGGCATTCGATCCGACCGTGCAGCCCTTATGGAATTTATATGCAGCACATTTTGCGCAAGCACATTCGGCGCCTGATGGACCGTCTGCAAGCAGCATCACCGAGGCGTTGTCGAAGGTCGGCTATCGCTACCTCAAGGTCAGCGCCGATCGCATCGCCCTGCTGAAGCCGGGCAGCGCGGTCACGCTTAACGGCATCGCACAAGGCTACGCTACCGATCGTGTCACTGAAATGCTGCGCGCGGCCGGACTTTCAACGACGCTTGTCGACATCGGCGAGATCCGCGCGATCGGCACCAAGCCGGGCGGGCTGCCATGGCAGGTGGGCCTTGCCGATCCGGACGAGCCGGGGAAGATGAGCAAGATCATTGATCTCGCCGACCATGCAATTGCAACGACAGCAGGCTCGGGATTCAGGTTCGATTCCGTCGGGCGCTTCACCCATCTTTTCGATCCCGCGACCGGCCGCAGCCCATCGCGTTATCGTTCGGTCAGCGTCATCGCGCCGACTGCGACGGAGGCTGATGCGCTTTCGACGGCGTTCAGTCTCCTGCCCGGTTCGCGCATCCGCGAAATCATCGCGGCGCGGCCGGATATTCAGGTTCATCTCACCGAGGCCGACGGAAGAACTCTTGTTTATGGGACCTGAGATGTGATCATCTTTATCGTTCGTTTCATGTGCCAAAGATCTGGCCATCAGACCTGCCCATGATGGGCATCTTGCGAGGGAGCAAAAGAATGAAAGTGACGATGTTTGCGACTGTGCTGGCACTCGTCGGTACTACGATCGGTCAGGCGCAAGCGCAGGATGCTGCCGCTGGCGAGAAGGTTTTTGCGGTCTGCAAAGCCTGCCACCAGGTCGGCGAGACCGCGAAGAACGTCGTGGGGCCGGAGCTCAACGGGTTGATAGGCCGTCATTCCGGCAGCGTAGCCGGTTACAGCTATTCCGCCGCCAATAAGAATTCGGGCCTCACCTGGGATGAGGCGACATTTCGCGAGTATATAAAGGATCCCAAGGCGAAAGTCCCGGGCACCAAGATGGTGTATGCCGGATTGAAGGATGAGAAGAAGATCGACGATCTGATCGCATTCCTCAAACAGTTTGACGCCAGCGGCAAGAAGAAATAGCCGCTGTTGCCTCTCGCTCGAAATTGCGGGTGGAGCCTGACGGTGGCGTCCTGCTACGGACGTCACCGTCAAGCCGTCGAAAGAGTTCGGATGGGTGGATACAGGTTCGCGTGACGAAAACGCGTCAAATCGAAATCAACGAATCCCGGTTCTGATTGATCGCGACCGAAAGACGCAGGCGGATGAACGGCCCCGATCGGATGCGGCGGCCTGAATGATGATCGGACGCCCCTGGGCGCTTCTCAGGCGATTGAGTGGTGCGCGCTTCGATGTGGATCGAAGCTCGCAATCGACGCCCAGCGAACGACACCTCGCTAACGACACTTCGCAATCGACGCTTGGCAAGCGGCACCGCGTGAACCGGTGCCGCGACCGCACTTTTCTCGGCAGTCAGCTTTGCGGCAGCGAGTTCTGATAAAGTTGCCGCGCCTTCAGGAAATGATCGAAGGGGAAACGGATCGGGACACCCTCGAGCGCGGCGAGAAGCATCTCGAGATGCGCTTCGAAGCCGGCGCATGCCTTGGCGGCATCTTCCCCCGCCGGCAGCCGCAGGGTCAGGATCAGCCGCGTCGCGCTTCCCGCCGGCTGCAATTCCCAACGCATCGGCCGCTGCGGTTCGTTACCGCTGCTCCATGAATATTCCAGCAGTTGCGGCGGGTCGAGCGCGAGCACGGTGCTGTCGATCGTCGTCCCGCTGTCAGCGAAGTCGATATGAACCGTGCCGCCCGGCCGCAGCTCTATCGTGCCCGGCGCGAGCCATTGTCCGAGCCCCTGCGGCTCGGTCAACATGCGCCAGATCGCGTCGCGGTCGTGTTCGACAAGCCGTTCGATGCGTCCTTCAAAGCCGTCGTCGAGACGTCGTAGCCGGCCGACCTGAATATCACCGTCATCCATCGAACTTCTCCAGGCTGCGTCGCGGCCTTCCGCGACATTCTTCACGGCAGCCATGGGGTCGCCAGTAGCCTCCGACGCTCAAGCATAGGCGGTGGTTGCGTGACGGTCTTTGCGCCGCCTCAACGTCGCCCGCGGCTTGGCGTGCCATTGATGAGCGATCATCGAGGCCGGATCCTTCATGCACCAGCGCCGTCTGCCACGGTTTCCCGACCTCGGCTCATTTCTCTCTTATCTTGAGACTCGCGACGCGTTGCGCAGTGTCGCCGCGCCGGTCGCCATGCGTCTCGAACTCACCGAACTGCATCGCAGGGTGATCGCCACGGCCGGCCCGGCGCTGCGGTTGACGGCGGCGCTTGCCGACGACGGCGCGGCGCGGCTTCCGGTGGTCACGAACCTGTTCGGCACCGCGGAGCGGGTGGCGTGGGGGCTTGGCACCGACCGCGAAGGGCTGGGAGCGCTCGGGGAATTGCTCGCCTGGATGCGCGCGCCACAGCCACCGCGCAGCTTGCGCGATGCGCGGCGGCTGTGGCCTGTCGCGCGCACCGCGTTGCAGGCGCGCCCGCGGATTGTCGACGCCCCGCGCGAATGGCGTGACGACACGGCGGATTTCTCGCAGCTTCCGGTGCAGACCTGCTGGCCCGGCGATGCCGGCCCGCTCATCACATGGCCGCTGGTGATTACCCGCGCGCCGGGCGTTGACGATCCCGCCGCCTATAACGTCGGCGTCTACAGGATGCAGGTGATCGGCCGCGACCGCGCCATCATGCGCTGGCTGCCGATGCGCGGCGGCGCTGCCCACCATCGCCTGTGGCGGGCCGAGAAAACCGAGATGCCGGTGACGGTGGTGATCGGGGCCGACCCGGCGTTGCTGCTGGCCGCCGTGATGCCGGCGCCCGAAGGTGTTTCGGAACTGGCGCTGGCCGGTATCGTCAGCGGCCGCCGCGCCGAGCTTGCGCCGTGCCGGCAGATCGCGCTGCATGTGCCGGCGAGCGCGGAGATCGTGCTTGAAGGCACCGTCTCGGTGACGGAAACCGCACTGGAAGGGCCGTTCGGCGACCATACCGGCTATTACAACGCGCCGGCGCACTACCCGGTGTTCACCCTGAAAGCGATGCGGCTGCGCGAGAACGCGCAGTATCTCACCACCTTCACCGGGCGCGCGCCCGACGAGCCGTCGGTCATTGGCGAAGCGTTGCTCGACGTATTCAAGCCGCTGCTGCGCCAGCAGCTTCCGGAGATCCTTGACGTGTGGCTGCCGCCCGAGGCCTGCTCCTACCGGATCGCGGTGGTCGCCATCGCCAAATCCTATGCCGGGCAGGCGCGGCGAGTGATGATGGGGTTCTGGTCGCTGCTGCCGCAGTTCTCCATGACCAAAATGGTCATCGTCGTCGATGACGATATCGACATCCGCAGTTGGCCGGACGTGATGTGGGCGGTCGCCACCCGCATGGACCCGTCGCGTGATCTGATGCTGGCGGAGCGGACGCCGATCGATCAACTCGACTTCGCTTCACCGCTGGAAGGGCTGGGCGGCAAGCTCGGCATCGACGCCACTCGTAAGATCGGCGCGGAGACCGCTCGCGACTGGGGCAAGACGATGGTGATGGACGCCAGCATCGAACGCCAGGTGAGCGAACGCTGGCATGAGTTTTCTCTGGAGGCGATGGGCCGCAACGCCTGATCGTCGGCGTCAGCGGTGTCTCCGTGCAATAGTTGCCCGCGAGACTTTGCGTCGATGGCCGAGCGCGGCGTTGAAGCTCTCGTGGTGTTCCGCAGCCGAGGTGACGTTGAACGCGCAGCGAAGTCCGGACGTTACGAACAGTCGTTCGTCGCGTGCGACTTCGATGCTGTTCTTTGCGCCGGAGCAAACTTCGACGCGCCCCGCATGCTAGGATGCCGACGGTTCGGGCAAGCGGGGACGCAGCCATGCGGGACGGCGAGGAGATGAGTTTGCCGGCGTTTGCCCGCCGGATATTGCCGCCGTTCGCCGGATTGCCGCTGGGGCCGTTCCTGACGCTGTCGCTGCGCTCGCTGGCGCGACGGCGGCCGCAAATTTTCGAGCGGCTCGGCGAGCATCGCCATGCGCGCTACCTGATCGATCCGACCGATCTTCCGTTCGCGTTCAGCGTGGTGCCGGATGGCGCGTCCGCCGCGGTGCGCGTCGTCTTTCGCCGCACGGAGACGCAGTCGGATGTGGCGATCCGTGGCCCCATTCTCGTGCTGCTCGGCGTTCTCGAAGGCACGCTCGACGGCGATGCGCTGTTTTTCCACCGCGCCATTTCCGTCACGGGAAAAACCGAGGCGGTCGTCGCGCTGCGCAATGCGATCGAGGATGCGGAATTGCGTCCCTCCGACCTGCTGGGGCTGACCGGCACTCTCGCCCGGTTTGCCGACGCTGGCATTCTCGGCGGGCTCGACGTCGCGCGGCGGGTGGCGACAACCGCAACACCGACACGCCGGGAGGTCGAGATATGACGGCGCAGCAACGCATGGAGCTGGTCTGTCCGGCCGGCACGCCGGCCACTTTGCGGGCGGCGGTCACCGCCGGAGCGGATGCCGTCTATTGCGGCTTCAACGACGACACCAATGCGCGAAACTTCCCCGGCCTCAATTTCTCGCCGAAGGAAATGGCCGAGGGTATCCGCTTCGCGCATAACCATGGCAGCAAGGTGCTGGTAGCAATCAACACCTTCGCGCGCGCCGGCGACACCGATCCGTGGCGGCGGGCGGCGGATACGGCGGTGGCGTGCGGCGCCGACGCGGTGATTGCCGCCGATATCGCCGTGCTCGACCACATGGCGCAGAATCATCCGAAGACGCGGCTGCATCTGTCGGTGCAGGCGGCCGCCGCCACCCCGGAGGCGATCGGCTTCTATGTCGAGGCGTTCGCCGTGCGACGCGTGGTGCTGCCGCGCGTGCTGTCGGTGCAGGAGATCAAGGCGCTCAACAGCGCCATCGCAGTGGAGACCGAAGCCTTCGTGTTCGGCGGGCTGTGCGTGATGATGGAGGGGCGCTGCCACCTGTCGTCCTATGCCACCGGGCGCTCGCCAAACCTTAACGGCGTCTGCTCGCCGCCCGAGGCGGTGAGCTACGACGAGAGCGGGCAGGCGACCACCGCGCGTCTGGCCGGCTTCACCATCGACCGTTACGACCCTGGTACGCCGGCCGGCTATCCGACGCTGTGCAAGGGCCGCTTCACCGCTGGCGGCAAGACGGGTTATCTGTTCGAGGATCCCGTCAGCCTCAATGCCGGCACCATGATCGTGGCGCTGAGGGAGGCGGGCATCACCGCGCTGAAGATCGAGGGTCGGCAGCGCGGCAAGGGCTATGTCTCCGAGGTGGTGCGTGCCTTCCGCGGTGCGGTCGATGCCGCCGAACTGGGCCGCGACGCGGTGGAGATCGAGGGCATTCTCGCCGCGCTCTCGGAAGGCGGCCGACAGACCACCGGCGCCTACCGCAAGACCTGGCGATAACCGGGGATGAGAGACGTGTCGATTTCGCTGACGCTCGGACCCACGTTCTTCCATTGGCCGCCCGACCGGCTGCGGGACTTCTATTACCGCATCGCCGATGAAGCGCCGGTCGAGCGCGTTCATGTCGGCGAAGTGGTTTGCGGCAAGCGGATGCCGTTCTCCGATCCGGTTTGGCCGGAGATCATCGAGCGGCTGGAGCGCGGCGGCAAGGAGGTCGTGCTCTCGACGCTGGCGATGCCGACGCTGCCGCGAGAACGCCGCGCCATCGAGGAACTTTGCGCCGATGGCCGCCTTGTGGAGATCAACGACATCACCGCGCTGCGGGCGCGGGCGGGGCAGCCGTTCGTGGCGGGGCCGTTCCTCAACATTTATAACGAGGCGGCGGCGCGGTTCTTCATCCGCAATGGCGCGCGCACCATCTGTCCGCCGGTCGAACTGTCGCTGGAGACCATCGGCACGCTCGCGACGGCGTGCTCCGATGCCGCGTTCGAGGTGTTCGCCTTCGGCCGCCTGCCGCTGGCGCTGTCGGGGCGCTGCTATCACGCGAGGCTGCACGGACTGCACAAGGATTCCTGTCAATTCACCTGCGAGCAGGATGCCGACGGGCTGGTGGTCGAGACGCTGGACGAGCAGGCATTCCTCGCGATGAACGGAGTGCAGACCCTGTCGGCGCAGGTGCAGGCGGTGCTGTTGCCACCGGCGCAGTTGACGACGCGCGCCATTGCCGGCCTGCGGCTGTCGCCGCACACCTGCGATATGGTGGCGGTGGCGGAAATCTATCGCGCGCTGGCGTCGGGTGAGATCGCTCCGCAAGAGGCGCTCGTCAGGCTCGGCGGCCTCGATCTTCCCGGAACGCTGGTTGACGGTTATGCGCGCGGCCTGGCCGGTGCGCTGGCGGTTGCGTCGGCGTGAGATGACCTCGCCTGTTGGCGGATTTCTCCAAGCGCATGATGGTCGGCCGCCAGGTACATCACTTCGATACGATCGATATCCATCGGCGTAATCCCGATCGGTCGTGCAGGATTTTGTCCGACCCGGAGCAGTCGTCTGGCGAAACGCCAGACCGACGGCGCGCTCTCCGGGCGCCGGTGTAGCGGCATCGCCTTGCAGCGAGCGGCTTTACAAGACTTCGATCATCTTCCGAAGCATGTCGCGCACCTTGTCCGCGACCTGATGCAGCGCCTCGTTCGGCACCGCGGCCATAGAAGCGACGGGATCGATGGCGGCGACTTCGATGTTGCCGCCGCCGAGATCCTGAACGATCACGTTACAGGGCAGCATGGTGCCGATCTTGTCCTCGATCTCCAGAGCCTGATGAGCCATCGCCGGATTGCAGGCGCCGAGGATGCGATAGTTGCGGAACGCCGCGCCGAGTTTTTTCTTGAGCGTCTCGCTCACGTCGATCTCGGTCAGGATGCCGAAGCCGGCGTTCTTGAGCGCATCGGTCGCGCGTTGCACGCCTTCGTCGAAAGAGCAGTGCAGTGTCTTGGCGAAGTAGTAAGTCATGAGTTGCCTCCATTGCGTCAGGTTGAACCGGGTTCGTCCGGCTATGAATTGGCTGGTGCGGGGTGATCTGGAGTTGACTCCCGTGTTCCCCTCAACACGACATAGATCGCCGGGATGACGAGCACGGTGAGGGCGGTCGACGACGCCAGACCGAACAGCAGCGAGATCGCGAGCCCCTGGAAAATCGGGTCGGCCAGAATGACGGCGGCGCCGATCATCGCGGCGATCGCGGTCAGCAGAATCGGCTTGAAGCGGATCGCGCCCGCTTCCAGCAACACGTCGATCAGCGGCCGGTCGCACCGGCGCGCATGGCGGATGAAGTCGACCAGCAGGATCGAGTTGCGCACGATGATGCCGGCCAGCGCGATGAACCCGATCATGGACGTTGCCGTAAAGGGCGCCGCGAACAACCAGTGGCCGAGCAGGATGCCGATGAAAGTGAGCGGGATCGGGGTGAGGATGACAAGCGGCAGCTTGAACGAGCCGAATTGCGCGACGACGAGAATATAGATGCCGAGGATCGCCACCATGAAGGCGGCGCCCATGTCGCGGAACGTCACCCAGGTTACTTCCCATTCGCCGTCCCAAAGCAAGGTCGGATGGGATTCATCGTCCGGCTGACCGTGCAGCGCAATCACCGGCTTGGGCAGATTCCCCCAGTCGATCCGGTCGATCGCTTCCTGCACCGCGAGCATCCCGTAGATTGGCGCTTCATAGGCGCCGGCGAGCTCGGCCAGCACCATTTCGGCGGCGCGGCCGTTGTGCCGGAAGATCGGATAGGAGGCCAACTCGCGGGAGACGCTGACGACATCGCCGAGTTCGACCACGCCGCGCCCGCCGGGCAGCGCATTGGCCGGCACCGGCGTCGTCAGCGCCCGCTCGTCCACCACCGCGTGCGTCTTTGGAAGCGCGAGCCGGATGGCGATCGGCTGGCGTCCGCCGCCGCGATGGGAATAGCCGACGGTCGTGCCGCCATACAGATAGCGCAACGTGTCGTACACGTCCGACTGCTCGACCTTGTAGTATTCGAGGTTGTCCTGATTGATGGCGACGCGCACGCGCTGCGGTTGATTGCGGTAACTGTCGTCGATATCGACGATGAACGGCACGCTTTTGAATGCGGTGCGGACCTTCTCGGCCACGGCGCGTCGCGTCTCCGGAGTCGGGCCGTAAATCTCGGCGAGCAGGGTGCCGAGGACTGGAGGCCCGGGCGGAGGCTCGACCACCTTGATGATCGCGCCTTTCGGAAGATCGAGATCCTTCAGGCGCTGGCGAATCTCCAGTGCGATCTCGTGGCTTGCGCGCTTGCGCTCAGTCTTTTCGAGCAGGTTCACGACGATATCGCCCTGCTCCGGATTTGCGCGGAGATAGTAATGTCGCACCAGGCCGTTGAAATCGAAGGGCGCGGCGGTGCCGGCATAGACCTGGAACGACACGATCTCCGGCACGGGAGCCAGCCGGTCGGCCATCATTTGCAGCGCCCGGTCGGTATCCTCGACCGACGATCCTTTCGGCAGGTCGAGCACGACCTGCAGATTGGCCTTGTTGTCGAAGGGAAGCAGCTTCACCGTGACATGTCGGGTGTAGAGCAGCGCGAGCGAAGCCAGCGTCGCGAACCCGACGAGCAAAAGGAATATCCACGATCGCCGGCGCGTCGCGAGGACGGGCCTTGCAACCGCGACGTACAGCCGGCCAAGGCGGCCGCCACCCGCTTCCTCGTGGCTGCCGCCGGCGGCGCCGCCCCCTCCGAGCTTCATCATCAGCCACGGCGTGAGGATGACGGCGACGAAGAACGAGAACAGCATCGCGGCGGAGGCGTTAGCCGGGATCGGGCTCATATAGGGCCCCATCATGCCGGATACGAACAGCATCGGCAGCAACGCCGCCACCACGGTCAGCGTGGCGACGATGGTGGGATTGCCGACCTCGGCGACCGCGTCGATCGCCGCCTGCGCGCGGCTGCGGCCGTCGTGCATCGCCCAGTGCCGGGAGATGTTCTCGATCACCACGATGGCGTCGTCCACCAGGATGCCGATGGAAAAAATCAACGCGAACAGGCTGACGCGGTTGAGCGTGTAGCCCATGATCCAGGAGGCGAACAGCGTCAGCAGAATCGTGGTCGGAATGACCACCGCCACCACCAGCGCCTCGCGCCAGCCGATAGCGACGGCGACCAGCACTACGATCGATATCGTGGCGAGGCCGAGATGGAACAGAAGCTCGTTGGCTTTCTCGTTCGCCGTCTCGCCGTAGTTGCGGGTGATCGTCATCTCCACGTCTGCGGGGAAAATCTGGCCGCGCGCCTGCTCCAGCCGCCGCACGATCTCGTCGGCGATCACCACCGCGTTGGTGCCGGGGCGCTTGGCGATGGCGAGCGAGACGGCCGGCGCGCGGTCAAGCCCCGCCTCCGCCGTCTTGCGGATATCGGTGACCCGGTTTTCGGCGGGCGAGGTTGCCAGCACGATATGGGCGAGGTCGCGGACATAGACCGGACGGCCGTCGCGCGACGTGAGCAGGATGTTGCCGATCTCGGGCAGGGCTTGCAGGGTCTGTCCGGCGACGATGGTGCGTTGCTGAGTATCCTCCCGCACGGTGCCGAGGCGAAACGAGCGGTTGGCGCCCTCGATCTTGGCGGCGAGTTGCTGCAACGTCACGCCGTAAAGCGAAAGCTTTTCGGGGTCCGGTTCAACGCGGAACTGCTCCGGCTGCTGGCCGACGATATAGGTCAGGCCGATGTCCGGCAGCTTCGAGATTTCGACCTGCAATTCACGGGCGAGACGCGTCAGCCCGTTCGCGCTCCATCGGGGCGCGGCCTCCGCCATCGGGCGGAGCGTAACGACCACGATGGCGACGTCATCGATGCCGCGGCCCACGATGAGCGGTTCGGGAATTCCGACCGGGATGCGGTTCATGTTGGCGCGAACCTTCTCGTGCACCCTGAGAATGGCCGCGTCGGAATTGGTGCCGACCTTGAACCGCGCCGTGACCACGGTGCCGTCGTCCTCGGTTTGCGAGTAAACGTGCTCGACGCCGTCGATGCTCTTGACGATGGTCTCCAACGGTTCGGTGACGAGCTTGACCGCGTTCTCGGCTTTCAGGCCGTTGGCGGTGACGTGGATGTCGACCATCGGGACCGAAATCTGGGGTTCTTCCTCGCGCGGCAGCGTGATCAGCGCGATGAGCCCGAGCGCGAGCGACGCCAGCAGGACGAGCGGCGTCAGGGGCGAGGCGATGTAGGCGCGGGTGAGGGCGCCTGCGATCCCGAGTTTCATGGCAACACGATCCGGTCGCCGTCGCGAAGGCCCGTCAGGATTTCGATGCGTCGCTGGCCGTTGTCTTCGAAGACTTCGCCGAGAATGACCGCAACGTCCATGGCGCCGCCGGGCGTGGCGAGTTGAACATAGTCGACGCCGTGCACGGTCCGGATCGCCTGCGACGGGACGGCGAGAACCGTGCGCTTGCCGACCGGGATCGACACCAGCGTGCGCTCGTTGACGAAATAATCTCCGAGCGCTGCGACCTCGACATCCGCGATCACGCGCCCGTCGGTAATTTCCGGATAGACCTTGACGATTCGGCCGCGCCGCGCGGTCGGCAACTGGTCGGGAGCCTGCACGAGTCCGCGTTCGCCGACGAGAACGTCGGCCCCCTGGACGATTTCGGCGGCATGACGCTCCGGCAGCGAGAGCCGCAAATAATAAGGCCCCGGCGCGATGCGGGCGATGTCCTCGCCCGGCATGACCACGGAACCGGGCGTGATCCGAACGGTGAGCACGCGGCCCGTCGCCGGCGCCATCACGGCGCCCTCGCGCGCGCTCTGCTCGATGACGGTTTTTTCGGCTTTGGCCGCCGCGACCTGGTTGGTCGTGACCTCGAACTGCATGCGCGCCTGATCGAGGCTGGCCTGCGTCCCCGTGCCGGTGGCGCGGAGCTGTTGTGCCCGGTCCAACTGGATTCGCGCGTTGTCGAGTTGCGAATTGAGCGCCTCGATCTTGGCATCGGCGGCGTTGAGTTGAAGTTTCAGCTTGTCGTCGACGACCAGGGCGATCGGCTGTCCCTCGCGGACCTGATCGCCTTGCGTGACGTGAAGTTCGCGCACCGAGCCGCCGATGCGGGCGCGCGCCGGCAGGACGATGCGGCTCTCAACCTGGCCGAACACCGCTTTCATCTCGGGAACTGTCGTTGCCCGAACGACGAATTCGGCCGCCCGGACTTCGGCGACGTCAAGCATCGCCACCGTGGCGAGGATCGCCGCCAGCGTGCGGGAAATCGGTCGAGACATGATTCACCAATCTTTCACGGGCGACGGCGGGACTTGTCCAGCCGCCGCATCATCGGACGGCGTCGTCGCTACTTGGACGGCACGCCCGAAGGGCAACCCATTTTCCGGAAGATCATCGCCGCCGGGCAGAAGCCGGTGATCGATGACTGCATCAGGTTGAACCCGACAAACGCCGTGAGCACATGCCACCAGGGCGATATGTAGTAACCGAGCCCCAGCGAGGCGAGGACCATAAATCCGGCGAACAGCATCACCGCGCGATTGGTCGTCATCATCATCTCCTTTGGTTTGGGATCGGCTAGTCCGCCGTCTCCATGTGGATGTCTTTCAGCTTCTTGATGCCGAGCATGTCGAGGACGAGGTTTTCGTAGAAGGTTTCAGCCTTGCCCTGCCTGATCTTGCGCAGGAAGTATTTCTCGAAGCCGACCTTGGCGGCGTGGACCCAGTAGCCCTGCGACGACCAGTTGACGTTGCGCGGGGGAATCTGGGGCTGCGCGACGAAGGCAATGCCGTCGTCGCCGAAATCGGCGAGACAAACCGCGTTCCAGGTCGCGACCGCCTTCGGCGTCTCGCCTTTCAGCAGTGCACCGATGTTCTCGGCGGTGGCGGTGGCCATCGACTCGATCATGAAGCCGGTCTTCGGCACGCCGACCGCGAGCGGCGTCTTGCCAACCGGCGGAATGGCGACGCACACGCCGATGCCGAAGATGTTCGGGAACGCCGGATTGCGCTGATGCTTGTCGATGACGATGAAACCGCGCGGATTGGTCAGACCCTCGATGCCGGCGACCGCCGGCACGCCGCGAAACGCGGGCAGCAGCATCGCGAACGCGAACGGCAATTCGTGGACGGCCTTGACCGAACCGTCGTCGTTGACTTCCTCGACGTTGAGCTTGCCGGTTTCGATGTTCGTGGTGCGGGCGTTGGTAATCCATTTGATGTGACGCTCGCGCATCGCGCTTTCGATCAGGCCCTTGGTGTCGCCGACGCCGTCGAGCCCGAGATGACCGATGTAAGGTTCGGGCGTCACGAAGGTCATCGGCACCCGGTCGCGGACACGGGCGTTGCGGAGCGCGGTGTCGAGAATGAAAGCGAATTCGTAGGCCGGGCCGTAACAGGAGGCGCCCTGTGTCGCGCCGATCATCACCGGCCCTGGAGTCTTGACGAGTTTGTCGAATGCCGCCTTGGCGGCAATGGCGTGATCGATCTGGCACACCGACTGGGTGTGCCCCTCGGGACCGAAACCGGGGATTTCGTCGAAGGCGAGGTCCGGTCCGGTGGCGACGATCAAATAGTCGTAGTCGATCATCGTGCCGTCGTTGAGTTCGACGCGATTGTCACTGGGATGAACGCGTTTGGCGCCCTCCGGCTGCAAGGCGATGTCGCGCGATTTGAGCACCGGCGCGAGATCGACGGCGATATCATCGGCCTGCCGCCAGCCGACGGCGACCCACGGATTCGACGGCACGAAGGAATAGGTCGCACCATGATTGACGACGGTGAGACGATCGTCGCGCCGCATCCGGGCCTTCATCTCATAGGCCATGAGAAGTCCACCCAGACCTGCGCCGAGAACCACGATACGAGACATGGTATTCCCTCCATTCGAGGCTTGCCGCCGGCGTCGGCCGGCGGCGTTAGCGTCTTGCTTCTCGAAATCGAAACCTTATGACTGTAGAGGTCGTTCGCTCCGGACCGCTTGAGCTTTCTCAAGGTTCCGGCCTTGTACCTAACATTCAAAAGTTATAAATTCAATAGTATGAATGTAAGAGAAATGATCCCGGCCGCTGAATCGGCTGCGACACTGATGCGCAGCCTGTCGCATCCACAGCGCCTGCTGGTGCTGTGCGCGCTCGTGGACGGTGAGAAGTCGGTGGCCGAACTGCGTCAGCAACTCGATATCGAGCAGGTGCCGATGTCGCAGCAGCTCATGCGATTGCGTTCCGATGGGCTGGTCGAAGCACGCCGCGAGGGCACCACGGTCTATTATTCCATCGCCCGGCCGGAAATTCTGACCATTGTCGGCGCGCTGCACGACGCATTTTGCGCGCCCATCCGGGGCAAGCGATCCCGTGACGGTTTATCGAAGGGATGAACCAAAGGATGGTCGCATAGTCGCACCGCGTTCGCCCGCGAGGCCGCAAGGGGCGAACTCCGCCAGCGTTGCGCCATGGCCGGGCTTGTCCCGGACATCCACGTCCTTGGGATCGGAGCGATTCAGACGTGGATGCCCGCGACACAGGTGAGCGAACTGGCGACGTTCTTCGAACGGCCGTGCGGGCGCGACGCGTGGAGAGGTTACGCGGCGTCCGGCACCCGGTCGAGGAAGCCGGCGACCGAGCGGATGCGACTGTCCTGCACGACGGCGAAGTCGGTGCCCTTGATCGGGCTGTCCATGTTGGTGGGGCCAAGGCCCCACGAAAAGCGGACGTGGTCGCCGTAGCCGTTGGGTTCGCCGATCAGCTTGAAGTGGAAATCCGGAAAGCGCTGCTGCACGCCCGCAACCAGCGCATCGATGCCGTCGTGGCCGTCGCCGCGCATCAGCGGATCGACGTAGGTGGCATCGCTGGCCCAGTTGGCGGCGAGCAGGTCGCGGCGGCGTTGCGGATCGCGTTCGTTCCACAGTTCGATGTAGCGGCTGGCGATGGTGCTGGCGTCGGTCATGTCGTTGCTCCTTCGGGCTGGCATTGCAGTGACGCCATTATCGAAGGCCGCGCAGCATCAATCGATTACCTCGCGGGTCATGAGTCCTTCGTATTTTGAGTTTCGTAACCCGCGCAGAGATTCGTCATTCCGGATGCGCCGCTTGGCGCAGACCCGGAATGACGGATGCCGGGTTGAGACGATCTACCCCACGGCCTTCGCCGCGGCGCGCCCGGCGTTGCGGCCGGAGAACAGGCAGCCGCCGAGGAAGGTGCCTTCCAGCGAGCGATAGCCATGCATGCCGCCGCCGCCGAAGCCGGCCGCTTCACCGACCGCGTAAAGACCGGGCATGACGTTGCCGTCGCGGCCGAACACCCGCGCGTCGAGGTCGGTCTCGAATCCGCCGAGCGTCTTGCGGGTCAGGATGTTGAGCCGCACCGCGATCAGCGGGCCGTGCGCCGGGTCGAGAATGCGGTGCGGTCTGGCGGTGCGGATCAGCTTGTCGCCGATATATTTGCGCGCGTTGTGCAGGTTGATGATCTGCGCGTCCTTGGCATAGGGATTGGCGATCTCGCGGTCGCGCGCCTCGATTTGCGCGCGGATCGCATCGACGTTCAACAGCTTGTCGCCGCTGAGCGCGTTCATCGCGCCGACCAGTTCGTCGAGGTTGTCGCGGACGATGAAATCGGCGCCCTTCTGCTTGAAGGCTTCCACCGGCCCCGGCGCACCCTTGTTGGTGGCGCGCTTGGCGGTCATCAGCCAGCTCTTGCCGGTCAGGTCCGGGTTCTGCTCGGAACCGGACAGCGCGAATTCCTTCTTGATGATGCTTTGCGTCAGGATGAACCACGAATAGTCGTAGCCGCTCGCCATGATGTATTCGAGCTGGCCGAGCGTGTCGGAGCCGGGGAAAAGCGGCGCGGGCAAGCGCTTGCCGGTGGCGTCGAACCACATCGACGACGGCCCGGGCAGGATGCGGATGCCGTGGCGCGGCCAGATCGGGCTCCAGTTCTCGATGCCCTCGACATAGTGCCACATGCGGTCGCGGTTGATCAGCCGCGCGCCGGCGGCCTCGGTGATTTCGATCATGCGGCCGTCGACGTGTTCGGGCACGCCGGAGATCATCCGGTGCGGCGGCGTGCCGAGCCGCCGCGGCCAGTTCTTGCGCACCAGCTCATGATTGCCGCCGATGCCGCCGGAGGCGACGATCACCGCTTGCGCGCGCAAGGCGAATTCGCCGGTGACGGTGCGCGAGCTGCTCATGCCGCGCGCGACGCTGGTAGGTTCCAGCATTGCGCCGCTGACGCCGTCGATGACGCCGTTGGTGGAAGTCAGGGCATCGACGCGGTGGCGGAATCTGAATTCCAGCAATCCGCGCGCGACGGCCTCGCGCGCGCGCCGCTCGAACGGCTCGACGATGCCGGGGCCGGTGCCCCAGGTGACATGAAAGCGCGGCACCGAATTGCCGTGCCCCATGGCGTCGTAACCGCCGCGCTCGGCCCAGCCGACGATGGGAAAAATCCGATGGCCCATGGCGCGCAGCCAGGCGCGCTTTTCACCGGCCGCGAAGCTTACATAGGCTTCGGCCCAGCGGCGCGGCCAGTCGTCCTCGGCGCGGTCGAAGCCGGCGGAACCGTGCCAGTCCTGCAGCGCGAGTTCGACGCTGTCCTTGATTCCGAGGCGCCGCTGCTCCGGCGAATCGACGAGGAACAGGCCGCCGAACGACCAGAACGCCTGACCGCCGAGACTCTGCTCGCCTTCCTGCTCGACGACGATGACCCGCTTGCCGGCATCGGCCAGTTCCGTCGCGGCAACCAGGCCGGCCAATCCCGCGCCGACCACGATAGCGTCAGCCTGTTCTGCCATTCGTCACTCCCCGATCGCTTTTTTGAATTGATGCGCGCCGCACCGGCGCCGGTCAATGTTTCTGGATGTCGCGTGGCCATCGCCGTTCGCGCGCGCGATCGGTTCAATGGCCGAGTGCATCTCGCGCGCAACAGTGCGGTTGAATTTGGTGGGTAAGCCGGTTGCCGCCTAGACAAAATAACCAACACGCAACACGCTGGTGGTAGCAAAAGCTCGCGTCGAAAATGGAATCACGTCGAGGTTGGGGCTGGCATATGAAGATCGCCACCGGGCTGCTCGCAGCCGTTCTCCTGATCGCGGGAATAGCCGCCAGCCATGCGGCGGTCCGGATCGTCGAAGATCGCGGCGGTCGCATCGGAACCTATGTCGACAGATTTCAGGATCTGCGTAATTCCGGCGAGCAGGTGGTGATCGACGGGCTCTGCGCCTCGGCCTGCACCATTATCCTCGGCGCCGTTCCTTCGAATCGCATTTGCGTGACCTCGCGCGCCCGGCTCGGCTTTCATGCGGCGTGGGACATGGGCACGAACGGGCGCGCCGTGACCAACCGCGAAGCGACCCGGATGTTGTACGCGATGTATCCGACGCCCGTGCGGCGCTGGATTGCGCGGCGCGGCGGTTTGACACGGCACATGATCTTCCTGCGCGGCGCGGAACTCGCAAGCCTGTACCGGCCCTGTTACACGGTCAATGCCGAGGCGGCGTATCGCTGAAACCGCTCGCGCGGGTTCATTGGCTGGCCAGCACCCGTTCAGCATGACGTGAATGGCCGCGGGGCCATAGCGCTTGCCCCACCCTGTTGCACCCTCTAATCAGGAACCCGAATGATTGGCTGGCCCGGCCCCGCAGGCGGATATTGTCATCCTGCCTGAAACCGGTGTTGCCCGGGCGATTGGCAAGGAAAGTGCAATGACGGATCGTAAGACCCGACCGCTGGTCATATTTGCCGCGTTTGCCGGCAGCCTGGCGATCGGCCTGCTGATGGTGCTGTGGCTGGCGGGCGGGATGCGCAGCGTCACCGCGCCGGCGCCGATCGGCGGACCGTTCCAGCTCACCGACCAATCCGGCCAGACCGTCACCGAGAAGACATTGCAGGGCCGTCCGACCCTGATCTTCTTCGGCTACACGCATTGTCCGGACGTGTGCCCGACGTCGCTGTTCGAGATGTCGGAAGTGCTGCGGGCGATGGGCAGCGACGCCGATCGCGTCAATGCCTACTTTATTTCGGTCGATCCGGAGCGCGATACCCACGAGGTGATGAAAAGCTATCTCGCGAGCTTCGATCCGCATCTCAAGGGACTGACCGGGGATCCGGCGGCGATTGCCAAGGTGCTGTCGGAGTTTCGCGTCTATGCCAAGAAGGTTCCGCTCAAGGATGGCGACTATTCGATGGATCACACCGCATTGATCTATCTGATGGACAAGAAGGGTAATTTCGTCTCGCCGTTCAACCTGAAGCAGGCGCCTGAAGCGGCGGCGGCGGACCTGAAACGCTATCTGTGAGGGCGCGGCCGGATCGCGATGGTGCGCGCGATCGACTCATCACGGCCGCGCGCCTGCGCGGCGAACGCATTGCGCTTATGAAGCGGAGGCGGCTTTCGCGCGCCGCCGCCGTGCTCGGTCTTTTCCCAACGATAAGGTTCGGCAAATAGCTGGTAGAGGGCGCGCCAGGCGGCAACGGAGAGCAGCGCCCAATAGATTGGCGTCAGCGCCAGCACCCAGCCGCCGTGCAACTGGCCTCTTCGCGCCAGTCCCATCAGGCCGATCGCGACAGTCGACAGGCAGCCGGCGGCGAGGGCGGCGAGATGCAGCGTAATCAGCGACCCGGTGAACACCAGCTCGGGCGGCTCCACGATAAAGGTGTGGGTGCCGGCGTAGACCGCGAGTTCGAGCAGCAGGATCGGCGCGGCAAGCGCGCTCAACACATTGCCGCCGACCAGAACGTTGAGTGCGATCACGCCACGGATGCCGCATTCGCGCCGCAACCGGCGCGGCTGGCGCATATGCACGCACCAGGTTTGCATCCAGCCCTTCATCCAGCGCGAACGCTGGCGCAACCAGCTATGGAATCGGACCGGCGCTTCCTCGCGGGTGGTGGAAGCAAAGGTCATGGTGCGGTAGCCGAATCGGGCCATGCGGAAGCCGAGATCGGCATCCTCGGTGACGTTGTAGGCATCCCACCCGCCGACCTCGCGCAGGGCGGCAGTGCGGAAGTGGTTCGACGAGCCGCCGAGCGGCAACGGCACATCTAGGGTCGCGAGGCCCGGCAGGAATACGTCGAACTGGCCGGCATATTCGGCGCTGAACATGCGCGACAGCCAGCTATCGCCGGAATTGTCGATGCACAGGCTGGCCTGCACGCACGCCGTGTCGGCACCGTAAACATGGAAGGCGTCGAGCGCGTCGCGGAGTTGTGCGGGCTCCGGAATATCCTCGGCGTCGAAGATCGCGGTGAAGCTGCCGCGCGCGAACGGCAGTGCCCAGTTCAGCGCCTTCGGCTTGGTTTTCGGCTGGGTGTCCGGCGCGATCAGCACGCGAACCTGCGGCATCGGCCCCAGCCGCGCGATCGCCAGGCGGGTTTCCAGGTCGTCGGGTTCGATGACGAGCAGGATGTCGAGTTTTTCTTTCGGATAGTCCAGCGCCGCGATCGCCCGCATCAACTGTTCGACCTGCGCGGCCTCGCGATACAGCGCGGCGATAATGGTATAGACTGGCAGCTGGTCGTCGCGCTGTCGCGGCGGCGGCGCGATCGGCGGCGCTGGAATCAGTGCGCCGATCAGGCGAAGCGTGGCGAAGGCCAGAAACCACAACGCCAATATCCCGCCGGCGAGGCCGATGATGAACATCGGCCACAGCATCAGCAGCGCCATGATGGCGGCGATGATGCAGAGCGATCGGATGCCCCGCCGCCATGGTGCCCTGTCGTGCGTGATCGGGGCCGCGGTCATCGCGGGGAATCGCGCGCTGAGCCCTTCGGACGCGGCACGGGCCAGCGGCGCGCCGGCGTGGGCGATAAGAAAGGCGTTCAGGCGCGCGGTGGAGATCAATCTCAGCCGGTCCATCGCTGCGGGATATTGCGCGGCGAGGCGGCTGAGCTGCCGTGCGGCCAGTCCGCGCGGTGCGATGTGCCAAACCAGCTCGCCGTTGCGGTACAGCGGCAACATGCCGTGCTGGATGATCTGCGGCAGGGATTGGTCGTCTAGCGCTATCCGGCTGTCGGCGGGATCGTCGAGCGTTTCGACGCCGATGCCGGTATGGCGCGCCAGATAGTCAAGATAGGCGGCCTCGTCGATGCTGCCCCATTGGATCAACACGCGATCGGCGCCGACGCCCAGTTCGGAGGCGCGAATGTCCGCGGCCCGCAGCAGCGCCGGCGCAAAAACATGCCGCAGGCAATCGAGTTCGCTGGCGGGGCCTGTCTCGACGGCATCGCGGCGCTGATTGTCGTTGCTGGATGGCGGCAGGCCATACATGCGGGTCAGGAAGCCGGGCAGTTGACGCCGCCGCGGGCGATCGCCACCTTCGTTCCACAATACCGCAGGCGCCGGCCATATGCCGGTGCTCCTGACATGGTCCCGAGCGGGCACGCCACATCCCCAACCGCAAACGATACTCGCGTCTGTCGCGGGATGGTCTATAAGATCGCCCCACGCGGAAGCCCCGGACAAAGCAACCACAGATGGCCGAACTCTACAATCGAATCCTGAGGCGCCGCATGCGTGGCGGCATCTGGATGACGGCTGCGTTGCTGGCATGGTTAAGCGCGCCGATCGGCCCGGGGCCTTTGCCGGCGCAGGCGCAGAGCGCCACGGTGACGCCCGGCGTCGCCCAGGCCGTGCCGGGCTTTTGGGACCCTCGGCGGCGTCCGGACCGGCCCGACCTGTCGCGCCTGACCGTCATCCGCTTCATGACCGAAACCGATTATCCGCCGTTCAATTTCACCGGCCCGGACGGCAATCCGGCCGGGTTCAACGTCGATCTGGCACGGTTGATCTGCGACGAGATCAAGGTCACCTGCACCATTCAGATGCGGCGGTTCGACACGCTGCTCGACGCCATCGCCAGCAATCGTGGCGACGCCATCATCGCATCGCTGGCGGTGACGCCGGAATTGCGCAAGCGCGTCGATTTCAGCGATCTTTATTATCGCACCCCGGCGCGTTTCGTGGCGCGGCGCGATGCGGCGCGCCCCGACGTGCGGCCCGAAACCCTCGAAGGCAAGAAGGTTGGTGTCGTCGCCGGATCGTCGCACGAGGCCTATCTGAAGGCGATGTTTACCGATGTCGAACTGCATCCCTATCCGAGCGAGGAAGCGCTGCGGCAGGCCTTGCGGCAGGGCGAGGTCGAATTGATTTTCGGCGACTCGATCTCGCTGGCGTTCTGGATCAACGGCACCGATTCGGAGAATTGCTGCGCCTTCAGCGGCGGTCCGTTCGTCGAAAGCCGCTATTTCGGCGAAGGCGTCGGCATCGCCGTCAAGAAAGGCAATGACGTGTTGCGTCAGGCGCTGAACTGGGCGCTGTTCCGCATTTGGGAAAAAGGCCGCTACACCGACTTGTGGTTGCGCTATTTCTCGGTAAACCCGTTTTAACAGGCTGAAGATCGCGGAGCGGAGGCATGACGTGCCGCCCGTGCCGTGAGGAGAAATCGAATGTCGAATGAAATGACCGCGGCCGAGTTGCGGGCGCTGGCCGAACAATCCAATGCATGGCCGTTCGAGCAGGCGCGGGCGCTAGTAGCGCGGCTGCAGAAGACGCCGAAAGAAGAAGTGCTGTTCGAGACCGGCTACGGCCCGTCGGGGTTGCCGCATATCGGCACCTTCGGCGAGGTCGCGCGCACCACCATGGTGCGCCACGCCTTCCGCGTGCTGACCGAGGACAAGATCAAGACACGGCTGATCGCGTTTTCCGACGACATGGACGGCCTGCGTAAGGTGCCGGACAACGTCCCCAACAAGGAGATGCTGGAGCAGGATCTCGGCAAGCCGCTGACGCAGGTCCGCGATCCGTTCGGCACCCATCCGAGTTTCGGCGAGCACAACAATGCGCGGCTGCGCGCCTTCCTCGACACTTTCGGTTTCGATTACGAGTTCGCGTCGTCGACGCAGTATTACAAGTCCGGCCGATTCGATGCGACGCTGCTGCGCATGCTGGAGAAGATCGACAAGGTGATGGCGATCATGCTGCCGTCGTTGCGCGAGGAGCGCGCGGCGAGCTATTCGCCGTTCTTGCCCGTCTGCCCGCGCACCGGCGTGGTGCTGCAGGTGCCGGTGGTGGCGCACGACGCCAAGGCCGGGACGATTTCCTACGACGATCCGGAAACCGGGGAGCGCGTCACCGTTCCGGTCACCGGCGGCCATTGCAAGCTGCAATGGAAGCCGGACTGGGCGATGCGCTGGGTCGCGCTCGGCATCGACTATGAGATGGCCGGCAAGGACCTGATCGATTCGGTCAAGCTGTCCGGCAAGATCTGCGCGGCGCTGGGCGGCACGCCGCCGGCCGGCTTCAACTACGAACTGTTCCTCGACGACAAGGGCCAGAAGATTTCCAAGTCGAAGGGCAACGGCCTGACCATCGACGAGTGGCTGCGCTACGCATCGCCGCAATCGCTGTCGTTGTTCATGTATCGCGAGCCGAAAGCGGCGAAGCGGCTGCACTTCGACGTCATTCCGCGCAACGTCGACGACTATCAGCAGTTCCTCGACGGCTATTCACGGCAGGACGGCAAGCAGCGCCTCTCCAATCCGGTCTGGCATATTCACATGGGCCATCCGCCGGAGGCCGACATGCCGGTGACGTTCCAGCTTTTGCTGACGCTGGTGTCGTCGTCGAATGCCGAGAACGCCGAAACACTGTGGGGTTTCATCGGCCGTTATCGTCCGGGTGTCACGCCGCAGACGCATCCCGCGCTCGACGCGCTGGTCGGCTATGCCATCAACTACTATCGCGACTTCGTCGCGCCGGCGAAGCAGTTCCGCGCGCCGACCGATGCCGAGCGCGCCGCGCTGAGTGATTTGCGCGATGCGCTGTCGCAACTCTCCGAGGACGCCAGCGCGGAAGATATCCAGAACGTGGTCTACGAGATCGGCCGCCGCGAGCCGTTCCTCGATCACAAGAAGGCCGGCAAGGATGGCCGCCCCGGCGTCTCGCTGGAGTGGTTCAACATGCTTTATCAGGTGCTGCTCGGGCAGGAGAAAGGCCCGCGCTTCGGCTCGTTCGTCGCGGTCTATGGCGTCAGCAACGCGGTGGCGATGATCGATGGCGCGCTGGCGCGGAGCGCCTAGGCGTGCGCAACATCCACGCCGTCATGGCCGGGCTCGTCCCGGCCATCCACGCTATTCTGCTATGGCAACTAAATTTACAATCTCAACGGTTTGGAAATCCCTTTTAAAGCGTCCGCTTGTAAGAATCGCGAAGGCGTCGATATCTGTGACGAACATAAATTTGTAATCAGCATGGGTCGTTTCTAGTCGGTTCATATCTTTCAATATGCTGGTTCGCTGGGCAGCACCGAAGCCGGGTTGATAGGGCTTGGTGTTCTTCAACTCACCCACGATTGATTTTCCATCGGGTGTTTTTGCTTCGATATCGATACCAGGCGCACCTTGCGCCTTGGCGCCAGCATCAAAATCAATGATTGAAAATCGCCTGTTTAGATATTTCTTAATTAGTAACGTGGCGACAAACGCGACATCGTTGTTGATGTTCCCCAGGACATTTTTGATTCCTGTCAAGAAACGAAACCAAGCAGCCGGGTCAAAATCAATATTCTCTATTTGATTAGAGGCGATAAATTTATGAAGGTTATTTTGCTTTCGTAGAATGGTGCTGCAAAAATTCTGTTCTAAGTCCGTAAGTTGGTCCATCGACTGTTCCACTGCAAAAGCTAAGACGTAGATGGCCGGGACAAGCCCGGCCATGACGAGTGGGAATGTAATGCGGCTCGATCCGCTACTGACTCGCCCAGACGATGCGCGCGATCCATTCGACATCGTCGGGCGACAGTGTGCGGTCGGAATGCGCCGGATTGAGCGATTGCAGTTCGAGCGTTTTGGCGGTGCGGCGCTTCAACTCCTTGACCATCACCTCACCCTCCTTGGTCTTGACCACGACGCGGTCGCCGCGCCGGATCGGCGTTCCGGGCGAGACGATGATGACGTCGCCGTCGCGATAGGCCGGCTTCATCGAGTCGCCGGAAATCTCCAGCGCGTAGGCGTGTTCGTCGTTGACCGCCGGCAGTCCGACTTCGTCCCAGCCCTTGCCGACCGGAAAGCCGCCATCGTCGAAGTAGCCGCCTGAACCCGCCTCGGCGAAACCGAGCAGCGGCACCGCCTGCGCGGCGCGCGCGGTCTCTTCGATCAGTTGCACGAACGTGTCGATGGTGGTGTTGGTGGCCGCCAGCGCCTTGGCGACGGATTCGGTGGAAGGCCAGCGTTCGCGGCCATCATTGGTGACGCGCTTGGATTTGTTGAAGGTGGTGGGGTCCAGTCCCGAGCGTTTGGCGAGACCGGAAGGCGACAGCCCGGCGCGCTCGGCGAGGCGATCCAGTGCCGTCCAGATTTGATGATGCGTCAACATCGAATTGTCCGTGGCGTTAAATCGTCGGGCAAGCGCACAAAAAATAATAGAAACGGCTATAGGAATTATTACCTCATCCGGAGAGGTTTCGCAATCCGGATGCACGACGGCCCGGCGGCCCTTGAAGTGCGGCGGCCACGCCGATACGGTCGGAATCTAAGCATGAGCGCCCGGCGTGGGAAGGACGAATTCCTGAGGGAACTCAACAACAAGCAGGAATGCGGCGGGTGCGCACGATTTACAAGATCTGCCCGGCGTCGGCCTGGCGCGAGGCCGAACGGCAGGGAACGTTTGGCGGCAGCGCCGATGACCGGCGCGACGGCTTCATCCATTTCTCGACCGCCGCGCAGGTGGCCGAAACCGCCCGCAAGCATTTCCATGGCCAGACCGGATTGTTTCTGATCGCGGTCGATGCCGACGCGCTCGGCGATGCGTTGCGCTGGGAGGCCTCGCGTAACGACGAATTGTTTCCGCATCTCTATGGCCCGCTCGATCTCGGCGCCGTCACCGGCGTGCTCGATCTGCGCGCGCGATCCGATGGCGGCCACGATATTCCGGAGCTTACGCCGTGATCCGCGCGTTCGATACCTTCTCGCTGCCGCTGTTGCGCTGGTTCGATCCGGAGGACGCGCACCGGATGGCGATTCAGGGACTGCGACTGCTGCCGCCGCTGCGGCCGCGCGCCGACGATGCCAAGCTTGCGGTGCGCGCCTTCGGGCTCAACTTCCGCAATCCGATCGGGATGGCGGCGGGCTTCGACAAGAGCGCGGAAGTGCCGGACGCGCTGCTGCGGCTCGGCTTCGGTTTCGTCGAGGTCGGCTCGGTGACGCCGAGGCCGCAGGTCGGCAATCCGCGTCCGCGACTGTTTCGGCTGGAGCGCGACGAAGCGGTCATCAACCGCATGGGCTTCAACAATGACGGCGCCGATGTGGTGTTGCGCCGGCTGGCTGGGCGCGCGCAGCACCCCGGCATCGTCGGCGTCAATCTCGGCGCCAACAAGGATTCGCCGGATCGCACCGCCGATTACGTGCGGTTGATCGAGACCTTCGCGCCGGTGGCCAGTTATTTCACCATCAACGTGTCGTCGCCCAATACGCCCGGCCTGCGCGATCTGCAGCACGCGGCGGCGCTCGACGATCTGCTGGCCCGGGTGATCGACGCGCGTCAGCGCGTGCAGCCGAATGCCGGCGATTCACCGGTGCTGCTGAAGATCGCGCCCGACCTGACGCTGGCCGAACTCGACGACGTGGTGCACATCGCGCGGTCGCGCCGCGTCGATGGCATGATCGTCGGCAACACCACGCTGGCGCGTCCCGAGACCTTGCGAGAGGCATCGCGCGCCAAGGAACAGGGCGGTCTGTCCGGCCGCCCGTTGTTCCGGTTGTCGACCCGCATGGTGGCGGAAACCTATGTGCGCGCCGAGGGCGCGTTCCCGCTGATCGGCGTCGGCGGCGTCGACAGCGGCGGCGCGGCGCTGACCAAGATTCGCGCCGGCGCCAGCCTGATCCAGGTGTATTCGGCGCTGATCTACAAGGGCCTTGGTCTCGTCGAAAACATCAAGAGCGACCTGGTGGCGACGATGTTGCGCACCGGACGCGATTCGCTGTCGGAGATCGTCGGCGCCGATGCCGCCGCCATCACGGCGGAAGACTGGCCGGTGTAGAGCATGATCCCGAAAAGCGGGAACCGGCTTTCGGCAAGGATCATGCTCACATAAAATCAAACGCCCGCGAAAGCCGCCCGCACCAACGCCGGATAGCGCATCATCTGCATCAGGCCGCGCGCCAGCAGGAACACCAGCAGCGCGATCCACAGTCCGGCATTGCCCCACGGTGTCAGCACATACCAGACGCCGAGATAGGTGACGAACGCCAGCAGCATCAGGTTGCGCATGTCACGCGCCCAGGCCGCGCCGATGTAGATGCCGTCGAAACTGTAAGCCAGCACGCCGCACAGCGGCGCCAGCGCCGCGAGCACCAGGAAGTCGCGCGCCACGCCGCGGACCTCGGGACTGGTGGTGATGAGGTCGATCAGGTGCGTACCGGTCAGCAGGAACAGCAGCGTCACGGCGGCGCCGAACGCTACGCTCCAGAGCAGTACGCGCTTCACGGCCCGACTGAATTGCGTGCGGTCGCGCGCGCCGAAACTCTGGCCGCACAATTGTTCGGCGGCGGTGGCCAGGCCGTCGAGAAAAAACGAGCCGATCATCAGGAAATTGTACAATACGGCGTTGGCGGCGAGCACCAGATCGCCGCTGCGCGCGCCCATCGCGGTAAAGAACAGAAAGCCGCCGATCAGCGCCGCGGTGCGGATCATGATGTCGCGGTTGACCGACAGCATGCGCAGCCAGCGCGTCCGATCGAGCAACACGTTACGCGCGACGTAGAGGTTTCCGGCCAGCATCCGCACGACGACGAGACCGCACAAAAACCCGGCGGTCTCGGCGATCACGGTGGCCCATGCCGCGCCTTCGATGCCATGGCCGGCCACCAGCACCAGCACGAGAGTCAGGATCATGTTGAGCAGATTGATGCCGACTTGCAGCGCGAGCGCGATGCCGGTGCGCGCCTGCCCCACCAGCCAGCCGAGGATGACGTAGTTTCCGAGCGACAGCGGCGCCGACCACAAGCGGACATGGAAGTAGCTGGTCGCGGCGGCCGTCACCGCTTCGCTGCCGCCCATCGCCGTGAAGATCAGGTGCGCCAGCGGCAGCCGCAGCGCGACGATGACGAGACCGATGGCGGCGGCGAGCAATAATGCGCGCAGCAGCACGGCGCGGATTTCGACGCGGTCGTCGGCGCCGAGCGACTGCGCGGTGAAGGCGACGGTGGTCATGCGGAGAAAGCCGAACAGCCAGAACACGCAATCGAACGCCACGGCGGCCAGCGCAACGCCGCCCAGCAACGCGGCATCGCCGAGTTGTCCGATAGCGCCGGTGGAAACGATGCCGAGCAGCGGTGTCGTCAGGTTGGCCAGCATGGCCGGACCGGCGATGGCGAACACCCGCCGGTTATCGACGCGCACGGCGCCGGTCGGTCCGGTCGGTGACATTGAATTCAGTCGATCGTCAGCGTCCACGCGGTGTGTTGAACAGCCGCCCCATCAGCCAGATCGGCACCACGATGACCGCGCCGAGCAGGAAATAGCGCCACAGCCCGTTGATGGCGTCGAAGCCGAGATCCCAGATGCGCTGGATCAGCAGGCGAATGCTGTAGACGATGTTCCACGGATCGAAGCCGATGGCGGCCAGCACGACGCCGACCAGGATCGACAGCATCACGAGGCGGAACGCCACGCCAAGCGGCGAGCCGCCGAGAAAGCGCGACAGGCCTTCGCTTCTTGCCGGTAGGTCTCGGGTGTCGTCTGGCATCTCGGTTCTCCCGCGGAATCAATTCCCGCATCCTAGAGCCCTTCCGGTTCTGATGGAATCAGAACCGGGGCTCTACGATTTTGATTTAACGCGTTTTCTTCACGCGAACCGGTATCCACTTCGCTCGAAAACGCTACATCTGGCGTGAAGCAATTGGGAACCCAATGCTGCGGCGTCAATGGGTTGCAATAATCGTCATGGCCGGGCGTCGCCGCTCGGAGAACGGCGTCGCTTTGCTTGCCTATGTCCCGGCTATCCGCGTCTTCTTGTGGCAGGGCTGTCAAGACGTGGATGGCCCGAATAAATCCGGCCCTGACGGACAAGCGTTGTGCGCTCGCTCTCAGGATGAGGTCGTCGCGTTTTCCGATTTCAGCATTCGTTCGAGCGTCTCGAGCCGGTCGGCCTCGCGCGGCGGCTTGTCCCAGCGCAGCCGGTTGATGCGCGGAAACCGCATTGCGATACCGGACTTGTGCCGCGGCGACCGCTGCAGGCCCTCGAACGCGACCTCGAGCACGAGACCGAGATCGGGCTCATGCGCGACATGGCGCACCGGGCCGAATTTCTCGGTGGTATTGCGGCGGACGAAGCGGTCGATCTGAATCAATTCTTCATCGGTGAAGCCGAAATAGGCCTTGCCGACCGGCACCAGTTGCTCGCCGCCGCCGGCGTCGGTCCATACGCCGAAGGTGTAGTCGGAGTAATACGAGGAGCGCTTGCCGTGGCCGCGTTGCGCATACATCAGCACGGCGTCGATCAGGTGTGGATCGCGCTTCCATTTCCACCATTGGCCTTTCGGGCGGCCGGGCAGATAGGGTGCGTCGCGCCGTTTCAGCATCACGCCTTCGACGGCCTCCGCATCGGCGCCGGCGCCTGCGGTGCCGGGATCGGTGCGGGCGGCGGTGATGGCGTCCCACTCATCGAAAGCGATCATCGGCGAAAGATCGATTCGTGAATTGTCGAGACGGGCGACGAAAGCTTCGAGCCGGACGCGGCGTTCCACGAACGGCAGGGTGCGCAGATCGGCGTTGCCATCGTCGAGCAGATCGTAGGCGCGCAGATGAATCGGAAACTCCTTCATCAGCTTCGGCGTCACGGCCTTGCGGTTCAGCCGTTGCTGCAACACGTTGAACGATTGCACGCGGCCCTCGCGGAGCACCAGCAGTTCACCGTCGATTGCGCCCGGCAGATCGAGCGATGGCAACAGGTCCGGAAAACCCCCGCTGATATCCTCGCCGGTGCGCGAATAGAGCCGGGCGACGATGGCGCCGGACTCATCGTGTCCGCTGACCGCCTGCACGCGGATGCCATCCCACTTCCATTCGGCGATAAAGTCAGCGGCATCGAGTTTCGTGAAGTCGATTGGTTCGATGGCGTGCGCCAGCATCACCGGGCGAAACGGCGCGGCATCGCGGTTGAGCGGCTTGTCGCCGTGCCCCTCGAGCCATGCAAACAAATCGAGATAAGGCGGCGCGAGACCGGGCCACAGCAATTCGATCTCGTGGACGTCCTTGTCCCCGAGCGCGGCAGCCGCGGTCTTCGCCAGCCGCGCCGAAACGCCGATGCGCATCGCGCCGGTGACGAGTTTCAGCAACGCCCAACGCCCGGTCTCGTCGAGTTCGTCGAGCCAGCGCGCCAGTTGGGCCGGGAGTTCGGCCTTGCCCAATGTGCCGAGCGTGGTGACGACTTCGGTGAGCGTGGGCGGCGGCGGGTTGTTGTGGGCCCTGTGTGCTTCTTCGTCACGAGAGGGACGGGAGTCGGCCGCGGAGCGCGGCCACATCAGCGCCACCGTCTCCGACAGGTCGCCGACGTAATCATACGACAGCGCGAACAGCACGGGATCGGCGCGCACGGCGATCAATTCGCGGATCAGCCCGGCTTTGGCGTGCTTGAACGACAGCGCGCCGGTCAGCGCCGCCAGCGCGTAGCCGCGATCGGGGTCCGGCACTTCGCGCAAGTAGCGCGTGATCAGCCGCAGCTTGTTGTTGCGGCCGGGCTCATAGCCGAGGCGGTCGAGCAGTTCGGCGAAGCGGTTCATGCGTCGTCATCTGCGCTGGTGGTGAGCGTCGCGGCGTCGTCCTGGTCTTCATCGCCGTAGCCGACCAGCGCCAGCGGTCGCGCGGTCAGACCCTTGCTCTGGCACCAGTGCACCAGCGCTTCTTCCTCGCCGTGCGTCACCCAGATTTCACCGGCGCCGGTGGCGGCAATGGTCGCCGTCAGGCCGTCCCAGTCGGCGTGATCGGAAATCACCAGCGGCAGCTCGACGCCGCGCTGCCGGGCGCGGGCGCGCACCCGCATCCATCCCGAGGCGAACGCCGTCACCGGGTCGGGAAAGCGCCGCGTCCAGATGTCGGACGTCGCCGATGGCGGCGCCAGCGTGATGGTGCCGGCGAGATCGGCCTTTTTCATTCCCTTCACCGGACGCAGGTCGCCGAGCGGAACGCCGTGGCTCTGGTAATAGGATGTGATCTTGTCCATCGCGCCATGGAGATAGATCGGCGCATCGTAGCCCGCGCGCCGGATCAGCGCGATGACGCGCTGTGCCTTGCCGAGCGAATAGGCGCCAACCAGATGGGCGCGCTCTGGAAACAGCGCCACCGAGGCCAAGAGCTTGTCGATCTCGCCGGCCGCATCGCCGTGACGAAACACCGGCAGGCCGAAGGTGGCCTCGGTGATGAACACGTCGCACGGCACCACCTCGAATGGCGTACAGGTCGGGTCCGGGGAGTCCTTGTAGTCGCCGGAGGCAACGATGCGCGTGCCGCGATGCGTCACGGCGATCTGCGCCGAACCGAGCACATGGCCGGCGGGGTGACAGGTGATGGTGACGTCGCCGAGGGTCAGCGCCTCGCCGTAGCGGATCGCTTGCGTGCTGCCGGCGAAATTGTCGCCGTAGCGCAGCCGCATCATGTCGAGGGTTTCTTGCGTTGCCAGGACGTGGCCATGACCCGGACGAGCGTGATCCGAATGCCCGTGCGTGATGACCGCACGCTCCACCGGCCGTACCGGATCGATATGAAAGCCGCCGGGCTTGCAGCACAGGCCGGCGGTTGCGGGCATCAGGATGTCTTGCGGACGCATGCTGCGAATATAGGGCGCAAGCCGGGGGCTTAAACCGCCCTGGGGAAATTGCCATGAGGGCGTGGCGGGACGACGGCCGGCGCCTGACCTTCACGCGCGGATTAGCGAACTATTGAATTTTGGTCCATTACTTACCTCGCATTCGATCGGCGGTATGGCGGTGCGGGTCGGGCGCGTGTCCTTTCGATCCTGATGGAATCAGAACCGGGACTTCTTAATTTTGATTTGACGCGTTTTCCTCACGCGAACCCACTTCGCTCGAAAATGCTCCAGTCGCCCCGCGCAAACAAAAACCCCGGCCGCGGGGCCGGGGTTTTCGGTTTGACGGTCCCGTTATTGGGATCAGTACTTCGCGATGACCGGCGCGTTGAAGTGATAGTTCAGGCCGGTGCGGAAGATATGTTCCTGCACCCTGGTCGAATACACGACGGGCGCGTTGCCCAGGTCGAAGGCATTGGTGGAGCGGCCGAGATCGACATAGAGATATTCGGTCTTCGACGTCCAGTTCGGGCCGAACAGGCCGAGCAACGTGAACGGCGTCTCGATACCGGCGCCGGCGGTCCAGCCGGTGCGGGTTTCCGAAATGCCGATGTTGTTGAAGGCCGTCTTCACGCCGCCGTAGGCGAAACCGCCGGTGGCGTAGAACAGCGACGGACCGACCGAGTAGCCGAGCCGGCCACGGACGGTGCCGAACCACGGCAGCTTGGAATTGACGGTGAGTCCAGTGCCGCAGTCGAAACAGGTCTTGTTGTCCTCCAGCGAAGCGCCCTGGATGTCGGTCTCGATACCGAACACGGTGCTGCCGGTCTGCCAGTTGTAGCCGGCCTGCACGCCGCCGTTGAAGCCATCGGCCGCCAGGTTGAAGTTGCTGACATCGCCGGAGTTCACGTCGAGCACCGTGCTGCGGTTGCGGGCGGTGCCCGAACCGAAGTTGCCGCCGAGATAGAAGCCGTTCCAGTTGGCCACCACGGTCGGCGCGTACATGCTGTTGCCGCCGATGCGGTAGTTCAGACCGACGCGGAAGATGTTCTCGCGCAGATCGGAGCGGATCGCCTGAGCGCCGCCGGCAAACACGTCGGTCCGGTCGCCGAGATCGACATACAGATACTCGATCTTGCCGGTCCAGTTGCCGCCGAGCGCAGCTTCGACGCCGCTGCCCCAGGTCCAGCCGCTGCGGCCGCCGTTGAAGGCAAACGGTACGCCGCCCGCGACGCCCGAGGTGTTGACGTTGCCGTAGGCGTAGCCGGCGGTCACATAGCTCAAGGTCGGACCGGTGACGAGGCCGACACGGCCACGAACGGTGCCGAACCAATCCATTTTCTGGTTGTAGGCGGCGTTGGGAACGCTGACGAAGCCGTCGCGCATGTCGGCGCCCTGGATGTCCGCTTCGACGCCGAACACGATCGGGCCCAGGAACGAATTGGTCTGCCAGTTATAGCCGATCTGACCGCCACCAACCGCGCCGAGCGGGGAGAGATAAAGCGAATCGACGGAGCCGCCCTCGTAATGCTGGGTGCGGTCGCGCCCGAGGCCGATACCGGCATTCACGCCGAGATAGAATCCGGTCCAGTCATAGACCGAAGCGAGGGCCGGGGCCTTGGTGTAGGGAGCCTTGACGGCCAGGTCGGCGGCCTGCGCGCTGACGGCGGTTCCAAACATTGCAACGCCGACAATAATTTTTTTCATCATCGATTCCATCTCTGTGACTGCCAAAGTCTACTCCGGCGACAGAGGGCTGTCTGTGGTTTGCCAGTCACACCATGCCGGATTGCGGTTGAGGGTTGATGAATCCTTGTTCAATAAATAGCCGCCGGCGGCACGGATCGGGAAGGAGTGCGACCTCGCCCGGTGCGCGTCGGGCGGCGCGGCAAACCCTCGACCATTTGGGTCTAAGTGCCTACCTTTAGTGTGGTGGTTCGGAAGCTCGCTTCATTGTCTCGGCGAGTCCTTCAAGCGGACTTCTGAACCCAAACCACACGAGATTCATAGAGTTGCCAGTGTCCTTTCGAATCCGAAGTTCGCCGGGACAGGTGCTGCGAAATGAAGCGAACTTCGGATTCAGGACACTGGGCCGTGCCGCTCCCGGACCCCGATTCGCCGTCGGCCCTGCTGCCGGAAAATTTTGTCCGCTGGTTCGCCCGGCGGCAATGGTCGCCGCGTGCGCATCAGCTGGAGTTGCTGGCGAAGGCGCGCGCCGATCGCTCCACCTTGCTGGTCGCGCCGACCGGCGCCGGCAAGACGCTGGCCGGCTTCCTGCCGACGCTGGTGGAGCTGAGCGGGGCATCGCCACGATCTCACCTCGCCCCGCTTGCGGGGAGAGGTCGGGATTCGAGCGAAGCGAGAATACCGGGTGAGGGGGCGCTGATATCGTCCGAGGCGCCCCCTCACCCGGCGCGATCCGCTTCGCGTGACGCGCCACCCTCTCCCCGCTCGCGGGGAGAAGGTCGAGGTCTCCATACGCTCTACATTTCGCCATTGAAGGCGCTGGCGGTCGACATCGCCCGCAACCTCGAGACCCCGATCGCGGAAATGGCGCTGCCGATCAAGGTCGAGACCCGGACCGGCGACACGCCGGCATCGCGGCGGCAGCGGCAGCGGCGTTATCCGCCCGACATCATGCTGACGACGCCGGAGCAACTGGCGTTGCTGCTGGCCTCGGACGACGCGCCATTTTTGTTTTCGTCGTTGAAGCGCATCGTGCTCGACGAGTTGCACGCGCTGGTGACGTCAAAACGCGGCGATCTGCTATCGCTGGGGCTGGCGCGGCTGTGGCGGATCGCGCCGCAGGTCCGCGCCATCGGCCTGTCGGCGACGGTCGCTGACCCGCAATCGCTGGCAAGGTTTCTGGTTCCGCAGAATTTCTCCCTTCCGCAATTTACCCCCCTTCCCCAATCCTCCCCCGCAAGGGGGGAGGGAGAAGAAGGGATCGCAAGGGGGGAGGGAGCAGAAAGCTCTGCTGCGAGGGATCGAGTTGCCGCCGCCGACATCGTCGTCGCCGGCGGTGCGGCTGCGCCTGTGGTCGAAATGCTCGACACCCGCGAACGGTTGCCGTGGGCCGGACATTCGGCGCGGCACGCGCTCGGCGAAATCTACGATCTCATCAAGCGCAACAAGACAACGCTGGTGTTCGTCAACACCCGCAGCCAGGCCGAGATGCTGTTCCAGGATCTCTGGCGCATCAACGACGACAACCTCGCCATCGCGTTGCATCACGGCTCGCTCGATGTCGGTCAGCGTCGCAAGGTTGAAGACGCCATGACCGCGGGGAGGTTGCGCGGCGTGGTCTGCACCTCGTCGCTCGACCTCGGCGTCGACTGGGGCGATGTCGATCTGGTCATCAATGTCGGCGCGCCGAAGGGGGCGTCGCGACTGATGCAGCGGATCGGCCGCGCTAACCACCGTCTCGATGAAGCCTCGCGCGCGGTGCTGGTGCCGGCCAACCGCTTCGAGGTGCTGGAGTGTCGCGTCGCCATCGATGCCGTGGCGGAGAATGCGCAGGATACGCCGCCGTTGCGTGACGGCGCGCTCGACGTGCTGGCGCAGCACGTGCTGGGCTGCGCTTGCGGCGCGCCGTTTTTGTCCGACGAGCTTTACGCCGAAGTGCGCACCGCCGCGCTGTATGCCGGGTTGTCGCGCAACGATTTCGACGACGTGGTGGAGTTCGTCGCGACCGGCGGTTACGCGCTGAAAAGCTACGAGCGTTTCGCGCGCATCAAGCAGGACAAGCAGGGCCGCTGGCGCGTCACCAATCCGAAGGTCCGGCAGAGCTATCGCCTCAACGTCGGCACCATCGTCGAGGAGTCGATGCTGAAGGTGAAGCTGGTGCGCTCGCGTCGCGGCGGTTCCGGCTCGACCGGTGCCATCGCCCGCGGCGGCCGCATGCTCGGCCAGATCGAGGAATACTTCATTGAGGGCCTGGTGATCGGCGACACTTTCGTGTTCGGCGGCGAGATCGTCCGCTACGAGGCACTGGTCGAGGACGAAGTCTACGTGTCGCGCGCCAATGACGTCGATGCGAAAGTGCCGTCCTACATGGGCGGCAAGTTTCCGCTCTCGACCTATCTCGCCGAGCGCGTGCGGCAGCTATTGGCCGACAAACGCGCATGGAATGGCTTGCCGGATCAGGTCCGCGAGTGGCTGTCGTTGCAGTCATATTTGTCGCGGGTGCCGGGCGCGCGCGAGATGGTGGTGGAAACCTTTCCGCGCGCTGACAAGCATTATCTCGTCTGCTATCCGTTCGAGGGACGGCTGGCGCATCAGACGCTCGGCATGTTGCTGACGCGGCGGTTGGAACGCGCGCGGGCGCGGCCGCTCGGCTTTGTCGCCAACGAATACGCGCTTGCCGTCTGGGCGCTCGGCGACATGTCGATGATGATCCGGCAGGGCCGCCTCGATCTCGATGCGTTGTTCGATCCCGACATGCTGGGCGACGATCTCGAGGCGTGGCTCGCGGAATCCGCGCTGATGAAACGCACCTTCCGCAATTGCGCGATTATCTCGGGCCTGATTGCGCGGCGCTCGACCTTCGAGGAGAAAAGCCGTCGGCAGGTGCTGTTCTCGACCGATCTGGTCTATGACGTGCTGCGCAAGCATCAGCCCGATCATGTGCTGTTGCGCGCGGCGCGCGCCGATGCGGCTGCCGGGTTGCTCGATATCCGGCGGCTGAGTGATATGCTGGCACGCATCGGCGGGCGAATCACCCACAAGGACCTCGACCGGGTGTCGCCGCTGGCGGTGCCGGTGATGCTGGAAATCGGCCGCGAGGCGGTTTACGGCGAAGCGTCCGACGAACTGTTGGCGGAAGCCGCCGAGGAACTGGTGCGTGAGGCGACGGAAACGCGAGACGATGATCAGGTGGGATTGCCGCGCAGATGACGCGCTCCCTCCCCCCTTGTGTGGGAGGGTTGGGGAGGAGGATAGGGAACGATGTCTTCGTCTCTGTTGACCCCCACCCCCAAACTCTCCCCGCAAGGGGGAGGGGAGATGCACCACGTTGCAACCGTCACCGTCGCAGGCATCGGCTTCATTGCCGATCTCGCGGGCGCGTTGTTCTGGGAAGAGGAACGACTGCTCGTCGTCTCGGACCTGCATCTCGAAAAAGGTTCCAGCTTTGCTGCGCGCGGCGTACTGCTGCCGCCTTACGACACCGCAGCCACGTTGGACCGCCTTGGCGCGGTGATCGCGCGGCACGATCCGCGGCGCGTCATCGCGCTCGGCGACAGCTTTCATGATCGCGAGGCGCACGGGCGTCTTTCAACGCGCGATCGCGATACGTTCGCGGCGCTGCAGACGCGGCGTGACTGGATCTGGATCGTCGGCAATCACGATCCGGAGTTGCCGGCCGATCTCGGCGGTGCGGTGGCTAAGGATGTCGCCATTGGCCCGCTGGTGTTTCGCCACGAACCGACAGGTGCCGTCGGCGAAATCGCCGGACACTTGCATCCGAAGGCGCGGGTTTCGACGCGCGGCCGCTCGGTGGAGCGGCGCTGTTTCGCCAGCGACGGGATGCGCGCTGTCATGCCGTCGTTCGGCGCTTACACCGGCGGCTTGAATATCCGCGATCTGGCGTTCGCGGCGATCTTCAAGTCGCTGGCATTCACCGCGCATGTGCTCGGCGACAATCGCATGCACGCCATCGCCGCCGCGCGGTGTCGTTGACGCTAAGCCGCTTTCGCCTGCACGCCATCGCAGAATTCGGCAAGTCGGTCGGCCAATCGCAGCGTCGCCGGGCTGGCATCGGGCGAAGCCACCAGTGCCATCTCGGTCTCGTCGATCGGCGCGAAGCCTTGTTTCGCGGTCAGGATGCGATGACCCGGCTGGATCGCGATCTCCGACAGGATGCTGAGGCCCAGCCCGGCCGCGACAGCGGCCTGAATTCCTGCGAGGCTCGAGCTTGAGTAAGCCATGTGCCATGCGCGGCCTGCCGTCTCGATGGCATGGATGGCGCCGGCGCGGTACAGGCAGCCGGCGGGAAAGCCGATCAACGGGATCGAAGCGCATGACAGGTTGACCGGATGCGCCCTGCTGGTGACCCAGTGCACCCGTTCGGGCCACACGGCGATGGCGCCTTTCTCTCCGGCGGACCGCTTGAGCAGCGCCAGATCCAGGTCGCGGCGGTCCAGATCGCGCTGGAGATGCTTGCTCTGATCGGCGCGGACATCGAGCCGTAGCCCCGGCCGCGCCCGCGTAAAGCTCGCCAGCAGTTCAGGCAGGCGATAGGCGGCAAAATCCTCCGGAATGCCAAGCCGTACCGCGCCCTCGTCGGCGGGCCGGGCCAGCACGTCGCGCGCTTCCTCCGCCAGCAACAGCAGCCGGCGCGCGTAGGACAGCAAACGCTCGCCGTCCTCGGTCGGCACCACCGTTCTGCCGGAGCGGTCGAGCAGCGGTCGCCCCACATCCTCCTCCAGCCGCCTGATCTGCTGGCTGACGGTGGACTGGGTTTTGTGGACGCGCTCGCCGGCGCGGGTGAAGCCGCCGGAATCCACGACGGAGACGAAACTGCGCAAAAGCTCCAGATCGAACATGGCGAACCATTCACATTTCCACTGAAAGCTATCCTATCATTTAATTTCCAAATAGAAAGGGGCGAGCCTACATCGGCGGCACAGGAGATTTGCCATGTCCCTCGCCCCCGCCGTCCCGGCTTCCCGCCCGTCGTTCAATGCGCTGCCGCTTTACATCGGGCTGTTCTGCCTGCTCTGGAGCTTCGCCTTTGTCGCCGGCAAGATCGGCGTCACCTATTGCCCGCCGCTCATCCTGCTCGCTGCGCGTTTCCTGCTTGCGGGAATATTGATCCTCGGCATTGCGGCGCTCCGGCGCAATGCATGGTCGCTGTCGTGGCGCGACGTCGCGGTGTTCGCCGTGCTCGGCATCGCCAACAACGCGCTGTATCTCGGCCTCGGCTACACCGGCCTGCAGACGGTATCGGCCGGTCTGGGTGGACTGATCGTCAGCGCCAATCCGATCTTCACCGCTGTGCTCGCCGCGATATTCCTCGGCGAGGCGCTGACCTGGCGCAAGGTTTCAGGCTTGCTGCTCGGCATCGCCGGCGTTGCGCTGATCGTCTGGCACCGCATCGCCGTCGGCAGCGACAGCCTGCATGGTATCCTGTTCACGCTGGCGTCGCTCGCCGCGATCGTCTCCGGGACGATCCTGTTCAAGATATTGGCGCCGAAGGGCAATCTCTGGCTCGGCAATGGCGTCCAGAATATCGCCGGCGGACTTGCGGTAACGCCGTTCGCACTCACGCTGTCGTCGGTGCATGACATCGTACCGAACCTGCAACTGGTCGGCGCGTTCGCCTTCCTCGTGCTGGGCGGCTCCATGCTTGCCTACCTGCTGTGGTTTCACATGCTGAAGACCTGCGGCGCGACCGCGGCGAGCGCCTATCACTTCGTGATGCCGCCGCTCGGGATGCTGTTCGCGTTTCTTGTGCTGGGAGAACATCTCGAGGCGCGCGACCTGCTCGGCATTATTCCGGTCGCACTGGGCGTCTATCTGGTAACGCGACCGGCAGCGGCGTCATTACCTGCGCGGCACTGAACGCCGCGTCCGCAAGCACTTCGGCGACGGCACGGCTTCCGCAAGGAACCCGACCGTCGTCGGCGCGTTGATGGCCGCTGAGTCATTGAGGCGCGGGCGTGACAGAGCAGGTCGAGGCGGCGGTAACAGGACCGGTCAAGGCGAAGGGGCTTCGCGGCTGGTTGAGCGCGCTCGGTCCGGGCCTCATCACCGGCGCGGCTGATGACGATCCCTCGGGCATTGGCACCTACAGCCAGGCGGGCGCGCAACTCGGCTATGGCATCGGCTGGACGATGCTGCTGAGTTTTCCGCTGATGGCGGCGATTCAGGAAATCTCCGGCCGTGTCGGCCGCGTCACCGGGCGCGGCATCGCCGGCAATGTCTGCCGCCACTATCCGCCGGCACTGCTCAATCTCATCGTCACGCTGTTGTTTATCGCCAACACCATCAACATCGCAGCCGATCTTGCGGCGATGGCGGATGCTTCGAAGTTGCTGGTCGGCGGCCCGGCATTTGCCTACGTGGTGTTGTTCGGTGTGATCTCTGTCGTGGCGCAGATATTTTTTGACTATCAGCGCTACGTCGCGGTGCTGAAGTGGCTGACGTTGAGCCTGTTCGCTTACGTTGCCGCGCTGGCGGTAACTCGTGTCGCATGGAGCGAGGCGCTGCACGGCGCGCTGGTGCCGCGTCTCGAATGGAGCGGCGATTACTGGACCACCATCGTCGCCATTCTCGGCACCACGATATCGCCCTATCTGTTTTTCTGGCAGGCCTCGCAGGAGGCGGAAGATGAGCGCGTCGATCCCGACAAGTCGCCATTGATCCGGTCGCCGGCCGATGCGGTCGCGGAATTTCAGCGGATTCGTGCCGACACCATCATCGGCATGGGATTTTCCACCCTGATTGCGTTGTCGATCATCATCGTCGCCGCGGCGACGCTGCACGCCACCGGCAAAACCGACATCGAAACCTCGGCGCAGGCCGCCGAAGCGCTGCGCCCGATCGCCGGCGCGTTCGCGGAAATGATTTTTGCGCTGGGCATCGTCGGGACCGGCCTGCTGGCGATTCCGGTTCTGGCGGGTGCGGCGGCCTATGCTGTCGGCGAGGGGCGGCGCTGGAAAGTCGGACTGGCGCGCAAGCCGAAGGAAGCGGCGGCGTTCTATGCCGTGCTGTCGCTGTCGGCGGCCATCGGCGTGGCGCTGAACTTCACGCCCATCAGCCCGATTTCAGCATTGTATTGGAGCGCGGTGATCAATGGCGTGCTGGCGGTGCCGGTGATGGTGATGCTGATGATCATGGTCCGGCGCCACGACGTGATGCAACGCTTCGTCATCAAGGGATTGTTGTATTGGCTGGGCTGGCTTTCGACGGCGGTGATGGCGTTGAGCGTGATCGGAATGGTGGTTGGACTTTTGCTTTAGCCCCGGAGTCGTTCCGGTTCTGATGGAATCAGAACCGGAGCTTCATGATTTTGGTTTGACGCGCTTTCTTCCCGCGAACCGGTACCCACATCGTTGAAAACGCTCTAGTCTCTTTTGAATGCGATTGAAGCGAGCCATCCTGTGAAGAGGGCCATCAGGGCGGTAGCGATGCCGTAGGCGAGACCGTTCTGGTGGGCGGCGGTTGCGATGAACTGCTCGAAGCCGACCTTGACGA